>Ga0209906_100043_pt1 | contig 233522 bp, 232 predicted proteins | sample FECB24metaG_FD_188303 | JGI IMG/M metagenome (GOLD analysis project Ga0209906, IMG submission 188303) | Cyanobacterial communities from the Joint Genome Institute, California, USA from Joint Genome Institute, California, USA - FECB-24 metaG... ...
TTCGGCATTCATGGTAGTCATTGTCATGGCGTGGTCTCCTGTCCGACGCTTCAACGTCGGATGATTCGAGGTTGATCACCCCGGAGACTACGCCAACTTCAATTCCAACCACTCCCGCGACGGCACCGCCGTGCTTGAGGATGACCTCCTGACGCTTCGTCTCGTCCCACTCGAATTCCAGACGGCACCCGGGCTAAATATACATAAAAAGTGTACACTTTCAAGCTTGCGACAAACCTTAGGCCTGGCAGGCCTCGAAACTGCGCTTCAGGCGGTCCTCGTCGAGGTCGCGGCCGATGAAGACGAGGCGGCTTTCGTGTTTCTCGCCGTCCTTCCAGGGGCGCTGGTGGTCGCCTTCCATGATCATGTGGACGCCCTGGACGACGTAGCGGTCCGGGTCGGATTTCAGCGCGATGATGCCCTTCAGGCGCAGGATGTTCGGACCTTCCATCTGGGTGATCTTCTCGATCCAGGGGAAGAACTTTTTCGGGTCCATCTCGCCGCCGCGCAAGGAGACGGACCGCACCGTCACGTCGTGGATCGCCGAGGCGTGGTGGTCGTGATCCGGGTGGTGGCCGTGTTCGTCATGCTCATGGTCGTGATGATCGTGGCCGTCTGCTTCGAGGAAGTGCGGATCGTTTTCCATGGCGCGCGCGAGATCGAAGGCGCCGCGGTCGAGCACTTCGGAAAGATCGACGCCGGAACGGGTGGTGCGGTGGATTTTCGCCGTCGGATTGATGGCGCGGATCGCGGCCTCCACGTCGCGCAGCTCGTCCGGCGTGACGAGATCGGTCTTGTTGAGCACGATGACGTCGGCAAAGGCGATCTGGTCTTCCGCCTCGCGCGAATCCTTGAGGCGCAGCGGCAGGTGCTTTGCGTCGACAAGCGCCACGACGGCGTCGAGACGGGTCTTCTTGCGCACGTCCTCGTCCATAAAGAAAGTCTGCGCGACAGGCACCGGGTCGGCGAGGCCAGTGGTCTCGACGACGATGGCGTCGAAGCGGCCGGGGCGCTTCATCAGGCCCTCGACGACGCGGATCAGGTCGCCGCGCACCGTGCAGCAGACGCAGCCATTGTTCATCTCGTAGATCTCCTCGTCGGATTCCACGATCAGGTCGTTGTCGATGCCGATCTCGCCGAACTCGTTGACGATGACCGCGTAGCGCTTGCCGTGGCTTTCCGACAGGATGCGGTTGAGCAGCGTGGTCTTGCCGGCGCCGAGATAGCCGGTCAGGACGGTCACGGGAATCTGTGTCTGTGCTTCGCTCATGTCTGGCCTCGAATGGGATTTGGGCTCTCATATAGGATGGCGGATGGCGATTTGCACGGTCCAATGCAATGGTCCAAGGCCTCCTGCGGTGCCGGAGCCGGCGCTTTTCTGCCGCGGCGAAGCGACTGTCATGTGGCTGTAAGAATCCTCTGTCATGAGCCATGTCGATTGCCGGCAAAGGGTAATTCTTCTCCGATGGCGGGCCATCGCCGACACGGGGACCACAGGTCGAGCGGAATACGTCGCAAGCTTGATAGAACGGGGGCAGGAATGGCGAAAGCTGACAAGAGCGCGACAATGAGCCGGCTGCATTCGGCCGCGCGGCTTTCGCGCACCGCGCTCGCAAGCCGGCTTCTGGCACATGGCTTCTATGCCGGCCAGGACCAGATCATGCTGGCCCTGCACCGGCAGGACGGCCAGACGCCCGGCCAGCTGGCCAGCCTCATCGGCGTGCGTCCGCCGACCATCACCAAGACCATAAACCGGCTGCAGGCGCAGGGTTTCCTCGACAAGAAGGCCTCCGAGACCGATGCCCGCCAGGCTTATGTCTCGCTCACAGACACCGGCCGCGAGGCGATCCGCGCCATCGAGCGGTCCGTGCGCAAGACCGAGAAGGTTGCGTTCAAGGGGTTCGACAAGAAGGACCAGAAAGCGCTGACCAAGATGCTGTCGCGCATCGAGGCCAATCTCTCGGAGATCGCCGTCATCGAGACGGACGATGCCGACGAGGCCGAGGAACAGGTCTGAACCTCTGCCCCCCATGACGATTCTCCCGCTCCAACCGGCGCGGGGTCGTTGAGCCAGCGGTACGTTTATCCTTGCGCCCCGTGCCCCTGGCGCCCAAAAGGCGTTATCCCCCAGGCCTGCCGCGCAAGGCTCTCGTGACCCAAAGACCCCGACTGTCCGACACAGCGACGCCGCTTCCGGCGATTCTCTACATTCTGGCGACGGGCGTTCTCTTTGCCTGCCTGGACGCCGGCGCAAAGTATCTCGTCGTGGCGGGCATGAGCGCGCCCTTCGTGGCGTGGATGCGCTTTGCCGTCCATGTGGCGATCATGGTCGTGCTGTTCCGGGGCTGGAGCAACGCGGCGATGCTCAGGACAAAAAGCCTGCCGCGCCAGGTTCTGCGCGGGGTTTTTCTGTTCGGCTCGACCATCTTCAACTTTCTGGCGCTCGACACGCTGCAGCTTGCCGAGACCACCTCCATCTTCTTCTTCGCGCCGATGGTCATCACGGCCCTTGCCGGACCGATGCTGGGCGAGTGGGCCGGATGGCGGCGCTGGGCGGCAATCGGCGCCGGCCTTGCCGGGGTGCTCGTCATCACGCGGCCCGGCCTGGTCGCGTTCGAGCTCGGCCACGTCTATGCGCTCTGCGCGACGGTAAGCCACTGTCTCTACGTGATCATGACCCGCCACATGGCGGCGTCCGAAACGCCTGAAAGCCTGATCTTCTATTCGGCACTTGCCCCGGTCGTGCTGATGGCGCCGGTGGTGCCGTTCACGGCCTCGCTGCCGCCCGACGCGTTGCACTGGCTGATCCTGATCTCGCTCGGCTTCTTCGGCGGTCTTGGCCATTGGCTCCTGATCAAGGCCTATGGGCTGGCGACCACGACCGCGCTGGCGCCCTATCCCTACATGCAGATGGTCTGGATGGTCGGCTTCGGCTGGCTGGTGTTCGACCAGTTTCCGGACGGCTGGACGCTGGGCGGCGCGGGAATCATCATCGCCAGCGGGCTCTACATCGTCCACCGCGAACGCAGCCTGCGGCTGAAGACGGCGGCGACGCCGAATGCCGAGGCCGCCGAGATCGCGGAAAAGCTGTGAACAGGCTTTGACTCGCCGTCGCGCGATGGCTTAAACCATTTTAAACTGTTTAAATCGCCGGCCGACAAGAGCCGGGATTCTGGGGCGGGAGGCTGCGCTGGCGCAGAAGATCAAGCTTTCGACGATTGCCGACGCGCTCAGCGTGTCGACGGCGACCGTCTCGCTGGCGCTGCGCGACAGCCCGCTCGTGGCCGATTCGACGCGCGAGCGGATCAAGGAGCATGCCCGCGCCATCGGCTACATCTACAACCGCCGGGCAGCCAGCCTGCGCACGTCGCGCTCGGGCATCGTCGGCGTCGTCGTGCACGACATCATGAACCCCTTCTTCGCGGAAATCCTGCGCTCCATCGAGAGCGAACTGGACCGCAGCCGCCAGACCTTCATCCTGTCCAACCACTACGACCAGCTGGAGAAGCAGCGTACCTTCATCGATACGCTGCTGCAGCTCGGCGCCGACGGCGTGATCATGTCGCCGGCGATCGGCACGCCGGCCGAAGACATCATTATGGCCGAGGAGAACGGCCTGCCTGCCGTGCTGATCGCGCGCACGGTGGAAGGCGCGAATGTGCCGGTGTTTCGCGGCGACGACGCCTATGGCACGGCGCTGGCCACCAACCATCTGATCTCGCTCGGCCACCGCCGCATCTCGATGATCGGCGGCACCGACCAGACGTCGACCGGCCGCGACCGCTACCAGGGCTACAAGACGGCGATGGACACTGCGGGCCTCGAGGTGCGGCCGCACTGGCGCATTCCCGGACCGCGCACCAAGCAGGCCGGCTTCGAGGTCGCCGGGCAGTTCCTGGCCCTGCCGGACCATCCGACCGCTGCAGTGTGCTGGAACGATCTGGTCGCCATCGGGCTGATGAACGGCATCGCGCGCGCCGGCCTCGTGCCGGGGGTCGATATCTCAGTGACCGGCTATGACGACCTGGAGGAGGCGGCGATCGCGACGCCGGCGCTGACCACGGTCTGGAACGGCCAGCGGGAGGTGGGACGCCGTGCGGCGAGCGCGCTTCTCGACAAGCTCAACGGCCAGAAGGTGCGCATCTCGCAGGACCTGATCAAGCCAGAACTGCATGTGCGCCAGTCGACGGGCCTGCCGCGTGAGCGCTGAGCACGCAGCAACCGCCTGTCTGGCGGCCTGGCGGATCGGCGCGGCGGATGCCGGCCGGACGCCGCTTTCCCCTTTCTGAAACCAATCCACGAGAGACATAGCCATGGCAAGAGACACAAGCGCGACCACCATCCTCGTTCCCGGACCGATGCATGAACGCGTCGTCGCCCGGCTCGGCGATGCGTTCAAGCTGGTGACGATCGAGACGGCCAGCGCCGACCGCGTCACCGACGCGCTGCGCCAGTCGGTACGGGGCGTGGCCGCCATGACCAAGGTCGATGCCGCCTTCATCGACAGCCTGCCCCATCTCGAGATCATCGCGAGTTTCGGCGTCGGCTATGATTCCGTCGATGCGCGCCACGCCGGCTCGCGCGGCATCATGGTGACCAACACGCCCGACGTGCTGACGGAAGAGGTCGCCGATACGGCGATCGGGCTGTTGCTCAGCACGCTGCGCGAATTCTCGCGCGCCGAACGCTGGCTGCGCGATGGCCGCTGGGTCAAGGACGGGCCCTATCCGCTGACCGCCACCTTGCGCGGCCGGCGCGCCGGTATCCTGGGGATGGGCCGCATCGGCAAGGCCATCGCCAAGCGGCTGGAAGCCTTCGGCATTCCGGTCGCCTATCACAACCGTTCGAAGGTGGCGGACCTCACCAACGACTATTATCCGACGCTGGTCGAGCTTGCGAAAAACGTCGACACGCTGATCTCCGTCGCGCCCGGGGGTGCCTCGACCGAGAAGATCGTCAACGCCGAGGTGCTGGCGGCGCTCGGGCCGCAGGGCGTGTTCATCAATATCGGGCGCGGCACGACGGTCGACGAGGAAGCGCTTGCAGCGGCGTTGAAGAACGGCACGATCATGGCCGCCGGCCTCGACGTGTTTGCCAAGGAGCCGCATGTGCCGCAGGCTTTGCTCGACGCGCCCAACACGACGCTGTTCCCGCATGTCGGCTCAGCTTCGGTGCATACGCGCAACGCCATGGCCGATCTCGTGGTCGACAATCTGTCCGCCTGGTTTTCCGAAGGCAGGGCGCTGACGCCGGTGCCCGAAACGCTTTCCGCAACGCCGCGCAAGGGCTGATCTTTCCGGCGCGCTTGCCACAGGTGTTAACGATCGTTTAAGTGTTAACGTTTCATGCTGAATTCTACCGGACGGGGGCACCGCTCACGGAGAATATGCGATGAGGCGTATCATCACGATCGGAGCCGCTGTTGCGGTGCTGGCGATCACAGGCACCGCGATCACGCTGGGTGTGCCGAGGGACGGGCGTGACGCCGCCGTCCCGCAGGTTCCCACCGACCAGGTCGCGTCGTCTGAAACCTACAAGCTCCGCTCGACCCAGGCCGCCGCAACCTGCGCGGTGACGCGCGGGGACGCACTCGCCGATGGCCGCTCGCGGCTCACCGTCGACCCCTCCTGCGCGGCACTTTTGCCGGGTGTCGAGAAGGCAAAATACTGGGTCGACAAGGGTGACGGGTCGGTCGCGTTTACCGAGAACGGCGTCGATCCGATCGTGACCTTCGGCATCGCCGACGGCGTGGCGTATGAATCGCTGCAGCCGGCCCAGCCGGTGATCTCGCTCGACGCTCAGGAAAGCCCCGCGCAAGAGGCGGAGTAGCCGAAGCGCTACTCGGCCGCGGCGCGCAGGCCCGATCTCGCGGATGCGTGCTGCCTGACCGCGTCGCCAAAAGCCTGGAAGATTTTTGCCGAGGCGTTGTCTGACCGGAACCAGTATTCGGGATGCCACTGGACGCCGACGGCAAAGCCCTGGGCATCGCGCACCGACACGGCTTCCACCGTGCCGTCTTCCGCCACGGCCTCGACCTGGAGCCGTGTTCCAAGCCGGTCGATGGCCTGGCGGTGGACGGAGTTGACGACGATCTCGCCGGCGCCGAAGACGGCGGCAAGGCAGGTGCCCGGCTTGATCGACACGCTCTGGTGGATCTTGAAGCGCTCGTCCTGGTTGTCGCTCACCACGGCGCGGTGATCCAGCGATCCCTCGCGCTCCTGGATTTCGGTGGCGAGCGAGCCGCCAAGCGCGACATTCAACTCCTGTATGCCGCGGCAGATCGCCAGCAGCGGCACGCCGCGCTCGATCGCCCTGCGGATCAGCGGCAGGGTGGTCGCATCGCGCTGCGGATCATAGGGGCCGTTGGCCTCGCTGGCGTCGCCGCCATAGAGCGAGGGATGCACGTTGGACTTGGAGCCCGTCACCATGACGCCGTCGACGGCGTCGAGCAGCCGGTCGAGATCGAGACGGTCGCCGAAGGACGGCACGAGCAGCGGAAAGACCCCCGCGCCCTCGACCGCGGCGTCGAGATATTGCTGGGGGGCGACGTGCCAGGTGTAGTTGTCGAACTGGCGCACGTCGGTCGAGATGGCAACAAGCGGCTGCATGGATGGGGTCCGGGTTCTGGCTGGCTAAGGACGTCTGCCCCAAAATAGGCTATCGCCTCCGGCAATTCCATCGCAACTTTCAATGCGGCACCCGGGCGATGCGACCGCCTGAGACTATAGTCACAGGCCGGCTCCCAAAACCCGAATTCGCCGACCGGTTACGGGGGGTGACAGGCGCGCGCGCTGGACTTGGCGACCTTGGCGTGTATTGTTTCCCTGTCCAATTCAGGGAAATCAACAGCTTCCCAAAGGCTGTCAGTTCTTTGATCCAATCAGGGAGGAATTGCATGGATCGTCGCTCATTCATACGAAAGGCCGGTACGGCTGGTGTCGGCGTGGCAGCAGCCACGGCGCTTGCAGCACCTGCCATTGCCCAAAGCAGCCCCAAGGTCACCTGGCGCCTGACGTCGTCCTTCCCAAAATCGCTCGATACGATCTATGGCGGCGCGGAAGTGTTTTCCAAGATGCTGTCGGAAGCGACCGACGGCAACTTCACCGTCCAGGTCTTCGCGGCGGGCGAAATCGTGCCCGGACTGCAGGCGGCCGACGCGGCGGCGGCAGGTACGGTCGAGGCCTGTCATACGGTGTCATACTATTACTGGGGCAAGGACCCGACGTGGGCGCTGGGCGCCGCGGTGCCATTTGCCTTGAACGCGCGCGGCATGAATGCCTGGCAGTATCATGGCGGCGGCATCGACCTGATGAACGAGTTCTATGCCACCCAGGGTCTCTACGGCCTGCCCGGCGGCAATACCGGCGTGCAGATGGGCGGCTGGTTCCGCAAGGAGATCAACACGGTCGCCGATCTCCAGGGCCTGAAGATGCGCATCGGCGGCTTTGCCGGCAAGGTCATGGAGAAGCTCGGCGTCGTGCCGCAGCAGATCGCCGGCGGCGACATCTATCCTTCGCTGGAGAAGGGCACGATCGACGCGGCGGAATGGGTCGGACCCTATGACGACGAGAAGCTCGGCTTCCAGAAGGTCGCGCCGTTCTACTACTATCCCGGCTGGTGGGAAGGTGGACCGACGGTGCATCTGATGTTCAACAAGGCGAAGTATGACGAGCTGCCGGCGGGCTACAAGTCGCTTGTGCACACGGCGGCCCAGGCCACTGATGCCAACATGCTGCAGAAATACGACTTCCTGAACCCGACGGCCGTGAAGTCGCTGGTCGCCAATGGCGCGCAGCTGCGTCCGTTCAGCGCGGAAATCCTGGGGGCCTGTTTCGACGCGGCCAACGAGGTCTATGCCGAGATGGAAGCGACCAACCCCGGCTTCAAGAAGATCTGGGACTCCATCAAGGGCTTCCGCAAGGATCATTTCCTGTGGGCGCAGGTGGCGGAATACAATTACGACACGTTCATGATGATTCAGCAGCGCAACAGCAAGCTCTGAGTTCAATCCACCAAGAAGAAAAGCCCCGGCACGCAAGCGCCGGGGCTTTTTTGTTGCGGCAAAGTCTCAGTTGAACGCCGGCGGCTGCGAGAGATCCGTGGCGGGCGGGGCAGGCTGGGCGGGTGGCGCCGGTTCGCCGAAGGCAGGCGGCTGGGACAGGTCGTTGGACGGTGGGGCCGGGGCCGTGCCGCCATCGGCCGGCGGCGCGCCGAACTGCGGCAGGCCAAGCCCGCCGTCGCCGCCGCCGAGGCCCGGCAGGCCGCCCGGCTGCTCGCCGCCCATCGGGGGCAGGATGATCTGGACGTCGCCCGGATCGACGACCTCGCCCTTGTAGTGCATGACCATGCCGGGGAAGGCGATGACCAGCCCGACCATGATGATCTGGATGATCACGAAAGGCACCGCGCCCCAGTAGATCTGCCCGGTGGTGATGGGCTGGATCGTCTTGCCGGTGACGCGGTCGAGATAGGGCACCTTGGCGGCAACCGAGCGCAGGTAGAACAGCGCGAAGCCGAAGGGCGGATGCATGAAGCTCGTCTGCATGTTGATGCCCAAGAGCACGCCGAACCAGATCAGGTCGATGCCGAGCTTGTCGGCCGCGGGCGCGAGCAGCGGAACGATGATGAAGGCGAGCTCGAAGAAGTCGAGGAAGAAGGCCAGGAAGAAGACCAGCACGTTGACGGCGATGAGGAAGCCGGTTTCGCCGCCTGGCATGGAGACCAGCAGGTGTTCGACCCAAAGGTGGCCGTTGACGCCGTAGAAGGTGAGCGAGAAGACGCGCGCGCCGATCAGTATGAACAGGACGAAGCTCGACAGGCGGGTCGTCGAGGCGAGCGCCTGCCTGATCACGTCGAGCGAGAGGCGGCCCTTTGCGGCCGCCATAATGAGCGCGCCGACGGCGCCCATTGCGCCGCCTTCGGTGGGTGTGGCTATGCCGAGGAAGATGGTGCCGAGCACCAGGAAGATCAGCGCCAGCGGCGGGATCAAGACGATGATGACCTGCTGCGCCAGCCGCGACATGATGCCGAGCTTCATCGACCGGTCGACGATGGCCACGATGTAGATCGTGACGACGCCGATGGTGGCGCCGAGGATGTCGGCATTGGTGCCCTGCGTCGGCGACAGCAGGACATGGGCAGTGTAGCCGATGACCATCACCGCGACGAAGGCGACCATCAGCGAGATGACGCCGTGGCCGAGCGTGCGGGCCTCGAGCGGCAGCGCCGGCATCGATTTCGGCCGGATGATCGACATCAGCAGGATGTAGCCGAGGTAGAGACCGGTCAGGATCATGCCCGGGATCAGCGCGCCCTTGTACATGTCGCCGACCGAGCGGCCGAGCTGGTCGGCAAGCACGATCAGGACGAGCGACGGCGGGATGATCTGCGCCAGCGTGCCTGACGCGGCGATGACGCCGGACGCAATGCGCCTATCGTAGCCGTAGCGCAGCATGATGGGCAGCGAGATCAGGCCCATGGCGATGACCGAGGCGGCGACGACGCCGGTGGTGGCGGCGAGCAGCGCGCCGACGAGAATCACCGCGTAGGCGAGACCGCCGCGGATCGGGCCAAAGAGCTGGCCGATCGTGTCGAGCAGGTCCTCGGCCATGCCGGACCGCTCCAGCACGATGCCCATGAAGGTGAAGAAGGGGATGGCGAGCAGCGTGTCGTTGGACATCACCCCCCAGAAGCGCTCCGGCAGCGCGTAGAGCAGCGGCCAGGAGAGCGTGATCTCGTTGTTGGAGTAGGGCGCGAGCTCGACCCCGATGAAGAAGAACAGGAGGCCGTTGGCGGCGAGCGAAAAGGCCACGGGATAGCCGAGCAGCATGAAGGCGATGAGCGACAGGAACATGATCGGCGCCATGTTCTGCGCGACGAATTCCATCATTTGCGCAGCTCCTCCGCGAGCGCCTTGGCCTCGAGCTCGGCCTGTTCATGGGCAGAGATGAAGGGCGTGGGGTCTTCCATGTGGCCCGTCATTATGGCGATCTTCTTAATGATCTCAGACACGCCCTGCAGGCCCAGCAGCGAAAAACCGCCCAGCAGCAGCGCCTTGGCCGGCCAGATGATGAGGCCGCCGGCGCTCGACGACATCTCGCCGCTGCGGAAGGACAGCGCCACATAGGGAACGAGGTAGTAGATCATCAGGAGGACGAAGGGCATCAGGAAGAAGATGTGCCCGAGCAGGTCGATCCAGTGCTGCCTGCGGCGCGAGAACAGCCCGTAGACGATGTCGATGCGGATGTGCTCGTTCTGCTTCAGCGTGTAGGCGGCAGCCAGCAGAAAGGCGGCGCCGAACAGGTACCACTGCAATTCCAGCCAGGCATTCGACGACATGTTGAAAGTCTTGCGGATGACCGCATTGCCGGCGCTGACGAGCACCGCGACGAGGATAAGCCAGGCCACCGATTTCCCGATGATCTCGTTGAGGCGATCGATGCCCCTGGCAAAGGCGAGTGGCCCTTCCATGCAGTCCTCCCAAGGTCCTGTCGCGTCGCCCTGTTCCCTCGGGCGTTCGTAGCGGCACAGGTCAATCGGTATGCCGACGCGGCGGGGGCGTCAACACGCGCTGGCGCAGTTCGGACGAATGCTTGTGCCAGGGGAGCCGGGAAATCGCGGGCTGACGCTGGGGCCTCCCCACCAAAGTCTTAGAGGGGCGTCTTTGCGTAAGGGCCTGGCGTGGAAGAGCGATCCGTGCGCGTCGGCCGCAGGACCAGCAGGACGACCAGCAAGAAGAACATCCAGCCGTCGCGCCATTCGATCGGGAAGTAGCCCGACCACAGTGATTCGGCGATGCCGAGAGCTGCCGCGCCGATGGCTGCCCGCGACGGCTGGCCGTAGCCGCCGACTGCCGTGACGAACAGGACCTTCAGGCCGAACACCAGGCCCGTGCCGAAGCTGACATTGCCGAAATAGAGCGCGGTCATGATGCCGGCCAAAGCGGCGAACAGGCCGCCCGCAACGACGGAGGTGCGGAAGACGCGCCGTGTGTCCACGCCGCAGAGGCGCGCGGCGGCGGGGTCGTCGGAGACCGCGCGCCAGGCGCGTCCGAAGCGGGAGCGGGCCAGCACCATGCCTGACGCCAGGATGACGGCGACCGCGACGCCGCAATTGGCGACCTGCATCACCGTCAGCGTCACGGCAAAACTGGGCGTGCCGGCAAGGGTGACGGTTCGCGACAGGAGCGGCGGCAGCCAGAAGTCGCGCGTGCCGGCGGCGATGCGTCCCAGTTCCATCAGAACCAGCGAGACGCCGAGCGTGGCTGCGACGATGGTGTTGGGGGAGCGCGCAAAGAGCGGCTCGAATACGCCGCGGGCAAGCACCCAGGCCGCAAGGGCGCCATAGGCGAGGGCGATGACGGTGCCGAAGACCAGCGTCGCGGGCAAGGTCATCCAGAGAACCTGCCAGCCGAACACGGCGGCCAGGATCATGACCTGGCCGGCAAAGCCGAACAGCGCGCCGTGGGCGAGGTTGGTGCGGTGGAGAACGCCGTTGGTGAGCGCATAGCCGAAGGCGAGCAGGGCATAGATCGCGCCCATATGCAGGCCGTTGGCCAGTTGCTGGAGAAAGTACAGCATCGTTCGTGCATGCCCACCACGGGGAGGAGCCTTGAGACTGTCGCGACAGAGCTAACTTGTCAAATGCAGTTTACCAGTTAGAATTCGGCATGGCTGTTTCGTGGACGTCCCACAGGTTTTCCGGCGGCGTGCTGGCGCTCGACACGACCAACACGGTGGTGCATCGGGGCGATGCCGCGCGGTCGTTCGATCGCTTCGCCGATGGGGCCGAGATCCCGCGCTTTGCAGCCGCTGCGACCGGATACCGATCCGCAGAACTGGGTGGACGCGAACTCGACGCCTCCGGCCCCGGCATTGCAGGCCGCGTCATCGCCATCCGCGAGGCGACAGACCGGCTGTTTCGCGGCGCGGCATCGGAAGGTTTCCTCGACAGCGAGTCGCTCAGCGCATTCCTTTCGGCGTGCGCGGCGGGCGTCGCGTCGCATGGCGGACCGATCGCGGCGAAGGACCACCCGTTCGGCGACCCAGCCACGCCGATCGCCTTCGACGCGGCGCTTGCCGTCTCGGCGCTGGCCCTGCTTTCGCCAAGCGCCGTCGGGCGCATCCGCATCTGCGCCAACTGCTGCTGGCTGTTTCTGGACGCAAGCAGGAACGGCAGCCGCGTGTGGTGCGACATGGCGGTCTGCGGCAACCGCCAGAAGGCCAGGCGCCACTACAGACGCCGGCGGGAACAGGAGAGCGAGGTGGGCCATGCGTGAGATGATCGGACGCCTTTCGCGCCTCGCGGCCGTCTGCGCGGCAGTGCTGGCTCTCGGCGCCTGCCGCGAAAGCGGCGGCGACGGCGAGTATTTCAAGCTCGCCGGAAAACTCTTCGTCTTCAACTATCGGGTGGCGACGGCGACCTATCTGGTCAACCTCGTGCCGGTCCAGCCGGTGGGGGAGGGCGAGACGGCGGTCGCAACCTTCGAGGATCCGGCGGGCGGGCCGCCGATCGTCGTGCGCCAGAAGATCTGGCCGAGACTGGAGAAGACGACGATCGAGAGCCCTGAACTCACCTGCGTCGTCAGGGATCGGCCCTATGCCGTATCCATCGCGATCGAGGCTGCGGATGGCACCGTCAAGCAGAGGATCGATACCACGATCACATCATCGCTCGACCAGGACGTCCTGCCGGACCGGCCGCTGGTCGTCGGACCTGTCTATACGCCCAACCCCGATCTCGTCGGCCACCCCGACGGCAAGCTCCCCGGGCGGAGCGGCGCTGCCTGCCCACCGCGACCGTAGGCGAGCTGCCCATGGGTCAAACGATTTCGTTTGACGGCGACTGGAAGCGCAGAAAGACTTGACCCAAATCTGACGGTGGGGGGATGACTCGCACCTGCCGAACGGAACATTGGCATGTCACTTCACGATGTCGCGCTCGCCGACAAATTCGACCTGAGCAAAGAGCGCGTCTTTCTGTCGGGTGCCCAGGCGATCGTGCGCATGCTGCTGATCCAGCGTGAACGCGACCGGCGCGCCGGGCTGACCACCGCGGGTTTCGTGTCGGGCTATCGCGGCTCGCCGCTGGGCGGCCTCGACATGCAGCTCTGGAAGGCGCGGAAAGAACTCGCCTCCTCCGACATCGTGTTCCAGCCCGGCCTCAACGAGGAGCTTGCCGCGACCGCGTGCTGGGGGACGCAGCAGACGGAGCTTGCCGGCGAAGGCACCAAGGATGGCGTCTTCTCGCTGTGGTACGGCAAGGGACCGGGCGTGGACCGGTCGGGCGACGTCTTTCGCCACGCCAACCTGGCGGGGACATCGCCGCATGGCGGCGTCGTCGCGCTGATGGGCGACGACCACATGGCCGAATCCTCCACCAACGCGCATGCGATGGAGTTCGTCTTCGTCGACACGATGATCCCGATCCTCAATCCGGCCGGCGTGCAGGAGCTGATCGACTACGGCCTGTACGGCTTCGCCCTTTCGCGCTTCGCCGGGACGTGGGCGTCCATCAAATGCGTCAAGGACAACATCGAGTCGACCGCCTCCGTCGATGCCTCGCCCGACCGCCTGGACATCAGGCTGCCCGCCTTCGAGATGCCGCCGGGCGGGCTGTCGATCCGAAACGAGATCGATCAGCTCGGCCAGGAGGCACGGCTGTATGAATACAAGCGCGGCGCGGCCGCCGCCTTCATCCGCGCCAATCCCATCAACAGGATCATCTATTCCGGCGGATCCGCGCCGAAGCTCGGCATAATCACCATCGGCAAGAGCTATCTGGACGTGCGCCAGGCGCTCGACGATCTCGGCATCGACGAGAGCCAGGCGAACCGGATGGGCATCCGCCTGTTCAAGGTCGGCTGCCCCTGGCCGCTCGACCTGGAGCACATCGCCGACTTCGTGCGCGGGCTGGAGACGGTGGTGGTCGTCGAGGAGAAGCGCTCGCTGATCGAGGTGCAGGTCAAGGAGGCGCTGTACGGCACGGCCAACCACCCGACGGTGGTTGGCAAGAGGGACGAGCGCGGCGGCTGGCTGTTTCCCGCGAAAGGCTCGCTCGACCCCAACGACATTGCGATCGCGCTCGGCGAGCGCATCCTGCGCACGATCGGGCATTCGGAGGAGATCGCCGCGCGCGTCGGGCGGCTGAAGCAGTTCCAGGCGATGCTTGCCGACACGCGCGACGTGGCCGTCCGCACGCCGTTCTTCTGCTCGGGCTGCCCGCACAACAGCTCGACCAAGGTGCCCAAGGGCTCCGTGGCGGCGGCCGGAATCGGCTGTCATTTCATGGCCTTGTGGATGGACCGCGACACGGCGGGCTTCACCGCGATGGGCGGCGAGGGCGCGCAATGGGTCGGCCAGGCGCCCTTCGTCAGCCGGGACCACATCTTCCAGAATCTGGGCGACGGCACCTACAACCATTCCGGCAGCCTGGCGCTGCGCTTTGCCGCGTCGTCGGGCGCCAACATCACCTACAAGATCCTGTTCAACGACGCGGTGGCGATGACCGGCGGTCAGGCGCATGAGGGCGGCCTGACGGTCGACCGGATCGCCGCCCAGGTGCGTGCCGAGGGCATCGAGCGCATCGCAATCGTCAGCGACGAGCCCGACAAATATGCCGGCGCCGTGGTGTTTCCGGCCGGCGCCACCGTGCATCACCGCGACGACATGGATGCCGTGCAGCGCGAACTGCGCGAGGTCAAGGGCGTCTCGGTGCTGATCTACGACCAGACCTGCGCGGCCGAAAAGCGCCGCCGCCGCAAGCGCGGCACCTTCCCGGACCCGGACAAGCGGGTCATCATCAACGAACTCGTCTGCGAAGGCTGCGGCGACTGTGGCGTCAAGTCGAACTGCGTCTCCATCCAGCCGGTCGAGACCGAGTTCGGCCGCAAGCGGCGCATCGACCAGTCGAGCTGCAACAAGGATTTCTCCTGCGTCAACGGTTTCTGCCCGTCCTTCGTGACGGTGCATGGCGCCAAGATCCGCAAGGCCGAAGGCAAGGCCGGAGCCGCCAATCCGCTGGAGGGCGTTCCGGAGCCGACGCTGTTTGCGCTCGACCGCGACGGCTGGTCGGGCATCATCGACGGCGTCGGCGGCACGGGCGTCGTGACGGTCGGCGCGGTGCTCGGCATGGCCGCGCATCTGCAGGGGCTCGGCTGCGGCATGATCGACATGGCGGGACTGGCGCAGAAGGGCGGCGCGGTCTTCACGCATGTCCGCATCGCGGCGCGGCCAGAAGACATCCACGCCATCCGCGTTTCGGCGGGCAAGGCCGATGTCGTGCTCGGCTGCGACCTGGTCGTGTCCGGGGCGGGCAAGGTGCTTGCGTCCGTGCGCGAGGGACACACGATCTTCGTTGCCAACACGGCGGAGATCATGCCGGGCGAGTTCACGCGGCAGGCGGATTTCTCGCTGCCGACCGAGCGGCTGAAGCGCGCCATCCGCGCTGCCGCCGGCGAAGACCACGCGCATTTCTTCGACGCCACGCAGACGGCTGCCGTGCTGTTCGGCAATTCGCTCGGCGCCAACATGTTCATGCTGGGCTTCGCCTTCCAGCATGGCGGGCTGCCGCTGACGGCCGAGGCGATCGAACGCGCCATCGAGCTCAACGGCCAGGCGGTGGCGATGAACGTCGCGGCGTTCCGCTGGGGCCGCCGCGCGGCGCATGAGCCCGACCATGTCAGGGCTTTGCTGACCGCCGCGGGAGGCGCGTCGGCACGGCCGGCGCTGGCGCAGACGCTGGACGACATCGTCGAGGCGCGCGCGACCTTCCTCGCGGCCTACCAGAACCGGGCCTATGGCGAGCGCTATCGCGGCCGCGTGGCAGCGGTTCGGGCCGCGGAGGCGCGCGCGGTGCCGGGCTCGACGGTGCTGACAGAGGCGGTGGCGCGCAACCTGTTCAAGCTGATGGCGATCAAGGACGAGTATGAGGTGGCGCGCCTCTACACGGACGGCTCGTTCCAGCGCCAGCTCTCGGCGCAGTTCCAGAGCTACGACCGGCTCGAATTCCACCTTGCGCCGCCGATCCTCGGCCGGCGCGACGCCGACGGCAAGCCGCGCAAGTCGCGTTTCGGGGGCTGGATGATGCATGGCTACCGGGTGCTGGCGGCGCTGAGGGGCGTGCGCGGCGGCATTCTGGATCCGTTCGGCCACACGGCGGAGCGACGCATGGAGCGGATGCTGCTGCGGCGCTACGAGGAGGATCTCGACCTGATCGTCCGGTCGCTGGACGCAGCGGGCCTTGAGGCCGCGACCGCGCTTGCCGCGATCCCGCAGCTCATCCGCGGGTACGGCCATGTCAAGCAGGCGAGCGTGGTCGTCGCCGAGGCGGAACGCGAGCGGATCCTGCCGCGGCTGATGCCTGGCACGGACCGTCCGGTCGTCCAGGCGGCGGAGTGAAGGTGAACGCGTTTACCAAGTTTTCGACCTGGGGCCGAACACGCCCCTCATCCCCATGGAATCCCACGGGTCTAAGCCTTTCTTAAGCCGAATGTGGCAGGGTTAAGCCTGCGACAAGTACGGGACCCTGGTGTGTCACCCAAACGAAAGAGCGACCTTTCCGTCGACGTCTACATTCCGTTCGTGGAAACGCTGTTCCGCGACGGGCTGACGCTGACCATCGGATTCTTCGCGCAGACGATGCTCGTCGTTCTTGCCTACTGGAAAACAAGCGACGTCACCTATCTCCTCGTGGCCACGGGCTTTGTCGTCGTGGCGTTCCTGCGCCTGCGCAACATGCGCAAGTACCGCAACGCGCCGCGTCCGAAGGATGCGCAGGAAGCCCGCCATCGCGAAAACGACTACATTCTCTATGGCGCCATGCATGGGCTGATGCTCGGCGTGTTCTGCTTCGTCGGCATCTATCTGGCGCACGACAATTTCGTCGAGATCGCCGCGATCTGCGTGACACTGGCGTCCGCGACGTCGATTTCCGGACGCAACTACGGTTCGCCGCGCATGGTCATGATCTTCATCATGACCATGACCTGGCCGATCTCGCTCGGCTTCATCCTGCGCGGCGACCCCTACCATGTCATCCTCGGCCTGCTCTCGGTGCCGTTCTTCTTCGCCATCAAGCGATTCGCCGACCTCGTGCGCGACGTGCTGTTCACCGCGCTGTCGGAAGAAAAGAAGGCCAGCCGGCTGGCGCAGCGCTTCAACCGCGCGCTCAACACCATGTCGCACGGCCTGGTCATGCTCGGCCCCGATGGCAGGGTGGTGGTGGCAAACGCCGAAGCCGCGCATCTGATGTCGCTGAAGTCGCCCGAGGCGCTGCTCGGACGCTCCATCCACGCGCTCCTGATGCGCGGTGTCGCAAGCGGCATGCTGGACAGCAAGGACTGCCGCTATGTCGAGGCGCAACTGACGCGTGCGCTGCGCGAGGGCCGCGACCGCAAGGTCCTGGTCTCCTTCACCAACGGCCAGCATTATGAATTCTCGGCCCGCGAAGGCAGCCAGGAACTCGGCGTCATCACCTTCGAGGACGTCTCGGCCCGTGTCGAGGCGGAGGAGAAGATCCGCTTCATGGCGCGCTATGACAGCCTGACCGGGCTGCCCAACCGGGCCTATTTCTACGAAATCGTCGGCGAGGCTCTGGCCGGTGGCGAAAACAGCCGGTTCTGCGGCATCGCGGTGCTCGACCTCGACGATTTCAAGACGATCAACGATTCGCTCGGCCACCCGATCGGCGACGGCCTGATCTATGCGGTTGGCGAGCGGCTGGCGGCGTTTGCCGGCGACACGATCAAGGTCAGCCGGTTCGGCGGCGACGAGTTCATGATCTTTTTCGACCAGCTCGAGGACGAGAGCCACATGGCGTCGCTTCTCGACAGTGTTTTCGCCGCGCTGCAGGGCGATCTGGACGTTGCGGGACATGTACTGCGCATCCAGGTCAGCGGCGGCGCGGTGCTGTCGCGCGTCAAGGACACCGATGTCGACGCCATGATCGTCAAGGCCGACCTGGCGCTCTACAAGGCCAAGGAGCTCGGCAAGAACAACTGGCGCCTGTTCGAATCGGCCATGGACGCAGCATTCCGCCACCGGCAGCTGATGAAGGCGGACCTGCGCAGCACGGTCGAGGCCAAGGGACTGCGCGTCGTCTACCAGCCGATCGTCGCCATGGACACGATGCGCATTGCCGCCTGCGAGGCGCTCTGCCGCTGGGATCACCCCGATCTCGGGCCGATATCGCCCGGCATCTTCATCCCGCTCGCCGAAGAGATGGGCATCATTTCCGACATCAGCGCCTTCGTGCTCGAGGCCGCCTGCCTCGAATGCATCAAATGGCCGGAACAGATCAGCGTCTCGGTCAACCTGTCGGCGCGCGACTTCCGCCATCGCGAGGTCGTCGACCGGGTCCGCGACGCGCTGATCGTCTCCGGCCTGTCGCCGCACCGCCTCGAGATCGAAGTCACCGAAACGGCGCTGCTCGACGACAAGTCGCAGACCCGGCAGTATATCGAGGACATCAAGAAGATCGGCGTGCGAATCGCGCTCGACGATTTCGGCACGGGCTATTCGAGCCTGAGCTACCTGCACACGCTGCCGCTGGACAAGGTCAAGATCGACCGCAGCTTCCTGATGGACGTCACACAGAATCCGCGCTCGCTCGAGCTCCTGAAGGGCATCGTCAATCTCGCGAGACCGCTTGGGCTGACCATCACGATCGAGGGCGTCGAGACGTTCGAGCAGCTCAAGATCCTTTCACAGTCGGTAAAGCCCGATCTGCTGCAGGGATTCCTGTTCGGCTCGGCACTGTCGGCATCGGGCATCGAGACGATGTCCAATACGGTCTGGCCCTTTGCCGAGGAATTGCGGACCCCCAAGAAAGTGTCCAACGGCTGACATCAACGGAGCCGGAGTTTTTCTCCGTCATTCGTCCATGACCTGTCCAGTCGAGAGCGGTCGTCACCTCATGATCGGCTGAATTCATCATGGGGCGCACGCATGAGTTCATGTGTGCACACTTTTCCCACTGGCCCAAGCATTATCAATCCGGTGGAGCAACCAAGCGGATGGCCGTTAGTTAACTCGTGAATGCATGCGTTAACGTTTGATTAACCCTAACGCATGGTAAACGGGCCAGCTTGAATTTTCATCTTTACTTAAGGGCCCCTTCGGTTAGTTTTTCATCGGGGCGGGTACCGCGGGGACTTATTTGATGGCCGAAGACAGTGTTGCTCGTGTCGGTCCTGCCGATGCGATCGGGGAAGGCGCGCCCGAAATTTCGAGCTTCGCCAGGAATGTGTCGGCGCTTCTCGAGCGTACAGAATACCGCCGCTGCGACAAGGGCGAGGATCTCGAAGACATCTACCGGCTGCGCTACAAGTCGTACCGGATGAGCGACATGGTCTCGGACATGCCGGAGCAGGTGATCCACGACGCGCTCGACGAGACCCCGAACTGCTACAAGTTCGGCATCTTCATCGACGGAAACCTGGTCAGCACGTTGCGCATCCACCATGCGCGCTGGGCGACGCCGCTCTCCCCGTCGACGATGGTCTATGGCGACATACTGCGCCCGATGATGGCAGCCGGCGCGTCCTTCATCGATCCGAGCCGCTTTGCCGCCGACCCGGAATGGTCGCGCGTCTATCCGCAGATCCCCTATCTGACGCTGCGGCTGGCCGGCATGGCATGTTTCCATTTCGACGCGCCATTCTGCCTGTCGACGATCCGCGAGGAGCATGCCGGCTTCTACAAGCGCATCTACTGCTCGGAAAAGATCGGCGAGTCCCGCGACTATCCAGGGCTCAACTATCCGGTCGTGCTCTATTGCGCCAAGGTTGCGGCCATCCGCGAGCGATCCTTCCAGCGCTATCCCTTTTTCAAGTCGACGCCGATGGAACAGCGCATGCTGTTTGCAAAGCCTGGCGCGGGGGAACTCGCTCCGCTGACGATCCTGCCCACCGCGAAGTACATGCGCGACGCCGCCTGACCCGTCACGGCGCCTCAACCGACCAAGGAACTCGCGATGACCATATCGATGCTGACGCTGACACCGCTGATCTCGCTCATCGCCGGCGTTCTGATCCTGGTCATGCCCAAGCTGCTCAACTACATCGTGGCCTTCTACCTGATCGCCGTCGGTATCCTCGGCCTGTTCCCCAACCTGCTGAACTAGCCAGCATAGCTCCGGCCGGGCCGGGGTTCGAACGTCAGATCGAGGTAGAGTTCCGCCAGCGGCAGGGTCACGCCGATCTCGGGCAGGTCGATGACCGCATCGAGGCCGGCGGCCTCCGCCGTCGACCAGGTTTCGCCCGCGCGACGCCAGACGGCGACCTGGGGCGCCTCGCTGTCCACCAGCAGGATGACCTTGATCGCGGGATGCTGCTGGTACTCGGCGAGTTTCTGGAAACGGTCGTAGCGTGTCGTCGATGGCGAGAGGATCTCGATCACGACGCGGGGCTCGTCGGCGGCAAGCGAACGCGGGTCGGGCTTGCCGCACTCGACCAGCACGTCGGGGCGGCGCGTGCCCCGCCAGGTCCTGACCGACGTGTCCGCGGTCTTCGGCCGGCACGGCTTGCCGCGCAACTGAGTACCCAGAGAAACGATCGCATTGACCGTTATCCGGTCATGCTGGTCCGTGGCACCGGTCATGGCCTTGACCGTCAGCACCGGAATCCCGTCCACGAGTTCGTAGTTCCTGTCCTGGCGTTCCTGCCAGGCAAAGAACTCGTCCGTGGTCATCTTCTTCGTGGCTGCCTCTGACATCGACCCTACCGCTGCTTGCCGGGCGACAGGCATCATAGCAAGGATCGGTGCCGCGCTAAAGGCCGGCATGACGGGCCAGATCGGCATTCTGTCGCGGTCCCTTGCGGACATTCCCGCATTGCCCTTGACACCGTACTTCGCTATGTGCCGGATACAGGTTCAAGGAGGCACTCTATGGCTGATCATACCCCGCACGGCCCCATCGAACTGGGCGCCAAGATGGACTATGCCGAGCATGAAGCGACCTATGGGCGTTTTCTCATGCTGTCCAAATATGGCGCGCTGCATTGCGCCACCCTGCTGGTCGCGATGGCCTTCGGCTTCTTTACGAGCGCCGGCTTCTTTTCGGCGGTCATTCTCTTCATCCTGCTCTCCGCGGTCGGCATCTACCTTCTCCGCTAGCACTGGCAACCGTTCATCCGCTTCAGGCGGGGTCCCGTTTCGCGGGCCCGCGCCTTTCGCCGGATAAACTTCCATCCGAAAGGACCGCATGGTGGGACAGACACTCTTCATCCCCAGGGAAGTCGATCCGAACGAGGGCCGCGTGGCGGCCTCGGCCGACACGGTCAAGCGGCTCGTCGCACTCGGCTTTTCGGTCGTCGTGGAAGCGGGTGCCGGGACGCTGTCTCGCATCGTCGATTCCGACTTCGCCGCCGCGGGCGCGACGCTCGGCAAGGCGTCCGATGTCGCCAAGGCGGATGTCGTCCTGAAGGTGAGGCGGCCCACCGACGCGGAACTCAAGACCTACAAGTCGGGCGCCGTGGTGCTGGCCATCATGGACCCGCACGGCAACGACGCCGCGCTCAATTCGCTCGCCAAGGCCGGCGTCACCGCGTTTGCCATGGAACTGATGCCGCGCATCACGCGCGCGCAGGTCATGGACGTGCTGTCGAGCCAGGCGAACCTCGCCGGCTACCAGGCAGTGATCGACGGCGCTTCGGAATATGACCGCGCGCTGCCGATGATGATGACGGCGGCCGGCACGGTGCCTGCGGCGAAGGTCTTCATCATGGGCGTCGGCGTCGCGGGGCTCCAGGCGATCGCCACGGCACGGCGCATGGGCGCGATCGTCACCGCGACCGACGTGCGCCCCGCGGTCAAGGAACAGGTCGCCTCGCTCGGCGCGAAATTCCTCGCCGTAGAGGACGAGGAGTTCAAGGCAGCCGAGACGGCGGGCGGCTATGCCAAGGAAATGTCGAAGGAATACCAGGCCAAACAGGCCGCGCTGACGGCCGAGCACATCGCCAAGCAGGACATCGTCATCACGACGGCACTGATCCCCGGCCGGCCGGCGCCGAAACTGGTGTCGGCCGCGATGGTCGCGTCGATGAAGGCGGGCTCGGTCATCGTCGACCTCGCGGTCGAGCGCGGCGGCAATGTCGAAGGCGCGGTTCCCGGCGCCGTCATCACGCTCGACAACGGCGTGAAGATCGTCGGCCACCTCAACGTGCCCGGCCGGGTCGCGGCTTCGGCCTCGCTGCTCTACGCAAAGAACCTGTTCTCCTTCCTCGAGACCATGGTCGACAAGGCCTCCAAGCAGGTGTCGATCAACCGTGACGACGAACTGGTGAAGGCAACGATGCTGACCGATGGCGGCAAGGTCGTTCACCCGGCCTTCGTAAGGGCTGCGCCGGCAGAGGCGCCCGAGGTCGAGCCGCCGGCCATTCCGGCGACTACACTGGTGGCCGAAGCCGCGCCGAAGAAGACAGCCAAGAAACCTGCCGGATCGAAATCAAAGGGAGCCGCGTGATGGAAAAGACCGCGCTCGAAAACGCACTCGAACAGCTCGACCAGGCAACGGCAGCCGTCAGGCTCGCCATCGCCAACGTGGCGGGAGGCGGCACCGATGCGGCCGGCGACGCGGCGCATGCGCTGTCGGGCGGGGCGATCGACCCCTTCGTCTTCCGCTTCGCCATCTTCGTGCTCGCCATCTTCGTCGGCTATTACGTCGTGTGGTCGGTGACGCCGGCGCTGCACACGCCGCTGATGGCCGTCACCAATGCGATCTCATCCGTCATCGTGGTCGGCGCGCTTTTGGCCGTCGGCATTTCGGCGGCGGGTTTCGCGACGGGTTTCGGCTTCGTCGCGCTGGTGCTCGCCTCGGTCAACATCTTTGGCGGCTTCCTCGTTACCCAGCGCATGCTGGCCATGTACAAGAAGAAGGATAAGTGACGATGAGCGTCAACGTCGCCTCCTTCCTCTACCTGGTTTCCGGCATTCTCTTCATCCTGGCGCTCCGCGGGCTGTCGCATCCGACGACCAGCCGGCAGGGCAACCAGTTCGGCATGATCGGCATGGGCATCGCCATCGTGACGACGCTGGCGCTCGCCACGCCCAGTCTTTCGGGGCTGGTTCTTATCCTGGCCGGGCTTGCCATCGGCGGCGGCATCGGCGCGATCACCGCGCGGCGCATCGCCATGACCTCGATGCCGCAGCTCGTCGCGGCGTTTCATTCGCTGGTCGGGCTTGCGGCCGTCATGGTCGCGGCGGCTGCCGTCTATGCGCCCGCAAGCTTCGGCATCGGCGAGATCGGCGCGATCCACGCGCAGGCGCTGATCGAGATGTCGATCGGCGTCGCCATCGGCGCCATCACCTTCACCGGCTCGGTCATCGCGTTCCTCAAGCTCGACGGGCGCATGTCCGGCAAGCCGATCATGCTGCCGATGCGCCACTACGTGAATGCCGCGCTCGGCATTGCGCTCGTGGTGCTGATCATTCTGCTCGTCACCACGCAGAGCACGGTGGTCTTCTGGCTCATCGTCGCGGTCTCGCTGGCGCTCGGCGTGCTCTTGATCATCCCGATCGGCGGCGCCGACATGCCGGTCGTCGTGTCGATGTTGAACTCCTATTCGGGCTGGGCAGCAGCTGCGCTCGGCTTCACGCTCGGCAACCTCGCGCTGATCATCACCGGCGCGCTGGTCGGCTCTTCGGGCGCGATCCTGTCCTACATCATGTGCAAGGGCATGAACCGCAGCTTCATCTCTGTCATTCTCGGCGGTTTTGGCGGCGAGACGGCGGCTGCGGCCGACGACGGCATCGAGCGCACGGTCAAGCAGGGTTCGGCCGACGACGCGGCCTTCCTGATGATGAACGCGCAGAAGGTCATCATCGTGCCCGGCTACGGCATGGCGGTGGCCCAGGCGCAGCATGCGCTGCGCGAGATGGCCGACAAGCTCAAGGCCAACGGCGTCGAGGTGAAATACGCGATCCATCCCGTCGCCGGCCGCATGCCCGGCCACATGAACGTGCTGCTCGCCGAGGCCAACGTGCCCTATGACGAGGTGTTCGAGCTCGAGGACATCAACTCGGAATTCGCGCAGGCCGACGTCGCCTATGTCATCGGCGCCAACGACGTGACCAACCCCTCGGCGCGCGACGACAAGTCGTCACCCATCTATGGCATGCCGATCCTCGACGTCGACAAGGCGCGCACCTGCCTCTTCGTCAAGCGCTCGCTCGGCTCCGGCTATGCCGGCATCGACAACACGCTGTTCTACAAGGACGGCACGATGATGCTTTTGGGCGACGCAAAGAAGATGACCGAGGAAATCGTCAAGGCGATGGACCACTGAGACGATTGCCTTGTTCTGACCGGCGCGGCCCTCGAAAATCCTAGTTCAGGATCGTCGCAAAGACCGCCGCGCAACCGATTGCGAAGGCGATCAGGGCGGAGGCGAGAGCTGCTGCTAGAACCGGGCGCATTGCGTCACACCATGTCGAAGAGTTCGGATTCGATGTCGGAGAGCGGGACACCGAGGTCGAGCAGGGCCTGCTTGACATTGTCGGTCATCGCCGGCGGTCCGCACAGCAAGTGCGGCCATCTCCGCGTCTGCGCATCGAGATGCCGTGCCAGCATGTCGCGATCGATGAAGCCGGTCTCGCCGTCGAAATCTTCGCCGGGTTTTTCGAGCACGTGGACGACTTTCAGCGCAAGCACCGCCTGGAGATCGTCCAGTTCATCCCTGAAGGCAATCTCGTCCCAAGTGGGATTGGCGTAGAAGAGGATGACGGGCCGCGCGTCGCCGCGCTCCCGCATCGCCTCGAGGTTTGCGATCATCGGCGTGATGCCGATGCCGCCGGCAATCATGACGAAGCCCTCGGCGCCGGGCTTGTTGTCTATCGAGAAGATCCCGTAGGGCCCATCGAGATAGGCGACGGTGCCGGTCTTTGCCTGCGTGGCACCAGAGCTGAAGTCGCCGAGCGGCTTGATCGTCATTTCGACACGGGGTGCTCCGCCCGGCGGCGACGAGATGGTGAAGGGGTGCTCGCTGAGGCGAAAGGGCGACCGGTCGAGCGTCAGCCAGGCGAACTGCCCGGGCTTCCAGTCCGCCAGCGGTTTTCCCTGCGGCTCAAGCGTTAGCGTGACGGCGCCGCCGTGGCGCTGCTGCGTCGCGGCAACCAGCCAGGGGTTGGTGGTCTGCCGCCATGGCTTGACGAGGCGGACCCAGACGATCAGGGCGAGCCAGAACATGGTGACGGCCAGCCACAGGGTGCGGCTCTGAAGTGCGGCGGTGAAGTGGCCGACACCCAGTATATGGCTGATCGCAGCCACGAATCCGACCAGGGCCAGTGCGACATGGACGTAGCGCCAGGCCGCGTAGGGCAGCGCGAGCCTCCTGCGGAATTCCGACGTGATGACGAGCGCCGCAAAACAGACCAGCGCCAGACGCCCGGCGGTCAGTTCCCAGCGCGCGGTGAGCGGGTTGAGCTCGCCGAGTACATCCTGGTACCAGATGTAGAGAATGCCGAAATGGCCGAGCATCAGCGCCACCGCGCCGATGGCGAGATAGCGGTGGAAGAGATAGACGATGTCGACGCCGAACGGCAACGCCAGGCGCCGAAAGCGCGCCGTCAATATGAACTGAAGGCCGATGAGCGCGAGCGCCGCGAAGCCGAGCCCCTTGGAAAAGTCCCACAGCCAGCCATTGCCCAGCATGAGCGCGCCTGTGTTGAGGAGGACGAAGAAGGGCAGGGCGACGGCGCCGAAGCCGGCGGCGATCCACAATACGGCCCGCAGATGTGAGCGCCGCGTGGGCCGCGTTGCGTGGCGTGCTGCATCCATGGTCAAAAGCTTCCGGCTGACAAGAGGACGAAACGCAACCGCGCGGGCAGGGTTCCGGCCATGTCGGCTTCGACAGGACGCCGCGCAACCAGGACGATGCGAGGACACTGTGGGCCGACGCCCGGAAATGACCGGGGAGGTGGTCAAAGCGATAGGGCACGGACGGGTCGCCCGCTGACGGGACGCCGCTGAACCGAGCATTGCGGTCGTCAGCTACCGTCGTCCGGGATTTTCAGCGTTTCGCCGCAGGCCTTGCAGTGGACGGCGTCCGGGTCGTGGCGCTGCAGGGCGCAGTTCGGGCATTCGAAGAAGACCTTGTTGGGCCGCACGATCGACTGCGCAAGCTTCACGAACAGCGATATGCCTGCGATCATCGTCACGATGGAGGTCAGCTTGCCCCAGACGCCCGGCAGGACGATGTCGCCGAAGCCGGTCGTGGTGACGGTGGCGACGGTGAAGTAGAAGGCGTCGACATAGCCCTCGATGCCGGAATCGCTGCGGAAGAAGCTGGTGTAGATGAAGCCCGTGGCGAGAAACAGGAACGTCAGCAGGTTGATGACCGAATGCGTCACCTCGCGCCACTGCAACAGGCCATAATGGCGCAGCGGCCGCCAGAGCGCCCCGCTGTGCGAGATCGACCAGAGCCTGAGAATGCGCAGGAAGCCGAGATTGGCCAGCGTGTGCGGCGCAAGCAGCGTGACCAGAATGAAGATGTCGACCAGGACCGTCGGCTGGCGCAGCCATCGCGCGACGTTGGACGATGCCATGCCGCGCGCGGTGATGTCGGCGGCGAGCAGGATGGCGACGGAATAGTCGACCCACAGAAACGTTTCGCTCTCGCGCAAGACGGGAGTCGCGATGAAGAACACGATGATCGCGAGATCGATGAGCAGCATCGCAAGCTGGAAGCGCAATGCCGTCGGCGTGCTGCCGTGATAGAGCAGGCGCAGCGTCAGGCGGAGGCGCGATGCGCGCCGGGGCTTTTCCGTGTTCGTGCTCGTTGTCATCGTGCTTGGGTAGCCGGCTCGCGCGGCGGCGTCCAGACCATGTCGATGATCAGCCGTCGCGCGGGGACTCGGGAGCCGGGCGCAGCATCAAAGCTGCCACGCAACCCACCATGCAGAGCGGCAGGAAGGTGAGGAACAGCCACGGCGCGACGGCCGCCGCGGTTTCCTGGCTGAGGCCTTGCGAGAAGCCGAAACCGTTGGCGATGACGCCAGCGCCGGCCGCGCCGACGGCGTAGCCCAGGCGCTGCATGGCGGGCACGGAGGAGGAGGCGACGGTGCTCTCGGCGGGAATCGCGGCGGCGACGATCATGCGGCTGACGAAGGGCCAAGAAATGCCGAAACCGCCGCCCTGCAGAAGCGCGCAGGCCAGGATCAGCGGCAGCGAGCCACTCGGGATGGCAAAGGCGAATCCGGCGACGCCTCCCGTGATCATCAGCGCGCCGATGACGATGATGCGCTTTTCGTGGTGTGGCCTGGCTGACGCCGTGAGGATGGCCAGCACCGACCAGGCGATCGATTCCGAGGCGATGATGTAGCCGGTCGTCAGGACCGGGATGCCGTGCAGGCTGGACAGCAGCAGCGGCGCATAGATGCTGAAGGAGATGGTGGCGACGCAGAGGGTTGCGATCATGGTCAGGCCGACGCCGACCGGGCTTTTCCACGAAAACGGCTTGCTGGGAAACAGGCGTGATGCGGGCTTGCGCGCGTCGATGGCGAAGAACAGCGCGACGCCTGCGATGCCTGCCGCAAGGAGTGACGCCGAGGCCAGCGGGCGCGGCTCGATGCCGGCCAGCGCGATCAGCATGACGGCGCCGGTCAGGCAGCCGAGCGCGACAAAGGGGAAGGGCGGCACGCCGCCGACGGAGGGGCGTACGGTCCTTGCGGCGACGCTGGAGAGGACGAAGTAGGCAACCGCCGCCATGCAGAACCCGCCGGCGCAGAAGAAGCCGAAGGCCGCGCGCCAGCCGAAGGCGGTGGAGATCAGAGCGCCCAGCAGCGGGCCGCTGAAGGCGGAGACACCCCAGACCGCCGACATGACGGCAAAGAGCTGCGGCCAGATCGCCTTCGGAAACAGCCTCTCGACGGAGACGTAGGCGAGCGCGATGAGGGCGCCGCCGCCAAAGCCCTGGACCAGGCGGCCGGCGATGAACCAGACCATGTCCGGAGCCAGCGCGCAGGCCAGCGCGCCGACGCCATAGATGCCGGCGGCGCCCGCCATGTTGGTGCGCAGCGAGATGTAGCTGACCATGCGCCCGGCGGCCGCGCCGGCGACGATCGAGCCGAGCTGGTAGATGGCGAAGGACCAGCCGACGAGTTGCACGCCGGACAGGTCGCGCACCAGCGCCGGCAGGATCGTGGCGATCATCGTCTCGTTGGTGGCGTGCAGCAGGATGCCGAGGCTGATGAAGCAGAAGCGGCCGAGGTCGCCGCTGGCCCACAGGGCGCGCCAATCGACGCGGACCGCCGCCTGCCCCGTCGTCATCGATGACTTCTCCTGCCCAACTGCCACCGGTCATGTCGCCCGGACAGAGCAAAGAGGCAAGGAAAACGCGTAGGGCCACAGCGGCGGCTCTCTTGCCGACGCCGTGGCCCCCGTTGCGTGCGGTGTTTGACTATTTGGTCGCGGCGACCAGGTCGAGTTCGGCGATGCCGAAGGCGATGTTCAGTCCGGTCTGGCCGGAGATGCTCACGGGCTGCAGGACCCAGTTGCTGCTGGTCTTCGAGACCAGGATGTTGGAGCCGAGGCCGAGCGCGACCGTCACTTCGGAGCCGGCGCCGAAATAGCTGCCGCCAAGCGCGCCTTCCGAGTAGCTGTCCGCCTTCTTGGCCAGGACAGCCCATTTCAGGAGACCGTCACGGGTAAAGCCGATGTCGACGCCGAAGCGGCTGATGATGCCGGTGTAGCTCTCCGGGGATTGCGCGGAATTGACCGGGGTGTAGGTGCAGGCAAGCGACTTGGTGGAGCCGAAGACGAAGCCGTCGCCGCCCTGGACCTGGCAGACGAGGAAGCCGGACTTGATCGCGGCGGCCGATGCCGGCAGCGGCGACAGCGAAAGGACGACCGCGGCGGCAGCGGCGCTGAGAATTCTTTTCATTGGGTAGTCTCCTTGGAAGATCTGGCAGGGGTCGGGGATCACTCAGCAGTGGTGCGAAGCTGGAATTCGGTGACGCCGACGGCAAGGTTGACGCCGGTCTGCGTCTGCACGCTGAGCGGCTGGAGGGTAAAGGTCTGCGCGGAGCGGCCGACCAGCAGGTTGGCGCCACCGCCGACGGCGATCGAGGCATCGGCACTGGCGCCGACATAGTCGCCGGCCAGCGCGCCCGGCGCGTAGATGTTGTCGGTGGGCGCCAGCACGACCCACTGGATCGTCGTGGAGCCGGTGTAGCCGATATCGAGCCCGAACTTGTTGATGGCGCCGAAATAGGTTTCGGGCGCGAAGTCGGGACTTGCCGGCTTGTAGGTGCAGGTGACGTCCTTGGTCGAGCCGAAGATGAAGCCGGTGCCGCCGTCGACAAGGCAATCGAGCAGCCCAAGTTCGACGCCGCGATTCTGTGCCGCGGCGCCGCCGATCAGGCAGGCCGATGCGAGTGCGACCAGCGCCGCGCGTTTCAATGTGTGCATGTTCGATACTCCGCTTGCGGATGTAACAGACCGGCTTGCCTGAAGGTTCCGTGTCTGCGCGCGCCGTAAGGCCAAAGCAGGGCGGAGGCGTTCCCCGTCAGCGCTGCAAGGGGGCCGGAAAGCCAGGCGTCAGCCCGTTGACCTCGTGCGGGCAAGGCCGTCGGTCGCGGGCTTGTAGTTGGGATCGAGCTTGGCTGCCTGCGCGTAGGATTTTGCCGCCTTCTCCCGTTCGCCGCGCTTCTCGTAGACCAGGGCCTGGTTTGCCCAGCTCTCGGCGATGTTACCGTTCAGCTTGATGGCCGTGTTGAAGTCGGCGAAGGCGTTGTCGGCGTCGTTCATCGCCAGATAGGACAGGCCGCGGCCATTGTAGGGCTCCGGGGAGTCGGGAGCGAGCGAGATGGAGGTGGAGAAATCCTCGATGGCAAAGGCGTACTGTCCCTGGCTCTGATAGATCAGGCCGCGGCTGTGATAGGCACGCGGATCGGTCGTGTCGAGCTGGATCGCCTTCTGGAAATCGCTGAAGGCCTGCTTCACCTGGCCGGCCTTGCGGTAGAGATTGCCGCGTCCGATGTAGGCGGCGTCGTAGTTGGGGTTCAACTGGATGGACTTGTTATAGTCCGACAGCGCGGCCGCCTGGTCGCCGAGGAACCGCTGGATCAGGGCGCGGTTGGCATAGGCCTGATAGAAATTCGGGCGCAGCTGGAGCGCCTTGTTGAAGTCGGCGAGTGCCTCCCGGTAGCGCCCGCCACGGCCGAGCGCCGAGCCGCGGACATTGTAGGCTTCTGGATCGGAGGGGTTGCGATCGATGACGGCGGTCAGCGAGGAAATGTTGGCGTCGGAGCCCTGCTCGACTTCGATGGTCGCCAGTTCACCCGTCGGTCCGGTCTGGCAGCCGGCCAGCGCGAGCACCGAGGCCATTGCCGCCATCACGGCCAGGGCGCGTGTCCTGCCCAAATGATCGCCGCAGCGCAGTGTCATATCTCACTCTTCCTCTGTTCGCCGGCAAAGGCAAAAGGCGATTGCCACTCGCATACCGAAAGCGGACGCAAAAACAAAAAGGCGGGAGCGACCGTGATCGCCCCACCTTCTGATATCCTCGGAAAAGGACGAAAACTTGACGGGTTCAGCGCGGGGGGCGACCAGCGCCGGCGCCGCCTGCAGCACCGGTCGGGACCGGACGCGGCGTCATGGGCAGGAGGCCTTCGCGCTGTGCGCGCTTGCGGGCCAGCTTGCGGGCGCGGCGGACGGCTTCAGCCTTTTCGCGGGCGCGCTTCTCGGAGGGCTTCTCATAGTGACCGCGCATCTTCATTTCGCGGAAGATGCCTTCACGCTGCATCTTTTTCTTGAGCGCGCGAAGCGCCTGATCAACGTTGTTGTCGCGGACGAGTACCTGCACGAGCAATCCTGTCTTTCGGTTCAGAGATCAAGGGCCGAGGCCTATAGCCAATGCCCATCGCGGCAGCTACCACCGCGAATTGTGGGCGGCAGATAGCAGAATCAGGTGCCGATGTCCAGCGCCACCATGCACAAGCCGGTAGAAAGCGATGAGGCGAGAAAACGGGTCGTACGATCGATCCTTTGACTCGCGGGGTTTTGATTTATACGACTATCGCCATGTTCGCGATCGACAACGGCGTGGAAATTGATGCGCTGGTTTCTGCCCGTGCGGCTGCCAGGCTGCGCATCTTCGCGCAGGATGTCGCCGAGAAACTCGGTCCAAGGCTTACCCGTGTCGTCCTGTTCGGCTCCCGTGCGCGTGGCGACTCGAAGAAGAGTTCCGACTACGACGTTGCAGTGTTCGTTGAGAGCATCGATAACCGCAAGTCCGTTGACCACATGCTGTCCGACATCGCCTATCCTCACACTCTGCGCGGCATTCATATCCGCCCGGTAGCCTTGTCTGCGGAACTGTTCAGAAACCCGAGCGGCAACTCGTTAGCGAACTCCATCATGCGCGACGGCATCGTCTTGCGATGAACGCCAAGTCGGTGCGACATCCGCCAAAGAAGAAGCACCCGAACAAACCTCGATCCGGGCCGGTCGTGCCGCTTTCCGAACCCGAACGCGTGCAGATGGCGGAGCAGGAACGCGACAAGGCCTTCCTGCACCTCGCTGAGGCAGAGGCGCTTGCCCTGTGGGGCAAGGCACCCAACGCGTGCGTTCATGCCAGTTACTACGCGATGGAGCACTTCGCGGCGGCTGCGATCTTGATGTGCGGTGGCGTGGGCAAGCGGAAGGATTTTCCTCGCAGCCACGAACACATCATTCAGCACTTCGGAAAGCTGGTCGAGGGGGAACCCGGTGTTCTCGGTGAGTGCGGCAGAATGCTCAGCCGCGCCCGCAACGACCGTCTGACGGCGGACTATGGACTGGACGAGACGGTTTCAGCGGAAGAGGCTTCGGCAACCGCGCTCGAAGCCCGACGATTTGTCGATGCTTGCCAGTCGAAGTGGTTTCCGGATTGGCCGGCCAGTCGTCGGTAGGGTCGCGGGGAGTGACTGCACCTCAGCCACAATGTGGGGCAGGGATATCAGAGCGATGACGAAGGCAACGACGGCGCGCCGCGCGTCGTTCGCGAATAGGTCGGTCCGCGGAGGACTACCATCGCTTTGCTGCTCCTCGGCGAAGGACAGCGGCGATCCGCCGCGCGATCGGCTGGCGCAAAGCGGCAACCGCTGTCGCAAACAGTCCAAAGCTGGTCCCGTGATTTCGCTAGTGCTACACCTCGTCCACGACCAAGCGACGCAACCGGTTTCGGCATCTGCGAAGGTAAGGCAAACATGCGGAAATATTCGGTATTCGCACTCGCCCGCGAGGCGATGCGCGGCCACAAGGGCTGGCCAGAGCAATGGGGCTCGCCCGAGCCCAGGAGCGAATACGACGTCATCATCGTGGGTGCCGGCGGCCATGGGCTGGCGACGGCCTATTATCTTGCGAAGGAACACGGCATCACCAACGTGGCGGTGCTCGAAAAAGGGTGGCTCGGCGGCGGCAATACCGGGCGCAACACAACCATCATCCGCTCCAACTATCTCTATGACGAATCCGCCGGCATCTACGACCACGCGGTAAAACTGTGGGACGGGCTTTCCCAGGACATCAACTACAACGTCATGTATTCGGCGCGCGGCGTCATGATGCTGGCGCACAACGTGCATGACGTGCAGGTGCTGAAGCGCCACGTGCATGCCAACCGGCTGAACGGCATCGACAACGAGTATCTGTCGCCCGAAGAGGCCAAGGCGTTCTGTCCGCCGCTCAACATTTCGCGCGAGGCGCGCTACCCCGTCATGGGCGCGACGTTGCAGCGGCGGGGCGGCACGGCGCGCCACGACGCGGTCGCCTGGGGCTATGCGCGCGCGGCGGCCGACCGGGGCGTGCACATCATCCAGAACTGCGAGGTCACCGGCATCAAGCGCTCGGCCAACGGCCATGTCACGGGCGTCGAGACGACGCGCGGCTTCATCGGCGCCAAGAAGGTCGGCGTCGTGGCGGCGGGCCATTCCTCGGTGCTGATGAACATGGCCGGCGTCAGGATGCCTCTGGAAAGCTACCCGCTGCAGGCCCTGGTGTCGGAGCCGGTCAAGCCGGTGTTTCCCTGCGTGGTGATGTCGAACACGGTGCATGCCTATATCTCGCAGTCCGACAAGGGCGAGCTGGTCATCGGCGCCGGCACCGACCAGTACACGTCCTATTCGCAGACCGGCGGGCTGCACATCCTCAACCACACGCTCGACGCGATCTGCGAGATGTTCCCGATCTTTTCGCGCATGAAGATGCTGCGCTCCTGGGGCGGCATCGTCGACGTCACGCCCGACCGCTCGCCGATCCTGGCCAAGACTCCGGTGGCGGGGCTCTACGTCAATTGCGGCTGGGGCACGGGTGGCTTCAAGGCGACGCCAGGCTCGGGCCATGTCTTTGCCCACACGATCGCCAACGACAATCCGCACCCGATCAACGCGCCGTTCACGCTGGAGCGTTTTCGCACCGGGCGGCTGATCGACGAGGCGGCGGCGGCGGCGGTGGCGCATTGATGTCGCTCGCCCTGCTTGCGGTCTTGGCGGCCCTGCGGGTCACGGTCGGCGACGCCGTGCCCGCGCCGGCTGCGCTGCCGGTCTCGACCTTCCCGGAAAGGGTGATCGCCAAGGGCGAGAGCCCGCATGAATGGCCATTTTCGATCGACGAGGGCAGGCTTTCCTGCATCCCGTTCGAGAAACAGCGGCACGTGTTCTTTTCCGAGATCCTGACCGACGAAGAGATGGGCGAGTTCGGCAACATGACGCTGCCGCGCATGGTGGTGGTGACCGCCAATCCGATGGCGTTTCTCGCCACGGTCGACGACCGGGAGCTATACGCGCCGTGGGATACGCTGGAGACGCTGATCAAGCGGCTCGCGCCCTATGAGCGGATGGGCTGGGAACTCTGCGACGGCAGCCCCGCCCCTCGCGATTCAAACGATCTCTAGAGGATCATTTCGGACATGCTACTTATTCGTTGCCCCTATTGCGAGGAAGAGCGGCCTGAGCTCGAGTTCCGCCATGCCGGCGAGGCGCATATCGCGCGTGCACCCGATCTGGCGGGCGAGAGCGACGAGGATTTCGAAAAGTTCTTCTTCATCCGCTCCAATCCGAAGGGGCTGATCTTCGAGCGATGGCGGCATATGCATGGCTGCGCGCGCTTCTTCAACGCGGCGCGTGACACGGTCACCGACAAGTTCGTGACCACCTACAAGGCCGGCGAGCCGAAGCCGGACATAGTCGCGGTCGCCAACGATGCCGGTCCCGCAGCCTGGGCCAACCGGCCGCCCGCGCAACTCAACGATCCAGCCAAGAGCAAGCCCCGCACATGAGCGCGAAACCATCCTTCCGCGTCGCCGGTGCCGGCCGCCTGACGCCTGCCAAGACCGCGCGGTTTTCCTTCGACGGGCAGAGCTATTCGGGCCTGCAGGGCGACACGCTGGCGTCCGCGCTCCTCGCCAACGGCGTGCATCTGGTCGGGCGGTCGTTCAAGTATCATCGCCCGCGCGGCATATTGTCGGCTGGCGCCGAGGAGCCGAACGCGCTGGTCACCGTCGAGCGCGACGCCGCGCGCAAGACGCCGAACGTGCGGGCAACCGTGCAGGAACTCTATGACGGGATGTCGGCGATTTCGCAGAACCGCTGGCCGTCGCTCGCCTTCGATGTCGGCGCGGTCAACAGCCTGGCGTCGCCGCTGTTTGCGGCCGGCTTCTACTACAAGACCTTCATGTGGCCGAAAGCGGCGTGGAAATCGGTCTACGAGCCCAACATCCGTGCTGCGGCGGGCCTCGGCGTGTCGCCCGACCAGCCGGATCCGGATCACTACTCCTCGCGCTTCGAGCACTGCGAGGTTCTCGTGCTGGGCGGCGGCGCGGCGGGCATCGCTGCGGCTCTTTCCGCCGCTGCGAGCGGCGTGCGCGTGATCCTCTGCGACGAGCAGCCGGAATTCGGCGGCAGCCTGCGTTTTGAGACAGGCGCGCGCATTGAGGGGCAGGACGGCTGGGCCTGGGCGCAGGGCGCGATCGCGCAGCTTGCCGCCATGCCGAACGTCCGGCTCCTGCCGCGCACGACGGCCTTCGGCTATTACGCGCAGAATTTCGTCGGCTTGGTCGAGCGGGTGACCGAACACATGTCGAAGCCCGACAAGAGCCTGCCGCGCGAGCGTCTATGGCAGGTGCGCGCCGCGCGCGTGGTTCTCGCCACCGGCGCGATCGAGCGCCACATGGTGTTTGCCGACAATGATCGGCCTGGCGTGATGCTGGCGTCAGCCGCGCGGACCTATCTGAACCACTATGGCGTCGCCGTCGGCCGCAATGTCGGCGTCTATACGGCCAATGATTCCGCCTATGCTGCCGCGATCGACCTGAAGAAGGCAGGCGTCACCATCGCCGGGATCGTCGATCTGCGCGACAACCCGTCGGGGGCGGTCGTCGACGAAGCGCGCGCGCTCGGCATCGAGGTCAATCACGGCCGCGCCGTGATCCGCACCGGCGGATCGCTGCGCGTCTCGTCCATGACCATCCAGTCGAAGAGCGGCGGCGCGGAACGCACCATCCCGATCGACGCGCTGCTCGTCTCGTCGGGCTGGACGCCCTCGGTCCATCTCTTCTCGCAGTCGCGCGGCAAGGTGGCCTTCGATGACGCCACGCGGCGCTTCCTGCCCGGCACCTATGCGCAGGACTGCATCTCGGTCGGCGCGTGCGCCGGCGCTGACAGCCTGGAGGCGACGGTCGCCGAGGCGTTTGCCGCCGGCGAGAAGGCGGCCAAGGCGACGGGCGCCAAGAGCGCCAAGGGCACGAAGATCAAGGTCGAGGCGGGCGAGACATGGTCCGGCACGATGCTGGGCAGCGGTCCGGGCGCGGGCGCGGACACGACGGTGAAGGCCTTCGTCGATTTCCAGAATGACGTGACGGCCAAGGACATCAGGCTCGCGGTGCGCGAGGGCATGCGCTCCATCGAGCACGTCAAGCGCTTCACCACGAACGGCATGGCGACCGACCAGGGCAAGACCTCGAACATGCACGGGCTGGCGATCGCCGCCGAGATGCTGGGCAAGGAGATCCCGGAAGTCGGGCTGACGACGTTCCGCGCGCCCTATACGCCGGTGACCTTCGGCGCCATCGTCGGCCATGCGCGCGGGCCGCTGTTCGATCCGACGCGGCGTACCGCCATCCATCCGGCGGCCGAAAAGCTCGGCGCGGTGTTCGAGGATGTCGGGCAGTGGAAGCGCGCCTGGTATTTCCCGCGCGCCGGCGAGGACATGCATGCGGCCGTCAACCGCGAATGCAAGACCGTGCGCGATGCGGCCGGGCTGTTCGACGCCTCGACGCTGGGCAAGATCGAGGTGGTCGGCCCAGACGCCGCGAAATTCATGGAACTGCTCTACACTAACCCGTGGGAGAAGCTCGATGCCGGCCGATGCCGCTATGGCATCATGCTGCGCGAGGACGGCTTCATCTACGATGACGGCGTGGTGGGCCGGCTCGCGGCGGACCGCTTCCATGTCACCACCACGACGGGCGGTGCCGCCCGGGTGATGAACCACATGGAGGACTATCTCCAGACCGAGTTCCCGCATCTCAACGTGTGGCTGACCTCGATCTCCGAGCAGTGGGCGGTCATCGCGGTGCAAGGGCCGAAGTCGCGCGACATCATCGCGCCGTTCGTGGAAGGCATCGACATTTCAGACGCGGCCTTCCCGCACATGTCGGTGCGCGAGGGCAAGATCTGCGGCGTGCCGACAAGGCTGTTCCGCATGTCGTTTACGGGCGAGCGGGGCTTCGAGGTCAACGTGCCGGCCGATCATGGTCAGGCCGTGTGGGAAGCGCTCCACGCCGAGGGACAGAAGCAAGGTGCCTGCGCCTACGGAACCGAAGCGATGCACGTGCTGCGCGCCGAGAAGGGCTACATCATCGTCGGCCAGGACACGGACGGCACGGTGACGCCGAACGATGCCGGGCTGGACTGGGCGATCGGCAAGAAGAAGACGGATTTCGTCGGTATCCGCGGGCTCACCCGGCCCGATCTCGTCGCCGCCGGCCGCAAGCAACTGGTCGGCCTGAAGACGAAGGACCCGAAGGTCGTGCTGGAGGAGGGCGCGCAGATCGTCGTCGATCCCAGGCAGAAGGTGCCGATGACCATGATCGGGCATGTGACGTCGAGCTACTGGTCGGAGAATTGCGGGCGCTCGATCGCGCTGGCGCTCTTGGCCAACGGCCGCGCCCGGATGGGCGAGACGCTCTCCGTGCCGATGCCGGACACGACCATCGAGGTCGAGGTCTGCTCGCCCGTGTTCTTCGACGAGAAGGGGGATCGCCTCAATGGCTAAGGCCGCCGCAAAAAAGACCGTCGCCGCCCGGGTCTCCGTCCTGTCGGGGCGCGACCTGTCGGCCAAGGGCGTCAAGCTCGCCGTTCTGCCGCCGGCCGAGCGCATGGCGCTGCGCGCGCCCGCCGCGTCGCTCGCCGCCCTGTCAAAGGCGCTCGGGCTGTCGCTGCCGACCAAGCCGAAGACCTCGGCCATGTCGGGCGGGCGCACGGCTCTGTGGCTCGGTCCGGATGAATGGCTGGTCATCGACGACGGCGGCAAGGACCCGCTCGACGACTGTGCCGGCGTCAAGGCGCTGCATTCGGCGGTGGGCGTCTCGCACCGCAATGTCGGCATCGCGGTGACCGGGCCGGGTGCCACAGCCACCATCAATGCCGGCTGCCCGCAGGACCTGTCGCTGACGGCGTTTCCCGTCGGCGCATGTTCGCGCACCATTTTGGGCAAGGTCGAGATCGTGCTCCTGCGCACGGCAGAGGATGCGTTCCGCGTCGAGTGCTGGCGGTCGTTTTCCGACTATGTCTGGACGTTCCTGACGGACGCTGCGGGCGACGCGGCGGCCTGAACCACCCAGGTCAATGGACGTGGTTGCTGCCAATGTCGTGGTTGGCGACCATGCGCCTGATCTCCACCCGGTCGCGCCCCATTTCCTTGGCCTTGTAGAGCCGCTCGTCGGCGATCTTGAACAGTTCCGAATAGTCCATCGGACGCGCGAAGAGCACGACGCCGACGCTGACGGTCAGATGCCAGGGCAAGCCCTGTGGCATGAACCCTGCCTCGGCGATGGACAGGCGGATGCGTTCGGCGATGACGGTCGCGCGCTGCGGATCGGTATCGGGCAGGAAGATGCCGAACTCCTCGCCGCCAAGGCGTCCGACATAGTCGTTGGTGCGCACCGCGGCCTTGATGGTCTCGGCAATCAGCTTCAGAGCCTCGTCGCCCGATTGATGTCCGAAGCGATCGTTGACCGACTTGAAGTGATCCGCATCGACGATCAGCAGGGCGCCGGTTGCCGCCGCGGCGCCGTCGTCATCGGTGACCAGCCAGTGATCCACCTTCTTCGTGAAGGCGCGGCGGTTGAGGCACTGTGTCAGCGAATCGGTCGAGGCGACGTCCTGAAGCCGATAGTTCACCAGCGCCAGTTCGCGCAGTTTGAGCGTCAGGTAGAAGAATAGAGGCGCAGCCAACACCACCGGCAGGACCGTCGCGGCCAGCAGGGCCTTGTCCAGAATCTCCCCGCCGAACGGGCGGAACACGATGTAGTTGTAGGTGACGGACACAGCGGTGCAGGCCAGCGTACCGAAAAAGGTCCAGCTGGCCAGCTTGAGCATGCCGCGTCGCGACATGTTGGGTTTCAGGGACGCCATAGAAAGCTTCGTTTCCAAGAGTGGATGGAGCGATAGCAGCGGCGCGTTAAGGGGCGGTCAGCAGGCGTGCTGAAACATCCGTTGTCCGAATCACTCAAATTGAGGTGATGCCGCCATCCACCGCGAGCGCCTGGCCGGTCATGAAGCTGTTGGCAGGGTCGGCCGCAAAGAGGATGACGGCGACGACCTCGTCGATTTCCGCAAGACGCTTCATGGGTACGCCGCGCGTCAGCCCGTCGAGCGCTTCCTTCTCCGTGGCGAGGCTCGTCTTCACGAAGGGATCGACCATGGCGGTACGGGCAAAGGACGGGCAGATCGCGTTCACGCGGATGCCCTTCGTCGCATATTCCGCAGCCGCGGAGCGCGTCAGGCCGACCACGCCGTGCTTGGCGGCGGCATAGACGGACAGGCGCGGTGCGCCGGCAAGGCCGGCGACGGAGGCGACGTTGACGATGGCGCCGAGCGAGCCGGACTGGCGGTTCTGCCGTTCGAGCACCGGCAGCTGGTGCTTCATCGCATAGAAGACGCCCATAAGGTCGACGTCGATGATGCGCCGCGCCTCCTCGGAGGGAACCTGCGGCAGGCGCACGAAGCTCTGCGCGATGCCGGCATTGTTGATGGCGATATCGAGCCGGCCGAAACGCTCGAGCGCCAGAGCGACCAGCGCCTCGGACAGGGCTTCCTCGGAAATGTCGCCGGCGAGGGTGGCGGTCGGCGTGTCCAGCTTTCCGGCGAGCGCCTCGAGCGCAGGTGCATTCATATCCGACAGGACGAGGCGGGCACCTGCCGCCGCCATGCGCTCGGCGGTGCGGCTGCCAAAGCCGCCCGCGGCGCCGCTGATCAGCACCACCTTGTCGCGGAAGCGTTCGTTCGTCGTCATGCGCCTTCGACCATGTCCATGGCGAGCCCTGCCAGAAGCGGAACGGCGGCGCCATAGGTCGCCGCCTTTTCGGGGTTGGAGGCATTGCCGTCGAGCGCGCGCCGATAGACGCCCTGGCAGATCGCCGCGAGCCGGAAGAAGGAGAAGGCCAGGAAGAATGTCCAGTTGGAAATGCCCGACAGGCCGCGGCGCCGGCAGTACGCGGCGACATAGTCTTCCTCAGACGGCAGCCCGATGGCGGCGCGGTCGATGCCGCCCAAGCCGCGGAAACCGGAGGAATGCGGCAGGCGCCACTGCATGCACTGATAGGCGAGGTCGGCATAGGGATGGCCGAGCGTCGACAGTTCCCAGTCCAGAACGGCAAGCACGCGTGGCTGGTCTGGGGCAAAGATCATGTTGTCGAGCCGGTAGTCGCCATGCACGATCGAGACCGTGCCGTCGTCTTGCGGCATCGCTCGTTCGAGCCAGAGCGTCAGCGCGTCCATGGCCGGGATGGTTTCGGTCTCGCTCGCCCGGTACTGGCTCGACCAGCGGCCGAACTGCCGCTCGAAATAGCTTCCGGGGCGGCCGTAGTCGGCAAGGCCGATGGCGGCGAAGTCGACCGCATGGAGGGCCGCCAGCGTCGCGTTCATGGCGTCGTAGATCGCCGCGCGCTCGGCATTGGAGGCAACGTCCGGAAGCGCGGGGTCCCAGAAGATGCGGCCGTCGACGCAGTCCATGACATAGAACATGCGGCCGATCGGCGAGTCCTCGCCCGACAGATGCAGCACGCGCGGCACCGGAACGGCGCTGCCGGCGAGCGCGCCCAAGACGCGGAACTCGCGGTCGACCTGGTGGGCCGACTTGAGCAGTTGGCCCGGCGGCTTGGCGCGCAGCACGAAGCGCTTGTCGCCCGACGTCAGGAGATAGGTCGGATTCGACTGGCCGGACGGAAACTTCTCGATACCGTCAAGCGTGCCGAAACCGTCGATATGCGCGGCCAGATAAGGGCCGAGCGCCGCTCTATCGATCTCGTTGACGGCGCTCACGAGGCTGGTGGCTCCACCTTGGTGAGCGTCAGCCAGCGCGCGGTCAGCGCCGGCTTCTTCGAACCCTCGATCTCGATGGTCACGTCATGCGCGACCTCGACCCAGCCGGAGGGGCGCACTCTTGCCTGGGCCAGCACGAAGCGGGTGCGGATGCGGGCGCCGCTCTTCACCGGCGCGACGAATTTCACGGATTCAAAGCCGTGGTTGATGCCCATGTCGGCGCCCTCGAGCGGAGGGATGGTCTCATAGGCCATGGTCGAGAGCAGCGACAGCGTCAGGAAGCCGTGCGCGATGGTGCCGCCGAACGGCGTCTCGCGCGCCGCGCGCTCGGGGTCGCAGTGGATGAACTGGTGATCGTCGGTGGCGTCGGCGAAGAGGTCGATCATCGCCTGCGTCACCGCGCGCCAGGGCGAGGTGCCGGTCTCGTGGCCGACGCCGGCCAAAAGCTGCTCGATGGTGATTGGCGTCACGCGGCGCGTTCCCGATGGTCCATATCGTCAGTCCTTGAAGAGGGTCAGGCCGTGCTGGACGGACTGGCCGCCGTCGATCGGCAGGATGGCGCCGGTGACGTAGCGCCCGGCGCGGCTGCACAGATAGAGCGTGGCGCCGGCGATGTCATCGGGCACGCCGATGCGGCCGAGCGGGACATGGGAGCCGACATGCGCCGCCTGTTCGTCGCTGGCGGTGGCAAACGCCGTCATGCGGGAGCGGAAGGGGCCGGGCGCAAAAGCGTTGACGGTGATGTGGCGGCGGGCGAACTCGATGGCGAGCGTCTTCGTCAGATGGTGCACGGCGGCCTTCGAGGCGGTGTAGGAATAGGCGTCGTCGGCGAGCGGCTGGGTGCCCATGACCGAACCGAGATTGATGATGCGCGACGGATCTTCCGCGCTGCCCGAGGCTTCCAGGAGGGCGGTCAGTTCGCGGGTGAGGTGGAAGAGGCCGGTGACGTTGACGTCGAACACCTTTGCCCAGCCCTTGTAGGGAAAGGTCTCGAAGGGCTCGCCCCAGGAGACGCCGGCGTTGTTGACGAGGATGTCGAGCCGCTGCGTGCGCGTCTTCACGGCCTCGACCAGCGCGAGCACGCCCGCTTCGGTGGAGACATCGCCGGCAAAGCCCTGCGCGGTGCCATCGCCGCCGAGCGCGTTGATCTCGGCGGCGACGCGCTCGCAGTCGGCGCCCTTGCGCGAGGCGATCAGGACGGTGGCGCCGGCGCGCGCAAGCGCGGTGGCGGCCATGCGGCCGATGCCGGTCGCCGCGCCGGTCACCAGCGCGGTCTTGCCGGTGACCGAAAACAGCTCTTCGAGATAGGACATGCGTGCTCCCGCTTCGATGTGGCACCGGACAGGTCGAATTGACAAGCCTTCCGTTAGACCCGTTCGTGACACCGCGTCCATACCGGCCTAGATGTGTCAACCACAGACAGGCGCCACCGTCGCCTGGAAACGCCAAAGCGGAGACAGCGATGCCCACCATGGATCTCGGCATGACGGAACGGCTGAAGCCGATCCACGAACGCGTGGCGCGCATGGTGCGCGACGAGATCATGCCGCTGGACGGCGAGTATCTGGCCGAGGTCGGCAAGGCGGGCGACCGGTTCGTGCACACGCCGCGGCAGATCGAAATCCTCGACGGGCTGAAGGCCAAGGCGCGCGAGCGAGGGCTGTGGAATTTCTGGCTCACCGGCTCGGAGCGCGGCTACGGCCTGTCGACCGTCGAGTATGCCTATCTCGCGGAAGAAATGGGCAAGGCGCATCTCGGCGCCGAGACCTTCAACTGCTCGGCGCCCGACACCGGCAACATGGAGGTGCTGGAGCGCTATGGCGCGCAGGCGCACAAGGAGGAGTGGCTGGCGCCGCTGCTCGACGGAAAGATCCGCTCCGCCTATCTGATGACGGAGCCGGACGTCGCCTCGTCGGACGCCACCAACATCGCGATGCGCTGCGTCGCCGATGGCGACGACTATGTGCTGAACGGCGAGAAGTGGTGGGCGTCCGGCGCCGGCGATCCGCGCTGCGCAATCTACATCGTCATGGCGCGCACCAGCAACGACGGACCCAAGCATGGCCGCCACTCCATGATCCTGGTTCCCGCCGCGACGCGCGGCATCACCAAGCTGCGCGCCATGCAGGTCTATGGCGACGACGATGCGCCGCATGGCCATCTGCATCTGCGCTTCGAGAATGTGCGGGTGCCGAAGTCGAACCTGCTGTTGGGCGAGGGCAGGGGTTTCGAGATCGCGCAGGGGCGCCTTGGGCCTGGCCGCATCCACCACTGCATGCGGGCGATCGGGCAGGCCGAGATGGCGCTGGAACTGCTCTGCCGCCGGTCGCTGGCCCGCGAGGCCTTCGGCAAGAAGCTCGCGGAACTCGGCGCGAATTTCGACATTATCGCCGAGTGCCGCATGGAGATCGAAATGGCCCGGCTGCTCTGCCTGAAGGCCGCGTGGATGATCGACCGGGGCGACGCGCGCGCGGCGGCCCCCTGGATCAGCCAGATCAAGGTCGTGGCGCCGCGCATGGCGCTGAAGGTCGCCGACGAGGCGATCCAGATGTATGGCGGGCAGGGGATCAGCCAGGACACGCCGCTGGCGCGGGCCTGGACGCATCTGCGCACGCTGCGCCTCGCAGACGGCCCGGACGCGGTGCACCGGCGCCAGGTGGCGCGCCAGGAGCTGAAACAGTATACGAACGCGGCGCCGTGAGGACGTCATGAAAGCCATCATCGCGCAGGATTTCGGGCCGATCGACGAGCTGGTCTATGGCGACTGGCCCGAGCCGGCCGCGGTAGGCGACACGGTGGTGATCGAGGCCGAGGCGATCGGCGTCAACTACCCCGACGGGTTGCTGGTGCAGGGCCTCTACCAGATGAAGCCGAAGATGCCCTTCGTGCCGGGCATGGAAGTCGCCGGCCGCGTTGTTGCCATCGGGCCATCCGTGAAGTCGGTGGCGGTCGGCGACCGCGTCGCGGGGCTCCTGACGCTCGGCGCCTATGCCGAGCGGGTCGGCGTTCCGGAGACGTCGGTGATGCCGCTGCCCGCAGGCATGGATGCCGGAGACGCCTGCGCGCTGATCTGCGCCTATGGCACGGCGCACCATGCGCTGAAGCAGCGCGCCTGCCTGCTGGCGGGGGAGACGCTGTGCGTGCTGGGTGCGGCTGGCGCGACCGGCATCGCCGCCATCCAGATCGGCAAGGCAATGGGGGGCCGCGTCATCGCGGTGGCCTCGACGCCAGAGAAGCGCGCCATCGCCACTGCGGCCGGCGCCTATCTCGCGCTCGGCTATGACGATCTGAAGGCCGCGCTGAAGGACGCCACCGGTGGTCGCGGCGTAGATGTCATGTTCGATCCGGTCGGCGGCGACGCGTTCGATGCCGCCGCGCGGTCCATGGCCTGGGAAGGGCGGCTGCTGGTCGTCGGCTTCGCCTCGGGAACGATCCCGAAATTCCCCGTCAACCTGGCGCTGATCAAGGGCTTTTCCGTCGTCGGCGTGTTCTGGGGCGCGTTCACGGCCAAGGAACCCGGCGTCTACCGCGACAATATGCGCGAGCTTCTCGGCTGGTATGCGTCCGGCGTGGTGAAGCCGGTGATCGAGGGCGTCTATCCGCTGTCGGATGCGCCGGCCATTCTCACGCGTGTATTGGCACGCGGGGCGACGGGCAAGATCATCCTGAAGCCGTAGGAGACTGTCTGGAAACTCTACTCTGACGGCCATCTGATGGCGTTTTCTGCGCTTCCGGTGCTCACGGACCCAAATGTCCGCTGCGCTCCGGTGCTCGAAAACACCACCATATGACTCGCCAGAGCGAGTTTCGAAACAGTCTCTAGCGCCTGCGCGCGCTACTCGGCCGGTTCCAGGCCGGTATAGGCGGCTTCCTCGAGCTCGCGCTTGAGCCGGGCCTCCTCGTGCACGTTGGGCGTGACGAAGCGGCCGAGCAGAAGATAGGCGACCGGGGTCAGGAAGAGCGTCGAGACCGTCGCAAGGCCGAGGCCGCCGACGATGACCCAACCCAGCGCGATGCGCGCCTCGGCGCCGGCGCCCGTCGCAAGCACGAGCGGCAGGCCGCCGAGCACGGTGCAGATCATGGTCATCATCACCGGGCGCAGCCGGATCGTCGCGGCTTCCTCGATGGCCTCGCGCACGTTGCGGCCGCGGTCGCGCAGCTGGTTGGCGAACTCGACGATCAGGATGCCGTTCTTGGCCATGACGCCGACGAGCAGCACGAGTCCGATCTGGCTGTAGGCGTTGAGCGAGGTGCCCGTGAAGATGAGCGCGAAGATGGCGCAGGCCAGGCCGAGCGGCACGGTCGCCATGATGATGACGGCGCTGACGAAGCTCTCGAACTGCGCTGCCAGCACGAGCAGGATGATGACCAGGGCAAAGCCGAAAATGGTCAGCATGCTGCCGGTGGTTTCGCCAAGCGTCGCGGCCTCGGCAAGCGGAATGATGCGCGAGCCGGACGGCAGGAGTGGCGCGGCGATCGCTTCCGCCGCGGTCAGCGCCTCACCGAGCGCAAAGCCGGTCGCGAGATTGGCGGTGATCGACACGGCGCGCAACTGCTGCTCGCGCGCCAGAGATGGCGCGACGGCCCTTTCCGTCAGCGTCGCGATGGTCGACATCGGCACGTAGCGGCCGTCGGACACCTTCAGGAAGATGTTTTCGAGGTCGGTCGGATCGTTGATCGGGTTGCTGGTCGAAATCAGCTTAACCGGATAGCTGCGGTCCTCGATGAAGACATCCGCGATCTCGCTGCCGTCAAGCATCGCCTGGATGGATTCGGCGAGGCCGGTGATGTTGACGCCGAGGTCGGACGCGCGTTCGCGGTCGATGGCGACCGCAAGCTGCGGCTGCGTCGCGTCGGTGGAGAGGCGCGGCTGACGGAAGCGGGGGTCCTTCTCCATCTCGGCCACGATGCTGGCGGCCGCTGTGCCAAGTTCGGCATAGCTGTTGCCGACGATGGCGAACTGCAGGCCGTTGCCGGCGCCGCGGATGCCGAGGCTGTTCGGCGTGATGGCAAAGGCGCGGACGCCCGGCACCTGCAGCATCAGGGCATTGATGTCGGTGACGATCTGCTGCTGCGTCCGATCCCGCTTCGACCATGGGGCAAGCGTCATGACCATGAAACCGCTGTTGACCGATCCGTTCGAGCCGGCCCTGGCAAAGGTGTTCTCGATCTCGCCGCTGTCGCGCAAGGGCTGGATCAGTTCCTCGATGCGCCGCATCTGCTGGGTCGTGTAGTCCAGGCTGACGCCTTGCGGTGCGCTGATGCGCATCAACGCCAGCGACCTGTCCTCGAGCGGCGTCAGTTCCTGCTTGACGAGGCCGAGGCAGGCATAGGCTGCTCCGGCAAACAGCACGGACGCGAGAACCACGAGGAAGGGCGCGTTCAGGCAGGCGCGCAGGCAGCGTGCATAAAGTCGCGACAGGCCGCGGCCAAGCCTGCCCATCAGGCCGGTGCGCTGCTCGGTCTTTACGCCGTCCGACGCCTTCAGCATGCGCGATGCCAGCATCGGACAGAGCGACAGCGCGACGATCGACGACAGCAGGACGGACATGGCGAGCACGAAGCCGAATTCGCGGAACAGGCCGCCGGTCTGGCCGGGCAGGAAGGAGAGCGGCACGAAGACGGCGGCGAGCGTGGCCGTCGTAGCGATGACGGCGAAGAACACTTCCTGCGTGCCGAGCACGGCTGCCGCGCGGGGGCCCATGCCTTCGTTGCGCCGCCGCACGATGTTTTCGAGCACCACGATCGCGTCGTCCACCACGAGCCCGGTCGCCAGCACGAGTGCGAGAAGGGTGAGGATGTTGATGGAGAAGCCGGCGATGTAGATCGCCGCGACGGTGCCGATGAGCGCGACTGGCATCGCCAGGCCAGGGATCAGCGTGGCGCGCCAGTCGAGCAGGAAGATGTAGATGATGATCAGGACGATGCTGACGGAAAGGCCGAGCGCGATCTCGACCTCGTGGATCGCGCCCTCGACGAAGATCGCGTCGTCGCTGGTCACGCGGACCTCGGTGCCTTCCGGCAAGGTCGCCGCCAGTCGCTGCACCGCTTCACGGACGCCACTCGAAATGTCGAGCGTGTTGGACTGCGCCTGCCGGATGATGCCGAGCCCGATGCCGGTCTTGCCGTTGGAGCGCAGCGAGGATTCGCCCGGATCGCCGCCGAGCGTCACGGTCGCCACGTCTCGCAGCCGGGTGCGGCCGCCGATGACAAGGTTCTCGAAGGCTTCCGGCGTCGTCACGTCTGCGGTGGCGCGGACGATGATGTCCTGGTTGCTTGTGGTGAGGGATCCGGCCGGCGTGTCGAAGGCGACGGTAGCGAGTGCGGCGCGAATGTCGGCGATGGTCAGGCCCTGGCTGGCGATCTTCTTCTGGTCGATATCGACGCGGAAGATCTTCTCACGGTCGCCGTAGACCTGGACGTCCGCTACACCGGGCACGGCGGCGAGTGTGTCGACGATTTCGTCCTCGACCAGGATGGTCATGTCCTCGACCGACATGGTGTCGGACGTGACGGCAAGGCGCAGCACCGCATCGGCATTGGCGTCGGCCTTGACGATGCGCGGCGCGTCCATGTCCTCGGGCAGGTTGTTCTGGACCCGGCTCACCGCGTCGCGGGCATCGGAGGCCGCCACGTCGAGATTGACGTCGTCGCTGAACTCGATGGTGACACGGCTCTGGCCGTAGGACGAGGTGGAGGAGATCGACTTGACCCCCGACACGCGCGCGACGGCGCCCTCGATCACGGCCGTGACCTCGCGGTCGATGGTCTCGCCGGCGGCGCCGGTGAAATCGGCGTTGATGGTGATGACGGGGCGGTCGACGTCGGGCAGTTCGCGGATCTCGACCCCGTAGAAGGCGGCGAGACCGGCGACCGCGATCAGCGTGTTGAGGACGAAGGCCAGCACCGGGCGTCTCACGAACAGCGCCGTGATGCCCTTGCCGCCCGTCTCGCCGGTCGTTTCGCTCATGGCGCGTTCCTTGCCCTGCTCGTCACGAGCCGCTGCCCTGCGCGACCGGCGCGGGCTTTTCGGCTGCCGGCTCCGGCGGTGCCGCAGGCGCGCCGGCGATCTGCAGCACGGCGCCGTCGCGCACGAGATGGATGCCTTCGGTCACGACCTGGTCGCCTTCGCCGATCTCGGCTTCGACGAGGACGTTTTCCGTGTTGCGCTGGATGATGCGAACCGGCGTGCGCTGCGCCTTGCCGTCGCGCACCGCCCAGATGAAGGCGCCGTCGGTGCCCCACTGGATGGCGAGCGGGTTGACCGAGGGATAGGTATCGCCTGGAAAACGCATCGCCACCTGGAACGACATGCCGGCACGCAGCGTGTCGTCGGCGTTGGCGATGCGCGCCTGCACGAGCATGGTCCGGCTTGCCTCGTCGAGGCGGTTGTCGATGGCGCTGACTTCGCCCATCAGCACCTGGTTGGGGCGCGCGATCGGGATCGCCTCGACCTCGGCGCCGACGGCGACCGCATTGGTGTAGCGCTCGGGGACCCAGAAATCGATGACGATGCTGGTCCGGTCGTCGATCGTCGCGATGGTCGTCTCGGTCGTCACGTAGTTGCCGGCCTCGACGGGAAGAATGCCGACGACGCCGGCGATCGGCGCGACGATCGCACGACGGTCGAGCGAGAGTTCGGCATTGCGGACCTCGAGCCGCGCATTCTCCACGGCGAGTTCCGCCTCTGTCACCTGCACGGCGGTAACAGTGTTGGACGTGCGCAACGCCCGGACGCGATCGGCGCGCGCGGTGGCGTCATCGAGCGCGATGTTGGCGCGGTCGCGGGCGATCTGCTCGGCCTCGGCATCGAGGCGCGCGATCACGGCGCCGGCCTCTACCTTGCTGCCCGACCTGACGAGGATTTCGGTGAGACGGCCCGAGGCATAGGGCTTGACGGTGACGGACGCATTGGCGCGTCCCGTGCCGATCGCCGAAAGACGATCGTTGATCGTGGCGGGCGCGACAGGGCCGACAATGACCGATCCTTGCGGACCTCCGGCGCCGCGACCGCCGCTCTGGGGCGCGTTGCCGGACGCCTCGCGCTGCGGCGCGATGGCTGCCTGCGCCCAATCCATCCCCCAGCCGGCGAGGACTTCGGGGGCTCCGGGAACGAAGCGCACCCAGGCCACGAAGGCCGCGGCGAGAATGACGAGGGCAATGACGATTTGTTTCCAGGCGGCCATCGGGTCTCCGGATTGCACGAGCCCGCTCATCGGGCACATGGGCCTCGCGAGGCCGCTGGTCACGCTGACCGCGCTGCCTCAAGGGCAACGCAGCAGAATGCAGGTCTTTATGTCAATTCGCCGACACGATGGCATCTTAAATATCGGTAAGGTCGGGGCTGGCAACGCCTGCCGGCAACACAAATGCGTTTGCCACCCGATCGGGTTCCCGCAGTGCAGCATCATCGCAGGCTCTCGATGGCGCTCATGCGCGCGGCGCCGGCATCGTCCAGGCGCCGCGTCACCTCGCCGATGATCGTCTCCGTCATCACGAAGATGGCGGCCGTGGAGTCCCAGGCCGATGGCACCGCCGTGCGCCCGGCAACGACGTGGCGGGCAAAGCGTGCGATCGGCGATAGCCATTGGTCGGTGAAGAGGATGATCTGGACACCGCGCCGGTGGGCCTTTTCGGCAAAGGCGATCAGGCTGTCCTGGTAGCGCCGGATGTCGAAGATGACGACCACGTCGCGCTTGCCCATGTCGACCAGGCGGTCGCGCCAGGCGCTTTCCTGGCCCGCGAGGTGGAACACGTTCGGCCTGACCAGCGTCAGATGGACGGCCATGTAGCGGGCGATGGGATCGGTGAAGCGGCCGCCCATCAGGAACAGCTTGGTCTTCGGGTTCGCGAGCGCGGCCACGATCTCCGTCCGCTGGCGGATGGAGAGCGTTGCCATCGTCTCGCGGATGTTGTCGAGCGTGGCTCCCAGCGCCGGGGAATCTTCGACGCCGTCGACCGCGCCGATCATCGAGCGCGACAGTGGCGACTGCAACTGCGCCTCGAGCTCGTTCTGGAGCGCCGACTGGAAGTCGGAATAGTTGTGGAACCCCAGCCTGGCCACGAAGCGCAGGATCGTCGGCGAACTCACGCCCGCCTGACCGGAGAAGTCGGCGACCGTCTTCAGGCCGATCACGGGATAGTTGGCAATCAGGGTCTGCGCTGCCCGGCGCTCGCCGGCGGGCATGGCATCGCTGCGCATGGCAATCAGTTCGGCGATGCTCGTAGCCATGTCACTCCCCCGTCGCGGCGGTGGCGAATTCGCGTTTGACAAACCGCGCTGAACTGTATGAAATCATCCACAGAAGCGCAAAGATAGAACAAACGTACCATTCGATACAGCGCTCGGGGATCGCGAAGAATGGAATCGGCCAGAGCAGCGCCACAGGGGCCATCGGACGCCGTTCTCGTCACAAACCGTGACGCACGGGGCTCCCTCGTCCTGCTTTGCGACCATGCCTCCAATGCGCTTCCGCCGGAACTCGGTTCGCTCGGGCTGGACCCGGCTGCGCTGACGGCGCACATCGCCTGGGACCCGGGCGCGATCGAGGTCGCAACGCGGATGGCGCGGGATCTCGACGCCGTGCTCATCGAATCCCGGGTCTCGAGGCTCGTCGCCGACTGCAACCGGTCGCTCGACGCGCCGGACCTGGTGACGCCGATGAGCGAGACGACGCCGGTCCCCGGCAACCAGAACCTGTCGCCAGCCGAGCGCGAACGGCGTATCGCGCTGGCCTGGCGGCCGTTCCACGCTGCGATCGAGGAGGTCGTCGCGGAGCGCCTGGCGCGCGGGGCGGAAACGCAGCTGGTATCCATCCATTCCTACACGCCGGTCTACCGGGGCGTCGTGCGCCCCTGGCAGATCGGCATCCTGCACGACGACGATGTGCGGCTGGCCCTGCCGATGATCGAGGCGCTGCAGGCGGTGCCGGGCCTGACGGTCGGAGACAACCAGCCCTATGCTCCGTCCGACGGCGTATATTTCACGCTCGAGAAGCACGGGCGCTCGCGGGACCTTGCCTGCGCGATGGTCGAGATCCGCAACGACGAAATTGCCAACGAGACCGGGCAGCGGCGGTGGGCCGACCTGCTGTCGAAAATCCTTGCCGATCACGCGAAGCGCGGCGCGGGCATGACCGGCGGCGCGCGGCATGCGGGGCAGGCCAATGCCTGATGCCATCAAGGCCTATGTGCGGATCGTCGACCGGCTGAGCTGGTATATGGGGTTGTTCTCCATGTACCTGATCTTCCTGATGATCGGCATCCTTGCCTATGCGTCGATCATGAAGGTGTTCTTCCTGCCGTCTTTGTGGACGGTGGAGATGGCGCAGTTCGTGATGGTCGCCTATTTCACGCTCGGCGGGGCATACACGCTGCGGGAAGGCGACCATGTCCGCATGGACCTGCTCTACAGCGGCTTCACGATGCGGGGGAAGGTGCGCACCGATCTGTTCACCTCGGTCGTGCTGATCGGCTTCCTCGTCATCATGCAGATCGGCGGCGTCTCGTCGCTGATCTATGCGCTCACCTATGGCGAGAAGAGCTTCTCGGCCTGGGCGCCCCTGATGTGGCCGGTCAAGCTCGTGCTCAACATCGGCATCTTCTTCACCCTGCTGCAGGCGGTCTCGCTCTTCTTCAAGGACTGGGCCGCGCTGAAGGGCAGGGCGCTGTCATGAGCTACGGCCTGATCGCCACACTGCTGTTTTCGTCCATGATGCTCCTGCTGCTGACGGGGCAGCGGATTTTTGCGGTGATCGGCTTCGTCGGCGCGGTGGCCGCGGTGCTGTTGTGGGGCGATGGCGGCGTCGAGATCCCCTTCACCGCGATCATCAAGGTGATGAAGTGGTATCCGCTGCTCACGCTGCCGCTGTTCGTCTTCATGGGCTACATGCTGGCGGAGTCGAAGATCGCCGACGACCTCTACAAGATGTTCCACGTCTGGTTCGGGTCGGTGCGCGGCGGCCTCGCCATCGGCACGATCTTCATGATGGTGATCATCTCGGCGATCAACGGTCTTTCGGTCGCGGGCATGGCGGTGGGCGCCACGATCGCGCTGCCGGCGCTGCTCAGCCGCGGCTACGACAAGATCATGGTCACCGGTGTCATCCAGGCCGGCTCGACGCTCGGCATCCTGATACCGCCCAGCGTCGTGCTGGTGCTCTACGGCATGATCGCGCGCCAGCCCGTCGGCAATCTCTGGCTGGCCGGGGTGTTTCCAGGCCTGCTGATGGCTTCGCTGTTCGTGCTCTACATCGTGGTGCGGTGCTGGTTTCAGCCCAGCCTCGGCCCGCCGCTGTCGCAGGAAGAGCGGCAACAATATACCTTTGGCGAGAAACTCGCGCTCGGGCGCGCCGGGCTCGTGCCGCTGGTGATCTTCGTGACCATGACCGGCCTGTTCGTCACCGGGGTCACCAGCCTGGTCGAGAGTTCGGCCGTCGGCGCCGTCTCGTCGATCCTGGCCGCCTGGTGGCGGGGCGGGCTGACCTGGACGATCATGCACGACACCGTCAAGAAGACGCTCGGCATCTCGTGCATGTTCTTCTGGATCATCACGGCGGCGCTGTGTTTTGGCGCCGTGTTCGACGGGCTCGGCGCCGTCAAGTCGATCGAGGCACTCTTCCTCGGCGACATGGGACTCGAGCCGTGGCAGGTGCTGGTGCTGATGCAGCTGACCTTCCTCGCACTCGGCATGTTCCTCGACGATACGGCGATGCTGGTCATCGTGGCGCCGCTGTTCATCCCGCTTGCGGGCGCGCTCGGCTTCGATCTCGTCTGGTACGGCGTGCTCTACACGATCACCTGCCAGATCGCCTATCTGACGCCGCCGTTTGGCTATAATCTCTTCCTGATGCGCGCCATGGCGCCGCCGGAGATCACCCTGCCCGACATCTACCGGTCGGTCTATCCGTTCGTCGGGATCATGCTGTTCACGCTGCTGATCATCGGGATGTTTCCCGGGATCGCCACGTGGCTGCCGAACTACGTCTACTCGAAATAGTCCGCATGAAGTCCAAACCAAAGGGGAACGCGATGAAGAGCATCCACAGCAGACGCAACTTCCTGAAGCATGCCGGCCTCGTCACAGTCGGCGCCGCCGGCGCGACGACGCTTGCCGCACCAGCCGTGATCGCCCAGACGCCGATCAAGTGGCGCCTGCAGACCTATGCCGGCGCAGCACTCGGCCCGCACGTCACCAAGCCCGCCGTCGACATGTTCAACAAGGCGGCCAAGGGCGAGATGGAGATCGAGCTCTACTACGCCGACCAGATCGTGCCGACGGGCGAGCTGTTCCGTTCGCTGCAGGCAGGCACGATCGACGCCGTCCACTCGGACGACGACTCGATGGCCGCGCCGGTCGAGATCTCGCTGTTCGGCGGCTATTTTCCGTTCGCCACCAAGCACATTCTCGACGTGCCGGTGCTGTTCCAACAGTATGGCCTCGCCGACATCTGGCGCGATGCCTATGCCAAGGCGGGCGGCGTCGTCTGGCTCTCGGCGGCCGGCCAGGATCCGTGCCACTTCAACACCAAGAAGCCGCTGAACTCGCTGGCCGACCTGCAGGGCCTGCGCCTCTACACATTCCCGACCGCCGGCCGCTTCCTGGCGCAGTTCGGCGTCGTGCCGGTGTCGATCCCCTACGAGGACGTGCAGGTGGCGGTGCAGACGGGCGAACTCGACGGCATGAGCTGGTCGGGCATTACCGAGGACTACACGGTGGGCTGGGCCGACGTGACCGACCACTTCACGACGAACAACATTTCCGGCGCCTGGATCGGCTCGTGGTTCGTCAACGAGAAGAGCTGGGCCGGCGTGCCGGACCATCTCAAGCAGCTGTGGCTGGCCTGCGTCGATGCCGGCCACACCTATCGCAACCAGTGGTACTGGGGCGGCGAAGCAAAGCTGCGCGCCACCGGCGACAAGCTGAAGCTGACCACGATCCCCGCGGCCGAGTGGGCCGAGGTCGAGAACGCCGCGCTCAAGTTCTGGGACGAGGTCGCGGCCGAGAGCGAGCTGAAGGCCAAGGTCGTCGGGGTCTTCAAGGAGTATAACGAGATCCTGAAGAAGGCCGGCGGCGTCTATACGCAGGGCTGAGCGACTGGACAATTTTTACGCGACCGGGCGCACTGTGCCCCGGTCGCGCCTACTGCATCGGTTCGAAAACCGGTATCGGTTTCGGTGAGCACGATGCAGCGGATTCAAGGCTGTAGCGCGTCCGGGTGCGTCCGATTGGACGAACGGCGCTCCAGCGTTCTGCCGAGGGGATAATCATGGCGGCCAATATGACGTTCGACCAGTTGAAGAAAATGGTCGCCGCGGGCGACGTGGACACGGTGCTCGCCTGCGCCGTCGACATGCAGGGCCGGCTCATCGGCAAGCGCTTCCTGGCGCGCTACTTCGTCGAGTCCGCCTATGACGAGACGCATGGCTGCAACTACCTGCTGGCCAACGACATCGACATGGAGACGGTGCCTGGCTACAAGGCCGCGAGCTGGTCGCAAGGCTATGGCGACTTCGTCATGAAGCCCGACCTGACGACGATCCGGATCGTGCCATGGCAGGAAAAGACCGCGCTTCTGCTTTGCGACCTGCAGGATCCCGCCAGCCATGAAGACCTCTCCCATTCGCCGCGCGCTATCCTGAAGCGCCAGGTGGCACGGCTCCGGGAGCGCGGCTATCTCGCCTATTTCGCCTCGGAACTCGAGTTCTACCTGTTTTCCGAGACCTACGACACGGCGCGCGCAAAGCACTGGCAGAACCTCAACACGGCCTCGCCGCATATCGGCGACTATTTGATCGGCATCACCTCGAAGGAAGAGGGCGTGATGCGCCGGCTGCGCAACGAGATGGAGGCGGCCGGTATCCCAATCGAGAACTCCAAGGGCGAGGCGGGCCCCGGCCAGGAAGAGATCAACGTTCGCTACGCCGAGGTGCTGGAGATGGCGGACCGCCACGTCATCCTGAAGAACGGCGCCAGGGAGATCGCCGACCAGGAGGGCAAGGCGATCTCCTTCATGTCGAAGTACAACTACAACCTCGCCGGCAATTCCAGCCACATCCACAATTCGCTGTGGAGTGCCGACGGTAAGACGCCGCTGTTCTTCGACAAGAAGGCCGACTGGACGCTGTCGACGCTCGGCCAGCAATGGGCCGCAGGCCAGCTCAAATACGCCCGCGACTATACCGCGCTGCTGGCGCCCTACATCAACTCCTACAAGCGCTTCCAGGCAGGAAGCTGGGCCCCGACGCGCATCATCTGGAGCCGCGATAACCGGACGGCCGGCTTCCGCCTGTGCGGCGAAGGCAGCAAGGGCATCCGCATGGAATGCCGCATCGGCGGGGCCGACCTCAACCCCTATATCGCCTTTGCGGCCCTCATCGCCGCGGGGCTCGCCGGCATCGACGAGAAGCTGGAACTGCAAAGGCCGTTCGTCGGTGATGCCTACCAGGCGGCAAAGCTGCCGGAGATACCGAAAACACTGCGCGACGCGACCGAGACGCTGGCGAAGTCGAAGATGCTGAAAGCGGCGCTCGGCGAGGACGTGGTGGAGCACTACGCCCATGCAGCGCGGTGGGAGCAGTTCGAATATGACCGCCGGATCACGGACTGGGAGCTGCATCGGGGATTTGAGAGGTACTAAAGAAAATTACAACCTTTATCAGTTGACATATTCATCATCGACCTTTACTCCTTTGTGTGTCAACTCGAAGGGAGTGGCCCCATGAGCAAGTACCATCGACTCCGTGAGTTTCTCGCCGATAAGGACCAGGACTTCATTCCGATGACATTCTCCGATATCGAGAACGTAGTTCAGTTTCCGTTGCCTGCATCCAAGCAGTACCCGGCCTGGTGGAGCAATAATCCAAGCAACAACCCTATGACCAAGGAGTGGCTCGACGCTGGCTACGAGACGGAATCCGTCAATATCGGGAGCGGAAAATTGGTCTTTCGCAAAGTTCGAAAGTCTCCAGATTCAGAGTCATCAGGTGGAGCTCCGACATCTCCGCGCCCCCGGCATCCAGGCTTTGGCTTCATGAAAGGACAGATCAAGTTCGCCGAAGGGTTCGATGGGACTGGACCCTATGACGACGAACCGTGGGATCAGGGATATCTTGGCGAGGACCAGCTTGATAAGCGATGAGCCGCTCCTGTTGCTGGATACATGCACGATGATCTTCATAGCGAATGACATTCGGCTCGACCCCGAAGTCGATCATGAAATCTCGGAGGCGGCCTATGACGGTCGCCTTTTCGTTTCGCCCATGTCGGCATGGGAAATGGGAGTTGGGGTTGCGAAACGGAAGCTCAGCCTGCCGTTGCCCCCCCTTGAATTCTTCAACCGTTTCATTGGGAGGACCGGTGCAAAACACAGCGCCGTTTCGCCGGAAATTCTGGTTGAATCAACTGCGTTGCCCGGCTCGATCCACAAAGACCCGATGGACCGAATTCTCGTTGCAAGCGCTCGCCTCCTAGACATGGTCCTAGTGACCCGCGACAAACCGATCCTGGCCTATGGCCGCGAAGGCCACGTTCGCACACTTGCCTGTTAAGAAAACAACACGCTCGGGAGACACCCTTGGAAACCATCAAACTCAAATCCCCCGTCGACGGCTCGATCTATGTCGAGCGGCCGATCGCGACGGACCAGGCCGTCAATGCCGCCGTCGAGCGCGCCAGGGCTGCCCAGGCGAAATGGGCCGACGTGCCGGTCGCGGAACGCTGTCGCCACATGCTCGCGATGCTGGAGGCGCTGGTCGGCATGTCCGACGAGATCGTGCCGGAGCTTGCCTGGCAGATGGGCCGGCCGGTGCGCTACGGCGGCGAGTTCGGCGGCGTCAAGGAGCGCACGCAGTACATGGTGGAGATTGCCGAACAGGCGCTGAAGCCCGTCATGGCGTCCAACCCCAAGGACGGCTTTCGCCGCTACGTGAAGAAGGATCCGCTCGGCGTGGTCATGGTGATCGCGCCGTGGAACTATCCCTACCTGACGGCGGTCAACACGATCGTTCCGGCGCTGATCGCGGGATCGGCCGTCATTCTCAAGCATGCCGCGCAGACGCTGCTCGTCGGCGAACGCTTCGCCCAGGCTTTCGAGGCGGCCGGGCTGCCCAAGGGCCTGTTCCAGAACATCGTGCTCAACCACGCGCAGACCGAAAGGCTGCTCGGCTCGGGCAAGATCGACCACGTCAATTTCACCGGCTCGGTCGCCGGTGGGCGCGCCATCGAGAAGGCTGCTGCCGGGACCTTCATGACGCTCGGCCTTGAACTCGGCGGCAAGGATCCGGCCTATGTGCTGCCCGATGCCAAGCTCGACCATGCCGTCGCCAACCTCGTCGAAGGCGCCTTCTTCAATTCGGGCCAGTGCTGCTGCGGCATCGAGCGGGTCTATGTGCACGAGGCGATCTACGACGAATTCGTCGAAGGCTTCGTCGCCGAGACGAAGGGCTACGCGCTTGGCAATCCGCTGGAACAGGCGACCACGATGGGGCCGATGGCGCAGGCGCGCTTTGCCGACTTAATTCGCGAGCAGAAGGCCGAAGCGCTGCGCAAGGGCGCGGTTGCGCACATGAACAGCAAGGACGACCGCGACGTGGCTGGCTCGCCCTATCTCTCGGCGGAAGTGCTGACCAATGTCGATCACCAGATGAGCGTCATGCGCGACGAGAGCTTTGGACCGATCGTCGGCATCATGAAGGTACGCAATGACGAGGAAGCCATCGCGCTGATGAACGACAGTCCCTACGGCCTGACCGCGTCGATCTGGACGGCGGACATGGAACATGCGGTGGCGATCGGTGACCGCGTCGAGACCGGAACCGTGTTCATGAACCGCTGCGACTATCTCGATCCGGCGCTGGTCTGGACCGGTGTGAAGGACACCGGCAAGGGCGCGGCGCTGTCGGCCATCGGCTACGACAACCTGACCCGTCCGAAGAGCTATCATTTGCGTGAGGTGGTCTAGTCGCTTTCCTGTTTCCTCATCCGGCCATGCGCGACATGGCCGGGCGAGGCCATCGTTGCTCCCAGCATCAAGGCATTTCCCATGACCAAGCTCGTATCCAAATGGAACTACCCCACCACTGTGCGCTTCGGCGCGGGACGCGTTTCCGAACTGCCCGATGCGCTGGACTTTGCCGGCATCAAGCGGCCGCTTTTCGTCACTGACCCGGGCCTCGCCAAGCTTCCGGTCGTTGCGTCGACCCTGAAGATCCTCGACGACGCCAAGATCCCCTATGGCGTGTTCTCCGACGTAAAGCCAAACCCGGTCGAAGCCAATCTCACCGCCGGCGTCGCCGTGTTCAAGGAGGGCAGGCATGACGGCGTCATCGCGTTCGGCGGCGGGTCGGCCCTGGATCTTGGCAAGCTGATCGCCTTCCAGGCCGGCCAGACGCGGCCGGTGTGGGATTTCGAGGATGTCGGCGACTGGTGGACGCGGGCGAATTCCGACGCCATCGCGCCCATCGTGGCCGTTCCGACGACCGCCGGCACCGGCTCGGAAGTCGGCCGCGCGGGCGTCATCACGAACGAGGCGACCCACACCAAGAAGGTCATCTTCCACCCCAAGCTCCTGCCGGCGATCGTAATCGCCGACCCGGAACTGACCGTCGGAATGCCGCCCTTCATCACGGCCGGCACGGGCATGGACGCGCTGGCGCATTGCCTAGAGGCCTATTGCGCGCCGGGCTATCATCCGATGGCCGACGGCATCGCGCTGGAGGGCATGCGACTAGTCTTCGAGAACCTGCCCAAGGCCTTTGCCGACGGCAGCAATCTCACCGCCCGCGCGCACATGATGAGCGCGGCGGCGATGGGCGCGACCGCGTTCCAGAAGGGGCTCGGCGCCATCCATGCGCTGTCGCATCCGGTCGGCGCCCTCTACGACACGCATCACGGCATGACCAACGCCGTGTTCATGCCCTATGTGCTCGCCTTCAATCGGCCGGCGGTCGAGGAGCGGCTGACGCGGGCGGCTGCCTATCTCGGCATTTCGGGCGGCTTCGACGGCTTCGCCGCGGCGATCATCCTGCTGCGCAAGCAGCTCAATGTGCCGCACACGCTCGCGGCGTTCCTTAAGAACGTCGAGATGGACGACGCGCGCAAGGGCCTCATCGCCGACATGGCGATCGTCGATCCGACGGCCGGCGGCAACCCCGTCGAACTGACCCGCGACGCTGCGCTCGAGCTCCTGGAAGACAGCCTGATCGGCAACGTCTGAGCTGGAGCGGCAGGGCGGCCGGGGGGCCGCGATGGCGCAGGGGATCCGGCTCGCGAACATTAGCCGGAAAATCAATGGCAGACCGATTGCTACGGTGTGCCAAAAGTAGTTAACTTTTCCGGCCTCGGGGGGTTCCGGCAGCCTGAATTCATCGGACTGTCACATGACAAGAATAACCGCATCAGGGGCGTCGATTGGCGTCAGTTCAACGGAGAGAACACATGTTCAAATTCACGGGAAAGATCCTTTCCCTCACCGCGGTGGCACTGATGGTGACATCGGCCATCACGTCGGCCCAGACCATGGACGAGTTGGTCGCCGCGGCGAAGGCCGAAGGCAAGTTGACCACGATCGCCCTGCCGCACAGCTGGTGCGGCTACGGCGACGTCATCGCCGGCTTCAAGGCCAAGTATCCGGAAATCGCAGTCAACGAACTCAACCCGGACGCCGGCTCGGCCGACGAACTGGAAGCCGTCCGCGCCAATAAGGACAACAAGGGCCCGCAGGCGCCTGACGTGCTCGACGTCGGCCTGTCCTTCGGCCCGGCCGCCCAGGCCGAAGGCCTGCTGCAGCCCTACAAGGTGTCGACCTGGGAGACGATTCCCGCCGACGCCAAGGATGCCGACGGCCACTGGTACGGCGACTATTACGGCGTGATGTCGTTCATGGTGAACAAGGATCTCGTGCCGAACGTGCCGACATCGTTTGCCGACCTCTTGAAGCCAGAATATGCCGGCCAGGTCGCATTGGCGGGCGATCCGCGCGCTTCCAACCAGGCCATCCTCGGCGTTCTCGCCGCCGGCATGGCACAGGGCGCAGAGCCGGGTGCGGCCGCTGCGGCTGCCGGTCTCGAGTTCTTCAAGAAGCTCAACGACGCGGGCAACTTCGTCCCGGTCATCGGCAAGGCCGGTACGCTGGCGCAGGGCACCACGCCGATCATCATCGCGTGGGACTACAACGCGCTGGCCTGGCGCGACTCGCTGAACGGCAACCCGCCGGTCGACGTCGTAGTGCCGTCCGATGCGTCTCTGGCCGGTGTCTACGTGCAGGCGATCAGCGCCTACGCGCCTCAGCCGAACGCCGCCAAGCTGTGGATGGAGTATCTCTACTCCGACGAAGGCCAGCTCGGCTGGCTGAAGGGCTACTGCCACCCGATCCGCTTCAACGATCTGGTCGCCAGGGGCGTCGTGCCGCAGGATATGCTCGACAAGCTGCCGCCGGCGGAAGGCTATGCCAAGGCCGTGTTCCCGAGCCTCGACGCCGTGAACGCCAATTCGGCCGCGGTCAAGGAAGGCTGGGACAAGGTCGTCGGTGCCGACGTCGTCCAGTAACTGAACGGCAGCGGATGCGGGCTCACGGCAGCCCGCATCCGCGCTCCTTCCCGCAGGACCCCCGAACGCATGTCGCGCACATCGTCTCTCGGTCGATGGCTCACCCCGCAATGGCTGGGCGTGGCGCCGTTCTTCCTGTTTGCGGTGATGTTCCTGATCCTTCCGGCCATCACGATCGTCGTCGGAGCATTCCGCGGGCCCGATGGCGGCTTCACCTTCGCCAACATCGCCGGCCTGAACACGCCAACCATCCGCAACGCCTACTGGGTCTCGATCCGGATCAGTTTCTGGTCGGCCTTGCTCGGCTGCACCATCGGCTTTGCCATGGCCGCGGCCGCGACGATGGGGGCAATGCCGCGGTTCATCCGCTCGCCGCTGCTCACCTTCTCGGGCGTCGCCTCGAATTTCGCCGGCCTGCCGCTGGCCTTCGCCTTCATCGCCACGATCGGACCGGCCGGCCTGATCACGGTCTGGCTGCGCACCGAATTCGGCATCAATCTGCGCGCAAGCACCGGCTTCAACCTGTTCAGCACCACAGGGCTGATCATCACCTATCTGTTCTTCCAGGTCCCGCTGATGATCCTGATCATCACGCCGGCGCTGGATGCGCTGAAGCGCGAATGGCGCGAGGCAGCGGAGATCCTGGGCGCAACCGGCGCGCAGTACTGGCGCATGGTGGCCTTCCCGATACTGCTGCCCTCGCTGCTCGGCACGTTCGCGCTTCTTTTCGCCAACGCCTTCGGCGCCGTGGCGACCGCCTTTGCGCTCGCCGGGCCGCAGCTCAACATTGCCCCGATACTGCTGTTCTCACAGATCCGCGGCGACGTTCTCGGCAGTCCCGGCCTCGGCTATGCGCTGGCCTTCGGCATGATCGTCATCACCGGTGCCGCCAACGCCGTCTATCTGTGGCTGCGCTCGCGCACCGAACGGTGGCAGAAATGAAGCGCTTCGCGGCGTGGACCGCGTTCCTGCTGGGATCGCTGATCTTCATCCTGCCGATGGTCGGCATGACCGAGTTCTCGCTGTCGATGCGGCGCGGGGAGTATTCCTTCGACGCCTATGCGTCGGTGCTCGCCGACCCTCAGTTCCGCGCCACCTTCACCTATTCCGTGGTCATGGCGCTGTTCACGATCGTGTTCGGCGTGCTGCTCGTGGTTCCGACGGCGTACTGGGTGCGGCTGAAAATGCCGGGGCTCAGGCCCGTCGTCGAGTTCATCACGCTGATGCCGCTCGTCATCCCGGCGATCGTCATCGTCTTCGGCTACATCCGCCTCTACAACACGTCGTCCTGGCTGCCGCTGACGGGCTCGACGACCGGTACCAACATCCTGCTGATGTTCGGCTACACCGCGCTTGCGCTGCCATACATGTACCGGGCCGTCGATACGGGGTTGCGCAGCATCGACATCGCGACGCTGACGGAGGCCGCGCAGTCGCTCGGAGCGGGCTGGACGACGATCTTCATGCGGGTGATCCTTCCCAACGTGGTGGTCGCCGTGCTCTCGGGCGCGTTCCTCACCTTTGCGATCGTCATCGGCGAGTTCACCCTCGCCGCGCTCCTCAACCGGCCGGCCTTCGGCCCCTACCTGCAGCTTGTCGGCTCCAACAAGGCCTACGAGCCGTCGGCGCTGGCGGTCATCTCCTTCGGCATCACCTGGCTCTGCATGGGCCTCATCCAAATCGTAGCGCGCCTGGCTCCCAAGCCGCCGGCGCAGCCGCACTGAGGCATCCGGAACGACCATGGCAGAGCCCTACCTCAGAATCGAAAACGTCCGGAAGGCCTTCGGGACGACGACTGTCGTCCAGGAGTTCAACCTCGATGTCGACCAGGGCGAGTTCGTCTCCTTTCTCGGGCCGTCGGGCTGCGGCAAGACCACGGTGCTGCGCATCGTCGCCGGTTTCGAGCAGCCGTCGGCGGGTCGCATCATCGTCGGCGGCAAGGACATCACGCTGCTGAAGCCGAACCAGCGCAACATCGGCATGGTGTTCCAGGCCTACGCGCTCTTCCCCAACATGACGGTCGCCCAGAATATCGGCTTCGGATTGAAGGTGGCCGGCCGCCCGAAGGCTGAGATCGACGGACGCGTGAAGGAGATGCTGGCGCTGATCAAGCTCGACGAATTCGGCGACCGCTATCCGTACCAGCTTTCCGGGGGCCAGCAGCAGCGCGTGGCGCTTGCCCGGGCACTGGCGCCCAAACCCAAGCTGCTTCTGCTCGACGAGCCGCTGTCGGCGCTCGACGCCAAGGTGCGCGTGTCGCTGCGCGAGGAAATCCGCTCCATCCAGAAAAGCCTCGGCATCACCACCATCTTCGTCACGCACGACCAGGAGGAGGCGCTGTCCATCTCCGACCGGATCGTCGTCATGTATGGCGGCAAGGCCGAGCAGGCGGGCACGCCCTTCGAGATCTACAACCGCCCGAAGACCAAGTTCGTGGCGAACTTCGTCGGCACGCTCAACATGCTGGAAGGCACCGTCACGGACGCGGCCAGCGGCAAGGTGCGGGTGAACGCGCAGGAGATCGCGATCAAGGACAAGCTGAACGGCGCCAAGACCGGCGACACGCTGTCGCTCGCGCTCAGGCCCGAGGCGATCACGCTCGGCCGCCAGCCTGGCCGCGACACCAGCCTGGCCGGAGATATCCGCGAAGTGCATTTCCTGGGCTCGGTGATCCGGGTGCGCGTCGGGGTCGGACAGAGCCTGGTCTCGCTCGACACGTTCAACAATCCCGCCAGCCCGCCGCCGTCGGTCGGCGACAAGACCGAGATCAGCTTCTCGTCCGGCGACCTGCTCGTCCTGCACTGACAACCACGTCAGGAAACGATCGCCCGACGGCTTCTGCCAGGGCGTCTTTGTCCCTATCTTGGTGGCATGAATCGTTCCCAGGCCGATGACATCGCCGAATGGCTTGCGGAAGCGGGCCTGCTCGGCTTGCGCAACGAAGCCTCATTGGCGCAGGCCTTTTGCGAGCGCTGCGTCGCGGCGGGCCTCCCGATCGGGCGCGGCTTCGTCATGATCGATACGCTGCATCCGCTCCACGAATCGCGCGCCTTCTTCTGGGACGAGGACCCGACGACGAGTTTTCGCGAAGAGGAACTCGGCTCCAGCCGTGAGGGTCCGGGCGCCGCAGCCTGGCTGAACAGCCCGTTCTTCCACATGATCCAGCGCCGCGAGACACTGCTGCGCTGCCGGCTCGAGCAAGGCGAGACGCGCGGCTACAAGGCCGTCGAGGATCTGCGCGATCTCGGCCAGACGGATTATCTTGCGATCGTCTACCGCATCCGCCATGCGGCCAGGGTCGAAGACGTCGATGCCTTCTATGCGCGCTTCACCACCGCGCGACCAGGCGGGTTCAGCGACGAGGACGTTGCCCAGCTGAAGCGCCTGACGCCGCTTCTGGGCCTTGCAATCCGCTCGGCGAGCCAGGCGCGGCTGGCAAAGACGCTGGTGGAAGCCTATCTCGGCCGCGACGCCGGCCGCCGCGTGCTCAATGGCGGCATAAGGCGAGGCGCCGTGCAGAAGATCAACGCCGTGCTGTGGTTCTCCGACATGACGGGCTACACGAAGCTGTCGGAAACCGTCGAGAGCGACCAGCTGATACCGCTCCTCAACGACTATGCGGAAGCGGTCATCTCTTCGGTCCAGTCGGCTGGCGGCGACGTGCTGAAGCTGATCGGCGATGGCGTCCTTGCGATCTTTGCCGGCAGGAAGATGAACGAGGTGGGCGCAGCCGCCATGAAGGCCGAACGCACCATGCGCCTGCGGCTGGCGGACCTCCGGGCAGCGCGCGAGCGCAGCGGCCAGCCCGCGGCCGATGTCAAGCTCGGGCTGCATGTGGGCGATGTCTTCTACGGCAATATCGGCAGCATCGACCGGCTCGATTTCACGGTGGTCGGCCAGGCCGTCAACGAGGTGAGCCGCATCGTCTCGATGTGCAGTTCTGTCGACCGCGAGCTCCTGCTGTCGTCCGAATTCGTCGCGCTGCTGGCTCCCGAGGAACGGGCAAACCTCGTTTCGGTCGGACGCTACGCGCTGCGCGGAGTTGGGCGGGCAAACGAGCTCTTCACCCGCGACCCGGGGCTCGATCGCGTCGACTAGCCTTCGCCGAAGCGGCCGCTGCCGTCCTGCCGGAGCAGATGGTCGATCGCCTTCTCCTCGTCGTCGTCGGGCAGTGCCTCGTCGCTCTCCTGGTAGGGATTGTCGTCGTCTTCCTCCGGCAGCTCCTCGCCTTCTTCTTCGGCGCCGGCAAGATCTTCGATGAGTTCGAGGTCATCGGGGTCGACGCCATCGGCCTCGGCCCCGAGACCATCCGCATCGGTTTCCACCATCTCGGGCAACAGCGGTTCATCGGCAGGATGGTTCTTTTCGCTCGGCATGGGCTTGCTCCGTGGTGTGTCACCCACAACTCCGGGGACAGCCGCGGGTTGCATGGTGATCGCGTCGTACTGGACCAGCGGCCGTCGCCCGGCCGCGCATTGCCAGTGGCAGGGCGAAGCGCTACGAGCCATCGCGTCGTTAGCCGGATCCAGCGCCGTTAGCCGGGACAATCGTGAAACTCGCCAGCTTCAACATCCAGTATGGTTTTGGCGCCGACGGGCGCTACGATCTCTCCCGCGCGGCACGTGCGGTCGCGGGCGCGGACATCATCGCCCTGCAGGAGGTCGAGCGCTTCTGGGACCGGACGGACCGCGACGACCAGCCCGAGATCCTTGCCGGCCTGCTGCCGGATCACCACTGGGTCTACGGCCCGGCCTTCGACATGGATGCGAGCTTTCGCGGCGACGATGGCCGTCTCGTCAATCGCCGCCGGCAGTTCGGCACGATGATCCTGTCGCGGCTGCCGATCGTCTGGTCGCGTCTGCACCTGCTGCCGATGCGCCGTGTCGCCTACCCCCTCAACACACAGAACGCGGCGCTGGAATGCATGGTGCGCACGCCCGCCGGTCCGGTGCGGCTGATGGCGCTGCATCTGTCGCATATCGGCGAGGAAGAGCGGCTGGAGCAGCTCGATTTCCTGCTCGCGCGCCACCGCCGCGTGCCGCTGGAGGGCGGGCCGTGGAGCGGTGTCGACGACGAGGCGGCGCGCGGCTGGACCCATGGCGAGCCGGAGCCTGAGGCGCCGTTGGACGCGATCTGGATGGGCGACTTCAACGCCGAGCCCGGCGGCGCAGAGTATTTCCGCATGGTCGGCAACAACCCGAACCGGGCCGGCGCGGCCTATGTCGACGGTTTCGTCGACGCCGCGGTCGCGACCGGCTCGCCCGCCGCTCTTGCGCACACCCACGCGGGCATTCTCGACGGCAGGCGCATCGAGCGTCGGCTCGACTACTGCTTCGTCGGGGGCATGCTCGCCTCGCGCATACGCGACGTTCATGTCGACATAGCCGAGACGGCGTCGGACCATTTTCCCGTCTTCGTCGACATCGATCTCGACGGCCCGCCGCACAGAGCCGGATAGGGCGACATGACCCTGACCGTCTTCCTCGCGGTGCTGGCCGCAGCCGCCATGCATGCGGTCTGGAACGCGATGGTGAAGGTGCGTCTCGACCGCTTCGCCTCGGTGACGCTGATGACGATCGGCATGGCGGCGACCGCCTTGCCCGTGCTGCCCTTCGTCGACTTCCCGCCTCTCGTCGTCTGGCCCTGGATCATCGCCTCGGTGATCTTCCACATGGGCTACAAGCTGGCCCTGATCCGCGCCTATGCGGCCGGCGATCTCGCGCAGACCTATCCGCTGGCGCGGGGTTCTGCGCCGCTCCTGACGACGATCGGCGCGGTCTTCCTGGTCTCCGAAATACCCAGTCCGTTTGCCATCTTCGGCATCGTGCTGCTGTGTGCCGGCACGTTGCTGATGTCGTTTCGCGGCCATGCGAAGCTGTCGCTGCCCAACCGCACCGCCGTCGGCTTCGCGCTCCTGACCTCGGTTTTCATTGCCGGGTACACATTGACCGATGGCAATGGCGCGCGGCTGGCTTCGACGGCCTCGAGCTACGCGGCCTGGCTGTTCCTGTGCGACGGGCTGTGGTCGCTTGCGCTCGCGCTCTACCTGCGCGGCCGGGTCATCGTTCCCACCATGGCGGCGGAGTGGAAAATCGGCGTCATCACGGGCTTCCTGGGCGCCGCAGCCTACTGGATCGTCATGTGGGCGATGACGCAGGCACCGCTCGCCTCGGTCGCGGCATTGCGCGAGACGTCCATTCTTTTTGCCATGCTGATCTCCGTCCTTGCCCTGCGGGAGAGACTGACCGGGTGGCGCATCGCCGCCGCGCTCTGCATCGTCGGCGGGGTCGTGGCGCTGCGGCTGGGGTAGGCTGAGCCCGTCCGCGCGCGGACGCATAGCTGCGTTGCCCTGTACAAGGCGGCGTTTGCCATCTAGGAACGCGGCACGCCGCGCTGCGCTTGCCGCATGCGCTGGATTGTGTGCGGCCTGGCCGCCCCTGCGAAAGACGGACAATGACTGAATTCAAGGGTATCGTGCCCGCGCTCGCCGAAGCGCTGGAAAAGCGCGGTTATGCGGAGCTGACGCCCGTGCAGAAGGCAGTGCTCGCAGCGGAGGCGGAGGGTGCAGACCTGCTCGTCTCGGCGCAGACCGGCTCGGGCAAGACAGTGGCGTTCGGCCTCGCGCTCGCGCCGACACTGCTCGACGGCGCATCCCGCTTTGGCCAGGCCGGCGCGCCGCTCGCGCTGGCGGTGGCGCCGACGCGCGAACTCGCCATCCAGGTCAAGCGCGAGCTCGACTGGCTCTACGAGGGAACCGGCGCCAGCGTCGCCTCCTGCGTCGGCGGCATGGACATGCGCAACGAGCGCCGGGCGCTCGAACGCGGCGCCCATATCGTGGTCGGCACGCCGGGTCGCCTGCGCGACCACATCACCCGCAACTCGCTCGACATGAGCGGCTTGCGCGCGGTCGTGCTCGACGAGGCCGACGAGATGCTCGACCTCGGTTTTCGCGAGGACCTCGAATTCATCCTCGACGCAGCGCCGGCGACGCGCCGCACGCTGCTGTTTTCGGCGACCATTCCGCGCGCCATCGCCACGCTCGCCAAGACCTACCAGCGCGACGCCGTGCGCATCGCGACCTCGGCCGAACAGTCGCAGCATGTCGACATCGAATATCGGGCGCTGACGGTGGCCGGCGGCGACCGCGAGAACGCGATCGTCAACGTGCTGCGCTACTACGAGGCGAAGACCGCGCTGGTGTTCTGCTCGACGCGCGCGGCGGTCAACCACATGACCGCGCGCTTCAACAATCGCGGCTTTTCCGTCGTGGCCATGTCGGGCGAGCTGTCGCAGAACGAGCGCACGCATGCGCTGCAGGCGATGCGCGACGGCCGGGCACGCGTCTGCGTGGCGACCGACGTCGCGGCGCGCGGCATCGACCTGCCCAATCTCGAACTGGTCATCCATGCCGACCTGCCGACCAATCCCGACACGCTGAAGCATCGCTCGGGCCGCACCGGCCGCGCCGGCCGCAAGGGGGTCAGCGTGCTCATCGTGCCGCACAGCGCGCGCCGTCGGACGGAACGGCTGCTGCAGAGCGCCACGATCAGCGCCGTCTGGGCGCGCCCGCCATCGGCCGACGACGTGACGAAGCGCGACGACGAGCGCTTCCTTGCCGATCCGGCCTTTGCCGACGCGGTGACAGAGGACGAGCAGGGCATCGTCGCGGACCTGCTTTCGCGCCACGGTCCGGAACAGGTCGCCGCTGCCTTCGTGCGCTTCTACCGCGCGGGGCGTTCGGCGCCCGAGGAACTGTCGGAAATGCAGCCGCAGGAAGGCCGCGCGCCGCGCCGCGAGGCAGGTCCGGATTATCCCGTCACGCCTGCCGGCCAGCGCGAGGATTTTACCGACAGCGTGTGGTTTTCGCTCTCGGTCGGACGCAACCAGAATGCCGAGCCGCGCTGGCTGATCCCGATGCTGTGCCGTGCCGGCCAGATCACCAAGCAGGAGATCGGCGCCATCAAGATGCAGCAGACCGAAACCTTCGTGCAGATTTCGGCCGGCCACGCCGACGGGTTCCTTGCCGCCATCGGCCCCAACCGGGCACTCGAGCGCGGCATCATCGTCAAGCGGCTGGACGGGGCGCCGGAACTCGGGCGGCCGTCCTTCGGCGGGGCCAAGCGCTTTTCGCCCAGGCCCGACGCGCCCCAGGCGCCTGCCGGCAAGTCCTCCGCTGCGCCCGCGGGGGACGCCAAGCCCTGGGCGAAGAAGCCGAAGAAAGCGAAATTCGGCGAAGCGCCTTCGCCCTATGCGAAGCCCAGGCGTCCGAAGCCGCGGCAGTCGTAGCCGAAACAGCGCTTTCGTCGGTGCCGCTCAGGCGCCGATCAAGGTGCGGCTATGGCGCCCGGTCGCCAGCTTGATCGCCACCACGCAAAAAATGCTGAGCGCGATGGCAACCAGCGAATAGGCGACGAAGTCGACCACCGAACTGCCGCTGTGCGGCGAAAGCCATGACGGCGCATGCGTCATTGCGGCGAGCACGATGCCGTGCATGAAATACATGCCGAAGCTGAGTTCCGCCATCAGCACGAGCGGCCGGGCCGCCAGATGGCCCCAGCGCGCGAGCGCGCCGCAGAAGAACAGGATGCCCAGATATTTCTGCAGGATCATGAGGTCGAAGCCGAGTGGCATCCAGCCGTCGCGCGCAGTCCGCTCGAGATCCGTCACCTTGTGCAGCACGACGTCTTCCGCAAAGGCGACGGCAAGAACGCCGGCGGCCAGCGCCAGAAGCACGCTCCTCCTCGTCAGGAATGCCATCCATTTCTCCCGGTTCTCGCAGAACAGGATGCCGAAGAGATAGATGTTGGCGAAATAGAGGAATGAATGGAACGGGTTGAGCCCCTCGTAGGGCCGGTGGACCCAGAATGCCAGCAGGAGCGAGGCGACGAGGATGAGCACCTTGGGCGCATTCGCGAGCCGGATGTAGGCGTCGAAGAGCGGCGAGGCCAGGAACACCACGAAGATGAACGGGATGTACCAGTAGGCGGTCATCATGTTGCCGGTCGCCAGCATGACGGCGAGGTCGACGTAGTGGTTCTCGCCGAGCTCCGCGCCGTGCTTGTAGATCGTCACATGCGCGCCGGAAAACTGGATGTGGAACAGCGTTATGGCGGTGCCGAGGATCAGGTAGGGCACGCCGACCTGCACCGCCTTCTTGCGCAGGAAGTCGCCATAGGCCATCCGCTCGTAGAAGACGTGGCGGTAGAGGAATCCCGAGATGAAGACGAAGAAGAAGGTGCCGCCGGTGAGCAACGCCGACAGCACGCTCAGCGTCCGCACCGAATCCAGCGAATGCTCGTTGCCGGATCTTGTCCAGGCCAGATCGAAGGCGTGGCCCGCGATGATGAGCAGGATGGAGACGCCGCGAAAATAGTCGATGTAGTCGACCTTGGCGCGCGCCCTGGTCTTCGTCGCGGCTGCCGGGGTGCTGGTCGTGTCACGCGTCTCGTCTCCGAGCGCCGACGAGAAATTGCCCATCTCGTTTCCTCATGTAGACTCGCCAAGGCCCCCGCCCGGTTCGTCTGTCGCTTGTCTCCCCAGTGCCCCCTTTACGAAAGTCCGGATAGAATCGGTGTCCTGGCAGGTCGATCGGCGAGCGCGCGGGCAAGACCCGCCGTCCCCTTCGACCCTGGCCTTGTTGCGCTCATTCGAATGCCCCGGCGAATTTCGGGTTCACGAAGGCGTCGTAGCAGGCATCGAGCCTGATGCGCCTGTGGCTGGACAGAGCCGGTGCGTAGAGCTCGTAGAGTCTCGTGTTGGCGACAGTCGGCGGACAGGTGGGATAAAGCACGAGGTCCGCAGCGGCGACCGCCTGGTTCTCGCGCTCACCGGGCGCCGGCACGGCGCGCATCGGATCGGCGCCGATCGTGATGTAGCGGGGTGCGGAGCGGTCCATCAGCCAGGGGAAGGGATTGACGAAGTTGAGCGACATCAGCGTCTCGAAGCGGACGTTGTTTCGCGCCTCGATGTCGCGGATCGACGCGATGGCCCGGTCGATGGCGGTGAGGTAGATGGCCTGGAAGTCGAAGTCCGAATAAAGGACATTCGCGGGCAGTTCGCCTCTCGGGATGAGATCGTCATAGGTTGCGCGGTGCGCGGGATAGTGAGCGAGCATGTCCTCGAGGCGGCGCGCCACTTCGGGGCGCATGCTGACGGCGCCGAGCGTCTTCAGATTGGCGTGCTCGAGGGGCACGTTCTTCGGTGCGCCGGCATAGGTGCGCGCGGCGCGCTCGACCAGCATGACGGCCGGCGGAAGCGCGGCGGTGGCCACAAGCGCCATGACGGCGATGAGCGTCCTTGGCCGCCGCATCATTGTCGCGACGTCGCCGAGGACGAGAAGGAGCGCCGGCCACAGGAAGATCAGGGCCTGGCTGCCGGTGTTCTGCGTCTCGAAGAAGATGCCCGCGGCAAGCACGGCCAGAAGCCAGGCGGCCCGATGATCGAGAACGGCTGCCGCCTCGGCCAGGCTGCGATGGCGCACGGCATCGATGGCCAGCGACCACAGCCGGGTGCGGTCGGTCCAGGCCAGCAGCGCGGCGAGCGCGATCGTCGGGGCGACGATGCCGAAATTCATCGACGCCGCCTGCAGGAAGCGCGGCGCCAGCGTATCGCTGTTCAGCCTGACCAGCGCGATGATGTCGGCGAGATAGGCGCCGACGATCCCCGTGAAGACTTCAAGGCCGGCCAGAAGCGCCAGGAAGGCCGCCGCACAGGCAAGCGCCATCTTCAGCCGAAGGCGTCCCGCCAGAAGGGCGTAGGCGGCGATGCAGCCGGCCGCCACGAAGCCGGTGATCTTCAGCGTGAACAGCGCCAGCATGGACGTGACCAGAACGGCCGCCACGATGCGGCGGTCGCGCACGAACAGGAGGGCGGCGACGAGGACGTAGAGCATCTGGCAGCACTGCCGGTTGTAGATGCCGAAGCCGTCGGAGCCGGGAAACGGGTAGAACTCGCGCGTGTTGAACGGCAGCAGCGCAAACAGCAGGAAGGGGATCAGCAGCGCGAAGGCCGTCGTGCGGGAGCGCCGGTCGACATCGCGGACCACGAGCGCCATCAAGGGCAGGGTCACGGCCAGCAGCGACCAGTGCGCGATCAGGGTCGGCTGCGCATTCGGGAAAATGCCGACGAAGCCTGCGAAGAGGTAGTAGCCGAGCGGGCCGACCGGCGCGAAGAAGTCGACGATCGGCACCTGGCCGTCGAAGATGCGGTTTGCCGCGTCGTAGTAGATGTAGACGTCCCAGTACATCGGCCCGATGGGCAGCGTCAGCGGCAAAGAGAGGAGCAGCACGGTGATGCTGACCGTCGCAACGATCATGGTCCAGGGCGAGAGAAGCGCCTTTGCCGACCATGCGGAGCGGGAGGCAACGCCAGAATGTGGTGACGCGATGCTCATCGTCTTCAACTGGCCCCCGCCCGTCCTGGCTTGCTGCAACAGATGGCGATCTAGCAGCGTGGGCTGGAAAATGTGTTAACGCGCGGTAACACATTGCCGTTAAGGTTTACGGCGGACGTCCTGCATCGCAGGCCCGCCGTCTGGTCGCAGGACCCGGCCGCGGGGGCCGTTGCCTTCCCGGCTGTGCCCCTGGATGCGTCACCTTGCCTGCGGAACGGTATGTCGGCGAGCATTTTGGGCGCTCCATCGTTCGCCGAATGGTGCTATCGCCACTGCTTCTCCTCGACCGTCCAGTGACCGCCGGGCAGCTTGCCCTTCTTGATGAAGGCGTCGACGACATTCTTGAGGACCGTTGACGCGCTGTTGTTGAAATTGTTGGCCGGCAGCGCCTGCCCGTAGGCGATCGAGCCCGTGCAGAACACCGCGCCGTCATTGGGCGCCGGGAAGTAGGTCATGTCGCCGCGAATGCGGTAGTCGAGCGATCCCACCAACCCGGCGTAGGCGTAGAGCAGCTCTTCCGTGACGAGGACATAATTGTCCGAGTGCCCCCCGGACGAGGCGATGATCTTGGTGTGCGGCGGCGTCCCGAGGGTGAGATCGTAGCGGTCGAGTTCGACACCCGCCGCCCCGCCATAGGCGAGACCCTGATCGCCGATGATTTCTCCCTCGACGCCCTCGGTGATCCAGGAGACGGTCCGATGCCAGGCATCCGGCATTTTCCGGTAAGGCGCGGAGGTCTCGAAACCCTCGGCGATGAAGCCGACGCCGGTCAGCTTCTGTGGGGCGCGCCCGCGGTTGCGCCACAGACCGCTCTTTTCGCCGGTCGTCTGCAGATAGTGCTCGCCGGGCTTGGCCGCCCAGGCCCGCATGCCGGAGTCGAGCTTGCGAACCTCCATGCAGGCCGAGTCGTCGGGATCGAAGCCGATGACCCAGTAGTAGCCGTTTCCGCCCATGTAGATGAGGCGGCCACCCTCGGCGACATAGTCTTCCTGCGCATCGAGCATGCGCTCGGAAACGTATTCGGGGTGCGTGCCGGTGATCAGGCAGGCATAGGGGCTGATCGCGGCAATCCCTTCCCGATGAAGGTCCTCGTCGGTGATGAAGTCGCAGTCGTAGCCGACGTGATCGATCCAGGCCACGATCGAAAGATCGGCCGGAAACTGCCAGGTGATGTTCATGCCCGACATGCGGTATTTCGGGCGCATGTTGACGATCGGCCGCCGGTAGGAGGTGAAGCAGACGCCGGCGCCGTCCTCGTAGTGGTCGTAGGTCGACAGGCCGTATTCCCGATGTTCGTAGGTTTCGATGTCGAGATCGGTGACGACCGGCGGCTGGCCGGTCATCGGCTGGATGATGTGGGCATCGAAGCTCAGACTCTCATTGGCATAGGCCAGATAGCTCGCGGTCGGGACCAGGAAGCAGAGTTTGCCGCCCGGCTTGGCGGCCCTGACGACGAAGACGATGTACTCCTCGGCGATGCTGACGCCCGGCCCGACCCGCAGCCTGATGGCATAGATGCCGCTCTTCAGCGTGTCCGGGACAACCATCCGGTTGGTGACTTCCCAGCCGCAGTCCGTGACGGTGTCGAGATGGAACTCGATGCCGCCGAACTGCTCCGGCGCTAGGCGGAAGCAGTCGTCCTTGCCGTTCCAGTTCCATCCGGTCATGCAGCGGACCGGATGGTTCATACCCTTGGCATGCAGTCCGTGCGGTCCGACATCCACCACGGTGTGGCCGATGCCATCGGCGGTGTATCCCGCCGTCGTGTCCCAGTAGGCGAGGATGGAGTCCGCCGGGGGCTTCTCGCCGGCCCTGCATCTGTCCAGCTCGGCCCGCGACAGCGCGCCCTTGCAGACGGCCGGACGGTCCACCTTGCCGGCATACATGTCGTTGACGAAGGTGCCACGCAACTCGTGCGCATCGAGAGCGCCCGCGACCAGGAACGGGATGTTGTCGCCGTTGACATGCCGGAAGCGAAAGCGCTGCACGACGTGCGTGGCATAGTCATCCGGGACCACACGACCGTAGAGCGAGTTGTAGCGATTGACGACGCCTTCCTGGTAGAGTTCCGCCCTGCCGGTCTTCGGATCGTAGGAGGCGGCGACGAAGTACCAGACATGAGGAAGGATCGGCAGTTCGCCGGAGACGTAGTCGACCTCCTTGCCGTCGCCGACCCAGAATTCGAGGTTTCCCGAGGGGTTGATGCCGAGCGCGTAGCCCTTGTTGCGCAGCGTATCCCAGCGGCCCATGATCGTCTGGCGACGTCCGGCCTGCGACAGGGTCGGCCAGACAAAAGCCATCAGCGTCAGCGGCCCGTCCTCCGCGAGCTTTTGCGTGGGATCGTCCACTTCGAGGTAGCTGCCAAGCTGGGTGAACTGCTTCTTGACCGGCCAGGTGCCGTTGACCGGATGGTCGATCTCCACCTCGACATGGCCTGGGCCTGCTTCATGCGCGTCGCCATGGATCAGCCTGACGAGCTGGGCGGATGCCTCGTTCGTGCCGTCGGCGTTGACATGGAAGCTGATCTCTTCCCCCGGGCGGACCGACAGTCGGTCGGCGTATCCGAAGATCTTCTGCTGGGCCATAAACTACCTTCCTGTCAGATCGCTGATATGTCGGAGCAGGACGCCGTGGCGCGCCTGGTCCAGAGACGCGAAGCGCGCATCGCCGACATAGACCGGCGGCACGCCGCGGCGGCCGGTCATCGATACGATGCGGTACGTGCCGTCCGCCTCGGCCTTCACCGCGTATTGCTGCTGCAAGGGCCGGCGCTGGCACCACGCCAGGAGCCGCGTCAGCGGTTCACTGTGATGGCCGGCCGGACTGCGGCGATGCTCCTCGATCAGATCGTCGCTGAGGACGGTGAGCAGATAGGACCGTGTCATGCGGTCGAACATGTCGCGCACGTCGAGATCGGAATCGCGTCCAGTGGCCGGATCGGCTTCGGGCTCAGCCATGGGTCACGACTCCATCATGTCATGCACGCGCCGCATGAACACGCCGTGGTAGGCCTCGTCGAGCGTCGCATATTCGCGGTCGTCGACGAGGCGCGGAGAGACGCCGCGAACGCCGGAAAAGGCGATGATCTTGTAGGGTCCCTGCGGTCCGGCGCGGTGGAGCGCGTATTTGTCGTCGAGCTTCGCCCGGCGGAAATAGAGCAGCACCCGCTCGAGAGCCTCGCTGTGCTGGCCGAGCGGCTGCTTCTTGTGCTCCTCGATGATCTCGGGCGAAATCAGGCCCTTGAGGTAGTCGCGCTGCATCTTGTCGAAGCGGCGGAAATAGATCTGATCCTTGTCGCCGATCTCGGTGGCCTCCTCGGGGAGGATCTCGCCGCCCTTCTCGGCCCGTGTCGCGCGCCATTCGCCGCGCTTCTTGGCGCGCCAGGCCGCGAACTGCTTGCGGATGCCGAAATAGCCATTGTTGAGGAACAGGACGACCAGCAGCATGGCCCCGCCGATGCCGAGATAGCGCCAGGAGCCCCACTCGATCAGCACGTCGCGCATGAAGATCACGATCAGCGTGCCGAGCACTGCCCCTTCAGCCTTGCCGATGCCACCGATCGTGATCATGGCGAGGCCGAGCAGGACGGTCTGGAAATCGAAGATCGCATAGGCAACGCCGCGATACTGCGCCGCGTAGAACCCGCCGATGAAGCCGAGCGCGATCGACGTCAGCATGAATATGGTGATGCGTGCCCGCCTGTAGTCGACGCCGCAGGCCGCCGCGAAGGCCTCGCGTTTCTCGGGCGCCATCCGCAGGACCCGGCCGAGCTGCTTGCCATTGATGAAGCGGAAGAGGACCAGCGCGGCGATCAGCAGGCCGATCGAACTGTAATAGGCGACCAGGGACTGGGTCAGCGGCGCCCATGCCTCGTCGATGAAGGAATCCGCGCCGTAGAGGCCGCCGGATGCCGAACCGAACTGCTTGGAGGTGGTGAAGAAGACGCGGAAGAGCTCGTTCAGGCCAAGCGTCAGAAGGGCGAAATAGAAGCCGTCGAGGCGCAGTGCAGGCGCCGCGATCAGCGCCCCGAAGAACAGTCCGACGACCGCGCCGAGCGGCGGGAGGACATACCAGGGCACACCATACCGGACCGACAGCAGCGAGGTGACGAAGGCGGCCGTCCCGACCACGGCATAGGTTGCGAGCGAAAAGATGCCCGCGGTGCCGATGATCAGGGTCCAGCAGACATTGATGGCGGCAAAGATCCCGAAGGTGGCACCCGCTGTCAGGAGCGCGTTCATCTGATTGTCGGGAAACAGCAGCGGTCCCATCAGCATCGCGATCAGGGCGAAGACCCAGTAGATCGGACGGCGGTCGATGATCTTCTTTTCGGAAACGTCGGTCTTGCGGTTATAGTGCGCGCGAATGTTCAGGACGTTGCGGCGCGTCGGCCACCAGCGCATCCGGTTCCAGGTCCGCTTGCGGTGGGTCGGCCAGACGACGAAGTATTTGAGGCGGCCGACGAGGTGGGTCTTGACCTTGAAGGCGGTGTTTTTCGCCCAGACGCCGGCCGGGTCGGGAACCGGAATGGAGGGCGCCTCGTCGTTGCCCGTCGCGGTTCCCCAGGCGGCGAGCGGGTTCTTCCACACGAAGGATGTATCTGGCTTGCTGTCGGTCATTGCTCGCGCGCCTTGTCGAGCAGGCCCGCAATGCCGCGGGGCCGCACGATGAGAACCATGATGATGACAAGGAACTGGGTGATCAGCACATATTGTCCGCCCAGGTACTTGTTGGTGATTGCCTCGACGAGACCGAGCAGGATCGCCGCCAGCACCGCACCCTGCACCGATCCCAGTCCGCCGCAGAGCGCAATGGACACGCCCTTGATCAGCGGCGTCAGGCCGGAGAACGGCGAGATGTAGTAGGTCTGGGACAGCAGCACCGCGGCCAGTCCCGCCATCGCTCCCGTCATTCCCATGACGTAGATGCCCGTATGGCGCACGCCGATGCCGACGATCGAGGCGGCATGCGGGTTCATCATCATGGCCCGGATCTCAAGGCCGCGGCGGCTTCCCCGCATCCACATCACGACGATGCCCAGCATCAGCACGGAGCAGACGACGATGCCGATCTTGTCGGCACTCAGCGTCATGCCGAGGAAGCTCACTTTCCAGCGACCGAACAGTTCCGGCAGCGCCTTTGCGGTGGGACCGAAGATCATGAGGAGAACCTGGCTGCCGATCAGGCTGATCGCCAGCGTCGCGATCATGCCACGGCTGGTGAAGGCCGGCTTGTCGTGAAGCGGAATGAAGACGATGAGGCAGATCAGGATGCCTGCCACCGCACCACCGAGAATGCCGGCGCCGGCGACCAGGAAGGGACTTCGCGATATCGTGTCGGCAACCAGCCATGCCGAATAGCCGGCGAAGGAGAAGATGAAGCCGTAGGCGAGGTTGATCAGGCCGAGACTCGACCAGGTGATCGACACCGCAATGGCGATGAGGCCATAGATGCTGGCGACCACGATGGCGTTCGTCAGGAGGAAGGCGATATCCAATCAAACTCTCCACTACCGTATTCGACCTGCCGGGATCGCTAGCGTGCCCCGGCCATTGTGAAGGACGAGGATGCCTCGCCCTTCAGTTTTCCGGCGTGCATGCCGATGATCCGGTCAACACGCCCTTCCAGCAGCGCGACGTTCTGCTCGGCGATGAACATCGCGCTGTCCTTCAGGTCGATGGCCAGCAGCGCATCCATCACCCCCATCCCGATCTTGGGAGCCAGTCCCAGCGTCGGCTCGTCGGCGAGATAGAGCTTTGCGTCCGTCATCAGTCCCCGACCGATCGACACCATGCGGCGCTCGCCGCCCGACAGTCGCCCGACCGGTATCTTCATCAGCTTTCGCAGCGGGTCGAAAATGGTCAGGACCCTCTCCTTGCGCTCCTTGCGGGTGCGCCAGGCCTCCGGCGTGAAGGCGCCTGAATCGAGATGTTCCTCGACCGTCAATCCGTTGAAGATCTCGTCACCCTGCGGCATGATCGCGAGACCCTGCCGTACGATCTGGTGGGTGTAGCGGCCCGCGCCCTGGCTGCGGGTGCGGCCGATCTGCTTGCCGTTGAGCAGGATCGATCCCCTTTGCCAGCCCGTCAGCCCCGCGATGGCATAGAACAGCGTGGTCTTGCCGTGCCCGTTCAGCCCGACGATGCCGACGCGCTCGCCCGGATGGATCACGAGGTCGAGGTCGTGCAGGACCCGGAGCGGGCCGTAGCCGGCGGAAAGCCCTTCAACCTTGAGGACGTCTGTCATTGCCTAGTGTGCCTCGAAATAGGCGGCACGCACCGCGGGACTGTTGACGATGTCGGCGAGTTCGCCGCGCGCGATGATCTCACCGGCATCCATCACGATGACGCGATCCGCGATGGATTCGAGCAGTTCGATGCGGTGCTCGACGATCAGCACGGCGACATTCATTTCCTTCGACAGCATGCGCAGGATCTGATCGATCTCATCGATCTCGGCATTGATCAGTCCCGCCGCCGGCTCATCCATCAGAAGAATCCGCGGTCGCCGCATGAGCAGGCATGCCAACAGGAGCTTGCGACGCTCGAAGGTCTTCAGCGACACGGTCGGCGTATCGTAGGGCACCGTGAAGCGCACGAGATTGGCGCCATACTCGGCATCGAACCGCGTGAGCCAGGGCTTGAACGCCTGGCGCGCCGCCTTGAGCGCCTCGCCGACCGTCAGCTCGTCGGGCACGATGGGCGTCTGGTAGGTCCGGCCGATGCCAAGCCTTGCGCGGGCAAACAGGGGCAGGGCGGTGATGTCCTGTCCGTGACACTGGATACGGCCGGTCTTCGGCACGTATCGTCCGGACAGGATCTCCAGCAGGCTGGTCTTGCCCGCTCCGTTCGGCCCGATGATCCCGAGCACCTCGCCGGCTTTCATGTCGAAGCTGATGTCGCGCAGGACGTTTCGCCCACCGAGGTCGAGCGATACGTCACTGCAGGAAAAGATCGAGCCGCTGGTACCGGACGGCATCATGCGAATACCGACTGCACTACCACCACGGCGACGGGCGCAAGGTCGATTCCGCGATCTCGTTCGGCCAGATGATCTTGTGAGCGCCATCCTGGACCTGAACGAAGAGCTGGCCCATGCCCTGCTCTAGTTCGGCCGCCTGGTTGCCGAACCCGTTGTCGGGGAAGTGGAGTGCTTCCTGATACTCGTTGTTCATGTTCATCAGGCCGCAGACACCGCGATACGGGTTCTCGCGGATCCACTTGCAGTTGGCAGCAAAATCCTCGGGCGCCTTCGTCGCTTCCCAGGCCAGCTTGAGATACTGCACGATATCGTAGCCGTTGCCGGTGTAGACGAGGCCCATATTGCCCTCGAATTTCGGGAAGCGGGCAACATATTTCTGGCGGAATTCCTGGCCGATCTTGTCGCCGTAGACACCGAGCACCGTGCTCCAGCAGAAGCCTTCCGTGGCACTGCCGCCGAGTTCCAGGAATTCGGGCTGCGATGGACCGTACTGGAGATAGACCAGCGACCCGGGAACCGGATCGGCCGAAAACTCGCGGCAGAAGGCGGCGTATTCTGCGGCGACCCAATGGTCGATCATGATGGCGCCGGCGTCGACTTCCTTCAGCTTCTGGATCACCGGGCTCCAGTCGTTGACCGGGTACTGGATGTCCGTGACCTCGGCCAGTTCGAAATCGGAGTTCGGGATCGCTTCGCGTGCCGCCTTCAGGATGGTCTGGCAGTAACCGACCTGTTCGGCAACGATGTGGATCTTGCGGTTCTTGGGCTTCCAGACGCCGGTTTCCTCCATCTTCTTCAGCCAGATCGGATAGGTCCAGCCGTAGTTGACTTCCGACGGGTCCGTCTGGAAGCAATGGCTGTACTTCACAGGATCCGCCTTGAAGGCAAGCGTCGCGTCGCGCTGCGTATTACCCTGCAGATAGGGGGCCTTGTACTTCACCGACTCGTCCATCGCGGGAATTGGCGCGAAGACGAAGGCGTTCGAGATGGCGTGGACCTTCTTGTCGATGCAGGCCGCGATGGCGGCGCGACAGCTTTCCGGGTTGAGCTTGTCGACGTCGGGCGTAAACAGTTCGATCTCGCGGCCGAGCACGCCGCCGGCTGCGTTGATTTCTTCGACGGCCAGCGTCGTGCCGTTCAGGTGGTCGGTATCGTCGGCGACGCCGTAGGGCGTGGAAAGCGAGGACGGAACCCCGATCAGAAGCTTGTCATTTCCGGCGGCGATGACCGGCGGTGCGGCGAGGCCGGCGAAGGCTGCGGTTGCGCCACCGAGCGTCACCTTGATCGCCGTTCGACGCGAAATTGGCTGACCCGTTACCGAAATCAATCCTTTGCCACTCGACATAGTGCAGTTCCCCCTTCTGGCATGCAGAAACAAGACGCGACAAAGAGCAACCTTCCGCAACTGACGAAAGGGCCCTGAAACTGGACATTTCTGTCCAGTGCCAACCTCAATTTATTGATGTCTTGCCCCAAGCTAGAAAGAAAATTCGTGACATGTCAACTGATGAAAACGCGTTTCTGGGACGTGGAGCGGCAACCTCAAATGGTGAGCAAAGTTTGTGCAACCGGCTGGTCTTTCTCGTGCACCCAAACCATCGTTGCATGCGGATGCAACCATGTAGAAGTCGTTTTTTTATCAGGGTGTTGATGCATGTATTGCGGACTCTTGACGAGCCGCCGCAGAGGCACTGAGCAGTCGCGCCATAGATGTTCAACAGTCATCAGGGCAGCGGCGTCCGCGCAGTTGCTTTCTGGTGAACAAAAATTCCTGTCGCGGTGGTTTGACGACCCATCCACCGTCAGAGCCGCCATGCGCCGGGTTGCGAGCCTCCCCATCTGCTCGCCGGCCGTGCCGGACGGCCACGCGGCGGCCACCGGAGCCTTTTTGCGGCCGGAGCTGCCGCCGCGACAGGGCCGCAGCTGATGCTGTCGACGATGCGCGGGGTTTCAATCTGGTCTCAGCACGACTGCAGAACTGCTATTGCAGAAGTCAAGCGGGGACACGAGTATCAGGCCTGCCGCAGGCCTCCAGCAGGCGCCCAGAACAGGAGCGCCCAATTAAATGGCATGGCAAAAAACTTTTGCCCGGAGCCTGCGGCAGCCTGTGCGAAGTGGCCCGACGGACCGTTCGCTCTTCGTCACCGGATCAGCGGGCGACAGACGCCGGTCGCGCTGCACCCCTCCATCCAGGTTGCGCCAGCAGGCCGCATGCGTTCTGTCGCGCAGGCCTTGCAATTGCGGCGCCGCTGTCATTTGCTTGGCGTTGAAGACGCGGCACGGATCACGAGAGACATGAACAAGATCGACAGGGCGGCTCCCGACCTCGCGGCGGACGAGATGCGTCTTGGTACACGCCTGCGGCTCGCGCGGCAGGTGCGCGGTCTCACACTGAAAGCCGTGGCGAAGGCCGCCAACTGTTCGGAAAGCGCGATCTCGAAGATCGAGAACGGCAAGGCCTCGCCCTCCCTGCCCATGCTGCACCGCCTCGTCGAGGCGCTTGGAACCAATATCGGCTGGATGTTCGAGGACGTCGACGGCGACGAGGGCATCGTGTTTCGCGCCGGCTCGCGTCCGCTCATCACGCTCGATCCGCTGCGCCGCGGCGAGGGCATATCGCTGGAGCGCGTGATCCCCTATTCCGCCGGGCATCTCCTCCAGTGCAACATCCACCACATCGAGCCGGACGGCGAGAGCGCCGGACCCATCCAGCATGTCGGCGAGGAGGTCGGCTACGTTCTGGCCGGCGAGGTCGAACTCACCGTCGGCGAAAAGAGCTTCCGGCTGGCGCCCGGCGACACCTTCGTCTTCAAGTCCGACCTGCCGCATCACTACCGCAATATCGGCGATGTCCGGGCCAGTATTTTCTGGGTCAACACGCCGGCGACTTTCTAGGCGCGCTGCGTTTTCAAGAGCGTTGACAATCATTCAAGTCTCTTGAACATTGCGGTGCACCGCACTTTCAACCGACCGGTCGTCGCGTCCAAACCATGAGGAAACCGCAATGCGCTTGAACAGACTGCTTGCTAGCTGCGCCACAGCCATCGCCCTGACGATGGCCTCGGGGGCGGCCTTCGCCCAGGACACATTTGCGCTGGTAAACATCAACCAGCAGGCCCTCTTCTTCAACCAGATCAATGAAGGCGCCCAGAAGGCTGCGGACGCCGCGGGCGCCAAGCTCGTGATCTTCAACGCCAACAACGTTCCCACCGCGCAGAACGACGCGATCGAAACCTACATCACGCAGAAGGTCGACGGCATCATCCTCGTCGCCATCGACGTCAACGGCGTCAAGCCCGCGGTGACGGCGGCAAAGGCCGCCGGCATTCCCGTCATCGCGATCGATGCGCAGATCCCCGAGGGCGACAATGTCGCCTTTGTCGGCGTCGACAACACGCAGGCCGGCGCCGATATCGGAAAATTCTACGCCGACTACGTGAAGAAGGAGATGGGCGGCAAGGCCAAGATCGGCGTCGTCGGCGCCTTGAACTCATTCATCCAGAACCAGCGCCTCGACGGCTTCAAGAAGGCCGTCATGGACAGCGGCGTCGAGGTCACCTTCCTCGACACGGTCGATGGCCAGAACGTCCAGGAGACCGCGCTTGCGGCATCGGAAAACCTGATGACCGCCAATCCCGACATGACGACGATCTATGCGACCGGCGAGCCCGCCCTGATCGGCGCCGTTTCGGCCGTGACCAGCCAGGGCCGCACCGGCGACATCAAGGTGTTCGGCTGGGACCTGACCAAGCAGGTGATCGAAGGCATCGACGCCGGCTGGGTGACCGCCGTCGTGCAGCAGGACCCGGCCGGCGAAGGCGCCGGTGCGGTGGAAGCGCTGATGAAGCTCAAGAAGGGCGAGACAGTCGAGCCGATCATCAACATTCCGATCACCATCGTGACCAAGGACAATGTCGAGCCCTTCAAGGCGATGTTCCAGTAGCACCGCGCCCGCACCACGCGTGGCGACGCCGCCGAGCGGCGTCGCCCGTTTCATGAGGACGAGATGATCGACGCCGACACCTACCGCGTCCGGATGACCGGCATCTCGAAGCGCTACAATGCGATCCAGACCCTGGACAACGTGTCGCTCACCCTGAAGCCGGGCGAGGTGCTCGGGCTCGTCGGCGACAATGGCGCCGGCAAGTCGACCTTGAGCAAGGTGCTCTCGGGAGCGGTCGTTCCCGACAGCGGCACCATCGAGATCGACGGCAAGCCGGTCGCCTTCTCCTCGCCTGCCGACGCGCGCGCCGCCCGTGTCGAGATGGTCTACCAGGACCTGTCGCTCTGCGACACGATCGATGTGGCCGGCAACATCTTCCTCGGCCGCGAGCCGAGACGGCGCATCGCCGGCATGTCCTTTCTCGACAAGAAGGCGATGAACGCGCAGGCCCGCGCCATGCTCGACCGTCTGGGGATCGTCATCTCCGACACGCGGCTCAAGGTCGAGAACCTGTCGGGCGGCCAGCGCCAGTCGATCGCGATCGGCCGCGCGGCGTCCTTCGAACCCTCCGTGCTGATCATGGACGAGCCGACGGCGGCCCTTGCGGTGGCAGAGGTCGAGGCCGTGCTCGACCTCATCAGGACGGTCAGCGCGCGCGGCGTCAGCGTCATCCTGATCACGCACCGCCTGCAGGACCTCTTCCTGGTCTGCGACCGCATCCAGGTCATGTATGAGGGGCGCAATGTCGCCGAGCGGCTGATCGGCGATACCAACATCGAGGATGTCGTCAACCTGATCGTCGGCCGCAAGTTCAGCGCGCGCTCCGCCAAGCACGCGCATCAGGGCGGATCCCCGGCATGAGGGCCGCACCGCTTCATTCCACGGCCGGCGCGCCTCGCGTTCGCGACCGCACATGGCGCGACGCCATGCTCGCCAATGGCAGCGTGGTGTCGATCGCGCTGTTCTTCCTGGTCGTCTGCGTGATCTTCTCGGTGACGACCGACGCGTTCCTGTCGGCAGCGAACCTGCTCAACGTCCTGCGCCAGTCCGCGCCGCTGTTGATCGTCGCGGCCGCAATGACCCTGGTCATCACGACAGGCGGCATCGACCTGTCGGTCGGCTCCGTGCTGGCGCTCGTGGCGACGCTGTCGGCCACCCTCCTGCAGATCGGGCTTCCGTGGCCGCTGGCCATTCTGCTGATGCTGGCGCTTGGCGCGGCGCTCGGCGCGCTGCAAGGCTACTTCATCGCCTATGAAGGCATCCCGGCCTTCATCGTGACGCTTGCGGGGCTCTCGGTCATTCGCGGTTTCGCGCTCCTGATCACGGGCGGCTACTCGATTCCCATCGAAGCCACCAGCCCGTTCGTGGCGATCGGCCGTGCCTGGGTGCTGGGCGTGCCGGCGCCTGCCTGGATCGCCGTGATCATGCTGGCGCTCGCCTATGTCGTGTTCAACCATACGCCTTTCGGCCGCTATGTGACCGGCATCGGCGCCAACACCGAGGCCGTGCGGCGCGCCGGCGTCAACACCCGCTTCAACACGCTCTTCGTCTATGTGATTTCCGGCAGCGCGTCGGCGCTGGCCGGCATCATCGTCGCCGCGCGGCTTGGTTCGGGGTCGTCGAATGCCGGCCAGGGTTTTGAACTGGAGGTCATCGCGGCGGTCGTGCTCGGCGGTACCAGCCTGTTTGGCGGCCGCGGCACGATCACCGGGACGATCCTCGGCGCGCTGACGGTCGCCGTCATTGCCAACGGACTGATCCTTGCGCATCTCTCACCGTTTCTCACGCCGATCGTCACGGGTATCATCATCCTGGTGGCCATCTGGCTGAACTTCCGCCTGTTTCGCGGCGCTGCACGGAGCCGGTGATCATGGACGAACTGTTCGATTCCGCCCCGAACGGGCGCCACGCGATCGGCATCGCGAGTGGCACGGTGATGACCGTGACCGGGCCGGTTCCGGTCGCGGAGATAGGCGTGACGCTGATGCACGAGCATATCCTGCTCGATGGCGCGCGGACCTGGAAATGCCCGTGCCATCCCGACGAGAAGGCGATTGCCGAGCAGGCGGTGTCGATGGAGATCATCGGCGAACTGCGCATGAACCCCTACATGAACCGCGACAACGTCTCGCTCGACAGCAGCGATCTCGCCCTGTCCGAACTGAAGCGGTACCAGGCGCTCGGCGGCCACACCGTCGTCGACGCCACCAATATCGGCATCGGCCGCGATCCCGAAAAGCTGGCGCGCATCGCGCGCATGTCCGGCCTGAAGATCGTCATGGGGACCGGTTTCTACCTCCAGCACACCCATCCCGAATGGCTGAAGGCGATGGACGTCGACGCGGTGACCGAATTCATCGTCAACGATGTCGGGGGCGGGCCGACGCAGCCGGCGATCCTGGCCGGCCTGATCGGCGAGATCGGCGTGAGCAAGGATTTCACGGCCGAGGAGATGAAGTCGCTGCGCGGCGCGGCACGCGCGTCGCGCATCACCGGCGTGCCGCTGTCGATCCATCTGCCCGGCTGGGAGAGGTTGGCGCACCGCGTGCTGGACGTGGTCGAGGAGGAGGGCGCGGACGTTTCCCATACGGTGCTCTGCCACATGAACCCGAGCCATGCCGATCTGGACTACCAGACGAGCCTCGCCAGGCGCGGCGCGTTCCTGGAGTACGACATGATCGGGATGGACTATTACTACGCCGACCAGGATGCGCAGTCGCCTTCCGACGAGGAGAATGCGCGCGCCATCCGCGCGCTGGTCGATCTCGGCTTTGCCGACCGCCTGCTTTTGTCGCAGGACGTTTTCCTGAAGATCATGCTGACCCGCTATGGCGGTTTCGGCTATGGTTACATCCTCAAGCACTTCGTGCCGCGGTTGAAGCGGCACGGGCTCGATCAGACGGTCATCGACACGATGATGATCGACAATCCAAGATCGGTTTTTTCCACGACCTAGGCCAACAACCTCCGGAGTGACAATGTCGAAGAAGAAGATCCTGCTTGCCGGCGAGTCCTGGGTGTCGACCGCATCCCACATCAAGGGATTCGACCAGTTCGCCACCGTGACCTACCATACGGGTGCCGACGAACTGCTCAAGGCGCTTAAGCAGACGGCGTTCGACGTGACCTTCATGCCGGCGCATGAGGCGCAGCGCGACTTTCCGCAGACCATGGAGGCGCTTTCTCAGTACGATGCGGTGGTGCTGTCGGACCTTGGCTCCAACACGCTGCTCCTGCATCCCGACACGTGGATCCACTCCAAGACGACGCCCAACAGGCTGCGCCTGCTGCGCGACTACGTTCGCGGCGGCGGCGGGCTGCTGATGTTCGGCGGCTATTACAGTTTCCAGGGAATCAATGGCGGCGCGCGCTACCACAGGACCCCGGTTGAGGACGTGCTGCCGGTCACCTGCCTGCCCAATGACGACCGCGTCGAGGTCCCGGAGGGCTTTACCCCCGTTCCCACCGGTACCGACCATGCCATCTTGCAGGGGCTCGACGGCGAGTGGCCGGTCCTGCTCGGCTTCAACGAGGTCAAGGTCAAGGACGGCGCCGAGGTTCTTGCCACCGTGTCGTCCGACTATGGTTCGCTGCCGCTGCTGGTGACCGGCCGCTATGGCGAGGGGCGCACGATCGCCTGGACGTCGGATGTCGGCCCGCACTGGCTGCCGCAACCCTTCATCGCCTGGCCCGGCTACAAGACGCTGTTTGCCAACATGCTGGACTGGGCGACGAGCAAGGATTGAGATGAGGCTGCATGTGGTGGGCAATGCCTGCATCGACACCACGTTCAGGCTGACAGGCTTTCCGACGCCCGGCGAGACGGTGAACGCGACGGCCATGTCCGAAGGGCTGGGCGGCAAGGGCCTGAACCAGGCCGTCGCCGCCGCCCGAACCGGCGCCGCCGTCACCTTGTGGACCGCGCTCGGCCGGGATGCGGCCGCCAACGCGATCCGGATCGCGCTGGCGCAAGAGCCGCTCGAACTGCGGGCCGCCGCTTTCGACCTGCCGACCGACCGTTCGACCGTCGCGGTCGACGTCACCGGGGAGAATTTCATCCTCAGCAGCGTCGCCTGCGCACGGGCCTACGATCCGGTCGGCGCTGACGGGCTGACGGAGCGGATTGTACGCGATGACATCGTGCTGCTGCAGGGCAATTTGACAGTCGCCGCCACGCTGACCTGCCTGACGGCCGCCCGCAAGACGGGCGCGCGGACCATGGTCAACGTCAGCCCTCTGCATGAGGGTGCCGTGGCCGAACTTGCATGCTGCGACATGGTGGTGGTCAACCGCAGCGAAGCCCAGGCGCTCGCCGCAACGTCCGATCCCGGCGAGGCGGCGGCCGTTCTCGCCGGCAAGGGTGCCAAAACGGTCATCGTCACGCTCGGCGCCGATGGCTGCCTCTGGCGCGACGCCACGTCGCCGGATACGCATCGCTTGCCAGCCCCACCGGCATCGGCCATCGACACAAGCGGGGCCGGAGACGTGTTCTGCGGCTGCCTTGCCGGCGCTCTGGCCGAAGGGATGGACATGGCAGACAGTCTGCGCGTCGCGCTTTCGGCTGCCTCGCTCTCGGTGTCTCGCCCCGGCACATTCGCATCCTGTCCGTCGTCGCGGGAGATGGCCGACCTTCTTGCTCGAACGAAAGCAGTCCCCGCATGAGCGTCACCGGAAATCCGATCGGCCAGGCGGGCGGCGATGCGCTCGTGTCATTGTTCAACCGGACCAAGGTGGTGATCGGCGTCGTGCACCTGCTGCCGCTGCCGGGTGCGCCACGGTATGACGGGGGGACGATCGAGAGCATCTACCAGCGCGGCCTGGACGATGCGCGCGCCTATCTGCATGGCGGCTGCGATGGCGTGATCGTCGAGAACCACGGCGACATTCCTTTCGCCAAGCCCGACGACATCGGGCCCGAAACATCGGCCTACATGGCGGTGGTCTCCGATCGCATCCGGCGCGAGCTCGGCCGGCCGATCGGCATCAACGTGCTGGCCAATGCCGCAATCCCGGCGCTGGCCATCGCAAGTGCGGCAGGCGCGGGTTTCGTGCGCGTCAACCAGTGGGCCAACGCCTATGTCGCCAACGAGGGGTTCATGGAGGGCGAATCGGGCCGCGCGGCGCGCTACCGCGCAAGGCTGAGGGCCAACGGCATCAAGATCTTTGCCGATGCGCATGTGAAGCACGGCGCGCATGCCATTGTGGGCGACCGGCCTGTCGAGGAACTGGTGAAGGACCTGGTGTTCTTCGACGCCGACGCCATCATCGCGACAGGCCAGCGCACCGGCCACGCCGCCGATCTCGGCTATATCCGAATGATCAAGCAGGCAGCCGGCCTGCCGACGCTGGTCGGGAGCGGGGTCACGCCCGAAAACGTCAACGACATACTGGAGATCGTCGACGGCGTGATCGTCGCCTCGAGCCTGAAGCATGGCGGGGTCTGGTGGAACGCGGTGGATCCGGCGCGGGTGACGTCGTTTGTGTCAGGGCTGCGCCGCTAGGCATTCAGCCTGCCCCACATACGTTTCGGGTTTCATGGACATCGCGTAACCCGGAGGAAGACCGCTGGGCATATGCCTGTCCATACCCGGCGGACTTGCTGCTCGCTCGCGGCGCTCATCTGCTCGTCAGGGGAGCGAGTCCGATTGACCGTTCCGCGGGCCCGCACTGACTTGGCTTGACCCTGGTCGGCTTTGGGACGTCCGCCCCCCGGACTGATCACAACTGTGAATGCCGCGCTCGATCTGTCGCCGGGATCGCAGAACTCTGCTTGCCCAGAATCGAAACCTCGATCTGGATCGCGGTCCAAGTGTCCCATGTCACGCATCCATCCCCGCCGTCGGATCACCCGCTGCCTCAATCGAGGAACATATCGGCGATAACTACTGCGCGACGAATCCGCCATCCACGGGATGTTGGCCCCTGTAACGAAGCCGGCGCGCGACGAGCAGAGCCACACGGTCAGATCCGCCACTTCCTCCGCGGTCCCGATGCGTCCGATCGGGTGCAGCGGGTCCATCATCTGCGCACTGTTCATCGCGCCGCCCGATGCCTGCTCGGCGAGCGAGTCGAGCATCTGCGTATCGATACCGTCCGGACGGACCGAGTTTACCCGAACTCCCTGCTTTCCGTATTCGAGAGCCGCGTTCTTCGTCAGTCCGTTCCACGGCGTGCTTGGACGCCACCTAGGGCGGAAGCCCCGGGAATCCGATCAGTCCCGCAACCGAAGCCAAGTTGACGATTGCGCCGCCGCCTCGCTCGTCCTCGACATGCTGTGCACGGGGGAAAAGAGCCCCGCTTCTGCGTCAGCCTGTCTTCTTGGGGTGTCAAAGGGCTTGTTCGCGATCATGCTAATCGTCCTTGGCGGCCACTCGGGCTTGAGGTGCTGCATCAGGTCATCACGGTCGTCGGCCTGCCACGCCCGCCTGCGATCGCTACCAGCATGTCGCCTTCCAGCCCCTCCAGGATTGCGCGCGCTCCGGTGCCGAGGTGGGGATCCGCCGATATGCCCTTCGTGTGCTTGCCGAAGGCGACAAGGTCGGGCCTTGCCAGCTCGGCATGGCGCGTGATGACCGCGCCGACGGAACCGGTGTCCACCCGAATGACGAGGGAACTGTCCGCCAGATTGACCTCTCGCTCCGCCAGAACGATGCATCGACGCACGATCTCGTTGATGCGCTGGCGCACGCTCATGTCGCGGTCCTCGCTTTCCTGGGCGTGCACGATCGTGAAGTGCCCGGTCGGCGCCACCTTCAGCGCGCATTCGAGCACGAAAGGGGAGGTTGGCCCCAGATCCAGGCCGACCATGACATTCTCGTAGTGACCCCGGGGTTCATTTCTGACCACGAGCAGAGGCAGGGGCGCGTTGACCAGAAGCTGCTCCAGGATCGTGCCCTCCAGGATGCGATCCCCGTGCGGGTGCTCCGTGACGCCGACGATCAGCAGTTCCGCACCGACGGCCTGAGCCTCGGCGACGATCGCCTCCACGACAGGACCGCTCGTCCGCTTGACGGACGTCGCGGCGAACCCTGCGCCAAAATCGTCCTCCAGTTCCTGTTCGAGCCACCCGATGGTTGCCTCGACGTGGCGGGCGAGCGCGTCGTCGCCATCGTCCGCAACGTACAGAATGTGCAACGCCGCGTTGCGCGCGCGCGCAAGCAGGGACGCCCGTGCGAGGGCGAATCGGGACGTGGCCCCCAGGTTGGTCGCCATCAGAAAACGTTTCATGATACTTTTTCCTTTGGTGAACGCCTCAGGCAGCGGGCCTCGTGCGCTCTACCGTGGCCGTATGTGTCGCGGCGACCACGGTGTGGATTCCGTGTTGCTGCGCGCGTCGTGTCGCTGGCCCCGAGCCGGCAAGTCTCGCGTCCACTCGGCTACTGCGCGACGAATCCGCCATCGATGGGGATGTTGGCCCCTGTAACGAAGCCGGCGCGCGAAGAGCAGAGCCACACGGTCAGATCCGCCACTTCCTCCGCGGTCCCGATGCGTCCGATCGGGTGCAGCGGGTCCATCATTTGCGCACTGTTCATCGCGCCGCCAGAAGCCTGCTCGGCGAGCGAGTCGAGCATCCGCGTATCAATGCCGCCCGGACAGACCGAGTTCACCCGAATTCCCTGCTTTCCATATTCGAGTGCCGTGTTCTTCGTCAGCCCGTTCACCGCGTGCTTGGAGGCCACATAGGGCGAAAGACCGGGGAAGCCGATCAGTCCAGCAACCGAAGCCATGTTGACGATCGCCCCGCCGCCGCGCTTCAGCATCTGCGGGATTTCGGCCTTCATGCAGAGGAAGACGCCTTTGGCGTTGATGCCGAGAACCCTGTCGAAATCCGTCTCGGACTGGTCGGCCAGCGGGACGACGCGTCCTTCGATGCCGGCGTTGTTGCAGGCGCAGTCGAGTCCGCCGAACGTCGCCACCACCTCGGCCACGAGTGCGTCGACGTCAGCCGCCTTCGAGACGTCGGCCCTGACGAATCTCGCCACGCCGCCCAAGGCGACGATCAGCCGGGCGGTCTCCGCGCCACCCGCCTCGTCGATGTCGCTGACGACGACGCGGGCGCCTTCGCTCGCGAACTTCAGCGCGACCGCCCGGCCGATGCCTGCGGCAGCGCCGGTGACCAGAGCCGTCTTTCCTTCTACCAGACCCATTGCAGCCTCCATGAATTGCACTTGGCCGCGACTAGCACGCAGCGGCCGAGGCGACGTTGACGCGGATCAAGAGGAGCCCGGTCTCGCATCTCAGTGCGACAGGAGGACCGGCAATTTCAGCTCCGCGAAGATGCCCTTCGTCGCACCGCCGAGGACGAAATCCCGGACCCTCGAATGGCCGAAGCCGCCCATGGCCAGAAGCTGGGCGCCCGCCTCGATGGCTCCCTCCTGCAACGCCTGCGCCACGGTTCGGCCTGCCAAGGCAATGTGACGTGGCTCGGCGGCGAAGCCTCGCTGCCTCAGCGATGCCGAAAGGGCTTCGGCGATGTCCTTTCCGGGCAGCGGCTTTTCATCCTGGACGGTAAGGACAGTGATCCGGCAGCCACTGGCCAGCAGGGGCATGAGGTCCGCGATCGCGCGGGCAGCCACTCTGCTTGCGTCCCAGGCGATCGCCACATGCTCGATCGGCCTGGAACGGGCATCCGGCGGAACGAGCAGCGATGGGCGGCCCGAGCCGAACACCACCGCTTGCGCGAGGTCGTTGAGCGAGACCGCTTCCTGGGACCAGGGCAGGAGAACGATGTCGAAATATCGCGCCTCCACCATGGCGGCATCTCTCGTCGAGCCGGGTTCGGCTTCCCTCGTCGCGCAGTGGACCTTGAAGTGGCCGGCGGCGCACCGTTCTGCGAGGGTATGAAGTTCCTTGCACCGGCTCCGGCTGTTGTCCTCGGTTCCCCGGATCATCTGAGGGATATTGAGAAGCAGTCCTCCGATCGGCGTCGAGACGCGCGGTATCTGGACAGCGAAGGTCGTCACATGGAGTTCGCTGTCGAATGCGTGGGCAAAGCCGATTGCCGCCTCGACCGAACTGTCGGGCGCGCAATCCGGATAGGTCATCAACGGCATGTAGGCGAGGCGTTTGAGCGACATTGGGTGTCCTTCTTTCTGTGAGCCATGTGGTCTGGCGTTGGCTTGTTCGACTATCAGACGCAAGATCCGATCAGCTGGCGGCGCCTGGCCCCTTTGCCGGGGGGATGGCGAGCACATCGATCTGCGAATCCCGCAGGACCCGTTCCGTGGTGCTCCCGAGCAGGAGCCGTTCCAGGCCACGCCTGCTGTGCGTGGCCATGACGATAAGGTCTGCCTGCACCAGGCCCGCGGCTGCCAGGATTTCATGACTGGGGTGGGTGGCGTCGTGGCGCAGGATTGTCTGGACGGACGGCAAGCCGGCGGCGGCAAGGAACCTGCCGGTTGCGATCCTGGCGAGGTCGCGCTGGTCCTCCAGGTAGGCCTCTCTGTCCTCCTCCGAGATCTGGTGCGACATCGCCAGCCGCAGCATTGGCGCGTCGAAGACGTGAAGGGCCGACAGCCTCGCTTCGCTGGCCAGGCCGAGGATCAGATACGCAGCCATGGCGTCATGCGAGCCCTCGTTGAGATCGGTGGACAGGAGCACATGCCGGTACGGCCCGACGGGTGTGGCATTCGCCATCAGCACCGGGCAATCCACGCCCCGGATCGTCCGCTCCACCGTCGTGCCGACGAAGATGTCGCGGAAGATCTGCCGGCGATGCGGCCCGAGCACCACAAGGTCGGGCTTCTCGTCCCGCGCAGCCTGCAGGATCGCCTGAGAAGGTTCTCCCGTCACCACGCGCCAGGTGCTCCTCAGCCCGTCGACATCGGCCAGGGTCGCCGTCAGTTCGCGCAGAAGGCTTTCCGTTTCGTCCCGTTCGCGCTCGACGATGCGGGGCGACCGGTCGTCGTCCAGGCCATGCATGATCGTCAGCATTGCGCCGCTCTGCCGGGCAAGCAGCGTCGCCCGGCGCAGCGCCCGATCGGAACGTTCCGAAAAGTCGGTCGCGACGAGTATCCGCTTCATCTCGGGCTCCCTTGGTTTCACCCGAAGAAAGCATGGCGAGGAGACAACTGGCTTGACCTGTGTCAACTATCCTTAGGAAAACGTCGCTATCCTGCGCCTTAATGCGGAGTAAGAAGCCATCCCATGCCCTACGATCGTTACCGCACTGTCCAGGAAGTGGCAGAGTTGTTGAAGATGAACGAAGCGACAGTCCGCCGCTGGATCAGGGACGGAGACCTGCGCGCCATCGACATCGGCAAGGGATGGCGCATCGGCGACGCCGATCTCGCCAGCTTCTTCCATCATCATGAAACTCGACCCCGGGAGATCGACAACGGTCATGGGACGGCAGGCGCTCCGGAACTCGGCTCTGATCCGAACGGCCGGAGAGCAGGGTGATGGTGCATCCGGCGAAACCGCCTTTCGCCGAGATCACATTGCTCCTGGCCCTGGCGGCCGTATTCGGCCTGGCTGGAACGGCAATCCGCGGATCGTGCTGGGGATCATGGCGGCAATGGGGTACGGCAAGCGGACGGGATTTATGGCGGGGACAAGACATGACCAAAAATCAATGACTTGTACGAGGTGGGACACAAAAATCCTCGGTGTTTCCCTATGCGTGTGGAGTGCGCGCCGCAGACAGGTCGCACCCGCACCCGACAGGCGCCCGTCACGGACTAAATGTTCAGCGCCTCGCGGCCCCGCTGGGCATTGCCGCCGGCAGGATCGACGCGCTCTTCTGGACCATCAACGAAATCAGGGGTCTGGATGGTGGGCGTGACAGGGATTGAACCTGTGACCCCTGCAATGTCAATGCAGTGCTCTCCCGCTGAGCTACACGCCCATCCGAAGCCGGGCTTACACCACACAATGGCGGCGGGCGTCAAGGGTGGTTGGCGGGGGAACTACGCCGCCTGAAGCATCTTCTCGACCTCGTTGACGAGGTCCCTGAGATGGAAGGGCTTGGACAGGATCTTGGCATCCTTGGGCGCCTTGGAATCCGGGTTCAGCGCCACGGCCGCAAAGCCGGTGATGAACATGACCTTCAGGTCGGGGTCGATCTCGGTGGCGCGCCGCGCAAGCTCGATGCCGTCCATCTCCGGCATCACGATGTCGGTCAGCAGAAGCGAGAAGGGTTCTTCGCGCAGCCGCTCGTAGGCGCTCGCGCCATTGTCGAAATCGCTGACGTCATAGCCGGCACGCTCCAGCGCCTTGACCAGGAATCGGCGCATGTCGTCGTCGTCTTCAGCAAGAAGAATGCGTGCCATCGTGTCCCGTCCGAATCAGCCCCGTGAACGACGCTCACGCCGTCCGGTTAACCAAACTGTATATGAGGTCTGGAGGGTAAACATCAAGTGAATGCAAGGCGTAGCGGAGCGCCGTCGGTTTGCCGGTGCGGGGCCCGAATGGCTGGACAGGAGGCTTGACTGGTGGCAGTTTCGCTGCATGACGCAATTTGTATTTCGCGTGAGGCCATCCGCATGAGCGCGGCAGAGGATTTTGCGTCTGTCGCGCCGTTCGAGGTGCGCGCAAGCGCGATCCAGCGCGTGCCCTTCGTGTTCAATTCGCCGCATAGCGGGCGCTTCTATCCCGAGCGCTTCCTGGCGATGACGCGGCTCGACCACAATGCGATCCGCCGCTCGGAAGACTGCTATGTCGACGAGCTGTTCGGCAGCGCGGTCGGGCTCGGCGCGCCGATGCTGGCGGCGAATTTCCCCCGCGCCTATATCGACGTCAACCGCGAGCCGTGGGAACTCGACCCGCGCATGTTCCACGAGCCGGTGCCGTCATTCGCCAACATCCGCTCGGCGCGCGTTGCCGGCGGCCTCGGCACCGTGCCAAAACTGGTCGGCGAGGGGCTCGACATCTATCCGTCGCGGCTGCCGCTGGCCGAGGCGCTGTCGCGCATCGACACGATCTACAAGCCCTATCACGATGCGCTGAAGCGGCTGATCACCCGCACCCATGCCCGGTTCGGCTATGCGGTTCTGGTCGACTGCCACTCCATGCCGGCCAGCATACGGGTCAGCGAATCGGGCCTGCGGCCGGACTTCATCGTCGGCGACCGCTTCGGCTCCTCGGCAGCCGCCGCCGTGACCGAGAACGCCATCTCGCTGCTCATCTCGATGGGCTACACGGTGGCGCACAACAAGCCCTATGCAGGCGGCTTCATCACCGAGCATTATGGGCGTCCGGCACGGCGGCTGCATGCCCTGCAGATCGAGATCAACCGCGGCCTCTACATGAATGAACGTACCTTCCAGAAGTCGGCGGGCTTCGATGCGCTGGCCGACGATCTCGGCCAGTTCTGCGCCAATCTGATGTCGCTGCCCGACCATGTCTTCGCGGGCCTGCCGCTTGCGGCCGAATAACGCTTGAGGCGCACAGTCAGCGGTAGCCGGAAAGAGGGCAAAAAAAACCGCGTTGCTTGCACAACGCGGTCGAAGTCTAGGGAGGAAACGCCCAAGGAGGGCATGGACAGGAGAACCTGTCCGACACCAAGCCTATTGTGCGCTGCACAAATGTCAAGCGAGCTTCACGGCTTTTTAATTCATAGTGATGTGGGAATTGTCCGAGAAATGGGATCGTGACATTCCTGCAACAAGGGGCCGGCCACAGGAGCGGGCTTCACCAGGATCGGGGGTTGGATTGCATATTTCCGCGGAATTCCTGCGGCGCCTCGCCGCGGCGGCGGCTGCCGAGACGCTGCCGCGCTTTCGCGCGCGCGGCGTCGTTGCCAACAAGATCGCTGGTGGCTTCGACCCGGTGACCGAGGCCGATCGCGAGGCGGAACGCGTCATACGGGAACTGATCAACACGGAATTCCCCGGCCACGGCATTCTGGGGGAGGAGCATGGTTCGGAAAACGCTTCCAGCCGGCATATCTGGATCATCGACCCGATCGACGGCACGCGCGCCTTCATTTCCGGGGTCCCGCTGTGGGGTACGCTGGTCGGGCTGACGAAGGACGGCGTGGCCGTCGCGGGAATGATGGCGCAGCCCTTCACCGGCGAGCTCTACTATGCCAACGACACGGGCGCCCACTATGAAGGACCCGACGGGAAGCGGGTGCTGCGGACGTCGGCGACGACAGCCCTGTCGGACGCGATCCTCTTCACCACGACGCCGTCGCTGTTTCGCGGCGCCGGCAGGGAGCGCTTCGACGCGCTGGAGGCCAGTGTCCAGCTCACGCGCTACGGCGCCGACTGCTATGCCTTTGCCATGGTTGCGGCAGGCAACATCGACATCGCCGTCGACGCCGGCCTGCAGTCCTATGACATCGCGGCGCTGGTTCCGATCATCGAGAAGGCAGGCGGCGTAGTCACGACCTTCGATGGCGGAAGGCCCGAGAAGGGCGGCGACATCATCGCGGCCGCGACGCCCGAACTGCATGCGGCGGCGAGGCTGATCCTGCAGGGCTGACGCGTTGCGAAAGGCCGTCCGCCGTCTCAGGCCGCGACCTGTTCCGAACCCGGCACGAAGGCGTCGAAGGCCGCGAAGAGCTGTTCGCGGTATCGGTCCGCTTCCTGAAGGATCTCGTGGCGCGCACCGTCGATGGTGAGAAGCGATCCCGTCTTCAGCCGCAGCGCATAGGCCTCCACCGCCTTGGTCGACACCACCGTGTCGGCGCCCGCCCCGATGAACAGGACCGGAAGCTGGATGGCCGCCATGAAGTCCGGGTCCTGCACCTTGAATGAGGCCTTGCAGGCGGCACGTATCCAGGAGACGGTCGGTCCGCCCAGCGCCAGTTCCGGATAGGTTTCGTAGAGCCGCACGTTGCGCGTGTAGCGGTCGAGATCACTGGTGAGCGTGTTGGTCACGAAGGGCGTGCTTTCGCGCGGACGCTTGCCGCCATAGGCGTAGCTTCCCCCAAAGCCGAGATAATAGAGGATGGTGGCGAGCCGCAGAACCCCGCGCATCGAGAAGGGCATGTTGGTGACGCTGAGGAACGGGGCGACGAGAACCATGCGCCGAACGCGGTTCACCAGCACGGGACTGGCGAGAAGGCCGATCAGCGAGCCCGTCGAGTGGCCGAGCACGAAGTAGGGGCCGCGGCAGTCGGGCAGCACGATCTCGGCGAAGAACTGATCGAGATCCGCCACATAGTCGTCGAAACTCCTGACATGGCCGCGCATCGGATCGCGGATCAGCCGGGCCGACCTGCCCTGGCCGCGCCAGTCCATGATGGCGCTGCCGAGCCCGCGGGCCGACAGGTCCCGGATCGTCTCGAAATATTTTTCGATGCATTCGTTGCGGCCGGGCAGGATGACGACCGTGCCGCGCAGCGGACGGGCGGTGGCGGCAAAGCATGCATGGCGCAGCCTGATGCCGTCGCGCGTCGTCATGGTGCCGTATCTGGCGTTGTCCGGCCTCGGATTGCCCGCGATGTCGTGGAAGAATTCGGTCATTACCCCGCACTGCATTGCCCACGCGCCGCTTCGCGGGGCCTGTCCCGGAATAGGACGATAGACGGCAAAAGCAAAGAAATTCCGACGATGTCGGGGTGTATGAACGGAACAGGGCCGGAAACCGCTTGCGCTGTTTCCGGCCCCTTTCGATCCGGGAGGAAGGGACGTTACACCCGGCTCGGCCCGTCACGATGGCTCGCGCCACCGCTTTTCTTGATGGTGCCGAGACTATCCGAGGCTTGCTGAACGGATGCCGAAGCCGTCGTTCATTGCGCGTTCATCGATCACATGAGTGATTGAAGGCCGTGAAATTCAGCCGGAAAAATCTTGAAATGCCCAATTGCCGTACCCAGATCATCGTTGCGGCCGCCACATCGGGACCGCTGATCCAGCCGAAGCGCCGCTTACGGGTTTCGCACCGGGTCACTTACGCAAACCATGTTGCTCAACAGGAGAACACACACATGCGTCACGTTGATTTTTCACCCCTCTATCGTTCCACCGTCGGCTTCGACCGCCTGTTCACGATGCTCGATTCCCTCGGTCAGCCCGAAAGCGCCCAGACCTACCCGCCCTACAACATCGAGCGCACCGGCGAGGATTCCTACCGGATCTCGATGGCCGTGGCCGGCTTCTCGGAGACCGACATCGCCATTGAAGCGCACCGCAACGTGCTCAGCATCAAGGGCGAGCGCAGTGACGAGAGCGCCGGAGAAGGCTCCGAAGTGCTCTACCGCGGGATTGCCGCACGCGCCTTCGAGCGCCGCTTCCAGCTGGCCGACCATGTCGAGGTAACCGGCGCGGTGCTGAAGAACGGCCTGCTTCACATCGACCTGAAGCGACACGTCCCGGAGGAGTTCAAGCCGCGCAAGATCGCCATTACCGCCGGCGGCAACGGCGCCAAGCAGATCGAGACCACGACGGCGAACTAAGCCCTCCCGGGCTTGATGCGAATGGGCGGCGTCCTTCGGGGCGCCGCCTTTTTTGTTTGCGTGCAGCCATCTTGAATAACCCAACGGGATGGGTTATTTTCGTTCATGGTCACCATCCATCGGGCAGATGGCTTCAGCGTCGTCATCTTTGCGGACGATCATGAACCCGCTCATGTCCACGTGTTTGGAGACGGTCATGCCAAGATCAATCTTGCCAGTTCGGATGGTCTTCCAGAACTGGTCTGGGCCGAGGGCATGAAGCGTGGCGATGTGCGACGGGCGATGCGGATTGTCTCGGAAAACAAGGACGCGTTCATGATGCGCTGGAGACGAATTCATGGCTGAGCTTACGGACGCGGAGGTGGATGCCGCGCTCAACGCCGGCACTATCGCGCGCTCCGTCGAGCCGCGCGCCAGTTCCGTGCGCTACGACCGGAAGCGTCGCCGCATCGTCGTCGATCTGGTCAACGGAAGTACTTTTGCGTTTCCGCCAAACCTCGCGCAGGGACTGGAGACTGCAAGCGACGATCAACTGGCTGATGTAACGATCCTGGGCGCCGGCTACGGCCTGCACTGGGAAGCGCTTGATGTGGACTTCTCGGTTCCCGGGCTTCTGGCCGGCATCTTTGGCTCGCGGACGCATATGGCCAGGATGGCCGGGCAAGTGCGAACCCCCGCGAAAGCCGTCGCTGCGCGCGCCAATGGTGCGAAGGGCGGTCGCCCACGCAAGACGGCAAGCGCCTGACGCGACACCCCGCAGTTCACCTCACGCAATCAGCGCAGCCATCGCGTCGATATGCGCATGGGTCGTCGCAAAGCTGGTAACGAAGCGGCAGATCGTTTCGTCGTCCTCGATCTGCCCGGCAAAGCCGTGCGGGCGGGGCCAGGGGTAGAAGGCGGCGCCGGCGGCGAGGGCTGCGTCCGAGGTCGCCTTCTTCATGATCGCAAAGACCTCGTTGGCATCGGGCTCCCAGGCGAGCCGTGTCCTGGGCGAGGCGCGGAATGCGGCAGCGAGCTTTTCGGCCATGGCGTTGGCGTGACGAGCGGTTTCCAGCCACAGCCCGTCCTTGAAATAGGCTTCGAACTGCGCCGCGATGAAGCGCGACTTGGAAAACAACTGGGCCGCGCGCTTGCGGATGAAGGCCAGTTCGTCTGCCTGGGCCGGGTCGAACAGCACGATCGCCTCGGCGCACCAGCAGCCATTCTTCGTGCCGCCGAAGGAGAGCAGGTCGACGCCACGCTTCCAGGTCATTTCTGCCGGCGTCGCGTCCAGCGAAACGAGCGCATTGGCAAAGCGCGCGCCGTCCATATGGAGCGGCAGCGCGTATTTCTTCGCTATCGCGGCGATCTCGGCGATGTCGTCGAGGGAGTAGACAGTTCCGGCCTCGGTCGACTGGGTGATCGAGATCGCGGCGGGGCGACCGGTATGCACGGAGGTCGGCAAGAGGCGGGCGATCGCCTGTTCCAGATTGGCCGGGGTCATGCGGCCGACGGGGCCGTCCACCGCGTGAAGGCGGCCGCCGCCGGTCAGGAATTCGGGCGCGCCGCATTCGTCTTCGAGGATATGCGCCTCGCGGTGGCAGAAGGAGATGCTGCCCGGCCGGCTGGATAGCGTCAGCGACAGCGAATTGGCCGCCGTTCCCGTGCCGACGAAGAAGACCGACACCTTGCGCTCGAAGATCTCGCTGAAGCGCTCCGCTACCTGGAGATCGAGCAGGCCATTGCCGTAGGCCGCGTCGAAGCCGCCGGCATGGGCGGAGAGGTGCGCGGCGACCTTGGGATGGGCGCCGGCCCAGTTGTCGGAAGAAAAATGCATCGGTCCATCCGGTTTCGTTCGTGCGCCCGATCAGCCGGACTGCGCGACCATGCCGACTTTTTCGTCTTGGTTTCAAGGGCCACGGTGGACTGCGGGGCTGGCGCTGGAAGGGCAGAGCGGAAAGAAGGAAAGTTGCGCAAAGGCCGCTTATGGCGACACAAAATTACGCATCCTCGCTGAACCCTTTGCGAATCGGTCTTGTATGCCGCCTCAATTTCTGCCATAAGAATTTAGGACAGCACTGCTGTCTTATTTAACTGCGCAGCCGCTTCATGTTTTGGCGTATGCTGAGGACCGTCCGGCCGATGTGCCACGGCACTTGCAGCGCGAACTTCATGACGCGGATCGTGCCATGCGGTTTTTCACCGCTGGCAGGATCACGGCAACAGAATGCCTGGCCTGAAAGGTCACCCGCCCGGTCCATGCCGTGCGTGACCCGAAAGGCAGGCCGAACGCGGAGGATGAGGCGATGACGGACATGCCATCTTTGACCCCGGCCATACACGGTGCCGCGTGGAACAAAGCCGCGACCGGCCGCGCCCCGGAAGCTCAGGGTCTCTACGATCCGCGCTTCGAGCACGATGCCTGCGGCGTCGGTTTCATCGCCAACATGAAGGGCGTCAAGTCGCACCAGATCGTCAGGGACGGCCTGGCCATGCTGGAGAACCTGACGCATCGCGGCGCGGTGGGCGCCGACCCGCTGATGGGCGACGGCGCCGGCCTCCTGGTGCAGATTCCGGACCGCTTCCTGCGCGCGGAGATGGCGAAGCAAGATATCGACCTGCCGCCGTCGGGGCAGTATGGCGTCGGCCACTGGTTCATGCCGCAGGACGAGGCGCTGCGCGAGCATGTCAATGCCGTCATCGCCGAATCGGCGCAGTCCGAGGGATTGCCGCTGATCGGCTTCCGCGACGTGCCGGTCGACAATTCCTCGCTGTCCAAGGCGCCCGACATCGCGGCGGCCGAGCCGTTCCATTGCCAGGTCTTCATCGGCCGGCCGGCCGAGATCCTCGACGACGAGGAATACGAGGCGCGGCTCTATGTGCTGCGCAAGGTCATTTCCGGTCGCATCTACGCCGAGAACGAGAACAGGGACATCGGCGCCTATTGCGTGTCGCTGTCGGCGCGCACAATCGTCTACAAGGGCATGTTCCTCGCCTATCAGGTCGGCGCCTACTACAAGGATCTGGCCGACCCGCTGTTCGAGACAGCCCTGGTGCTCGTCCATCAGCGGTTTTCCACCAACACCTTCCCGTCGTGGAAGCTGGCGCATCCCTACCGGATGGTCGCGCACAATGGCGAGATCAACACCGTTCGCGGCAACAACAACTGGATGGCCGCGCGCCAGGCGTCGGTCGATTCGGAATTGTTCGGCAACGACATCTCGAAGCTGTGGCCGATCTCCTATGAGGGGCAGTCGGACACGGCCTGCTTCGACAACGCGCTCGAGTTCCTGTTCCAGGGTGGCTACAAGCTGTCCCATGCGATGATGATGCTGATCCCGGAAGCCTGGGCCGGCAACAAGTCGATGGATCCCGACCGCAAGGCCTTCTACGAGTATCACGCGGCGCTGATGGAGCCGTGGGACGGCCCGGCCGCGGTCGCCTTCACCGATGGCCGCCAGATCGGCGCGACGCTCGACCGCAACGGCCTGCGGCCGGCGCGCTATATCGTCACCGACGACGACCGCGTCATACTGGCCTCGGAAGCCGGCGCCTTCACCGTGCCGGAAGAGAAGATCGTCAAGAAGTGGCGGCTTCAGCCGGGCAAGATGCTTTTGATCGACCTCGAGAAGGGGCGCATCATTTCCGACGAGGAGATCAAGTCGGAGATCGCAACAAGGCATCCCTACAAGACCTGGCTTGCCAACACCCAGCTCATCCTCGAAGAGTTGAAGCCCGTCGCGCCGCGCGAGTTGCGCAAGGACGTGACGCTGCTCGATCGCCAGCAGGCGTTCGGCTACACGCAGGAAGACGTCAAGCTCCTGATGTCGCCCATGGCCACCACGGGGCAGGAAGCCGTCGGCTCGATGGGAACCGACACGCCGATTTCGGCGATGTCGGACAAGTCGAAGATGCTCTACACCTACTTCAAGCAGAACTTCGCGCAGGTCACCAATCCACCGATCGACCCGATCCGCGAGGAACTGGTGATGAGCCTCGTGTCCTTCATCGGGCCGCGGCCGAACATCTTCGACCTCGTCGGCTCGTCGCGCAAGAAGCGGCTGGAAGTGCGCCAGCCGATCCTGACCAATGGCGATCTGGAGAAGATCCGGTCGATCGGCCACACGGAAGACCGTTTCGACACCAAGACGATCGATGTCACCTATTCGGCGGCCGAGGGCTGGGCCGGCATGCGCGGCGCGATCGAGCGGCTCTGCGACCGCGCCGAGTCGGCGGTCGCCGGCGGCTACAACATCATCATCCTGTCGGACCGCCAGGTCGGCCCGGACCGCATCGCCATCCCGGCGCTGCTGGCGACGGCGGCCGTGCATCACCACCTGATCCGCAAGGGGCTGCGCACCTCCGTCGGCCTCGTCGTCGAATCCGGCGAGCCGCGCGAAGTGCACCACTTCTGCTGCCTCGCGGGCTATGGCGCGGAGGCGATCAACCCCTACCTCGCCTTCGACACGCTGCTCGACATGCAAAAGCGCGGCGAGATTCCCGAGGAGGTCGACGCCTACGAAGTCGTGACGCGCTACATCAAGTCGATCGGCAAGGGCATCCTCAAGGTCATGTCCAAGATGGGCATATCGACCTACCAGTCCTATTGCGGCGCGCAGATTTTCGATGCCGTCGGGCTGAAGAGCGAGTTCGTCCAGCAGTACTTTACCGGCACCGCGACGATGATCGAGGGCGTCGGGCTCGACGAGGTGGCGATGGAAACGGTCAGCCGCCACTCCGATGCCTTCAGCGACGATCCCGTGCTGCGCAACGCCCTGGAAGTGGGCGGCGAATATCTGTTCCGCATGCGCGGCGAGGCGCATGTCTGGTCGCCTGACGCGGTCGCCACGCTGCAGCATGCGGTGCGCAAGGGGTCGTGGGATACGTTCAAGGAGTTTTCGCAGCAGATCGACAGCCAGACCGCACCGGCGCAGACCATTCGCGGCCTGTTCCGCATCAAGCTCGCCGCGGATACCGGCCGCGCGCCGGTGGCGCTCGACGACGTCGAGCCTGCCTCGGAGATCGTCAAGCGCTTCTCGACCGGCGCCATGTCGTTCGGGTCGATCAGCCGCGAGGCGCACACCACGCTTGCGCGCGCCATGAACCAGATCGGCGGCAAGTCCAACACGGGCGAGGGCGGCGAGGAACCCGACCGCTATCTGCCGCTGCCGGGCGGAGGCGCTAACCCCGAGCGTTCCGCCATCAAGCAGGTGGCGTCGGGCCGCTTCGGCGTCACGGCGGAATATCTCGTCAACTCCGACATGATGCAGATCAAGGTCGCGCAGGGCGCCAAGCCCGGCGAGGGCGGCCAATTGCCCGGACACAAGGTCGACGCGACGATTGCCAAGACGCGCCATTCCACGCCCGGCGTCGGCCTCATCTCGCCGCCGCCGCACCATGACATCTATTCGATCGAGGATCTGGCGCAGCTGATCTACGATCTGAAGAACGTCAACCCGGCTGCCGACGTCTCGGTCAAGCTGGTGTCGGAAGTCGGTGTCGGCACGGTTGCCGCGGGCGTCGCCAAGGCGCGGGCGGACCACATCACCATATCCGGCTATGACGGCGGGACCGGCGCCTCGCCGCTGACCTCGCTCAAGCATGCCGGCTCGCCATGGGAGATGGGCCTGGCCGAGACGCACCAGACGCTGGTGCTGAACGGGCTGCGCGCCCGCGTCGCGCTGCAGGTCGACGGCGGATTGCGCACCGGGCGCGACGTCATCATCGGCGCGCTGCTCGGCGCCGACGAGTTCGGCTTCTCCACCGCGCCGCTGATCGCGGCCGGCTGCATCATGATGCGCAAGTGCCATCTCAACACCTGCCCCGTCGGCGTCGCGACGCAGGACCCCGTGCTGCGCAAGCGGTTCAAGGGTACGCCGGAGCATGTCATCAACTTCTTCTTTTACGTCGCCGAGGAAGTGCGCCAATTGCTGGCCGACATGGGCTACACCAGGCTCGACCAGATCATCGGCGATGCCGATCTCCTGGAGAAGCGCCAGATGATCGAGCACTGGAAGGCCCGCGGGCTTGATTTCAGCCGCGTCTTCTACAAGCCTGATGCGCCGCGTTCAGCCACCTACTGGACCGAGCGCCAGAAGCATCCGATCGACGACGTGCTCGACCGCAAGCTGATCGAGCAGGCGAAGGTGGCGCTGGACTCCAAGATCCCGGTCAGGATCGACATGCCGATCCGCAACGTCGACCGCTCCGCCGGCGCGATGCTGTCGGGCGAGGTCGCCAAGCGCTTCCGGCACAAGGGCCTCAAGGACGGTACGATCTCGGTCAGGCTCACCGGAACCGCGGGTCAGTCGTTTGGCGCGTTCCTGGCGCGGGGCATCACCTTCGAGCTCGTCGGCGATGGCAACGACTATGTCGGCAAGGGCCTGTCTGGTGGCCGCATCGTCGTGCGCCCGCCGGAAAACACCCGGATCGTTTCGGAGGAGTCGATCATCGTCGGCAACACGGTGCTGTACGGAGCCACCGAGGGCGAAGCCTATTTCAGCGGCGTCGCGGGCGAGCGTTTTGCCGTGCGCAATTCGGGCGCGGCGGCCGTCGTGGAGGGCGTCGGCGACCATGGCTGCGAATACATGACCGGCGGCGTGGTCGTCGTCATCGGCAAGACCGGACGCAACTTCGCGGCCGGCATGTCGGGTGGCGTCGCCTATGTGCTCGACGAAGATGGCGACTTCGCCGAGCGCTGCAACATGGCGATGGTCGAGCTCGAACCCGTGCCCGAGGAGGACGACATGATGGAGAAGCTGCATCATCATGGCGGCGACCTGGCGCACAAGGGCAGGGTCGACGTCTCGGGCGACATGACCAAGCATGACGAGGAGCGGCTGGTGCAGCTGATCTCCAAGCATGTCCACTACACCGGCTCCGCGCGGGCCAAGGCCATACTGGACGACTGGGCGTCGTTCCGGCCGAAATTCCGGAAGGTGATGCCGGTGGAGTATCGCGGTGCGCTGGCCGAGATGGAACGCAACCGGATGAATGTCGCGGCGGAGTAGAATTGCGTGCCGCATCCGCGTGTCATATGCTGCGGCATATGACACGCCATGGAGGCGGAGATGATCGTGCATGACAAGGGCAAAGCGAAGCATGTCGCCCGCCTCTTTCGCAATGGGCGCAGTCAAGCGGTGCGGATCCCGAAGGAGCTGGAGTTTGAAGGTGAAGAGGTATCAATAACCTTGGCTGGCGACGGGAAACTCTTGCTGGAGCCCATCACGCGTAAGCGGTCGCTACTTGAGGTTCTGGCGACCATGGAGCCGCTACCGGAGGAAGATTGGTTGCCGGAGATCGAGGATTATCCGCCAGAGCCTGTCGATCTCGGTCCGCAGCCCCGAAGATGAGGTATCTGCTCGACACGAACATTCTATCGGCGCTGATGCGTGAACCTTCGGGAAGTGTCGTCGATCACATTCAGGAGGTTGGAACAGACGCCGTGGTGACCAACGTCATTGTCGTCGCAGAGGTGGAATATGGAATAGAGAGGAAGCGGTCAGAGAGGTTGCGCGCTCAGTTCGACATGATCAGACCAAGTCTCCTCGTGCTTCCACTTGAGGAGCCGGTTGATCTCCACTATGCGCGGCTTCGTGCCGCTTCGGAGCAGCGTGGCTTGACGATCGGACAGAACGATCTCTGGATCGCCGCTCATGCACTGATGCTCGACGCCATTGTCGTCACGGATGACCGCGCATTCTTGAGCATGGCGGGTGTTAAGGTAGAGAACTGGCTGCGGGATATGCCCGCGGATCGTGAGTAGGGACATCTATGGGCAAGGTGACGGGCTTTCTCGAAATCGACAGGCAGGTGCATAAGTACCAGCCGGCTTCCGACAGGATTCGCCATTTCCGCGAATTCACCCTGCCCATGTCGGACAAGGAGGTCGAGAAGCAGGCCGCGCGCTGCATGGATTGCGGCGTGCCCTTCTGCCACGGCCCGACGGGCTGCCCGATCCACAACCAGATCCCCGACTGGAACGACCTCGTCTACGCCGGCGACTGGGAGAATGCGGTGCGCAACCTGCATTCCACCAACAATTTCCCGGAATTCACCGGCCGCATCTGCCCGGCACCTTGCGAGGAAGCCTGCACGCTCAACCTCGAGGACATCCCGGTCGCCATCAAGACGATCGAGCAGGCGCTTGCCGACAAGGCCTACGAGCTCGGCATGGTGCGTCCACAGCCGTCCGAGAAGCAGACCGGCAAGCGGGTCGCCATTATCGGCTCGGGTCCGGCGGGCATGGCCGCGGCCCAGCAGCTCGCGCGCGCCGGCCATGCGGTCCATGTCTATGAACGCGAGAGCAAGCCCGGCGGGCTGATGCGCTTCGGCATCCCGGACTTCAAGATGGAGAAGCACTTCATCGACCGGCGTGTCGAGCAGATGCAGGGCGAGGGGGTCACCTTCTTCTGCGGCGTCAATGTCGGGGTCGACAAGCCTGTCGCCACGCTGATCGCGGACTATGACGCGGTCCTCTATTGCGGCGGCTCCGAGACGCCGCGCCCGGCCGGCATTCCAGGCGCCGATCTCGAAGGCGTGCATGACGCGATGCCCTACCTCGTGCAGCAGAACAAGCGGGTCGGCCACGAGGACATCACATCCACGGCCTGGCCGTCCCAGCCGATCCATGCCGGCGGCAAGCACATCGTCGTCGTCGGCGGCGGTGACACGGCCTCCGACTGTGTCGGCACGGCGTTCCGCCAGGGGGCCGTGCGCGTGACGCAGCTCGACATCCGCCCGCAGCCGCCTGAGAAGGAAAACAAGCTCGCCATCTGGCCCTACTGGGCCACCAAGATGCGTACCTCATCCTCCCAGGCGGAGGGCGCCGAGCGCGAGTTCCAGGTTGCGACGCTCGAGTTCATCGGCGAGGAGGGCGCGCTTGTCGGCGTCAAGTGCTGCGAGGTCGACGAGAAGCGCGTCCCCATCGCGGACACCGATTTCGTCATCCGCGCCGACCTCGCCTTCATCGCCATCGGCTTTGCCGGGCCGCTCGCCGATGGCCCCGTGAAGGAACTCGACGGTCAGCTGAAGATCTTCAAGGACAACCGCCGCTCGACCAACATCGTGGCCAACGACCTCGACTATCGCACGAGTGTCGACAAGCTCTATGCGGCGGGAGACGTGCGGCGGGGCCAGTCGCTGGTGGTCTGGGCGATCCGCGAGGGCCGCCAGGCGGCGCGCGCCATCGACGAAAGCCTGATGGGAAGCAGCGTCCTCCCAAGGTAGAGCGGCATCAAGGCAGCGGGTAAGGTCATTCGCGCGCGTTTCGCGGCGGCGCTCACTTGGGGATGGCGGCGGCCGCTTCCGTTGGGGACGGCGTGATGGCCGCCGTCGCCTGATCGACGCGTGGCGGCCACGAGAAATCGTCGGCGCGGCCCGGCGCCGCTTCCGGGGCGATGCCCTCCACCGACAGCCGTTCTCCCGGCAGCCGCAAGGCAGATTTCGGCACGACCTTCAGTCCCATCAGCTCGTTGCCGCCATCGAGCGACGGATCCGACAGCGAGACCGGCACGGTGCGGTCGATCTTGCCGACGTCGATGTTTGCCTGCGGCGCACCCGGCAGGGCGGCTTCGGGAAGGGCTGCGACATCTGCCGCGCCGGCTTCGCCAATGATCTTCTTCAGCGACTTTTCCGTGTAGAAGGCGAGCTTGCGCTTGCCGGCAGCGGTGAAGTTGATGCCGTCGCTGGCGCGCAAGCGGACGGGCTGGCCGTTGATATCGGGACCAGTGGTGACGAAGCCGCCATTCTCGTCGACGAAACCGTCCCACACGTCAACGAACTCGCCACGGGCCTCGCTCGTGACCGCGCGATAGATCTCGTTCATGGCCAGCATGTCGGAATTCATCTTCGCCGGCTTGAAGGCGGAGGCGCCGACCCAGATCAGCGGCACCTTGGTCTGCGCGACGGTCTTGGCGAAATTGGTCGCGCGCAGCGTATATTCCGCCGTCCAGCCCTCGGAGCGGACCGGCTCGCGAGTCGCGCCGACCTTGATCTGCTGCCGGTCATTGGCGCCGACGACGAAGATCACCGCAGCGGGCTTCTCGGTTTCGATGATCCCGGTGATTTTGCCGGTCCAGTCGTAGTAGTCGGGCCTGGCGAAACCGGAAGACCCGTTCGACCGGTTGACGATCCGCACGCGAGGGTTGGGCGCGAAAACGACTTCGAGCCCTTCGGCAATGCCGGCGCCGACGAAATCGCCGACGACAAGCACGACCTTTGCGTCCGGCAGCTTCTCCACGATCGGCACGCGGGGCTCCGCAGGCGCCCGGGCGACCGAGCTGCGCGGTTTGGTCGACTTCTTCCGCGCCTTGGCCTGCGGCTCCTTGGCGCGCGGCTCGACGCGCGGCGACTTGCGCGAGAAGAACAGCATGTCGCGCAGGGACCAGGGCTTGGTGACCCTTTCCTGCGCGAAGGCAGGGCTCGTCGTGGCGGGACCGAAGGCCGCAAGCAGGAGCAGTGCCATCGCGACGATGGCACTGGCGCGCATTATGCGTATCAGGGTCCGGATGCTCAACGGCGATGCCTGTCTGGGTGCCTAGCGTTTACGCAGCGACAAAAGCACTTCCTTGCTCGGATGGCCATCCTCCGCGAGGCCGATCCTGGCCTGGAAGGCCTTGATGGCCGAGCGCGAACCCTCGCCGATCTTGCCGTCGAGCTTGCCGTCATAATAGCCATGTTCCGACAATCTCTGCTGCAGTTCCTGCTTCTCTTCGAAGCTCAGGCGGGTAAAGGGCCGGTTCCAGTCGTTGACGAGGCCGCCATAGCCGCCGATCTCGTCTGCCAGCAATCCGACAGCAATGGCGTATTTGTCGGCGTTGTTGTAGCGCTTGAGCACAGAAAAATTCTTGAGCATCAGGAACGCCGGACCCTTGCGGCCGTCCGGAACCTTCAGCTCGGCCTTGTCCGAGGGATTCTTGAAGGCCTTGCCGTTGGCGCGTTCGATCCCCCGGCTCTGCCATTTCGACACGCTCATCGATCCGTTGGGGAATTTCCCTGCGGGAAGGACGACTTCGTAGCCCCAGGTCTTGCCGCTCTGCCAGCCGTTCTTGCGCAAGAGATTGGCGGCGGTGGCGAGAGCGTCCGGTATGGAGTTCCAGATGTCGCGATGGCCGTCGCCGTCTATGTCGACCGCATAGGCCTGGTAGGAGGTCGGTATGAACTGGGTATGACCCATGGCGCCTGCCCAGGATCCGGTCAGATGGCTCTCGTCGATATCGCCGGTCTGCAGGATCTTCAGCGCCGCCACGAGCTGCGTGCGCGCGAATTTCGCGCGCTTCTTGTCGGCGTAGCCGAGCGTCGCGAGCGAGCGCACCACGCTGCGCATCACCTTGTCGTTCTTGAGGATCTCGCCGTAGTTGGATTCCATGGACCATATGGCGAGCAGGATGTTGCGGTCCACGCCGTATTTGGCCTCGATCCTGTCGAGCCAGGGCTTCCACTTGCGGGCCATCTCTCTGCCGACCGAAACCGACTGCTCGTGGACGCGGTTGTCGAAATAATCCCAGACGGGGGCCGTGAATTCGGGCTGGAAGCGGGCCTTCTCCAGCACTTCGGGGTCGACCTCGTCGACGCCCCGGAAAGCCCGGTCATAGGTGGCGCCCGATACGCCGCTCTGGATGGCCGTGGCACGGAAGCCGGCAATCCAGCGCTCGAATCCGGCATCTGCCCATGCCGGGGCAGCGGAGCAAAGCACGGCGAGCGACAGGCCGGCTGCCGCAAACCTCCCCGACAGGCGTCGTGCGATCCCTTGAACGGTCATGTCATCCTCCAAATTTCACAAACGGAAGAACCATTCATCCCCAATGCGGGTTATCAATTCCTTTACCATGGGCTCTTCGCGGAACCAAAAATCGCGATGAACCTTTATTGCGGTGCAGCAATGCCGGTGTCAGACTGCTATTTGCTAAATCCGGCATCAAAATGTTCTTTCGTCGCGTTTCACTCCCCTCCTGGCGAATCGGATCGTCCCTGAATGAAAAAAGTTCGCAAAGCAGTCTTCCCGGTTGCCGGCCTCGGCACGCGATTCCTGCCCGCCACCAAATCGGTCCCGAAGGAAATGCTGACCGTCGTCGACCGGCCGGTGATCCAGTATGTCGTCGACGAGGCGCGCGAAGCAGGCATCGAGCATTTTATCTTCGTCACCGGCCGTAACAAGGGCGTCATAGAGGATCATTTCGATCTTCAGTACGAACTCAACCATACACTGGAAATGCGCGGCAAGATGGAGCAGCTTGCGAAACTCCAGACGCTGCAGCCCGGCGCCGGCCAGACAAGTTTCACGCGCCAGCAGGAGCCGCTCGGCCTTGGCCACGCGGTCTGGTGTGCGCGCGACATCGTCGGCGACGAGCCATTCGCCGTGCTCCTGCCCGACATGATCACCAAGCCGGGCTTCGGCTGCCTGAAGGACATGGTCGAACTCTACAACGAGACAGGCGGCAACATCATCGCCGTCGAGGAATGCGACCCCTCCGAGACCCACAAGTATGGCATCATCGGCAAGGGGAAGGACGTCCATACCGGTTTCGAGATCACAGGCATGGTGGAAAAGCCGAAGGCCGGAACCGCGCCGTCCAACCTCTACATCAACGGCCGCTACGTGCTGCAGCCGGAAATCTTCGACGTGCTCTCGAGCCAGGAACGCGGAGCGGGCAACGAGATCCAGTTGACCGACGCGATGCTCAAGCTGGAGAAGACCGAGCCCTTCTTCGGCTACCACTATCGCGGTCACACCTTCGATTGCGGCTCGCCGGAGGGCTTCATCGAAGCGAACCTCGCCTTTGCGCTGGCGCGGAGCGACATGCGCACGAGCGTTCTGGACATGATCGGCAGGCTGACCCGGGACAGCTGACGGTGCGCTGGCGCGCTATCGCTGCAGGCGAAGCCCGAGAAAGGCGCTGGAGGTGTCGTAGTCGCGCCCGGGAAGGTTGCTGCGCAACGTTTCGTAGCGCAGCCGCCCCGTCAGACCGGCATAGCGGTTGAGCCACCATGTCGCCCCGACCTGTGCGTTGAACAGCGTGTCGTGCCCGTCGGAGTCGGTAAAGTTGCGGTAGCCCGCGCCGACTGCGGCATTGGCGGTCAGATTGGCGCGGATTTCGCGCTCGAGCGTCAGCGTTCCGGCATGCAGTAGCGAGCCGCTTTCGCCGGGCGTGGTGGTGCCTTCGACGGTGGTCGCGGCTGCCAGGGCAAGCGTCGTTCCCCTCTCCACGGACCATCTGAGGTCCGCGTTCAGGCTCGCGCCCGCCACGTCGCTCAGCCTGTCGTCGTCGAAGGCCTCGCGGATCCAGCCGCCCGACAATTCGCCCACGAGTTTCTGGTCGAGGTCCAGCGCGACGCCGGCACGAGCGCCGAGCCGATCCGAAGAGCGCGCATAGCCGGCCGAGTCGATCTCCTGGTCGTAGCGCCGCTGTCCGATCTCGACTTCGGCAAAGGGCGTCAGCGCGGGCGAGATTTCGTAGCCGCCGCGCAGCGTGACCGTCGCCAGCGTCGAATTGCGGTCCTCCTGGGACAGCACCGTGCCGTCCAGCAGGTCGGCATCGCCATAGTCGTTGCGTTCCACGCGGCCGGTCACGCCGAAGCGCATCTTACCGACATCCTTGGACAGACCAGCACTGGCATTGAAGGTCTGCAGAAGGGGCTGGGACTCGACGCCGGAGATGACCACGGCCGACGATGCCGAATCAGGCCGGCGCGCATAGCCGAGCGTGCCGAGCGCGCGAAGGTCGTCGCTGAGGTCGAGGTTGAGGGCGGCGTCGACTCCCGCTTCCGTCTCCTCCAATTCCTCGCCCGACAGCGACTTGCGGAATATGCCATAGGCGTCCAGCGACGCCGAGTGGCGGCTCCAGTCGGACACGGCGTTGAGGCGGAGGGTCGTCTCGGACAGAACAGCGGATTCGCCATCGACGCTGGAATCGGCGTTGGAGGTCGCGGTCACGCCCTGTTCCAGCGAAGGTCGCAGAATGAAGCTGCCGACGCGGATGCCGGGCGCCGCAAAGGGGTTCTCGTCGGGCGGTGGCGTCAGCCCCTCGATGGCCTGCTCGCGGAGCGAACGCTCGCCGATCGGAAGGACATAGTCCGCGTCGTCCTGGGGCTCCCCGACCGTTCCCGTCATGTATTCGGAGTCCAGTTCGGCATCCGCCGTGGCCCGGGCTTCCGGATCTAGGGCGACCGGGACGGAGGTGGGTGGTGACGCCAGTGCCGCGCGGGCCTCGGCGCGTGCCCTGGCGGTGGAGGGCCGGCGCGTCGGCACGGGCGCGGATGCGCCGAGGTCGGCGCCGGTCGGATCGGTGATGCCGCCCGCGCCGACCGCGCCGACCCCGCCTGACGCGGTATCGCCGATGGCGCCCGGGCTCACCGGACGGTAACCTGGCACGGGCGCTGTCGGTGGGTTTTGTGCTCCCTGGCGCGTCCTTGCCCTGCCACCGTTCGTCGCGTCCGCTTCGGGAGCGACTGCGTTCGGATCGACCGTGGCGTAGGGATCGTCGAAAACCGGAAGCTCGGTGCGCAGCTGAGCCTGGGCCCCGCCCGACATAAGGGCAACCATGCTGGTGGCAACGAGGAGCAGCCGCAGCCGTCTCGCATGCCGGTGCTCTGAGAACTGGGTACGAACGCGTGACATGCCGGTCCAATGCTTCACGGGCGCGGGGAAGGCGCCATGCTTACTGAAGCGTAAATCGGGATGGTTAACGTTGCGTTGAGAGCGTGCGCCTTTGGCACCCGCGGACATCCGCGCCCATGGACAGGCTTCGCCCGACGCGCTAATCGCATCGGTCATGACAGCGGGAATCCTAAGGAAGCGTCCAGACAGCGAGGCCGCGATCGCCTCGGCGCTGCGTACCGTTTCGACGGAACAGGCCGGCGTCGCCGCGCTTGCCGACGCGCTGCGCGACGGGCTTGCCGCGCCCTTCTTCCAGGCTGTCGACATCGTCTCGCGCATCGAGGGCCGTGTCATCGTCACCGGCGTTGGCAAGAGCGGTCACATCGGCTCCAAGCTTGCCGCCACGCTCGCCTCCACCGGCACGCCGGCCTTCTTCGTGCACCCGGCCGAAGCCAATCATGGCGACCTCGGCATGATCGCCCGCGACGACGCCATCATCGCCATGTCGTGGTCCGGCGAGTCGCTGGAGCTCAAGGGCATCATCGCCTATTCGCGCCGCTTCGCCATTCCGCTCATCGCCATCACCTCCGGTGCCGGGTCCGCGCTTGCGCGCGAGGCCGATGTCGTGCTGTGTCTTCCCAAGGCGCGCGAGGCCTGCCCGCACGGCCTCGCGCCGACCACCTCGACGCTGCTGCAACTCGTCATCGGCGATGCGCTCGCGGTGGCCCTGCTCGAGGCACGCGGTTTTACGCCCGACCATTTCCGCACCTTCCACCCCGGCGGCCAGCTCGGCGCCAGCCTGATGCAGGTGCGCGACGTCATGCATGTCGGCGACAAGGTGCCGCTGGTGGCATCCGGCACCGCCATGCAGGACGCGATCCTCGAAATGTCGCGCAAGGGATTCGGCTGCGTCGGCGTTCTGGCCAGCGACGGCGCGCTTGCCGGCATCATCACGGACGGCGACATAAGGCGCCAGATCGCCAATGACCTGATGGCGCGCACCGTCGACGAGGTCATGACCAAGGCGCCGAAGACCGTCGCGCCCGAAACGCTGGTCGCCACCGCGCTGCAGATGATCAACTCGTCCTCGATCACCAGCCTGATGGTCGTCGAGAATGGCGCAGTCGCCGGGCTCGTGCATCTGCACGACCTGCTGCGGATCGGCGCGGCGTGATTCGATAATCCAGCAGTCTCCAGCAGGACGACTGCCAAGGTTGCGGAATGGGTCCCGGACAGCCCTGCTTCACTGCGTTTCGCAGGGCTTCCGGGATGACGCCGAGGTTGATGTCGTCATCCCGGAACGCAAGCGGAGCGGAGATGGCTGTCCGGGACCCTATCCACAACACATCGGGCCTTGTCAGGCTGCTTCATACCAGACACCCCGACGCGCAGGCGAGGGATCAAACCGCAGCCACCACCAACTCGGAATCGCTCACTGACACCACGCGCACCTGGGCACCCTTGGGCAGGTCGGGGCCCATCACGCGCCACGTCGTGTCGCCGAGCTGGATGCGGCCGCGGCCTTCGGTGATCGGCTCCTTCAGCGTGGCCGTGCGGCCGATCAGCTGTTCGCTGCGGCGGTTCAGGAGCGGCTGGTCGGTCTCGGCGTTCCTGCCGCCCATCATCTTCTTTCCGGCATAGGCGCAGACCAGGCTGAGCGCCAGGAACAGAACGACCTGCAGTTCCCAGGTCCAGAAGCCGAATGTCCACAGGGCAAGCGACGCCGCGCCGACAATCAGCGCGGCAATGCCGATCCAAAGCAGGAAGACTCCTGGGACCAGGATTTCGAGCACCAGCAGCACCATGCCGAGCGCCATCCAGTTCCAGGGACCGAGTTCGTTGAGCAGGGATTCGATCATGGCCGAAGCTCCTCAGGCGCGTCCGGTCAGCTGTCGCCGGGCGTGCGGGTCAGGGGAGGGCGGGCGCCCGAGCGCTGATGCGTCTGTCCGCCGTCCGGACCGAAGACTTCGCGCGCGATCGACCCGATGCCGCCCAGCGAGCCGATCAGCGACGAGGCTTCGATCGGCAGCATGACGATCTTGGAGTTGGGGGCGGAACCGATCTTGGCCAGCGCCTCCGTGTAGCGCTGCGCGATGAAGTAGTTGATTGCCTGGATGTCGCCCTTGCCGATCGCCTCGGACACGACCTGCGTGGCGCGTGCTTCCGCTTCCGCGGAGCGTTCGCGCGCCTCCGCGTCGCGGAAGGCTGCTTCCTTGCGGCCCTCGGCTTCCAGCACCTGAGCCTGCTTCATGCCCTCGGCCTCGAGGATCTGGGCGCGCTTGTTGCGCTCGGCCATCATCTGGCGGGCCATCGATTCCACCAGATTGGCCGGCGGGTTGATGTCCTTGATCTCGACGCGGGTTACCTTGATCCCCCACGGATGGGCGGCCTCGTCGACAACGCGCAGCAGCCGATCATTGATCACGTCGCGGTTGGACAGGAGTTCGTCGAGCACCATCGAGCCCATCACGGTGCGGATGTTGGTCATGGTCAGCGTCAGGATGGCGTTCTGCAGGTTGGAGACCTGGTAGGCGGCCTGGGCGGCGTTGAGGATCTGGTAGAAGGCGATGCCGTCGACGGCCACCGTGGCGTTGTCGCGGGTGATGACCTCCTGCGTCGGCACGTCGAGCACCTGCTCCATCATGTTCATCTTCGCGCCGATGCGGTCGATGAAGGGCACGATGAGGTTCAGACCGGGCGAAAGCGTGCGCGTGTAGCGGCCGAAGCGCTCGACCGTGTAGTTGTAGCCCTGGCTGACCGTCTTGATGCCGGCAAACAGGAAGAGCAGCACAAGAACGACGAGGACCGGGATGATGATGTCGAAACCGGTGAATGCCATGACGTTTCCCTCCGTTTCGCGCGAGGGGATCGCCACCGCTTTCCGTCTTCCCCGCCCAGGAATCACTTAGGTCCGATTGCAGCTCGATACAATCAGGCGCCGGTGAATAGTCGGGGCGTGACAGTCAGGTGAAGGCAAACAGGGATGCGTCGGTATCCGGCTCGCCGGCAATCTGCGACGTGAAGACTTCGGCCGCGATGCGCGAGAAGGTGATGCCGTTTCCGCCATAACCCATCACCGCATGCACGCGCGGGCGGCGCGGGATGGCGCCGATATAGGGCAGGCCGGTCGAGGTGGTGCCGAAGGCACCGGCCCAGGTGAATTCCGGTTCCGCATCGACGTTCGGGAACAGCTTTTTGAGCTTCCTGGAGATGCGCGCGGTCTTTTCGGCCGTCAGCGCGTCGCGCTTTTCCTCGTCGGAGAAGTCCTCGTCCTCGCCGCCGCAGATGATGCGGCCGTCCGCGGTGGCGCGCATGTAGAGATAGGGGTCTGAAGCCTCCCAGATGAAGGCCGCCTGGGGCCAGATCGCCTGCTTCTGCGGCTTGGTGGCGATCGCCCATGTCGAGATGATCGAATGCTTCGCCGCCGGCACAATGTCCATCAGTTCATAGCCGGTCGCGAGCACGACATGTTTCGCGGAGATGGTAGGGCCGTCCGTGGTGGCCACCGTGACGCCGTCCTTGCTGTCCTCGATCGTCGTCGCCTCGACCGGCGCATAGAGCCGCGCCTTGTTCTGCACTGCGTCGAGCAGAAGGCCCGCCGCCAGCTTGCGCGGGTCGAGTGCGAGATTGTCGGCGCTGAGCAGCGCGCCCTTGCGCTCGATGCCGAAATTCGCCTTCAGCGCCGCCGCGTCGAGATAGGTGGAATGCAGCCCCGCGCTGCGCCGCGCCCGGCCTTCCTCGCGCAGCGCGTCGGGACCCAGTTCATTGCCGGCCAGATAGAGCGAGGGGCGCGGCGCCAGATCGCAGGGGATGCCGAGTTGGCGGATGGTGGCAGCAAGGTTCACGACTGCGAGGCGCGAGCGGCGCCAGGCCTGCTCCGCCTTGCCGCGTCCGATCTTGCCCGACAGCACGGACAGCGGCTGGTCGATCTCGTATTGCACCAGCGCGGTGGTTGCGGGCGTCGAGCCCATCAGCGGGCCACGCCGGTCGATGCAGACAACGCCGTGGCCCTCGGCGGCAAGCGACTGCGCGATCATCGCGGCGCTGATGCCCATGCCGATCACAAGCACGTCCGTCTTGATGTCCCTGGTCAGCTTCTCGGATGGAATTTTCGGCGCAAGGTAGGAGAACCAGACCGGGCGGCCGGTCCTGAGATCGAGTTTACGCTTCATGGGGTCTTTGCCATCCGGCTTGAGGTGCCCGCTTAACCTGCCACCGCGCCTTATGTTCCGTCACGCCCAATCAGATCCAGCCGGCGAGTTCCTTGCGGACCACGGTCTCGATGACCGCCATGCCTTCCTCACTGTCATTGAGGCAGGGGATGTGGGCAAAATTCTCGCCGCCGGCTTCATGAAATATTTCGGCGGCTTCCTGGGCGATCTCCTCCAGCGTTTCGATGCAGTCCGACGAGAAGCCGGGGTTGATGACGGCGATCGACTTCACGCCGTCCTGCGCGAGCTTCTCGACCGTCTTGTCGGTATAGGGCTGCAGCCACTCCTGCGCACCGAAGCGCGACTGGAAGCACGTGATCAGCCGCTTCTCGTCCCAGCCGAGCCGCGCTCGCAGGAGGCGCGTCGTCTTCTGGCAGTGGCAGTGATACGGGTCGCCCTTCTCGAAATAGGGTTTCGGAATGCCGTGATAGGAGGCGACCACGACCTCCGGCTCGAAATCAAGCGTTGCCAGATGGGTTTCGATCGATCGCGCCAGCGCGTCGATATAGGCGGGCTCGTCGAAATAGGGCGGCAGGGTGCGCACTGCGGGTGCCCAGCGCAGCTTCATCAGCGCGCGAAACAGCTGGTCATTGGCGGTCGCCGTGGTGGTTGCGGAATATTGCGGATAGAGCGGCACCGAAAGGATGCGGTCGCAGCCGGCTGCAACCAGCCTGTCGACGACACTCTTCGTCGAAGGCGAGCCGTAGCGCATCGCCCAGTCGACGATCACGGTGGGCTCATCGGCAAGGGATGCAGAGAGCTTCTCGGCCTGGCTCCGCGTGTAGGTACGCAGCGGCGATTCGTCCTTTTCCGTGTTCCAGATCTTGCGGTAGTTGGCGCCCGACTTGCCGGGCCGCGTGTTGAGCACGATGCCGTACAGGATCGGATACCAGATGATCCTGGGCAGTTCGATGACGCGCGGGTCGGACAGGAACTCCCTGAGATAACGCCACATCGAGCGGAAATCGGTGCCGTCGGGCGTGCCGAGGTTAATCAGCACGACGCCGACCTTCGGCGCCTTGACCGCCGGATGTCCGGCGGGAAGCGGCCCGATGGTCCTTGTCTTGCTGCTGGTCGGCACGAGCGTCATACTGCGATCCCCACGAAACCCGGAACCTACAGTTCCCGTGCCGGAATTCAATGGAGGCTGGCGCTGCGACCAAAAAGCCGCACCGCGCCGCAACCGACATGCGCGGATGCGATGCGGCCCGCACGATCAGCTGGCCGGCGGGATCGTCAGCGTGGCGCCGATGGTCATGCCCCGTGCCCTGACCGTCGGATTGGCATCGGCGATCAGCTTCCACTTCGTCGCGTCGCCATAATAGGCTTCGGCCAGCTTCCAGAAATTGTCGCCCGCCACGATGACATGCGCCTTGGGAGCCTTGGCGGCTGCCTCGTCGGCTGCCTGCTTTGCCGCGGCTTCGTCGGCAGCTTGCTTGGCGGCCGCTTCGTCGGCGGCCTGCTTGGCGGCTGCGTCTTCAGCGGCCTTCTGCGCGGCAGCTTCTTCGGCGGCTTTCGTGTCCTCGGCGGGCGCTGCCGGTTCGGCCGCGGGGGCCGCGGAGACGATCTCGGTTATGCGGCCCTCGACCTTGGGCGTGTAGGGCCTGTTCGCAGCGAGATAGTCGGCGACCACCTGCTCAAGGCCCGGACCGTAGTCATAGGCGTTCTTCGCATTGGTCTCGAACATCTTGTAGCCGTCGCCGCCCCGGCGGACATAGTTGTTGGTGGCGACCAGATAGTCCTTTGACGGATCGATCGCCACCCAGGCGCCACCGTCCATGACCTGCACGTCCTTGACGCGGCCCTCATTGGGAGCCACCGATCGGTCGAAGGAATATTTCAGGCCGGCAACCTGCGCAAAGCGGCCGCCGCCCTCTTCGAGTTGGCTGACGCCGTTTTCAAGTGCCGCGACGATGTCCTTGCCCGATATCTCGAAAGTGGCGACCGTGTTCTGGAAGGGCAGGACGGTCAGTACCTCGCCCATCGTCACAGTGCCCTGATCGATGGAGGCGCGCAGCCCGCCGCCATTGGAGATCGCGATCGACACGCCCTGGTCCTTGACCCGGTCGAGCACCGCATCCGAGACGAGGTTGCCCATCGCGCATTCCTGCGACCGGCAGCTTTCGCGCGAGCCGTCTATGGCGGCGGCTGTCTCGCCGACTTCCCTTTTCTTCAGTTCCTCGATGGGCGCCCCGAGTTCCGCGATTCTGGCCAGGACGCCGGGATCCGGCACGATCGACTTGTCGAGCAGGATCGGGTCGCCCGAGGCTTCCTTGACCACGCCGTCGTCGCCGAACACGACCTTTAATGCACCCAGATACTTCGAGTACGAGCCGACTTGGGTGACCGGCACCTTGTACCCGTCGGGGTTGTCGATCATCGTCGGGTAAGGCCCTTCGGCCTTCTCGTCGGTGTTGGACAGCAGCGAATGCGAATGCCCGCCGACAACGACATCGACGCCCGGAATCTTCGCGATCTCCTTGTCCCTGACATAGCCGACATGGGTCAACGCGACGATCTTGTTGACCCCCTCGGCCTTGAGCTTGTCGACCTCGGTCCTGATGGCCGCGATATCGTCAAGGAACAGGAGATTGGGGCCCGGCGAGGCGATTTCCTCGGTATCCGTGGTCACGACGCCGATGATGCCGACCTTCTGCCCGCCGACCTCGATCACCACCGACGGCTTGATGCGGTCGCCGACCTTGGCCGAGGCGCCGGCTGCCACGTTGGCGCCAAGCACCGGAAAGTTGACGACATCGAGAAACGGCGCCAGCGTGTCCTCGCCATCGTCGAACTCGTGGTTGCCGACGACCATGGCATCGAAGTCCATCTGGTTCAAAAACTCGGACTCCGCTGCTCCCCTGAAGGTCGTATAGAAGAGCGAGCCCTGGAAATTGTCGCCGGCGTTCAACAGCAGCACGTTCTGGCCGTCGAGCTTCTGCCGCTCCTGCGCGATGGCCGTCACCAGCCGCGCGGCGCCGCCGAAGCACTCGCCCTTGCCTTCCTCTTCGGCCGAACAGGTGGAGTCGAACTTGTTGTTGCTCTCGATGCGGCTGTGCCAGTCGTTGATGTGCAGGATTGTCAGCGTGTAGTCGGCAAAGGAAACGCCAGCGGACATGGCCAAGGTCGACGCGGAGAGCGCGGCGGCGACAAGGAACTTTCTCATGGTGATCTCCCGGACTCCTCACGGCAACGGCCTGCGGCACGCGTGCACGAGGGATTTCTGATACGGTTGAGGATGCATGTTCCCATTGCATCCCGGAGGATGCAAGCGGATTCAGGTCCGCGAGCGGGCGGCTATCTGAGCAGCCTGGCCCATCGCCAGAGATTGACCAGCGAGATCAGCGCGCTTGCCAGATAGGTGAACGCAGCCGCGCGCAGAACCGATTTCATGGCCGGCATGTCCTCCTCCGGGACATAGCGGCCCTCGCGCAGGATCGGCAGGGCCTTGCCGAAACTGGCGTCGATCTCCACCGGCAGGGTGATCAGGTTCATGACGACGCGTACGGCGAGAAGGGCGACGCCGGCGCCGATCAGCGCAAACAGCGCGACCGGTGTCCGCGCCAGCGCGCCAAGCACCGGCGCGGCGATGAACAGGACGCCCGCAAGGCGGTCGGTGAAGATGGCGATCGGCGCGAGCCTCTGCCGCAGGGCCAGCAGCCTCTCTCCCTTCGCGTCCTGGATCGCATGCGACACTTCGTGCGCGGCAATCGCCGCCGCCGCGATCGAGCGTCCGTCATGGTGGGCAGGCAGCAGCCGCACGACCCTGGCGACCGGGTCGTAGTGATCGCCACGGTCGGTCACTTCGACGGCGACATGCTGCAGGTCGAAGCGGTTGAGCAGATGCCGGGCAAGTTCTCCGCCGGTTCCCTGCAGGTCGGGCCTGTCCTTGCCGTGCCGCGTGATCGCGGCGCGCACCAGGATCTGGGGCAGGGTGATGATCGCCAGCAAGGCGATCAGGGCCAGCAGCGCCAAGTAGGGCCCTCAGGCCGCGCCGCGCATCAGGCGCGCCGCGTCAGCACGAACTGCTGGCCGCTCGAACTCGTGCAGTTGAGCTGGCTTTGCGTGACCAGTGCGCAGTTGACGTTGGTGGTGGTGTTGCGGATCAGCGAGACGACGGTGATCTCGACGGCGTTCGGGCCAGCCATCCTGTAGCTGCCATCGGCAAGCTTGTTGCCCGTGTCGAGCGCGTTCGTGGTGAAGACACCGCCAGAGAAGCGCGAAACCGCGACGCCATCGGTGCTGATCCAGTTTCCCTCGACACCGGTCGGCGTAGGCGCCGTCCCGATCGGTCCGCTGGAAGGACCGCCGCTGACGCATGCCGCAAGCGACATGGCCGTCAGGGCCACTGTAGCGGCTGAATAGAGGTTGCGCGCCGATGTCATGTCCGAATCTCCTCAGTCCACAGAGAAGCAATCACCCGATTTTGGGGTGATTTGCAAGGTTTGCGGAAGGGCCGCCGCCTAGAGCCGGGCGTTACCGAACCAGGATGTTACGAAACTGCCACGGATCGTCCGTGTCGATGTCCTCGGCAAACAGGCCGGGCCGCCCGTCAAGCGGCGTCCAGTCGGTGTAGTAGCCCTTCATCGGTCCGAGATAGGGCGACTGGACCTCGAGGCAGCGGCGGTAGTCCGTCTCGTCGGCCTCGACGATGCCGGCTGTCGGGTTTTCCAGCGCCCAGACCATGCCGGCAAGAACCGCGGACGTGACCTGCATGCCCGTCGCATTCTGGTAGGGCGCGAGCTTGCGCGCCTCTTCCAGCGAGAGCTGCGAGCCGTACCAGTAGGCGTTCCTGTCGTGTCCGTAGAGAAGCACGCCGAGTTCGTCGGTGCCGTCGACCAGTTCGTCCTCGCCGAGCACGTGATGCACCGGCTGCGCCTTGCCGGCCGCGCCGAACATCTCGTGCAGCGAAAGCACGGCGTCATTGCAGGGATGATAGGCGTAGTGGCAGGTCGGACGGTAGGAAACCTTGCCCTTCCTGTCGCGCACCGTGAAGAAGTCGGCAATCGAGATCGCCTCGTTGTGCGTGACGAGGAAGCCGTATTGTGGGCCCGGCGTCGGGCACCAGGAGCGCACGCGCGTGTTTGCGCCGGGCTGCTCGAGATAGATGGCCGCCTTGCAGCCCTGCTTATGCTTCTTGGCGTTCTTCGGCATCCAGGTCTCGTTGGTGCCCCACCCGAGCTCGGCCGGCTGCAGACCTTCCGAGATGAAGCCCTCGACCGACCAGGTGTTCCAGAACACGTTCATCGGCTTGGGATTCTTGGTGCGCTGGGTGTCGCGCTCGGCAATGTGAATGCCCTTCACGCCGGCCTTCTTCATGAGGCGGGCCCAACCGTCGCGGTCGTCGACCTTGGGTTCGGTGAAGTCCAGGCCGAGATCGCCGGCAAGATTGACCAGCGCCTGCTTCACGAACCACGACACCATGCCGGGATTGGCGCCGCAGGTCGACACCGCCGTCGGGCCACCGGGATTCTCGCGCTTTTCGGTTAGAAGGGTTTCGCGCAGCGCGTAGTTGGTGCGGCTCGCATTGTCCGCGGTCTCGTCGAAGTAGAAGCCGAGCCAGGGCTCGACGACCGTGTCGATGTAGAGAACGCCGAGCTTGCGGCAAAGCTTCATCAGATCCACGGAGCCGGTGTCGACAGACAGGTTAACGCAGAAGCCCTGGCCCTCGCCCTTGGTCAGGAGCGGCTTCAGGAGCTTCTTGTAGTTTTCCTTCGTGACCTTCTCCTGGACGAAGGCGATGCCACGCTCGTCGAGCAGCTTGCGATCCGTGTCGCGTGGATCGATGACGGTCATGCGGGTCTTGTCGAAAGTGAAATGGCGTTCGATGAGCGGAAGCGTGCCGCGGCCGATCGAGCCGAAGCCGATCATCACGATGGGTCCGGTGATCTCACCATGTACGGGCCATTTTGATTTCGCCATTTACTGTCGGTTCTCCGTTGAGCCTGCAAAAGCCGCCGATCGGGCGGCTTTGAAGTGCAAGACCATAGATCATTGTCACAATAAAGCGAAATGCGCCGCACCGGTTCCGCCGAAGCCAGGGATCGGGTGCTGCGCGAGTGGGCGCTGTACCGCTGGCGCGGAGGCAATCGCGAGGCGCGCTAGGCCATTTGCCGGAGCCGTTCGACCAGCCTGTCGCGGTCGGCTGTCAGCCCCTTGTAGTCGAGCTGTGCCAGATCGAGGCCGAGGAGCTGGTCGGCGAGACCATGGGCGAGCTTCCAGCGCTCGGGATGTCTTGCCAACAGCGCCAGCGGATCGAGATGGATGCGGATTGTGAACAGGATGTCGCCCGAGAGCGGGAGCTTGCGCAGCGTCTGGCGCTCGACCCGGATGAAGGCGCTCGCGATGGCATCGCCGGCGAATTTCGACGGACGTGTCGCGGCCCGCTCGTCGCGCTGCGTGTTGGTGAAGGGCTGGTGGAGACCGTCGCCGGCCTGCAGCGACCAGTTGAAGCGCTGCATCGGCTGCTCGACCTTCAGGCTGTCGAACATGCGGTTGATGATTTCCGCCATGCGCGTGCCCGGTCCGAAGCCCGGTACGGGCGCGTGGATGTCGTGCAGCGGCCGTCCGAACTTCTCGGTGAGCGACCAGTGCGAGGGAAAGCACAGCGACCCGGCCACCAGCCGCCAGCCCTCGGGCGAGGCACGCATCAGGATCAGGTCCTCGGCGACCAGCAGCGCCGCGGCTTGCAGCGGGCTTTGGGCCGCTTGCCCGGTCTCGACTGTCCCGACACCGGCGATGATCATGGCGTCGCCGGATCTCGAATACAGGTCCGGGTATCGGGCAGGCAGGTGCGCGACCAGAAGGTCCAGCACTTCGCGCTGTGCAGCTATCGTGTCCGCTTCCTCGACATGCACCTCGCTGACCACGCTCGCGTAGAGCCGCCGCTTTTCCAGGAGCTGGTCTGCGCGATCGGAGCCGGCCTCGATCCAATCGGCAAGATCCAGCGGCCGCAGGCCGGCTGCGAACGGCTTCGAGGAGCCATCGTAGGGCGCGTGAACGGGGAGGCGATCTACCATGTGTCGGGGCGCTTGCGGCTGGTGTGAAACACACGAAGAATTTCTACAACATCGCCGCGAACACGGTATGGGATCAAATACGGTAGCCCCGGAACCGACCATTCCCGAATGCGGGAATCTTGACGAATTCGTCCGAGCTCGGGGCGTGACGCGATCAGGCTGAATGATTCGCGCAGTCGCATCGCCACGGCCCTTGCTGCGTGCTCGTTGTCCGTCCGGACATAGGCGTGGATCTCGGCGAGATCGCGCGCGGCCCTGGGAAGAACCTTGAACTTCATTTGCCGGGATCTGGAAAGATATCGGGCTCTGGAGGTGGAAGCTCATTGTCCGTACCCCACGAGTCGAGCCATCGCATGACCGCCTCTCCGGAGACGAATACGCCTTCGTCGGCTTCCCTGACTGCCTCGTCGATCGCGGCCAGATAGGCGCGCCGCTCGGCAAGATGTGCTTCGATCGCTTCCTTCACGATGAAAGACCGCGAACGCCGGGTTGCCTTGGCGAAGGCGTCGACTTCCTGCCTGAGTTCCTCGGGCAGGCGGACGGAAAATGTTGCGTCTGACATCTTGTCGGCTCCCAGGGTGAGAATGCGAACACCTGTGAACACAAGGTATGCGCCGGTGTTGCCGGGGTCAACCGCCTTAGGCGCCGGGCAGCCGGCCGCGGATCATGCCGCGCAGCGAATTGCCGACATAGACTGCCTTGGCCTCGTACAAATCGTCGCGGGTGAGGATCGCTTCGCGGGCCTTGCCCTGGTCCAGCATCTCCGCGCGCAGCACGCCGGGCAGCAGGCCGCAGGACAGCGAGGGCGTGAGGAGAACCCGGCCGCCATCGTCGACGAAGACGTTGGTGATCGTGCCGTCGCAGACCTCGCCGCGTTCGTTGATCAGGATGACCTCGTCGGCCGTCTTGCGCGGGAACTCTGCCCGCGCCGCCTCGTAGAAGCCGCGCCGCGTCGTCTTGTGCCGCAGCAGTCCGTAGCGGCTGTCGATCAGCGTTCGCGCCACGCGCAGCGTCCAAACCGCATCGGCGGCCTGCTCGACGAAATCCTGGACGGTGACCGCAAATGCCCCGTCCTGCCCGAGCGCGAGCCGCACGCGCAGGCTCGTCTCGCCGCCGACCGCGCCATGCAACGCCTCCAGCGCCGCATCGCGCGCAAAATCGAGACCGAGCACTTGGGAGGACCGCTCCATACGCGCCATGTGCCGGTCGATGCGTCGGAAGCCAGTGACCGGCTCCCACCGCATCGTCTCGATCAGTTCGAGGCCGGCAGTGTTCCCGTCGCGAATCGGGCCTTCAACAGACATTCCTGGTACTCCGCCTCGGCCGTCGAATCGAAAACGATGCCGCCGCCGACATTGTAGACGGCTTCGCCGTCCGGATAGAGCGAGATGGTGCGGATCGCCACGGAAAACCGCATCGGACCGCCCGGTGCGATCCAGCCGATGGCGCCGCAATACACGTCGCGCGGCGCACCTTCGAGCGCGTTCAGCACCTCCATCGCCCGGATTTTTGGCGCTCCGGTGATCGAGCCGCAGGGAAACAGCGCGGCAAAGACGTCGCGGATCGATAGATCCGGCAGGAGTTTTGCGCGCACGCGGCTCACCATGGTGTGGAGCGTCGGGTAAGTCTCGACCCGGAAGAGTTCGGGTACCTCCAGCGTGCCGACCTCGCTGATCAGCGAGATGTCGTTGCGCAGGAGATCGACGATCATGCGGTTTTCCGCCTGGTTCTTCGGATCGTTGCGCAACTCATCGACGATGCGTGCATCCTCGTCGGGCGTCGCGCCACGCGCGGCGGTACCCTTCATCGGATGCGTCTCGATCCAGCCGTCCTGGCCGATGTCGAAGAACAGTTCCGGCGAGCGCGACAGGATGACGGGTTCGCCGAGGTTGACCAACGCCCCATACTTGACCGGCTGGCGCGCGGTGAGCGCGCCGAAGGCAGAGAGAGGGTCGCCGCTCCAGCGCGCCGCGATCGGAAAGGTCAGGTTGGCCTGGTAGCAGTCGCCTTCGCGCAGATGCTTGTGCAGCCGCGCAAAGCGCTTCTCGTAGTCGTCCAAGCGCCAGGTGGCACGCGCGTCGAAAATGGGCCCGTTGGTTGCGGCCGGCTTGATGGCCGGCTGTATCGCATCGGCCGGACCATCGAAGACGCCGAGACAGACAAGCGGGGTGCGTCGACCATCGGGCAGAAGCGGGCGCAGTTTGGGCTCAAGGAGATAGCCTGCCTCGTAGGAAAAATATCCGGCGAGCCATTTGCCGGCGGACCTTGCCGCTTCCGCTCGCTCCAGCGCGGGAAAGAACTCCTCGGCCGTGTCAGCCGAAATGATCGAGGAGGGCCGCGAGAACAGCACCTCGCGCCCCGCCTTGTCGTCGCGGAAGAGAACGAAGGGATCGCCGGGTTTCGTCATGAATGAAAACGTGCAATGCGGAGCGGCAACGGCGACATCACGGTCAGACGCGTGGCAGCTCTTCCGTCTCTCAATCCAGCGCATCCAGCTCGTCGATCAGGCTGCTGATGACGGCGAGCCCCTTGCCCCAGAAGGCGGGGTCGGCCGCATCGAGCCCGAACGGCTTGAGCAGTTCCGAGTGATGCTTGGTGCCGCCGGCGCGCAGCATGTCGAAATACTTCTCCTGAAAGCCGCGTTCGGCGTTCTGGTAGACGGCATAGAGCGAGTTCACCAGGCAGTCGCCGAAGGCATAGGCGTAGACATAGAAGGGCGAGTGGATGAAGTGCGGGATGTAGGTCCAGAAGGTCTCGTAGCCCTCGCCGAGCCGGATCGCTTCGCCGAGGCTCTCCTTCTGCACCTCCAGCCAGAACTGGCCGATGCGGTCCGAGGTCAGTTCGCCGTTGCGCCGCTCGGCGTGGATGCGCCGCTCGAATTCGTAGAAGGCGATCTGGCGCACCACCGTGTTGATCATGTCCTCGACCTTCTGGGCCAGCATCGCCTTGCGCTCGCGCCGGTCGGTCGTCTGGTCGAGCAGCGAGCGGAAGGTGAGCATCTCGCCGAATACCGAAGCCGTCTCGGCCAGCGTCAGCGGCGTCGACGCCATCAGCGCGCCCTGTCCGCCAGCCAGCACCTGATGCACGCCATGGCCAAGCTCGTGGGCGAGCGTCATCACGTCGCGCGGCTTGCCCATGTAGTTGAGCAGCACGTAGGGGTGAACGGACGGCACGGTGGGATGGGCGAAGGCTCCCGGCGCCTTGCCGGGCCGCACCGGCGCGTCGATCCAGCGCCGGTCGAAAAAGGAGCGCGCGATATCGGCCATGTCCGGCGAGAAGCGCTGGTAGGCTGCGAGCACGGTGTTCTTGGCTTCGTCCCATCCGATGGTTGCCTGTGGCGTTTCTGGCAGCGGCGCGTTTCGATCCCAGTGGTTCATCTGCTCCATGCCGAGCCACCGAGCCTTCATCGAATAGTAGCGATGCGACAGGCGCGGATATGCCTCGCGAACGGCGGTGGCCAGCGCATCCACGACGCTGCGCTCGACGCGGTTGGCAAGGTGGCGCGAGTCGGCGATGTCTTCGAAGCCGCGCCAGCGGTCGGAGATTTCCTTGTCCTTGGCCAGCGTGTTGGTGATCAGCGTGAAAGTGCGCAGATTGGCCTTGAAGGTCTTTGCCAGCGCGTCGGCGGCGGCCTTGCGTACCGCTCCGTCGGCGTCCTGCAGTCTGTTGAGCGTCGGTTCCAGCGCGAGCTCTTCGGCGCCCATCTGGAAGCGAAGACCGGTCATCGTCTCGTCGAACAAGCGGTTCCAGGCACCGCGCCCGGTGATCGACTTCTCGTGGAAAAGCTGCTCGATGCGGTCATCGAGCTGGTACGGCTTGTCGAGGCGCAGGTCGAGCACCCAGGGCCGGTAGTGGCCGAAGGCCGGATCGGCATCGAGCGCCTGCGCCACAAGCGCGTCGTCCACCAGATTGAGTTCCAGCGCAAAGAACAGCAGATGCGCGCTGGCGTCGGTCATCTTCTCCTGCACGTCGCCGTAGAGCTTGGCGCGCTGCGGATCTGACGTATCGCCGGCATAGACGAGGCCGGCATAGGACGCGATGCGCCCCATCAGCTCCTCGAGCACCTCGTAGTCGACGAGTGCCTTGGCCAGACCGCCCGCCGCGCCTTTGGCCGCTTCGGCCGCAAGGTTGCCCTTCCAGCGCCGCTCGAACGCTGCGGCATCGTCGGCGGCGCGCTCCATGTCACGCTTCAGTTCGGCCGATTCCATCGATGGATACAGGTCGCCGAGATCCCATTCCGGCAGGTCGCCGAAGCCGGCTGAACCCAGTCCCGCGGTGGCAGCGGCCGTCGCCCGTGAGATCGTCCGCATGCCCTATCCTTCCGCATCAAATCGCACGTCCCGGCGCAAGACTTTGTTCACCGGCTTTTTTGAACGCTTATTTAGGACCCTGTGCCAGCATGATCCAGACGGTATTCATCACCGCCTCCGAATTTCCGAACATGCCAGGCAAACAGTGTCAAACCGAGTTCTCATAGTCGATGACGATCCGGTGCAGCGGCGGCTCCTCGAGGCTGCCGTCAGCCGTTTCGGCCATACAGCCGTCGTCGTCGAGGACGGGCTTGCCGCGCTGAAATGGCTGGAGGGGCCGGCCGGTGCGACGGCCGACGTCGTGATCCTGGACCTCGTCATGCCCGGCCTCGATGGCCTCGGCGTGCTGAAGGCGATGGGCGAGCGCGGCATCGACTTGCCGGTCATCGTGCAGACGGCGCAGGGCGGCATCGAGACGGTCGTGCAGGCCATGCGGCACGGGGCCTTCGACTTCGTCGTCAAGCCGGCATCGCCCGACCGCCTGCGCTCGGCGATCGCCAACGCGCTCAAGGTGGAGGCGCGCGAGGTGGAGGCGCGCCGCGCCGGGCGCACCGGGTCGAGCACGCTGTCCTTCGACGATCTGGTCACCAGCAGCCCGGCCATGGACAAGGTGCTGCGGCTCGCCCGCAAGGCCGCGGCCTCGAACATTCCGATCCTGATCGAAGGCGAGTCGGGCGTCGGCAAGGAACTTGTGGCGCGCGCCATACAGGGCGCCGGCACCCGCCGTTCCAAGCCGTTCGTCACGGTCAATTGTGGCGCGATCCCCGAGAACCTGGTCGAGACCATCCTCTTCGGCCACGAAAAGGGCGCATTCACTGGCGCCACCGACAAGCACACCGGCAAGTTCGTCGAGGCGCATGGCGGCACGCTGTTTCTCGACGAGATCGGCGACCTGCCGCTCGACGTCCAGGTCAAGCTGCTGCGCGCCGTGCAGGATGGCGAGGTCGATCCTGTCGGCGGGCGCTCGACGGTCAGGGTCGACATCAGGCTGATCTCGGCCACCCACCGGGACCTGCTCCAGCAGGTCAAGGACGGCGGCTTTCGCGAGGACCTGTTCTACCGTCTCAACGTGTTTCCCATCTACGTCCCGCCGCTGCGTGAACGGCGGGGCGACATAGAGTCGCTGGTCCGCCACTTCCTGTCCCGCATCTCGGCTGCCGAGACGCGGGGACGGGTCAAGGCGATTTCTGGCCGGGCGCTCGCCATGCTCGAGGCATACGACTGGCCAGGCAACATAAGGCAGCTGGAGAACGCGGTTTTTCGCGCCACCGTGCTCTGCGAGGGCACCACGCTGACCGATGAGGAGTTTCCCCAGATCCGGGCGCAGGTAGAGGGTACTGTCGATCTCGACCACGAGCCCGCGCCCGAGATCGGCCATGCTGCCGCCGACGAGGATCTCGGCGGAGCCATCCTTGTCGATGATCCGCGTCCGGCGTCCGGCGTCCTCAAGGTGATCGACGATCGCGGCAATGTGCGCGCGCTGGCCGATGTCGAACTCGACATGATTCGCATGGCGATCGACCACTACAACGGCCAGATGAGCGAGGTCGCCCGCCGGCTCGGCATCGGTCGTTCGACGCTTTACCGAAAGCTCAAGGAGTACGGTATCGATCCCGAGACGGGTCGATGCCAGGACAGCCAGGGACCCGGCGAAGAGCGCCTCGCGTCATAGCCATTGCCCGCAAGCACCGGGCAAGCCACACCTAATAAGCCTGTGTTAACCACGTTCTCAGGGTTGGACTTTTGGCCCGGTTGTCGCCATGGTGTTACCGCATTTGCGCTACACTAAGAAGTGATTAACCATTGGGATCGATAGTCGGGCGTGTTCAACGTCGCGTCCGCGGTTCTCAAATCCGGGGATTTTCGGCAGTCTGCAAGGCCTTTTGATTTGATAAGAATCGAACGTCACATCACCGCACGTCTTCTGGATCCGACCTGCTGGAGCAGGTGGTTCGCCGGATTTCTGGTCGCCTTGTCGATCGTGGTTGCCGGCACAGCCGGGGCCAGCGCGGAAACCCGTTCGCTCAAGCTCAAGTTCATCCACACCGGCGAGACGGCGACCATCGTCTTTAAGCGCAACGGCCGCTATGATCAGGCGGGGCTGAAGAAGCTCAACCAGTTCCTGCGCGACTGGCGCCGCAACGAGCCGACCCGCATGGATCCGCGTCTCTTCGACCTGATCTGGTCGGTCTACAAGTCGGTCGGCGGCCGCGATTCGATCCATGTCGTGTCGGCCTATCGCTCGCCGAAAACCAATACGATGCTGCGCGGCCGCAGCAAGGGCGTCGCCGAGAAGAGCCAGCACATCATGGGCCGGGCCATGGATTTCTACATCCCTGGCGTCAGCCTGAAGAAGCTGCGCGAGACCGGCATGAAGATGCAGGTCGGCGGCGTCGGCTACTATCCGCGCTCCGGCTCGCCCTTCGTCCACATGGATGTCGGCAATGTGCGCCACTGGCCAAAGATGAGCCGCCGCGAACTCGTGGCCCTCTTCCCGAAAGGCAATACGCTTCACGTGCCGAGCGATGGCAAGCCGCTTCCCGGCTTTGAGCAGGCACTGGCTTCCTATCAGGCGCGCAAGAAGAGCGGCGCGACGGCCATCGCGCTGGCGAGCACCGGCGGCAGCAGCTCCAAGAAGCCGACAAATCTCCTGGCGGCCTTCTTTGGTGGCGGTGCGGACGACGAGGAAGACATTGGCGAAGCCGCGGCTGCGCCCTCCAAGCCGGTCAAGGCAGCGCCGCCCAAGGCAGCGCCCGCCCCGGAGCCAGAAGTGGTCGAGAGCCCGGCCGCGACAAAGCCGCTCATAGAGATCGTGCCGCCTGAAAATGCCAACCGCGCCATCGTGCCGCTGATCGAGGAGCCGGAACAGCCGGCCCCCGAGGCGATCATCGCGGCGCTGCCGGCGCGTGCGATTCCGCTTCCAGAAATCGCACCGCGGCCCAAGGCCGAGGTCGGGCCCGCGCCGATGGCAACCGCCTCGATCCCGGAACCGGCCCCGACCGACATTCCCTTCGGCATGGCGCAGGAAGCCCCCGCCGAACTGGCTTCCGCGGCGCCCGTCGCCGATGCGCCGGCCGCAGCCGAGATCGCCGCCAGTGTGCCCGTGCCGTCCTGGCGTCCCGACACGCCGACGCTGACCGCTGCCGCCGATGCGCCCTCGGAACCCGACAATGCGCTGTTGATGGCGCTGGCTTCGCCTGATCCGGAGCCGCTGGCCGAGCCGGTCGCGACGAGCGAGATGGTGGCCGCCGTGCCGACCGCCCGCCCGACGGCGGAAGACGAGGAGTTCCCGATCGCAGCGCTTCCCGAGACCGCGCCGGCGCCAAACCTTGCACCCGTGGCCGAACTCGGCGCCGAGGACAGGGCCGCCGTCGAAGCCGACCTCAAGGTCAACAGCCAGCGCGTCGCCGCCCTGGCGACCTCGGTCGAGGCAGCGTCGCCCAAGCTTGCAATCGCCGCCCGGGCGCCCGGTACCGACCCTGCAGCGGCCATCGGCGTCAAGACGACGCGCAAGTCGGCCCGCGCGAGCGCCGCCGACGGCAAGCGCACGCCGAAATCCGTCGTGGTCGCCGCCCAGCCGGAAGCCGCGCGGTGGGTGTTGACCAAGGACTATGTGGCGCAGGTGTCGAAGGCGACCAAGGCGCCGTCGTTCGCCTACAAGGTCGTGGTGAGTGCGCCGCGCGAGGTCTACACGGCGGGCTTCGAGAAGGGGCAGCAGGTTGCCGATGCCAACCGCTTCACAGGCAAGGCCGTGAAGTTCCTGACGGTCGCGCGCTTCGAGTAGCGCCTCGCGGCCGCACGAGACGGCAGTTCATTGCAAAAGGCGCCGAGACACGGCGCCTTTTTCCTCTTCAGAGCAAAGGGATCAGGGCCGGCGCAGGCTTGCGGCCTGTGCGGCAAGCGCTTCGATCGCGCTCCAGTCGCCCGCCTTGACGAGATCGTCCGGAGCGACCCAGGACCCGCCGACGCAGATCACGTTGGGCAGTGCAAGATAATCCGCGACATTCTTCGCCGAGACGCTGCCGGTGGGGCAGAAGCGGATGCCGGCGAAGGGCGACGCCAGCGCCTTGAGAAACGCCACGCCGCCTGCCTGCTCGGCCGGAAAGAATTTCAGGAAATCCAGCCCGGCTTCCATTGCCGTCATGATTTCGCCGGGCGTGATGGCGCCGGGCAGCAACGGCACATCGCTGTCGGCGGCGGCGCCCAGCACCGCGCGATTGATACCGGGGCTGACGATGAAGCGCGAGCCTGCCTTCGCCGCGGCCTCGAACTGGGCTGCGTCGAGAATCGTGCCGGCCCCGACCACCGCATTCTCGACCTCGCCTGCAACGCGGCGGATACACTCCAGCGCGTCACGCGTGCGCAGGGTGATCTCGATCATCGGAAGTCCGCCGCGCGCCAGCGCACGAGCGAGCGGCACGGCATCGTCGAGATTGTCGATCTTGAGGACCGGGATGACCGGCTGGCCATTCAGCAGCGACAGAAGCTTCTCGGTCTTGGCGGTCATGGCATGGGCTCATGGCTGGGGATTTTCAACCGATTTAGCAGACGATGCTGGCCAAGTCCACGAAGGCTGGCGCTCCTATCGCGGCTTGCCGCCCCCCGAAATCGCCGAAAAGAACCGCGCAAGCAGGCCCAGCGCAGTGGATTTTTTCGGCGTGGTGTCTGCCACGACGGGCTTGGGCGTCACCACCGGTTGCCTGGTGGCGGCTTCCTGCTGAGGTTTCTGCGTCCTGGCGGCCGCGGCGTGGCGCCGGTAGGCTTCGGCGAGTTTCGAGTGATAGGCGTTGCGCCGATACTGCGGGCCGTTGTAGCCGCGGGCAAAGGCGTGCCAGTCATGCGCGGCGAGAGCGGCCTTGAGGCCCGCCTTGCCGATGAAGCGGGCCATCAGCCGCACCTGGCCGCCTGCGCCTGCGCGCGCCTCGCTCACCAGCGCGTCGACGCTGGAATAGCCGAGCCACGCCCAGTGGGCACCCATGACCTGGCCGATGCCCCATGATACCGATTCGTAGGCCGCAGCGCGGTCGATCGCGGCGGCACGGGCCAGGAGCTTCCAGCGTGCCGACTGCGTGCGCGGATTGGCAACGGCGCCGGCAAGCGGCGAGGCGAGACCCGCCGCGCGCGCCTGCAGCTTCTTGTCGCCCGACAGCCGCTTGTCGAAATAGTGGCCCTCGAAGCGGATCAACGGCTCAGGCTTGCCGTCGACGAGCGCAAAGGCCTTTCCGCCGCTCTCGACCTCGGCGACCGCGAGGAGCGCTGCTGGCTCGAGCCCGAGCGTGGCGGCGACGGCGGTAATTTCGGTGATCGTATCCTGGTCAAACATGTTTGCGTCCTTGTGCCGGTGTGGTGCTCCATTGTGAGGCGCCGGGCAGGTGAGGGGACAAACATGCATGCGCATCGGCAAGGTGTGCGGATCCGGGCAATCGGCAACCCGCCGGAATTGCGCCAAAAAGTGCGGTCGTCTTGAAATCCGCATGCTGACTCTGTAGGCGATCGGGCATGGCTTCATCCCCGCAAACGCAGCCGTTCACGGTCGCGGCGCTGTACCGCTTCTGCCGGCTCGACCGGTTCGAGAGCCTGCGTGCGCCGCTCGCGGCCTTCTGCTGCGGGCGGGGCATCAAGGGCACGCTGCTGCTGGCCCGCGAAGGCATCAACGGGACGGTTGCGGGCCGCGACCAGGATATCGCCGCGCTCATGGGCTGGCTGGAGGCCGTCCCGGAACTCGCTGGCGTCGACGTGAAGTACAGCATGGCGGCGGCGATGCCGTTCCACCGCATGAAGGTGAAGCTCAAGCGCGAGATCGTCACCATGGGCGTCGACTGGGTCGACCCGCTGGAAAATGCCGGAACCTATGTCGAGCCGTCTGACTGGAACGCGCTGATCGCCGATCCCGACACGGTCGTCATCGACACGCGCAACGACTACGAGGTGCGGATCGGCACCTTTGCCGGCGCCATCGATCCCGACACGCGGACCTTCAGCGAATTCCCGACCTGGGTCGCCAGCCACCGCGCCGAACTGGAAGGCCGCAAGGTCGCCATGTTCTGCACCGGCGGCATACGCTGCGAAAAGGCCACTGCCTATGTCAGGTCGCTCGGCATCGAGGACGTCTTCCACCTTAAGGGCGGCATCCTGAAATATCTGGAAGAGGTGCCGGCGGAAGAGAGCCTGTGGCAGGGCGAGTGCTTCGTCTTTGACGAGCGCGTCTCGCTGTCGCATGGGCTGGCCAGCGGAGACATCGAACTGTGTCGGGCCTGCCGCGCGCCGGTGACGGCGGCGGGGCGGCTTTCGCCGAAATACCGGCTCGGCGTCTCCTGCGCCGAATGCCACGACAGCCGCAGCGAGGCCGACCGCGCCCGCTATGCCGAGCGGCAGCGGCAGGTGGAACTGGCGGCCGCGCGTGGCGAACCGAGCCCGATCGGACGCTAGCGCCCGTCTCGCCAGTCGCCGGGCGTCATTGTAAAGTCACACCGCGTTGCAATGTCAGGCCGTGCTGCCTACTTGAATGAGCGTTTGCAAACCATGGCCCGCTTGAGGGCCGCTACCGGAGGCCTCCATGTTCGACCCCAAGAAGCTGCTCGACGATCTCCTCGGCTCGAATGTGCCGGGTACACAGGGCTCGATCCGCGACAAGGCCGGCCAGGTGACGCAGATGGCCAAGGACAATCCGCTGGCGGCCGGCGCCATCGTTGCCGTGCTGCTCGGCACCGGCACGGGCCGCGCGGTGACCGGGTCGGCGCTCAAGCTCGGCGGTCTCGCGGCGATCGGCGGCCTCGCCTACAAGGCCTACCAGAACTACCAGGCCGGCAAGCAGCCCGCCGAAGCCGTGCCCGCTGGGCAGTCGGCCGAGCAGGTGCTGCTCCCCGCGCCAACCGATACGCCATTCGATCCCGCGCAGGCGCCGCAGGGCGAGACCGAATTCACGCTGACGCTGGTCCGCGCCATGATCGCTGCGGCGAACGCGGACGGTCATATCGACGATGCCGAGCGCGCCAAGATCCATGACAGGCTGGCGCTTTCCGGCATTGGCTCAGAGGCCGAAGCGTTTCTGATGGCGGAACTGGAAGCGCCGCTCGATCTCGCCGGGCTGGCGGCTGCCGCCCGGACTGACGAGCAGCGGCTGGAAATCTACACCGCATCGCGGCTGGCGATCGATCCCGACTCGCGCGCCGAGCGCGGCTATCTCGACATGCTGGCCGGCCGGCTGAACCTGCCGGACGCGCTCGTCGACCATGTCGAGGCAACTGTTATCGGGGCCAAGGGCGGGGCTGCGCCCTCGGTGCCGACCGTCACGGTCAACATGGGCGACACTCCGCCCCTGCCGCGCTCGCCCTGGTAGCGCTCTAACGGCTCGGCGCGACGCGGGCGATCAGCGTCTCCAGCGTTCCGCGGAAGTCGCGCTCCAGCATCGGCTTGAGAAAGCCGATGCGGCCGGCGATCAGGAGGTTGGCGACGCCGTGGACCAGCGACCAGGCGGCTGCAATGTCGAGCAGGCCGGCCTCGTCTGTCATCGGGTCGCGGCCCATCAGATCGCGCACCGTGTCCACCAGCACCATGAAGGCGCCTGTGGCGTGGCATTCGAGCGCGGCGTTCTCCGCATCGGGGCGGTCGGAGCCGAACATCAGCATGAACAGCGCCCGGTTGGCGATGGCGAACTCGATGTAGCCGACGCCCGACGCGATGAACTGAGCGCGGGGGGTGGGCGCTGCCTCGGCCTGGCGGATCTTCATGCTGGTCGTGAGCCTTTCGAAGGCGATCGTGGCCAGCGCGGTCAGCATGTCGCCGGTGTCGCGGAAATGATGCGCGGGCGCCGCGTGCGAGACGCCGGCGCGTTTGGCGACACCGCGCAGGCTGAAGCCTTCGATCCCCTTTTCGGTCAGTTCCTCCTCGGCGGCCACCAGAAGGGCTTTCCTGAGGTCGCCATGATGGTAGCCGGCCTTGCCCTGGATCGCCTCACCCGGTTCCATCGCTTGTCTGCCCATTCGTTGCCGGCTCCTCATTCCTGAGTCCTAGCAGTCGACTCCGCCGTTCACAATCTTGACGCCGTCAAATTATATCTTGACGTCGTAAAGTTACTCTGGAATCGTTGCGTGAGCTTTGAAGGGCGAGTGCAGCCATGAACGCGGACCTACTCTTCCAGATTTCCAGCACCACGGTCCTCGCCGGATGGGCGAGCCTGCTTGCCCGTCCGTTCGTTCCGCGGTTCTCCGACATGGTCGCCAGCGTCGTGATCCCGGTGCTCCTGTCCATCGCCTATACCGGCATCGTGATGGCCTACTGGTCGACCGGTCAGGGCGGGTTCGACACGCTGGACAATGTCGCGCTGCTCTTCCAGTCGCGCGAACTCCTGCTCGCCGGCTGGATCCACTACCTTGCCTTCGACCTCTTCATTGGTGCCTGGATCGCGCGCGCGGCCCAGGCGGCGCAGCTGCCGTTCTGGCTGGTCGTGCCGTGCCTGGCGCTCACCTTCCTGTTCGGCCCGGCGGGCCTGCTCGCCTTCCTGGCGTTGCGTGCCGCCATGCGTCCGCGCCTGGCGCTGGCCATAGCCTGACACCCGAACCAACGGAGGTTTTCCATGTCCGCACTGGTTCTTGATACACCGCGTCCCCCCAGTTTGGCGCAGACGCTCCTGGCGGCGATGCGCAGACGAGCCGCGCTTCCTGGCACTTGGCATGCTCATGCTGCTCGCGATGCCGCCGACTCTCTTTGCCATCGCGGTCGATACCCGCGGCATTGCCGGCACCGAACTGTGGGAAAAGACGTTCAAGTTCGAAGTGGCGCTGCTGGTCTATCTCGTCACGCTCGCCTTCTTCGCCCGGTATCTGCCTGCCGGCATGACGGACAGGCGTTGGTATCGTCTCTTTTCCGGGGCCGTCGTTGCGGCCATCGTCTTCGAGATGCTGTGGATCGGCGGCGCGGCGGCCATCGGAACGCTGTCGCATTTCAACACGACGCCGCTCGGTGGTTTCCTCTACGGCTTGATGGGGGCAGCCGCCGTCCTGCTGACGTCGGCGTCGACCGTCTATGCGGTGCAGATCGCCCGCAACCCGGCGACCGGCCTGCCGCCAGTCGTCAAGGAGTCGCTCGTCATCGGGCTCGGGCTCACCCTTCCGCTGACCCTGCTGACCGCCGGCACGATGAGTTCCATGAGCATGCACTTCGTTGGAGGGGCGGGGACGGATGCGGTCACGCTGCCGCTGATGGACTGGGCGCGCGACCGGGGCGACCTGCGCGTCGCTCATTTCTTCGCGACCCATGCCATGCATGCGATCCCCTTGGCCGGCCTGGTCTCGGCATGGCTGCTTGGCTCTTCGGCGCGGCTTGCGGTCCGCCTGTTCAGCCTCGCCTATGTCACGCTGGTGGTTTTCGCCTTCGCGCAGGCGCTGTAGGGACGGCCATTCCTGCCCGCGTTCTGATCGATCGAAATCGACGGTCTGCGTTAACCTTTCGTTAACCGATCGGGCGCATCCTTCGAACAGTCGGATCGCCCTTTCCTCCTCCCAAGCGCGGTTCAGATCAGGGCGGTCGCCAATGACCGCCCTTTTTGTCGGACGGCTTGCCACGTCGCGTTTCATCTGCGATTTCAGGCCGACCAAGGGAGGATCATCACAATGTCAAACGGCAAGACCGCCATCGTCACGGGCGCAGGCACCGGCATCGGCAAGGCTTCGGCCATCGCGCTGCTCAATGCGGGGTGGAACACCGTGTTCACCGGCCGGCGCAAGGACGTGCTCGACGCGGCGGTCGCCGAAGCCGGGCAGACGCCGGGCAAGGCGCTCGCGGTCGCCTGCGACGTCACCAACGAAGCTGACGTCGATGCGCTGTTCAAGGCCGCCGTCGAGCATTTCGGCCGCGTGGACCTCCTCTTCAACAATGCCGGTCGGGGCTTCAAGACATCGCTGATCGACGAACTGCCAGTCGATGCCTGGAAGGAAGTGGTCGAGGTCAATCTCAACGGCGCCTTCCTGTGCGCGCGCGCCGCCTTCGGCGTCATGCGCCGCCAGTCGCCGCAGGGCGGCCGCATCATCAACAACGGGTCGATCTCGTCGCAGACGCCGCGGCCCGGCTCCGTGCCCTATACGGCGACAAAGCACGCCATCACCGGCCTCACCAAGACGCTGGCGCTCGACGGCCGTCCCTTCGACATCGCCTGCGGCCAGATCGACGTCGGCAATGCGCTGACCGACATGGCCGCCGCGATGACGGTCGGCGTGCCGCAGGCCGATGGGTCGATCGCGGCAGAGGCCACGATGGACGTGCAGTGCGTCGCCGATACTGTCCTTTACATGGCCAGCCTGCCGCTCAGCGCCAATGCACTGACCGTGACCGTGATGGCGACCAAGATGCCGCTCGTCGGACGCGGCTAGCCCTGCATCCGGGGCTTGCCTCTTGCATACGGAAAAATGCCTGACTAAAGTCAGGTAATGACCCGTGGCGACCTCGATCAGATACGGCGCTTCAACCGGCTTGTCGCCCGGCGGATCGGGGCGCTCGACGATTCCTACCTGTCGCGCGGCCGCGCGCTCGGCGAGGCGCGCGTGATCTTCGAGATCGGGATGGCCGGCGTCGCTGACCTCAGCATCCTTCGGGACAGGCTCGGGCTCGATTCCGGCTATATGAGCCGGTTGTTGCGCGCGCTTGAAGGGCAGGGCGTGATTCGTGTCGAGAAGAGCGCCGACGATGGCCGCGCGCGTCAGGCACGCCTGACTGAAGCGGGCAAAGTCGAATTCGCCGCCTACGACGCCCTGTCCGACGATCTCGCGCAGTCGATGCTGTCGCCGCTGCGGCCAAGCGAGCGGGAACGGCTGGTCGCTGCCATGGCCGACGTCGAGCGGCTGCTGAAGGCGGGCGCGGTCGTGACCTGCCTGGAGCCTGCCGACAGCGACGATGCGCAGTGGTGCCTCGGCCAATATGGCGGCGAGCTCGGCCGCCGCTTCGACGGCGGTTTCGACACGAGCTTCGGCAACGCATTCGACCCTGCGGATGCAACGCCGCCCAACGGCTACTTCGTCCTCGCCCGCCTCGACGGAGCGCCCGTCGGCTGTGGCGCGCTGAAGCGGCTGGCCCTCGACGTCGGCGAGATCAAGCGGGTCTGGACCGCGCCGGAGGTTCGCGGCATGGGCGTGGCGACACGGCTGATGGACAGGCTGGAAATGCTGGCGCGCGAAGCTGGCTTCTCGACGCTGCGGCTCGACACGAACAAGGCGCTCACCGAGGCGCACGCGCTCTATCGGGCGCGCGGGTACCGGGCAACCGCACGCTATAACGACAATCCCTATGCCCATCACTGGTTCGAGAAGCTGTTGCCGGCACCGTCATCGGCGGGCTCCTGACTCGACGCCGTCAGCAGGCGCCTGATAGAGGGAACCGGCGCGGCCATGCTGCGCGGCGAAGGGCTGGAGGAATGTCGCGATGGATCTCACGCCCTATCTGCCGCAGCTCATGCTCGCCTGGTCGATCCAGATCATGGGCGTCCTGTCGCCCGGACCGAGCGTGGCGCTGATTGTCGGCGTGGCGACCCGCCAGGGGCGGCTGCCGTCGCTGGTCTGCGCGCTGGGCATCGCCTGCGGCTCGATCGTGCTTTCCGTCTCGACGGTTGCCGGCGTCACCGCGATCCTCTCGCAGGTGGCCGAACTGATGACGGTGGTTCGGCTTGTCGGGTCCGCCTATCTCGCCTTTCTTGCCTACAAGGCGTTCCGCAAGGCGCTGTCGAAGCCCAAGCTGGTGGTCGACGCGGGGTCGCGGGAGAGCGTCTGGCGCACTGCCCTGTCGGGCTTCCTGCTGCAGGTCTCCAACCCCAAGGCCATCATGTTCTGGCTGGCGATCGCCAGCGTGGGCGGCGTCGGCGACGCGCCGCTGCCGGTGGTGGCGCTCTTCGTCGCGGTTGCCTTCATCAACTCCTTCATCGGCCATGGCGGCTATGCGCTGCTCCTGTCGTCCGCGCCCGTGCGCGGCGTCTACCTCAAGGTGCAGCGATGGATCGAAGGCGGGCTCGGATGCTTCTTCCTGTTCGCCAGTTTTACGCTGGCAACGACCCGGCGGTAGTTCGCAGACGGTAACGAACATCGCGGCAAGCGGTCGAGATACTTTAGACCTAAAATTTCTATCTTGAAGATGCCCGTTCGTTCTGCGATCCTGCCGTCCCAGTCACGCGGCTGCCCCGCCGACGGAGACCAGCCGCATGTCCAACCCCGACCAGCCCAAAGCCGCCGCGTTGCCGGGCGACCATCCCGCGCAGGGGGTGCAGCTCGAATTCCGCGACCGCATGTCCTATGGCGACTATCTGAAGCTCGACCGCGTGCTGGACGCCCAGGCGCCACTGTCGGACGCGCATGACGAGCTGCTCTTCATCATCCAGCACCAGACGTCCGAACTGTGGATGAAGCTCGCCATCCACGAGATCCGCTCGGCGATCCGCGCCATGCGCCAGGACAGGCTGCAGCCCGCTTTCAAGATGCTGTCGCGCGTCGCGCGGATCTTCGAGCAGCTCACCGGCGCCTGGGACGTGCTGCGCACCATGACGCCAAGCGAGTACACGCAGTTTCGCGGGTCGCTTGGCCAGTCGTCGGGCTTCCAGTCCTACCAGTACCGCGCCATCGAATTCCTGGCCGGCAACCGCAATCCGATGATGCTCAGGCCGCATGCGCACCGGCCGGAAGTCATGGCGGAACTCGAGGGCATCCTTGGCGAGCCCAGCCTCTACGACGAGGCGCTCGGCGTGCTTGCCCGCGCAGGCTTCGACATCGGCGCGGATGCAGCGCGCGCCGACTGGCGCGAGACGCGCGTCGAGAACGACGCCGTGCTGGCGGCGTGGCGCAAGGTCTACGAGGATCCCGAGACATACTGGATGCTCTACGAACTTGCCGAAAAGCTCGTCGACTTCGAGGACTACTTTCGCCGCTGGCGCTTCAACCATGTCACCACGGTCGAGCGCATCATCGGGCTGAAACGCGGCACCGGCGGCACGGCCGGCGTCTCCTATCTCCGAAAGATGCTGGAGATCGAGCTGTTCCCGGAACTGTGGAAGGTGCGGACGGAACTGTAGATTTCCAAGGCGTCATGGAATGGGTCCCGGACAGCCGCCCTCGCTTCGCTGAGGTCGGCTTCCGGGATGACGATCGCAACGCTTCCTCAGATCGAAGGAGTGCAATGTCTGCGTCATCCCGGAAGCCCAGCGAAACGCAGTGAAGCGGGGCTGTCCGGGAACCATTCCGTGAAGTCGCCCAAGTGCAGCCTGACCTAAACGGAGGGCGCACCGATCGAGCAAGTCACACCGGTTTGTTGTCTTCCAGGAACGCCCTGATGCGCTCCAGCGCGCGCGAGATGTTTTCGGCGGAATTGGCGTAGGACAGCCGGATGTAGCCTTCGCCGAGAATGCCGAAGTCCGGCCCGCCGATCAGCGCGACGCCCGCCGTCTCCAGCACGCTCGACGCCAGCGCCTTGGCCTTCCAGCCGGTCTTCGCGACGTTCGGGAAGGCATAGAACGCGCCCTTCGGCCTGATGCAGGAGATGCCGGGCAGCGCGTTCAGTCCTTCCACCACCAGCTTGCGCCTGGTATCGAAGGCTTTCATCATGGCGGCGACTTCATCCTGCGGTCCGTCGATGGCGGCGATGCCGGCGAACTGCGACGGCGCGTTGACGCAGGACCAGCAGTTGACGGCGAGCTTGCGCACCTTGTCGTAGAGCCTGTTGCTCTCCGGTCCGTTCGGCCAGATCGACCAGCCCATGCGCCAGCCGGTCATGGCCCATGTCTTCGACCAGCCGTTGAGGATGATCAGCCGGTCGCGGATTTCGGGAAACTGCAGGAGCGAGCAATGCTGCTCGCCATCATAGGTCATGACGTCGTAGATTTCGTCGGACATGATCGCGACATTGGGGTGGGCGGCGAGGCCCTTGACCAGCTTCTCGATCTCGGCGCGCGAGGTCACGCCGCCGGTCGGGTTGGCCGGCGAGTTGAGGATCAGGAGCCTGGTCTTCGGCGTGATCAGCGACAGCGTCTCTTCCGCGGAGAAGGCAAAGCCGTTCTCCTCGCGCATTGGTACCGGCACGGGTGTTGCGCCCGTGAACTCGATCATCGAGCGGTAGATCGGGAAGCCGGGATCCGGATAGAGGATTTCCGCGCCGGGCTCGCCGAACATCAGGATCGCTGCGAACATGGTCGGCTTGCCGCCGGGCAGGATCATCACGTTTTCCGGCGACACCTCGATGCCGGTCGTCGCCAGCGTGCGGCGCACCACCGCCTCGCGCGTCGCGAGCAGCCCGTTGGCCGGCGTGTAGCCATGGTGGCCATCGCGCAGCGCCTTGATCGCCGCCTCGACGATGTGGCCCGGCGTCTTGAAGTCGGGCTGGCCGATGCCGAGGTTGATGATGTCCTTGCCCTGCTGGGCAAGCGCCGTCGCCCGCGCGAGCACGGCAAAGGCGTTTTCCTCGCCGAGGCGATCGAAGGCGGCGACGGTATTCAGCATGCTTGGCTCCCGAAATTTCACAACACCGAGTCGATGTCGGTTTGGCTGAAATCGTCGCCGACGTAAAGGAGCGGCAGGGCGCGGGACTTGGCGACGGCATAGCTCAGGCAGTCGCCGAAATTCAGTTGTGCGGGATGGCCAGAGCCCTTGCCGTAGCGCCGGGCGGCTTCGACAGCATGGTCCTTGGCACCAGGATCGATCCCAACGGTCTCAACGTTGACTCGCGAAAGCGCATGGTTAAGCCAGTCGAACCGTTCCGGACCCATGCGGCGAAGCAACGCAAATTCCACGACGCAGGATACCGGCACAAGGCTGCGAAGCGTGCTGGCGAGAATCCGTTCGATTTCGGAACCGACGGGCTCATTGCGGAAAATTGCTGCGAGCGCCGAGGTGTCGACGACGATCACTTGTCACCGCTGTCGAACTTGCCGCCTTCCTCTTCCAGATAGTCGAAGATGGCGTCCATTTCGCGTTCCACTTCGGCCCATGTCATCTTCGGCTCGGGCGGCGGATACTTCTCACGCAGCTCTTCGAACACTTTCATCCGGCGCTCATACTCTTCGCGCGAAACTTCCCCCACCATGTCGCTCTTGGCTTCGCTGGCAACCAGCCGCGTGATGACCGCGTCCGGCTCCTCGCCGGTGCGGCGGCCGATGCGACGAATGAGGTCTTCGGTTTCCTTGTTCCGAATGGTAATGGCCACTGGACCTATCTCCCCGGGCTTTGCCGAAGCATATACAGCCATGCAGTCCTCCCATCAATCTTCTCAAGGCGCCCTATGACCGACCTCAGCAGCTGGACCGCGCGTCCGCGCCCGGCCCGTGCCCCGCTTGAGGGTCGCTATGTTCGGCTCGAGCCTCTGTCGGCGGCCGCCCATGGCGACGGCCTCTACACGGCGTCCAGCGTCGCAGACATTGGCACGCGCTTCAGCTGGCTGCCGGACGCGCCGCCGGAAAGCCGCGCCGCCTTCCAGCCATGGCTCGACAGGGCCGAGGCGAGCCAGGATCCGCTGTTCTTCGCCGTCATCGACAAGGCCAGCGGCAAAGTTGCCGGCCGCCAGACGCTGATGCGCATTGATCCCGCCAATGGCGCGATCGAGATCGGCAACATCTACTGGGGCCCACTCGTCGCGCAAAAGCCCGCCGCGACGGAGGCGCAGTTCCTGTTCACGCAATACGTCTTTGACACGCTCGGCTACCGCCGCTACGAGTGGAAATGCAACAACCGCAACACGCCGTCCAAGCGCGCCGCGCTGCGGTTCGGCTTCACCTTCGAGGGCGTTTTTCGCCAGCACATGGTGGTTAAAGGGCAAAACCGCGATACGGCGTGGTATTCCATCATCGACAAGGACTGGCCCGCGCTGAAGCAGGCCTATGAGGCCTGGCTCGACCCCGCCAATTTCGATGCCGACGGACGCCAGAAGCGGCGGCTGGAAGAGTTTCGGACCGCCAGTGGCCGCTGATCTCATGGCGCAAGAACATGACCATGCGGGTGAACACAGGCACGACCACGCTCATGGTCCGGGGCATTCGCACAACCATGCCGAGGGTGCCGACAAGACGCGGGTGCTGATCGTCGCTTGCCTCACCGGCGGCTTCATGGTCGCCGAAGGCATTGGCGGCCTCGTCACCGGATCGCTTGCCCTCCTGGCCGACGCGGGCCACATGCTGACCGACTCGGTCGCGCTCTGGCTCGCCTGGTATGCGTTCCATCTGTCCGACCGCCCTGCCACGTCAGCGCATACCTATGGTCTCGGCCGGGTGAAGACGCTGGTCGCCTATACCAACGGCATCACCATCTTCGGTGTCGCGCTGTGGATCGCCTACGAGGCGGTGGTGCGCCTGTTTCGGCCCGAGCCGGTCCTTGGTGGCCCGATGCTGGTCATCGCGGCGCTCGGCCTGGTCGTCAACATCGCTGGCTTCCTCATCCTGCGCGGCGGTAATCGCGGCAGCCTGAACATGCGCGGCGCGCTGCTGCACGTGATGGGCGACCTGCTCGGCTCGGTGGCGGCCATCGCCGCGGCGCTGGTGATCCTCGCCACCGGCTGGACGCCGATCGACCCCATCCTTTCAGTCCTGGTCGCGGTGCTGATCTTCTCGACGGCATGGGCGCTGATGCGCGAGGCAGCGCATCTCCTGCTGGAGGGCACGCCGACGGGCCTCGACCGGGACGTCATCGCGCGCGACCTCGAGACCCATGTCGGGGGTCTGCGCGAGGTCCACCACATGCATGTCTGGTCGCTCGACGGAACGCAGAACATGGCCACGCTGCATGCCGGTCTGGCGGAGGGCGCAGATGCCCATGAGGCAGTGTGCGCCATCAAGAAACGACTCATGGAAACCCATGGCATCGCGCATGCGACCATCGAGCCGGAGTTCGGCGACTGCGCCGATGCGTCCGCGTCGCATCGACATTGACGCCCGCTCCTGTCACAAGCGCGCCAGAGGCAGCCAAACCGCATCGGACGGACATGATGGACCGCGATACACGAAACGCCGCGATCGCCGCTTTCTGCATCATGCTGATCTTTGGCGTCGGCGCCTTCTGGCTGCCCACAATCATCATCGCCGTCGGCAATTATTCGACGGTTGCCGCGGGCATCGTCGCCGTGCTTTTTGTCGCGGCGTTCTTCATGGTTTTCTGGCTGCGAGGCCGACGCAAGGGGAGGAGAGACACCTGATATGCGCATTCTGATCACCGGGGCCGCCGGTATGGTGGGCCGCAAGCTCACCGCACGGCTTTTGAAAGATCGCCAGATCGGCGGCAAGACCATCACCGCCATCGACCTGCACGACATCGTGCCTGCAGAAAAGCCGGACGCTGCCGGCATTGCCATCGAGAGCATGACCTCGGACCTCGCCAATGAAGGCGAGGCAGAGACCGTCATCGCGCGCAAGCCCGATCTGGTGTTCCACCTCGCCGGCATCGTGTCGGGCGAGGCGGAAGCCAATTTCGACCTTGGCTACCGCGTCAACCTGGTCGGCACGCAGCGCCTGTTCGATGCGATCCGCCTTTCGGGCCGGCCGATCCGCATCGTCTTCACCTCGTCGATCGCCGTCTTCGGTGCGCCGTTCCCGGACGTCATTCCGGACGAGTTCCACGGCACGCCGCTGACATCCTATGGCACGCAGAAACTGATGTGCGAGCTGCTGCTTGCCGACTACACCAGGCGCGGCTTCATGGACGGCATCGGCATCCGCCTGCCGACCATCAACGTGCGCCCCGGCAAGCCCAACAAGGCGGCATCGGGCTTCTTCTCCGGCATCATCCGCGAGCCGCTCGCCGGCATGGAGGCCATCCTGCCGGTGTCCCGCGACGTCGTGCACACCCATGCCAGCCCGCGCTCGGCGGTCGGCTTCCTGATCCGGGCAGCCGAGATCGACGGTGCCGAGGTAGGTCCACGCCGCAACATCACCATGCCCGGCGTCGGCGTGACCGTCGGCGAACAGATCGAAGCGCTCGAGCGCGTTGCGGGCGGCAATGTCGTGTCGCTGATCAGGGATGTGCCGGACGAGACGATCTGGGCCATCGTCAAGAACTGGCCGACGCGCTTCGACGCCAAGCGCGCGCGTGAGCTGGGCTTCACCGCCGAGAAGAGCTTTGACGAGATCATCCGCGCCCATATCGAGGATGAGCTGCGCGGTCGATAAAGCGCGACTCAAAGCGTCGCGAGGCGCCGGGAGGGCTTAGGCCGCAAGGCTTGCGGTCAGAAGCACCAGCCCGAGCACGAAGACGAGTGCCGCGCCGCCGATTTCGATGGCGGCGTGGATGGTGTTGCCGGCGCGGCCGTTGCCGGCCAGCGCCACGGCCCAGTTCTTGGCAAGCACAGCGATCGTGGCGAGTGCCGAAACAGTGATGGCCGTGCCGAGCGCCATGGCGAGGACGGAGAGAAGGCCTCCCGCCCACAGGCCGTTCAGGAACGCGAAGCTGAGCACGATCAGCGCGCCGGAACAGGGCCGCAGCCCTACGGCCACGATCGCCGACCAAGCCGTCTTCCAGCTGAAATTGTCGCCCGAGATCAGCGCCGGATCCGGCGCATGGCTGTGGCCGCAGGTCGCGCAGACCTCGCCCGCTGCGTGGGCATGATGAGCGTGCGCTGCGGCGTGGGAATGTCCAGCATGAGAGTGAGCCGTCGCGTGCACGTGGCTATGCTGATGCTGCGCGCCGGCGTGGGCCAGCGCGAGGAGTTCGCCGTCGGCATGGGCGTGCGCGTGGTGGCGATGTCCGGAATGATCGTGCCCCGCATGCGCATGGGTGGCGTGGTCGTGGCCCGAGTGGCCGTCATGCGCGTGGGCATGCGAATGCGCGTGCGAATGTCCGGTGAACGGCAGGCCTTCCCCCGTGCCGCCGAACAGCCGGGCGACGCGCGGCCCGGCCTTCTGCCACAGCAGGAACGCGCCAAAACAGGTCACCAGGGCAAAACTCGCCACTTCCAGGAACCAGGTCGCGTTGGTCATGGTGATCGCCGTGCCGCGCAGCACCAGGAAGATGAGCGCCATCAGCACGATGGCGGTGAGCCCCTGCAGGAAGGCGGAGACGAAGGACAGCATGACGCCGCGCTTCAGCGTGACCTCGTTGGCCAGCATGTAGGACGAGATCACCGCCTTGCCGTGGCCGGGACCGGCGGCATGGAAGACGCCATAGGCGAAGGACAGGCCGACCATGAACCACATCTGGCCGCCATCGTCACGCATAGCCTTCAGCGCCCCGGTCAGCGAGCGGTAGAAGCCCTGCTGCTGGACATTGATCCAGTTCAGCCAGCCCGAAAACAGTCCCGTGGAGGGGGCCATGGCCTCGTTGGTGCCGATGCCGAGCGAGCTCTGCGCGTGCGCATGCGCTAGGAGGTGCGTCAAGACGAAGGCCGCGGCCACCAGGGCGAGTACCAGCCTGGCCGTCGTACGTTTCACGTTCACGCGTATTACCCCTGCGCCGCGCAGTTCAGTTCGAGTTTGGTCGCGAAGATCTTGCTCATGTCGGTCCCGACCGGGTCGTTGAAGAAGGCTTCGGTCAGCTTGGACTGGTTCTGTGCGAGCGCCTCGTCGGGGTCAGGCCGCACCACGGTTCTGGTGCAACTGTCCGGCAGGGAATCGACGACCATGTTGGCGTCATCGGTGAAGTCGATCGCGGTGTAGAAGGTCGGGTCATAGACGCCGAAATCCACCTTTCCGCCCAGCTTGAGCGGCGCCTCGGGCGTCGATTCGAACAGGATGATGAGCTGGTCGTTCTCGTAGTTGGCGATCAGCTTCGGCGGCGGGGTCATGGCGACATCCTTGCCGTCGACCGTCACGAGCTGGAAGTAGTTGTAGTCGGCAAGCGAGACGTGGACCGTTTTGGCCACGTCCTCCAGTTCGGCATCGTCGAGCTTCAGGTCGGCGTTCTTGTCGAACTCCATCAGCACGGTCGAGGAGAACAGATCGTCGAAACGCCAGAGATGGCGCAGCGCCGTCACGGTGCGATCACCGTCTACCTGCACGTCGAGCCGCGCTTCGGCAAAAACATGCGGATGCACGCGAACCGGTAACGTCGACGACAGAATCGTCGCGGATGCGGCCACGATCGTCCATGACAGTCTTGTGAGAGGCATAGGCAAATGACTTTCGGCGGATGCGTGTTGGCGAGCTTTACCCCAATCCGGGCGAAATTGGGACCGGCCGATGTTCAAATGGTCGCGCCGGAGGTCGGATCCCGTCGCGGCGGTTCAGATACCTGCCCGCTATGTCTTCCGTTCCGTGGGATCGACCAGTTCATCGTCCAGGAGTTCGGACGGCGCGTAGGCGTCCTTCTGCTTGGCATGGCGCAGTGCCACGATCTCCACGCCGTTCTTGCCCTTACGAATCGTCAGCACGAATGGGTTAAGCACGACCCGCCGCGTCCCAGGGATCTGTCCCCGTACACCCATTTCCGGAAAATCCGCGAGGCGTTCGCGCAACGCCCGCATCTTCATGACGATCTTTTCGGCGGCAGAAGGATTCCGCTCTGCGATGTAGGCAATGGCCTCAAGAAGGCGCGCCGCGGCAGCCGGAGACATGCCGGCTCTGCGCCTGGACATCAGGCAACCTTGGCGTTGCCGGAAGAGCGGGTGCCGGCGATGATCGCATCCGCCTTGTCCATTACCACGTCGAAATCGACGGCGCGCCCAGCATCGAGTTGCTCGATGCCATCGAGTTCGTCGAGCGCGTGGCCGCCTTCACCGTCCAGATAGACCTGGAACGCCCGCAGCATCACCCAGGTCCGGTCGCGATCGAGCGCTCGGGCAATCCGTTCCAGATCGGACAGCGTTCCGCTCGGAATTCTGATCGACACTTGCGTCTTGTCTTCGCTCGCCATCGGCACCTCCGTCAGTCAATGGGATACGGCGTATCCCATTGACTGACACTGTAGCACGGTCGACCACGGATGCGTAGCACTTGCTTGAGCGCGGGCGAAGGAAGCGGTTGCGGCGCTATTCCCGCGGTGCCTTGAACCACAGCACCAGGAAGTCGACGAAGACGCGCACCTTGGCCGGCAGATAGCGGCGGTGCGGGTACACAGCAAAAATGCCGCCGCCCGAAAAGGTCCGGTCGTTGAGGAAGGTCACGAGGCGACCCGACGCGATCTCCGGCTCGGCGATGAAGTCTGGCAGAATCGCGTAGCCAAGTCCCGATAGGGCCGCAGCGCGGGCGGCAAGCGGGCTGTTGACCTCCATCGGCCCCGACACGGCGACGCTCATCATCTCGCCGTTGTCGGCCTTGAAGGGCCAGTTCGACATCCAGCGCCCGTTTGTGTCCACGATGCAGGGCATCGACGACAGGTCCTGCGGGATCAGGGGCGCCCCGGTCTTTGCGACCAGTTCCGGCGAGGCGCAGACCTGGACCGAAAAGGGCGAAAGCCGTCGTGCGATCAGCGTGGAATTCTCGAGCCGGGTTATACGGATCGCGAGATCGAAGCCCTCCTCGACCAGATCGACGAATCGGTCGTCCAGGCTGACATCGAGCACGATGTCGGGATAGGCCTTGAGAAAATCGATCAGCGACTGGCCGATCGGCGCATCGGCAAAGGTGCGCGCCGCCGACAGTTTTATGCGGCCCTTCACGTCGCCGGACGAATCGCGCACCGCATCCTGCAGGCTGTCGATCTCGCGCACGATCTCGGAGGCGCGCTTGTAGTAGGTGTGGCCGGCCTCGGTCAGCGAGAACTGCCGGGTCGTGCGGTTGAGCAGGAGTGCGCCGAGCTCGTCTTCAAGCTCTCGGACATATTTCGACAGGAGCGCCTTCGATCGGCCGATCTTGCGGGCCGCGGCCGAGAATCCCTCCGCCTCGACCACGTCGAGAAAGGCGCGCATGCGGGTGAGAGTATCCATGGCTTCGGTCACAATCTGGAGACGACTTGGTCAAGATCGTTCGACAATCCTGATCGGTCAAGCGTGCTCGAACGGTCATGCGGCCGTCATTGCCGGATGCAAGAAAGCGTCAGGATCAAAAAATCGAGCGAGGCAACCATGACATACACCCGAAATGCTGCTGCCGGACTGATCGCCGCTTCAGCGATGATGTTCCCGCTGAGCGCCTCCGCCCAGGATGTGCCGGTCGAAGTCGGCGTGCGTCCGCTGTACCTGGTTCACAAGATGCAGGACGGCCCGCTGAAGCAGAAGCTGCTGTCCTGCGCCGGGCAGCCGGTCGCCCGCACGGCGTTTTCGATCGGGCATCGCGGCGCACCGCTCCAGTTCCCTGAGCATACCGTCGAGTCCAACCTCGCCGCGGCCTGGCAGGGAGCGGGCGTGCTCGAATGCGACGTCGCCTTCACGGCAGACAAGGAGCTGGTCTGCCGTCATGCGCAAAATGACCTGCACACGACCACCAACATCCTGACGACCGACCTTGCCGCCAAGTGCAGCAAGCCTTTCACGCCGGCGGCAGGCGAGACGCCGGCCAGCGCAGAATGCCGCACCTCCGACCTGACCCTGGCCGAGTTCCGCACGCTGAAGCCCAAGATGGACAGTGCCGCCAAGACGGCGACCGCCCCGGAGGCCTATCTGTCCGGCACCGCCGCGTGGCGCACCGATCTCTACTCGACCGATACGGCGCAACTCATGACGCACAAGGAGTCGATCGCGCTTTTCCGGTCGCTCGGCGCAAAATTCACGCCCGAACTGAAAACCCCCGTCGTCGAGATGCCCTACGAAGGCTTTTCGCGTGAGGACTACGCGCAGAAGCTGATCACCGAGTACAAGGAGGCCGGCGTGCCGGCCTCTGATGTCTTTGCGCAGAGTTTCGACATCGCCGACGTTCGCTACTGGATCAAGAACGAACCTGAGTTCGGCGCCCAGGCGGTCTATCTCGTTGACGACACCAGCATCCCCAAGTTCGACGGCATGGACCCGGCAACCTGGGGCTGGGAGCCCGCCGCGTTGAAGGCGGAGGGGATCAATTACGTGGCGCCGGCGATGCCGTTCCTGCTGACCCTCGACGATGCCGGCACAATCGTGCCGTCGCGCCTGGCGATCGCGCTCAAGGAAGCCGACATCAGGATCATCGCGTGGTCCTTCGAGCGTTCGGGCGCTTTGACGGACGGCGGCGGCTGGTATTTCCACACCGTCACCAAGGCCATCAAGGGCAGCGGCGACTACTATCCGGTCCTCGACGTGCTGGCGCAGCAGGTCGGCGTGGTCGGTGTCTTCAGCGACTGGCCGGCCACGGTCAGCTATTATGCAAGCTGCATGGGACTGAAGTAGAGCCGCGCGGACCGTAGCCGGTTGCCGCCGGCTAAATCCCGGCGTTGGCGAGAATGCGGCGTCCGAGCCGGATCAGCGCGACGTCGCTGTCGGGCGGGCCGATCAGCGACAGGCCGAAAGGTGCCCCGTCGATCTGGCCCACCGGCAGCGTGATCTGCGGAAAGCCCGCCAGGCCCGCGATGCACAGCAGATGCAGCGCGCGTTCCCGATAGGTCTTGAGCGTCTCCGGGTCGGCATGTTTCAGCGGCGCGGCGCCCGGTACGGTGGGCAGCACGAGCACGGCGTCGGACCCCAGCAGGTCCGACAGTTCGGCGCGCATGGTCAAGCGGCGGACCGATTCGGCGTGCATCTTGCGCGCATCGATGGTGCGACCGAAACCGAAGCGCTCCTCCACGCCCGGGCCGAGGTTGCGATCCCGCGCCGAGATCCAGTCGCCATGGCTCTGCCAGGCCTCGTGCGCCTGGATCTGGCGGAAACACCAGTACAGGTCATCGAGTGACGAGGTGAAGGGCAGGGCGGGCAGTTCCTTGATCGGAAGCGTTACCAGCGACCGGATCCGCCGGTACTCCACCGCCTCCTCGGGACCGAACACAAGGGCGTCAATCGGAGCGACCGAAAGCGCGCGCGTCAGCGGACCCTTGTTGAAGTCCGGGCCAAGCAGCCGCTTTCCCACCGCCTCGTAGACCTCGATGTCGTTGGCGAACCAGCCGACCGTGTCGAGGGAGGGGGCCAGTGGCATGATGCCGTCCATGGCGATGCGGCCGTGAGTCGTGCGCAGCCCGATCAGGCCACAAAAGCTTGCCGGCGCGCGGATCGATCCGCCGGTGTCCGAGCCGAAGGCGATGTCGGCAAACCCGCCCGCAACCGCGGCGGCCGAGCCCGAGGAGGAGCCGCCGGTCATCCGGTCGTTCGCGGCCGGGTTCACGGGGTAGGGAAAATGCACGTTCTGGCCGAACAGCGAGAAGGCCAGCTCGTCGGTCTGCGTCTTGCCCACAAAGCGCGCCCCCGAATCAAGGATCGCCTGCACGGCGGATGCGGTGGCCGCGGCTGGTGCAGCCTCGGCATATTTCTGCGGATTGCCGCAGCCGGTGCGCAGGCCCTTCACGTCGAAGATGTCCTTGACGGCGAGGCGCAGTCCCTCGAACTGCCCGGTTTGCGCATGCGCAACAGGGACTTGCGGCAGATCGAGAAAGGCGTTCAGGGGTCCGCGCGTACCTAACATCGTTCACCATTAAAGGCTCATTTCGCGCAGAGTGTTCGATCTGTCGGTTTTTACAAGCGGCCGTGCGATTTTTATTGATTGTGACAATCGTCGTCCCTATATCCGCCCTGCCCAAAGTCGCACGTGCCTGTGGGTGTCCGCCGGTCCCTCGTATGGCGAGGAAATCGGTAAGGTAACTGGAGCTAACCCCTCCAGTCGGTTAAGCGGCCAACCGCCAAACCGAGGACACCTTGAAGCAACGACGGTGCGGGCCTTTCTGGTTCTCTTCCGGTTGTCCAAAGACCGGGGTTACTGAAGAGGCACACCATCATTGCCGGCAGTGCGGACGGGTTTCCCATCCAATCCATGGCAGACAAAGCGAACCGGAGCCGGGCTGGCCGAGGTTCACCGCCGCGCTGACAAGCGTTCATGAATCCGGGGTCTCCACCGGCTGGTTTCATGGATAGCGTCAGTGCCTTTGTCCACCGGCGAGATCGCAAGGCCGAGCGCCTGCGTTCCGCAGCATGATTGCGCGCGCGAAAGCGCGTGAATGGAGAGACCAAATGGCTACCCAGCGTGTGCTCGACTTCCTCGCCACCCGTCGTCCCGAAGGCCCGTGCCTCGTCGTCGACCTCGATGTCGTGCGCGACAATTTCCGCGGCTTCGAGAAGGCCCTGCCGGATTCCAAGATCTACTACGCGGTGAAGGCAAACCCGGCGCCCGAGATCCTGCGGCTGCTTGCGCAGCTTGGCTCTGCCTTCGACTGCGCGTCGGTGGCCGAGATCGAGATGGCCATGAATGCCGGCGCGCCGGCCGCCCGCATCTCCTTTGGCAACACGATCAAGAAGGAGCGCGACGTCGCGCGTGCCTTCGAGCTCGGCGTGCGCCTGTTCGCCGTCGACTGCGTCGAGGAAGTGGAAAAGATCGCCCGCGCTGCTCCCGGCAGCCGCGTGTTCTGCCGCGTGCTCACGGACGGCGAGGGCGCCGAGTGGCCGCTGTCGCGCAAGTTCGGCTGCGTGCCGGCGATGGCCATCGACGTGCTGCGCCAGGCGCGTGCGCTCGGCCTGGATGCCTATGGCGTGTCGTTTCACGTCGGCTCGCAGCAGACCGACCTTTCGGCCTGGAGCCGTGCGCTCGGAGACGCCAAGAAGGTGTTCGCCACGCTCGCCGAGGAAGGCATCGTGCTCAAGATGGTCAACATGGGCGGCGGCTTCCCGACCCGCTACCTGAAGGATGTGCCTCTCGCCCAGGCCTATGGCCAGGCGATCTTTGCCGCGCTGCGCACGCATTTCGGCAACAACATCCCGGAAACCATCATCGAGCCGGGCCGCGGCATGGTCGGCAATTCCGGCGTCATCAAGTCGGAAGTCGTGCTGATCTCGAAGAAGTCCGACAACGACAATGTGCGCTGGGTGTTTCTCGACATCGGCAAGTTCGGCGGCCTTGCCGAAACCATGGACGAGGCGATCCGCTATCCGATCGTCACCGCGCGCGACGGCGACGAGAAGAGCCCCTGCGTGCTCGCAGGCCCGACCTGCGATTCGGCCGACGTGCTGTACGAGAAGACGCCATACCCGCTGCCGCTCTCGCTCACCATCGGCGACGAGGTGCTGATCGAGGGAACCGGCGCCTATACCACGACCTACGCGTCGGTCGCCTTCAACGGCTTCGAGCCTCTCCGATCCTACGTGATCTGACGGCTCGCAAGAGCCGCCGGATCACCCGGTTGCGGGAGCTTTTCCGCAACCGTTTTGCCTGTGGACCATTTTATCCGCTCGTGAAGGATCTTTTAGCGATGAACACCCTATCCGCAGTTCCTGTGCCCCAGGGCCAGCCGTGCGACGATTTCCGCACGCAGCCGGCCTTCGGCATCCATCTCGAAGCCGCTTCGGACGTCGCCGCGCGCGAGGCCCTGCTCGACCGCGCCATGGGGCCGGGCCGTCGGCGCAAGTCGTCGGAAAAACTGCGTCGCGGCCGTCGGCCCTCCGAAGGGCTCGCCTTCATCGCCCGCGACCCCTCCGGTACGGTGATCGGCACGGTGCGGCTGTGGGATGTCACGCTCGGCGAAGGCGGCACAAGGGCGCTTCTGCTCGGTCCGCTCGGGGTCGACCCGGCGCAGAAAAGCCGGGGCGTCGGCTCCGCTCTGATGCGCCACGCCGTCGCGGAAGCCGCACGGCTGGGACATGGCGTCATCGTGCTGGTCGGTGACGCTGCCTATTATCAGCGCTTCGGATTCTCCGCAGAGAAGACCGGCGCGCTCGCCATGCCCGGCCCTTATGAGCGGTCGCGGTTTCTGGCCCTGGAACTGGTGGACGGTGCACTGAACGGCGCCCGTGGCGTGCTGCGGGCCAGCGGCCGCAAGCTGCGTGGCGAAGGCTTTTCGCGCGCCGCCTGACACGGTGACGCGCCCTGAGGGCGGCCACGATGGCCGCCTTCCGGTCAACGAAAGAATGCCGAGATCACATGATCTGGCTGAGCGCCATGGCAACCGACATGTCGCCCTCGACCTTGATCTTGCCGGTCATGAAGGCCATCGTCGGGTTCAGGTCGCCCGCCACCAGCGCCTCGAGGTCTTCCAGCGCGAGAATGATGGTGCAGTCTGCGGGCGCATCGACCGTCGAGATCGTCGCGCCATCGATGACGATGACGCCGTCGGCGCCCGTGTCGAATTTTACCGAACGGTCGAAGCCGGCGCTTTCGACCTTGCTCTTCATCGCCGCTGCAACTTCCTGAACGCCCATGGTCGTGTCCCTTCTCTGGTGCGATGGCCGGATCGAATCCGATGCCGTCATAGGTAGGGGACAGAGCCCCATGATCGAGGCACCTATAGGTTTTTGACGACGTTCAGGTCAACGCGCAATCTTGGGACGTTCGGGATCCGCGAGGCGGCCGTCAGTGCCCTGCCTTCTTCTCGGCGCCAGCGTCTTTGGCAGGCGTCTGCTCGCGGGTGTCCTTGGGTGCGGCCCTGCGTCGAAGCGCATTGTCGCGGATCTCGTCCTTGGAGAGGTAGTCGATCTGCTCGACCAGAACATCCTTCACCAGGTCGAACTTCACCTTGGCGTTGATGCTCTCGCGCACGCCGTTGCGGAAGGCATCGAGATCGAGTGCGGACACTTTTGCGAAATCCAGCTTCGGATCGGCGTAGATGTAGGAATAGACCACGTCCGTGATGACCGATTCGGCCGGAACCGTGAGCTTCTTGAGGTCTGCCGGCATGGCCGTGTAGACCAGTCGCGCGAGAAAATAGCCCGAGATCGTCGCATCGCGGATCAAAGGGACAGAAATCACCTCTGTCTTCACATAGTCGAGGCCGCCCATCATGGATTCGGCCTGCTCCTCGGTCGGCGGTGCCTTGGCCCCCGACATCTGAAATGAAAAGTACACGGCTCCAAGCGTCGCCACGGTGATCCAGATCGCGGCGGCGATGAACTTGATCACGTGCCCCACCCGAACTCGCCGGCCGAGTAGGTGCCGTCGTTCTCGGCATGGCGGATCGCGTTCTGCATCAGCGTCGCGACCTCGTTGACGGCATTGAGATGGGCCTTGATGGCCGCCTCGTTGCGGGCCAGCGTCTCGCGCAGCCGCTTGATGCCGTCACGGTGCTCGGCCAGAAAGTCGGTCTGGCCGACACCCTTCATGGCGCGCGTCAGTTCGTAGAGATAGCGGCTCTTGCGCGCGTTCGACGACTTGATGTCGAAGCTCATGTCGGTCTTGATGCCGACCGTTTCCTCCTCCACCGCCTCCTCGATACGGCCGATGATGGTCGAGAGGCTCACAGGGTGGCTTGTGACCACGGCAAGGCCCGGGGACGGGTTGCGGGTCGGCTCGGCATAGGGCGAGTAGTCCGTCATGGCTGCGTCCTAGATGCGGTTCTGGGCGGACCGGCTGCCCGGCTCGTCGGTGATGGCGTTGGCGATCTTGCGCTGCATTTCCTGAACCAGCGCATCCGACAGCATCGCCTGCTGGTCGATCGCCGCCCGCTCCGGACCGCGCGAGACCGGGCCGATCGGGCTCACCGTCTCGCCATTCCTGTAATGGTCCGCAAGCAGCCGGTCGGCGATGCCGATGCCGCCGTGGTCCGACATGACATCGGCGAGCTTGTCGGCCATCATGGACTTCCACATGTCGCCCGACATGCCCTTGCCGTAGACGGCTTCGGTGTCCTTGGGCAGCATGTTCTGGATGAAGGTCTGCAGCACGACGGCCTCGAAGCGCTTGAAGCTGGTTCCTTCGGCATCAGGTGTCGGCGCGCGCGTGGCGCCGGTGCCCGCCGCGCCAACCGCCTCCTCCAGCGAGAAGGTCCCGGCGGGGCCGGGCAGGGCAACGCTGCCTGTGCGCCTGGCCAGTTGCGCGCGCGCGGCCTCCAGGGTCGTCGGCTCGATCGCACGGGCCACGTCGAGAACAATGTCGCTGGGTGGTGAAATCGCCAAGCAGGCGCTCCCTGGGCTCTGTCATGCGTTGGCCAAGCTTTGCACGAACAAGCTTGCGGCAACCTTACTTGGCTTCAAGCGCCTTGCGGATCGGCCTGTCCAGCCGCTCGCGGTCGGCCGCGTCGCGCTCATCCTGGCGGGCAAGCGCGCGGTGGGCCTTGTCGACCATGTTGGTGCGCAGCGTTGCCTCGGCAACCCTGGTGGCCTCGAGGCGGGCGTCCATGAGGTTGGTCTGTTCACGCGCGAGCGCCGCCGAGATGCGGCGCTGGTAGAGGTCGGGAAACAGCGCGGCAAGCGAGCCCTCGGCATCCGCGCTGCGGGCGAGGTCGGCGGCCTCCTCATGCGCGGCGCCGGCGGCGACGAGAAATCCCGCGCGGCGCGTCTCGTGCAGCGACTTCAGCTGCTCCTGCACGGTGACCAGCTTGCGCAGCCTGTCCTTGCGGCTCGTCACGGCGCTATCTCCCCAGCGTGGTGGGCAGGAAACCGTCGGCGAACAGGCTCAGCATGGTGCCGATGGCAAAATAGAAGATGACCAGCCCGCCGGCGATCACGAAGGGCAGTGAGATGAAGTAGACCGGGATCTGCGGCGTCAGCTTGTTGACGAAGCCGATCGTGAAGTTGATCAGGATGGCATAGGCGATGAAGGGGCTGCCCAGCCGCAGCACGATGAAGAAGCTCTCGGAGATCGTGTCGGTGACGCTGACCAGCGCGGTGCGTGGGCTGAAGAAGGAGTTCATCGGCGCCACCTGGTAGGACTGGACCAGCGCCTTGACGATCTCGTGGTGGAAGTTGAAGACGAAGAGCAGCAGCAGCGCCGAAAAGGCGATCATGTCGCCGAGCGGCCCTTGCGGCTCGCCGCCTTCGACACCGGCCCCGCCCATCGAGGTGAAGCCGGTCAGCATGGCGATCGCCGTTCCCATGAACTGCAGCGCCATCATGTAGATGCGCGCGAGAAGGCCGATCAGCCCGCCGACGAGAAGCTCCGACAGGATCATCGGCAGCAGCACGTCCGGCCGCCGCGACACGAAGGGGACGATCTGGTCCCACAGATTGACCAGCAGCGCGCCCGTGACGGCAACCGACACGAACAGCCGCACCTGGATCGGCACCCGGGCGCTCGACAGGCCGGGCATGATCATGAAGCATCCGCCGATACGGCAGAAGGCGAGGAACGCCGCGATGATGATCGTTTCGGCGGTGGCGGTCACGAGATCGTGCCAAGGATGCGGATCTCCACGCCCTTGGCGATTTCGACATGCGACAGCACCGGCATGGTGGTGAACAGGCGCTCGATGATCATGCGCACATAGGGCCGCGCGTCCGGTGCGGTGACGATGACGAAACGCTCGCCCGCCTCCAGATGGGTGCGGATCGCCTTGGTGGCGTCGGCGCCGAATTCCTCGAGCTGGCGCGGGTCGATGTCGAACTCGCGGATCTCGCCCTTGGCGTCGCGCTTCAGGCTCTGGTGGAAGGCCAGATCCCAGCGGTTGCCGAGACGCAGCACCTTGAGCACGCCGCCTTCCGACAGATCGCCGCAGATCTGCTGCGCCATGCGCACGCGGACATGTTCCACGATCTGCTCGGTGCGGCGCACATGCGGCGCGATTTCGGCGATGGCCTCGATGATGAGATGTAGGTTGCGGATCGAGACGCGTTCGGCGAGCAGCAGCTTGAGAACCGCCTGCAGGCCCGGGAACGAGATGTGCGTGGTGCAGATCTCGTCGGCGAGCTTGCGGTATTCCGGGTCCTGCCGTTCCAGGAGCGCCTTCATGTCCTTGTAGGACAGGAGCTGCGGCAGGTTGTTACGGATCACCTCGCTGAGATGCGTCAGGATGACCGACATGTTGTCGGCATAGGAGAACTGCTCGCGGCGCAGGTCCTCCGCAAACATTTCCGGCACCGAGAAGGCGCGCATGCCGAAGGCCGGCTCGCGGACCTCTTCACCCGGAATGTCGGGCAGGTCGCGCTTGCCGAGCAGCACCATCAACTCGCCGACGCGCATCTCGTGCTCGGCCACGACCGTGCCGTGGATCTTGATCTGGTAGCTCTTGCCGGGGATCGACATGTCGTCGGCGAGCCGCACCTCCGGCACCACGAAGCCATACTGGGTGGCGAACTTCTTGCGCATCTTGCCCATGCGGAAGGCGAGTTCCTGATGCGAGACGAGCAGTTTGGTCGACAGCTGCTTGCCGATCAGAAGCTCGATCTCGGCGGTCTTCAGCGACGCCTTGACGGAATTCTTCTCCTCGTCCTCCTTGCTCGCCGTCTCCTGCTGCTTGACGGCAGCCTCTTCGGCGGTGCGGCGGCTCGCCTGCAGCGGGATGATGTAGCCGATGGCGCACATGCCGACGGCCAGCGACACGAAGGGAAACATCGGCAGGCCGGGCATCATGGCCAGCAGGATGAGCAGGCCGGCGGCGACATAGAGCGCGCGGGGATAGGCGCCGAGCTGGCCGAACACGGCCTGGTTGGTGGAGCCGCGCGTGCCGCCCTTGGAAACCAGCAGGCCGGCGGCGAGCGAGACGATCAGCGCCGGGATTTGCGTGACGAGGCCATCGCCGACCGACAGCTTTATGAACACGTCGGAGGCTTCGCCCATGCTCATGTCGTGGCGGAAATAGCCAATCGCAATGCCGCCGACGACATTGATGGCGGTGATGATCAGGCCGGCGATGGCGTCGCCGCGCACGAATTTCGACGCACCGTCCATGGAGCCGAAGAAGGAGCTCTCCTCCTCCAGCTCGCGGCGGCGAAGCTGTGCGACCTTGTCGTCGATGACGCCCGCCGACAGATCGGCGTCGATCGACATCTGCTTGCCGGGGATGGCGTCCAGGGTGAAGCGGGCGCCGACTTCCGCGATGCGCGTGGCGCCCTTGGTGATGACGATGAAGTTCACGATGATCAGGATCAGGAAGACGATCAGGCCGATCATGAAGTCGCCCGACATGACCAACTCGGCGAAGCCCGAAATGACGTAGCCCGCCGCATGTGTGCCTTCGTTGCCATGCGACAGGATCATGCGCGTCGTTGCGATGTTGAGCGCCAGGCGCAGCATGGTGGCGATCAGGAGGATGGTGGGGAAGGACGAGAAGTCGAGCGGGCGTGCGATCCACAGCGACACCATCAGTATCAGCACGGAAAGCGCGATGGAGAAAGCCAGACCGACGTCGATCAGGAAGGCCGGGATGGGCAGGAACAGCACGGCCAGGATGATGAGGATGCCGAGCGCAAAGAAGATGTCGCGGCTGTTCTTTCGCACCGGTGTCGGCGCTGCCAGTGTTTCCGTGATCGCCATATCGCCTCTTCCAGCCGGACGCACACACCCGGAGCGCCAAGCCTAGGCGGTCAAGCTTGTGCGAGGGTTGGGGAGGGGGACCCGGATGTTTCGGAATTTGAGGTGTGGCCAGTTGCGACGCCGCTGCGGTCGGCTCCAGGTCACTGACATCTTGTCGAAAGCCGCCATTGTCCTAGCGCTCCGCTCGCCCACATGAAGAAGTAAAGAGTGGGCATCCCTTGGAATTCATTACGTTCACACCTTCCGGCATCTAGTGTTTTGGTAAGATCGTAAGCGCGCTAATCTTGGCGTCCGCAGACCTGCCATTCGGCGTCTTGCCGCAACAGATTTCTCCTATCCATCACTCGTGCTTCGACTGCTGACGTGGATCTAACCGCTCCGGTGGGCGCAACGTTGATCGCCGTGTCGCTATTCGGCTCATGAACCCGCACGTGGAGGCCTTCCCAACTCGCACACTGCCCCTTGATTTTAGTTCGATAACGAACTATTGTGGTTCTGTGTCGAACTATGGAGTTGGCGATGAACCTGTCACGGCGTAAGTTGATCTTCCTCGTTGGCGGAGGAGCTGTTCTGGCGGCTGGCGGTGCTTTTGGCTATGCGGCCACGCGTACCCCTCAGACGGCTTACCTTCCGTGGGAACGGGCGGGCAGCTACGAAGACCCGCGCATGCGTGCGCTGTCATGGGCCCTTCTTGCCCCGAACCCGCATAATCGCCAGCCGTGGTTGGCTGATCTGTCCGAGGACGGAGTCATCACGCTACATGTGGATCGCGACCGATTGCTGCCGCACACGGACCCGTTTAATCGGCAGATCACCATTGGTCTGGGGTGTTTTCTGGAGCTCCTGCGCATGGCGGCGGCCGAGGATGGCTATCGTGCCGAGGTGACGCTTTTCCCGCAGGGCAGCAGTAGCGCAGCCCTCGACCAACGCCCAATCGCGCGCATCACCCTGACATCTGACCCTGCGGTAGCACGTGATCCGCAGTTCGCGCTCGTTCCTTCCCGGCGGTCCAACAAGGAACCGTTCGATGTGAACCGTGCTCTCGCCCCCGAGATGCTGACGCAGATGGCTACGGCCGCCCGCAACGGAACGCGGTTCGGCGGTACCGTCGACCTGGCTGAAGTCCTTGAATGGCGGGCGCTTACGCGCGAAGCGTTGCGGATCGAGGTCGAGACGCCCCATACGTATCAGGAAAGCGTCGATCTTTTCCGCATCGGACGCCGGGAAATTGATGCAAGCCCAGATGGCATTGATTTCTCGGGACCAATGTTCGAATCCATGCACCTGACCGGGATGTTCGACCGTGAAATCGCCGCTGACCCGACGAGTTTCGCCTTCACGGCCGGTATGGAAGCGGTCTATGCCAATGCTGATACCGCGATGGGACATGTCTGGCTGGTCACCTCCGACAACAGCCGTGAAACACAGATCTCTACCGGGGCGGACTGGCTGCGCGTCAACCTTGCGGCGACGGCACAGGGCCTCGGATTCCAGCCGCTGAGCCAAGCCCTGCAGGAATTTCCCGAGATGGCAGGGCTCTTCCGCCAGGTGCACGACCGGCTTGCACAAGAAGGAGGCACGGTTCAAATGTTGGCGCGCATCGGCTATGGTCCGGTTGTGGGAAACAGCCCGCGGTGGCCCGTGGAAAGCAGGATCATGAATGCCTGAAAGCGCAATGCCCGACTATTTCCGCCTCTTCAACGAGATCGGGATTATCGGTCAGTTGTCGCGGACCCTTCTGGAAGCCCGGTTGCCGCCGGGCTTCGTCACGGCGCAGTTCTCGGTGTTGAACCATCTTGTGCGGGTCGGGGATGGCAACACCCCCCTTGCCATCGCCCAAGCGTTTCAGGTTCCCAAGAACTCGATGACGCATTCCCTGGCAGTCCTGGAGCGCGAGGGTCTGATCGAAATTCGCAAGAATCCGCAGGATGGTCGCTCCAAGTTGGTCTACATCACCGATGCTGGCCGAAAGTTCAGGGCCGAGGCAATCGAATCGCTTGCTCCAGATATCGCGCGGATATCCGCCGCCTTTCCTCTGGAGTCGGTGGCGCGCCTCCTTCCTGATCTGGAGATGCTTCGCAAATTCCTCGATAGTGACCGTGACACGTCTCGCTAGGCCTAGGTAACTTCAAGTTCCGAGAACGTCAGGACAGGCCACCGTCGGCCAACACTCGTGTCCAAATTCAAGGGCCGCAACTGCAAACTGTAGGTGATCCCGCGTGCAAGAGACGATCCCGCCCAGCTTCCATGCTGGCCAGATTGTGCAGATCAAGCGCCATTGCATGACATAAGGGTTGTCCCTTGATTTCGACGTTCGATGTGACCGGGAGGCGGCCGCTAAGGACACCAAATTCGGCAGTGAATGGCGGATATGGCGCGCGTAACGATCAAAGCTGGTTGACTTGGTAAAGGACGGCTTTCGCGCGGCAGTTTCCGGAACGCCGACCGTCCGCACTCCACCTCTTTGTCGCCGTCGACTGTTGGCGCAGCGCAGCCTCCGCGTGGGCGGCGCCGATCCCGACCGCTCCCCTCAAAAAGCCACCGTCAGCATTGTCGTGGCCGAAAAGCTGTTTTCGCCGCGGATGTTGTATTGAGCGGTCGCCTGGAGCTTCACGTTCGTGCCGAGCGCGATCTTTGCGACCGCGCCGGCTGCGCTGAACTGGTTGGCCGAGTTGGGCACGAATATCTCGAGAGAGCCGGGCATCTTCAGCTTGTCCTTCCAGATCAGCTCGAGCAGCGTGTGCTGAAGGAAATCGGCGGTCATCGACACGTCGTCGCTCATTCCCGGGATTGCCTCCAGGATGAAGCCGGTCTCGTCGACATGGACGGTGACGTAGTCGCCCCACACCGCGGCGTGCAGCGACGAAATCTCGACCTCGATCCTGTTGTTGTCGAACTGGCTGGCAAACATCGGATCGGCCTGCGGGTTCATCCTCAGGCTGTTCGGATCGCTTGCGCGGGTCCATTTCTTGGGCGGATCGAGATACATGATCTCGCGGAACCCGATGCCGCTGGTGGCGCCCATCGATGCGTCCACCGCCCAGTGCTCGTGTTCGAACTTCTTGCCTTCGCGAAACGCAGGCCGGTTGCCGCGCGTGGCGGCGCGGATCGTGGTCAGGAAATCGTTGCCGTCGAGCGGGTTGGTCACCTTCTTCGTCACAAAGGAAATCCCGTCGAGCTTGCTCTCGTAGACCGTCAGGTCGCGCTCGTAGAACTTCGTGTAGTCGATCCCGAGATCCTTGAGGCGGCGATGGATCAGCCCATATGTCGGATGATAGAGCGCGCGCCCCGCCGGAACCGTGTCGGAATAGGCCATGGCAGACCTCCAGCGTCTTCTCCCGCTGCCGCGAGGGCAGCCGGAGACACTTTATCCCTCACTCAGGCAGTCAGCCAGTGGCAGGTTTTCGGTTCAGGAAGCGCAGTCGGCGGTCCGGACAGCTGGAGCCGCGCAAATCCGGAAGATAGCCACGCAATCGCCTGCGGTTTCAATCAGCTGCCTGGGTGGGCAATCCTAAAACCCGGTCTCGATCCGCTCGAAGATCACGTTGGTGAAGGCGGAGATCTGGCTGCCCATGAAGGGGCCGGTGAAGGCGACGACCAGCATGATGGCGATGATCTTCGGTACGAAGGTGAGCGTGATTTCCTGCACCTGCGTCAGCGCCTGGACGAGCGCGATGGCGACGCCGACCAGCATGGCGACGGCAACAGCCGGGCCGCAGGCGACAAGTACCGTCCAGATGGCGAACTGGACGATGTCGAGCGCGTCGGCCTCGTTCATGGTTGTGACAGGCTCTGGGCTTACGAGATCTTGACGCCGGGACCCATCGTCAGTTCCTTGCCGTTTTCCAGCACGGCGACGATGCCGTTGGTCACCAGCCGCACGGAGGCGACCTTGCCGCTCATACTGTCGTCGGCAGACGTGACGGTGCGGCCGATCAGGGCGTCGGCCTGCGCCAGCGAGGACGACTGCAGCAGCTGGTCGAGCTTGGCGTTGATCTGCACCGACTGCTCGACGTTCGAAAAGCTCGCCAGCTGGGCGACATACTGCGTCGAATCCATCGGGTTGGTCGGGTCCTGGTTCTTCATCTGGGCGACAAGGAGCTTCAGGAAGGAATTGTAGTCGACCTGTGTCTGCGACTGCGTTGCGGTCGGAGCCGACGTGCTGGTCGCCTGGGTGGCGCTGACGGTCATGTTCATAGCATCATTCTCCCATCGCCGCGCGCAGGGGTTCCTGCGCGCTCTGGTTGGCGGCTGCGATTGCCTTTGCCTCGAGGTCGTAGAGCGAGCGGATCGTCTTCAGCGCCTCGTAGACCGAGCCTTCGCTGATCAACTGGTCGACCTGCTTGAGCGTGGCGCAGATCTGTGGGTCGCTAAAGCTCGCGATCAAGAGCGGCAGCGACTTGCGGAACAGGTCGCGCGCCTGGGGCGTGCCCTGCGGGTCGATCAGCATGAGCTGGACCATGAAGTAGAGCTGGCGCAGCGGCGTGGAGGCCTGGTTGGCCTGCAGGACATGGCTTTCGAGCAGGAACTGCACGTCGTTGAGCAGCTCGATCGACACTTTTCGGTCGACGCGTACGACGGCGCCGTTGAGATAGATCTTCTCCTGCGGCTTCAGCGATATCCTGAGCGTATTCTTCATTGGATGCCATCGCGTATGATTTGCGACACTTCGATCAGGCCCTCGAAGTTCTGCGAGCGGCCCTGGCGCACCTCCTCGGCCTCGCGCAGGAGCCACAGGCCGATGGAGATCAGATTGGCGCGCAGTTCCTTGGGCAGCGCGTTTTCCGGGTTGCCGAGGTCTTCGACGAAGGTGGTCCACACCCGGTTGGTGAAATGCAGCGCCTCGATGGCCTCCATCGAGTCCGGACCCGCCTTGCGCGCGTCCATCAATAGCGTGATCGAGCGGGTCAGCAATTGCCGCTCGCGGTCCTTGGCATCGGCCACGGAGTCGGTCTGAACGTCGGCATAGGAAAATTGGTACATTATCGGTCCGTCTGTTGCCGGTGAATGTCAGGCGGCTTTGCTAGCCAATGTAGTTCAGAATGCTCAACTGCTGGATACGCGCGGTCAGCGCGTAGGATGTTTCGATGTGCGAAAGCAGATCGTTGACCCGCGTCGCCGCCTCGTAGGGGTCGACATTGATCAGATTGCCGATCTGCTTCTCGAAGAGATCGGACTGTACTTTCAGCCGATCGCTGGCGTCTGTCACGCGTTTTTCGGCGATGCCGGTGGTGGCCTGCAGCGTGCCGAGCTCGCCGGTGGCGCCGCCGACGGCGGTAATAGCCCAGTCGATCATCGCCTGCCTGCCGCCCGCGCCGACATTGCTGTCGAACAGGTCGCGGATCGTGGCCGAGGTCATGGCGAGCTTGCGCAGCGCGTCGTTGTTGGCGCTGACCGAGGTGCTCGTCGTCTCGGTGAGCGTGATGCGGCTGACGATGGTCTGGTCGGTGGCGTTCGACCAATTGGCTTGCCAGCCAGCGCCGAGGAACTGCGGCTCCACCTCGGTGGTCAGGAAGGTCGACATGTCGGCGCTGCTGATCGAGGCGGCGGCGGGATCGCTCTGGGCAAAGCCGAAGAAGGTCTGGAACGCGGTGTCGAAGGCCGCCTTGGCGGGCGAGCCGGGCGCGTTGAAGTCGTTGATCGGCTTGACGTCGGTGTTGACGCCGGCAAACAGCTGCTCGCCATTGAAGCTGGTGTTGAGGATGGCGGTGAGCTGGTCGAGCATCGTCTTTGAACTGTCGAGTGTCACGGAGCTCAGGGCGGAGCCAGACGATGTCGTGGTCAGCGCCGACAGAAAGGTCTGCGCGGCCGAGGAAATCTGCGACATCGAATTCTGCGCGGCCTTGAGGCGCGCCGAGACAAGCGAATTGGAATCGACGATGCCGTTCAGCCGCTCCATGTCGCGCTTGAACGAGACGGCGACCGAGGTGCGGGTGCCGAGCGCGAGGCCCGTATCGGCGACGGTGCCGGTCTGGCTTTCCTTCTGCGCATTGACCAGATCCGACTGCGCGCGCAGCAGCGAGTAGCGCAGCGCGTTGGAAACGGCAGACGTGGATACGGACGACACTTTCATTCCTTAGCCCGTCGCCGCGAAGAGGAGGTTGAACATGTCATCGACCGCCTTAATCAAACGTGACGATGCTTGATAAGAATGTTCGAGATCGAGAAGAAGTGACATTTCGGCGTCGACATTCACTCCTGTTGCATTGGACAATGCTTCCGCAGTGCGTGCGGCGAGCGCCTCTTTGTTGCCAGCGGCGGTCGCGGCATCCTTGCGCGCGCCCTCGAACCAGCCGACCGCATTGGCGGCATAGTTGGCCAGGCTCACCCCGGTGCCGACGCCGGCCGAGGTGTCGAACGCCATCGGTGCGTCGATCCGGTCGGCATAGGTCAGGAGCAGGCTCGTGAAGCTTGCGACGCCGGTCGTATTGGCGATGTAGCCCGCGCCATTGGCACCGCCGTCGCGCAGCAGTTCCGGATTGCCGCCTGCGCCCGAATCGAAGGCCGCGTTCAGCGTGATCGAGCCGGCGAGGCCCTTGACCAGCGTCCCTGCAGCCGGAATGGCCGGCGCGCCCGACCAGGTGAACAGGCCCGCCGCATCGGGCAGCGCCGTGCCGGTCTCGCGGAACGCGGTGATCAGGCCGCGGGCCGTTTCGTCGAGCTGGCTCTGCATCGTCGTCGACAGGCCGTCGCGCAGTTGCAGCAGGCCGGCGAGCTTGCCCGGCGCGTCGGTATTGCCATTGCCGCCGAAGCTGACGGCCATGCCGTCGATGTAGACCGAATTTCCGGTGGTTATAGCGCCATAGACATTGGTCGGCTGGAAGCTGACCGCCCTTGGAACGGTCTCGAACAGCGTGGCCCCGTCCTTGGTCGTCAGCATCAGGTCGTTGTTGCTGCGCGTCATGGCCGTGACGGGAACGTAGGCCGATATCTGCTTCAGGATCGCGTCGCGCTGGTCGAGCGCGTCCGATACGTCGCGGCCGGCCGTCGTGCCGTTGATGACGGCGTCGTTGGCGTCCTTGAACTGGGCGAGCAGCGTGTTCAGCTCCGAGACCGCGCTGGTGATCTGCTTGTCGGTATCGGAACGGAAATTCTGGATGGCATTCGTGCCGTCGTTCAGGCTGCGGACCACCTGACGCGCGGCTTCCACGGCGCTTTCGGCAAGGCTGCGGTTGGACGGGCTTGCCGAATAGAGCTGCAGGGCCTTCTGCAGTTCGGAGATGGCGCTGGAGGCCGAGGAGCCGTTGTCGACGCCTTGCACCTGCAGCTCGAGCTGTTCCAGGCCGTTCGACAGGGTGCTCTGGCCGCTCCATGAGGACAGGGCGAGCAGGTTCTGCCGGAAGAGCTGGTCGTTGGTCGTCCGCTGGATCTCGACGACACGCGCGCCGGGCGCCATGCTTGCAAGCACGGCGGTCCGGCGCGTGTAATCGGGGTTCTGGCTTTCCTGAACATTGCGCGAAACGACGCTGGTCTGGCGACCGGTATTGAGTAGCGTGTTCTGCGCGATGTTGAATGCGGTGGAAAGCGACATGCCTTTGGTCTTTCAGACGCCCCGTTCGGGCTACCTCTTGAGGTTCACCAGGATATCCATAAGATCGGCGCCGGTCTGGAAGACCTTCGAATTCGCCGTGTAGCTGCGCTGCGACTCGATCATTGCCGTCAGTTCCTCGGCAACGTCGACGTTGGAGCTTTCCAGCGCGCCGGCGACGATACTGCCGTTGCCACCTTCGCCGGGGAAGCCGATCTGGACGCCACCGGACGTGTTGCTCTGCGAATAGACGTTTCCGGGAAGCACTCTCAGTTCGTCGGGGCTGGGAACGTCGGCAATCGGGATGCGGTAGAGGGATTTGATCGAGCCGTTGGTGTACTGCGCATAGACCGTGCCGTCGGCGTCGGTCTTGACGCTGTCGATCGGGCTCGGCGCGCTGCCGTTGATCTTGGCGGTGATCGGCGTGTAGGCCTGCGCCAGTTGGGTCATGTCCGAGAGGTCGATGACAAGGTTCGAGCCACCGGGGATGGCAACCGTGATGTCGTCCGTGCTGGCGCCCGTCAGTTCGCCATTGGCCGGGTCGAAATTGAGCGTCTCGGTCGACAGCGCGGGCGCCGTGTAGGGGAAGCCCGTGTTGGGTGCCGCGTTGGCCTGATTGAAAATGGTTACTTCCCAGGTGTTGGCGGCGGATTTCGAGAAGTACACATCCAGGATCACCGACCGGCCGAGATTGTCGTAGGCAACCAGCGACGACTTTGCCGAGTAGGTTGCCGTCGCCGCGTTGGCCGAAGGCAAATTGCCCGCGGCGACGATGGATGCGTCCGCCGGAAGGTTGGCCGTGAACACGCCCTGCGTCGACGGGGTCGCGGAAAGGCCCGTCTGCGAGATCTTCACCGCCTCAAGGCCGCCGAAGCCGTTGGCGTTGGCGCTTGGCGGGCCATTGGCATAGCTGTAGCCCATAAGCTTGTAGCCGGCCGCGTTGATCAGTTCGCCGTCGCCATTGGGAACGAAGGACCCCGAGCGGGTCAGGAAGATCTGGCCGCTGGTATCGGCGACCATGAAGAAGCCGTCGCCGTTCATCGCCAGGTCGAAATCGGATGTCGTGAACTTCAGGTCGCCCTGCTGGCTGATCTGGTTGCGCGTCGCGGTGCGCACGGCGCCGGACGTGTAGTTGCCCTCGGTCGAGGGGATGATCAGCGACGAGAATTCCGTCGAGGACCGCTTGTAACCGGTGGTGCTCGAATTGGCGATGTTGTCGGCCACAGAGGACAGGCGGTTTGCCTGGGCATTCATGCCCGACACGCCGGTCCGCATCATTCCGTAAAGGCTCATAGGACAGTCTCCTCAATTTCCAGCACGCTGGACTTGAGGATGACAGCAACGACTTGCGCGAGGCTGGTGTTAATGTTCGTTAAGCAGAGCATCGGCGCCGTGGCGGCGAGGCGCGTCATCAGACGACCAGCCGGTAGCCGAGGAAGCGCTTGGAATCGATCGGGTCGAAACCCAGCTTCTCGCGCAGCTTCTTGCGCAGCTTGCTGATGTGGCTTTCCACGACGTTCTCCTCGACCTCTTCGTCGAAGATGCCGTAGATCGCGTTGAAGACCTGGGTCTTGGTGACGCGGCGTCCGCTGTTGCTCGCCAGATATTCGAGGATGCGGCGCTCGCGGCGCGGCAGCGGCATCGGCTGTCCGTCGATCTCCGGGTCGCGGCCGTCCATGAAGATGCACATGTTGCCGATCTGGGTCGACTTGGCCTCGTCCTGGACGCGCCGCCTTATGGCCGAAATGCGGGCGAGGATCTCGCGGATGTGCACCGGTTTGCGGATCACGTCATCGACGCCGGAATCAAACAGGCGAAGCGTGTTCTCGAGGGAGTGATGTTCGCTGAGCGCGATCACGGGTGCTCCGGTGCGATCACGGATCGAGCGGGGAGACACGTGATCCTGGTGGCAGTCGCCAATCAGGAAGGCGCGAACCGACTTGATGTCCTCGTCTGCGGCGCTCGACACCCATTCGCCAAACTCGCACGAGGCGAAGCCCGTGCTTGCCACGCCTTCCCTGTCGAACATCGAACTATAACCGTCCGTCACGAGCTTGCGCTCGTCTACGATCACGATCATCGGACCGCCCTCCGAATCACAGAAACTATTTGGTGACAGAGGGGTAGCCCCCGCGGCTCATGCTGAAAAACCGCTATTTCTTGTAGCTAGTTTCTTGGGAGTCCGAGGGCTCGCAATATGTCTGCGCGAAGGCCGGTTGCAGGCCGATGGCCGGGCTGCGTCGGGAGCCGGGATCGCAGGGAAGCCCACCGCTCGCAACCTTCCGTGGCCTCAGGACTTGCAACCATCACGTGCAGAAGCGCCTGGCGTTGCTGGTCCATTTGCCGAAGCCGGTGGCGACCATGTTGGCGATGACGCGACAGACGTAGCGCTTCTGGGCGGGATCGTTGTTCGGGCCTGCGTGATAGCGGGCGACGGCCATCGACCACGTGTCGTGCCGGGCGTGGAGTTTGGCCAGGAAGCGCGCGGCGTAGTCCACGTTGTGACGCGGATCGAGCATCTGCTCGACGCTCAAGAAGTGTTCGGCATGGTAGTGATGGTTGATCTGCATGCAGCCGAGGTCGATCAGCTTCGCGCCCTGGCTCCTGGCCTTGCGGAACACCGCAACCGCATCCCCGGCGCTCTTCGCGAAGACGGCTTTTCCTTCTATATTCAGCGCGTTAGGCTGGAGGCTGCCCTTTCGTCCCGTCTCGGTCAGACCGACGGCATAAAGAATGCCGACCGGCACGCCGTAGCGGTCCGCGGCGCGCAGGATCTCGGGCTCGCAAGGGTTTCCGGCTGCCTGTGCGGGCGACAAGACAGTGTTAGATGTAAAGCCCGCCGCTGCCGCGATCAGCAGCAGGAGTGCTGGTCCCGCGGGACGCCGATCCACCATCATTGCCGTTCCTTTCCGTCTGCTGGCCACCCAGCCGGCCGCCGCTTCCACCGGAGGTGCCGGACCCCGACGACTGCTGGTCGCGCAGTTGCGGACCAGGCAGGGCGGCGGTGTCGTCGGAGCGGGTCGTGGGCGTGGATGTGATCACAGGTTGCATCACGGTGACCTGATCGACATCGAATCCGAGTGCGCGAAGCGACTTCGCGATGGCATGAGTGTCGGCGGAAAGGCGGCTGCGCGCCTCCGGTGAATCCGCAGAAATCTCCACCGTGAGTTGGTCGCCCGCGAGCCTGAGCGTCGCGGTTACCACGCCCAGTTCGGCGGGATGCAGCTGAATGCTCAGCGTCTTCGGTTCGGCTGGGAGCGATGACAGCGATGACTGTGACAATGCTGCAACATTTGCGGGCTGCCAGGTCGGTTCCGACGCGATCGCCGTCGTCACGGTCGACGCAACCGCGCTGGCTGGAGGCGGCGAAGGCTGCGGGATCACGCCTTCCATGGTGGCGCCGCGGGTCGGCACGGGCGCGCCGATCGGATCGGAACGGCCTTGCGACCGCGCATCCGCGCTGTCGATCGGCGAGGGATCGAGCAATCCCGCCTCGAGCGCTGCTGCCGATGCGTCGCTCCGGTCCTGCGGGGCGGGGCCGAGGGGCAGGTTGCCCGCAGCGGGAAGGGGGATGATGACCGGGGCAGACGCAGCCTGCGCGGTACGCGGGGGCAGGACGGTAATCCGGATCGGCGCCGACGACGTCTCGGCGTTCTCCACGTCGGCCGCTGGCTCGCTTTGTGGCGTCGGCGCGACGGCGCGGATCTGCGACTTGCCCGAGGAGATCGCGTAGTTTGCCGCCGCCATGGTCAGTTCGGCGCTGAATGCGTGTGGTGCAACGGTGATCTGTGCCTCCGGCGCGCGCAAGGGAGCGTGGTTTGCCGAAACAGGTGCCTGCGCTGTGGCAGGTGCCGCAGCGTTCGTGCCGATCACCGGAAGTGGCGCCGGGGCTGCCGCCGTAGAGTTCGTGCCCGACAAGGGAGTCGCCGCAGTGTTTGCGCCCGTCAACGGAGGCGGCGCAGAGCTTGAGCCCGACAGGGGAGGCGGCGCCACGGCGGTCGGAGCTGCCAAGGCGGTTGCCGCTTGTGCTGGCCCGGCCGTGCTGGTTCTGGCGGGCGAGGCGTGCGGACTGGAGAGGGGTTCACCGGACTGTGCCGATGACACGCCGGCGCCACCAGCGCCTGGCGCAGGCTTCTCTTCTCCGGAAAGCAGCTGGCTGGTCTGGCTGGCGGCAGACGGCGATGCGGCGGGTTCTGCGAGCGAGCCTGCCGTGCCGTCGGAGCGGAGCGAAGAGATGGCGGCCTCGCGCGTCTTCGGTGCCGCCGCTTCCGTTTCCGCAGCGGCGGTGTCGGCCTCCGGTGAGGCCTTGCGTTCGTCCGCCTGTCTTGCGTCGCGGGGCTTGCCGTCGGCGGAATGCACGGCCTCGCGGGACACGGCATCCGCTTTCCCGGCACTGGACCGCGCCTCGTCGACAGGGCGCTCCTGGCCTTGGTCACGGCGGTTCTCTGCGCGGGCGGCATCAGCCTTCGCCTCGTGAGCGGCGGCCGCCTGGCGTGTTTCCACCGCTTGCCGTGCCGTCGGTGCCGGCGTGAGAGCCGGAGCGGCTGGAACGAGCGGTACATCGGCGAAGACGCCGGGCTTGGCCTTCGGCTGAGCCGTGCCATGTTGCTCCGGGTCGACAGGCTCGGCGGCTGCACCCTCGCCTTCACTCTCGGCTGCTTTGCCTGTTCTGGCTACGATCGGGAGGAAGCCTGGCGGTCGGTCGAGGATGTCGACCATGCCGGCCACCGCCGTGCTGTCCTCCTGTCCGGGCCGGTGGCCATCCGTTTCAGTCGGCGCCTCGTCATTGACGGCAGCCGATGCGATTTCCGCGTCCGCCGCAGCAGTCCGCGCCGCAAGGCTCTCCGGACTCTGCGTCGCCTGCCCTGGCGTTCGATGGGCGACTGCGTCGATGGCGATCGGGTTGGAGCGAGGCTGGGCGCGAGCCTCCGCTGGAGGCGCTGCCAGCGGCTGCCGATGCGGCTGGGCATGGCTTCCAGCGCCGGCTAGGCCTGGAGGCGATTTCGTTCCCCGCATGATGGCGGCAAAGGCCTCGCCGGCGGCCTCGTCCTGCTTCTGGCCCTTTGGGCCAGCCGCTGTCTGGGTTCTCGTGGCAACGCCCGCCAACACACTGTTTGCCGAACTCATTTGGCGGCCTTTTCAAGCAATTGATCGATCTCCGCGAGTTTCTTGCGCCCAAGCGCTACCATTTCGTCGGCCGGATCCTGTGGCGCGTCCGACGCGGTCTCGGCTGCAGGAGCCTGAGCGCTGTCTTGCGCTGCGGTGGCGGGGGCCGTTTCGGGTATTGGGGGCAGGGGTTCGTCAGCCCGCTCTGGCGCTGCCGCCTCGGTCTGCTCGGGTGCGTCAACGGGCGCATCCGTCGCCGCTTCTGCCTGTGCGTCTGCCGAGGCTGGACTGCTCGGCGCGCCCACGGTGCGCACCGCCGGCGCTGCCGTCTCGGGCACCGCGATGTCGGGCACGGCGGTGTCTGGCGCCGGGCTTTCGGCTACGGCGGGCACGGCCGGATCCGCGACGGCCTCCGGGGCCTCCGCCGGCATGCCATCGCTCGGGACGGCGGCGCCCATCATCTGTTCGCTGACCGCCGTCACGGCGTCGAGCAGCTTGAGATCGCCCGCCGACAGCCTTGCGCGGTCGATGCGCGCGAGATTGGCGCGCAACTGTTCGGCAGGCTCCGTCGCGACATTGGAAAGGGTGGAATAGAGCAGCGCGCGCGGATCGTCGTCGGCAGCGGCAGACGCCTCCGCGGGCGCCACGCGCTGCGATGCAAACTGCGACAGTGCTTTCAGCCCGTCGATCGCCGAGCGCCGCGCGATGCGCAGGTAGATCACCTTCTGCTGCTCGGGGGTCATCAGATCGACGATGGTTGCGACATGGTCGAGATCGATCGTCTCGTGCAGCGCGATGACGCCCGCGACAAACCCGTCGGCAAACTGGCTGGCATAGGGGGAGCGCAGATAGGTGCGGACATATTGCTCGGAGGCAAGCAGAAAACGAGCCGTGTCGGCTTCGCCGGCAGCCAGCGGGATGGAGCGGCGCAGCGCCGCCTCCTCCACCAGCGTGCCGGGCGACAGGAGCCGGGCCTGGTCGAGAAACTTCAGCGCGGACTTGGCGTCCTCCAGCGACACGACGGCGCCGCGCACCAGTGCCAGAAAGGCACCCAGTTCGGGGGGCTCCTTCATCGGGTCGACGTTCTTCAGCGCGATGGCCGCGCCCCTCGTGCCGCCGGTGAGGTAGCTCAGCACGCCGATCGCCTTGCGGGAATCCTCCTCGTCGAGGTGGACGCGTTCCAGGACCGCCTTCAGCGTCTTCGGATTGCCGCCGCTCATGGAATAGATGAGCAAGGCGCGGAAGCTCGCGGGCTCGTTCATCTCGTCCTGGCTCACGCCGCGGAACCGCTTGTCGATCATCTCGAGCAGCTTCTTCTGCATCGGCAGGGCGGCGTGGTCGCCGTCGGCGACACGGTCCTGGACGAGCTGCAGTGACCGCACCATCTGGGCGGGCTTCAGCGTGTCGCCCTGGCCGGCGGCGCGCGCACCCACCGCCGCGCCCGTCCATGTCGCCGCGACGAGACAGGCAAGCACGGCGCGGCGTGTCATTGCGGAATCTCGAGCAGGATTTCGATGCGCCGGTTGGCCGAAGACAGCGGATCGGCGCGGTCCCTCAGCTTGCGGTCGGCATAGCCCGAGACCTCGGTGATGCGCTCCTGTTCAAGCCCGGCGCGCACCAGCATGTAGTAGGCCGAATGCGCGCGCGAGGTCGACAGGCGCCAGTTGTCGTAGCTCCCGCTCTTGAAGGGCCGGGCATCGGTGTGGCCGCTGATCGTGACCGTCCCCTTCTGCGGGGCGATCGCCTTGCTGATCTTCTCCATCGCCAGGATCAGTTCGCGGCGCGGCACGGCCGACCCGATCTCGAACATGCCGAAGTCGAGCTGGTCGGTGACCGACACCTGCACGCCCTTGTCCGTGGCAATGACGGTGATCCCGTCCTTCAGCTTGTCGTCGGGCAGCAGCGCCTTGGCGAGCGCGCTCCGGATCTCGTCGGCCGCCTCGATCGCGGCGGCGGTCGGCTGCTGCGGCCCGGCAGGCTTCACCGGCTGGACGGCTTCGACGTCGGCCGGTTCGGCCACGGCTGTCTCGACCGGGGCCGGTTCCGGCTCGAGCGCCTCGGGCGCCGTGAAGGGATCGACCGGCGGAGCGGTGGCCACCATTTCCTCGGCCGTCGCGCGTTCGATCTCGGGCTTGGTGATTTCGGCGCTGGCCTCGGCCTCGCTCGGCGTCGTCTGCACCTGCTGCGACCAGAAGTCCGGTGCGAACGGGTCGCGATAGGCGTCGCCGCCGGACGCGCCCGTTGCCGGGCCGGCCTCCTGCGCGCCGCCGGCGCCCTCGTCGCTGATATTCTGCTGCTTGTCCGTATCGGCGGCGATCTCGGCCAGCACCGCATAGGGATCGGCAAAGAGCTTCTCGTCGGCAACCGTGGATTCGGACTTCGTCGCGGATGTCCCTTCGTTGGTGGACTTGCCTGCGGAGGCCTCGCCGGACGACTTCTTTTCCGCCTTCTCCTGCTGCTCGCCCGTCTCCTGCGGTCCGTCGCCGACTTCCTCGAGCCCCTTGCGGCTCGCATTGCGATCGATGAGCTTGACCGGGTTGAAATAGCTGGCGACGGACGCCTTGGTCTGCTCGTTGGACGCGTTGATCAGCCACATCACCAGGAAGAAGCACATCATCGCCGTCATGAAGTCGGCAAAGGCGATCTTCCATGCGCCGCCATGATGCCCGTCGTCATGGTCGCCGTGACCATGCCGGACGATGACGATCTCATGGTGCTTGGCGTCGTCGGCTTCGGCCTGGCTCACCGCAGGATCTCCGACAGCGCAGCCGACCATTCGGACAGGCGGGTCTCGAACAGGTTGCCGTCGATCTTCACGGTCAGGTCGAAGCCGTCACTTTCGAGATAGTCTATGCTCCCGACCCGGTCGGGCAGGGCAGCTTCCAGCGCCGTGAACAGCGACTGCGGGCCGCGGACCTCGATGCGGATCGTGTCGCGGTCCGCAATTGCGGAGCGAACCGAACGCGCCAGACTGTCGATCGACCGTTTCTGCAGATCTTCGCTCAGAATGCCGCCGACAATGCGCGCGACCGCCGCGGTGACATGGTCGACCACCTCGGCCTCCATGCTGCCGAAGCGTGCCGCGATCATCTGGCTGGCAATCTCTCCAAGCTGCTCGGCCTGGGCGGACATGCCGTGTGCAAACCGGTCGCGCTCGGCCTGAAGGGCAGCCTCGTGCTCCTTGGCAAGGCGCTCGCCCAGCGCGCGTTCCGCACGGGCGACCTCGGTGCGCACGATATCACCGACATCGGCCTGGGGCGCGCGCGCCTCGGCGCGGGCAACCGGTGGCGCCACTTGGTTGTCCGCCGCAAGGCGGGGTCGCGGCGTCGCGAAATCGGGGAGTGCGTCAAACAGCCGTGCCGTCGCCATCATCCGGCGGCTTCCTGATGAGCCCATTTGCGCAGGATCTGCGCCGTGCGCTCCTCATTGAGGTCGACCATGCGCGCCAGCCGCTCCTGCGGCGCGGGCCTCAGCTTCTGGCGCAGATCGTCGATGGCGGTGTTGCCGCCACCGGACTGCACCGCGCTGACCTGCGGTCCGCCGCTGCCGTCGCCATTCTCCGGGCCAGGCAGCGAGCGCTGCATCTCGTCGAAACTCGGTCCGGCAAGTGCGGCCGCATCGGGCTTGCCCAGCGCGGCGACCATCGGGCGCAGGCCGAAGAAGGCAAGCAGGAAGACCACGATGATGAACGCAGCCGCATTGATCATCGTGCCCACCTGTTCGCCGATCTTGGCCATGATGCCGGGCGCTTCGTACGGGATGCCGTCGAGACCGTCGATGAACTCCACCGACGACACGCTGATCTGGTCGCCGCGCTCCTCGTTGAGGCCGGCCGCCGAGGACGCCACCTTCTGGATTTCGGCGATGCGCTCGGCGATCTTCTCCGGTGTCGCATCCGCGCCCAGTATCTCGGCCAGCCTCTTCTGGTTCACGACGACGGCAATGGACATCTTGGTCATCGTATAGCCGCTCGACACCGTCGAGATCTTCTTCGAGTTCATCTCGTAGTTGGTCGTCTCTTCCTTGCGCTCGCTTTCGGCCGTCGACTGCGGTCCGGCCGTGGTCGCGGTTTCCGTCTCGGGCAGATTCTGATCCACCGAAGCGGGCGCCGAGGCGTTGTTCTGGTTGGTGTTCTCGTTGGCGCGAACCACCTGTACGGAACGTTCGACACGCGAGTTCGGATCGAAGATCGTCTCTTCCGACTGGCGGGCGTCGGTGTTGACCTCGGCCTTGACGCTGGTGCGGAAATTGTCCGGGCCGAGATACGGGGCCAGAGCGCGCCGGATGTTGTCTTCGATCTGCGTCTCGACGGTGCGCTCGACGCCGAGCGAGCGGCTGGCCGTGGTGTTGTTGGGGTCGTCGCCGGCGGCAAGCAGCGTGCCGTTGGAATCGAGCACGGTCACCTTGTCGACACCGAGGCCCGGAACGGCAGCGGCGACGAGATAGCGGATCGACGTGGCGCTCTTGGCGGCGTCCATGTCGGTGGCGCGGATGATGACGGAGGCCGAAGGCTGCTGCTCCTCGCGGCGGAAATTCGCGCGCTCCGACATGACGATGTGCACGCGTGCCGCCCGGATGCCGTTGATCGACTGGATGGTGCGCGCGATCTCGCCCTCCAGTGCGCGCACGCGCGTGATCTGCTGCATGAAGGATGTCAGGCCAAGCGAGCCCACATTGTCGAACAGTTCGTAGCCGGCGTTGGCGCTGGTCGGCAGGCCCTTTTCCGCCAGCAGCATGCGCGCGGCGGCCGTCTTTCCGGCCGTCACGAGAACCGTGGTCCCGTCGGAACCGACATCGAACCCGATTCCGGCCTCGCCCAGAACGAGACCGATCTGGTTCACGTCCGAGCGCTCCAGCCCGACATAGAGCGTGTCGTAGGCCGGCTTGTTGAGATAGACCGAGGCAACGCCGATCACGGTCATGACCAGAGCGGCCACCGCTGCCATGATGGCGAGCCGCCGTGGGCCGAAGCTCTGCAGGTTCGCAAGGATTCTCTGGAACTGGTCCGGCACCGACGACTGACTCCCGCATGATCTTCCAGCGGGAACCTATCTGGCGAAGCTTGTGCGAAAATGAAATCGGGCCGCGCCTTCTAGAAAGGCACGGCCCGTTGCCGAGAGGAACCGTCTGGTGGTCCTGGCATTAGTTGCGGAAGAGCGACAGGATCTGCTGCGAATTGGCGTTGGCGATCGACAGCGCCTGGACGCCGAGCTGCTGCTGGACCTGAAGGGCCTGCAGGCGGGTGGATTCCTTGTTCATGTCGGCGTCGACGAGCTGGCCGACACCGCGGTCGATCGAGTCCATCAGGCTGGTGGTGAAATCCTTCTGCTGGTCGACCTGCTTCTTGGCAGCGCCCAGAACCGTTGCTGCGTCCTGCATTTCGCTCAGAGCCGTGTCGACGACCTTCAGCATCTGCGCGATCTGGGCGTCGGTGAAGGCGACGACGGTCAGCGTGGAGATCGCATAACCGTCCGTCGCGGCGATCGTGCCGGCAACCGCTACGGTCGCGGTGTTGTCGCGGTCGCCGGAGGTTCCGAGGCGACGGCCTTCCAGGAGACCCTTGGTAACCTCCGTGGTGGCGGCGAGATCATAGAGCTTGATGCTCTGGACGTTGACCTTGATGGTGCCCAGCGTGACGTTGCCGGCCGAGTCGCGATTGAAGGACGAAACGATCTGGGCGTCGTTGTGGACACCGGCGGATGGGTTGCCGGCCGCGACCGTCGCGTTCACTGACAGCCAGTTCGAACCGGAGAAGGTGGCCGAGTCTGCGTAGCTCTTCAGCTGTCCCTGAAGAGCGGTGATTTCGGTCTGGATCTTGGCCTTGTCGGACTCGCTCGCGCCGGTCGCGGCCACGACCTTGACCTTGATGTCGTTGACGACATCGATCGCCTTGTTCATCGCGGTATAGGCCGTGTCGATCTTGGAAGCGCCGAGGCCGAGAGCATCCTGAACCGTCGACATGGCGTTCTTGTCGGATCGCATCGTGGTTGCGATCGACCAGTAGGCCGCATTGTCGGCTGCCTCTCCGACCCGGTAGCCGGTCGAGATGCGGGACTGCGTCATCTCGAGCTGCTTGTTTGTCGCGTTCAGGCTTTGAAGCGCTGTAAGCGCCGAAGCGTTGGTCAGAATGCTTGCCACGAAACACACCTCTCTTCCGACACGGAATGCCGATCACTCGTCGGAAAAACCGTCCGACTCGTCGGACACCGTCTCCCCATCACGGACCAGCAGCCATAAGCCTTTGGTTAACCATGAATAGCGGTCACATGGTTAATTTCCGATTAAACGATCGGGATGACGCGTTTACTTCCTGGATGGGAGACGCATTTCCGCGCGAAAAGCGCAGGTGCAAGCGCCATGGCGGCTTTCCGGCCGCATGGTGGGGCGCAGAACGGCTATTTAGGAAGCCGAATCAGCAAAAAGGCCGCGCTTCGATGTGAAGCGCGGCCCATTGTATGGTGTTGCGTGAGACCGGTCCGAGCCGGCGGGTCTATCCTTATCGGAAGAGCGACAAGATCGACTGCGAGTTGCCGTTGGCGATCGACAGCGCCTGGATGCCGAGCTGCTGCTGAACCTGCAGGGCCTGGAGGCGGGTCGATTCCTTGTTCATGTCGGCGTCGACGAGCTGTCCGACGCCGCGATCGATGGAGTCCATCAGGCTCGTGGTGAAGGCCTTCTGGCCGTCGACGCGGGTCTTTGCGGCGCCGAGATTGGTCGCGGCAGTGGTCATGGCCTTCAGGGCGCCTTCAACCACGCCGATCATGTCGGTGATCTGGCTGTCGCTCGCAAAAAGCGTGCCGTTGGTCAGAGACAAGGTCGAGACGGTGTAGGTGTCGCCCGCGGCAGCCACGGCGCCGAGCGTTGCCACCTGGGCGGCCGCGCGGGCACCGGTGTTATCGCGGGTGCCATCGAGGATGCCGGCGTCCGTTTCATCGGTGCTTCCCGCATCATAGAGCTTGATGTTCTCGACCTTGACGTCGATCGTGCCGAGCGAGACCGTGCCGGCCGCGTTGCGGTTGAAGGACGAGACGATCTTGACGTCGTCGAACGTGCCGGCAGCCGTATGGCCGGTGCTCGTGTCGGTCGACAGCCAGTTGGCGCCGGAGAAGGTCGCCGCGTCGGCGTAGCTCTTCAGCTGCGCCTGGAGCGCCTTGATTTCCGTGTTGTACTTCGCCTTGTCGGCATTGCTGGCGCCGTTGGCGGCGACGAGCTTGGTCTTGATGTCGTTGACCGTCTCGATGGCCTTGTTCATGCCGGTATAGGCGGTGTCGATCTTGGAAGCGCCGAGACCGAGCGCGTCCTGCACGGTGGAAAGCGCCTTGTTGTCGGAGCGCATCGTCGTGGCGATCGACCAGTAGGCCGCGTTGTCGGATGCTTCTGCGACACGGTAGCCCGTCGAGATGCGCGACTGGGTGGTTTCGAGGTTCCTGTTGGTGCTGTTCAAGCTCTGCAGCGCCGTCAGCGCCGAGGCATTGGTCATGATGCTGGCCATAATTACTCAACCTTACACATATACAAACACACGCATTCCGGATCGGCCGGTTTGACGGAGCGGCATCATGCCTGTGATCGAAAACCGATCAGCCCGTCAGATGAGAACGACTATGCGCTCGAGCCGCTACCAAACGCATAAGCAAGACGGTTAACGCGATGACAATCGGCCGATGCCGCGCCTTTGTCCGGAAGGTTCATCGTCATGTTGCCGAGATCCCGGCCGCAAAAGAGAAGGGCCGCGCTTCGATGTGAAGCGCGGCCCTTCTGATGGTGTTGCCCGAGACCGGTTCTACCGGCGGATCTAACCTTAGCGGAAGAGCGACAGGATCGACTGCGAGTTGCCGTTGGCGATCGACAGTGCCTGGATGCCGAGCTGCTGCTGGACCTGCAGGGCCTGGAGGCGGGTCGATTCCTTGTTCATGTCGGCGTCGACGAGCTGGCCGACACCGCGATCGATGGAGTCCATCAGGCTCGTGGTGAAGGCCTTCTGGCCATCGACGCGCGTCTTGGCGGCGCCGAGATTGGTGGCGGCCGTCGTCATTTCCTTCAGCGCGCCTTCGACGACACCGATCATCTGCGTGATCTGCGTGTCGGCGGCAAACAGCGTGCCGTCGGTCAGTTCCATTGCGGCGACCGAGAAGGTGTTGCCGGCCGCATAGGTGCCGAGCGTCGCGGCCGATGCTGTCGTGCGCGCGCCGGCGGCGTTGCGGGTCGTGTCCAGGATGCCGTCCGTGGCGGCAGTCGCCGCGGCGGCCGCGTCATAGAGCTTGATGTCCTGGACCTTGACGTCGATCGTGCCGAGCGAGACCGTGCCGGCCGCGTTGCGGTTGAAGGACGAGACGATCTTGACGTCGTCGAACGTGCCGGCAGCCGTATGGCCGGTGGTCGTGTCGGTCGACAGCCAGTTGGCGCCGGAGAAGGTCGCCGCGTCGGCGTAGCTCTTCAGCTGTGCCTGGAGCGCCTTGATTTCCGTGTTGTACTTCGCCTTGTCGGCATTGGTGGCGCCGTTGGCGGCAACGAGCTTGGTCTTGATGTCGTTGACCGTCTCGATGGCCTTGTTCATGCCGGTATAGGCGGTATCGATCTTGGAAGCGCCAAGGCCGAGTGCGTCCTGCACGGTCGAGAGTGCCTTGTTGTCGGAACGCATGGTGGTCGCGATCGACCAGTAGGCCGCGTTGTCGGAGGCTTCGGCGACGCGGTAGCCGGTCGAGATGCGCGACTGGGTGGTTTCGAGGTTCTTGTTGGTGCTGTTCAAGCTCTGCAGCGCCGTCAGCGCCGAGGCATTGGTCATGATGCTGGCCATAATTACTCAACCTTACACATACATAAACTTACGCATTCCGGATCGGCCGGCCTGACGGAGCGGCATCATGCCTGTGATCGAAAACCGATCAGCCCGTCAGATGAGAACGACTATGCGCTCGAGCCGCTACCAAACGCATAAGCAAGACGGTTAACGGAGTGACAATTTGGCTTTTGCGGGTCTTTATGCAGGAATTTCATTCCGTTGCGCCGAAAAGCCGTGCGTCGAACGGGACGTGCGGCGCCAAACGAAACGGGCCGCGCTTCAATCTGAAGCGCGGCCCGTTTGACGTTCAGTACGGCCGAAGCCGACCGCTTTAGCGGAAGAGCGACAGGATCGACTGCGAGTTGCCGTTGGCGATCGACAGCGCCTGGATACCGAGCTGCTGCTGGACCTGCAGGGCCTGGAGGCGGGTCGATTCCTTGTTCATGTCGGCGTCGACGAGCTGGCCGACACCGCGCTCGATGGAGTCCATCAGGCTCGTGGTGAAAGCCTTCTGTCCATCGACGCGGGTCTTGGCGGCGCCGAGATTGGTGGCGGCCGTCGTCATTTCCTTCAGCGCGCTTTCAACGACCGTGATCATGTTGCTGATCTGGGCATCCGAGTAGCCCGTCACCGACAGCGCCGCGACCGAGTAGGTATCGGTACCGGCGACAGCAGCGCCGCCTGCCGGCGTCGAGGATGTCGCGGTGCGGGCGCCGGACGAGCCGAGGCGCTGGGCATCGAGGATGCCGTCGTTCAGGCCGGTGGCCGTCGCGAAGGCGTCATAAAGCTTGATGTCCTGGACCTTGACGTCGATCGTGCCGAGCGAGACCGTGCCGGCCGCGTTGCGGTTGAAGGACGAGACGATCTTGACGTCGTCGAACGTGCCGGCCGTGGTGTGGCCGGTGGTCGTGTCGGTCGACAGCCAGTTGGCGCCGGAGAAGGTCGCCGCGTCGGCATAGCTCTTCAGCTGTGCCTGGAGCGCCTTGATTTCCGTGTTGTATTTTTCCTTGTCGGCCGCCGAGGCGCCGTTCGAGGCAACGAGCTTGGTCTTGATGTCGTTGACCGTCTCGATGGCCTTGTTCATGCCGGTATAGGCGGTGTCGATCTTGGAAGCGCCGAGACCGAGCGCGTCCTGCACGGTCGAGAGCGCCTTGTTGTCGGAGCGCATCGTCGTGGCGATCGACCAGTATGCGGCGTTGTCGGAGGCTTCGGCGACGCGGTAGCCGGTCGAGATGCGCGACTGGGTGGTTTCGAGGTTCTTGTTGGTGGCGTTCAAGCTCTGCAGCGCCGTCAGCGCCGAGGCATTGGTCATGATGCTGGCCATGATTACTCAACCTTACACAATACACAAACTTACACATGCCGGGTCAACCGGCCTGGCAGCTCGGCATCATGCCCGTGACCAACACACATGGTCACTCCGCCATCGTCATCAGACTATGGCAGCAACTTCCTAAAATTCCCCGAAGTGGATCGGTGAATCTTTTGGAAACGGAATCGTTAAATTACTGGAAAGATCGCACGAGGCTGCCGACCAGCAGGTTCCAGCCGTCGATCAGCACGAAGAACAACAGCTTGAACGGCAGCGACACGACGGTCGGCGGCAGCATCATCATGCCCATGGCCATGGTGATGGTGGCAACGATGAGGTCGATCACGAGGAACGGCAGGACGATCAGGAAGCCGATCTCGAACCCGCGGCGGATTTCCGAGATCATGAAGGCAGGGATAAGGACGCGCAAGTCGACGTTCTGCGGATCGACGGTCTGGCCGCGCTCGCGGGCAAGGTCGGCAAACAGGTCGAAATCCTTGTCGCGCACATGCTTCATCATGAAGTCGCGGAACGGGTCGGAAATGCGCTCCAGCGCGACCGTCTCGTTGATCTCGTTGTTCATCAGCGGCCTGACGCCATTGTTCCAGGCCTGGTCGAAGGTCGGCGCCATGACATAGAAGGTCATGAACAGCGACAGGCTGATGAGGATCAGATTGGCCGGCGTCGTCTGCAGGCCGATGCCGGCGCGCAGGATGGAAAAGGCGATGACGAAGCGCGTGAAGCTCGTCACCATGATCAGGATGCCCGGTGCCACCGACAATACGGTGACGAGACCGAACATCTGGATGATGTAGCCGATGGTCGTGCCGTCGGCCTGGCCGATGCCTCCGAGGTCGATCTGCTGGGCGAGCGCGACGGCTGGCGTTGCCAGCAGCAGGGCGAAGGCGGCGAGGAGCGTCTTCATTCGAACAGCAAGGTCCTGATCAGTACCTGGGTGACGTGGCCGTCGCTGCGGATTCTTGCGCGCTCCGCCAGATCGGCCTTGAGATGCTGGTAGCCGCTGGCGCCCTCGATCTGGTGCAGCTTCAGCGTGCGCATGTAGGCAAGCAGGTCTTGGTGTACGACCAGAGCCAGTTCGGACGGCTGCGGCGCATCGAAGACCAGCGTTGCCTCCATGCGGACCCAGACGTCGGAGGGCGCGGTCAGGTTGGTGGTGATCGGCAGCAGGTCGACGATGAGCGGGCCGGCCGGCGCGGGACCGTGGTCGCCTTCCTCGGCATGCCCTTCATCGGGCTTGGCGTGCTCGCCCATCGGCGCGGCATGATCGTCGGCGGCCGGCGCGGCCGCCGTTTCCGCCTGCGGACCTGCCTCGCCCTTCAGATACATGCCGGCGACCCAGCCGAGACCGACAGCCGCCAGCGTCAGGACCAGCAGGACGACGATCTGGATGACCAGGGACGGACCTTTTGGAAGCGGCGGCGCGGTATCGTCGGTGATGGCCATGGGCTTGAGTTCGGATCCTGAGCCTAGAAGGGAAGCAGCCGGTCGATGACCTGCTGGCCGTAGGGCGGCTGCTGCACTTCGGTGAGGCGTCCGCGTCCGCCATAGGAGATGCGCGCTTCGGCGATGCGCTCATAGGACACGGTGTTGCCCGGGCCGATGTCGGACGGACGCACGATGCCGGCGATGGTCAGGATGCGCAGCTCGGCGTTGACGCGTACCTCTTGCGATCCGCTGATCATCAGATTGCCGTTGGGCAGGACCCCGGTGACGACTGCGGCGACCGACAGCGCGATGTTTTCCGAACGCGATGTCGCGCCGGCACCGTTCGTCGAGGTCGACGACCCGATGGTGCCTTCGCCCGACGCGGCGGCCGTGGCGCCATTCCAGTCGCCGGACGCGCCGAGATTGAGAGAGCGCTCCGCGGTCCGCGAGCGGTCGGATTCATTCTTGAACTTGGCGCGGTCGTTGATCTCGATCTTGACGGTCAGGATGTCGCCCTGCGACAGCGCACGCGGGTCGGTGAACAGCCGGCTCTGCCGATCATTCCACAGCGAGAATTTGCGGACCGGCTGTGCCTGCGGCGTATCGGGATACTCGTAGCCCGTCTGCGTACTGGCATTGATCCCGGATCCGACTGGCGACAGAGCCGGTTCCTGGCCGATTTCAGCGAGCGGCCCGGAAGCGCAGCCTCCCAGCGTCAGGACGGCCGCGACGGCAAACAGACTACGCATCATGACGGGTCTTCCCTTCGGCCGGCCGCTGCCATGATCGTCGTCAGGGCGGCGGCTGCCTTCTTGTCCATTTCGTTGAGGATGACGCCCGCCTTGCGCGCGTCGAGCTTCATGACGATACCGGCGGCGAGCGCCGGATCGAGCGCCGCCAGCCGTTCGGCGGCGGCGTCCGGCTTCATCACCGTGTAGATGCTGACGACGCTGTCCTCGGCCTTGGCCAGGAAGTCCTCGCGCCGTTTCATCCAGTCCTCGTAGTCCTTGCGCTTCTCGTCGAGCTGCGCCATGCGGGCGTCGATGTCGTCGCGCAGTTTCTTCAGCTCCATCGCCTGTAGCGAATAGCGCCGGTCGCGCGCGGCATCCGCGATGCCGGTGCAGAAGCGCTCGACTTCCGTGGCCGTGCCGCCGATGCCGGCGGGGACGTCCTCGGTGGCCGCCGGCTTGCTGGCGGAGAGCGTGGCGGCGAGCGCCATGGCGGCAATCGCAATGGCCGCGTTGCCGTGGCTGCCAAGGAAATGGAGGATCGGGTTCATCTTCGGCCTCCTATTGCAGGACCAGATCGGCCTGCAGCGCGCCGGCCGACTTGATGCCCTGCAGGATGGCGATGATGCCGTCCGGCTTGACGCCGAGACGGTTCAGGCCGGAGACAAGCGTCTGCAGATTGGGACCATCGATGACATTGACCCGGGCGTCCGGCTGATCGGCCTCGATGGTGGTGAAGGGCTCGACGGCCGTCTCGCCTTCGGAGAAGGGTTCCGGCTGGACGACCCGCGGCGCCTCCGTGATGCGCACCGTCAGCGTGCCGTGGCTGATGGCGACGCGGGAGATCTTCACATCGTTGCCGATGACAATGGTTCCCGTCCGCTCGTCGACCACGACGCGCGCCGGCGAATCCGATTCGACGACCAGATTTTCAAGTTCCGCATAAAAGCGGGGAGCCGAGATGTTGTTCGGCTTCGAGATCATGATGGTGCGCGAGTCCTGCTCGGCCGCGACGCGCTTTCCAAAGCGCTCGAGCGCATATTCGTTGATCACGTCCGTGATGCGGACCGCTGTCGAGAAGTCCGCATTGCGCAACTGCAGCGTCAGCGTGCCCATATTGGCAAAGCTCGCCTCGATCTGGCGCTCGACGATGCCGCCATTTGGCACGCGACCGGCGGTCGGAACGCCTTGCGTCAGGCTTTCGGCGTCGCCCTGGGCGGTGAAGCCGGAGATGAAGACCGGCCCCTGCGCCACGGCATAGATCTCGCCGTTGGGCGCCTTGAGCGGCGTCATCACCAGCGTGCCGCCGGCAAGCGACGTCGCGTCGCCGAGCGACGAGACGGAAACGTCGATGCGGGCACCGGTCGTCTCGAAGGGCGGCAGGTTGGCGGTCACGATGACGGCGGCGACGTTCTTGGAGCGCGCCTTGCCGTCTTCGCTGGCGACGCCGAGATTTTCCAGCATGGCGCGGATCGACTGTTCGGTGAAGGGCGAGTTGCGCAGGCCGTCGCCGGTGCCCTGCAGGCCGATGACGAGGCCGTAGCCGATGAGCTGGTTGTCGCGCGAACTCTGCAGCACCGCGATGTCCTTGATGCGCGACTGCACCAGGTTCTGCCCATCATAGAGCGCCCGCTGGTCGCCACGCGCGGCGACGACATACCCATCGTCGCCATCGCCATCGATTGCACCTTCGCCGGTGCCGGACAGATTGCCGTCGAGGATCGCCGGGTCGCCGGGCGCGCGCAGGCCCCCCTTGCCGTTCAGCCCGTCAGCGGCGCCGGCCTGCAGCGTCAGGAGCGTCAGGGCGATCGTGAGGAGGATGCGCTTCATGTGCCGCCAACCCGGATGGTGCCGTCGGCCATCACCGTGCCGGACAGGATCTTGCCGCTGTCGATGTTGCGCACCTTGACCTGATCGCCAGCGGCGCCGGGCTGCAGCGTGACAGCGCCCGCCGAGATCATCAGTTCGCCGGCGACGAAGACCATCTCGACGGCTGCGCCCTTTTCCACCAGATAGGATTCGCGCAGCGCATTGAGAGGCACGTAGCGTCCCGGCAGCAGCGTCCGCTTGGCGATCTTGCCTTCCAGGTCGGGCAGGATCACCGCCATGTCGGCCGGCGGCACCTTGCCTTCGAGAAGCGTCACTTCCTTCAGCGCCGCGGCATCGACCGTCTCTCCCGGATAGATGACGCGCGTCGGGATCAGCACCCTTTCGGCGGCCAGCGCCGGGCACGCGCCGGCCATCGCGCCGATTGCGACACCGAAAAGCAGGGCCCGCGCTGTCCGCGTCATCATCATCACCGCATGTTCTTGGAAACGGTGGCCGCCATCTCGTCGGCAGCCTGGATCACCTTCGAGTTCATCTCATAGGCGCGCTGGGCGGAGATCAGCTCGGTGATTTCCTTGACCGGGTCGACGTTGGATGCCTCGAGATAGCCCTGCTCGACATTGGCGAAGCCCGGGTCGCCCGGCACGCCGACATTGGCGGGCCCGGAGGCTGGCGTCTCCTGGAAGAGATTGTCGCCAAGCGCGGCAAGGCCGGCCTCGTTTGCAAAATTGGCCAACTGGAGCTGGCCGAGTTCCTGCAGGTCCGCTTGCCCGTCGATGCGGGCAAAGACCTGGCCGGTCTTGTTGACGATCACCTCGATCGCGTCCACCGGCACGTTGATGGCGGGCTGCACGGTCAGCCCGTCGATGGTGACGAGCTGGCCCGTCGCATTGGTGTTGAAGGCGCCGGAGCGCGTGTATAGCGTCTGGCCGTCGGCGCCGTCGATCTGGAACCAGCCATTGCCGGTCAGCGCCATGTCGAACCTGTTGCCGGTCGAGATCAGGCTGCCCTGGATGTGCAGGTTTCGCACGGCCGCCGTCTTGACGCCGAGGCCGATGCTGACGCCTTCCGGCACGAGGCTCGAATTCGCCCGGTTCGGCACGCCCTGCATCCGGTCGACCTGATAGAGCAGGTCCGAGAATTCGGCGCGCGCGCGCTTGAAGCCCGTCGTGTTTATGTTGGCGATGTTGTTGGCGATGACTTCCAGGTTGGTCTGCTGGGCGTTCATGCCGGTCGCGGCGATAGCAAGTGCTTTCATCGACTGCCTTCTTCCTCAGATCGCCATGCGACTGACTTCGAGATACGCGGAAACGATCTTGTCGCGGATGGCGACTGCGGCCTGCAGCGACTGCTCGGCGCTCATCACCGAGTCGACGACGGCGCGCATGTCGGCCTTGCCCTGCAGCGCGTCAATCGACAGCTGCTCGGCCTGCTTCAGCGTGCCGACCGTGTTGCCGGCGGCGTTTGCCAGCATGGAGGCAAAGGACTGTCCGGCGTCGACCTGTGGCGTGGACGAGGAGAAGATCGACGTCGAGGCAGCGGCGATGCCGCCCGGCGCATTGGCGGCCAGGCTGGTGACGGCACTGATTCCAGGGATCATTACTGGCCTCTCATCAGGTCGATGGTCATGGAAATCAGTGCGCGGGCCTGCTTCACGACCTGCAGGTTCGCCTCGTAGGAGCGGTTCGCCTCGGTCATGTCGGCCATTTCGATCAGCACGTTGACGTTGGGCATCTTCACGTAGCCCTTTTCGTCGGCTGCCTCGCTGCCGGGCGCGAACTCGATGGGAAACGCCGTCTTGTCCCGGTCGATCTTGGTCACCTTGACCATCGAGGTGCCGCTCGAACCGTCGAGTTCGGCTGCAAACGAGATCGTCTTGCGCTGATAGGGATCTGATCCGGCGGTGGCGCCCGTCGACTGGGCGTTGGCCAGGTTTTCCGAGACGATGCGCAGGCGCTCCGACTGGGCGCCGAGCCCGGATGCGGCAACCTTCAGGGCAGTGGAAAGAGGGTCCATCGCGGCTAACCCTTCACGCTCGTGAGCATCATGCGGTGAAACGCCTTCACGATGGCCGTGTTGAGCTCGAAATTGCGTGACACCTCGCCGGCCTTCATCAACTCGTTTTCCAGCACGACGGAATTCTTGGAAGGCCGCACCGTGGTGGCGTTGGTGTCCTCGCGAAGCCTCGTACTTGCCTGGCCGGTCTCGCTTGCCATCGCGCCGAAATGACCCGCCTGCGTCGCGACGAGCGTGACGCCGGTCTTGTCGAGCACGCTCTTGAACGGCTCGACATCGACAGCCTTGTAGCCGGGCGTGTTCACATTCGCGATGTTTCCGGCAAGCGCTGCCTGGCGGCTTGCCAGCCAGTCGGCTTGCTGGGTCGCGAGGGCAAAGAGGTTGACGGGCTGCATGATGGTCTCCGGGCAGATATTCGGAGTCTAGGCAGCCAGTCTTGCGTGGGCCTTGCGTCCGGCCGGCGCTACTGCGGCGTCTGTTCCACGACCGCGTCGGCCGACGTCACGATGACCCATTTGCCGGAGCGCTGCTCGATGCTGGAAACCCTGCTGTTGTCAGGCAGTTTCGACCCCGCCTGCACGACCCACAGGCCGGTGTCGTCCGAGATCATGGCCCGTCCGTTGGCGACATAGACGAGTTCGAAATTGAACTCGTCGCCCGGAAAGGGCTGGTCCTCGATGCTGACGACAGAGGCCTCGCCGTCGACCGGTGCGCGCGACGGCGTGCCGGTGGCAAACAGGTCGAGCTTCATCGGCGGAATGTCTTCGGCCGACATCGGCGCCCCGACGCGCTCGCCCTGGTCGCCGAGATAGATCGGACCGCTGGCCACGTCGCTGCTGCCGCCGAACTTCATGGCGCGCACGCCGAACTCGTCCTGGTTCATGAAGATGTACCAAGGGAACAACGCGCAGCAGAGGCCGAGCGTAATCCCGAGCGCGGCCACGACAAGGTCGCTGCGGGGGCTGCGCGGATGGACCGGCTGCGAGGAGAAGGGCAGGGCGGCCGTGCCCTTCTTGCCCGGCGGCTTCACGGCTTTCGTTGCCGATGCCTTGCGGCGGAACAGGCCGGCCAGCCGGCTCTTGCCCGCCCGGCGCTCGTCTTCCTCCAGCGCGCGCCGTGTCTCGGCGTCCAGCATGCCGCGCAGCGTCCGCTCAATTTGGCTGGATTGCATTGGGCTTGTCCTTGGGCTTCAGGTGCCGTGCAAGGTCGGCGAACGGATCGGGCGACGGCCGGTCGCGCGGCGACTGGTTGAGTGCCTCGTAGATCAGCGGCACCTGGCGCACTGCCATGTCGAGTTCCGCGTCGGCGCCCATCTGGTAGGCGCCGAGCAGGCGGATGTCGCGCGTGTCCTCGAAGCGCGAGATCATCTGGCGCAGCCGAAGCACGAGGGCGCGCTGGTCCTCGCTCCAGGCCTTGCCGGCCAGGCGCGAGATCGACGACAGCGGATTGACGGCGGGATAGCGGCCCTGCTCGGCGATGGCGCGGTCGAGCACCACATGGCCATCGAGGATGCCGCGCACGGAATCGGCAATCGGATCATTGTGGTCGTCGCCGTCGACCAGGACGGAGATGATGGCGGTGATCGAGCCTGTCCCCTCCATGCCGGGTCCGGCGCGCTCGAGAAGCTTGGGCAGTTCGGTGAAGACGGAGGGCGGATAGCCGCGCGCGATCGGCGGTTCGCCGGCACCGATCGCGACCTCGCGCAGCGCATGGGCAAAGCGCGTGACCGAATCCAGCACGAGCAGGACGCGATGGCCCTGGTCGCGGAAGTGCTCGGCGACGCGCATCGCCGTGTCGGGCGCGCGCTTGCGCATCATGGCGCTCTCGTCGCTGGTGGCCACCACCGCGACCGTCTTGGCGAGGCCCTTCTTGCCGATCGTGTCCTCGAGGAACTCGCGAACCTCTCTGCCGCGTTCGCCCACAAGGGCTACGACCACCGTGTCGAAGGCATCGGCACCCGCCAGCATCGCCAGCAGCGTCGACTTGCCGACGCCGGACCCCGCGAAGATGCCGAGGCGCTGGCCAAAGCAGATCGGCGTGAAGATGTCGACGACCCGCACACCGGTCAGGAAGGATTTGTCGACGCGCTGCCTGGTCATGGCGGAGGGCGGGATCGACGAGGAGGCGTGACGCGGATCGCCGTCCACCATGCCTGGCCCGCCGTCGATCGCCCGGCCCAGTGAATCGATGGCCCTGCCGCGCCAGGATACGTGCGGGGTGACAGTGAACGGCCCGAGATCGAAGACCGGGTCGCCGATGCCGGCCTCGGGTGTCTGGTCGAAGGGCGCGACGAGAACGTCCTTGGGACCGATCTGGACGATTTCGCCGCGCTTGGCGCCGGAACGGCTGCGCAGTTCCACGATGTGGCCGAGCCGCGCCACCCCCGACAGGCCGCGCACCCGGTAGGTGGTGGGCGACACTTCGGAGACCGTCCCGCCGCACCTGACCAGCGTGTTCTCGTTGGAAAAGCGCTGATAGGTGCGCTCCAGCACGTCGAGCAGGTCGTGTTTTGTTTCGCCGCCGTCCGGTGGCGGTGCGGCCTCTGCGTGGGGAAGGGGCGTCATGCCGGGCCGCTCGGCTTACTTCGAGCCGAGCGTCTTGATCGCTTCGCCGAAGGTCGTCTCCTGCGAGCGCATGGCGGCGCCAATGTTCTCGAATGCCCGCTGGACCATGATCAGGCGGGTGATCTCGAGCACCGGATTGACGTTTGATTCCTCGAGATAGCCCTGCGCCACGCCGATGTCGTTGCGGTCCACGACGGGTTCCGGCGCGCCGCTAGGGATGATGCCGGAATTGCCGTAGCGCTGGAAGTCCTGGCCCGGATCGAAGTCGTAGAGGCCGATGGCGCCGGCAAGCTGGCCGTTCTGGCGCAGCACGCCGTCCGCGCCGGACTGGGGCGCACCACCATTAGGGTCGAGCTGGATCGGCGCGCCGCCGGCGTCGAGCACCGGGTGGCCCTCGAGCGTGACCAGTTCGCCGGTATCCAGCATGCTGAAGCGACCGTCGCGGGTCATCACGGTGCCTGCCGGCGTGTCGATGCCAAACCAGGCGTCGCCCTGAATGGCGAAGTCGAACGGGCTGCCGGTCTGCTTGATGGAGCCGGTCTGGGTCGACATGTAGGTGGTGCCCGACGAGGTATAGGAGACGGCCTGCTGTCCGGTACCCGAGACGACGTCGGCGAACTTTATGCCCGTCGCGCGAAAGCCGACGGTGCTTGAGTTGGCGACATTGTCGGCGATCGTGGTCAGCCGCCTTTCGAGGGCAACCTGGGCCGACAGCGCAACATAGAGTCCGTCCTGCATTCCAGAATTCCTAGCGTCGCAGTTGGGCGATCGAGAACAGGACGTCCGTCGAGATGCCGTAGGTGGTCGGCTGGCTGAACAGCACCGAGGACATGCTCTGCGGCGTGGCCGTCGGATTGTTGACCTCCCACATGCTGGTGAAGCGGGTGAGGAACTTCGACAGCTTGGCGGGATCGGAGAAGTCCTCCAGATCGAGCTTGGACTCGAAGAGCTGCACCTGCTTGTCGATGTCGGCGGAGGCAAAGGAGTCGGGCAGGCCGAGCGAGGTGCGCACCACCTTGGCCAGCGCCGTGTCGGCCAGCACGTCGTAGAAGGAGTTTATGCCCTCCGCCTTGCGGTCGAAATAGAGCGCCAGGCGCACGCCCTCGTTCTGCTTGCCGGCATCTTCCTCGAGCGTCTGGCGCAGATACTTGTCGACCGTTCCCTGCTGGGCGCGGGTGAAGATGGTGGCGGTTTCGCCAAAGCCGACGAAATCATAGGTTTTGGCGAAGTCGTAGTACTTCTTGTCGGACAGCTTGTTGGCGAAGCTGTCATTGTCGTCGATGCCTTCCTTGAGGACCTTGACCATGAACGCCTTGGCGTAGGTCATGCCCTCCAGGCCGTGCGCCTTCATCGCATAGCGGAAGAGGCGGTCGTCCTTCATGAGGTCGTCGATCGACTTCACCTTGGAGATGTTCTCCAGGTAATATTCCGTCTCGCGCTTGACCATCGGCTGGTCCTCGACGCGCGTCAGCGACTTGTCGATGTCCTTCGTGATCAACTTGTAGTTGGTGTAGGTGTTTACCACGCGGCGCTCTCCGGCCAAGATCAACCCCAAACCTAGCGAATCTTCCTTGCGCGAAACTGAATCTTTTGCGCGAAGTTCGATTCAAGCCTCACACAAGGCACGGCCTGTAACCCGTCACGATTGGTTGGCATGCGAAGGGACGGGCAGTGGGCATCTTAATCGGACTCGTTGTGACGCTTGGCTGCGTGCTGGGCGGCTTCATGGCCATGGGTGGACACGTCGACGTCCTGTGGCAGCCCTGGGAAGTGGTGATCATCTGCGGCGCTGCTTTCGGAACTTTCCTCGTCGCCAACCCGATGTCGACGGTCAAGGATACCGGAAAGGCGTTGGGCGAGGCCTTCAAGCAGGCGGTGCCGAAGGAGAAGGACTATCTCGAGGTTCTGGGCGTCCTTCACAATCTGATGCGGGAATTGCGCACCAAGTCACGCAGCGAGGTCGAGGCCCACATCGACAATCCCGAAGAATCGACGATCTTCCAGTCATTTCCCCTTGTCCTGAAGCGGCATGACCTGACGCACTTCATCTGCGACTACTGCCGCCTCATCATCATCGGCAATGCGCGGTCGCACGAGATCGAGGCGCTGATGGACGAGGAAATCCAGACGATCAAGGCCGACAAGCTGAAGTCCTATCACGCGGTTGTCGCCGTCGGCGACGGGTTCCCGGCGATCGGCATCGTGGCGGCCGTGCTCGGCGTGGTGAAGGCCATGGGCGCGCTGGACCAGTCGCCGGAAATTCTCGGTGGCCTCATCGGCGCCGCGCTGGTCGGCACCTTCCTCGGCATCTTCATGGCCTATTGCGTGATGACCCCCATTGCCACCAAGATCAAGACGGTGCGCGAGAAGAACAATCGCCTCTATGTCGTGGTCAAGCAGACGCTGCTCGCCTACATGAACGGCTCGCTGCCGCAGGTCGCCATCGAGTTCGGCCGCAAGACCATCTCGTCCTACGACCGTCCGTCGATCGACGCCGTGGAGCAGAGCACGCTGAATTCGGGCGGCGACGCGAAGAAGGCGGCCTGACGCATGACGGTGCGTGACGGGGAACGTGGCTGAGATGACGGCTCCGGCAAGCCCAGCGGACATGCGCGCCTATATCGTCGAGCGCCTCGTCGGCGAGATCGGCGAGCCGGATCACATCGTCGACACGGCCCGCTCGCTTGCCGAACGCGCATTGCCGGCCATCCGCCAGGGGCTTGCCGACAACCTGTCGGCGCCGCTCCAGGTCGAGATCACCGGTGTCGAGCTGGTGCGCTTTTCCGAGGCGCGCCCGAGCGGCGCCGACAATCACGCCATGACCGTGGCCTCGTCGCCCTCCTCGCCCGATGCGCTGATCCTCATGATGGACCCCAACGCGCTGGCGCTGTGCGTCAGTACCCTGTTCGGCGGCGATCCGGACCTGTCTGTGACGCCCATCGAACGGCCGCTTTCGCCGACCGAGGTCGAGGTGGCCAGCATGGCGTTCGAGGAAGTGGCAAAGGCCATCAACGGCTCGGGCGCACGGGCCTTCGAGTTCAGGATGCCGCTGCCATTCGCCATCACGGGAGCGGAGTTGCGGAAATTCGTCATTCGCGACGGTCCCGCGGTCCGTGTCTCCTTTTCGATCGCCTCCAAGGCAACGAGCGGCTCGCTGTCGCTGACCATGCCGCAGCGCGTGCTGCTCAAGCACCGCAGCGACGGGGCGCAGTTCGTTGCCGGCGCACCGGCCGCCGCCGAGACGGAATGGCGGGAGCGCTTCAACGAGGAGGTGATGCGCTCTGCGGTTTCGCTCGAGGCCACCATGCCGCTCGCCAGCATGACGCTCGGCGAACTGTCGACCATCCAGCTTGGCCAGATCATAGAGTTCGAGGAATCGGCCCAGAGCTCGGCGCGGCTTTCGTCGCGCAACAAGACACTTTTCGTATGCGAGTTCGGCAAGCTCGGGCAGAATTACACCGTTCGAATCAGGCACCCGTTCGATGCAGGCAAGGACCTGATCGAAGGGCTCATGCCAGGCTGACGATCTCAAAGAATGCGCCTTGAAGGGAATACGAGATGAATCCAGCCAGCGAAGCAGTCGAGCCGGAAGTGCCCGAAGACCAGCTCAACCGCGCGATCCAGGAGTTGCGCGGCGTGCTGCACGAGGACGAGAGCAGCCCGCAGCCGCGGCCGGTCGCTGCGATGGAGGCTGGCTCGCCCAATGCCGCCGTCATCATGAACATCCCCGTGGAGGTGCAGATCGTGCTTGGCAGCACCGAAATGCCGGTGTCCGAGCTGATGGCGCTGCAGAAGGGCTCGACGGTCGCGCTCAACCGCAGGATCGGCGAGCCGGTCGACATCGTGGTCAATGGCCGCAAGATCGCACGCGGCGAGATCACCGTCCTGGAAAGCGACCCGTCGCGTTTCGGCATCCGCCTGACCGAAATCGTCACGGCGGCCAAGCCGGCATGATCCAGGACGCCGATCGCTGCATGAGATCCGGGATGCCCATCTGATGGCGTCGTCGAACCTCACGCGCGCCCAGAAGGCGGCTGCGATTCTCGTTGCCATGGGCAAGCCCTCGGCGAGCCGGCTGCTGAAATTCTTCAAGCAGGAAGAGTTGAAGGCGCTCATCGAGGGAGCGCGCCTGCTGCAGACGATTCCGCAAAGCGACCTGGAAAGGATCGTCGCCGAGTTCGAGGGTGAATTCACAGAAGGTGCCGGCCAGCTCGATTCCGCCGACCAGATGGACGACCTCCTCAACGAGACCCTGTCGCCCGAGGAAATGGACGCCCTCATGGGCAAGAACCAGCCGGTTGCCGCCGCCGATGCGCCGCTGCCGGTCTGGCCGGAACTCGAGAAGCTCGAGCCGGGCCGCATCGGTGCCTTCCTCGCCGAAGAGCACCCGCAGACGTCTGCCATGATCCTGTCGAAGCTTGCGCCGCAAAGTGCAGCCAACGTTCTCCTCACGCTCGAAAAGCCGCTGCGCAGCGAGATCATCAAGCGCATGATCTCCATTTCCACGATCCCGGAGGCGGCGACGAGGATCGTCGAGAACCAGCTGCGCGCCCGCGTGCTGACCGCGACGTCGGTCAAGGACACGTCGGCCGGGCAGACCCGCGTCGCCAGCGTCCTCAACGAGATGGACAAGAACCAGCTCGACGAGGTCATGCAGGACCTGCAGGATGCCGGTGCGGCTGACCTGGATGCCGTGCGCGCGCGGCTGTTCTCCTTCGAGGACATCCTGCTCCTCACCCAGAAGGCGCGCGTCGCGCTGTTCGACGGGCTCTCGACCGAACTCGTCACGCAATGCCTGCACCAGGCGCCGGCGGCGCTCACCGAGGCCGTCCTGTCGTCGATCGGCGCGCGGTCGCGGCGCATGATCGAGGCTGAACTCGGACAGGGCTCGGACAATGTGGCGATGGCCGACATCGTCAAGGCCCGCAAGTCTGTCGCGGCAACGGCGATCCGCATGGCGCGCGAAGGCGCGTTCGAACTGCCGTCCACCCAGAACGCCGCCTAGTTCCGCTAACCGGTCCGCAGCATCATGTCCGATACCGCCGACAAGGAAAGCAAGACAGAGGACGCGACCGAGAAGAAGATCCGCGACACCGTCGAGAAGGGCAAGCTGCCCGCCTCGCGCGAAGTCCCCATCTTCACCTCCTTCCTGGCCATCCTCGTCTTCACCGTCTTCTTCGCCAGCGACGCGGCCAACGATCTTGGCGTGTTCCTGGCGAGTTTCCTGGAAAAACCGGAAGCATGGTCGCTCGCCACGGGCGCCGACGTGCTCCAGCTCTATGGCGTCGTGTCGGTGGAGGTAACCAAGGCGCTGGGCGCCATGCTGCTCCTGCTCGTCGTCGCCGGCGTCGGGGCGTCGGTCGTGCAGAACCTGCCGCAGTTCGTGGGGGAGCGCATCCGGCCGCAAGTGTCGCACATCTCGCTGAGCCAGGGCTGGAAGCGCCTGTTCGGCGTGCAGGGCCTCGTCGAATTCGCCAAGTCCGTCGCCAAGCTCACCTTTGTCGTTCTGGTCCTGGTGATCATGTTCAACGATGACCATGCCAGGCTGCTGGCCGGAATGCTGACCCAGCCCGCCCAGTTCGGCATGGTCATCCGCGAGATGATGATCGACATCCTGCTGGTGATCGTCTTCGTCATGGCCGTGATCGCCGGCGTCGACATCGTCTGGTCGCGGTTCCACTGGCTGCAGGACCTGCGCATGACCAAGCAGGAGGTCAAGGACGAGTTCAAGCAGGCGGAAGGCGACCCGATCATCAAGTCGCGCCTGCGCTCCATTGCGCGCGACCGGTCACGCAAGCGCATGCTGTCGGCGGTGCCGCGCGCCACGCTGATCATCGCCAACCCGACGCATTTCGCCATCGCGCTGAAATATGTGCGCGACGAGGACAGCGCGCCCGTCGTGCTGGCCAAGGGCCAGGACCTCATCGCGCTCAAGATCCGTGAGATCGCTGAAGCCAACGGCATTCCCGTCTTCGAGGACGTCGCTCTGGCGCGATCCATGTACAAGCAAGTTTCGGTCGATAGCGTGATCCCCAGCCAGTTCTTCCAGGCGGTCGCCGAGCTCGTGCGCATCGTCTACGCCAACAAACCGCAGCGCAAAGACAGATGATCCGCCAGTCATACGCAGCCTCTCGCGAAGTCATCGTTGCCAAGGCCATTCGCGAGGTCGTCGGCGAACTGCGCCTCGTCGACGTCGCGGACTACATCGCCTTCATCCGGCTGGAGCATTTCGCGACCATTTCCGACATCGTCGATTCCGCCGCGGAGCTCTTCTTCATGCCGCGCACGGTGCGTCTCGGCAATGGCGGCGAGGCACATGTGGCCTGGGCGGAGGTGCCGCGCATCGTGCTCGACCTGGAACTGCGGCCGCGCGGCGCGACCGTCTATTTCGCGCTCTCGATGGGGGCCGAGGATGCCTCGGTCGAGGTCAACTACGTCGCCTTCGACAAGCCGGACGCCGACCCCGACAAGAACACGCGCTTCCTCGAGGCGGCGCTGGAAGACGCCCGCATCCGCCCGACCGTGCCGATGGCGCGTGCCGGCGTGATGCCGCCCGGATATCTTGCGCCGTAGCCGGCAAGATCCCTGACGTCAGAGCTACTCGATCAGCCCGATGCGCAGGGCCTTGGCCACGGCATGCATCCGGTTGACGGCGCTCAGCTTCTGCGTGGTGTTGGTCAGATACTGGTTGGCGGTGTGCACCGACAGCTTCAGCGACGTCGCGATCTGCTCGCTGGTGAAACCCTTGGCGGTCAGCTTGAGGCATTCCAGTTCGCGCTTGGAGATCGCCGGGATCTTGCCGAATTCGCCTGGCCGGATCAGCGCCACGGCGTTGAACAGCGAGAAACAGCGCGCGTGGATCTCCAGGAGCTGGTCGCCGGCAAGCGTCATGTCGCGCCCAAGGAACAGGACGAGGCCGCACTGCCCGCGCTCGCCATAGACCGGGAAGGCGATGCCCGGATTGCCCGGAACGAGTTCCGTGATACGCGCCGCCTGCTCCAGCCCGGCAAAGGCGGTCGCCGACGCGCAGGCGCCGCCGTCGCTCCACCAGCGGGGCAGGCTGGAGGTGCGCGTGTGCTTGACCAGTTCCTCGCCATTGCTGCCGGAGACGTATTTGGTTGCGGTCGACACCTTTGGATAGTCGGAATCGAAGCACGGCACGAGCCGGGAGCGCTCCATCGAGGGGCTGACGAAGAACAGCCCGAACTCGGCGGCGTTGAGATCGATGCCGATCCAGTGGCAGCGGCGGACCGCGTCGGGGATGGTCAGGGCCTGGTGGGTGTCGGAACCTAACGAGAAGGCACCGAACAGCGTCTGCCGCTGGCTGAACAGGGCTTCCGCCATATCCCTGGCTTCGGTCGATTTCAAATGATCCCGCTCCTGATTGCAGTGGCCACCGCCATGGCGCGGTTGGAGGCCGCGAACTTCTGGATGGCGTGGGTGATGTAGCTGTTGACCGTGTTCGACGAGACGCCGAGGATCATCGAGACCTCGTCGGTCGTCTTGCCTTCCGAGACCCAGAAGAGGCACTCGCGCTCGCGGTCCGACAGCGGGTCCTGCAGGGCCGCTGCCGCGAGCAGGTTGGGGATTTGCGACAGCGCGTAGCAGCACTGCATCTGCGCCTTCATCAGGTCGCTCGGCTGGAGGCGACCCGCCTCGGTTGTCGACAGCAGGAGGAAGAAGCGCTGGCGCCCGACGAACAGCCTGAGCGAATAGATCTCGTCGTGGCCGAGCACGTCGAGCAGCCGCGCCTCCTCGCCGGAAACCGCGCCGGACAGCGACGGCGCCTTGCTGCTCGCAAAAGGGCGCGGGCGACTGCCGGGAGCGGCGGCCAGCGGGCTCTGCGCGATGCTGGCGATGAGTTGGTGGCCGACGAGCTGGATCGCGTCGTAGATCCAGTTGGAGGATATGATGCGCACGTCGTTGCGGTTCTGGTCGTGCAGGATCGCCACCAGCATGTAGCTGTCGGCGTTGATCTGCTGGGCCAGCCCCATGAGGAAACCGGTCAGGTCGCCGCGTGATGCGAGCCTGCCGGCAAGGCCGGCCGTTTTGGAAATATGTGCGCCGAGACGTGTCATTGCGCCTGAAGAAGTCCGAATCGCTCTAACGCCCGGCCCTGCACCGCAGGTCACCAAGCTGGAAAACGCACAAACTGTTACGAGACAATCGCCCAGCCCGGACAGGGCGAGCGGACGAACCTGAAGTACCCCTGAACCCGTCTCCCGCCCGATCCCAAGGCCGGAGACGCGTCGCATCCAGGGGCTCGTCGTCCCGGATGCGACTGATTCGGGTCTAATCTATCGTCTGTCGAATCCCACCGCAAACCTCGAATTCACGCTGAATCACGAAAGGGTGTTGGCGAGTCTTTTTGGCAACGCCGGTCGGCCGGCGGGTGCGCTGATCTTGCAACCGGACCGAATCCGGGGCATGCACGGCACGATTTGCCATTCATGGAGGACACGATGAAACGGTCGCGCGTCAACGAGATCATCCGCGAGGCGGACGCCTTCATCCGCTCCTTCGGCTATGTCATGCCGCCCTTCGCCTACTGGTCGCCCGACGAGCTGAAGGCGCGCAGGCCCGCGGGCATCATCGATGCCCGCCTCGGCTGGGACATCACCGACTATGGCGAAGAGAAGTTCGACGAGCTCGGCCTGTTCCTCTTCACCGTGCGCAATGGCCGCGCGGAAGACCTCGCCAAGGGCAAGGGCATGCTCTACGCCGAAAAGATCATGATCTCGCGCAAGGATCAGATGTCGCCAATGCACCGCCATGACGTGAAGGCGGAAGACATCATCAACCGTGGCGGCGGCAAGCTTGTGCTCGAACTGTTCATGCCGGACGCCGAGGGCGGCATCGACCGCCACGCCGAGGTGCGGGTGCCGACCGACGGCATCATCCGCACGATGCCTGCCGGCAGCCTGCTCAAGCTCGATCCCGGCGAGAGCGTAACGCTCTTGCCCGGCGTCTGGCACGCCTTCTGGGGCGAGGGCAAGGACGTGCTGATCGGCGAGGTGTCGACGGTCAACGACGACGTCACCGACAATGTCTTCGAAAAGCCGATCGGACGCTTCTCGCGGATCGAGGAAGACGAAAAGCCGCTGCATCTGCTGGTTTCGGACTACGAGACCCATCTCTGAGGACCAACGCCGCTTCCGGACCAGCCAGCGCGCTTGCAATTGTGGCGGCGCGCGGGTAGTGACGATGAATACTTCACTGACAGTGAAAACACTGTCCTGAGGCGGATGTAAGCTTGGCGGAAAAAAGCGTGCAGAAGAGCAGCGTTGGCGCGGTAGTCCAGCCGCAGGTGCGCGTCGTGGATCTGCGCGCTGCTCCCGTAGCATTGACGCAGGACCCGCACGCCGTGCGCGACACGCGCGAGAATGTGCTGGAGATCGCGATCGGCCGCGAGGTGCGGGCCTTCCGCAAGAAACTCGGCATAACGGTCGCCGATCTCGCTGCCGCCACCAACATCTCGCTCGGCATGCTGTCCAAGATCGAGAACGGCAACACCTCGCCGTCGCTGACGACGCTGCAGGCGCTGAGCCGCGCGCTCGGCGTGCCGGTCACCGCCTTCCTGCGCCGCTTCGAACAGGAGCGCAACGCCGTCTTCGTCAAGGCGGGCGAGGGGGTGGATGTCGAGCGCCGCGGCACGCGGGCGGGCCACCAGTACAATCTTCTCGGCCATGTCGGGTCGAACACGTCGGGCGTGGTGGTCGAGCCCTATCTCATCACGCTGTCGGAGGATTCCGACATCTTCCCGACCTTCCAGCATGACGGCATGGAGTTTCTCTACATGCTGGAGGGCGAGGTCGTGTACCGCCATGGCGACAATCTCTACACCATGACGGCCGGCGACAGCCTGTTCTTCGAGGCCGACGCGCCGCATGGGCCCGAAGTGCTCAAGCAACTCCCCTGCCGCTATCTCTCGATCATCTCCTACCCACAGGGCAGCGGCGAGTAGCCTCTCTTTCTTCCTTCTCCCCTTGTGGGAGAAGGCTCGGGTCGGCATTTGTGCGTCCTTCGAGGCTCGCCCGCCGAACGCTATTCTCCACCTTGAATGCTTTGCGGGCTCGCACCTCAGGATGAGGGCTGTCTGCGCTGACCTCTCAAGGGAGCGCCAGCACAAGCGTCCCTCATCCTGAGGTGCGAGCCCGCACCCGCATTCCAAGGTTGCCGTAACGCCAGCAGGGCGAGCCTCGAAGGACGCACGCCATGGCACTCCTCACCCCCTTCGCGCGGCTTCGATCTTCGCCACGTCGATCTTGCCCATCTCCATCATCGCCTCGAAGACGCGCCTGGCTTCCTCGCCGCCCGCGGCCATCGCGTCGGTCAGAACGCGCGGCGTGATCTGCCAGTTCAGGCCCCATCGGTCCTTGCACCAACCGCAGGCGCTCTCCTTGCCGCCATTGCCGACGACCGCGTTCCACAGCCGGTCCGTCTCTTCCTGGTCGTCGGTGGCGATCTGGAAGGAGAAGGCCTCGCTCTGCGGAAAGACCGGCCCGCCATTGAGTCCAATGCAGGGTATGCCGGCGACGGTGAACTCGACGGTGAGCACGTCGCCCTTCTTGCCGCCGGGAAAATCGCTCGGCGCGCGGTGCACGGCGCCCACCGTGCTGTCGGGAAACGTCTCGGCATAGAACCGCGCCGCGGCCTCGGCGTCCTTGTCGTACCAGAGGCAGATGATGTTTTTTGGGGTCATGGTGCGTCGTCCTTTCGCTGTCTGTCCGAGGCTGGCGCGGCTCCGCCAACCTGCAACCGATCGACGGCCCCGTCCTGCAACAGGATTGTCGTGCGGCCGATGGCCATGCGGTGAAGACGAATGGGCGGTCCTTCCGCCGACACCGGCCAGAAAGTCCGGAGAGACGTGAACCGCACACTCAGGTCCTAGAACTTGTCGCCCCGGACGACGTGCACCGTGGACCGCATGATGATGATGCCATGGCTGTCAAGCAGCGGTTCCAGCGCGGCCACGACCGTCTCCGCCTTTTCCGCGCTTGCGATCGTGAGAATCATGATCTTGGAGTCGGCGCGGGTGACCTGATCCTCGCTCCAGCGCCCGCCGTGTCCGGCGCCGCCCGAGGCAGGGAAAAGCGTGTATCCCGTGACCCCCACGCGCTTCAACACGTCGATGGCCGTGGGCGCCAGGGGTGCATCCACCAGAATTTCGATCTTGGTCCGTTCCACCATGACATTCATGATCCAGCCATCCAGTGCGCGAAGACGATGTAGAGCGGAATTCCCAGCGCCACGTTGAACGGGAAGGTGACCCCGAGCGACATGGCAAGCGACGTGCCGGCATTGGCCTGCGGCAGCGCCAGCCGCATCGCCGCCGGAACGGCGATGTAGGAGGCGCTGGCGGCGAGAATGCCCATCGCCGCGGCATTGCCCGTCCCCAGGCCCGCCAGGGAGGCGATGGCGACGCCCACCGCGCCGTTCAGGACCGGCACGGCAATCGCCATGGCCACGAGGCGCGCCGTCAGCGAGCGTGTCTCGCGCAGGCGCCTGGCTGCCACGAGCCCCATGTCGAGCAGGAACAGGCACAGGATGCCTCGGAAGCCGACCTCGAAGACCGGTGCGATCTGGCCGAACCCGTCCGCGCCGATCAAGCTGCCGATGAGGAAGCTGCCCACCAGCAGCACGACGGACCCGTTGAGCAAGGTCTCGTGCAGCAGGCCGGACGAGCCGATCGGAGCTGCTCCGAGAGAACGGCGGGCAAGCAGGAGACCCACCACAATGGCGGGGGTCTCCATCAGCGCCAGCACCGCCACCATGTAGCCGCTCGCGGGAATGCCGGCGAGGTTGAGTGCCTCCAGACCCGCGACGAAGGTCACGACGCTGACGGAGCCGTAGTGGGCAGCGATGGCGGCGGCATCGGTGGCCGATTGACCGGCGAGGTGTCTTGCCACCCAGTATGCCGGAACCGGCACCGCCAGAGACAGTGCGAGCCCGAGGACGGCTGCGACCGCCAGGTCGCTCGTCACGCCTTCCGCGGCCACGGCCACGCCGCCCTTGAGACCGATGGCGACCATGAGGTAGATCGCCATCGCCTTGCCGGCGGCCTCCGGGATGGTCAGGTCCGAGCGCGCCAGCGCCGCAAGTGCGCCCAGCGCGAAGAACAGGACCATCGGCGACAGCAGCGTCGCGGTCACGCGGCGATGACCGTCTTGCGCGTGCGCCACAGCGAGTAGCCGATACCCGCCGCCAGTATGACGAAGGTGATGCCCAGCGACCATTCCGGCGGGAATTTTGTCCAGCCGAACAGATCAGCAATAAAGATCTTGGACCCGATGAACACCAGCAGGATCGCCAGAGCCTGCTTCAGATAGGCGAAGCGGTGGAGGATGGCGGCCAGCGCGAAATAGAGCGCACGCAGCCCCAGTATGGCAAAGATGTTCGACGTGTAGACGATGAAGGGGTCGGTGGTGATCGCGAAGATCGCCGGCACCGAGTCGACCGCGAAGATCACGTCGGCCACTTCGATCGTAACGAGGGCCAGGAACAGCGGCGTCGCGAAGGTCGCCATCTTGCCCGCCGCGTTCGGCTGGCGGACGAAGAAAGCCTCGCCATGGATCTTGTCGGTCACGTTGAAGCGCCGCCGCACGAAGCGCAGCAGCGGGTTGTCCGACAGGTCCATCGCGTGATCGCTCCACCAGAGCATCTTGAAGCCGGTGAGGATCAGGAAGGCCGCGAAGATGTAGAGCACCCAGCCGTAATTGGACACGAGGGCGGCGCCCAGCCCGATCATGATGGCGCGCAGCACGATCACGCCGAGAATGCCCCAGAACAAGACGCGGTGCTGGTATTTTCGCGGCACGGCAAAGAAGCTGAAGATCATTGCGATGACGAAGATGTTGTCCATCGCCAGGCTCTTTTCGACGACGAAACCGGTCAGGTATTCGATGCCGGCCTGCGGGCTGATCTGCCACCAGACATAGCCGCCGAAGGCAAGGCCGACCGTGATGTAGAAGGATGACAGCGCGAGGCTCTCGCGCACGCCGATCTCATGTGAGCCGCGATGGAACACGCCGAGGTCAAGCGCAAGCAGGACGACGACCAACCCCATGAAGCCGAGCCACAACCAGGCCGGCTGGCCGAGAAAATCTGCAAACAGGAATTCCATGGTTCTCCCCTTGTCCTGAGGGGGAAACCCGAGCGGGCACGCAGTCCGCCTGCGCTACACCAGACCCAGCATCGAGTTTACCCGATGCGGTCCGACATCACGAGGACATCTCGTCAGAGGGGCCCGGTCCGCGCTGCGTCAGATGGGACGCGCGATCCGATTCGTCAAGGCGGGTTTGCCAGGCGTCGTGCGCATTTTTTAGTGGCGGCCTCAGTCCGGCCCAAACCCCGGGCTGGTCGGCGCGCCGTCGTCGCGCTTGGCCAGCCATTCGACCACGGTGGGGCGGTAGCGCGTCAGGCCCTTGTAGTCAGCGAGTTCGGTCGGCAGGTCGCGCAGCACGCGGTGCAGGCGACGCGCCCATTTGGGCGAGGTCGCCAGCTCGTCCATCTTGATCAGGTAGCAGCGGATCGGAAAGACCAGCGCGTTGGAGCGCGGCAGGCGCCAGAAACTCTGCAGCTCGACGCGCAGATGCACCTTCTGGCCGACATTTTCCGGCGTCACGGTGGTGCGGTCCGGGCCCCATTTGTGAAAATTCTCAGGTGACGTGTCGAGGCGCGGATTGATGGTCATGGTCCAGTTCAGGCGCCGCGCGGGCTGGCCCTGCTGGATGTTGGTCAAGAATTTCAGCGCCCGGGTAAAGATGCCCTTCTCATGCGCCAGCGGAACCGGCGCGTGCCACTCGAAGAAGTTCATGCCGATGTCGAAGTCGAGCGACCAGTCGGCCTGGGTGGTGACGATGCCGGCGTCCATCCACAGATTGTTGTCGCGCTGGTCGAGGATGCAGTAGTCGCCCTGGCTCTGGCGCGTGATGTATTCCATCGGCCCGTAGGGCAAGGTGGACGTGTCGCCGAAGATGAATTTCTGGTCGATGCCGAGCGGGCGGTTGATCCAGTGCCAGTCATCGCCGTCACGGGTCAGCGTGAAGTGCTCGGGATAGCTCTTCGCCTTCGATTCCATCAGGAGTTCGAGCAGGTCCCAGCCCGCCAGCGTCATGTGCGGCAGCGACTGGCAGCGCAGCGGATCCTCCGCCAGCACCATGGCGCGGTCGGCCATTTCGGAGACGTAGTGCTCGTCGACATCGAACGGGTGTTCCAGCACGCTGCCCTTCGGCCCCGCGACATGCGGCTCGATGTTGACGGCATACATGTAGCTGTCTTCATGGAAGGGGAACGGAAAGCGCCTGATGTGCTCGGGACTGTTTGCAAAGGTGAAATCGTCGCGAAACGTCTCGGTGCGGAAGTTGATGCCCATGGTGCCTTATCCCCTACCGTTCCAGGACCAGCGACGGTCCGACGAAGCGCGACACACAAGGCATGATCTTGCGCCCCGATCTGTGGTCTTCCTCCGACAGCCAGTGGTCATTGTGCAGGAAAATGCCGTCGCTTGACAGCACATTGGTCTCGCACTGGCCGCAGACGCCGCCGCGGCACAGATAGGGCGGGTCGACGCCGGCCGCCTCGATCGCCTCCAGCAGGCTCTCCTGCTCGCCGACATGGATCGTCTTGCCCGAGAGTTCCAGCGTCACATCGAAGGGCGCACCGGGCTGCGGCGCGGAAAAATGCTCGAAATGCACGGTTTCCGCAGGCCAGCCCGCATCTGCCGCCTGGGCGCGCACCCAGTCGATCATCGGCGCCGGGCCACAGACATAGAGATGGGTGCCGAGCGGCTGGCCATCGAGCAGGCGGGCGAACGGCAGGGCCTCGCCGCGATCGTCGCGGTAGAGGTTGACGCGTCGGCCGAAGCGCGACTGCAGCACGTCGGCATAGGTACCGAGAGCCTCGGTGCGGAAGGCGTAGTGCAGCTCGAAGGCGCCGCCTTCGGCCGCAAGCTGCGCGGTCTGCGCCATGAAGGGCGTGATGCCGATGCCGCCGGCGATCATCAGGTGCTTTTTCGCGCGCAGGTCGAGCGAAAACAGGTTGACCGGATAGGAGACGACCATCGCGTCGCCCGGCTTGACCCTTTCATGCATGAACAGCGAGCCGCCGCGCCCCGCATCGTCGCGCCGCACGGAGATCGTGTATTCGCTGGTGTCGACCGGCGAACTCATCAGCGAGTATGGGTTCATGCGGGTGCGCTCGCCGTCGCGCATCTCCACGACTGTATGCGCGCCGCCCGAAAAGGTGGGCAGCAGCCCGCCATCGGCGCGGCGGAAATGGAACCGCTTCACCATCGCGTTGACGGGCACGACATCCGTGACGGTTACCGCGATCTTGGTCGTGCCCGCGCTCACCGGAACATCTCCACCGTTTCTGGCACGCTGCTCTGGTCCTCGGCATTGATGCACACGCCCTGGAATGCGGCGATGCGGCGCGAATAATGGTCGCGCACGAACAGCAGCAGCCCGCAATGCGAACACGTCACCGGCTGCGTCGTGACATTTTCGGTGATGCCCTTGCAGTGCACGCACTGAATCCGTCTTGCCAGCGACCCGCGATGCTCGGTCTGGATGGAGGCATGGTCGATGCCGGCGTCGAGGGCTGCCTGCATCGCCTGGCCGATCAGCCCCTCGGTGCCGGCGAGATAGACGCGCAGGCCCATATGGGCGGTCGCCAGCGTCTGCCGGAGGCGGGGCAGGGCGGCCGGGATCGACGGCCCTTCGTAGAACTGGGCGGGCTGCAGCGCCTTCAGTCGGTCGACGAACTCGCGCGACTGGCCGGGCACGTAAATGATGTGGGCGCCGGCAAAGAAGCCTTCCGGCGCGGTTCTCGCAAGATCGAGGATGGCATGCGCTCCCTCGGCATCGGCCACCAGCAGATGCCGCTTGCCCGGCTGTGGCGAGAGCGTCCCGTAGACGGGCCGGCTGATGATGGAGGGTTCAATCATGCGCTGGCCCAATCGGCTGACCGGCCTGCATCCAAGTCACCCCCCCTCTGCCCTGCCGGGCATCTCCCCCTCAAGGGGGGAGATTGGATGATGGCACCGCGTCGTGCAATCACAGACCGTCGTGATGATGTGGAGAAGGCGAAGAGATTGATCTCCCCCCTTGAGGGGGAGATGCCCGGCAGGGCAGAGGGGGGTGCAACTGCGCGCAAGAGGCAAGGTGTCCTTTTCGCGTTGATGACTCTACCCCTTCGCCGTGCGCTTGGTCTTCTTCGGGTCGTCGAAGGGCAGCGCCTGGGCCGTTGCCTTGATGATGCCGCTGGCGTTCTTGATCTCGAGCGGCGTGCCGGGCTTGGCTGCGTCGACCGGCAGGCGGGCGATGCCCATCGATTTCTTCACCAGCGGCGAATACATGGCACAGGTGACGACGCCCACCTGCTTGCCGCCGATCAGCACCGGCGCGCCTTCGTCCGCGGGCTCCGTGCCGTCGAGCAGCACGCCATAAATCTTGAAGCGCTCCTTGCCCTTCAGGCGGTAATGCTCCTCGGCGCCGCGGAACCCTGTCTTGCCAGGGCTGACGGTGAAGTCGAGGCCGAGCTCCCACAGCGTGTCGCCGGGGCCCTCGTCTGCGAAGGGGTACTTCTGCGAATTGTCAAAGGGGTAGAAGAGCAGGTAGCTCTCGACGCGCAGCATGTCGAGCGTGGTGAAGCGGCAGGGGATGATCCCCATCGGCTTGCCCTCCTCGAGAATGCGGTCCCAGATCGTGCCGGCGTCCTGGCCGCGGCAGAAGATCTCATAGCCGCGCTCGCCGGTATAGCCGGTGCGCGAGATCATCACCGGCAGCCCGAAGAGCTGCGTCTGCATGTGATGGAAATAGGCGAGGTCGCGGATGCCCGACACATGCTTGGCCAGATAGTCGACGGCGAGCGGCCCCTGCAGCGACAGATCATGCAGATTGTCGTCGAAACGAATCGACACGTCGCGGCCCATCGCCGCCTTCTGCAGTTCCTCATGGCCCGTGCCCGAGCCGTGCACCACCATCCAGGAGTTGGGGCCGGTGCGGTAGAGGATGCAGTCGTCGGTGAATTTGCCCGCCTCGTTCAGCATGCAGGCATAGGCCGATTTGCCCGGATAGATTTTTTCGACGTCCCGCGTGGTGGCGAGGTCGATCATGTGGGATGCGTGCGCACCTGTGATGTGGACCTTCTTGAGGCCCGACACGTCCATCAGGCCCGCCTTGGTGCGGATAGCCAGATATTCGGCATCGGCGTCTGTGGAGTAGCTCCAGGCAGTGCCCATGCCGCTCCAGTCTTCAAGCTTGGAGCCGAGCGCCCGGTGGCGGTCGCCCAGTGTCGAGAATCTCCAGGATTGCGTCATTTGTGTACTCCGTTGAATCGCTGCGCCGCTGCCCCGAAGACCTGCGCCGGCATCCTTGCGAGTGGCGATATTGACTCGATCCTCAAGAAGCGCGCAATACTAAGATGCAAAAAGTTTCATTGAGAGGCAAAAAATTGTCCTGGGGAGGAAAGTGTCTATGGAGGGGAATCTCAACGCTCTGACCGTGGTTTTCACGGAATTCTACTACTGGGTCACCATCGTCATGATGTTCCTGATCCATGTCGGCTTCTGCACCTACGAGGTCGGCGTCGCACGCCGGCGGCACCATCTCAAGACGCTGATGAAGAACGCGATGGCGATCCCTCTGGTCACCATCACTTTCTATTTTTTCGGCTGGTACATCTACTTCGCATTCCCCAACGGTCCCGGTATCGCAGAGGGCGGGCTGGTCGCGTCGGACTTCGCGGAGGCCTGGAGTCCCCTCATGGCGACACATCTCAGCGGCGCTTCGCCCGATCTCGGGGTCGACGCGGCCCAGGCCGCCTACTGGCACCGTCTGAACGGCGTCTTCTGGGGAGCCTTCCTGCTCTTCTCCATCACCACGGCATCGATCATTTCCGGTGCCATAATCGAGCGCGCCCGCTCCGGTGCGTTCTGGATCATTGCCGTGCTGATCGGTTCGGTGATGTGGATCCTCGACGCGTCCTGGGGCTGGCATCCGCAGGGATGGATGGTCAGGCTCTGGGGGTATCATGACGCCTATGCATCGGGCGTCGTCCACGCGATTGCCGGCGGTGCGGCGCTCGCCTTCCTGATCGTGCTCGGCCCGCGCGTCGGCAAGTTTCGGGCAGACGGCACGCCGCGCGACATACCGCCCCACAATGTCTGGCTGGTCACGGTCGGGCTGTTCCTGATCTATACCGGCTTCTGGGGCTTCTACGCTGCCTGCAACATCCCGGTCATCAGCCCGGCGGCGATCGCCGGCCAGATTACCGGCGATACATGGACGGCGACGAACATCTATCTCACGCCCACGACCCTGTCGGCGATCACGTTCAACTTCCTGATGTCGCTTTCGGGCGGGATGCTTGCCGGCTACCTCGTCTCCAAGGGAGATCCATTCTGGACCTTCTCGCTCGGCCTGTGCGGCGTGATCTCGGCCTCGGCGGGCAACGACCTGTATCACCCGATCCAGGCCATGCTCATCGGCGCGATCGTCCCGTCGATCTGCTACAAGCTGCACTACTTCGTCGAACGCCGCTTCAAGATCGACGACGCCGTCGGCGCCGTGGCGGTGCATGGCTACGGCGGCTTCCTCGGCGTTGTCGTGGCGGGCTTCATGCTCTGGGGCGTGCCGTCGTCACCCTATGAGGGCTTCGCGGCCATCAATCCGCTCGGCAATTTCGCCGGCGCGGTCGTGATGGTGCTGCTCGGCTTCGTGCCCACCTTCATCGTGTGCAAGATACTGAACAGCATGAACCTGCTTCGCGTGCCCGCGAAGGTCGAACTGGAGGGCGTCGATTTCGCCATCCACAGGTCCTTCGAGGCTTCCGTCAACGACGTGGTCAGCGCCGAAAAAGCGCTGGTCAACAAGTAACCCGAGCGAGCGAGGAACAGGATCATGTCTACGAATGGACTGGAAAGCTGGGCCGTCGATCTCAAGGACGTCGGTGCAATCTACCCCTTCCAGGGCTCGGAAGTGCTGATGGTCGTCATCGGCATCGCGTTCTGGATCATCTGGCACATCATACAGATGCGACAGGAGAAGGCGGAGATCGAGGCCGATATGGCCGCCGACCGCAGCGGCGAAGAGACGCGCAAGGCGATCGACCGGTACTGATCGCACACGTCCGACGCCGGGCAAGCCGGCGTCGGACCCCTTCCGCCCTCTTTTCTCAAGTGAAAAAATATTTCATGCCAGTTGATAATCAGCCGGTGAATTGCTAGCTCTCGGACAGGCATTACCCTCCAGGAGGAATGGGCCATGTGTGGCATCGTCGGACTTTTCTTGAAGGACAAGGCGCTGGAGCCTGAGCTCGGCGCGATGCTGTCGCAAATGCTGGTTCTGCTCTCCGATCGTGGCCCCGACAGTGCCGGCATCGCGATCTACAACGCGGGCTCCGCGGGTCGAGCAAAGATCACCATCCAGTCATCCGAGCCGAAGGCCGATTTCGACGGGCTCGCCGCTGAACTCGGCAAGCGGCTCGGCGCCGAGGGCACGGTCCTCGTCAAGTCGACCCACGCCGTCGTCGGCGTGCCGGTCGCCATGATGGAGCAGGCCCGCGCCGCCATCCTGGAACTGCGCCCCAGGGCGCGCGTCATGGGTGCCGGCGAGGCGGTCGAGATCTACAAGGAGGTCGGCCTGCCGGCGGCCGTGGTCAAGCGCTTCGATCTTGCCGCCATGACCGGCTCGCACGGCATCGGCCACACCCGTATGGCCACCGAATCCGCCGTCACGACGCTCGGCGCGCATCCCTTCTCGACGGGGCCCGACCAGTGCCTCGTGCACAACGGCTCGCTTTCGAACCACAACAATGTACGGCGCGAGCTGAAGCGCGACGGCATGACATTCGAGACCGAGAACGACACGGAGGTCGCCGCCGCCTACATCTCCAACAAGATGGCGCATGGCGCCAATCTCGGCGAGGCGCTGGAAAACACGCTGTCGGACCTCGACGGCTTCTTCACCTTCGTCGTCGGCACCAAGAACGGATTTGGCGTCGTGCGCGACCCGATCGCCTGCAAGCCGGCGGTCATGGCCGAAACCGACCGCTACGTCGCGTTCGGCTCCGAATACCGCGCGCTCGCCAATCTGCCCGGCATCGAGGATGCCAGGATCTGGGAGCCAGAGCCTGCCACCGTCTACTTCTGGGAACATTGACACAATGCCGACAATCGACCTTGCGGCCTCGTCGCTGCGCGAACTCAACCAGGCGCTGCACGCGGTCAAGGCCGGCTCCAACGAGACCGCCTGGGAAGTGCTCAACCCGAAGGGCAGCCACGCGGTCGCCGTCGGTGTCGATGCGCCGATCACGGTCGATGTGCGCGGCAGCGTCGGCTATTACTGCGGCGGCATGAACTCGGACGCACAGATCACCGTGCATGGTTCCGCCGGACCGGGTGTCGCCGAAAACATGATGTCGGGCTCCGTCGTCGTGAAGGGCGATGCCAGCCAGTATGCGGGCGCCACCGGACGCGGCGGCCTGCTCGTCATCGAGGGCAATGCCTCGTCGCGCTGCGGCATCTCGATGAAGGGCATCGACATCGTGGTGAAGGGCAATATCGGCCACATGTCGGCCTTCATGGCGCAGTCGGGCACGCTCGTCGTGCTGGGCAATGCCGGCGAGGCGCTCGGCGATTCGATCTACGAGGCAAAACTGTTCGTGCGCGGCTCGGTCAAGAGCCTCGGCGCTGACTGCATCAAGAAGAAGATGAAGCCCAAGCACCTGGAGCGGCTGCGCTCGCTGCTGGAGCGCGCCGGGGTAACCGGCGTGGAACCGGAAGAATTCACCCGCTACGGCTCGGCCCGCACGCTCTACAATTTCAACATCGACAACGCCGACGCGTATTGAGGCGGGACCCATGACCTACAAGAATCCGCCGACGACGCCCCGCAAATCCGCGACCTTCGACGACTATACTCTGTCCGAAATCCGCCGTGCCGCCTCGACCGGCATCTACGACATCCGCGGCGGCGGCGCCAAGCGCAGGCTGCCGCATTTCGACGACCTCCTGTTCCTCGGCGCCTCGATGTCGCGCTATCCGCTGGAGGGCTATCGCGAACGCTGCGATACAAGCGTCGTGCTCGGCGCGCGCCATGCCTCGAAGCCGATCCATCTCAAGATTCCGATCACCATCGCCGGCATGAGCTTCGGCTCGCTGTCGGGTCCCGCCAAGGAAGCGCTCGGCCGTGGCGCGACGCTCGCCGGCACGTCCACGACCACCGGCGACGGCGGCATGACGGAGGAAGAGCGCGGCCACAGCGAGACACTCGTCTACCAGTACCTGCCATCGCGCTACGGCATGAACCCGCGCGACCTGCGCCGCGCCGACGCCATCGAGATCGTCGTCGGCCAGGGCGCCAAGCCCGGCGGCGGCGGCATGCTGCTCGGCCAGAAGATTTCCGACCGCGTGGCCGAAATGCGCACGCTGCCCAAGGGCATCGACCAGCGCTCTGCCTCGCGCCATCCCGACTGGACGGGGCCGGACGACCTGGAGATCAAGATCCTCGAACTGCGCGAGATCACCAACTGGGAAAAGCCGATCTTCATCAAGGTCGGCGGCGCGCGGCCTTATTACGACACCGCGCTTGCCGTGAAGGCCGGCGCCGACGTCGTGGTGCTCGACGGCATGCAGGGCGGCACGGCCGCAACGCAGGAGGTCTTCATCGAGAATGTCGGCCAGCCGACGCTGGCCTGCATCCGCCCTGCCGTCCAGGCGCTACAGGATCTCGGCATGCACCGCACCGTGCAGCTCGTCGTCTCGGGCGGCATCAGGAACGGCGCGGACGTCGCCAAGGCGCTGGCGCTCGGCGCCGACGCCGTCTCGATCGGCACCGCTGCATTGGTGGCGCTCGGCGACAATGATCCGCGCTGGGAAGCCGAATACAACGAACTCGGCACGACGGCCGGCGCCTATGACGACTGGCACGAGGGCAGGGACCCGGCCGGCATCACCACGCAGGACCCGGAACTCGCAAAGCGCCTCGATCCGATCGTGGCGGGCCGGAGGCTTGCCAATTATCTCAAGGTCATGACGCTGGAGGCGCAGACGATTGCCCGCGCCTGCGGCAAGAACCATCTGCACAATCTCGAGCCGGAGGATCTCTGCGCGCTGACCATCGAGGCATCGGCCATGGCGCAGGTACCGCTGGCCGGGACGAACTGGATACCGGGGAAGAACGGGTTCTAGAGAACAAGCGCTGGGGACAGTTTACTTTTTTCCGCCGGCGCAAGCCCTCAAGCGTCTCGGCCTTCCTGCGGAAAGAAAGTAAACTGTCCCCGGCACAACCAAAGCGACAACGACCCCGAAGCGGGCGTGAACAGGGGAACAACTTTCGATGGCAACCGATCTCGCCGCCTACGCCAAGAAGAATGGCGTCAAGTATTTCATGATCTCCTACACCGACCTGTTCGGCGGCCAGCGCGCCAAGCTGGTGCCGGCGCAGGCGATATCAGGCATGCAGAAGGACGGCGCGGGCTTCGCCGGTTTCGCGACCTGGCTCGACCTGACGCCGGCGCATCCCGACATGCTCGCCATCCCCGACCTGGATTCGGTCATCCAGCTGCCATGGAAGCCGGAAGTCGCCTGGGTGGCATCCGACCTGATCATGGACGGCGCCGCCGTCGCGCAGGCGCCGCGCGCCACGCTGAAGCGGCTGATTGCGGACGCGGCCAGCGACGGCATGCATGTCAAGACTGGCGTCGAGCCCGAATTCTTCCTGGTCTCGGCCGACGGCAAGGAGATTTCCGACGCCGCCGATACCGCGGCAAAGCCCTGCTATGACCAGCAGGCGATCCTGCGCCGCTACGACGTGATCTCCGAAATCTGCGACTACATGCTGGCGCTGGGCTGGGGCCCCTACCAGAACGACCACGAGGATGCCAACGGCCAGTTCGAGATGAACTGGGAGTTCGACGACGCGCTGGCCACGGCCGACAAGCACTCCTTCTTCAAGTTCATGGTCCGCTCGGTCGCCGAGAAGCACGGGCTGCGGGCGACCTTCATGCCAAAGCCCTTTGCCGGCCTCACCGGCAATGGCTGCCACGCGCATATCTCCGTCTGGGACAAGGCCGGCAAGAAGAACGTCTTTGCCGACGACAAGATGGATCTCGGCCTCTCGGCCAAGGGCCGGACCTACCTCGGCGGCATCATGAGGCACGCCTCGGCGTTCGCCGCCATCACCAACCCGACGGTCAACTCCTACAAGCGCATCAACGCGCCGCGCACCATTTCCGGCGCCACCTGGTCGCCCAACACCATCACATGGACCGGCAACAACCGCACTCACATGGTGCGCGTGCCCGGGCCGGGCCGCTTCGAGCTGCGCTTGCCCGACGGCGCGGTCAATCCCTACCTGCTGCAGGCGGTCATCATTGCGGCGGGCCTCGACGGGGTGCGCAGCCAAGCCGACCCCGGCAAGCGCTACGACATCGACATGTATGCGCAGGGACACACGGTGAAGGGCGCGCCAAAGCTGCCGCTCAACCTGCTCGACGCGCTGCGCGAGTTCGACAGGAACAAGGCGCTGAAGGCGGCGCTCGGCGCCGAATTCTCCGCCGCCTACCTCAAGCTCAAGCATCTCGAGTGGAATTCCTACGCCGCGCATTTCACGCAGTGGGAGCGCGACAATACGCTGGATATCTGAGGCAGGCGCGGTGCGTCCTTCGAGGCTCGCCCGCCTATCGTAGCGCGGTAAACTTCTGCCTCGCGGGGGCTCGCACCTCAGGATGAGGGATGTCTGCGCCGAGGTGCCGCATCCTTCGAGACCCGCTCGTGTGAAAGCGTACGGGCTCTCGTGCGTTGCCGAAGGCTCCGCACCTCATGTTGTGACTGTTGGCGCCAAGGCCCCTTATCCTGAGGTGCGAGCGAAGCGAGCCTCGAAGGACGCAGGTCGCGGCAGGGCCTGCGTCCCTCGGGTATGGGCTTCTACGACCGCGGCTTGATCTTCTGCGGATCGTAGTGCGGGAAGGGCGTCACGGTGGCCGGCAGGCGCTTCTGGTGGCCGTCGAGCTTGCCGACCTCCACCGCCGTACCCACACTGCCATGCGTCACGTCGAGCCGCGCCAGCGCAATCGTCTTGCCGAGCAGCGGCGAGCGCGTCGCCGATGTCACCACACCGATCTGGGCGCGGCCGATGAAGACCGGGTCGCCGTGATGGACGTCGACATGCGCGTCGACGTCGAGCCCGACCAGCTTGTGCGAGGGCGTTTCCTTGCGCCGGATCAGCGCGTCGCGGCCGATGAAGTCGTCGGTCTTGCCCTTCAGCGGCACGGTGAAGCCGATGCCGGCCTCGAACGGGTCGGTCTGGTCCGAAAAATCGTTGCCGGCAAAGATCAGCCCGGCCTCGATGCGCACCATGTCGAGCGCCTGCAGTCCCATCGGCCGCAGCCCGTGTGGCTGGCCGGCCGCCCAGACCGCGTCGAACACCTTTTCGGCGTCGCGCGGATGGCAAAAAATCTCGTAGCCGAGTTCGCCGGTGTAGCCGGTGCGCGAGACGACGATCGGCACGCCCTGCGCATCGCCGATGCGGGCGACCGAGAAGCGGAACCACTCCAGCTCGTCCATCGAAGGCTGCAGCGGGGAGGTCCAGACGATCTCTTTCAGGATTTCGCGGCTTTTCGGCCCCTGCACGGCGATGTTGTGCATCTGGTCGGTCGAGGAACGCACCATCACCTTCAGGCCGAGCTTTTCGGCCTGTTCGCGCAGCCATGTGCCGCCGAAATCGTCGCCGCCGATCCAGCGGAAATTGTCGCGCCCGAGCCTGAGCAGCGTGCCGTCGTCGATCATGCCGCCATGCTCGTAGCACATGGCGGAGTAGACCACCTGGCCGATGCCGAGCTTCTTCACGTCGCGCGTCAGCACATACTGCAGCAACGCCTCGGAATCGGGACCGGTAACCTCGAACTTACGAAGCGGCGAGAGGTCGATCACGACGGCCTTTTCGCGGCAGGCCCAGTATTCCTCGATCGGGCCGGCCTTGGAGAAGCAGTTGGCCAGCCAGAAACCCTTGTATTCGACGAAATTGCGGGTGTGTTTTGAAAAGCTCGAATGGAAGGCTGTCTCACGGGTCATTTTCGGTTCTGCATCCGGTGTGGTTCGGGTGGCGACGGCGCGCGTGAATTTCTCGGCGCCCGTATAGGTCCGCACATGGATGTCGCTGAGATACCAGCCATTGGCGGGCGAGGTGTCGTCGGGGCAGGCGGAGGAGACGCAAACGAGGTCGGTCAGCGCGCGCATCAGCACATAGTCGCCGGGCCGCGACCAGGGTTCGTCGGAGACGACGAGGCCATGCGCGTCGATCGCGGTGTTGAAGAAGAAGTTGACCGCCATCCAGCCGGCGCGCGGCGTCACGCCATGCTCGGCAAGCGCGCCGTTGAAATTGTCGGAGCAGTTGATGTGGCCGGGATAGCCGATGTCGTCATAGTATTTGGAGGCGCAGGCGAGCGCGAATGCGTCGTGGCGCCCGCACGTGTCCTGCACGACCTCGACCAGCGGCTCCATGTCGTGGTCGTAGTATTTCGAATGCAGACCCGGCATCGGGTAGCTGGCGCCCATCAGTGTGCGCGTCGTCGTCACGTCGAGCGGATGGTCCTTGCCCTTGTCGAGCTTGCGGGCCGAAAAACACTGGAAGTCGGTGCACTGGCGCCCGTCGACGTCGATGATCTGGATGAAGTCGCCCGCCTTGACGAAGTAGGAGCGCGCCGTCGTCGACTTGACGCGGAGGTCGAGCACGGGGTCGGCCAGTGGCTCGGGCAGGTCGGATTTCATGTTGGCGCGGATGCGCTTGCGCTGCAGCATCACGACGAGCGGCGTCGCCGTATCGTGGCTGTCCACCGCCATGGGGCCGCCAGGCGCCGCAATGATCAGGCTGCCGTCGCGCGTCACGGTAAAGCTCTCGCGCGTGCCGGCCGGCGTCGTGCCGCCAAAAATGCGCACGGCGCTCGGTGCCGCCAGGTCGATGCCGCGCCGGGTGAGCCCGCTGCGGAAGGCCGCGAGGCTCGGGTCGCCTTCGAGAAGCAGCGCCTTGAGGCCAGCGGCATTGCTGTTGGCCTGCGCGCCGATGATGGCCGCGTCCGTTGCACCGGACGCATCAGCCGCGACGAGTTCGCAGGCCTGGCCGCCCTCGATGTCGGTCACGGTGACGGTGTCGCCTTCCTCGATGCCGACGAAGATCGCGCCGGCGCCGAGCACGGTATAGCGCTCCATGCCCTCGGGCAGCGACAGGATGCCTGACTGACGGATCACGCTGGGGCGGGGCGGGCCCGCCACGACGTTCGGATAGACTGCCTGATTCATGCGTGCCTCCCGTACAGTGTCGGCGCCGTTCCAAGAATGCCGGGTGTCGCCGCCATCAGGCGATACCCATTTCCGCCTTGCGCCGCTTCGCCCATGCGCCGACCAGCCGGTCGGTGACGATGCCGATGAAGGCGATGCCGAAGCCTGCGAGCAGGCCGCGACCGGTCTCCGCGCCGGGCAGCGCCTTGTATATTTCCTGGCCCAGATCGCGCGAGCCGATCAGGGCGGTGATCGCCACCATGGCGAGCGCCATCATGATCGTCTGGTTGATCCCGAGCATGATCTCCGGGACGGCGATCGGCAGTTCCACCTTCCACAGTCTCTGGCGCGGCGTCGCGCCCGAGGCCGTCGCCGCCTCGATCGTCGCTTCCGGCACCCGCATCAGGCCGAGATACGTGTAACGTATCGCCGGCACGCTGGCATAGGCCAGCATCGCGATCACGTTGGACAGGTCACTGGTCTGGAACAGCATGATGACCGGAATGAGGTAGATGAAGCTCGGAAAGGTCTGCAGCGTGTCGCAGACCGTCATGATCACCCGGGCCGCGCGCGGGCTGCGCGATGCCCAGATGCCGACCGGGATGCCGATCGCCACCGCCAGGATCGTGCATCCGGTGACCAGGTAGATCGTCAGCATAAGCGGCGTCCAGAAGCCGGCCACCAACATGAACCCGAACAGGCAGATCGGCAGGAGGGCGAGCCGCCAGCCACCCAGCCGCCAGCCGGCAAAGGCGAGCACGCCGATGAAGGTCGTCCAGGGCAGCGAGAGATAGAAGTCGCGGATGGGCAGGAGCAGCCAGATGGTGATCGTGTCGCGGATGGGCTTGATGTAGGCGAAGAGGTTGCGCGACACCCAGCGCACCGCCTCGTTGATCGGCTGGCCGTAGGACCAGGTCAGGTCGCGCGGCAGGACGCCGATCGGGGCAATCAGGCTCGCGGCCGCAAGCGTCACCAATGCGAGCGCCAGGAAGGCGACGAGGTGGATGTGACGCCCGGCCCATGACGAACCGACGGCGTGGCGGGTCGGCACCCGCAGCATGGCCGCCTGCGTCATGCGGTCGAGCACGATGGCGATCAGCGTGATGGCGATGCCCTGCTCGACGGCCTTGCCGATCTGCAGCTGCTGGAGCGAAAACAGAAGCTTCTGGCCCAGCCCCGAGGCGCCGACCAGCGAGGCGATGACGACCATGGCCAGCGTCTGCATGACCACCTGGTTCAGGCCGAGGAGGAGCGTGCGTTGCGCGGCGGGGATCTGGACCTTCCACAGCAGCTGGCGCGGCGTGCAGCCCGACATGCGCCCGGCCTCCACCACGTCGGAGGGCACCGTTCGGATGCCGAGCACGGTGCAGCGTGCCATCGGCGGCAGCGCAAAGACCAGCGTCGCCAGCATGGCCGGCACCTGGCCGAAGCCGAACAGCACGACAACCGGGCCGAGATAGGCCATGTGCGGCGTCGCCTGCATCAGGTCGAGCGCGGCGTTCATCACCCGCTCGACACGCGCGTTGCGGGTCGCCCACAGGCCGAGCGCCAGGCCTGTGCCGGCCGCCAGCGGAACGGTGACCAGCACGATCGCCAGCGTCTGCATGGAGTCCGACCAGAGCCCGAAGATCGCGAGATAGAAGGCGCAGAGGCCACACAGGATGGCGAGGCGCACGCCACCCAGCCAATGGGCGAGGATCGCCGTGCCGCCGACCACCGCCACCCAGGGCAGGGGCGGGACGCCCCAGTCCGGAATGCCACGGAACAGCACCGCCTCGGCGATGTCGAGAGGCACGGCCAGAACCGAGGCGATCGCGCGGGTGACCGGCTTGGCGATGGCGCCGAACCAGGCGAAGAAATCGGTGATCCAGTCGCGCACCGGCACCACCCATTCGGCGGGCCAGATGTCGAGCGCAGGCGCGAGATGGGCCGCCAGGAGCGTGCCGAGCACCACCGCCGCAAATGCCGCCAGCGCTGGAAGCGCCGTGGCGCCTGCCGCCACGTCGCGTCGGGCGGGCAGGGCGGCGTCGCTCACGGCTGGCTCGCCGGATAGAGCGCGGCGATCATCATGGCGCGGTTGATCGAGCCGATCGCACGGTTGTCTGCGTCGGTGACAGAGAAATCGGCGTCGGAGGAGAGCACCATGGCGGCCGCGTCCTCCAGCTTGGTGGAGGCGCGGATGGCGGTCGCTGCACCCGTCGCGATGGCCGGCGAGGCGATCGCGCCGACCGAGATGACGCGATGGCGCGGCGCGTGCCGCGTAAACTGGCGGACATAGTCGTTGACCGGGTTCGAGATCATCTCCTCGGCCGAGGCGATCTGCACGATGCGGCCTTCGTTCATGATGGCGATGCGGTCGCCGAGCCGGACGGCCTCGTCGAAATCATGGGTGATGAAGACGATGGTCTTCTTCAGGATGGTCTGCAGCCGGACGAATTCATCCTGCATCTCGCGCCGGATCAGCGGGTCGAGTGCGGAAAAGGGCTCGTCGAGAAACCAGATGTCGGGGCCGACGGCGAGCGACCGCGCAATGCCGACGCGCTGCTGCTGTCCGCCCGACAGCTCGCGGGGAAAATGCGTCTCGCGGCCTTCCAGGCCGACCAGCTTCAGCATCTCGAGGGCGCGGGCCTCGCGCTCGCCCCGCGCGGTGCCGCGGATCTCGAGCGGAAAGGCGATGTTGTCGATGACGTTGCGGTGCGGCAGGAGCCCGAAATGCTGGAACACCATGCCCATCTTGTGGCGGCGCAACTCGACCAGTTCGCTGGCCGAAACCCTCAGCAGATCCTGTCCGTCGAGCAGGATCTCGCCGGCGGTCGGGTCGTTGAGGCGCGAAAGCGCGCGGATCAGGGTCGACTTTCCGGATCCGGACAGGCCCATCACGATGAGGATCTCGCCTGGAAAGACATCGAAGGAGACGTCGCGCACGGCGCAGACATAGTGATGCTCGCGCAACTGCTCGGCGGTCGGGGCGCCGCCGTGGCTGGCCAGAAATCCCTTCGGGTCCTGCCCGAAAACCTTCCAGACGTTGCGGCAGGCGATCTTCGGCGATTGCGTCATCGAACCTCTGGAAAAAGACGTCTGCGGGGCAGCGGTCGTCGCCGCTCCCCCGCATGACAGGTTGCGTCAGCCCGAGCGTAGCGTGCTCGGGCGCGATGGCAACAGCCTACATCCACGCCTTCCAGACCGGCTCGTTGTCGGCGATCCATTTCTTGGCGGCTTCCTCAGGCGTCAGGCCGTCAACGTCGACAAGTGCCGCCGCCGCAGCGATCTGCGGGTTGGTGAAGTTCACTTTCTTGAGGAACTCGGCTGCATCCGGCCATTTCTCGGCCAGGTTCTTAGAACCGGCCTTCTTCAGATAGCCGCTGGCCGGTGCGCCGCAGTCGTAGATGGCGTCCGGGTTCTGGCCCCATTTCGGGTCGCTCCAGCAACCCGGCTCGAAGGTCGGGAACTCGACGAACTGGCCTTCGAACTTCGCCTCGATGAAGTTCGGCGTCCAGTTGAAGAGAACGATCGGCTCCTTGCGGTCATAGGCTGCCTGCAACTCGGCCCACAGCGTCGCCGCCTGGCCGACAGGCACTTCCTGGAAGTTCATCTTCAGTGCCTGGATGCGCTCCGAATAGTGCTTGCCCCAGTCGGCGGGCGGGCCCACGAAGCGGCCCTTGGTGCCGGTTTCGGCTGTCGCCAGCTTGGCGGCGCAGGCGTCGAGCGCCTTCCAGTCCGGCAGGCCGGGGCACATCTCGTTCATGTAGGTCGGATACCACCAGTCCTCGCGGGTCACCGCTTCGTGCGAGCCAAGATCGAGCGCGCCGGCCGCGACGGCCTTGTCGAAGGCTTCCGCCTGCGATCCTTCCCAGACCTCGATCTGGAAATCCATGTCGCCATTGGCGAGCGCCGTATACTGGAGCTGGGTGTCCGACGGCACGTATTCGACGGCGCGGCCCTGCTGCTCGAGCAACTGGCCGATCACATTGGCGAGCACGACCTGGCTCGACCAGTTGTTCATGATGACCTTGATCGGATCGGCCGAATCTTCGGCCATGGCGGGGGCGGCGGCGAATGCCGCCGACAGTGCCACGGCGCTGGCGAGCAGGTGCCTCTTCAGTCCGTTTTTCAGCATATAACTCTCCTCTGTTTGTTACGAAGCCGGATTTTCCGGCAGTTCCCACGCACGCCTTTGGCGAGAATTTTTCTTATGGTGAAAATTTATATACCATCACGAAGGGGCCGCAATGCCAAACCGACCGATTTCGAAGTTTTCTGTGGCCGGTTTCACGCGCGCTGTCGTCAAGTGCCTCAACAACAGGCAGAATTGCCGTTCGAGGCAGGGCAATATGCATTCGCCCGCAATGTCGCATTGACAGCGGAAAAGAACGAATTACGGTCCTGCCAGTGAAATTTTATTCGCACAAGAAAACAGCCTAGGGGGCGAAATGAACAAGCGCGTTGCCGTCATCGGAGCAGGCCCGTCGGGCCTTGCGCAGCTCCGGGCATTCAAGTCCGCGGCCGACAAGGGTGCCGCCATTCCGGAGGTCGTCTGCTTCGAGAAGCAGGCCGACTGGGGCGGGTTGTGGAACTACACCTGGCGCACCGGGCTCGACGAGCATGGCGACCCGGTGCATGGCTCGATGTACCGCTATCTCTGGTCGAACGGCCCGAAGGAATGCCTGGAATTCGCCGACTACACCTTCGAGGAGCATTTCGGGCGGCCGATCGGGTCCTATCCGCCGCGCGCGGTGCTGTGGGATTACATCAAGGGCCGCGTCGAGAAGTCGGGCGTGCGCCCCTGGGTGCGCTTCAACACGCCGGTGCGCATGGTCACCTGGTCGGATGCGACGCAGAAATTCACCGTCACCGCGCATGACCGCACCAACGACCACACCTATTCGGAAGAGTTCGATTTCGTCGTCGTCGCATCAGGGCACTTCTCGGTGCCCAACGTCCCCTATTTCGAGGGCTTCGAGACGTTCCAGGGCCGCGTGCTGCACAGCCACGATTTCCGCGACGCCACCGAGTTCAAGGGCAAGGACGTGCTGGTCGTCGGCCGCTCCTATTCGGCCGAGGACATCGGCTCGCAGTGCTACAAATATGGCGCGAAGTCGATCACGGTGACTTACCGCTCGGCGCCGATGGGCTTCAATTTTCCGGAGGGCTGGGAGCAGAAGCCGCTCCTGCAGAAGGTCGTCGGCAAGACCGCGCATTTCAAGGACGGCACGACGAAGGAGATCGACGCGGTCATCTTGTGCACCGGCTATCTCCACTCCTTCCCGTTCCTGACCGACGATCTGAAGCTCAAGACCAACAACCGCATGTGGCCGCTCGGTCTCTACAAGGGCGTCGTCTGGGAGCAGAATCCGGCGCTGTTCTACATCGGCATGCAGGACCAGTTCTACACCTTCAACATGTTCGACGCGCAGGCCTGGTACGCGCGCGACGTCATCCTCGGCCGCATTGCGCTGCCGTCCGCCGCGGAGATGGCGGCAGACAGCCAGAAATGGCGCGACCGGGAGGAGACGCTGGCCGACGCGGAAGCGATGATCTGGTTCCAGGGCGACTACACCAAGGAGCTGATCGAGGCGACCGACTATCCCTCGTTCAACATCGAGGAGACCAACAAGACCTTCATGGAGTGGGAGCACCACAAGATGGAGAACATCATGGGTTTTCGCGACAACGCCTACCGCTCGCTGATGACCGGCACCATGGCGCCAAAGCACCACACGCCGTGGATGGAGGCGATGGACGATTCGCTGGAGAGCTATCTGCAAGTGAAGTGAGGCTGGCCATGCGCACTGCATGGCCAGATCAGGATGTCACCGTCAGGCACCTTCTGCGACGGTCGCATTGCGCGACCGGCGCAGAAGGTGGAACGCCATGATGTGCGTCGCGCCCGAGATGCCCACGCCATAGAGCGGGATGAGCGCCAGCGGCAGTGTCTGGATCGCCGCCATGCGCGGGTCGCCCTGCAGGGTCAGCGTCAGGCCCGTGGCGACAGCAAGCACGAAATCGGCAAAGCCGAAGACGTGGAACGCCAGGTACCGGTTGCGTGATTCCGGCAGGATCGAAACCACCAGCGCGAAGATGCCGGCGAGCAGGTCGCCCCAGGCGGCGTTTCTGACGAAGGTTTCCGGCAGCAGGCCCTGCGACCCGTACCAGAAGAATACGATCGCGGCCGGGATGCGCCAGACGTGCAACAGGGTAAGGCGCCTGAGCCCGATCGCCGCTACGGTGCGCCGAAATGGCGCCGACGCCGCATAGATGGCGATCGGCACGAAAATGCCGAGTGCAACGAGCGGCGCGAGCAGGGGCGGGTAGAGCCTGCCGTAGAGTCCTGTCTGGGCAGCAATTGCAACCGCCATGCCCCAGATGGCCAGTGTGGCGAGAAGCAGCCGGATGTCGGCCTGCGGTTCGGGGGAGTGGTCCAGGGTCATTGTCTTCTCCTTTTTAAGTGTAACTGCACCTATTTGGCCGAAGTCAGACTGAGCGGGTGATCTTTCACCGACCCAGATCGTCGAGCGATGCGCGGATGCCGGTCCAGCTGTCCGGCCCGATGCGCCGGGCCGACTGTTCCTGCGCCTTTTCCCAGAGCGGGACCGCCCGTTGCAGCCTGTCGCGACCGGCCTGCGTCAGTCTCACGCTTCGGATCCGGCGGTCGTTCGGGTCGACGCCTGTCGCCACCATCCCCTCCGCCTCGAGCGGCTTCAGGTTGCGGTTGAGTGTCGTGCGATCCATCCCGAGCAGTTCCGCCAGCACGCCAAGCGCCACCGCCTCGTCGCGGGCGAGCGAACCCAGAATGCTGAATTGTCCCGAAGACAGGCCGGAAGGGCGCAGCGCCGCATCGTAGCGGCGCGAGACGACGCGCGCGGCCCGGTTCACGCCGAGGCACACGCATTGGGCAAAAAAGTCGGCGGCGTTGAGCGGGCGATCGGTCATGAGAGACATGATATGTGTAATTACACGTAATGTCAATCCAGGCGGCATCGCGCTTCGCGCCGACACTTTCCTTCTTGACGCAGACCGTCGCTGTCGCCGACGCGGGTCCCTCGCACGGCCCGCACGCTTGACATGCCGGCATATATTGACTTGCCGGCATCCATCCTCGGACTGTCACTGGCGGTTCTTGCGCGGCAGCCTCAGGTCACTGAAAGCTGGCCACCAAGCGTTGCCGGTGCTGCCGAGGGCCGCACACGGATCTCGACATCCTGACCCAGTGCGACGAGGAAGCGCATCAGCCGTTCGACGGAAAACTGACGAAAGTCGCCGCGCAGCATTTTTGAAATGTCGGGCTGCTTCACCCCAAGCAGTGCGGCGGCCTCGACCTGCTTGAGCTTGCGCCCCTTTAGGACGCGGTCGATCCTGTGGACGAGCTGTGCCTTGAGCAGATGCTCCTCGGCATTGGGCAGGCCGATGTCGGCAAAGACGTTGCCGGAGCCCACGAAAATTTCGGCGTTGCTCATGAAAGTTTTCCTCGTTCCAGCGTCTCGGCGTCGCGCAGCCTGTTCCTGACGATGTCCATCTCGGGCTTTGGCGTCTCGCGACCAGACTTCGACTTCTTCTGAAATGCGTGAAGCACATAGACCGCTTCGCCGAAGCGGACCGTATACATCGCGCGGAACGCCTCGCCTTTCAGCGCGCTCACGATTTCGACGACGCCGGCTCCGCCAAAGCCCTTCAACGGCTTGGCGTCGCGGTGTTTGCCGCCCATTTGGGCCAAATAAAGAGCGTAGCCCATGTGCGACCGCGCCTCTTCGGGCAGCGCGCAGAAGTCTTTGTAGCTCGTCCCAATCCAGACGAGCGGTTTGGATTCAGGCGGCTTCGTCATCTCCTGTTGAATATAGTGAAATCACTATATGGTCAAGATCGTTCGCCGGCCTCCATTTAAAGGGTCTTGAGCTTCCTCACTCCCCCCGCCGCGGCGAGCCATGGTGCTGGGCGATGCGCCAGTTGCCGTCCTGGCGTACCAGAACCCAGGTCATTCGGTAGGGCATCGGCTCCTCGCCATTGGCGAAATCGACATGGCCGGCAGTCACGGCAACGTCCGGAGAAACCTGGCTGACGCGGGGCATCTTGTAGGCCTTTACCCAGACCTGGTCAGGTACCTTCGAGAAATAGGCGCGGATTGCGTCGATGCCGACTTGCAGTTCGTCCACCGAACCGAACAGCGTCGCTTCCGTCGTGTAGCACGCCATGTGGCGGTCGAGGTCATGGCTGTTGAAGGCCGCGACCCAGGCGGCGTGCAGGCTCTCGACTGTCGGCGTATCGGTCATGTGGTCCTCCCGAAAATGAGTGCCGGAGAATGCACGGCATCGGGCTGGATCGCAAATGAGGATGAGGAGCGTGTGCGTCGTGGCGCGCCGATGGACTCAGAGTGGTCCACGCTGTAACATTCGGCGGCACTGGAGCAACGGTTTTGCAGAGCGAAAAGCTGAGCATCAGCCTGCCCGCCGACATGGTCCGCATGATCAGGCGCCAGGTCGACGAAGGCGCCTACGCCTCGACGAGCGATGTCATTCGCGAAGCGCTGACCATGTGGCAGTCGCGCGATACTGAGCACCTGGACCGGCTTTCCGCGATACGATCGTCCCTTGAAGACGCGGCGGCGGATCCCCGACGGTTTTCAGCGGGCGAAATCGCAGATCACTTCGACAGACTGCTTGAGCGCGCGGACACGTCTGAGCCGTGACGCGCGAGCTGGTCTTCGCTCCCGCAGCGCTGGCCGATCTCGAAGACATCTTCTGGTATATCGCAGCCGACAATCCACGACGTGCCCGTAGCTACGTCGCCGAGATCGAGGAGGCTTGCGGCCAGCTCCGCGATTTGCCCGAAATCGGCGTGGCGCGTCCGGATCTGCTCGCGGGCCTGCGCGTCCTCCTCCTCTGGCGGCGCATTGTCGTCGCCTACAGGCTACTGCCCAACCATGTCGACGTCCTTCGGGTGTTCTCCGCTGGCCAGGACTACGAAGCGATCCTGTCCGGTACGTGATCGCTGCAGCAGCCCGTCACCCCAGCTTGGCGCGGGCCTTTGCGCTCCAGGCGGAAAACAGCCGGTCGGCGATGATGCCGATGAAGGCGATGGCAAGGCCCGCCACGATGCCGCGGCCGGAATCGGCCTTCGACAGCGCGATGAAGACTTCCTGGCCGAGGTCGCGCGTGCCGATCATGGCGCAGATGATGATCATGGCCAGCGCCATCAGGATCGTCTGGTTGACGCCCAGCATGATTTCCGGAAGCGCCAGCGGCAGCTGCACCCTCCAGAAGGTCTGCCGCTTCGTGCAGCCCGACACCACGGCCGCCTCGATCAGCGCCGGCGGCACCTGGCGGATGCCATGATTGGTGTAGCGGATCGCCGGCACCACCGCGAAGGCGACGGTGGCGATCATGGCGGTGACATCGCCGACGCGAAACAGCATCACCACCGGGATGATGAAGCAGAAGGACGGCATCACCTGCAGTGTGTCGATGATCGGGTTGACGATTTTTTCGACGCGGTCGCTGCGCGAGGCAAGCAGGCCGATCGGGATGCCGATGAGGCAGGCGATGAAGGCGGAGATGCCGCAGAGATAGACGGTCGCCATGGTCTTTTCCCAAAGGCCCGTGACCGCGCAGAAGATGGTGAGCAGCACGACGGTCAGCGCCAGGCGAACGCCGCCGAGCTGGAAGCCGGCAAGCCCGAGCAGGAAGACCGCGCCGAGCCAGGGAAAGCCCTCGCAGAAGGCGCGCAGCGGGTTGAGCACATAAAGGATCAGCGCGACACGGAACGCCTCGATATAGTCGAACCAGTTCACCGTGATCCAGTTGACGCCGGCCTTCCATGCCGGCGCGGTGGTGAAGGTGATCGCCTTGGGCACGTCGGCAAAGGCCGGGATGAAGAGGCCGGCAAGCGTCGTGGCGACGAGCAGTATGGCTGCCAGCGACAGGTTCGGATAGCGCCGCCAGAACGTCGGGCTCTCCTCGTGATGGACATGGCCGGCGGAGTTGCGCCGGGCAAAGGCCTGGCTCAGCCGGTCGAGCGCGATCGCCAGCGCCACGATGGCAAGCCCCGCCTCCATCGCCTCGCCGACCTTCAGCGCGCGAAGCGCCAGCAGCACGTCGTAGCCCAGCCCGCCGGCACCGATCATCGAGGCGATGATCACCATGTTGAGCGCCAGCATGATCACCTGGTTGACGCCGACCATCAGGGTCGGGCGCGCCGAGGGCAAAAGCACCCGCCACAGCTTCTGGCGCGGCGTGCAGCCGGCCATTTCGGAGAATTCGCCGATCTCGACAGGCACGCGCGACAGGCCAAGCATGGTGGCGCGCACCATGGGCGGCGTGGCAAAAATGGCGGTCGCGATCATTGCCGACACCGGGCTGTTGCCGAACAGGAGCAGCATCGGGATCAGGTAGGCAAAAGTCGGGATGGTCTGCATCAGGTCGAGCGCCGGCGCGATGAAGAGCTTCTCGGCCCATGGCTTGCGCCAGGCCCAGACGCCGACGAGCAGGCCGGTGATCAGGCAGAAGGGGACGGCAATCGAGATCAGCCCGAGCGTCAGCATGGCGCTGGTCCATTTGCCGAACAGCGCGATGTAGAGGAAGCAGCCGCCCACCAGCAGGCCGAGCTTCCAGCCACCCGCGGCGCGCCCGGCGAGGAACGCGGCTGCACAGACGCCAACCCAGGACAGGCGTGGCAGCACGAAGGCCCCATCGCCGGAGCCGAACTTGAAGCTCTTGGCCAGCAGGTCGAGCGTGAAGTCGAGCGGCACGCCCAGAATTGCCGTGATGGAGCGCGTCAGCCAGGTAAGGTTGCGCTTCATCCAGTTCATGATGGCGCTGACCCAGTCCGCGACCGGCACGATGGCGGCTGCCGGATAGTCGACGGCCCAGCCGATCTGCCCGCGCAGCAGGAAGACCGCCAGCACCGCCGCCAGCGCGAGCGCCCAGACGAGCAGCCAGGGCTGGATCGGCCTTGCCCGGCGCACAGTGATGTCGGTGGCGACCGTCATGCCCGTGCAGGCTCCTGGCCGATGCCGGCCAGCAGCGCAATCACCGCTTCCGGCGTAACCTCGCCCATCGGCTTGCCGCTGCCATTGACGACGGCAAACGGCTTGCCGGACGACACGATGCCCGCGGAGAAGCTCGCGACCTTGGCCTCGGGCGCGATCTCGCCGCCATGCTGACCGCCATGCAGCGGCTGCATCAGGCTCCTGGCCGAGATCACCTTGGCGCGCTGCACGTCGCGGGTGAACTCGGCGACATAGTCGGTGGCGGGCTTGACCACGAGTTCCTCGGGCGTGCCGACCTGGATGACCTCGCCGTCTTTCATGATGGCGATGCGGTCGGCGAGCCGGATGGCTTCGTCGAAGTCATGGGTGATGAAGACGATCGTCTTGTGCAGCACCGCTTGGAGCCGCATCAGCTCGTCCTGCATCTCGCGGCGGATGAGCGGATCGAGCGCGGAGAAGGGCTCGTCGAGGAACCAGATCTCCGGCTTGGTGGCGAGGCTGCGCGCAATGCCGACGCGCTGCTGCTGGCCGCCCGACAGCTCGCGGGGATAGAAGCGCTCGCGACCGCGCAGCCCCACCAGTTCGATGACCTCGCGCGCCCTTGCGTCGCGGGCAGCCCGGTCCATGCCCTGTATGGCGAGCGGAAAGGCGATGTTCTCGATGACATTGAGATGCGGCAGCAGGGCGAAATTCTGGAACACCATGCCCATGCGATGGCGGCGCAGGTCGATGAGCTCTGCATCCGAGATCTTGAGGAGGTCCTTGCCCTCGAACTCGACAGTGCCGTAGGTCGGCTCGACGAGGCGCGACATGCAGCGCACCAGCGTCGACTTGCCGGATCCGGACAGGCCCATGATGATGAAGATCTCGCCCTGGCGAATCTCCAGGTCGACGGCGCGTGCCGCGCCAACCAGGCCCGCAGCGGCAATCTCGGGGCCTGTCGCCTTGCCCTTGTGCTCACGGATGAAGCTGCCTGCGTTGGAGCCGAACAGCTTCCAGACATTGCGGCAAGCGAGTTTGACCGGGCGGGCGTCCACATTTCTGCGGTCCGCCGACATGTCCGTGTCAGCAGCGTTGGTCATTCATGGTCCTTCGGCGGTGTCGAAGCATTGGGCGGCGCCGCTCAGTGGGAGCGGCGCCGCGTCTCGTGTAGGTCGGGCCTATTCCGCCCACTTCTTCCAGGTCGCCTCGTTGGCGGCGATCCAGGCGGCCGCGACGTCTTCCGGCGACTTGCCGTCGAGGTCGACTTCGCCGCTCAAGCCGTTCAAGACGTTCACGTCGATCGTGTAGTTCTTGGCGACCTTGTAGGCGACCGGCCACTTGTCCTTCATGCCGGCCCAGGAATATTTGAAGATCTCGCCCGTCGGCTTGCCGCAGTCATACAGCGCCGTGGGGTTCGAGCCCCATGCCGGATCGGTGTAGCACTCCTTCGTATGGGCCGGGAATTCGACCCATTCGCCCTTGTACTTGGCGGGTGCCCAGTGCGGCGAATAGACCCACAGCATGATCGGTGCCTGGCGCTGGTAGGCAGAGTCGAGTTCGGCGAACATCGCCGCGTCGGTACCGGCATGGATGACCGTGAAGGGCAGGCCGAGCGAGACGACGCGCTCGTCGTCAAAACCTTCCCAGGTGACCGGGCCGCCGAGATAGCGCCCGTTCGGCGCCGTCTCGGCCGTCGAGAACGCCTCGGCGCATTTCGGATCTTTCAGCGCTTCCCAGTTGGGCAGTCCGGGGCACTTCTCCTTCATGTATTCGGGGTACCACCACTCCTCCTTGGCCTGCGGCCCGAGCGGCCCGAGGTTTTCGGTCTGGCCGGTCGCGTCGGAAGCGGCCATGGCCTCGCCGGCGGTGGTTGCCCAGAACTCCATGGCGATCGTCAGGTCACCATTGGTCAGACCCGTCGTCAGGCTCGAGAGATAGTCGGCCGTCGGATACTCGACCGTGTAGCCGAGCTTCTCCAGAATGCCGCCCATGATCTTGGCGTTCAGATTGACGCTGGTCCAGTCGAACAGCGCGATCTTGATCGGGTCGCTGGATTCAGGCGCTTGGGCGTAGGCGGCCGGCAGCGAGAGGCTGGTTGCGGCGAGCGCGAAGGCGCCCGCGGCAAATTTCGACGTCATTCCAGTCAACGGCATAGTTTTCTCCTGTTGCCAAAGCCGCACCTTGCGGTGGTTCCCCTGAACCGCTTCGATCGGGCATCCCGGGGCTATCCCGCCATGCCGGCATCGACACGGTCGATGGCTTCGGCAGCACGGCGGCAGCAAGGATGGTTCCTGTTCGGCGGTTTTTCTTCGTGTGAAAATTTATATACCAAAGGTCGCGCCCTGCAACGTTTATCCGCGCGACCGCATCCGATCCGCGAGACCTTCCGGCTGGATGCCGGCTTCTCGGGCGGCTTATTCGCGGGCCGTAGCTTTCGACCACGACTCCGGCGGTTTGCCGAAATCCGGCTCAGGCGCCGTCGGGGCAATCATCCGAAAGACCAAGGAAATCACCGGCGCGCTTCGTTGACCTGCCATGAGACCATCTGTAGGATTTTTCCGGGTCAGGCGGGGGCCAGTCCTTGGTATTCAGAGCTGGGGGCTTGGTTGGAAAAAGTTGCGGACGGTGACACAATTGTCGAGACACATGACCGCAAAGGAAAATACTACCACTATGTAAGGCAGGTAAGTTTCTTCAAGACGGCGTTCTGCTACCTTGTTTTGCAGAGCCGCTCCCTTCTGATTTGCAGAGGAACACTGTTCAGAATAAAGGGAAGAATAGTTGGCCCAGGCCGGCTCATTATGGGCTGCGTCTGGCCTGGAGGGTTTTCTCGCCAGTCGGAACTGAGTGTCGGCAAGGATGCGATTATCGAGATCCGCGGATCGATCAAGATCTATACTGGATCGGTCGTTTCTGTGAGCGGCGGGGGCAGGCTTTCACTCGGGTCGGGATATGTGAACTGCGGCACGCAGATCTACTGCTTCAACGCGATCAGCATCGGGGATGACGTGTCGATCGCCGAGAATGTGTGCATCCGCGACAGTGACAATCATCTGATCTCGGGGAACAAGACGGAGTCCCGGCCGATCCATATCGGCGACAGGGTCTGGATCGGTATGAATGCGATCATCCTGAAGGGTGTCACGATCGGCGATGGCGCGGTTGTCGCGGCAGGCGCTGTCGTGACGCGCGACGTCGAGGCCAACACTCTTGTCGCCGGCGTACCGGCGCGATTTGTAAGGCAGGCTACTTGGCGCTGAGTTCTGCGGCGAGCGGCGCGGCTTCACCCCGGCCGCGGACGATAGCGCGGCAGTGACCCGTTCCAGCGCAGCGCGCACAGCCTGACTGCGGCGGCGCATACGAATCCGCCGAGCAGCCCGACCTCCCGCGCTGCCCCGGCATGGGCAAGCAGCACGAAGATCACCGCGCCGAGCAGTGCGGCGGTGACATAGATTTCGCGGCTGAAGACGACGGGGCTTTCGCCGCTCAGGACATCCCGGATGATGCCGCCAAACGTGGCCGTCGACACGCCCATCGCAACGGCCACCACCGGATGAACTCCCGACTGCAGCGCAATGTCGGCGCCGGTCACCGAAAACAGTGCCAAGCCGACCGCGTCGAAGCGCAGGAGAAGGGCGTAGCGCGACTGGGGGACATGGGCCAGGAAGAAGCATGCGCAGGAAATGGCGACGCAGGTGACCAGATAGAGCGGTTCGACGATCCAGAAGACGGGCAGCCTGCCCAAGAGAATGTCCCGGACGGTACCGCCGCCTATTCCCGTGACGGTTCCGAGCAGCGTGAAGCCGACGATGTCCATCTGCTTGCGCGAGGCCACCAGGGCCCCCGTCGTGGCAAAGACGGCGATGCCAAACCAGTCGAGGAGGGCGGCAAGCGTATAGATCATGGCAAGTCCGTTGCGGTGGCGGCTTCATCCGGGCCCATGCATACAGCTTGGCAGCGCTTGGGAAAATGTGGCCGTGGCTGCAGCGAAGCGAGCGGCGCGCGACGCGTCGCCGTCAGGCGATTGACTTGAGCATCAACGCCGGCATGGTTTCGGTCGCCAGGGCGATGTAGTGGCGGTCGCGTCCAGACCGTTTTGCCTGATAGAGGGCTGCATCCGCGAGGCTCATGGTCTGCTCAAGCGCGTCCCCGGGTTGCGTCATCACACCGCCCAGGCTGATCGTCATGCGAACGTCATGGCCGGCAACGGTTTGCCCGGACCGTCGCGTGGCCAGGCACAGGTCGTGCGCTACCCTTGCCGCCTCGGTTTCGTTGGCGCCAGGCAGGAACACGCCGAACTCCTCACCGCCCAGGCGACCGACGGCCGCGTCCGCGGGGCTCGTGGTTCGCAGCACGTCCGCGAGACTCTTGAGCGCTTCATCGCCCACGCTGTGGCCGTAAGTGTCGTTGATGAGCTTGAAGTGATCTGCGTCGACGATGAGGAGGGCGCCGCCTGGAGGCTCTGACACCGCAATCCGTATCACCGCCAGGAAAGCTCCCCTGTTGAGCAGACCGGTCAGGCCGTCATGGCGTGACTGGTGTTCGAGCGCCGCATAGGCGGCGACCAGGGCATCGTTGGTCGCGGTCAGTTCACGCTTCTTGGCCGTGAAATAGAAGCTGATCGGTGGAGCGAGAATGGCCGGGCACACGAAGGCGACGGCCATCATCGCGCCGACATTGTCGAGGTCCAGGATCGTGCAGGCGGACAGGGTTATGGCCTGCGAGCCCGCAATCGAAACAAGTGTCGGCCACACCGCCTGCCTGATCAGCATAGGCCATCATGTCTCCCGGGAACTCTCTTGTATCCGGGTGGTCATTAAGATCGTCTGAACCACTTCGTCCAAGCACCGCCTTGGACGCAGCTTCCTGGCACCGGAAAGCGCGCCGATCCTCATGCACCATGCACCAACTGACGTGCCACTGAGTTTTTCCTCCATCTGAGATTAGAGTCCGGCCCTTGATCGAAGGACGGACTGATGAAGCGGAAGCGATTTACGGAAGAGCAGATCATCGCGGTTCTGCGTGAGCATGAGGCAG
>Ga0209906_100044_pt1 | contig 233405 bp, 216 predicted proteins | sample FECB24metaG_FD_188303 | JGI IMG/M metagenome (GOLD analysis project Ga0209906, IMG submission 188303) | Cyanobacterial communities from the Joint Genome Institute, California, USA from Joint Genome Institute, California, USA - FECB-24 metaG... ...
GCCCGGTTCACAGGCTCCATCCGTAGCTCACTTTGTAGTTCCATGAAGCCGCGCTCCCGACACACCAGGTCAAGCGCATGCCAAAATCAGCCCGTCACGAAAACCGCGGTGCCCAGCCACCGCTTACGATCAAACGAGCCCATCTCCACCTGATCCTCCTGATAGAGCAGCTGGAACTGAGCGCTTATCTCGAAGAATACCGATCCGGGTTCAAGCGCTTTGCCAAGAAGCTCGACGAGACCTACCGGCCAGAGTACGACTCAGAGATACATGAGAGCGAAGCGCTTGATTACATTCACGAATCGTTAGCCACGTTGTCGGGCAGCCTTGAGCCGATTCAGGCCAGCCACGAGATCGACGGCATCGCGCAGGTCCGAGACATCCTGAGTGCGGCGGATTTCATCGTAGCACGCGCAGGCTGCGAGCCTAAAAGCGAGAAGGACGTGCAGAATGCGATTTTTGAGTATCTGCGGATTTTACATCCAAGTGCGCGCCGTGAGGTGCCTATCTCGCATGTGACAAAGACATTCAAAGCAGACATTGGCATCGACGCCCTTAACCTGCTGATCGAAATTAAGTTCATCGCAAGCCCGATCGAATTACGCGCTGAATGCCCAGGCTTGTTCGAGGACATGTTTGGCTATCGTGGGGATCGGATATGGAAGCACTTTTTCGCGCTTGTGTACTGCACGGGCCCATTCCTTCGTCAGCAAGAGCTGGAAGCTGAATTCGCGCTTGCCGAGTGCCCAGTTGACTGGGTTCCGATTGCCGCCTGGGGCAAAGGGGGTCGGCCAGACATCGTGAAGCCGAAGCGCCTAAACCAGAGGCGAAAGCAGCCAGTGGCATCAGCCGCACCGAAAATAAATCTCAATAGCGGAACGAGAAATAAATAGGCGCCGCCGTTAAAAATAAAGCGTTGATTGCTTAGCTTCCCTTCAACCAGTGTACTTACAGTTACGGCTTATTTTACTTGATTTCGACTAGCATTTAATCTGGACTTTTTGACCAAGGGTTGCCATTCTGCTCAGCAACTATGTTTACCGACCTCACACGCCATGGCGCACAGGCGACGATCTCAACAGCGCCCGGATCAAACATAGCAATGTTGAAGCCGCCCCGCTTGCCGCCGCCTTCACCGAACTGGCTTTTGTATCCGATCCCATCAAATCCCGCGTTGCGAAACAGCTCGGCCAGAATTTGCGTTGGCGCGTAGTCAGCTCGGTCATCGGACCTGGTTAACGGCTCTGAGAAGGCGTTATCTATGTCGATCCAGACTGCCTCCTCCTTCTCCACCGGCGTGAGTTCGCGACCACCAAGAAGGTGTCGAAGAACCGGCCCAGCAAAAGACGAACGACCATGCCCGCGAGTGAGATCGAGCAACCGCAGCGGACGCATTAGCCGACACAGGGCAACTGATACGTCGGCACCGACCCAGGGCCTAACCTCCGAAACCGCCGTTTCCACCGACGTCGCTACATAGAGGGCTGGAATGCCAGCCGGGTTGGCACGGCCCTCGCGAGCGCGATCGGCCAGGGGCTTCATCCTCGCGGAGCTGTAGCCCCACACGTCCTCGCCGATCCAATCCCCGTCGTCACCGGTGCGATCAACAACGTCTACGCCGATCTGGGCACGGTAGAAGGGATGTCCCACCTTGAACTCGAGGCCACGGTCACCGACCGTCGACAACACAGCCCCAAGGAACTCGCGCTCTTCATTGCCCCACACATAGCGCCCCGAACGGCGTACATACTTGGCGAACCGAGCATATGAATCCCATTGCAAAAACTCTGGCTCAGCATCCTTTGGCATATCAGCTGGCTCCAGCCATAATCGAGATAGGATCAATAGACGAAATCCGTAAATTCGAATTCCAGACCGCGTGCCGCGCGAAGGGCTGATCGTAGCACTTCACGATACCGGGAGTAGCATTCGTAAAGATATTCGCTTTCGGCATAGTCCAGCGGTGAATTGCCTAGGCAAAACACCTCGCAGCCGCTGTCACAGACAAGTGGCGCGGGTAGGGCGCCGGAAGGGCAAAGTTCTGCAACGGTCGAATCGAAGTCTGGCTGTCGGTGGACGGCTCGCCCAGCATCGATCAGCTTTGATCTAATTGCCGAAAGCCTCGGCTCAGCCGCCCCTCGGCCGGGAGCGCGGTCGATCGCCGCTCGGGCATCCGCATAAACTTTTGCCAAAGTTGGAAGCCCTGCTGTCTTCATCGCGATGTCGATATCAGCACGTCCTACGTCGCCCACACCTATGCGGTCGCGGAGCCCGAAGGCGAGACAGCAGAAAGCATATCCGCGGTTTCTGGCCTTACGAAATCCGCGGAGGCGGTGATTGCCAGGATCGCCGAAGTCTCGCGTGGGCCGCAGGCCGGAGAAACCGGCGTCCGTCAAGTTGAGGGCGATGTCCGCGAGCTTGCTCGTCAGTGCGAGGTTCTCCCGAATTTGGTTCACGCCGGTAGCGTTAGCCAGGACATGGGAAGCAACCGAATAGGTCGTCAGGTCAGGATCGTAGATCGCGGCGCGAAGCTCGGCGTCCTTCAGGTGCCAAGTTACAGCGTCCTCGCCGTGCGGCCGCTTCGTTAGCCATTGTGCCGTCGCCGCCGCCTCGGCGGCAAGGGCGCGTGCCTCTAACAATGACCCGTCCGATATTGGCTGGCGCGCAAAGTGTTTTCCGCCAGCGTCGAAGCGGACGAACACATATGGTTGATTAGTTCCGAGCCTACCGTTGGCATCTACCTTCAGCCCCGTGCTGAAGCTCATCGACCACCGGTCGCCGGCGCGTACAGAACGTGCCTCGGAAAGGACATATTTGTAGTAGGATGGGAAGAGGATCGCGCGGTCGCGGTCGAAGAGCTCAAGCACGGTCTCGAACGTTTCTTCGATCCGCCGCACAGGCGTAGTTAGGAGAGCGTCATATGTTCGGAAAAGCAGGTCAAGATAGCTGCGCCCCCAAACGGTAGAGACTAGATCCAGCCAATGACGGGCCTCATGTTCGTATATTTCCCACCCTTGTGGCGAGCCGCCGCCGTTGCGGGCATCTTCAATTTCAGCCCGACTTCCCCGGCTTAGATCGACAAACAGCGAGTGGGGATTGATCATGCCCAGCGTGTGCATCTCGGGAATAATCTTGACCATCTGAGAACATTATCGCGGCTTCAGCATCCCGTCACATAAAACGTGATGTGCAGACCGATTGGCAGGGCATCGATCCCAAAAAACATTCCAACTTGAACATGGGGAGAGCGGCGACTGAGCAGCACCCGTAGCGGACGCACAACGTATCCTTCACCCATGTGCAGGCGGCAGTTTAATGTGGCGATCGGAAACCGAGTCGACACTGCCCTGCTGACAGTATTCGTTCGCGCCGCTTGCCGTGATCAAGATGGCGCGCAAAGCCCGTAATGCGGGACCCAATCGTTGCTAGACCAGAAGTGCAACCTATACGCTTCCTTTTTCGGAACAGAACGAGAAAATGTGCTGATCGGCCGACCCGGGCGCCGGCCCACAAGAACAGTGCGCGTCGCGCTACCCTCTTGAAAGCAGTCCCATTTTCGGGCAAGTAACCCGAGGCAAACGAGCGCTGGAAACCGACCAATATCAGGTCACACACCACGCATAGCTAGATATACGTAAAACTATATTATCTAGATAAAGCCTAATCACAGTAAAAATGAAATACATCACAGATTAGAGTAGATTTTTGAATATAGTAAAAAGTTCTTGATATTTGTCCTGGAATTATCTTCTGGCGGAGGTATTTTTAGGAACGAGCAAACGAAATTTTGATATCGACGGATAATTTTGTCCACGCTTGGTCTGTCGTGATTGCAACAGCGCCCAATGAATCTGCGACGGCGAGGCAGGCTCGATCACCGAGGGACAATCCTGCGCTTCGTGTCGCAAGCCTTAGTTTTCCGGCACGCATTGCCTGATCCTTGTCGAACGGCACGACCGGCAGATCGAGGTCGGCAAGGCTCAGGTCGATGGCGTCATCAGGGACGCCGCGCTCCTGAAGTTTGGCGACCACTTCGGACAGATTCACAGCACCGATCTTGGCGCGATCCAGCACGGCGTTGACCGCATCCGCCCCAGGCTCACCCAGCATGACGGCAAGCAGCGCCGATGCGTCGAGAACATACTCCTTATCACTCACGGTTGGCGGCCGCCCGACGATTAGTGATCAATTCATCCGAAAGTGACACGTCTGCAGGCACAAACTTGCGCAAGCGTGCCTGGACACGGGCGACGGCATCGCGGAGCGGACGGACATGGAGTTCGCCATTGACGACTTCCATGAGCACCGTGTCGCCGTCGGCCAGCGACAGTTCGCGCCGGAGTTCGGCAGGAAGTTGCAAGCGTCCGCCGCTGACGAGCTTGCCACGTTGTATGTTCATAACTGGCGGCTCCATTCATACAACCTCGCAGCATCATACAAAATGGTAGCGTCTGTAGCAACTCGGTATTCTGGTGTCATGCTAGGATGGTCATGCAAAGTGTAAGCCAATCTCGCGCAAAATTGCCCGGAGGGGCGCTGAATGATAGCCGTCCAGGCGGTTTCCACGCGCATTTGACCAGAATCTAGGTCCATCCGATCTTTTCCATGGCGGCAGCATGGCGTATCCGCGCCAAAACCTGCTCAACTTCCTCCTCAGTTAAAATTTCGCGTTGAAAATACCACTGATTGCAGAGCGTGTAGCCCGCCCGCAACAAGCGTTGGGCGTGCACCGTCTCCTCAATCATCGCATCGATTTTATTGTCCAGGTGATCGACCACCTCAAACTCTGCCACCACATTGGCGACAAGCATTTTCCGCAGCTGAGCGCAGATCCGATTGCGTCCAAACTGATTTTTGGCGGCGCGCCGAAAATGCTGCTTCACGCGCCGGCCAATCTGGCCCGTGACGCCAATGTAGATCGGCAATGCCCTGAATTTGCCGAGCGGGTCGGGCCTCGACGGATCAAGGATCGCATAAATGACGTAGGCAGACGCCGCGGCCTGCTCTTCCGCCAAGTCAGCTATATTCTCGATGCGGCGATGCAGCGCCAACCTCGTGCTCACTTGAGTTGTGGTTTTCATGAGGAAGCTCCGTTGGGCTGATGATTCAGACCCGCAAAAGCTCGTCCTCTCCTCTGACTGCCCGGCGCTGGACTTTGGATTCCCCTTCGGCGTCGGCTGTGCTGGGCCGCAACGCGGGGACACGGCAACACCGGTCAACGCTCTTCGCAAACGTCCCGAAAACGCCTATGAATGGGGCGTCATGGCTATCGCACCCGACCCTATTCAACAGTTCGATTTGCAGGAACAACTGGCGCGCATCGACAAGACCCAGGCACAATTAAACAAGATGATGTGGGAGCTGATGCTCGAACAGCGCCTCGAGCCGCAACGGGGATTCTTCACCGGCGGCCTTGTGATTGCGACATTGATCGGCATAGGGGCTGTGCTGGCGAAGTGGTTTGATTAGCTCGCGATCGGGTGATCAGAATTTCGTAAAGAAGGGAGCAGAATAGCGTTTCATGACCTGTTCTCGGGTTATCGGCCCATATCCATGTCCAGTTCGAGGCTGATGTCTCGCTCGGGCAACCTGTTTGCCAAATTGGGGTCGCCCTTGGAGGGCTCTTTGACCGTCTCGAGCGCCGAAGCCTTCTCGCCCGCACGCCGAGCAATGTCGCGTTCCAGGTTTTGGACATTGTCGACGACGAGTGTGGCGTGTGCGGCAATGCGGGTCACGGCGACGAGAAAGGCGCGACTGGTGTTCAGCGGCTTCTCACGCTCGCTCATCAGGATGATCCCGTTGGTTGCGGTCATGCCTTGGGCGATGTGGACGTTGACCGCGTAGGCCAGATCCAGCTTCTCGCGCATGGGATCGTCGATGCCGAGCCGCATCTGCTCGCCGCTTGATGCGCGGATCGTGATCCCGCTGCGATCTATCCGCTCCACCGTTGCCAGGTCACCGTTCAGCATGCCGCGCTCGCGGTCATTGTCCGTCCAGCGGATGCGGTCGCCTGCGAACAGGCTTAGTTCTTTGGGTTCGTAAATCGTGACTGCATCCTGGGCGAGATTGCGCGGCAAGCGGCCGGGTTCAAACTGACGTTTGCTTCCGTCGGCCATGCTTACGACAACCCGTCCCTTGTCGATCCCTTGCACCGTTCCTCGGTCGCCGCGCTCAAATCCCTGACTGGGAAGGTTCGTGCGGAACTCGATCACCCGTCCCTCGCAATAGCCTTTCATCTGCCGTGCGCCCTCGCGCGTGACGGTCACCCGATCGAGCACCGTCAGTCCGACGCCGGTGCCGGATATCTCACCTCTGTCACGGCGCTCCTGCTGGACGGCTACATTGGCGGCGGTACGCATCGCGCGGCCCGAGGCAAGCAACAATGTGGCCTCGCGCTGATTTGGCGGCAAGTTTGCCCATATCTTCGCAGCGGTTTCAGGTCCATGGGCAAACGGGACTTCGACGGTGTCCGGCTGAAGTATCTCGAATGCGCGTGGCAACTCGCCCTGCTCAAGCGCCGCGTTGAGCGCCCGCATCTGCGGTGAACTGGCACGCAGGTTCTCGGCGATCGTTGACGTTGACTGCCCAGCCTTTTGCAGCAGCTCGAACGGCTTGCCCGCCTCAATGGCTTGTAGCTGGCGGGTGTCGCCGGCTAGGACCAACCGTCCAACATCCATCCGGTTGGCGAGATCGATCAGCTTGGCGAGCCGTTCGGTGCCGACTTGGCTGGCTTCGTCCACCATGATCACGGCACCGCCAAGCGATGAACGCGCGAGGTCCATCTGTTGTGGGCTTGCCGTGCCATCGAGCAAGCGCTGGTGGCGCGCGAGAAAACTGTCGACCGTTGTTGCGGGGGCGCCGATCTTCGCCCCGAAGTCGCGCGCCGTTCTGCCGGCATGGGCAATGGCGAACACCTGCCGACCCTCTTCCCTTGCGAGCATGGCGACGGGTGCCAGGGATGCGGACTTGCCGACGCCCGCGCCGCCTTGGACCAACTCGACCCGGTTGCGCGATTGAAGGATCGCAACTCCTGCCGCTTCCTGCCCGGGATTGAGACGGCGAAGGCCAAGCTCGCGCGCAGCCGTCTGCAGGCGTGCGCTGACGTCCGGCCTGTCGATCAACGGAGCCGCCGCGCCGCGGCCGGCGTTCGCCAGATCGATCAGGCGGTGCTCGAGCGCCAGTGCGCCTTCAGTCACCATCATTCGTCCGCTGGCGTCCGAAAGCAGAAGGCCCTTGTCTGTCAGTAAGCCAATACGCGCCTCGACATCCTTAATCGTGACGGGTCCGCCGCGTTCGAGCGCGGTACGCATCAGGTCGTTCCGGCCGAATGCTGCTTCGCGCTCGCCAAGCTCGCGCACGGCGGAGGCAACGGCCTGCGCCGTTGCGAACGCGCGCGGCTCCAGCCGACCCAGCCGCTCGGGCACCAGCGGGTCGCCGTCGCGCGGCGTCAGTCCCATGGTGGCGGCAATGGCCATCCCTTTGGCATGGGCGCCGCGAACACCACGCACGACTGTCGACCAGACCGTGTCTCGCCCGGCGGCTCGATGCATCGCGGCGCGGATTAGCGGACGCGGATCGAGCCCCGTCCGCTCGGCGGTTTCCCGCCATGTCTCGCAACGCTCTGCTGGTGTGAACTCGGGGTTCTTGGCGCGCCGGGTGGCGAGTGCTGCGATTTCGCGCTCCCGCGGTGACCCTCGGTCATCCTTTGCAAGGGCTTCGAGAATTTCGGCGCGGCGAGTCGAGAAGGCTTCTATGGATTCGCGCGACACGCCCTTGATTTCGAACTCACCGTCGATCGGATTCCGGGCGGGGACTGTCTCATACCCCAGCGCCTCGATCCTGCCACGAAGCGCGGCGTTGTGGATGGCGCCGAGCAGATGCTGGTTCTCATACAAGGCATCATTCCTGACGGCGTGCCACTTGCCGTCACTAGCCCTGGTCGCATTGGTGATGACGGCATGGACATGCAGCTGCGGGTCCCCGTTGCGACTGACATCATGGAGGAAGGCCGCAGCGACCAGCTTACCCGTATTCTCGACCAGCTGCTGCTTGGCCGCGCGATCCCAGACCTTTGCCTCGATGAGATTGCGCTCTGCCCATGCCAGCGTTTCCCGAACCGAGTCCTGGAACGCCTCGGCGATTCGGTCGTCGCGGCCAATCAGTGCCAGCAGCGACACCGACTTGGGTGCCGAGAACGTCATGTCGAGCCCTGGCCGATGCTCGCCACGCGCGGCGTCAATGACGCTGCCGTCAGGCAAGTGGCCGGTGAGAACCGCGGTGAACGCTGCCGTCTCGACGCGGCCCCCAAGGCCGAGGCTGCTGGCGCCATCCCCGATCCACTGGCTGCCGTCTTCCAGCTCCGACGCCACATAGTAGTTGTCCTTGGCATAGTATTCGCCGGCTGAGCCTGCCGACCCAACGGCGGTCAAGCTGATCACTTGTCAGCCTCGATAACCTGCACGGCCTGTTTCCGGTCATCTTCGGGCACCTTGCAGTCGGTGACCCCATAGCGGCCATTGAGAAGCCGACAGACATGCTCGGCATCCGCCAGCATCCGGTCCGCGACAGGGACGGCCAGCGACTGCACCTGGCCAACGAAAAGCAGGAACAGCAGGACGGCCAACCCGCTGACCAAAACGCCCAAGAAAGCAAGGAACCTGAACGAGAGCATCCTATCGTCGCCGAGGATGATATTGTGCTGGACGCCAGGTTCCTCGGCTGCCTTCTGCACTGAATCCAGCCGCGTCTGAATGCCATCAAGCTCCCGCTTGACCGCTGCAAGCGCGCGCTCTTCTGCACATTCGAGGTGACCGCGGATTTCGCGCATCTTGTCCACGAAGGGCTCGTAGGATTTCCGGTTGATATCGTTCATCCGGACTACCAAACGTTCTTCCGCCTTGAGGACGTTCTCCTCGGTCCCCGCCCAAGCGCCGAGAAGCTTTCTCTCATGCGCCTGGTTCGCTCGCTGTGTGCGCTCGAGCTCGACAATGCCCTCATTGAGCCGTGTCACCAGCGCGTTGATGCTGAGATCCAGACGCGGCGTCTCATCCCGCTGAAAGGCCAGACGGCCGCCATCATGGGCTTCGACGGCCTCGGTCGCGATCGACCGCAGGAACTCCGGTCGCGCCATTCGACGTGCGGCGGCTACGCGGTCTAGGTTCGCGATCAGCTGATCGTCGTAGGAGATGTTGACCTGGCCCATGGTCAAGCCTTCATCTCAGCAAGACGCAAAAGTTGGCTGGCCGGACTCCTTGGCGCGTCGCCGCGCTGGGCTCGCGTTGGCGCCTTCAGTTTCGGACAACAATTTGGCCGTCTAGCGGCACTACGTCGATAATAGGCATCAAACTGACGGGACAGCCCAGCTTTCAAAACAGCGTTAGCGCGATTGCTAGAGCCTATAGTGAAGCAATTACAAAAGGTTGCTATCCGGACCGGCCGGCTACCTAGTAGCGTGGTGCGTGCCAAACTGTAGAAAAATAGAGATGCGCCATAATTCAGGGTTCGTTGCCTCGGGACGGGGATGCGCTGTTTGAACGAGCCGGGCCGGCCGCCAAGGCCGGCGACAGGCAAGGTCGAACACAGCGCCAAAAGGCTTGGGGGCGCTAAGGTCAAACGCGCGCACGGTGGCGTCTTTGGTAGCCATTGGAAACCGGTCGCGGGCTTGATCGGAAGACCTTCGAATGCGAATACCATGTCATGCCTTTCGCAAAAGGGAGGCGATAGAAGTGTCGGGGGAGGGGCGTGCGGTCAGCGCCGCGCCTCAAGGGAGTCGATGAACCTGGCGACTTCGGCCGCCTTGAATTTCATGCGGCCACGGCGCCCGCCGATCTTGCAAGGACGCGGAAACTCGGGGTTCTCGTCGAGATACCGGTAGACGGTGGTCCGGCTGCTGACGCTGATGAGCTTCATCAGGTCGGTCAAGCTTATCAGTGTATCGGGTTGATTCGGCGTCATGCTCTGCTCCTTCAACTGGTGGGGGAGCGAGACTGAACTATTCTGTACGCTATTTCAGCGGGTTGGTCACCAATTGGTGATTTTAGTCATCATGGAACATTGGCAGGTCTGGCTGATCCTTGACCGCTTCGGTCCGGATAAATGGCAAGATGGTCTTGTTGTCCCCGGACAAAAGCTGGAAGAACCAGCTGTCGGGCTTGTCGCCGAGCCCCGTTCTTGAAACCGTGGGGTCGATCGATTTTCTTTCGCCGGAAATGTTGATCCGCTCCAGTTTTTGTGCTTCGAGCGGGGTTATCTTGCCCGCGGCAAGCAGATTTTTCGCGTCGAGTTTGAGGCGCTCAGCCAGCATCAACGAAAGCTTGTTCTGGCTCGTCGTTTTCACGCCAAGCTTGCGGCAATCTGCAAAGTGTTCGCACACCATGACGATCGCAATGCGCGCCTTGATGCGTTCAGTTGGCTTGCCATGGTAGATTGTGACGGCTCGGTCGAACAATGCGCCAGCCACTGCCGGTAGCAGCCGCCATAGATAATATTGCTTCCACGTCCCGTTTTGGGGGATCGGTGTCGGTGGAACGTCGCGCCAGTGGATGACAACGTGCTCGGGGCTTATTGGCTCTCCAGAATCTGCTGGCTGAGGTTCGTGCAGAAGGTCGGCCGGTAGCCACGCGTCGTCGAAAGCATGGCGCACCATGTATTTTTCGATCGGACGATTGGAAACGGGTGTGAACCCGGAGCTCGTGCCCGATGCCGAAATCTTGGCCAACTGACATGTACCGTCCTGAACCGGTTTGAAAACTTGGGAAAAGCGATCTGAACCGGCTATATCGAACTGCTGGCCCCCATGTCTGCGTGTCCCAAATCTCTGCCGATCTTCGCTGCGAAATCCGTAATCCAGCAGATACCAGGCTATGGCCACGAAGGGGGCGACGACCACTACGGCAACAGGTGTTGTGCTGGACGAGCTGAGTGCGTTGATCAGTCCACCCAGCGCCGCGACCAAGATGATGACACCGACCGGTACGGCTGTTCTTGCACGGCCCCGATGCCGCGCGATCCGTGATCTGAGGTCATCTGCCTCGCTGAAGAGTTCCGCTGGATCGGCCGCAATGCCCAATTCCCGGTATCGTTCGGCGACAAATGCCGAAATGCCGACTTCGATCGGCTCCCTAGTCGTCGGGATCGGCGTATTGAGCATTTGGTGATTTTATCACCCACGCCGCCGTGATCAATTGAGCACATCCCTGTGCCACACGAAGAAGCTGACGCCAGCGCCGTTTTCTCTCCGCTACTTTTGTATCATTCTCTCATCCAAGAACCGGCCTCTGTCACCAATCCGAAAACGGGACCTCCGGTGCGTAACTCTATCTGTCTCATTAGCTGATCGTTCAGCGTACCGCGCCCGCATAGAATTCAACCACTCTGGCTCGAGAAAGTGTACGCAAGGGGACCCGGCAAGCGCTTAAGCGCAAGATGGTCTTGCACCGTGCAAGAGTCCGCTTGACTATCGATTTCCGAAAAAGCGGCTGCAGGGCTCGTCGCCACGCTGGATCTTTGCAGTTACGTTACAGGGCTTGTGCTCGCGCCATGCGCCGGCGAGCTTGTCCAGAGGCAGGTTCAGCCAATCTCCATCACGGGCGCAAAGCCTCCTCCGGGTGTTCGCATGTTGGTGGTTTGCCCTTGGTAAAGCCGAGCGGCCGCTAGCAGCAGTTTACTGCCATAAGTATATAGGCGGACATCGAGCTTGAACTCAGATGGCGCCCCATCGAGCATGATCATCCTGCTGCTCGGTGCCGCAAAGGCTTGCGCGACATAGCCCCCGCCCACGATTTCCGCCCAAACCTTGCGGGTAAGCTTTTCACCGCGATAGGCCGCCTTGCTGCCATGCCCGCCGGCAGGTTTGAAAAATCTGTTGCGGCGGTCTGCCCACAGATCGTCGGCATTGGCGGCCTCTACAATTACCGTGTCAAGTACAGCGGTCGCCAAGACTTCGCGGTGCCCCGCGGCGAGCCCCCAGCGCTCGAGGGCGGCGGCATCAGACAGCAGCGCCATGTTGCGTTTGTCAGCCAAAAGCGCGTGGTTGTGCGGGTTTGGCGAGACGACCACCTTGCCGCTTGCATAGGCCGCGCGCAGGGCCGCATGGCGATCATCGGCCAACGCAAAATCGACAAGCCGATTGTAGACGAGGTCAATAACCAAGCCGTTGTGCGTGAGCACCGAGCCGTCGAAGCTTAGCGCTCGAGGATCGACGATAACGGTTTCTATGCCGCTTGCTTCAAGGATTGCGCGCGCAAGTTTGAATTCGGGCAACATGAATTGCGCTTCGGGTTCGTCATCGACGATGGCGATTGTCGATGGTCGCCCTGACCCGCGCTGCAATCGCCACTCGGCGATGAACATTGCCGCGATTTTCCCGCTGAAATTGCCAAGTGGAGCGCCTCCCCCAACAAGCATCTCGACCTCCTTGCAACACGCCCGCTGAGCGGTAGCGAGCGCGTGATTGAGAAAGGCGCCGCCAGCGTTGGTATTGACTTCGATGAGCCGTGGACCGGCTTCGGTGATGTGAAAGTCGTACCCCATCAATGCGCCAACGGGGCCAAAATCCGCCAATGCAATGGCGGGTGCCCGTGACATCGCCGCGTCGCGATAGCCAGGAAGACGCGCTGCTGCCTCGATCGCGGCGACGACATCCTCCATAGCTGCAATCATCTCGCGTGAAACAAAGACCGGGACATTCGAGAACAGCGAGGCATGCGATCTGGCCAACCCTTCAGCAAAGCCGGCGATCCCAACCTCGATGTCCAGCGTGCGCGCCAGCGCCTTCCGATCGAGCGTTATGCAGAAGCACCCCTGATTGAGGCGGTCGGCCGTATTGGCGCCGACGGGGTCCACGGCCTCAGACTCCGAACAGGGCGTTACCATGGTCAGGCCACCGTCATTTCGACAGCACATCACGAAAATGGGCTGCTCGTTCGACCAACTCAATCATGTGCGATGCTGCATGCGTCGTCAGCGGGTGCGGCGTCATTCCTGGTCGCGGCGAAATCTGTGCGGCCATTGATCGGACGCGGTCATGTTGGTGCTCAGGGGCGTCACTCAGCAAGGCCATCACGATATTCTCGAGGGCAATGACGCGTATGCGAAGCTGCACCAGTTCCGTGTTCGTTAGCTCCGGGATTTCAAACGGGTCCAGCCCGGTCGTGCTCTCTTTGGGCCCACAGGGTCCGGCACCGCCTTCGTAATCCCACACAGACAGAGACAGGTTCTGGCTGCCCTGATGTGGACCGATGGGTGGGGTTGTCGTCATCTAGAAACGCCTTTTGAAAAAGCAAAACGCGATACGTTCGGCGCAGGGCCTGTCGCCAAGCATGAGCCCACAGCCGCCGGGATCAAAATTTTCCGATCTGACGGCGAACGAACCAGAGCACCAGCAACGGCACAATCAACCACATCGCGATCGGCGCGAGCCCGATGCCGAGGACCGGGGTGACAGGCATCGCCGCCGTGTAGCGCCAACTGATGGCGCTGTCAGAACGGGTTGCGAAGATCTCGACCAGCGTTGTCACGACAAGGCCAATGAACACAAAGCCCCCGACCTGCGAAGCGCTTGGTGCGCGAACCCAGTCCTTGGAACGGGCGCGGAGCGCAACGATGCCGAAGGCCAGCAACATGATTACAGCATCCCCGATCGTGGCAGCGGTACAGATGCGGATGCCGTGCAGGTGCGACATTTGCGATGCGCCCGCGTAAAGCCACATCTGCCAGAATTCCCAAGGCAGGCTGAGCAGCAACGCAAACAGAAATATGTTGAACGCGGGATGATCAACGAGCTTTGTCATAGCTCGGCACTTCTCAGTCGCAGGGCATTGCCGACGACCGAGATCGACGACAGTGCCATCGCTGCGGCAGCGATGGCCGGCGACAGCAGCAGGCCGAACGATGGGTACAGCACGCCGGCGGCCACGGGCACGCCGATGGCGTTGTAGACAAAGGCCAGAAACAGGTTCTGGCGGATGTTCCTCATCGTGGCATGGCTTAGCCGCCGAGCGCGGACGATGCCGTTCAGGTCGCCCTTGACCAGGGTCACCCCGGCGCTTTCGATGGCCACATCGGTGCCGGTGCCCATGGCGATACCGACGTCGGCCGCGGCCAGCGCCGGCGCATCGTTGACGCCGTCTCCGGCCATAGCGACGACACGCCCTTCTGCTTTCAGCCGGGCAACGACCGCGCTCTTCGCATCGGGCAGGACATCGGCCTCGACCTCATCCAACCCGAGGCGGCGCGCCACGGCTTCGGCGGTGACGCGATTGTCGCCAGTGACCATGATGACCCTGATGCCCTCGGCCTTCAGCGCTGCCAGCGCCGCGGGCGTCGTCGCCTTGACCGGATCGGCGATCGCGATCACTCCGGCTGCCTTGCCGTCTACTGCAATGAGGATGGCCGTAGCGCCGTCGCGGCGATGCCGGTCGGCGGCTTCGGATAGTGCAGCCGTGTCGACACCGAGCTCCGCCAGATAGGCCGGGTTGCCGATCGCCACCCGGTGACCGTCGACGGTGCCGATCACGCCCTTGCCAGTAGGCGCGTCGAACTCGGTAGCGGTTGCAACGGCGACGTTGCGGACAGACGCTTCTGCCACGACGGCGGCAGCGAGAGGGTGCTGGCTGGGGCGCTCGACGGCCGCCGCCAGGCGCAGCAACTCGGCTTCGGTCGTGCCGCTGAACGGCTCGACCGCGACGACCTTGGGTTTGCCTTCGGTCAGCGTGCCGGTCTTGTCGACCAGCAGCGTGTCGACCTTTTCCATCCGCTCGAGCGCTTCGGCATTCTTGACCAGCACGCCGGCGGCAGCGCCGCGGCCTACGCCGACCATGATCGACATTGGTGTGGCAAGGCCAAGCGCACAGGGACAGGCGATGATGAGCACCGTCACTGCCGCCACAAAGCCATAGGTGAAGCGAGGTTCGGGGCCAAAGCTGGCCCAGACCACGAACGCCAGCACAGCAACGGCAATGACGGCGGGCACGAACCAGCCAGCGACCTGGTCGGCAAGCCGCTGGATCGGCGCCCGGCTGCGCTGGGCATCAGCAACCATCTGGACGATGCGCGCCAGCGTTGTATCGCTGCCGACCTTGTCGGCGCGCATGGCAATGGCGCCAGTCTGGTTGATCGTGCCGGCGATGACCGCGTCGCCGACCGATTTCGTCACTGGCATGGATTCACCAGTGACCATCGATTCATCGATGGTGGAGCGCCCGTCGGTTACCGTGCCGTCGACGGGCACCGCCTCGCCTGGACGGACGCGCAAGGTCTCGCCGGCAACGACAAGACCCAGCGCCACCTCCTCATCCGAGCCATCGGCGTTCATTCGCCGCGCCGTCTTGGGCGCCAAATTCAGCAAAGCGCGGATGGCGCCGCCGGTTGCCTCACGCGCGCGAAGTTCGAGCAATTGCCCCAACAAGACGAGCACGACACTGACGGCTGCGGCTTCGAAATATACCGCCACGGCGCCATCCATGCGCCGGAACGCCGGCGGGAAAATCCCCGGTGCGATGGTGGCGACAACGCTATACGCCCAGGCAACCCCCGTCCCTATCGCAACCAGCGTGAACATGTTGAGGCTGCGGTTGACGATCGAGTGCCAGCCCCGCTCGAAGAATGGCCAGCCCGCCCATATAACGACTGGCGTCGCCAGCAGCAGCTGTATCCAGTTGCCGATCTGCGGCGCCACCAGATGGCCGATGTCGAACATATGCCCGCCCATTTCGAGCGCGAAGACAGGGATGGTCAGCGCGAGGCCGATCCAGAAGCGGCGGGTGAAATCGGCGAGCTCGGGGTTCGGCGGCGTCTCGGCGGTCATCACCGCCGGCTCGAGCGCCATGCCGCAGATCGGGCACGCACCCGGGCCGACCTGGCGGATCTCCGGGTGCATCGGGCAGGTGTAGATCGTCCCTTCAGGCACCGGTTCGTGGGACTTCACCTCGGCAGGCGTCAAATATTTCGCAGGATCGGCGACGAACTTGGTGCGGCAGCCAGCAGAGCAGAAATAAAAGGGATGGCCCTCGTGCTCGGCGCGATGCGCCGTCGCGTGCGGGTCGACCATCATGCCGCAAACCGGGTCTCGCTGCGTTTTAGACGAAGCGTCAGCGCCTTGGTGGGCATGGGGATCATTCGATGCGGGAGTGGTCGGTGATATGGTCATTCGGGAAACCTTCGCTAACAGGTGCGGCGGCAACCTCGTTGTTGGTCGCCGCCGCTACTTCGGAAAACCTGCCGCTACCTTGACTTCGTCTCGACGATATCGTGAAGCGCTGCCACGCCACTGGTGACCGTGGCGTGCGCAAAATGCTCGTCGAACAGATGGTTGATTGTCACCTGCCCGACTTTTTCGCGGCGAAACGGTGAAATCGTCGATTTGGACGACCCGGGCGTGTAGGTGACGCGGTAAGTGTCGAGCACCTGGCCGACCTTGGCGCCATCGGCCTTGCCGATGCAGACGACGGGCTTGCCGCCCTCCATTCCGACCACTTGTCCTCGCATGAACAACCTATGCCCCATGCCTTGGGCCAGTGCTGGTTGCGCGGCCAATAGCGTTGCCGCCATCAGCGATGCTGCAAAAAATGTCTTCATGTCGGTTCTCCTCTCGAAACGCGCCAGAGGCTCAGCCCGGCGCCGGCTTTCGTCGGAATCCTCGCAAGATCCTGCGGTTGGCGCGTCAGGCGTTACCGAGGCAGAAAACAGCTGGTCAGCTGTTGAGACGAACTGCAATCAATCATTGCGCTTTGACACCGTGACGCTTCAACCATGACTGGAGGTCGGCGACTTCCTTTTCCTGCATCGCAACGACCTTTTTCGCCATGCTGCGCACTTCCTTGTCCTTCGCCTGCGCTACTGCGATCTTCGACATGGCAATCGCACCGCGATGGTGCTCGATCATCTGGCGCACCCAGGTTTCCGATGCGTCGACACCAACCACCATCATCTTGTGGTGCATGGCCATTCCCGCCTCGGCATAGGGGTTGACGGGCGTGTTTTTCATCATTTCGCCCATGCCGCCCATCTTGGCGTGGTCCATGCCTTCCATCTTGTCATGGTCCATCATCGGCATTTTGCCATGATCCATGGCCGGCATCGGGGTTCCCGGCTTTGGCCCCGGCTTTGACATCGTGTCGTGGTGCATGCCCGGCATGGCGCTGGGATCTGACGGTGGCGGTGTCTGTGCTGCGAGCGGGGCCGTAATCATGAGGGCCGCGACGGCGAGGAGCTTGTGCATAAATCTGCCTTTCAAAGGGCGATTTCCAGACGCGCAAGATGCGCTCTGAACGACGGAGTACCGTTGACAACGCGCTGTCCGCCGCTCGAGCGTCACGCCTCGGGCGTGTCGCCCTTCAACGAACCAGTCGCGGGGTGTAAATGACGGAGTGCCGTGTGGCAGACGCCACTTTCAGGCCGAGCGTTCTTTTCGGTTCTCACTGCCAATACGCAGCGCTCTCGTTTGCCCCTCAGAAATCGTGCGCCCCGCCGGCGCTACCACAACCATGACTATATCAGCCGGCGTGCAGACGCCTCAATGCCGCGCGAATACCGCTGCTTTGCCGCCGCCAAAGGCAATGACATCGAAGTGATCGGCGCTCCGCCCCGGCACCTCCATCCCCGGCGAACCGATGGGCATGCCGGGAACAGCGAGTCCCTTTACCCCCGCCGGCTTCTCGGCAAGTGCCCGCTTCATGTCAGCAATCGGCACATGGCCCTCGAACGCCATGCCGCCGATCAGCGCCGTGTGACACGATGCGAGGCCATCGGGCATGCCCGCGGCCTTCTGGACGCTCCGACGGTTGGCGTTGTCGATGATCTTGACCGCGCGCCCGAACTGTTTTGTCACTTGGGCAGCCCAGGCTTCGCAGCATCCACATCCGGGATCGCGGTGCATGACGATCTCGTTGGCAGCGATGGCGGGCGTGGCAACGAAGGCCAGGGCGATCAGCAGCTTACGCATAGGAAAAGACCTTTTCATTGAAGGTTGAAACAGTAAATCATGACGCGACGCGGCGCCGCCGTCGCAATGGCCAGCGCATGAACAGCAGGACGGTGCCGGCAAGTCCGAGCACGAGGCCACCGATGGCAAAGCCCAACAGCCACCAGCTGTTGAAATTCTCATGGTTCTGCCAATCCATGATGTGCAGCCCCCAGACAAAATCATAAAGCCGCCAGGTGCCGGTGCGCACCGCCGTGATCTGCCCGGTGTCGGCGGCCACGAAGACGCTGGTGTTGTCAGGATCGGCAAAGCTGACGCGCCAGGCCGGGAGGGCGCCGCGATATTCTGTGCTGGCGCTGGTGACGGCGGCGACCTTTGCCGGCGTCTCCGAACCCCGCCACGCCTTTTTGGCGATTACCTTGGCGAGTTGAGCATCGACAGGGGGTAGCGCCGCACCCGTGGTAGCATCGAAGAGCCGGATTTTGCCCGCACCGCTCACTTCAGCAACAGCCCGGCCATTCAGCATCCGCAACGTGATGCGTTCGGCAGCCTTTCCAGCGTCTGCAAGATAACCGGCGGGGTCGGCAAGCCTCAGCCCCGCTGGCAACATCTCCACGGTCGCGCGGTCGACAAGATGATCACCGTGGATCTCATTGATCGGCCACCAGCTCATCAAGAGACCGCTGGCGAACCAGATCAGCAGCTGCACACCGATGATAAGCGCGAGCCATTTGTGGAGCTTGCTGGCAGCAATGTGGAACCTGAGCCGAGTCGATGCCAAAATGTCCCCCTCAGAACCAGAACCGGATGCCGGCAACAAAGCTGACCACGCTCGGGCGGTCACCGGCGGCGCGCGCCAACCGTGCCGTCTCGCCAGCCTTGGCAGCCCATTCGACGCCGATATAGGGCGCGAACTCGCGGCGTACCTCATAGCGCAGCCGCAGGCCAAGCTCGATATCATTCAGGCCCGACCCAACACCGATCTCGGGCGCGCTTTGCGCCGCCAGGTTGATCTCGGCGCGAGGTTGCACGATCAGCCGCTGGGTGATGCGCTGGTCATAAAAGCCTTCGACGCGCGCCAGCAATTCGCCCTTTTCAGACAGAAACAGCGCCGCGCTGGTCTTGAACCAATAGGGGGCCAGCCCCTCGACGCCCAGCGTGGCATAGACGCGCTGCGGGTTGGGGCGGATATCATAACGGACGCCGGCCTGCAGGTTCCACCACGGGTCGAAGGCGCGGGAATAAAGCGCCTGGACCTCGGCCTTTTCCGGGGTGGCGCCGAAGTCAGCCTCGCCTTCGGTCTTGACGACAAAGCGATCGACATCGCCGCCGAACCAGCCTTCCCCCTCCCAGCGATAGCCGTCGCCGCCCTTGCGCGCCTGATATTCGGCCAGGTTGAACAGGATCATCGAGCCCTGAAAGGCACCATGTTCGCGGCGCAGGATCTCACGCGAGGGTGCCTGTGCGGCGGCGCCCCAGATCGCATCGGCGGCATGGTCGGTCGGCGGCGCCGGCGCCGGGGCAGTGCCGATTTCCTCAGCGGTCGCGGGCATTGCCATTCCGGGCATGGCCGACATGTCATGGCCTGCATGCGGATCGGGCGTGGGCTTGGCTGCGGGTTCAGCGGCGGGTTTTGCGGCGGGCTTGGCCATGCTGCCCATGTCGTGACCGGCGTGGGGATCAGCGGCGGCCGGCGCTGGCGGCGTCATTGTCATATTGTGCCCGGCGTGCGGATCGGCGGGCATCTGGCCGAGTGCAGGAAGCGACGTCAGCGCGCCGATGGCGGCAGCAACTAGCCGCTTCACGCCACGTCCCCGTCATGCCGCACGGTCACGACGCGGAACATGCCCGAATGCATGTGGAGCAGCATGTGGCAGTGAAACGCCCAGTCGCCCAAGGCATCGGCGGTGAGATCGAACGACACCTTGCCGCCTGGCAGGACATTGACGGTGTGCTTGACCGGCCGGTTGCCCTTCTGCCCTGTCACCACCTCAAAGAAATGCCCGTGCAGGTGAATGGGATGCGGCATCATCGTGTCGTTGATCAGATTGACCCGCACGCGCTCGTTGTGGCGGAACGCCAGCGGTTCGGCACCATCGCTGAACTTCACCCCGTCGAACGACCACATGTAGCGTTCCATGTTGGCGGTCAGGTGAACATCGATCTCGCGCGACGGGTTGCGCGCATCGGGGTTGGGGTCGAGCGAGCGCAGCTGGCTGTAGGTCAGCACCCGGTGCGGTTCGTTTTCCAGCCCCGTCGGGCGTTCGCCCGTGCGATCTACTGGCATGGACGACAGCATCGCAACGCCAGCGCCCATCTTGACCTGCGGCGCTACCGCCGGATCGAGCATTTTCATCGATCCCATGTCGTGCGTCATCTCGGGTGCCATCCCGGCCATGCCGCTGTGGTCCATCTTGCTGTGGTCCATGCCGGCCATGCCGCCTGACATGTCCATGTCGCCCATGCCCATGTCCTTCATGGTCAGCAGCGGCCGCTGCCGCAGCGGCGGCACCGGCCCCACCATGGCCATGCGGGGCGCCAGCGTGGCACGCACCAGCCCCGACCGGTCGATGCCTTCGGCGATGAAGCCATAAGCGCGGTCTTCGGTCGGCTGCACGATGACATCATAGGTTTCGGCAACGCCGATCTGGAACTCGTCGGTCTCGACGGGCTGCACGTAATTACCGTCGGCTGCGACCACCGTCATCGCCAGCCCGGGAATGCGGATATTGAAGTTGGTCATTGCCGCGGCATTGATGATGCGCAGCCGCACGCGTTCGCCCGGTGCAAACAACCCGGTCCAATTCTCGTCGGGGCCATGGCCGTTGACGAGATAGGTGTAGATTGCGCCGGTCGCGTCGGAGATATCGGTTGGGTCCATCCGCATCGCTCCCCACATGCGGCGGTCGGCGGCCGATTGACCCTTGCCGGCAAGCTGTCCGGCAAGGGTCTGCTTCTGGAAATTGAAGTTGCCACCATTCTGCTTCAGCCGCTTCAGGATGAGATGCGGGTGCATGAAGCTCCAGTCGCTGAGCACGATCACATGCTCGCGATCAAAGGCCACGCGCTGCGGCCCGGCAGGGTCGATGACGATTGAGCCGTAGACGCCCATCGGCTCCTGCATGCCCGAATGGCTGTGATACCAATAGGTGCCCGACTGACGGATCGGGAATTCATAGACGAAGGTTTTGCCGGGCTTGATCCCCGGGAAGCTCACCCCCGGCACACCGTCATATTGAAATGGCAGCAGCAGCCCGTGCCAATGGATCGACGCGTCTTCGTCGAGCGTGTTGGTGACCGAAAGCCGGACATTCTGGCCCTCTTTCAGACGAATGATCGGGCCGGGAACCGAGCCGTTGATGGAAAACGCATGGCCAATGCGGCCACCAACAGTGAACGGCGCATGCCCGATCGTCAGCTTGATGTCCTCGCCCGACAGCGTCTGCGTCGCCGCGTTCAACCCGACGCTGCCGCTGCGCGCCCAAGCCGGCACGAGCGGTCCCAGCCCGGCAGCGCCAACAAGGGATGCGCCGCGCAGAAAATTGCGACGATCAGTCAAAAGCGCCATTTCGGTCCTTAAGCTTTCCGGCAGTTCAACTGGCGATACGCACCGTCGCACATTGCCCCTCAAAGTTTTGCGTCGACGGTGTCGCCTTCGGGCAAAAGTGCCTGCAGAGCTTTTCGCGCGCGATAGACCCGCACTTCTACCGCTTTCTCGCTGATGCCCAGGACGGCGGCGGCTTCGGCCTGCGACAGGCCATCGACCGCGGTGAGGATCAGCGGCTCCTTCAAGCCGGACGGGAGGCTGGCCAGTGCCTTGATTGTGGCGCGAAGCGCGCGAGCATCGTCGACCGCGCCCTCGCCAATCACGTCCTGGTCGGCAACGCCGTCCGCAGCTTCGATTGGCAAGGCAAAGCTGAAGAAGCGCCGGACTGCCCGCCGCCGGCCCCAGTCTCGGCATTTGTTGAGCGCGATGCGGTTGATCCAGTGGCGGAACGGCCGGCTGCCGTCATAGCGGTCGATCGCTGCAAAAGCCGCAACGAAACTGTCCTGCACCATGTCGAGCGCATCATCGTCGTTCCCGACATGGCTGCGGACCAGGCGGAATACCGGATCCCGGTGGCGCTGCATCAATTGCGCATAAGCTGCCTGCTGCCCGGCCCGCGCCAGGCGCGCGAGGTCAGCATCGGCTGTTTCCGAGAGCGGCGTGTTCACGCCGCCATCAATCGCCGGGCGCGGTCAACGCCTCGACGGCTGCCGCATCGAACCGGCGCGCCTGGTCGGGATTGAGCACCGAGCGCAGCCGGAAGATATGCTGAAGCGTCTCCTTCTGCAGCTCGCCCATGGCTTGGTGCGAGCGGTCGACGGCGGCTGTGACCTCCGGCCCATAGCCATGCTCGGCCATGATGGCGCGCGCCAGCCTTGCATTATCAGCGCGCATTTCGGATTCGAGCGCACGCTTGCGGACAGCGAACTCCTTTTCATAGACCTCGATACGGGCGCGTTGCCCGGCATCGAGGTCGAGCTTGTCGTGCAGGATGGCGTGGAGTTCGGTTTCGGGCGGGGGCGACAGCCGGGTTACCAGCGCGCGCCCGGCGAACACACCGCCCAATGCCGCGACGAAGGCTACAACAGCAACCAGCAGGAAACGCTTGAGCCGCATCAGCCGACATTCGCCAGCAGCGTGGATGGCGCCAGTGTTGCGCCAGAACCAAAGGCCGAACGCAACGCAGGCGGCGCTTCAGCGGCAGTGCCCGGCACGGTGGCACCAGCAACGCCGACCGCAAGTGCAACAAAGGCAGCGAGGCCAAGAACCGGCACCGACGTCAGTGATGCCGCCTCGCGTTCCGCAGCGATCCGGCTCAGCACATCGCCTTCCATTGCTGAGAGACGCGTGGGAACAGGCATTGACTGCAATCGCAGCAGAGCGCGGTCGAGATCATCCATCGGCATGCCTTTCAACGTCGATAATGGCGATACGCACGGTCTGGCCGCAGCCCTCATCGGGATGTGAGGGGCAAGCGCCAAGAATGCGTATTCTAGCTGTGAAACGCCAACGGAGCATCATCATGTCGCGACTTTCCACCTTCGTCACCGCTGCTGTACTGTTCGCGGTCGCCGCTGCTGGGCCAGTGTTCGCCCACGCCAAACTCGTCTCGTCGACGCCGACGGCGAGCGCGACCGTCGACAAACCGGGCAGGGTCATCCTGACCTTCAACGAAAAGGTGATGCCGAGCTTCACCGGCGTCGAACTCATGATGACCAGCATGCCTGGTATGTCCGATCATCAGCCGATGAAGATGACCGGCTTCACCTCGGCAATGAGCGCCGATGGCAAGACACTGACGCTGCTTATGAAGCGGGCTCTGCCCAGCGGTAGCTATGACGTCAAATGGCATGCCGCCGGCGGCGACACCCACCGCATGGAGGGCACCTTCTCGTTCAACGTGAAATAGGGTGCCGCCAGAGTTCCTATCGATCGCCATCAGGTTTGCGCTTTATGCCAACCTGATGGCGCTGTTCGGCCTGCCGATGTTTGCGCTCTACACCCCGTCGACTGCTTCGCAAACGTTGGCGCTGTCGAACCGAACGCTCGCCGTGCTGGCCATTTCGGCTTTGCTGTTATCGGCCGCAAGTATAGTCATCATGTCAGCATCCATGTCCGGTGTGGCTGTCTTCGATGTCACGCGCTCAAGCATCACGGCGATGATATCCGAAACGCCGATGGGGGCTGCCTGGCGCGTCCGGGTGGTTGCGCTTGCGGCAGCCCTCATCTTGGTTCCGACAAGGTCGGCGCGCAGGTCCGCGTTAAATCTCGCGCTCGTGGCTGCCTCCGGGGGGGCACTCGCTTCGCTGGCATGGACAGGCCATGGCGCCGCCGGTGAAGGAGGGGCCGGCTCGCTCCAACTTTTGGGGGACATAGTTCACCTGCTCGCAGCAGGTGCATGGTTCGGGGCGCTATTAGCGCTTTGGGCAAGACTGGCTCGAATCTCGACCCGAAGCACGCTGGAGGACATCGGAGCAGTGCAATCGGCGCTGCGGCGCTTTGCTGTGGCAGGATCGATCATCGTCGGGCTACTCATTGTCACTGGCTTGGTAAGTGGGTGGGCGCTTGTTGGCCCCGTGCATGTGATTAGCCTCGACGAAACGCCATATGGGCGGCTGTTGGTCTTCAAGCTGGCATTGTTTGCGGCGATGTTGGCGCTTGCAGCAGCAAACCGATTCCAGCTTACGCCTGAGCTAGCCCGTGCGATAAGCGGCGGTAACAAGCCGGGCGCCATTGTCGTCAGGCTTAGGTGGCGCATTGCGATCGAGACGATGCTTGCTGCATCCGTCCTTGGCACTGTCGCCTGGCTTGGCACGCTAGCGCCGCCGATGGCCGGTTAGCACTCAACGTCAATGGAACGGCCGGGATAACCGCTAAGTTGTGTGTGTGTCCGTGTGTGGACGCCCCTTTGGATGCAAGAGGTTTTTTGAGTGGCATGGTTGCGCGGGTTCAGGTGCTTCCGTGTGTCCGGCCTGTTGATGCAGCCATCATCACGGCTGCTGGCCTGTATGGAGATCGCGGATCGGGTCCAGACCGCAAGGGCGCGCTGGAGGCGCCTGGACACTTCACTGGTTTTCCCGACCCCGTCTCTGACCGTTGCGCCATACCTCTCTGTTGACCTTCCCTGCGTCCCTGACGCCTCGAGCCGTGGCGGTTATGCCGCCACGGCCGGAGCTCTGTTGGATCCGCCGTGGGCCATCAGTGCCCAGACGATCCTCGCCATCTTGTTGGCCAGCGCGACGATGACAAGCATGCGCGGCTTGCGTGCCAGTATGCCCGCCAGCCAGGCACTCGCCTTGTCGGGATCGCGCGCTGCGACCTTGGTCGCCGAGCTCGCGCCCAGGATCAGCAGCCGTCGCAGGCTGCGCTCGCCCATCTTGGTCGTGCGCCCGAGCCGCTCCTTGCCGCCGCTCGAGTGCTGCCGGGGAACAAGGCCAAGCCAGGCGGCAAAGTCGCGACCCCGCCGGAACGTGCTCGCAGCCGGCGCCAGTGCGACCAGGGCGGTGGCGCTAACCGGACCGATGCCCGGGACGGTCATCAGCCGCTGCGCCACCGGATTGGCCTTGGCCCGAGCCGCAATCTCGCGGTCGAGGAGCGCGATCTGCTCCTGCAGCGCCTTCAGGCTCGCAGCAATCACGACCAGTATCGGTCGCGCCTCCGCCGGAATGTCGGAAGCAGGATCGCCGACAATTTCGACCAGCTTGCCGACGTGCCCGACACCTTGCCGCACGACATAGCCAAACTCGGTGAGATGCCCGCGCAGCGCGTTGATCAACTGGGTGCGCTGGCGCACGAGGATGCCGCGGGTGCGGAACACCACGGCCGAGGCCTGCGCCTCCGCGCTCTTGCCTTGGACGAACCGCATCGTCGGGCGCTGCGCCGCCTCGCAGATCGACTCTGCGTCGGCCATGTCGTTCTTCTGCCGCTTCACGAACGGCTTCACATAGGCCGGCGGGATCAGCCGCGTGTCATGACCCAAGGCAGCGATCTCGCGGGCCCAATAGTGAGCGCTCGCGCACGCCTCCATCGCCACCACGCACCTTGGTAACGTCGCGAAGAACCCCAGGACCTGATCCCGCCGCAGCTTCTTGCGCACGAGTACGGCGCCGCTCGGGTCTGCGCCGTGAACCTGAAAAACCGACTTCGCCAGATCAAGGCCAACTGTGCTAACCTCGCTCATGGACGCCTACTCCAGTGGTGACGAACACCTCCACTCTGGCACATCGATGCCGTCAGGGGGCGTCCACCCCATCGCAAGGGGACCGCGATGGAAACCTGCACCACTCATCAAACGGGTTTGCACGCTGCCCGCTACCCACGGTGCCTGCTAATCTCCTTGGTTCCAGGCAGGGGGCAGGCGAGCCGCCGTTGAAGTGTCCGGTCGTGCGTGCCCGCGATGCGGCCTCAAGGTGCTCTTCAGGCGCTGGTTTTAACGCTTGCGAAACAGCCCCCAGGTGAAGGGCTGAATCGATCCGCCGGGCGTCAGATGATCTTCGCGCCAGGTGTCGATGGTTTCAAACCCTGGGCCAACCGCTGTTGCCATCGCGGCGGGATCATGGCGGCGAACCGGAAGTCCACTGCATTTTTCCGGACCGTCGGCAGCAAAGGTCGCAAGGATAAGGAAGCTGCCGGGAGCAAGCCCGGCATCGAGCGCACGGCGATAGGCAGCGCGATCGGCATCGCTGGTGAGGAAGTGGAAAACGGCACGATCATGCCACACGGCGTAGCGCCGCTGCGGGATCCAATGCGTGATGTCGGCGACGATGAAATCGACGTTCTCTGCTGCGGTGCCGATCCGATTGCGGACGATATCCAGCGCCGGCGCTGCGGTATCGAGGACGCTGACATCGGTAAAGCCTTGGCCCAGCAGCCGGTCGACAAGCAGCGATGCGCCGCCGCCTATATCGATGATTGCGGCCGCCGGGCCGACACCCGTGCGAGCGATCGCGGCCAGCGAGGCGTCGGGCGACGGCTGATACCAGCTCACGCTGTCGGCGGATTTGGTGCGATAGACGGTGTCCCAATGGGCAGGCTGCGGGTCGTCCATGGGTGTCTCTCCCTTGGCCACAACCTATATCCGGATGCCGAAGCGGGTCAGCAATGATACCGTCAAGGCATAAAGCAGGATCGTCGTCAGGCAGCCAATGCCGAGAGCCGGCCAGAAGCCGATGCCGCGCTTGAGCAGCAGTGGAATAAACAGGAACATCGGCAATGACGGCAGCACGTAGAAGAACGTTGCCGCCGAATGTTCGGCCATTCGCGGCACGTCGGTGGTGTCACGCCACAGCCAGATCATGCCGAGAACCGAAACCAGCGGCAGCGAGGCGATGAGCGCACCGAACCCGGCATGGCGGCGGGCGATTTCCGAGGCCGCGGCAACGAGCAACCCGGAGATGAGTGCCTTTAGAAGGAAATAGCCCATGGCGCGATCCTTTGCCGGTGTTGTCAGGGACTGCCTGGAGGGCGGCCAGGTCTTGCACAGTGCAAGACTTCGTGGGCCGCAGCGACAGGCAGCGGGCTATCCTCGCACCGGTGCCAGCGCATCAATGATCCGACAGTCCGCAATAGCTCCGCCCTTGCACGATGTAATCACGGCCTTCAGTTCACGGCGCAATGCGGTCAGGTCGGCCAACTTGCGCTCCACCTCCGCCAGGTGCGTATGGGCAATCGCGTCGATGCTGGCGCAGTCTGCCTGCCGGTCGTCCGACAGGGCGAGCAGGGCCCGTACCTGTTCCACCGAAAACCCCAGGTCGCGCGCGCGCCGGATGAACGACAGCCGTGCCAGTTCCGCTGCCCCATAGCTGCGGTAATTGCCTTGCGTTCGGGGCGGCGCCGGCAGCAGGCCGATGCGCTCATAGTAGCGTACCGTCTCGACCTTGGTGCCCGTCGCGCGGGCCAGCTCGCCGATCGTCGTTACCATCGGTCATGGTCCTTCTCGCCGCCGAACATCAGGCGCACGCCGCCATTCAGCACGAATCCGTCGGTCGGCGCCCAGGCATCGACGGTCCAGCGGCCGTCCGGTGCCCGCGATGGCCGCACCAGCGGGTCGGACTTTGTCTGCCTGACATTCAAGATATTCTCCGCGTTGAGGAATAGCCTGAACGGACCCAGCACCACCTCGGCGAGCGCGCCCAGCTCGACGTAGGGCTTGCTGACCGAACGGAAGGGGTTCTCATCCAACGCCTGGCGGCCAGTGTAATAGGCCTCGAGCCCGATCCGGGCTCGGCCGTGTTCCTCCCACATGGCGACTATTCCTGCGGTGTCGCTCGGTACCCGTGGCACCCGTCGTCGGCCGCCTCCCTCCGGATCCGGCTCTGTCGCGTCGACATGGACATAGACGCCGGTGATGGTGAATGCCTCCCAGCGGTAGCGTGCAACAAGCTCGACCCCGCGCGTCCGCGTGATGCCAGCGGCGTTGATCAGTTGTACGCGATCCGGCCCGGTATTCTGCACCTGCACGGCTCCGTCGATGTCGGACCCGAACAAGGTCGCGCTGGCCGTGAACCCGCCGCTGCGATAGCCGATATCAATCGAAGCGGTCTGCGCTGTCTCCGCCTGCAACCCGGCAAGAGGATCGAGGCGAGACAGCCCGGTCGCTTCGATCTGCTCGACGAAGGGCGTCGGCGCGAAGAAGCCGCGCCCCCACGAGGCCCGGATTGTCCAGGGACCGGGCCTGTAGAGCGCCGACACACGAGGGCTGAGGAAGGTGCCATACTCACTGTGCCGGTCGAGCCGGGCACTCGCCGACATGGTAAGGCTGTCGGCGATGTCGCCTTCCACTTGGCCGAACAGCCCCGGCACGACAAAATCATAGTCAAAATTGCCGAACTGCTCCGAGTGGTAGCCGTCGTGCTGCGCGGCCGCGCCGGCCAGCCAGTCGACCCCGCCGGCCCTGCCGCTCAATGACAGCTCGCCGAAGCTGGTCTCGTGGCGATCGTTTTCGATAACCTCCCCAAACCGATGCCGATGCGTCTGCCGCATCAAGGAGCCACGGGCATGAACGGTAATGGCATCTCCGAGCGGCGTCTCCCCGACCAGCCCTGCGTCGAAGCGCGTGGTGTCCAGCGCTTCCACGAATGGCCGACCATCCGGCGCACTTCGCCCCGCCAGCGTGCCGCCGGTGCGATCCTCGGTCATGGCACCTGCGGTCAACAGCAGCTTGCTACCCTTCGATCCTTCGGCAAACAGGCGCGGCCGCACGGTCCAGCGCCGGTAGAATGGCATGTCGGCCCAGCCATCGCCGTCGAGGTCGTTGGCATCCTGACGATGAAAGCCGCCGGTGACTGAGACCCCGACCGTGTTGCCCGCCGGTGCTGCGACATAGGCGGTCAGGTCCTGGCCGCCCCTGCTGGTCAGGTTGAGCAGGGCTTCGGCCTCCGCGACATCGGCCGGTCGGCGTGATACGAAGTTGATAACACCGCCTGGCGCCGACGCGCCGTAGAGGGCGGAGGCCGCGCCCTTTATGACCTCGACCTGGCCGAGGTCTGTCGGGGGTATCTGCAGGATGCCTGCGGACGATGCCTGTCCGCCGTAGAGCGGCAGGCCGTCGGCGAGCAGCTGGGTGTAGCGCCCGTCCATGCCCTGCATGCGGATGTTAGACGATCCGAGTGATGGCGAGGTCACCTGCACCCGCACGCCCGGCGTCTCGGCGACCAGCATCGCAACGTTGCCGGGCGTCATGAGGATCTTCTCCTCAATCTCCTCGCGCTCGATCACTTCGACCCGGACTGCTTCGTCGTTGGCACTGCGCCCAGAGCGCGTCGCCTGGACGACGATTTCCTCCTCGGCACCTTCAACCGGCGCAGTTTGCCCTGCCGCCGGCAAGGCGCCCAACGCGCCTATAGCGCTTGCTACAAGTGTGAGCTGGCGGACGGTGACGGGCAGGAAAACTGTTCGCAAGAGGGGCTCCAGACAGAATACTCCGGCATTCGCGGAGCGTGCTGGAACGGCTGCTAGACCCTGTAGCAGCTACAAGGTCAATAGTCTGAAGGCTGTCCAAAGGCCCCTCCAATCTTATCCCGCGCGCCCCCTTGACCCTATAGCGACTACAGGGTGCATATCGCTCGCACGGTCCAGGAATTAAGGAGGATGTCGTGCACATTCGATTGACCACGAAACTGCCGATCACGGCTGGCGAAGCCGAAGACTTGGTCGCCACGCCGGCACTGCTGAACCACACAGCCGCGCCGCTGCTACGGTTCGTGCCGATCGACCCGCCTGTTCTGCCCGCGGTTTGGGGCGAACGCCGCTACCAAGTTCGTGTGCTGCTCGGCGGGTTGTTGCCGCTGGGCTGCCAGTGGATCGACATCTCGCGCCACGACGCCCCGGGCGGTGGCTTCCGGATGCGCGACAACGGCTCAGGCGATCTGGCGCGGCGCTGGGATCACTGGATCACCATCGCACCCGATGACGCTGGCGGCTGCAGCTACACGGACGACGTCGAGGTCGACGCCGGGCTGCTCACCCCCTTCGTCTGGAGCTTCGCCCGGATCTTCTACGCGCACCGCCAGCGGCGGTGGCGGGCACTTGCCAAGAAGGGCGACACGGGCGTGCGTGAGCTGGCGCAGCGTACCGCCTGGCGCCTGCGTCTCGACTATGAGCTGGCTGCTTTTCGAGCGGCACGCGAGCGCGACGACGTATCTGCCCAGTGGCTGTCGCTGGAGCGTGCTCACATCCTCTCCCAGATCGCGCTTCGGCCCCATCTGCTTGTGCACAGGCTGATGCTCGGGCTTGCCGTGAGGCTTGGCGATGGCCGTGAAATCATCGGTCAAGCTGTTCGGCTCGCACTGGCACCGCTTGGCGCGCTGTCTGGCCGTATTCCTTGGGGAAACACCGGCCGGTCCAAGGTAGCTGCGTTTACACCCATGCCCATCCCCGCCGATTTGCGCGATGTGCTGCCGCCGATGATTGCGCAGTACTCTGAAGCGTCATGAACATCGGCGGCTGAAGGATGCCCGTAAGGGGACTGGAAAAGGTCCATCCGCCGCCGAATTGCAGTCGGGTCCGGTTACATTGGGATTTTGTATAGCAAACCCAAGCTCGCCTCCACCTGACGAGGCTATGCGATCAGGATGCCTCCATGCTTCTCTCCGGTCGTTTGCGCTGCTCTGACGATCGCGCTGGCAAGCTGCGGCGAAGAAAAGTCTACTCCTGCCAAACCACCGTCAAAGGCCGAGGCGGTTGTCCACGAAACCGACCTGCTGCGTCTGACGCTCACGCCCGAGGCGCAACAGCGCCTTGGCATCCGCACCGTTACCGTTGCCGACGGCAGTTCAGGGCAAACCCGTCAGGTCGGCGGCGAACTTGTCGTGCCAGCGCTCGGGCCATCGGGCGTCCCGACCGGGTCCGCTAGCAATATCACCCAGATTGCCGCTGCACAGGCGGCCGCCGAAGGCGAAGTGGCGCGAACGTCGGCACAGCTCCGGCTCGCGATCATTGCCCGAGACCGGGCGGAAGCCCTGGTACGCGAGGAGGCGGGTAGCGTCCGGGCACGGGACGAGGCCGAGGCTGCCTTTGCCGCGGCGCGCGCTGCAGCAGATGTGGCGCGCGAGCAGCGTCGGCAGTTGGGACCTGCGGTAGCGGCGATGGCCGGGCAATCCATGCTGTGGGTGCGTGTGCCGGTGTTCGGGTCGGACGTGCCGGCGATCGAACGTGGTCGCCCCGCAATGGTCCGGCCGCTCGGCGACCATGCCGCCCCGCCGCAATCGGCACGGCCAGTGTCGGCGCCGCCTTCGGCCAACGCCGTCGCTGGTACGGTTGATCTCTTCTATGCGCTCGATAATCGCACCCGTGCCTGGCGCGTCGGCCAGCGGGTGGCGGTCGCGCTGCCGATGGGTGGGATGACGCAGGGTCTGGCAATTCCCACCGCCGCGATTGTTCGGGACATCAATGGCGGCGAGTGGGTTTACCGCAAGACCGGCGCCAACACCTATGAACGCCAGCGTATCGAGGTTGCCACTACCAGCGGAACCACCTCTCTTCTGGCGCGCGGCCTCGAGCGCGGTGCCGAGGTCGTCACCGATGGCGCTGCCGAACTGTTCGGCACCGAGTTCGGGACGCCCCACTGATGCTGGCCTGGCTGGTGCGGACCGCGCTGACCCAGCGCGTCCTGGTGCTTGCGATGGCGGCGTTGCTGGTCGTGCTGGGCCTGCGCGCGTCGGGCAACGTCCCTCTCGATGTGTTCCCCGAGTTCGCGCCTCCCATCGTTGAAGTGCAGACCGAAGCGCCTGGCCTGTCGACCGAGGAGGTCGAGAGCCTAATCACCGTGCCTTTGGAAGTCGCGGTTGGCGGCGTGCCCGACCTGACGACAGTGCGCTCCAAATCGGTGCTCGGCCTGTCGTCGGTCACCATCCTGTTCAAGCGCGGCACCGATGTCATCCGGGCGCGGCAGCTGGTGCAGGAGCGGGTGACGCAGGTGCAGGCGCGGCTGCCGACGGCGGCGCGCCCGCCGGTGATGCTGCCACCGCTTTCATCGACAAGCCGGGCAATGAAGACCGGGGTGTCGTCACAAAAGCTCGACCAGATGCAGCTATCGGAGCTGGCGCGCTGGACGATCAGGCCGCGACTGATGGCAGTGCCGGGCGTCGCCAATGTGGCGATCTGGGGGCTGCGTGACCGCCAGTTGCAGGTGCTCGTCGACCCCGATCGGTTGCGCGCCGCCGGCGTGACGCTGGCCGAGGTGCGCGCCGCTGTTGGCGATGCCGTTCTGGTCGGCGGCGGCGGCTTTGTCGATACACCGAACCAGCGTTTCGCCGTCCGGCAGGACAGCGCCATCCAGTCTGCCGCCGATCTGTCGCAGGCCATCGTCAAGCAGAGCGGCGAGGCACCGATCCGCATTGCCGATGTCGCGCGCGTTGTCGACGGCTTTGCCGCCCCCATCGGCAATGCCATCATCGACGACGGCCCGGGCCTGATGCTGATCGTCGAGAAGCAGCCGACCGGCAACACGCTGCAACTGACCCGCGATGTCGAAAAAGCCATCGCCGAACTGAAGCCTGGCCTCAAGGATGTGAAAGTCGATACGACGATCTTCCGCCCGGCGACGTTCATCGAACGCTCGATCGACAATCTGTCGCGCGCGCTGCTGATCGGGTGTCTGCTGGTGGCGGTGGTGCTCTTCGTCTTCACCCGCGACTGGCGCCAGGCGGTGATCAGCCTGACCGCCATCCCGCTGTCGCTGCTCGCCGCCGGGCTGGTGCTGCTGTGGAGCGGCATGACGATCAATACCATGGTCATCGCCGGGCTGGTGATTGCGCTGGGCGAAGTCGTCGATGATGCGATCATCGATGTCGAGAATATCGCGCGGCGGCTGCGGCTCAACCGCGAGGCCGGCAGTCCATTGTCGGCCTTCGATGTCGTGCTGGCGGCATCGCTCGAAGTCCGCACCGCGGTGGTCTTCGCCTCGATGATCGTCATGCTGGTGTTCCTGCCGATCTTCTTTTTGGGCGGCGTCGCCGGCACCTTCTTTCAGCCGCTTGCCATCGCCTATGTGCTGGCGATTGCCGCCTCGCTGCTGGTGGCGCTGGTGGTCACCCCGGCGCTGTGCCTGATCATGCTGCCGAACGCGCCGCTGAAGGCCGGGGGTGACACAAGGCTCGTCGCCGGGTTGAAGCGCCGCTACGCCCGCGTGTTGCCCAGGCTGGTGGCGCGGCCGGGCCTTGCCATGGCGATCATTGCCGGCGGGCTGTTCATCGCCGGGGTCGGCTATGCCTCGTTCAAGGACCAGTTCCTGCCCGATTTCCGCGAGACCGATTTCCTCATGCACTTCGTCGAAAAGCCCGGCACCTCGATCGAAGCGATGGACCGCATCACCATCCGGGCGTCGAAGGAACTGCGCGCCATTCCGGGCGTGCGCAATTTCGGCGCGCACATCGGTCGCGCGGAGGCCGCCGACGAGGTTGTCGGCCCGAACTTCACCGAATTGTGGATCAGTCTCGACGAGAACGTCGATTATGACGCCAGCGTGGCGCGCATCAAGGCCGTGATCGACGGCTATCCCGGCCTCTACCGCGACGTGCTCACCTATCTGCGGGAACGCATCAAGGAAGTCTTGACCGGCGCCGGCGCGACGGTCGTGGTGCGCATCTTCGGCCCCGACCAGGTTGAGTTGCGCGCGGCCGCCGAACGCGTGCGGGCAAAGGTTGCCGGCATCCCGGGCGTCGCCGATCTCAAGGTCGAACAGCAGGTGCTGGTCCCCCAGATCGAGATTCACCCCCGCGCCGCCGATCTTGCCACCTTCGGGCTGACCGCCGGCGAGGTGCGGCGCCAGGCCCAGACGCTGGTGGCGGGGCAGAAGCTCGGCGAAATCTACCGCGACCAGAAGTCCTTCGACGTGGCGCTATGGGGCGAACCCGCCGTGCGCGGCGACGTGCAGGCGCTGCGCGACCTGATGATCCTGTCGCCCGCAGGTTCCCCCGTCCGCCTGCGCGATATTGCCGATGTGCGGATCGTGCCCGCCCCCAACGAGGTCAAGCGCGAGAACGGCCAGCGCCGCATCGATGTCACGCTGAATGTCGCTGGCGCCGATCTTGGCGGCGTGGCGCGCGCCGTCGAGGCGGCGGTCGCCGATATGCCCTTCGCCGCCGGCTATCACCCCAAGGTGCTCGGCGAATATGCAGCGCTCAAGGAATCGCGCCAGCAACTCTGGACCGCCGGCCTGCTGTGCCTGATCGGCATCCTGCTGCTGGTCTGGACGGTCTTCCGGTCGCTGGCCATCACCGCGCTCGTTGGCGTCAGCCTGCCCTTCGCGCTGGTCGGCGGTGTCATCGCTGTCGCACTGACCGGCGGCGTGCTGTCATTGGGGTCGCTCGTCGGCTTCGTCACCGTCATCGGCATATCGGCGCGCAACGGCATCATGCTGCTGTCGCACTATGACCATCTCCGCCGGGTCGAGGGCGAGGCCTTCGGTGACGCGCTCGTGCTGCGCGGCGCAACTGAGCGCCTGGTCCCGATCCTGATGACGGCATTGTGCGCCGGGCTTGCCCTGCTGCCGCTGGTGATCGCCGGAAACGCGCCAGGCCATGAGATCGAACATCCGATGGCGATCGTAATCGTCGGCGGCCTGGTGTCTTCAACTCTGCTCAACCTGTTGCTGATGCCGGCGCTCTATCGGCGCTTCGGGGGTCCGGCCAAGGTGGCACGGTCATCGCCAAGCGCTTTGCCGGCATGAAACGTGCTGTCCCCCTCGTAGCGCTGGCGCTTTCCGCCTGCATGACGCCGCCGGCACCGCCACCGACCTTGGCGCCGGCAACAGCAACCGGCAGCTTTACCAGCCTGCCGTCTGCATCAATCGCGCCGGTACCCGACGATTGGTGGCGGCTATACGACGACCCTGTGCTGGAGAAGCTCGTCGCTGCCAGCCTCGCCGCCAATGCCGATTTGCGTGTCGCCTATGCCAATCTTGATGGCGCGCGCGCCGCGCTGGCCCAGGCGCGGGCCGCCCGCCTGCCGCAGACCAGCGTCGAATCGAGCTTGGGCGTCGACAATCCCGCCAACCAGCCCAGCGCCTCCTCTCTCGTGCCAACGACCGACTATGACATCGCGCTGGCGGCGAGTTGGGATGCCGACCTCTTTGGCCGGCTGCGCTCGGCGGCTCTTGCTGCAGGTGCCGATGCCGATGCCCAGACGGCTGCGCTCGATGGGCTGAAGGTCGCCGTCGTCGCCGACACGGTTCAGGCCTATATCGATTTGTGCGGTACAGGCCAGGCGCAGCAGGTGGCGGCAGAGCAGGTTCGGCTGCTCGAACGCTCCGCCGCGCTGGTCAAAGAACAGTTCCGGGCTGGTGAGGTCTCGCCACTCGAAGTGTCGCAGGCAGCGACGCTCCTCGAAACAGCGCGCGCCACGCTGCCGCCGCTCGACGCTGCGGCGGCAAATGCCCGTTATCGCCTGGCGACCCTGCAAGGCCGCTCACCCGCCGAAGCGCAAACTATGGCGCTCGCCTGCCAGAAATTGCCGAGGCTGCGCAGCGCGGCGCCGGTGGGCGATGGACAAGCCCTTCTGTTGCGCCGCCCCGACATCCGCGAGGCCGAACGCCGCCTCGCCGCTGCGAGTGCCCGGATCGGGGTGGCGCGTGCCGACCTCTATCCGCGCGTCAATCTCGGCGGTGCCGTCGGTTTGCTTTCGGGTGGCCTCGTCGCCACGGCATCGCCGCTGATCAGTTGGAGTTTTCCCAATCAGGCGCCGGCGCGCGCCCGTCTCGCGCAAGCGCGAGCCACCGAACAAGCCGCTCTCGCGGGATGGGATGTGGTCGTGCTCCGGGCCTTGCGCGAAGTCGAAACCGCGCTTGCCGCCTATGATGCCGAAAAGCGCCGCAACACCTATCTTGGCTCGGCGCGCGAACAAGCCGAGCTGACGGCGCGGCGTGCCGCCGCCCGCGTCAGGCTGGGGGATGCGGCCTATCTGCTTCAGGTCGACGCCGAACGCACCCGCGCACAAGCCGCCTTGACCCAGGCCCAGTCCGACCTTGCGGTTGCTCAGGCTGAAGTGACGTTGTTCCGTGCGCTGGGTGGTGGCTGGCGAAGCGACGCCACGCCGCTAGAATGACGCCATGCGCATCCTGATCATCGAGGACGATCCCGAAACGCTGAGTTTCATCGCGCGCGGTCTGTCTGAGCTCGGACATCAGACCGTTACCAGCAGCGATGGCCGCGACGGGCTGTATCAGGCGACTGAAGGCGGCTTCGACGCGTTGATCGTTGACCGGATGCTGCCCGGGCTCGACGGCCTGGCGCTGGTTCGGGCCCTGCGCGCCGCCGGCGACACGACACCCGCGCTGATGCTTACCGCCATCGGCGGCATCGCCGATCGGGTCGAGGGGCTTGAAGGCGGCGCCGACGATTATCTCGTCAAGCCGTTTGCCTTTTCCGAGCTGGCGGCGCGCGTACAGGTGTTGGGGCGCCGGCAAGCGGCACCCGCCGAGCCGTCGCGCCTCAGCGCCGGCGACATCGTCATCGATCTGCACCGCCGCAGCGTCACCCGCTCCGGCCAGCGCGTAATCCTGCAACCCCGCGAGTTCGTCCTGCTCGCCGAGCTGGTCCGCAACGCCGGGCGGGTGATGACCCGCACCATGCTACTTGAACGTGTCTGGGACTTCGATTTCGACCCCAGGACCAACATCGTCGAAACCCATCTCAGCCGGCTGCGGTCCAAGCTCAACGCCGGCTTCGATTCCGACGCCATCGAGACTGTCAGGGGTGCGGGCTACATGATCCGCAGCAGTTAATGCGCGGGTTTTCCCTCAAGCGCTGGTCGCGCACCACCTTTGGGCTGGTCACAATCGTCGGCATCGTGTTCGCACTGACGACGCTTGCCATCGGCATCGTTGCCTTCGAAGCGACGCATGAAGCGCTGGAGCAGCAGCTCGACCACCGCATCGCCACCGAAACCGCAGCGCTCATCGACGAAGGTGATGACGGGCCCGAAGGCGTTGCTACCGCCATCCGCCGCCGCGAGGCCGCTCGCAGCACCGCCAGCCTCGATTTCCGCCTCGTGGACTCTGCCGGCCGTTTGGTGGCGGGCAGTCTAGATGCCGTCGTCCCGGACAAGCCCGGCTACATCGAGCTGCTGCCTTACAACATCGATGACGAGCAACGCATCGCCCAGTCCTTGACGACCCTTCTGCCCAGTGGCCACCGCCTCCTCGTTGCAGCCGACCGCGGCGTCATCGACGAGATGGACGCCTCTCTTCTCAAACTGTTTGTAGGGGCCTTCGGTGTCATGCTGGCGCTCGGTGTCGGCGCTGCCTGGGTGGTCGGCATCGTCACAAAGAACCGATTGGCGCGCATTGACCACACTGCAACGGCCATCATTGGCGGTAACCTTGGTCAACGTATGCCCGTCACGGGAACCGGCGACGAATTTGATCGTCTCGCCGAACGGCTGAACGAGATGCTCGACCGGATCGCCACGCTGATGGACAATCTGCGACAAGTATCGAGCGACGTTGCACATGATTTGCGCACCCCGCTGACCCGCCTCCACAACCGGCTCGATGAGGCGTTGGCAAGCGACGACCGGGATGCCCAGCGCCAGGCTATCGAAGCCGCCACGGCACAGTCCCGCGAGCTCCTCGACATCTTCGCAGCCCTGCTCCGGATCGCCGAAGTCGAAGGCATGGGCGTGAAGGGCCAATTCCGGGAGATGGCCCTTAGCGAGCTCGTCGACAGCATTGTCGAGACTTATCGGCCAGACGCAGAGACCAGCGGTCACACCCTGACCAAGGTGATCGCGCCAAACCTAAACCTGGTCGGTGACCGGCGGCTCATCCAGCAGCTGCTGAGCAACCTTCTCGACAACGCTCTTACCCACACGCAGTCGGGAACGACGATCGCAGTGTCGCTCGACAAGCCCGCCGACCTCATCCGAATTTGCGTCACCGATAATGGACCGGGCGTAACGTCTGATGAGGCAGCCACACTGTTTCAGCGCTTCACGCGCGGCGAGAAAAGTAGGACCAGCGGCGGGCATGGGCTGGGCCTCGCCTTGGTGGCAGCGATCGCAAACGCGCACGGCGGCAAGGTGGCGTTGGCGTCTCCTCCGGGGTTCGGAGTTATCGTCGAGATGTGATTGTTTTGCGGTAAGATTCCTGGGAAAACAGACATTCCGCGGTACGTTGATGGGCTGAAGAATAAGGTTGCCAACGGCCGACTGAAGGCGCGGCCGTTATGGTCCAGCTGATTGTCGAGAAAATCTGCGACAGCGGCACCGAGCGGGCGGGTGGCGATGAACGCAGCTCACAACAGGGTCGCCCTACCGGCTAAAGTGATGAAGCAGGTGATGGCCAAGTCAACCACTCGGCGCCAATTTCAGCTCACATCCTCCATGCCAATAATCCCAAGCCAAAAAGCTTGTGCAGTTTCGCGCAGCCTCGCTCAACCGCGTCCAGCGCAATCTGGTGGAGCCTATATGGAGCCTATAGCAACTACTAGGCCCCAAGTGCTTGCGGAGCTTTTCGTTATGTTTTTGGTTTTATGAGAGATTTTGGTGGACGCACCAGGGTTCGAACCTGGGACCCGCTGATTAAGAGTTAGCATGCCTGCCGCGGTCGGATTGCTGGCTATGTCAGAAAAGCGGGGAAAACCAACCATGTTGCTAGTCCGATGCCATCGGGTGCCATTGCATGATTGATTGCTGTTGATTACTATATGCTTGCTAGAGAGACGGACGGAGCAAGCAGCGATGCAGACCGACGAAGCGAAAAAGGGCGTGGGCCTGACGCTGACTACCGTTAAGGCGGCAAAGGCGGGGGAGCGCGATCAATTCCTGTGGGATGACGAGGTGCGCGGGTTCGGACTGAAGGTCACGCCAGCCGGCAGCAAGGTCTATATCTATCAGTATCGGCTGGCGCGGCCGGGGGAGTCTGCGATTACCACTGCCAAGCGCTACACCATCGGCCGGCATGGCGCGCTGACCCCTGACCAAGCCCGGCGCCGCGCCAAGGAACTGGCGGCAATGGTCGCGCTGAAGGTGGACCCGATGGGGGCCGAAAAGGCTGAGCGTGACGAGCGCAACCGGCTGGCGTTGGAAGCTGTCGAAAAGGCCCGCGTAGATGGGGAACTGGCGTTCAGTCGCTATGCCGATCTGTGGCTGGACCACTACGAGAATGAGAAGGGGCGTCGCCCTGCCAGTGTCCGCCTCGCTGCGTCTATCGTGCGTAACCACCTGAAGCCGGCGCTGGGCGACAAGCCGATGCCGCGCATAGGGAGGGCGGACCTGCTGCCAGTGATCGACGCAATCCCGCTCAAGCAAAAGGGCATCCGTCGTGCGGTGTTTGCATATGCGTCGGTGCTCTTCATCTGGGCGGTGAAGCGCGGCGACATTGACAGCAATCCCTTTGCCCAAATGGCGAAGCCGGAAGCGCCCGCGTCGCGGGACCGGTTTTTGAGCGATGCAGAACTTGCGCGGGTGTGGCGTGCAACCTTCGCCGTGTCTGACGTTTTCGGCCCGTTCTTTCGCCTGCTGGTGTTGACGGGGCAGCGCCGCGACGAGGTTGCCGGCATGGGCTGGAATGAACTGGACCGCGCATCGGCGACCTGGACCATTCCGCCTGAGCGATCAAAGAACGGTGTTGCGCAAATCGTGCCGTTGTCGGCGCCTGCGATGAAGGAATTGGATATGCTCGCGAAGGTTGGCGAGCGCGACGCGGTCGGCAAAAAGATTGAAACATGGCCGAAGGCCGGCCTGACTTTCACCACTACCGGCGACACGCCCATTAGCGGGCTGACCAAGGCTAAGCGGGCGCTTGACGAAGCGGCGGCGGTTGACGGTGGCGACGGTGTCGAGCGCCATCCGCTCACCCATTGGCGCATCCATGATCTGCGCCGCACGGTCGCAACCGGCTTTCAAAAGCTGGGCGTGCGATTCGAAGTGACAGAAGCCGTGCTGAACCATGTCAGCGGCGCCAAGGGCGGTATTGCAGGCATTTACCAACGCCATGACTGGAAAGAGGAAAAGCGGGCCGCGCTGGACGCTTGGGGGCGCCATCTGGAAGCTATCTTGTCGCCCTTAAAGGCCGACAATGTGGTGGCGATGAGTCACCGCAAAGGCTGGGGATAGACAGGCGACGTTACCCACGATCTGCAACGAGTTAATGTTGCGAGTGTAAGCCTTGCGCCCGTAAAAGCGCACACGAGAAGAGCGTATCCAGACTACGTGTGCTCCGAGGTCAGTGTAGTGTCGCCAGACAGGGTCCAGCGGTACCTTTACGCCGAGTAATGCCGCCAACTATACCAAAGCCAACGGTGAGCATTAACCATGAACTAGGCTCAGGCACGATCTGAAACATGGAAACGCCCGTGTCGCCCGCAAAGGAAAAGGTTCCTGGACCCGCAAAGGTGCCGAACGCAAGTACACCGTCCCCTGGCTTGAGGCTAAACTGAGTGTAGATTCGAAAATTTCCCGAAACGTCACTTACGTTTCGGAGCGGCAAATCACTGAAAAAGTCGTTCAATCCATTACCAAAATGAGCTGAAATATTCAGCCGTTCAAACGCGTCATTCGTACCGCCCGTATCATCCGTATAATCAATGACGCTCGAAAATCCACTATCTACTCGAGTTTGAGTACTAAACAGGTAGTTTCCAAACGCCGAGAAAGGAATGAAAGAGCTTTCGCCGTCGATGATAAGCCGTGTTTGTGGAGCGAACGAAAAACCTAAAAAATTCTGTGCTTGAACAGAGTACAGCAGGCCTTGGTTTTGACCGCCGATCCTATTCAGGCGATCATCGACAAAGTCAGTGGGATCCATGAAAAAACTGAGTTGCAGCGAGAAGTTTTTGCCAGCTAGATCGACCCCGCTGGAGGACCTTCCAGATGCAAGGGTGCCAGTGTACGTTGCCACTGCCACTGCATAACTAGGGGCGGCGCCAAGGCCCGATATCGCTGCTATAAAAGCTAAGCTCATCGGCAAAATCTTCATATGGTGTCCCCGCATCTGGCAATTTCGTGAGACCCTAACGAGTCATTGAGAAGTGTCAAATCGCAGAAATGTGACACTATGCGACTGACAAAACCGACAGAACCTCTACTCTGAAAGCGGGGATAGGCCGGCCAGCCGACAAGCGCGACACTCCGACGTGCTTCCCCACCATACCTTCGGAGCCGCATCGGAGGCGGGATGAGTAACAGCCAAGCTTTTTGCTATGCGCCAGCCGGATGGAAACCTGCGACGTTCGTCATAGACCCGCAAGTTTTGAATGCCCCGCCGACTGGTCGAGCGCCGGTAACACACGTTTTGGTCGAAGGCCTTACGCCTGTTCGCCGAACTTTGCGGAGTCTCGATGACCCCGACCACGTGCGCCAGTTGTTCAAGATACAGCATGACACTGAGACGTTCGGTCTTGGAATGGAGGCGATGCACGAAAAAATCCGGCTTCATCTCCCGTCAACCCCACAATGCCCGGGTTTTGGGGATTCCCGATGCTGCGGATTGTCCCCACTGTCGTCTTGCACGGAGGGGTGGCGAGATTGGCAGGATGATCAATGGTTCGCGCAAAACTTAGCCTATCTTTGGAACCGCATCGAATATGCTTACAGGCATGACGCTTACGGGGAAGCAGTCAATCTAGCATTTACCCTCGGAGTTATGTTCCACACGTGGGGGCTGAAAGGCGACCCAGAAAGGGAGTGGCAATGGGGGCGCGACAAGCGCGACGCCAGCCGTTCTGGTGCGGCAGCGGGTGCAAAAGCGCGACGCCTCGCTAGCGACGAACAAAGGCATGCGGCCGTTCAGAAGCGCATCGAGACTAACCCCCATTTAACGGGCTCGTCTGCCGCTAGAGCCGTTGCTCGAAGTGATCCCAGTCTTGGCGCTGTAACGACGATATACACTGCCTGGAAACGTGTGAACGCGCGAGCGCGCGTAAGCGTGAAATAGTTGGAGTAACCCTAGCGACCGACCCCACAGTGCGCGAGTAACTGGACAGTCACCAACAACACGAGGTGACTGCCGACATGCAAACAGAGATTCTGAAAACCCTTGAAGCGGCTGGATACGTCCGGCTTGGGGTGCCGACGCTGGAGCGGCTGCGGCTGACTGGCGAAGGGCCCATGTTCCTGAAGCTTGGCAAGGCCGTGCGCTACCGCAAGGCAGACCTGGATGCGTGGCTTGATAGCCGTGTCGCCCGCTCCACGAGCGAGGGGGTGTAACATGCCCCAGACATGCGAAACCCCGCACGAGGGCGGGGCTTCACGGAATCAACTTGGCCGCTGTTTCCACGAACTTTCTAGTCCCTCCGCCCTTCAAGTGCAAACGCTCGTTGCGCTGCACAACGTCCGTCCCGAGGTCGCAGCGACCGTTGCCGCCCTTGTGTTTGGGGGAGGCGCCAATGGCTAGCACCTATCCCGATCTTCCCGGCTTCAAGGGCACAGACGGCACGAGCGAGGCCGCTGCGACTGCTATTGCGCCAAATGTGCCCCGCCTGCGGTTGATTGCGCTGCGCGGGCTGGCAGCGCGGCGCGAAGCAACCCCGCTCGAAGTTGTGGCCGCGACCGGGCTGGCCCGCGAAGCGCTTCAGCCGCGTTTCTCTGAATTGCGGGCGGTGGGCCTTGTGGAGCCGACCGGCGAACGCAGGCGCAACCCATCGGGCAAGTGGGCGGCGGTGCTGCGGCTGACGGCCAAAGGCTGGGAGGCGCTGACATGATCGACCTGCACCAGTTGCGGGCTGACCACCCGCTCCACGAGATCGCCGCAGCGCACATGCGCCTCCAGCGTGCCGGCCGCGAGTGGAAGGGGTGCTGCCCCTTCCATGCCGACCGAACGCCTAGCTTCACGATCTTTGATGGTGGCGACCGCTTCTACTGTTTCGGCTGCGGCGCCTCCGGTGACGTGCTGGACTTTGTGCAGCGGTTGCATGGCGTCGTGCTGCTGGAAGCCGCGCGAATGCTGGGCGCGGGCGATCCGCCCGCCGTTGCTTTGCCTCCGCTGCCACCAGCCGCAGAGACCGACCGCAGCGCAGAGGCAAGGGCCATCTGGGAAAGCGCCCTGGCTGCCCCAAACACGCCTGCTGAAGCCTATCTGCGGACGCGGGGCATCAAAGTGCCGCCCCCGTCTGACATTCGGTTTGCGCGGCTGTCTGTCGGCAGTCTGGGGCCTATGCCTTGCCTCGTCGCGGCTGTGCGGGAAATGGCGGGCGAGGTGATAGGCATCCAGAGGATATTCCTCCAGCCAGACGGCAAGGGCAAGGCAGCTATGCGGAAGCCGAAGCTGTCGCTGGGGCGCATTACCGGTGGCGCCATCCGGCTCGATTGCGTGAAGCCGGGCGATGTTCTGACGGTATGCGAGGGGCCGGAAGATGCCTTGTCCATCCGGCAGATGTTCGGCGTGCCTGTTTGGGCGTCGGCCGGTGCATCCAACATGCCGGCGATGCGCTTCCCGTCGCACATTCGTCGCGTCGCTATCGCTGCTGACAACGACGAGGCGGGCGAGCGTGCAGCGAGAGCGGCGGCAAAGGCCTTCACGCTTAACGGGCTGACGTGCCGTGTCATTCGCCCTGCGGCTGGCTTCAAAGACTTCAACGATGAATTGATGAAGGGGGCGCGCTGATGGCTGCGACCGCATTTGCCGAGCGGCTTGAGGCTGCACCTTCCGACACATGGCCCGATCCGGTGCCGCTGCGCGACGAGTTGCCGGCCGTGTTGTCGTTCATTCCTGACATGATGCCTAGCCGGCTGCGGCCGTGGGTTGCAGACATTGCCGAGCGCATGAATTGCCCGACAGATTTTGTCGCTATTCCGGCGATGATTGCAGCGGGTTCGCTCATTGGCCGGCGCGTCGGCATTAGGCCGCAGAGGCGCACGACTTGGCTGGAGGTGGGTAACCTGTGGGGGTGCGTGGTGGCGCGCCCTGGCAGCCTGAAAAGCCCGGCAGCGTCGGAGGCTATGGCGCCCCTGCGGCGGCTGGAGATGGAAGCCGCAGAGGCGCACCAGTCTGCCTTGGCCGATTACAAGGCTGCCGAATCGCTGTTTAAAATCGAACGGGAGGCGGCCGAGAGCGCGGCGCGCGCGATTCTGAAAGACAAGGCAAAGCTGGACGGGCGGGGGCAGGCCATGCGGGCGCTGTCAGACTTGCAAGAGCCGGAGCCGCCAGCCGCGAAGCGCTACCTGACGAGCGATGCCACGGCGGAAAAGCTGGGCGAGATATGCGCCGGCAACCCGAACGGCATCATGGTGCACCGTGACGAGCTGATGTCACTTTTTGCCGATCTGGACCAATCTGAGAAGGCGTCGGCGCGAGGGTTCTACCTGACTGGCTGGAGTGGCCTGGACGGATACACATTTGACCGCATCATGCGCGGGACGGTGCGCGTGCCAGCCGTCAACTTGTCGCTGTATGGCACGACCCAGCCGAGCCGCCTTGCCGGTTTCATTCGCGAAAGCATCCGGCGCTTCGATGATGGCATGGTGCAGCGCCTGCAATTGCTGGCTTGGCCCGACTGCGCATCCGAGTTTCGGGAGGCAGACCGCTACCCCGATGGCGAAGCCCGGCGCGACGCGCATCTATGTTTTAGCGATCTGTCGCGGCTAGACGCGGGCGCTGTGAGTGCAGAGATTGACGAGTTTGACGGGCCGGGCGCTGTTCCATTTTTGCGCTTTGCCGGTGATGCTCAAGAGCAATTCAGCTCATGGCGGGCCGATCTGGAATGCAAAGTGCGCGGCGACGACATCCCTGCACCCCTGGTAGCGCACATGTCGAAATATCGCGGGCTGCTGCCTCGGCTGGCGCTCATCTGTCACTTGGCCGGCGGCGGCGTCGGGCCAGTGTCCCTCAGTGCGCTTCGGCAGGCGCTCGGCTGGGCGGAATATCTGGAGAGCCATGCCCGGCGCGCCTATGCTTCCACCAGCCTGGATAATGCCGAAGCGGCGCGGTTGATCTGGCGCCGTGTCCGCAAGGGCGATTTACCCGCCCCCTTCACGGCGCGCGATGTGCAGCGGAAGGGATGGGCGGGCCTTGGCGATAAGGAACGGATTGCGGCGGGCCTTGCTGCATTGCTGGAGGCCGATTGGTTGATTGCCGGCAAGGTGGACGCTGGCAGCCAAGGCGGGCGCCCGTCTGCGATCTACATTCCGAACCCCAAAGCGCTGCGCCTGAGATGAGAGGGGTTCTGTCAGTTTTGTCGGCGCTGGCTGGGTGCGTGTTGCTGGCAGCCAGCCATGGGAACTTGCAAATCGAAAGGGATCGTCATGACTGAAAGGGCCAAGCTGGCAAGGTTGCCTAGATCACAAATTCAGCGTCAGCGGATGATAGCGGGCGCCATGACGAACCCCGCCACGACGCACGCCGCCATTGCGCAGGCGCTGTTGAAGCCGATTAGCGGCGGCGAACTGGATCAAGGTGAACTGACACTGGAACTGCACGAGCGGCTAAAGGCGGTGCGCGAAGGCAAGCTGGGCAGTGTCCACCACATGCTCGCAGCGCAGGCCTTCAGCTTGGATGCGGCTTATGTTGAACTGATGCGCAGGGCGATGTTGAACTTCGCCAAGTATCCCGACGCCGTCGAGCGCTACATGCGGCTGGCCATGAAGGCTCAATCGCAGAGCCGAGCGACGCTGGAGGCGCTGGCGAAGTTGCATCAGCCACGCGAACAAACCGTGCGGCATGTGCATGTCGATAACAGGGGCGGACAAGCCGTCATTGCCGAGTCGGTTCATTCAGGGGGGTCAAATGGAAAGCCAGTCGAACAATCCCATGCAACCGGAGCGGCTGGCGTCGGCGCCGCGTTGCCGAGCCCGAACGAGATCGGGTGGTCTCTGCCAGTCGCCGGCCGTGAAGGGGCGGAAGCGGTGCCGCATGCACGGAGGGATGAATCCGGGGGCGCCTAGTGGCAACCGGAATGCATGGAAACATGGCGCGCGCACCGCTGAAGTAGCGGCGTTGGAACGAATGATAAAGTCTGGCAGAGCCGACGAATGATCTTCAAATTAAACCTGAATATTTCCGGTAAAACTAGCCAAGGCTATTTTAAAATCGTACTCTGAGCATTTGCAATTAAGGTAGTGGCGCAATCTTTTACTCTGTCGGTACCACATACTCCGACCCAATGTTGATAATATTTTTCAGATTCTTCTTTTTTCGTATCGATCGTCAAGACGGTACTATGTATTGTCCGGTTCGATGAACTTTTGTCCGGATTCATTGTTACTATATTGATATTTATGCGCGGGTATTCGTCGCTATCCGCTGGATGCAGTGTCTTAGATGTGGCTAATTGTTCGCGCAATTGGTACGCTAGTACCGTGCCGACACTGTCATCCCCAGTATGATTGATGCGAATTGGGTACGTTGTTTGCCCAAGCGCAGGTGAGATCAAAAGAGTTGCGATTACGACTACTAAATTTATGCGCATGGAATGGCCCCCGCCCGATTTTCGAAACTAATTGCACGTGTCAACGCCCGACTCAAGCGAAGCTGAATGACACTGGTCCGACCGACGGTAGGCCCGCAGCGCTTGCTTGCTATATGCTTGCTATCAGTCAAAAGCGGTCTCGCCGCCTTCATAATGTCAGTTAACCTGTTGAAATTATGGTGGACGCACCAGGGTTCGAACCTGGGACCCGCTGATTAAGAGTCAGCTGCTCTACCGACTGAGCTATACGTCCGTTCGCAGCCAACTGCGTGGAAGCGGGCTGTTAGCAGTGGTGGCGGGGCTTGTCCAGCATCGTTCGTTGGCATTTGTCAGCCACGCGGCTTTGCGTTGGCGCGGGCGATGCTCATGACCATGCCGAGAAGGATCAGCACCGTCATCATCGCTGACCCGCCATAGCTGATCAGTGGCAGCGGGATGCCGACAACGGGCGCGAGGCCCATAACCATCATCATGTTGATCGCCAGGTAAAAGAACAGGGTTGCCGTCAGCCCGAAGGCCAGCAGGCGCTCGAACTGGCTCTTGCCGGCCATTGCCACCCGGATTCCCCAGGCCAGCACGATGGCAAAGCCGAGGATGATGAACAGGCCGCCTACGAGGCCCCATTCCTCCGCCATGGTCGCGAAGATGAAATCGGTCTGGAGCTCGGGAAGATAGTCGAGGTGGCTCTGGGTACCGTTGAGGAAGCCCTTGCCGGTCAGGCCACCCGAGCCGATGGCGATCTTCGATTGGGTGATGTGGTAACCGGCGCCCTTGGGGTCGGTCGCCGGATCGAGGAAGATCAGTACGCGCTTGCGCTGATATTCATGCAGCATGGTCCAGGCGAGGGGCATCGCCGCAACAACGGAAACCGCCGCTCCGACGAACAGCCACAGGCGCACGCCGGCCAGGAACAGTACCACCACGCCGCCAAAAGCGATCGACAAGGCCGTGCCGAGATCGGGCTGGAGCATGACCAGCGCCACCGGCATGGCGATCAGCGCCAGCGCCGGCAACAGGGCGTTGGGCCGTGTTTCAAAACCGCGAGGCAGCGACTGGTAATAACGGGCCAGCACCAGGACGATGGCAAGCTTCATGAATTCCGAAGGCTGAAGCTGGATAATGCCAAGATCGAGCCAGCGCTGGCTGCCGCCCCCGACCTGGCCGAGCAGCTCCACGCCGATCAGGCCGAGCAGCACGACGCCATAGATCGGCCAGGCCAGGCGCATCCAGGTTTCGGGCCGGACCATCGCCAGCGTCAGCATCAGGCTGCCCAATATGGCGAGGCGAATGCCCTGTTTCGACGCCCAGGGCTCGAGCGAGCCGCCGGCTGCGGAATAAAGGATGACCAGCCCGAACCCGGCGAGCGAGGCGATGACCAGCACGATGCCCCAGGGCAGGCGTCCGAGTTCGCGCAGCCAGGGGCCATTGAACATCAGAAATCGTCCCGCGGTTCGACGGGGGCGGCGGGATCGCCGATCTCGAAGGTCGGCGGCAGAATCAGGTTGTCGGTGCGCAGCCACGACGGCATCAGTTCGGCAGGTGCCGGGGGAACGGCTTCCAGTGCCTTGGCACGCTCGCGTGCGGCACGATCGGTTTTGATCTTGGCTTCGATCGGCGCGAGAGCCGCCATCGCTCGCTCGGGCTCGAACAGGAAGGTCAGCACGTCGCGTGCGATCGGTGCTGCGTAACGCCCGCCGGCGATGCCGTGCTCGATGATGACGCTCACCGCGTAGCGCGGTTGCTCGGTGGGCGCGAAAGCCACGAACAGCGCATGGTCGCGCTGCTTCCAGGGCAGCGCCTCGTTGCGCTTGACGCCGCTGCGGCGCTCGGCGGCGCTGATCCGCCGAACCTGCGCCGTACCGGTCTTGCCGGCGATCCTGACGCCGGCCACCTGCGAGCGGCCGCCGCGCGCCGTGCCGATACCCGAATTGATGACGTCGTCCATACCCTGCCGAACAAGCGCCAGATGGTCGTCGGGGATGCCGAGCGAGGCGAAGGACGGCGCTGCATTGCCGGGCGGCAAGAGCAGCCGCGGCACCACTTCGCGCCCGCTGGCGATGCGCGCCGTCATCACTGCCAGCTGCAGCGGATTGGCGATAAGATAGCCCTGGCCGATCGAGGTGTTGAGCGTTTCGCCTGCCGTCCAGTCCTTCTTGTAGCGTCGGGTCTTCCACTCTGTGTCGGGAACGATTCCAGCCGCTTGCCCGGCGAGCGGCAGATCATATTTTTGCCCCAGCCCCAGCCGGCGCGCCATCGTGGCAATGGCATCGATGCCGATCTGGCGGCCAAAGGCATAGAAATAGACATCGCAGCTTTTGGGCAGCGCCGAATGCATGTTCACAAAGCCATGGCCGCGCCGCGAATGGCAATGCCAGGTATTGTTGCCCAGCGGGTAGCGGCCGGTGCAGCCGACGCCGTCTTCCGGTGCCACCCCGGCTTCGAGCGCCGCCAGTGCCGTCACCATCTTGAAGGTCGAACCGGGCGGGTAAAGCCCCATGGCGCTTTTGTTCAGCAGCGGCGTATGGTCGTTTTCCTGCAATTCCTTCCACAACGCCGTCGGCACGCGCGTCGAAAAGATGTTGGGGTCATAGGCCGGCATCGACACCATGGTGAGGATATCTCCTGTCTCGCAGTCGATGACGATGACACTGGCGCTGTTGTCGCCAAGCCGGCGTGCGGTGAAGCTTTGCAGATCGCGATCGATCGTCAGCTTCAGCGTGTCGCCGGGGGTGTCGGGGCGCGTTTCGAGCTCGCGGATCACCTTGCCGCGGGCGGTGATTTCCACCTGCTGGGCACCGGCGCGGCCGCGCAGCCGGCGATCCTCGGCGCGCTCCAGCCCGTCCTTGCCGATCTTGAAGCCCGGAAAGATCAGCACCGGGTCCTTCTGCGCCTTATATTGTTCCGGTGTCGGCGACCCGACATAGCCGAGCAGATGCGCGAACTGGTCGGCATCGGGGTAGACCCGGGCGAAGGCGCGCACCGGCCGCAGCCCGGGAATGTCCGCCACCTTCACATTGAGCGCGGCAAAGGCCGGCCAGTCGAGCTGGCGGGCAATTTCGACGGGCATGTATTTCGGCTGGATTGCGATGTCGGCGCGGATGCGAATCTCGTCGTCCCAGCTTAGCGGCAGGACGTCGCGGATGCGGGCAAGGACGATGTCGAGGTCTTCGATCGCTTCGGGGATGAGCTCGAGCCGATAATCGGGCTTGTTGAGCGCCAGCGGCTTGCCGAAGCGATCGACGATCCAGCCCCGGCGCGGCGGGATGAGGCGGTTCTGGATGCGGTTGTTCTCGGAAGCCAGGGCGTATTCCTCGCCTTCGAAGATCGCCAGCCACGCCAACCGCCCGATCAGCGTGGTGCCGACCGCCGCCATGCCGCTGCCGAGGAAGAAGGCCCGGCGCGAAAAGCTTTGTTGACGGATGGTTTCGTTGCTCACCGGACAATCTGCCCGAAGGCCCGGCGCTGGATGGCGGCGCAAAAGGCGACGACGATCGGGTAGGCGAGGGTGGTGGTAATGATTTGCCAGGCCAATGGCATCAGCGGGATCGGCTGCCCGGCCAGCGCCATCAACTGGGCGGTCAGGAACGCAAAGGCGATCGCCACAAGGCTGGCGAGGCCCCAGTCGAAATCATGGGCATGATGGCCGTAGCGCGCTTCGAAGAAGCGCACGAACGCCGATGTGACAGCGAAAAGCGTCGCATTCACGCCGATCGGCTGGGCAAACATCAGATCGGCGACAAGGCCGAGCAGAAACGCCAGCCATGGCGGCATCATCCCGGGCTGAAACGTCGCCCAGACGAAAATGCCGAGCAGGCCGAGTTGCGGAAAGACCGGCACCGGCAGCAGCAGCGGCGCGGTCATCAACCACAACAGCCCGACAACAGTCAGCGCCGGTACGGCAACACGCCAATAGCCCAGGAAATACCGCCGCCGCTCGGTGCGGTTCATCAGATGCATCGGGGGCGCCCCCCGGCCCGTCATGGTGCGATCGATCATGTCTGGCCGATCATGGCAGGCCGGGCGGCGTTGCAGGCTTGGGCTTGCGCGTCACGCGCTGTGCCTCGACCGGCACCGGCGTCGTCGGGGCCTCGATCGCCGGCTCGGGGGGCAGCGGCTGCCACGCCGCTTCGATGGCGACGAAACCGGCGCCGAACGGGGTCGTCGCCGGCTTTACCAGAAGCGGTTCGACGCCCGCAGCGATGATGCTGCCAACGGGCACGCCTGGTGGGAAGACGCCGCCGTCGCCCGAGGTCACCAGCCGGTCGCCGGCGCGCAATGGCGTTTCGACGCCGACACGGTCGCGGAGCGTCAGCGCCGGATGATTGGTGCCGACGACAAGCCCGGCCTGGCCGGTACGCTGGACCACGACCGGCACCCGGCTGGCAGGATCGGTCAGCAACAGCACCCGCGCCGCATGATTGCCGACCTCGACAGTGCGGCCGATCAGGCCATCGGCGGCGATCACCGGCATGGCCACCTCGACACCGTCTCGTGTGCCGGCGGAAACCATGGCGGTGCGCACCACGGACCCAGATGTCGCGGCGACGATGCGGGTGGTAACGATCAGCGTTCGCTGGGGCGTGCGGACACGCTGCAGACGCTTCAGCTGGCGAAGCGCCAGCCGGTCGGCAGCGGCGGCCTGAAGCTCGGCCCTGGCCGTCGCGAGTTCGGTGACAAGGCCGCGATTGCGTTCCACGGCGCCGAGATAATCGCCGATCCAGCCGATCGCCCGTGCCCCGCCATCGAAGGGCAAGCGGACGACGCCCCACACCGGCGTGACGATATCGAGCATGGCGCCGCGCATACGGGCGCCGGCCTCCGGATTGACGCGCGCAATCAGCAGCAGCAGCAGGCCGGTAGCGATCACGGCACCCGACACGACGGCGCCCACGAGCGCGAGGTTCTGCTCGCGGCGCATGGCGCTCGACCGTCGGGGTGCGGGCGTCCAGTCCATCCTTCGTCCTACCGATCGGGCGGGGCCGGCCCGGGCCGCCGCGATCCTGCAAAAATCACTATACCGTGGTTCGGCCGCCTCGAGCGCCCAAAAACTAGGCTGTCGTCAAAACGCCGCGATACATCGGGTCTTCGAGCGCGCGTCCGGTCCCGATGGCAACGCAAGTCAACGGGTCATCGGCAACGGTCACGGGTAGCCCCGTTGCCTCGCGCAGCACAACGTCCATGTCGCGCAGCAGCGCCCCGCCGCCGGTCAGCACGATGCCCTGGTCGACGATATCGGCAGCCAGTTCGGGCTGGGTATTCTCCAGCGCAGTGCGGACACCTTCGACGATCGTTGCCACCGGCTCCGAAAGCGCATCGGCGATCTGTGCCTGGTTGATGGTGATTTCCTTCGGCACGCCGTTCATCAGGTCGCGGCCCTTGATTTCCATCGTCAGTCCGATGCCGTCGGCGGGCATCCTGGCAGTGCCGATTTCTTTCTTGATGCGTTCTGCAGTCATTTCACCGATCAGCAGATTATGGTTGCGCCGGACATAGCTGACGATGGCTTCGTCCATCTTGTCGCCACCAACCCGGACGCTGGTGGTATAGGCAAGGCCGCGCAAGGACAGCACGGCGACTTCGGTGGTGCCGCCACCGATGTCGACGACCATGCTGCCGATCGGCTCGGTCACCGGCATCCCGGCGCCGATCGCGGCGGCCATCGGTTCCTCGATCAGATAGACCTGGCTGGCGCCGGCATTGTTGGCGGCATCGCGAATGGCGCGCTTTTCGACACTGGTCGATCCCGACGGCACGCAAATGACGATCTCGGGAAACCGCGGCAGTTTCGACGTGTGCACCTTGGCGATGAAATATTTGATCATCTGCTCGGCGACATCGATGTCGGCAATCACACCATCGCGCAATGGCCGGATACATTCGACATTGCCCGGCGTCTTGCCCATCATCAACTTGGCATCATTGCCGACGGCCTTGACGGTGCGGGTGCCCCTGATCGTCTCGATGGCGACAACCGAAGGCTCGTTGAGCACGATGCCGCGGCCGCGCACATAGACAAGGGTGTTGGCGGTGCCGAGGTCGATCGCCATATCCTGGCTGAGAAACGAGAACATCCGGCTGAAAAGCGACATGGGTGCGGGGAACCAGACACGGCTTGAGGACAGGAACGACCGGGCAAGGCCAGTTCGATGCGCCGCTTTAGGCGCTCGACACGGGCTTTTGCAAGGCTATGGGCAGGTGTTTGCGGCGGGCTGGCGCCATGCCGGTCGCTTCCGGCGGTGACTCGGGGTCGCTGCCGGGGTAAAAGGCAAATGTGCCTGCGATCAGCCCTTTGAACCGCTCCTTGATCCGCCGCCTGCCTGACACGCTCGTCAACCAGATCGCTGCCGGGGAAGTTGTCGAACGCCCGGCGGCGGCGCTCAAGGAACTCGTTGAAAACGCGCTCGACGCCGGTGCGCGGCAGATCCTGATCGATCTTCAGAATGGCGGCATCGACCATCTGTCGGTCACCGACGATGGCCATGGCATGACCGCCGACCAGTTGCGCCTTGCGATCGAGCGCCATGCCACGTCGAAATTGCCTGCCGGCGACCTTTCGGCCATCGCGACCCTGGGTTTTCGCGGCGAAGCGCTGCCCTCGATCGGCAGCGTGGCGACTCTCGCCCTTACCAGTCGCACTGTAGGCGGCACCGGGTGGCAGCTGATTATCGACAATGGCCGGCTGGTTGCCGATGGGCCGGCGGCGACTCCGACCGGCACCAGAGTTGCCGTCGATGGCCTGTTCGCGGCCGTCCCGGCGCGGCGCAAGTTCCTGAAGTCCGAACGGTCCGAACTGGCTGCATGCCTCGATGTGGTCCGGCGCCTCGCGATGGCACGGGCCGATGTCGGTTTCGAAGTGCGCCATGGCGGGCGCCGGCTGCTCAGCGTGGCAGGCGGCGCCGACGCCGGCCCCGGTGCGCAGGTTACGCGGCTCGCAGCGCTGCTGGGGGCGGACTTTGCCGAAAATGCCGTGCCGATCGATCTCGAACGCGCGGGCATTAGTCTTGGCGGGCTGGCCGGCATCCCGACGTTCAATCGCGGCGTCGCCGACCATCAGTTCCTGTTCGTCAACGGCCGGCCGGTAAAGGACCGCCTGCTCGTCGGCGCCTTGCGCGGCGCCTATCAGGACCTGCTGGCGCGCGATCGCCATCCGGTGGTGGCCCTGTTCCTCGACGTTCCCGCCGATTTCGTCGACGTCAACGTCCATCCTGCCAAGACGGAAGTACGCTTTCGCGACGCCGCCCTCGTCCGAGGGCTGCTCGTCTCCGGGGTAAGGCGCGCCCTCGACGAAGCCGGCCATCGCGCTACCACAACCATCAGCGGCGCGGCGCTCGCGGCTTTCACCGCCCCGATGTTCGCTGTCGCAGCGCCAGCCGTCTCTTCGCCGATGCCGGGTGCCCGGGTCGGCGAAGCGCCGCGCTTTTTCCAGCATTTTCCGGGGCTGGCATTGCCGGCCGGGCCGTCGCCGGCCGCCAATGACGCGGTGGCCCAGGCGTTGGTGGCTGCCGATTACCCGCTGGGCATTGCCCGCGGCCAGATTGCCAACACCTATATCGTCGCCGAAACCGATGATGCGCTGATCCTTGTCGATCAGCACGCTGCCCATGAGCGCCTGACCCTGGAACGCATGCAGGCGGCGCTGGGGCAGGGCGGGGTGGCAGCCCAGGCCCTGCTGATGCCACAACTTGTCGAACTCGACGAAATTGCGGCTGCACGGGTGGTCGAAAGGGCTGCCGAGCTTGCCGAGCTCGGCCTCGAGATCGAGGAGTTCGGCGCGTCGGCAGTGCTTGTCCGTGCTACGCCGGCAATTCTGGGCGTGACCGATGCCGCCGCGCTGGTCCGCGACCTGGCCGATGATCTCGCTGCCTGGGGAAATGCCGTCACCTTAAAGGAAAGGCTCGACACCGTCGCCGCCACCATGGCCTGTCATGGCAGCGTTCGCGCCGGGCGCCAGTTGAACCTGGCTGAGATGAACGCCCTGCTGCGTGAAATGGAGATCACGCCGCACAGCGGCCAATGCAACCACGGCCGGCCGACCTGGGTACGGCTGGCCAAGCCCGATATCGAGCGGCTGTTCGGGCGGCGCTGAGACGCCACGACGGCAAATGCGAACCACTTGCATCTTGTCCGCGAATCGGTGATAACGCGTCGCAACAACCGCTGCGAGGCCAATTCGTGATTGTTTGCGTCTGCAATGCCCTCCGCGAAAACCAGGTCCGCGAGGCCGCGCGAGCTTCCCGCAGCGATTGTCCGGTCACCGCCTATGCGCGGCTCGGCTGCAAGCCCAAATGTGGCCAGTGCCTGCCCTTCGCGCGCGAAGTGACCGCCCGCGCCGCGGCCTTCGGCTGACCCAGTAATCAGTCGCAATTACAACAATAGCGGCGCAATTCCGAAGCATTCGCAGCAATCGCGCTGCTGACAATCAATCGCATTGATAAATCGCAATTTCAGGCAATTACAGCCTTTTGTGCGGCATCGCGCCGGTTGACTGCACACCCCCGCTGCGCCACCTGTCATGCATTGCAACAGGAGAATTGCCATGCGCGGCGACCCAAAGGTCATCGATTATCTCAACGCCGTCCTCAAAGGCGAGCTGACCGCGGTCAACCAGTATTGGCTGCACTACCGCCTGCTCGACAATCTCGGCATCAAGAAACTTGCAGCCTATGAGCGCAAGGAATCGATCGAGGAAATGGAACACGCCGACAAGTTGATGGCGCGGATCTTCTTCCTCGATGGCCTGCCCGGCATGCAGGCCCTCAATCGCCTGCGTATCGGTGAAAATGTTCCGGAAATTTTCGATGCCGACCTGGCGCTGGAATTCGAAGCCGTGGCGCTGCTTCGCGATGCGGTCGAATATTGCGAAAAGGTCCGCGACTACGTCAGCCGCGATCTGTTCGCCCATATCCTCGAAGCCGAGGAAGAGCATATCGATTTCATCGAGACCGCGAAGACCCAGATCGAGCAGATGGGCCTCAACAACTATATCCAGCTCAACTCGGAAAGCGCCGGGAGCTGACGTTCAAGCCCCCGCCGCTCAGGCGGCGGGGGCTAGCGATTGGCGTCAGACCAGCGGCGCCTTTGCCATGCTGCCATGGGTGCCGGCATAAAGCGCCCAGAGATCGGCGATATCGCTCATGCCGTTCTTGTCCGACACATCGGTGAAGCTTTTCTTGGCAAGCGCCGTATTGCCAGCGTGCAGGGCAGCAACACCCTTCCACAGCCGCGCCTGATCGGCGTCGGCGCCATTGGCGGCAATCACCTTGTCGAAGGCCGCAATTGCCGGGCCATATTGGCCGAGGCCGAGATAGGCATTGCCGCCGCGAAGCGCCGTCGCCGGGCTGGCCGCCAGCTTGGGGGCTTCGGCTGCTGCCTTGGCTGTCATCGATGCCGCGGCCTCGGCCATCTTCTGCGACATAGCGTCGTTAGCAGCGCCGGCCTTGGTGAGTGCGCCGCGCGCAACCCCGGCCTGGTTATTGACAAGCGCCAACTTGGCGAATTCGGCATAATCCTCCGGACGGTCGATGTTACCGGTGGCGCTCATCAGATGATAGACTGCCAGCTTGGCTTCGGGGCGCATCGGGTGGGTGCGCAGATCGACAAGCAGCGTCTTCCAGCGTGCTGGTGAGCCATCGACCTTGATCAGCTTGGTCGTCGTTTCAAGATAGGCAGCCTTGTCGCCGGCCTTGTACTGGGCGCCGGCCAGGTTCTCGAGATAAATCGGCTTGGGGCCATTGGCCTTGATCAGCGCTTCATAGGCCTTTTCGGCATCCTTGGGTTTACCCTGCTTGGTATAGGCCTGGGCAATGAGGATCTGCATGTCCTCGCCGCCGGCCTGTTTGGCGAGGCCGACCGCCTTGTCGTATTGGCCGGCCTGGTAATAGAGCGGCGCCAATTGGCGTGCCGGTGCCCCCGACGCCTGCAGTGCCGTCGCAGCCTCGCCATAGCGTCCGGCGCGGGTATAGACATAACCGGCCATCTGTGCCGATTTCTGCACTTCTTCCGATGTCTTGGCGGCGCCTTGCGCCGTCTTGACCGCTGCGATGGCGGCGGCCGAATTGCCCGACTTTGCAGCCGAAGCCGCCGCGTTGAGCGCCTTGCCCACTGCTGGCGAGACGGCGGCAGCGGCAGGCATGGCCATGCCGAGCGCGAGCGCGGCAACGCCGAGACTGAGACGGGTACGGCTTGCGATGGGCTTCATGATTTTCCTCTTGCGATGATCGTAAGGGCTTGGCTCCACTGTCAAAGGTTCGCCAAGGAATGCATCAAGACACTAGCCGCCGACAACTTTATGGCGTCTGAACGATGCGGTTTCCCGGCTGTCCCCACGACAGCACAGGGCCATCCTTATCGAAACCGACCCCGGTTGCAACCTGCGAAAGCGTGCCAGTCGCACGTCAACGCCAGATGACAGTCACGCTCCCGGGCGCGGTGACGCGTGCGCGCGAAGCGCGTGGACGGTTGCGCGCCCAACCGCTTGGGCTTAAGCCCCCGCGTCAATTCGGCGGTCATGATAACGAACCGGGGAGGCGACCATCCGCGCATTCATCTTTCCAGGCCAGGGTAGCCAGTCGGTCGGCATGGGCCGCGGGCTTGCGGACGCCAGTCCTGTTGCCCGCGCGGTGTTCGAGGAGGTCGACGACGCGCTCGGGGAAAAGCTGTCGCGGCTGATGTGGGAAGGCCCCGAAGACCAGCTGACCCTGACCGCCAATGCGCAGCCGGCGATCATGGCTGTCTCGATCGCGGCGATGCGGGTTCTCGAGGCCGATGCCGGCCTGCGCCTCGCCGACAAGGCGGCTTTTGTCGCCGGCCACAGCCTTGGCGAATATACAGCGCTCGCCGCCGCCGGCAGCCTCGGCCTTGCCGACACCGCCCGGCTGCTGCGTCGCCGCGGCGCGGCAATGCAGGCGGCCGTGCCGGTGGGGGAGGGGGCCATGGCGGCTTTGCTCGGGCTGGGCTTTGAGGCCGTTGCCGAAATCGCCGCCGAAGCGGTTGCGCAGGGCGGCGGCAGCCAGGTCTGTGCCGCGGCCAATGACAATGCCCCGGGCCAGGTCGTGGTATCGGGCCATGTCGAAGCCGTGGCTCGGGCCATGGCGCTCGCCAAGACGCGCGGTGCCCGCCATTCGGTGCTGCTGCCGGTTTCGGCGCCCTTTCATTGTGCCCTGATGGCGCCGGCAGCCGAGGCCATGGCTGCGGCACTGGCCGGTGCCGATCTGCGGGCACCCTTCGTGCCGCTGGTGGCCAATGTCACGGCTGCACCGGTGACCGATCCAGCCGAAATTCGCCGCCTGCTCGTCGAGCAGGTGACCGGAACGGTGCGCTGGCGGGAATCGGTTCTGGCCATGGCGGAACTGGGGGTTTCGACCTTTGTCGAACTCGGCGGCAAGGTTCTCGGGCCGATGGTCCGTCGCATCACGCCGGATGCCCGGATGCTGACGGCAGCCGACATGGCCGGCGTCGAAGCGCTGGCCAAGGAGCTTTGAACATGTTCGATCTTTCAGGCATGACCGCGATGGTCACCGGCGCTTCTGGGGGCATCGGCTCGGCCGTGGCCAAGGCGCTGGCGGCACAGGGCGCCCGTGTCGCCTTGTCGGGAACGCGCGCCGAAGCGTTGGCGGCGGTGCAGGCCGAGATCCCCGAAAGCGTCGTCCTGCCGTGCAACCTGTCGGACGCAGCTGCCGTCGATGCACTGGTGCCGGCGGCGCTGGCAGCGCTGGGCGGCCGTCTCGACATCCTCGTCAACAATGCCGGCGTCACGCGCGACAATCTCGCGGTGCGGATGAAGGACGAGGAATGGGACACGGTGCTGCGGGTCAATCTGGAGGCTGCCTTTCGGCTCGCCCGTGCCGCCTTGAAGCCGATGATGATGAAGCAGCGCTTTGGCCGCATCGTCTCGGTAACGTCGGTTGTCGGCGTTACCGGCAACCCGGGCCAGGCCAATTATGCCGCGTCGAAGGCCGGGCTGATCGGCATGTCGAAGGCGCTTGCCCAGGAAGTCGCGTCGCGCGGCGTCACGGTCAACTGCATCGCCCCCGGCTTCATCGCCTCACCGATGACCGACGCGCTTCCCGAGGCGCAGAAGGCCGCGCTGATGGGGCGCATTCCGGCCGGCCGTCTGGGCGAGGGCGATGAAATCGCTGCCGGCGTCGTCTATCTCGCGTCGCGCGAAGCGAGTTATGTCACTGGCCAGACGCTCCACGTCAACGGCGGGATGGCGATGATCTGAGACCGTAATTCTACGGCCAGGCCATAGCCAAAACTCTTGTCAGTCTGCACCGGCGCCGCTATCGCAGGCGCTATTCACCGATGTATCACCGATACGCAATCGAAAGAGGAATCTCATGAGCGACGTCGCCGAGCGGGTAAAGAAGATCGTCGTCGAGCATCTGGGCGTCGAAGCCGACAAGGTCACCGACGAAGCCAGCTTCATCGACGATCTGGGTGCCGACAGCCTCGACACGGTCGAGCTGGTGATGGCCTTCGAAGAAGAATTTGGCGTCGAGATCCCCGATGATGCCGCCGAAAAGATCCTCACCGTCAAGGATGCGATCGGTTTCATCGCCGAAAATCAGAAGGCCTGAGCTGCGGGCTGGCCCGTGCCGGCTCAACCGGCCAGTCGGGCCATGTCGAGCGTTGCCGGCCATGTTTGCCATGCCGGCCTATCGGTTCGCGACAAACATGGTTCTGCACGGACATCGAACGGCCTTTCGCGTTTCAAGCGAAGGGCCGTTTCGCGTATATGGCAGCGTGACGCGTGAAAAAGAATTGCAACGGCGCGTGAAGTCGCCGGTTGGGAAGGATATCCGTTGATGCGGCGCGTGGTTGTAACAGGAATGGGCATGGTGACGCCGCTGGGCGCCAGTGTCGAAACAAGCTGGGCGAACATTTTGGCGTCCAGATCGGGCGCGGCGACCATCACGCGCTTCGACCCCACCGATTATGCCTGCCGCATCGCCTGCGAAGTCATCCGCGGTGACGGCAGCGGCACCACTTTCAATGCCGACACAAGGGTCGATTACAAGGTCCAGCGCCAGGTCGATCCCTTCATCGTCTATGGCATCGATGCCGCCGGCCAGGCGCTCGAGGATGCGGGCCTGCTCGACATGACCGAAGCCGAGCGTTTTCGCGCCGGTTGCTCGATCGGCTCGGGCATCGGCGGTTTGCCAGGCATCGAGGAGGAATCGATCGTTCGCTTCACCCGCGGGCCGCGCCGCGTCTCGCCGCATTTCGTTCATGGCCGGCTGATCAACCTGATATCGGGCCAGGTCAGCATCAAGTACGGCCTGATGGGGCCGAACCATGCCGTCGTCACCGCCTGCTCGACGGGCGCCCATGCCATCGGCGACGCGGCGCGGATGATTGCCCTCGACGATGCCGATGTCATGCTGGCGGGGGGCGCCGAAGGCGCCATCTGTCCGCTCGGCATTGCCGGCTTTTCGCAGGCCAAGGCGCTTTCGACGCATTTCAACGACGATCCGACGCGCGGCAGCCGCCCCTATGATCGCGACCGCGACGGTTTCGTGATGGGCGAAGGCGCTGGCGTCGTCGTTCTGGAGGAATATGAGCGCGCCAAAGCACGCGGCGCCAAGATTTATGGCGAGGTCATCGGCTATGGCCTGACAGGCGACGCTTATCATGTCACAGCGCCCCATCCTGAAGGCTCGGGCGCCTTCCGGTCGATGGAAATGGCACTCCGCAAGGCCGGGCTCGGCCCCGACGATATCGACTATATCAACGCCCATGGCACTTCGACGCCGATGGGCGACGAGCTCGAGCTTGGCGCCGTTCGCCGATTGTTCGGCAGTGCCATCGACAATGTCTCGATGTCGTCGACCAAGTCGGCCATCGGGCATCTGCTGGGGGGTGCCGGCGCTGTCGAAGCGATCTTCTGCCTGCTGGCGCTGCGCGATCAGGTGGCACCGCCAACGCTCAATCTCGACAACCCGTCGGAGGCATGTGCGGGTGTCGATCTGGTACCGCACACCGCCAAGCCGCGCAAGATCCGGGCTGTCCTCAACAACAGCTTCGGTTTCGGCGGCACCAATGCGACCCTGGTCATGCGCGGGGTCTGAGGCATCGTGGCGCGACGTGCGATCATCGCCTTTCTCGCGCTGCTCCTCATTGTCGGCGTGCCCCTGCTGGTCGTGCCATGGTTCGGCTTCGGCAGCCCGCGGGGTGAGGCCGTCACCCTGACCGTCGACAGGGGCGCGTCGCTTTCTGCGGTCAGCAGCGATCTCGAAAAGGCCGGCCTCGTCGATGCGCCGCGCCAGTTCCTCCTGCTTGCCAAGCTGTTGGGCGGCGATGCACCGATCCAGGCCGGAACCTACAAGCTCGTCACGGGCGATGCCTGGCGGCATTATCTCAGGATCATGCAGGAAGGTCGGGTCGAACGCTTCTCGATCACTATTCCCGAAGGCATGCCATCGGTGCTGGTCGCCGAAAAACTGCGCGCCGATACCCGCCTTGCCGGTGAGATCGCTGTCCCGGCCGAGGGCTCGCTGCTGCCCGAAACCTATGATTTCGAACCTGGCGAGGCGCGTGCCAAGGTGCTTGCACGCATGCAGGCAGCGCGCGCCAACGCGCTGGCCGAGCTGTGGCCGGGGCGCTCGGCGCGGACGGTAGTGAAAACGCCGGCGGAAGCCATCACGCTGGCATCGATCGTCGAGAAGGAAACCGGAAAGGCCGCGGAACGTCGCGAAGTTGCAGGGGTTTATTCGAACCGGTTGCGCCAGGGCATGAAGCTGGATGCCGATCCGACGGTGATTTACCCGATCACCGGCGGCAAGCCCCTGGGCCGCCGCATCCGGCGTTCCGAACTTGCCGCCGATACCGGCTACAACACCTATCTCAAGCCTGGCCTGCCGAAGGGGCCCATTGCCAATCCCGGCCGGGCCAGCATCGCGGCCGTGCTCGATCCGGCGCCGACCGACGCGCTTTATTTCGTGGCGGATGGCAGCGGTGGGCATGTGTTTGCGACGACCCTCGCCGAACACAATGCCAATGTGCAGAAATGGTACGCGCTCCGCAGACAGCGCGGCGAAATGTGATGGCGCCGCCAAAGCGGCGAAATGGCGGGGCGCGGGCACAGCGTCGGATGTCGTTTGCCGGCGTTCTTGGCCGGCTGCTGGCCATGCTGGTGCTCGGCTGGCTCGCCGGTTTCCTGTGGTTTACGCTGACCTTGCCCGATCCCGCCCCGATCACGGTCAAAACCGATGCCGTGGTGGTGCTTACGGGCGGTGCCGGGCGGTTGGCGCGGGGTCTAGCCGTGCTCGATGCCGGCAGTGCCCGGCGGATGCTGGTGTCGGGGGTCGATCGCAACACCACGCGAAAGCAACTTGCGGCCGCCGCCAACAGCCCGCGGTCACGCTTCGACACCACCGATCTCGGCTATGAGGCGATCGACACAAGGTCCAATGCCGAGGAAACCGCGCGCTGGGTGGCGCGACACGACCTCGAAACCATCCGCCTCGTGACCTCCGCCGGCCACATGCGCCGCGCCCGGCTGGAATTGTCGCGCGTGCTGCCGCCGCGGGTGCTGGTGGTGTCGGACGCCGTCCCCGTCGAGCCGCGGGCGCCGAGCATCGCGACCGAATACAGCAAGTTCCTGCTGCGCCGGGCGGCATTGGCACTGGGGGCGATATGAGCCGGTCCCTGCTCGCGACGCTCGTCGCACTGGTCCGCTCGGTCCTGTTCACGGCCGCCTTCTACCTTGGTTCGGTGGTCATCGTGCCGCTCGTGCTGCTGACCGGCTGGCTGTTCCCCGGCCAGTTGCTGTTCGCCGGACCCCGGCTCTGGGCCGGGTGGTTCTACTGGTGCGCGCGCTGGCTGGCCGGAGTGCGGCTGCAGATCGAAGGCACCATTCCCCAGGGCCCGCATCTGTTCGCGATCAAGCATGAATCGGCCTATGAAGCGATCATGACGCTGTGGCTTTTCACCCGCCCGGCGGTGGTGATGAAAGCCGAATTGCGCAGCATTCCGATCTGGGGCGCGGCGTCGGCGCGCCATGGCTCGATCTGGGTCGATCGCGCCGGCTCTGCCAGCATGTTGCGCGCGATGATGAAGGCCGCCCAGACGGCCGTTGCTGCCGGCCGCCCTGTCGTCATCTTCCCCGAAGGCACGCGCGTCGGCGTCGGGCAGACACCAGCCCTGGCTGCGGGCTTTGCCGGCCTCTACAAGATGCTCAAGCTCCCCGTTGTGCCGATCGCGCTCGATTCGGGAACCGTCTGGCCCAAGGCGTTCGTCAAATATCCCGGTACGGTGACGTTGCGGGTTGCCGATCCCATTGCGCCAGGGTTGCCGCGTGACGCCATCGAGGCGCAGGTCCATGCCGCCATCAACGCCCTGCAGCATCCGGATCGTCCGATTCCACCCCACCCTGTCCTGACGAGTGTCGCCTGAATGCCTGCCCGTCGCCGAATTCCGCTCTGGTTGACCCTTGTGCCGCTGGCGCTTGCCATGGGCCTTTACTGGCTGCTGTGGAGCGGCTGGGCGCGCGAATTCGCCACGGCGGTCGAGGCCGTCCTGCCGGTCGGCGATGTCGAAGTGACGGGCTTTCCCTATCGGCTCGAAACCGCATTGGTGGCGCCATCCTGGACCGCCGGCGAGGCCGTCAAGATCATGGTGCAAGCCGATCGCGCCGTCGTCAACCGTGGCCCCTGGGCCCCCGAGTTGACCGTCGTTCGCGCCACCTATCCCAAGGCTTCGGCCATCGTCGGCCCCGGCTTCGGCGCCAGCTTCACCGGCAAGGCGGCGTTGACCAGTGTCAGGATCGTCGATGACCGGCTGGAACGGCTGTCGAGCGTTATCGAGGCTGCGAAGGCTCGCCTCGGCTTTACCCCCGTCGCCATCGGCGCCGATGTTCTCGAACTCCATCTGCGTGAACAGGTCCCGTCGACCGCAGACCCTGATTCAGCCACCTTGCCGCCGCGCGGGCAGCTTGTCGTAAACGGTGAACGCATGCGCTTCGATGGCGGCGATGCGCTCACCTTCGATGCTGATCTGACCGCCAATGGCGCCGGGCGGCTGACCGATTTCAACCGCTGGGCCCAGGATGGCACCATCGAGGTCAGCGCGCTGACGCTCGCCGATGCCCATGGCGTGGTGGCGAGAGTGGCAGCAACGGTGGTGCCCGTCGGACGCACCGCCTTGCGCTTTGCCGGCACCATCGAAACCGTCTGCCCGGCTAATGTCGTCGCTGCCTTTGATGGCGCGGCGCCGGTTTCGGAACAAAGGCTGCGCGTGCCGGTAAGGCTGGCGTTCGAAGGGCTGGCCGGCGCCATCCGGCTCAGCGACGTGCCGGGCGATCTGGCCATGCGTGCCCGGCGCGGGCAGGACCCGGCGTGCCCGGTGCTGCGGGGCGCTGGGGCAGGGGTGAGCTGACGCCGGAGAGAAAAGGGCATGGGCAAAGCCCATGCTGACGTCGGACGAGTTCAGCGCAGGAAGGCTGCGCTGCCTCGCCGTCCGGTCTTGCGCCTGTCGGCGCGCAAGCGCGCTCGCGGCGCTGCGTCTAATGCTTCCTGCCGAAATCGGGCTCTTCGGTATCCTGCCCCTCGTCGATGATCGACCGCCGGATTGCCCGTGTCCGGGTGAACAGCGCTTCCAGCGTCTCGCCCTCGCCCCAGCGGATGGCGCGTTGCAGCGCCACCAGATCCTCGGTGAAGCGACCGAGCGTTTCCAGCACCGCCTCGCGATTGTTGAGGAACACGTCGCGCCACATTACCGGGTCGCTGGCGGCAATCCGGGTGAAGTCGCGAAAACCGCCGGCCGAATATTTGATGACTTCGCTACGCGTCACATTCTCGAGGTCGCTTGCGGTGCCGACGATCGAATAGGCGATCAGGTGGGGCAGGTGGCTCGTCACTGCCAGCACTCGGTCGTGGTGAGCGGCATCCATTACCTCGACCCGGGCGCCGAGCCGCGTCCAGAACGCCGACACACGCTCGCTCGCCGGGCCGGCTTCGGCTGGCGTCAGGATGCACCAGCGATCGCTGAACAGCGTGGCGAAACCGGCATCGGGGCCCGATTTCTCGGTGCCCGCCACGGGATGACCGGGGACGATCAGCACGCCCGGCAGCGCTGCGGTCAGGTCCGCCAGCACCCGCGACTTGACCGATCCGACATCGCTGACAATCGCGCCCGGGGCCAGATCCTCGGCGAATTCGGCTGCGACGGCGCCCATGGCGCCAACCGGCACCGCCAGGATGACAAGCTCGGCATCGACAACTGCAGCACCAGCGCTGTCGGCGACATCATCGGCCAGATCAAGATCGCGCACACGCTCGCGCACCGCCGGGTCACCATCGGTCACGGTCAGCCGCACCGTCGGCATGGTCGCCCGTACCGCCCGCGCCAGCGACGAGCCGATCAGGCCCATGCCGATGATCGTGACACGCGCAAAGGGCAGCATCAGGCCCCCGTCGCGGCGGTAGCGCCATGCGCGAAGCGACGTAACGATGCCGCCGCCGCCCGGGTTTCGGCTTCGGTGCCGATGGAGATGCGGATGCAGCGCGGCATGCCCTGCACCGCCAGATAGCGTGCGATGATGCCATCGGCGAGCAACGCCGCATTGCCGGCCGCCGCCGTCAACGGCCCGGTTTCTGGAAATTCGACCAGAACGAAATTGGCCCCCGACGGAATGGCGCGCAGACCGGCATTGCCGAGCGCGGCCACTTCGCCCGCCAGCCACTGCCGCCATTCGATCGTGTGCGTCCGGGTCCGCTCCACCCAGGCCTGATCGGCCAGTGCCGCGATCGCGCCGGCCTGGCCTGTTGTCGGCACGTTGAATGGCGCCCTTATGCGGTGCATCGCATCGATGATCGCCGGTTGCGCATAGGCCCAGCCGATGCGCTGTGCCGCTAGGCCATAGATTTTTGAAAAGGTCCGCAAGGCGACGACATTGGCATGGGCGCGGGCCAGCGCGATGCCGTCCTCATATTCGCCTTCGGCAAATTCGGCATAGGCAGCATCGAGCGCAAAGACACAGTCCGACGGCAGGCCGGCATGGAGCCGGCGCACTTCGGCTGCCGAAATCAGCGTGCCGGTGGGATTGTTGGGGTTGGCAAGAAACACCACCCGCGTCCGCGGCGTCACGGCAGCCAGCACGGCATCGACATCACAGGTGTAATCGGCATCGGGCGCCACCACCGGCGTTGCACCGACCCGGCGCGTGGCAATGTCATAGACGGCAAAACCGTGGCGCACATAAAGCACCTCGTCACCGACGCCGGCAAAGGCGCCGGCAACCAGATGGATCAGCTCGTCCGAGCCGGTGCCGCAAATGATGCGATCGGCCTCGATGCCATGGCGGGCGGCAAGCGCCTCGCGCAGCGCCGTCGATGCGGGGTCGGGATAGAGATGGCTGTTGCCCAGAACCGCGGTCATGGCGTCAACTGCCTTGGGCGATGGCCCGAACGGGTTCTCGTTCGATGACAGCTTGGCGACGACGGGACGGTCGCCGATGCTCGCCTTGCCGGGAACATAGGCCTGCAGATCGGCAACGTAAGGCTTCATGGCGGGTGCGGTCTTCATGCGCCGGGCTTTAAGGGAGATGGGGGGCAAGGGAAAGTGGCGCGCTTGCCGCGCGCCATCGCCCTCATTAAGTGTCCTGCGCACCTAAGGCATCCAACAAGAAGGCCATTCATGCGCGCTTTGCTGCTGACTGCCACCGCTGCCGTCCTGGCTTTCGCGGCGCCGCTCGCGGCCGGCCCGCAATATGGCAGCTATGGTTTCGATACCCGGGGCATGGACACCAGCATCAAGCCCGGCGACGATTTCTTCGGCTATGCCAATGGCAATTGGGACCGGAACACCCCGATCCCCGCCGACCGTTCGGGGTATGGCGTGTCCTATGTCCTCGATGATCTGTCGCGCCAGCGGACCCGCGAGATCATCGAGGCCGCCGCCGCCAACCCCGACAGTTCGGACAATGCCCGCCGCGTCGGTACCTATTTCGCCACCTTCATGGACGAAGCCGGCATCGAGGCGAAGGGCCTCGCGCCGCTGAAACCGGCACTCGACCGTATTGCGGCGATCGCAACGAAGGACGAGCTCGCCACCGCGCTCGGCGCGGCGCAGCGCGTGCGCATTCCGGGCCCGTTCTATGTCGGCGTCGAGCAAGACCCCAAGAACCCCGAGCGCTACATGGTCGGCATGGGCCAATCGGGCCTCGGCATGCCCGATCGCGATTATTATCTCGTCGACAATCCAAAGTTCGTCGAAACCCGTGCCAGCTATATCGACCATATCGCGGCGCTGTTCAGCCTCGCCGGCTTTGCCAACGCGCGGCCACGCGCCGAAGCGGTCTTCGCCCTCGAAAAGGCGATTGCCCAGGTGCATTGGACGCGCGTCGAGCTTCGCGATCCGGTCAAGACCTACAATTTGCGCGACCCTGCCAAGCTCGCCGCCGAAGCCCCGGGCTTCAACTGGCAGAACTTCCTCGCAGCGGCTGCGGTGGGGGACCAGCGCGATCTCGACATCGGCCAGCCGACGGCCTTTGCCGGCATGGCGAAGCTTGTCGCCGACCAGCCGCTGGCGGTCTGGCAGGACTATCTGGCGCTGCGCGTCCTGAAGGCGCGCGCCGGCGTGCTGCCCAGGGCTTTCGTAGACGAGAATTTCAATTTCAGCGGCAAGGTGCTGTACGGCCAGCCCGAAAACCAGCCGCGCTGGAAGCGCGGGGTGAATGCCGTCAACGCCTATATGGGCGAAGCCGTCGGCAAGCTTTATGTCGACCAGTATTTCACCGCCGATGCCAAGGCCAAGATCGACGATCTGGTCAAGAACCTGTTGATCGCGATGGGCAAGCGTATCGACACCGCCGAATGGATGTCGCCGGCCACCAAGACCGAAGCCCGTGCCAAGCTGGCGACCTTCAATCCCAAGATCGGCTACCCCGACAAATGGCGCGATTATTCGACGCTGGAGATCGTCACCGGCGATGCCGTCGGCAATGTCGATCGCGCCAATGCCTTTGATTATGATCGCGACATCGCCAAATTGGGCGGCCCGCTCGATCGTAGCGAATGGTTCATGGCACCGACGGTAGTCAACGCCTATTACAACCCGCCGATGAACGAGGTCGTCTTTCCGGCTGCCATCCTGCAACCGCCATTCTTCGATCCGCAGGCCGATCCGGCGGTCAATTATGGGGGCATCGGCGCCGTCATCGGCCATGAAATCAGCCATGGTTTCGACGATCAGGGCCGGCAGTATGACGCCAAGGGCGCCTTGCGGGACTGGTGGACCGCCGCCGACAACAAGGCCTTTACCGAGCGCGCCAAACGGCTGGTGGCGCAATATGCCGCCTATGAGCCGCTGAAGGGCACCCGCATCAACGGTGAACTGACACTGGGCGAGAATATCGCCGACATTGCAGGGCTGCAGATCGCCTATGATGCCTGGCAGATGTCCCTGGGCGGCAAGCCGGCGCCGGTGATCGATGGCATGACCGGGGAACAGCGCTTCTTCCTCGGCTATGCCCAGAGCTGGCGCGGCAAGTCGCGCGACGAAGCCAAGCTGTCGCAACTGACGTCGGACCCGCATTCCCCCGATGCCGAGCGCACCCAGACCGTTCGCAACATGGATGCCTGGTATACGGCTTTTGGGGCGCAACCCGGCGACAAGCTGTACCTGGCCCCGGCCGATCGCGTGAAGATCTGGTGACAGTAACGGACGCCATCCGAGTGCCTGATCGGTCGCAATGCCTGCGGCGGTGATTGCCAGCGTCGATGATCGCTTCGGCCCCGACCGGCGGGTGAGGCTGGCCGGGCCGCTGGCGCTCGCTAGCGGGCAATCGCTGGCACAGCTCGACATTGCCTATGAAACCTATGGCTCGCTGAACGCCGAGGGCTCCAACGCCGTCCTCATCTGTCACGCCCTGACGATGGACCAATATGTGGCGGGGCATAACCCGCGCACCGGCAAGCCCGGCTGGTGGCCACGACTTGTCGGCCCCGGCAAGGCCATCGACCCGGCCCGGCACTTCATCATCTGCTCGAATGTCCTCGGCGGGTGCAGCGGCTCGACCGGCCCTGCCAGCATCGATCCGGCGACGGGCAAGCGCTATTCGATGGCCTTTCCGGTCATCACCATCCGCGACATGGTCAATGCGCAAGCCCGTCTGCTCGACCATCTCGGCGTCGGCTCGCTGGCGGCGGTGGTCGGCGGCTCGATGGGGGGCATGCAGGCGCTCGACTGGGCGGTGGCGCATCCGCAGCGAGTGCGCTCGGTCGTCGCCATTGCCACGGCGGCGCGGCATTCGGCGCAGAATATCGCCTTCCACGAAGTCGGCCGCCAGGCGATCATGGCCGATCCCAACTGGCAGGGCGGCAATTACGCCGATGGTGCGCCGCCCGCCGCCGGGCTCGCCGTGGCGCGGATGGCAGCGCACATCACCTATCTGTCGGAGGAAGGCCTGACCGAAAAGTTCGGGCGTCGGTTGCAGGATCGTTCTGCCCTCGGCTTCGGCTTCGACGCCGAATTTCAGGTCGAATCCTATCTTCGCCACCAGGGGCTGGCCTTTGTCGATCGCTTCGATGCCAACAGCTATCTCTACATCACCCGCGCGCTCGATTATTTCGACCTTGCCGAGCCGCATGACGGCATTCTCGCCAAGGCCTTTGCCGGCACGAAAACACGCTTTGCCGTCATCAGCTTCACCAGCGACTGGCTTTACCCCACCGCCGAATCACGCCGGATCGTCCGCGCCCTCAACGCCGCCGGTGCCGCCGTGAGCTTTGTCGAGCTGGAGAGCCCTTTCGGCCATGACGCCTTTCTGCTCGATGCCCCCGAGATGGTGCGGGTCGTCGATGGTTTCCTAAGGGCTGGCGAAACGTCATGACGCTCCGCCCCGATCTGGCCGCCGTTGCCGATGCCGTCCCGGCGGGCGCGCGGGTGCTCGATATCGGCTGCGGCGATGGCGCGCTGCTGGCGCATCTCCGCGATACCAAAAGCGTCGATGCACGCGGAATCGATGTGCTGGCCGGCAATGTCGCCAGTGCCGTGGCGCGCGGGCTGTCGGTGGTGCAGGGTGATGCCGATGCCGACCTGGCCGACTATCCCGATGCGGCGTTCGACATGGTCATCCTGTCCGACACGCTGCAGGCCATGCGATCCCCGGCGACAGTGCTCGGCGAACTCGTCCGCATCGGCCGCCGGGCGGTCGTCAGCTTTCCCAATTTCGGCCATTGGCGGGTGCGATCGTCGATCCTGTTCGGCGGGCGCATGCCCGTGACACCCACCCTGCCGGTCAGCTGGCACGAAACCCCGAACATTCATCTGTGCACCATCGACGATTTTCGCGGGCTGGCAGCGCAGCTGGGGCTTTGCGTCGAAAGCGCCACCTATCTGTCGAGCGGCCACCGGCGCGGCGGCGTCTTGCCCAATCTGCTGGCCGAACAGGCGGTCTTCGTGCTGGTCCGCGGCGGCTGACGGTGGCGGCGCTGCCGACCGACCCCGACCCCGGTCCCGACCTTGCCCGTTTTCTGCGCGAGGAACTGGGCGTCGTCGACATGCCCGGCGGTAGCTGGCAGTACACCGGGCCACTGTGGATCTGGCGCGGCAAAGCCAAACAGGGCTCGGGCGATGGCACGCCGACATCGACCGCCTGGCATTTCGTCACCATCGATGGCGACGTTGCCGAAGCTTTGCGCGCTGCTGCCCCAGGTCGCAGCGCCGCCTGGGGGTCGATCCCGGTCGATGCCGCCATCGGCAGCACGCGCTGGCAGACGTCGGTGTTCCCCAGCAAGGACGCCGGCGGCTATCTGCTCCCCGTCAAGGCGGCAGTGCGCAAGGCCGAGCGGCTGGCGGAAGGCGACAGCGTCACGGTGAAGCTCACCGTCTGAGCGCGGCATAAACCCGCGCTTTCCGTGCGCCCGCGCGACCTGCTAAGGCACTCGTCATGCCCGCCCGCCGCTTCCTCTGGGTGATCGCGATCATCATCATGATCGTTCTCGCCGCCGCCTTTGCCTATGCACTCTTCGGCCCGCAGTTGATGCGGGTCGCGCTGGTGCCCTCGGGCAGCTTCGCCGCCGCCAATGCCGGCCCGCGACCCGACTACCGCCAGCCAGCCAGTTGGGCGGCGAACCCGGTTGTAAAAACCGACGCGGCGCGCTGGACGCCGGCCGGCTATAAAGCCGCACCACAGCCGGAGGTCGCGGTCTTCTTCGTCCTGCCGACCAGCGCCTTCGACCGGTCGCACTGGAACGCCCGCGCCGACGATGCCGAGGCCAGCAAGCGCGCCGACATGTTCCTGCGCTTCCAGGCGAGCATCTTCAACGGCGTCGGCTCGGTCTGGGCGCCGCGTTACCGCCAGGCGACCTTCGGGGCCTTTCTCACCGACAAGGCCGATGCCCGCAGCGCCATCGATCTTGCCTATGGCGATGTCCTCGCCGCTTTCGACGCCTTTCTGGCCGCCCAGCCCGCCGACCGGCCAATCGTCCTCGCCGGGCATAGCCAGGGCGCGCTCCACCTGATGCGATTGCTCAAGGAACGGGTGGCCGGCACCCCGCTGGCGGCGCGGATCGTCGCCGTCTATGCTCCCGGCTGGCCGATTTCGGTCACTGCCGACCTGCCGGCGCTCGGCCTGCCGGCGTGCACCATCGCCGACCAGACCGGGTGCATCCTGTCGTGGCAGAGCTTTGCCCGCCCTGCCGATTACAAGGACATCCGCGACGCCTTCGATCGTGGCGACGGCCTTGCCGGCATCAAGCGGCTCGGCACCGAAATGCTGTGCAGCAACCCCTTGAGCGGCATCAGCGACCGCAGCTTGGTCGAGCCGCGTGCCAATTTCGGGTCACTGGTTCCCAGCGAAGACTTCAACACCGGCACGCTGACACCCAAGGGCATTGGCGCTGCCTGCACTGCCACGGGCATTCTCGATATTGGCGAGCCACCTGCTGGGTTCGCTGCCTTTGTGCTCCCGGGCAACAATTACCATGTCTATGATTTCCCGATGTTCTGGGCCAATCTGCGCGCCGATGTCGAGCGCCGCGTCGATCGCTTCGCCCAGCCGGTGGTGGCGCCGCGGCCGCCGCCGCTGCGCTCGGCGCGAGCCTGAACACTGGCGGTTGTCGGTCTTGCGGATTTCGCCGTCGCGCTGCCCGAGGGCGGGCGGCTCGCGGGGCTCGACGCCGGCACCAAAACCATCGGCCTTGCCACCTGCGACGGCGGCTGGAGCTTTGCCAGCCCGCATTCGACCATCGCCCGCACCAAATTCACGGCCGATCTGGCACTGCTGCGCAGCTTCATAGCGGCGGAAAGGATCAAGGGACTGGTCCTCGGCCTGCCGTTGAGCATGGACGGCAGCGATTCGCCGCGCACCCAGTCGGTCCGCGCGCTGGCACGCAACCTCGATGCGCTCGGCCTGCCGCTGCTGCTCTGGGATGAGCGCTGGAGCACCCAGGCTGTCGAGCGCGCCATGATCGCCGAGGATCTGTCGCGCCGCACCCGCTCCGAACGCGTCGACCGGCTCGCGGCGGCCTATATCCTGCAAGGCGCGATCGACGCGCTCACGCGCCAGCCACTGCCGGGTCACGAAACGCCGCAGATCAATGAATAGGGGTTGGCAAATGCCGCCGCCGGCCCGACCTTCGGCAGCAACACACAGACCATTTGGGAAGGACCATCGATGACCGATACCCGTGAACTCAGCCCGCAGGCCCGCGCCGTGCTGCGCGATCATGCCACCGAGCGCCCCTTCACCTCACCGCTGAATGACGAAAAACGCGCTGGCGATTTCCGCTGCGCCGGCTGCGGCAACCTCGTCTATGTCTCCGACACCAAGTATAACAGCGGCTCGGGCTGGCCGAGCTTCTACGACGCCGTCCCCGGCGCCGTCGCCACCACCACCGACACCAGCCACGGCATGACCCGCACCGAAGTCCATTGCGCCAATTGCGAAGGCCATCTCGGCCACATCTTCCCCGATGGCCCACGCCCGACCGGCATGCGCCATTGCATCAACGGCCTGGCGCTCGAATTCGAGCCGAAGTAGCCACCGGCGGCCGGGGCCGGCGGCCCCGGACCCCTTTTGAGGGGCTAGCGGTGGGCGATATTGCACTTGGTGGCAGGGCGCGGCATCGTAGCGGCATGATCCTGCTTGCTGCTCTTCTTGCTGCCGCCACGCCACTTTCGCCTGGTGAGATTGCCGACGCTGCGCCTGCCACTGCCTGGCGCGGCGTTGCGCCCGAAAACCTCATGCTCCTCGAAACCGCACGCGGCACCATGGCGATCGAGCTCGCGCCCGATTTCGCCCCCGCTCATATCGCCGCAATCCGCGCGCTGGTTGCTGCCGGGCGCTTCAATGGCGGCGCGATCACCCGGGTGCAGGACAATTATGTTGTCCAATGGGCTGCCAGGCCCGATGCCGGCAAGGCGCTTACAGCGGGCGGCGCTGCGGCCGTTGCCGCCGGCAGCACCGCAACGCCCGGCGGTGTGCCGGTCGGCAGCCACTCCAGCAATGTGCCTGTCGGCACGGGTCCGGGCGCCGCCCGCCCTGCTGTCCTGCCGGCGGAATATGAGCGTCCCATCAAGGGCCTGGCCATCACCCCGCTCGGCTCGGCCGATACCTATGCCGCCTCCGGCTTCTGGCAAGGCTGGCCCGTCGCGACCGACGCCAAGGCCGGCACCGCCTGGCTGGCGCATTGCTATGGCAGCGTCGGGGTCGGGCGTGACAATCCCCCCGACACCGGCGACGGCAGCGAGCTTTACGCCGTCATCGGCCATGGCCCGCGCCACCTCGATCGCAACATAACCCTTGTCGGCCGTGTCATCGAAGGCATCGAAGGCTATTCAAGCCTGCTGCGGGGCACCGGGCCGCGCGGTTTCTACAAGACGCCCGGCGAGCAGACCGTCATCACCCGCGTCCGCTTCGCCAGCGCCGGGGACCCGCGCTATGAAGTCCTCGACAGCACCAGCCCGGCCTTCAAGGCCTATCTCGCGGCACGCACCAACCGCACCGGCTTCTTCGTCCGGCCGGCCGGTGCGACCGATTTGTGCAACGTCCAGGTGCCCGTGCGGCGGGCAAAGTGACCCCCCCAGGAAATCTGGTCATAAAGCTGCTGCGCGCCGATGAATGGGCAACGCTCGATGCAACCGGCAGCTTTGCCGGCTCGCCCGACGATCTGCGTGACGGCTTCATCCACCTTTCCACCCCTGACCAGGTCGCCGGCACGGCGGCGAAATGGTTTGCCGGCGAAACCGGCGTCATGGCCGTGACCTTCGACGCCGACGCGCTGGCAGCCGATCTGCGTTGGGAACCGGCCCGCGGCGGCGCGCTGTTCCCGCATCTGTACCGCCCCTTGCGCCGCGCCGAAGTCATCAACGCCCAGCCCATGGCACCGAACCCCATCTAATCGGCAAGGCCCCATAAATTGGGGTCTGGGGCCACCGGCCCTAGCCGCCGGAGGCTCTTCTCCCTTTCGTTCATTTGGCCTTCACGGGCCTTGCATAAACCCGGCGAGGTTCGACATCGGGGAAGATGATGCACAATAGCTTCAAATTTGCCGCCGCGCTCGGGTTCGGCGCCATCGCCGGGGTCGCGCTTGCGGTCGGTGTCGCCCCCGATATTGCGCCTGACAGCACGCCCGACAGCACGCTGGCGCGCGTGCCCGTCACCGTGCCGCCGGTGGACACCACCCCCATGGCCCGGGTCGTGCCGCAAGGCCCGGCCGAGCTTGCCTTGTCCTATGCCCCGATTGTCAAGTCGGCGACGCCCGCCGTCGTAAACATTTACACTGCCACCGTCGATCGCAGCCGCTCGACGAGCATGGACAATTTCATGCAGCAGTTCTTCGGCAGCGCCCCGGCGCAGCCGCGGGTGCAGCAGTCGCTGGGTTCGGGAGTCATCGTCGGTGCCGACGGGCTGATCGTGACCAACAATCATGTCGTCAAAGGCGCCGACCAGATTCTCGTGGCGCTGTCGGACCGGCGCGAATATCCCGCCAAACTGGTCTTTGCCGATGCCCGGCTCGATCTTGCCTTGCTCAAGGTCGATACCGAAGGTTCCAGCCTGCCCGTCATCCGCATGGGTGACAGCGACCGCGCCGAAGTCGGCGATATCACCATAGCCATCGGCAATCCCTTCGGAGTCGGCCAGACAGTGACCACAGGGATTGTTTCCGCCATCGCCCGCACCGGCATCGGCATTTCGGACTGGCAATTCTTCATCCAGACCGATGCCGCTATCAACCCGGGCAATTCGGGCGGCGCCCTTCTCGACGGCCAGGGCCGGCTGATCGGCATCAACACCGCGATCTTCTCGCGCACTGGCGCCTCCAACGGCATCGGCTTTGCCATCCCGTCGAAAATGGTGCGCGCCTTCCTGCAAGCATCAGCAACCGGCAAGCTGGTCAGCGGCTGGATCGGTGTCGAAGGTGAACCGCTGACCGCTGAAAGTGCGCGGCTCAACGGGCTCGATCGGCCCGGTGGGCTGCTCGTGACCGGCGTCACGCCCGGCAGCCCCGGGGCCGCCGCAGGAATCCGGGTCGGCGATGTGCTGCGCAGCGTCGACGGCAAGGAAGTCGCCGATGGCGGCCAGCTGCGCTATTCGCTCGCCACCGAAGGCATCGGCCGGGGCCTTGATGTCGTGGTGTTTCGCGCCGGCCGGGAACAGACCGTCCGGGTAACGCTCGCCGCTCCACCCGAAGTACCGGCGCGCCAGCTGACCCCGGTGCGTGGCCAGACCATCCTCAATGGCGTCACCGTTGCCAATCTGTCTCCGGCCTATGCGCAGGAACTCGGCATCGGCCTGCCCGAAAAGGGCGTCGTCGTGGTCGAGGTCGCCGGCGGCGCACCGGCAGCACGGCTCGGCCTGCGCCCGGGGGATCTGATCGAAACAGTCGGCGGCACAGCGGTCAGGACCGTCGCCGACGTCACGGCGGCGGCAGCCAAAGGCGCGCTCGGCGTTCGCTGGAGCCGCAATGGCCAGAGCGCCGAATGCGGGGTGGTCAACGGCGGCCAGCTGGTCTGCCGGCGGTAGCGGGCCCCTTCGCTTGCCGATCAGACCCCGCCACGGCATAGCTAGCCGATGTCGTCGCCCGCTCTCGATGCCCTGACACAGGCGCTTGCCAGGCTGCCCGGGCTAGGGCCGCGGTCGGCGCGGCGGGCCGTGTTGCACCTGATCAAGAAGCGCGAAACGACGCTTGCGCCGCTCATCGCTGCGCTTCAGGCGGTGGAGCGCGATCTTGTTACCTGCAGCATCTGCGGCAATGTCGATACGGCCAATCCCTGCGCCGTCTGCAGCGATCCGCGGCGCGATGCCGCCAGCCTGTGTGTTGTCGAGGAAGTCGCCGATCTCTGGGCGCTCGATCGGGCCAGGCTGTTTGCCGGCCGCTACCATGTCCTGGGTGGCCGGCTTTCGGCGCTCGATGGCATTCGGCCCGAGGATCTGGGCATTGCGTCGCTGGTGGCGAGGGTGGCGGCGGGGGGCATCGGCGAGGTCGTGCTGGCAATGAACGCGACTCTTGAAGGACAGACGACGATGCATTATGTCGCCGAGCAGCTGGCACCGCTCGGGGTGCGGGTGATGCAACTGGCGCATGGTCTGCCGGTCGGCGGCGAGCTCGATTACCTCGATGAAGGCACGCTGGCCCTCGCCTTGCGGGCAAGGCGCCTTGTCGAATGATGCCTTGCGGGCAAGGCGACTGGTCGAATGACGCCTTGCTTGATTTAAGCGCGGCGCAACCCTAGTTCACCGCCATGGCCATCCTCGACATCATCGAAACCCCCGACGCTCGCTTGCGCGCGATCTCAAAGCCCGTCGAAGCCGTCACCGACGCGCATCGCGCACTCATCGCCGACATGTTCGAAACCATGTATGACGCCCCCGGCATCGGCCTGGCTGCCATCCAGGTCGGTGTGCCCGAGCGCATCCTCGTCATCGATCTTCAGCGCCCGGCCGATCCCGACGCGCCGGAGCCGACCAACGAGGCCGAAGCCAAGGCGCAGACCTGGGTGCGCGACCCCAAGGTCTTCATCAACCCGGTGGTGACCTGGGAGTCCGACGATGTGGCGGTTTACAACGAGGGCTGCCTGTCGGTGCCCGAGATGTATGCCGATGTGAACCGCCCGGCGCGGATCAGGGCGACCTGGCTCGACGAGACCGGCGCTGCGCATGATGAAGAGCTCGACGGCCTGCTGGCTACCTGCCTCCAGCACGAGATGGACCATCTCGATGGCATCCTGTTCATCGACCATCTGTCGAAGCTGAAGCGCGACATGCTGCTCAAGCGGCTGGAAAAGGCCCGTCGCAGCAAGGCAGCCTAGAAACCGCTCGCCAACCCTCTGTCGCCTTGCGGCATCGACACGCCCGCAGCGTGTCGATATGGTTGGCTCCAGGGAGGCGGTCAGGGTCAGATGGACGCCAGCGCAGGGGAGGGAAGCGCCATCGCCGGCGCCGTGACGGCTGCTGGCCGCCGGTGCTATGTCGCTGTGCTGTTTGCCGATCTCAGTGGCTCGACCGGCCTTGCCGCGTCGCTCGACGCCGATCTTTACGCCGACATGCTCGAAGCCATCCGCGGTTCCGCGGCGCGCATCATCACTTCGCATGGCGGCAGCATCGCGCAGGTCTATGGGGATGGCATCCTGTCGCTGTTCCAGGATGCCAATGGTACGGCGCGCGCCATCGATGCAGCGCTGGCCATGCACGCCGCCGTCGCGGCGCTGGCCGTCCCCGGCGTGGCGCCTCGGTCGCTGCGGTTGCACAGCGGCATCCATTCCGGGCTCGTGCTGCTGCGTCCCGGCGATGCGGTGCGCGGGCGGCTGGAGGCGATCGGCCGCACCACCTCGATCGCTGCCCGGCTGTCGGCGGCAGCGCAGCGTGACGAAATCCTGGTGTCGCTGAGCAGCCTTGGTCCCGATCAGCCCGGCCTTGGCACCGGCACGATGCGCGCCGTCGATATCGGCGATGGCGCGCCGCCGATCACCGCCGTGCCGGTCATGGCGACGGGCGCGGCCGCCGCGGCGCTGGCGTCGCCGCCACGCCATCCCTTCATCGGCCGGGCGGCGCCGCTTGCCGCACTCGGTGCCGCGCTCGAGGGCCTGGTGGCGGGGCAGGGCTTTCGGATCGCTGTTGCGGCGCCCCCCGGCCAGGGCAAGTCGCGCCTTGCCGAAGCCTTTGCCGAGCCGGCCCGCAACGCTGGAGTCGCGGTATTTCGCGGCACCTGTTCGCCCGGTGCGGCGGTCGGCCCCTTGCAGCCCTTTCGCCAGATTGCCGCCGCCATGGCACCGGCGGCGCAACCCATGCCCGCTGCCGATGTCGCCGATGCACTGGTGGCCGATGTCACCGCGCGCGCGGCTGCGGCACCGCTCGTTCTGGTGCTCGATGACTGGCAATGGGCCGACAGTGCTTCGGTGGCAGTGCTTGGCCGGCTGCGTGCGATCGGCGGCCGGCTCGGCGTGCTGCTGCTGTCGCGCGAGCGTGATCCGATGGCGCTGCCGCTCGAGGGCTTTACCCGGCTCGACCTGCCGCCGCTGACGCTCGAGGAAACAACGGCACTCGTCCGCGCCCGGCGCCCGGCCTTCGATCCGCTCGATGCCCAGCGCATCCACCTGCGCGCCGGCGGCAATCCGCTCTATGCCGTGGAACTGTGCCGACTCGCGCCGGGGCAGGCATTGTCGGCGCCCGGCAACCGCGGCGAAACCGTCGCCGCCGGCTGGCTGGCGTCGCTTGTCGGCGCCCGCGTCGATCAACTTCCCCGGCCGGCACAGGCGCTTCTCGAAACCGCCGCCGTCATCGGCCAGGCGCCGCCCCGCTGGTTGCTCGAGGCGATGGTCGGTGCGGCCGAGGCCGCAGCGCTGGTACCCCAGCTAATCGAAGCCGATCTGCTCACCCTGCGCGGCGAAGGCGGTATCGAATTCAGCCATGGCATCACCTGGGAGATCATCTATTCGCTCATTCCGCTGGTAACGCGGCGGCGGCTGCATGCGGCTGTCGCCGAAGCACTTGCCGGGCACGCCCAGGCACCGGCGATCGATTTCGACGAGAGCCTCGCCTGGCACACCCTTGCCAGCGACCAGCCGGCATCGAGCTGGCCGCATGCCGAACGCGCCGGGGATCGCGCCGTCAGGCTCGGCTCGCTCGATCGCGCCCAGCTGCATTATCGCATGGCGCTCGAAACGCTGTCGCAGCTGCCGGCGCTGCCCGATCCGGCGCGTGAGCGGGCGCTGGTAGCCAAATTCGGCTATGTCTGCATCTTCGATGCCGACCCGGCACAATTCGCCGTGCTTGAAACCGCCATTGCCCGGGCGCAGACGCGCGGTGACACGCAAGGTGTGGCGCAGGCCGAATATTGGCTTGGCTATGTCGCCCATGGCTGCGGCCGCAACCGTGCCGCCATCGCCCATTGCACGGCGGCGCTGGCGCTCGTTGCCGATGCCCCGACATCGCCCTTTGCCGTGCAGGTGCGTGCCACCCTCGGCCAGGCCTATGCCGTCGCCACCGATTATGCCCGCGCCATTCCGCTTCTCGATGAAGCCATCGCCATCAAACGCCAGCACCGGTCGGGTGCCAAGGTCTCGACCGGCCTCGCCTACAGTCTTGCGCAGCGCGCTGCCGTCCATGCCGACATGGGGGATTTTGCCGCTGCCCATGCCCTGATCGATGAAGCCCAGGGCCTGCTCGGCGCCGAAAGCCCGCCTGTCGAAGCCTCGATCCTCGGGTGGGTCGCAGCCATCGCCGCATGGGAGGGCGACTGGCAAGGGATGCTCGCCGCTGCGACACGGGGCTGCGACGTCGCGCTGCGCATCGAGGCGGTCTATATCCATGCCATCTGCCGCGCCTTTGCTGCCTTTGCGCGCTGGAAGATGGGCGGCGGCGATGCGGCGGCCGATGAACTCGCAGCGGCCGTCGATTGCATGGTCGATCGTGACAAGAACCTCTCGCTCTCCATCGCCTTCGGCTTTCTCGCCGAAGTCGAGGTGGCACGCGGCAATGTGGCCGCCGCCCGGCGCGCCGTCGCCGGGGCGTTTGCACGGGCGCGTGCCGGTGATCCGATGGGCGTTGCCTGGGCCTCGCGCGCCTGGGCCTGCCAACTTGCCGCAGCCGATCCGGCGCGCGCCGCCATCTATCTGGCGCGGGCGCGCACCAACGCCCGCCAGCGCCAATCCCCTCCCGAAGCCGCGCGTTGCGACGCCATCGCTGCCTGGCTCGGGCTCGATGGTGCCGCTATCGCGCCTCTGCCGCACCGGCTGCGGGTGGGAAGTCGGGCGGAAGGTCGGGCCGTGCGCCGGGCAGGGGGCTGATCTCCATCTCCAACCGCGCGCCGGTCGGCCGCGCCAGCACCGTTTCCGAAACACCCGCCAGCACACCGAGCAGCACACCCAATGCCAGGCTGCGCCCCGGGCAGCCATGCGGCGGCGCTACGGTGCCCGGCGGTGCCTGGCCGAACCAGATCCGGCTATCAGCGGGGCATTCCGCGGCTGCCGACGCCAGCCCCAGGATGAGCTTGGAATCGCGGCGAACCGGCGTGCCGGCAAGGCTGGTGTCGATGACGGCTTCGCGCCATTTGCATTCGGGCACCGGCGCGAGGCCGATAGTGGCCTTCATGTCGGCGTCAAAGACTCGCCGCGCCGCCGCATGGTCGCGGACCGGCATCGCCATCCAGGCGATCTGCTTGCGTTGCAGCGTGGCCGTCGTGGCCCAGGCATCGAAAAGCCGGGCGCCATTGCCCAGGGTCGTCGCAACCCAGCCGAGCATGGCGCCGACGACGCCGCGCGCCAGATCATCGTCGGTCGGATAGGCCAAGCCGGCCTCGCCCGGCATGCCGCTGCGGGCACGTGCAAGATTGCGCGTGATGCGGCCGTCGAGGCGATTGCGCCCGGTGGCGCTTATCCAGCGCCGTGCCGCCTTCAGGATCGCCTGGCCGTGAATGGCACTCGCCCGCTCGGTTTCGGCTGATTCAAAGGGATTGAAGGCATAGCGCGACGAGTTCCAGAAATCGCCCGGAAACAACGGCGTCCGCACCCCGACGTCGCGCCAGTCGGAAGCACCGGGCGCGATGTGAACCCCATCGGGAAGCCCGAACCAGTCGGGCGCCATCGCAGCGAGGGCCGGTTCGAGCAGATGCCTGACGATATCCACCCGCACGAGTGCCCCTCCATCACCCAACAGCCCGTGCAACACCTTGATGGTGGCAGCACGCGCGGCATCGAAGCTTTCATTCTCGCTGACGCGGGCCAGCGCGGCGTTGCACGCCGGGCCTTCCCGCTGATAATCGGCCGTGAAGGCATCAAGGCCGAGGTGGAATTTCTCGATCGACGGTGCAATCCGGCGGCCGGCACCGCGCACCGAGAACAGCCTCCCGTCGTCGCGCAGCACTTGCAGGATGGTGGCGCGCGTTGCGACCAGTACCAGATCCTGCCGCGGCCCTGCCGGCAAGACAGTGTCGGGCCCGGCAGCAGGCAGTGTCGGCCGGCCGCCAGGAGCGGGCACTGTCGGCCGGCAGCCGTCATGGGCCCGCAGCACGCCGCCATGATCGTCGCGGATCACCTGCCAGATCGCCGCCTGCATGCCGGCTTCGCGCGCTGCCGGTTCGTCGAGCCAGTTGCGCCATTCGGCCTCCGGGGCGTTGCGCCCCACCAGGCTGGCCACCAGCTGCCGGGCCTTGCCGAGCCGATCGCCCGGCATGGTCCGGTTTGCCGGTTCAAAAGGTGTCGCGGCGATGCGCCGAACCAGATCGAGCGACGGCGCCAGAAGATAGAGCGACCAGCTGAGCCCGACCGGCGCATCGGCAGCAGCGGGCAAAGGGACACGGTAGACCTTGCCATCATGGCTGAACCGGAAGGTGCGCGGCGCCGGATCGGGAACACCGCACAGTGGGTCGCCGAGCCAGGAGCCGATGCGGCTGCTGTTCGCAGCGTTCATCCAGCGCAATACGACTTCATATTGCTCGGCAAGGTCGGCGCAATAGGCCATGAACATGTTGCCGCGCACGGCAGTCGGGGGGGCCACCGCCGCTGGCGGGCCAAAGCTCATGCCGCGCCGCATGATGCGCGGCACCGGCGGCTGGTCGGCACCGGTGCGCGGGTTTACGCGGCGGACATGGCTTTGCCGCGGGACCAGCGCGCCATCGGGGTCGATGCCGAAATCGAAATCATTGGGGCCCTGGTGCGGCACCAGCGGCACGCCTTGCCGGCCGCGCCCGACGATCTTGGCCGCCACGAGTTCGGGGTCCAGCCCCGTCGCTGCGGCACCGGCGGCGATCATCGCCTCGAACGCCGAAGCCTTCATCGGCATTCGCCGGATCGCCAGAAAGCTGCTGTCGCGCAGCGGCAGGGCCTGGGTGCCGGCGTCGCCGTTGTAGCCGAGCAGCAGGTCGGAAACCGGCACCTTGTCGGACCATTTGTTGCCCGGCGCGGCCCCGACCGATGGCTGGCTGATCCCGTCGGCAAAGCCGAAATGATCGCGGCCGCGCGCGTTCGGATAGGCAGAGGCCAGGCCTTCGACCGACAGTAGGACCCAGCCCGGCAGCCGGGCCAGCAGCCTGATTTCGGCCAGCAGCGGGTGATCGGGGTCAGTAAGGCTTGTCGGTCGCCCCGCCGCGGTGGTGCGCAGCTGGATCACGGCATCGACAATAGCGAGATCGACCGTCGGCGGCGCATCGGCAACGAAGCCGGTATCGGCGTGCCAGTTGCGTGGCAGGCGTTGCCAGCGCAGCGGGTGGTGACTGCGGACATCGCCGACCGTTCCGGCGCGGCCCGCGGCGCCATCGTGAAAGGGTGCCGGCAAGGTATCAAGGAAGGCCTCCGGCAACCCCAGCCGCTTGAGGCCGGCGATTGTCAGGCCGAGATTGCGGAAGATCGGGTCGGGCCGACCAGGTGCGCCGGCTTCGCTGTCCAGACGCAGGCTGCCCAGCGCGCGGCGCGCCGTTGCGGGATCGCTGACCATCAGGTGGAGCATGGCGCCATGGCTGATCGCGACACCGTCACGATCGAAACCGGTCAGGATGCCGCGCTGGATGTTGGAGTGGTCGGCTGCCGTCGCCGCCGCCGCCGGAGTCGCTTCGGCTGCAACCGGGCGCTCTTGCGCAAACCAGGCAAGCTCCCGGGCATGGCTGGCCGCTTGGGCGGGGTTCAGCGTTGCCGGATCCCAGCCGAGCAGCAGCCCGCGGGTGGCGCGCAGCAGCGTCAGCGCATCGTCGGCCAGCGCAGTGTCGGCGTTGATGTCGGCGCCATAATAGCGGCTTAGCCGGTGCATCGCCGACAGGATGCGCAGCGCCTGGGCCGACGCGGCCTGCGGAAATCGCGCGCGTATCTCGGCAGCGGCGGTCTCGGCCGGGCGGCTGGCAAAGCCTGCCAGCTTCAGGTCGCTGTCGGCGGCATCGCGCTCCAGGGGTTCGGCCTGCGCCAGGGCCTGCATGTCGGCGACGGTCAGCGGCGTTGCCGCATAGAAATAATCGGCAGCGATTTCGCGGGCCCGCACCCAGGCCGACCAGGCCTCGATTTCGGTATCGCGCGCCAGTCGATACCCTTGGCAATTGCACAGCAGCAGATCGAGAAACGGCCCACCATCGCGCCACAGGGCGCGCATATAGGCCTCCCAGCCGAAGTCATAGGTGACCGAAAGCAGCATTCCCGCCGGCTGCGCCACCACGCGGAAGCTGTGCACCTGTTCGAGCCGTTCGATGGGGTCGCTGAAGGCGGTCGGCTCGATGGCCTCGCGCGCCGTGCGGCGGATCTGGAACAGGGCGCGAAAGGTCAGCGCAAAGCGCGTCGCCGGCAAAATGGCTTCGTCGGCGCCGATGATGCCATCGCGCCAGGGTGCCAGCACGACAAGATCCGACGTCGGACCGATGGCCCGGCTATGCACGACTGTCACGAAGCGCCTCTCTACACACGTTTCGGAAGCATAATGGCATAAAATGCAAAGAAAACAATGTCGTATTTCCACCGGCTCTCGGGGGCACGGCCTTTCGGTTCAACCCGCCGGCATGCGGGCCTAGCGCTTGATGTCGCCGATCGCCGTGCGCACCAGCCCCGACAGCCGCTCGACATCGAGAACATCGAGGCGGCGCCGGGCCGGCGCGACGATTCCTACCGAGGCAAGGAAGGAAATCTCGCGCGTCACCGCTTCCCGATGCGTGCCGATCGTGGTTGCCAGCACTTCATGGGTGGGAGAGGGCTCGATCGTGGCGCGGTTGTCATTGACGCCGGCGACGGCACACAACCGCAGCAGATGGCAGTGCAACCGGCTGCGGACATTGAGGGTCGAAAGCTCGAGGACGCGCTCGGTCAGCGACCGGACCTGCGCCACCAGATGCGTGGCGAACCAGCCTGCCGCGTCGGGCGACCCGAAGACCAGACGGCGGAAATCGGCGCCCTTGACGACGAGCAGCAAGCTATCGGCAAGCGCGATGATGCTCGCCGAGCGGCGGCCGCCATCGACAGCTGCCAGATCGCCGAAAAAATGGCCGGCGCCGGAATCGCGGATGATGACCTCGCGGCCATCGGCGGCAAACACCGTCACCCGCACGTCGCCAGACAGCACGACATAGACATCGTCCGATCGCATGCCTGCCGCCAGCAGCATCTGCCCGGCCCGGGCCCGCACCTTGTCGCCCTCGGCAAGCATCGCTTCGAACAATGGCGACGGAGCCGCCACGCCATCGATCGCCAGCAGTGCCGCCGTTGCCGCGCCTGCCAGTGCCATCGTGTCCATCCCCCGGAAACTACTAAGGTACGAGCCATAAGTGTCGGGGTGAACCGATGTAAAGTGAACTGACCGAAAGGCCCGCGCGGCCGGTCCGACATAAACCAGATCGGTTAACATACGCACCAATGAGCGCATTCACTACCCATATTGCCAGGCGCAGCTTCGGGAACGAAGCACACGCCGCCGGGTCGTCAATGTGTCGATTTCGCCGGAGTCGATGAACGGGTCCATCGCGCCGCAGCAATCACCCGCTGCTGCGTCGCGCTTGACGGCGGCGCCGTTGCTGCGCCAATCCGATATCGACAGGAGCACCCCATGCGTTTCGACAAATCCAGACTGCCCAGCCGCCATGTGTCGGTCGGCCCGGAACGGGCACCGCACCGCAGCTATTATTATGCCATGGGGCTGACCGAGGAAGAGATCGGCCGGCCATTCGTCGGGATTGCTTCGGCCGGCAATGATTCCGCGCCATGCAACACCACCCTCGATGCCCAGGCCGATGTCTGCCGGCAGGGGGTGAACGACGCCGGCGGGATGCCGCGGCGATTCAACACCATCACTGTCACCGATGGCATTGCCATGGGCCATCAGGGGATGAAATCCTCGCTGGTCAGCCGCGAAGTCATCGCCGATTCGGTCGAGCTTTCGATGCGCGGGCACTGCTATGACGCGCTTGTCGGCTTCGCCGGTTGCGACAAGTCCCTGCCTGGCATGATGATGGCGATGTTGCGGCTCAATGTGCCGTCGATTTTCGTCTATGGCGGCTCGATCCTACCCGGCCGCTTCGAGGATAATGACGTCACGGTTGTCGATGTTTTCGAAGCCGTTGGCGGGTTTTCGGCTGGTACCTGCCCGCTGTCGCGGCTGACCGCGCTCGAAAAGGTTGCGTGCCCGGGCCATGGGGCCTGCGGCGGCCAGTTTACCGCCAATACCATGGCATGCGTCGGCGAAGCCATCGGGCTCAGCCTGCCGCATTCGAACATGTCGCCGGCGCCCTATGCCAACCGCGCCGAGATCGCCATCGCCGCCGGCACCCAGATCATGACACTGATCGAGCGCAACATCCGGCCGCGTGATCTGTGCACCCGCAAGGCCTTCGAGAATGCCGCGCGGATCGTCGCGGCCACCGGCGGGTCGACCAACGCTGCGCTCCACCTTCCCGCCCTGGCAAATGAGGCCGGCATCGACTTCGATCTGTTCGACGTCGCCGAGATATTCAAGACAACGCCTTACCTCGCCGACTTGAAACCCGGTGGGAAATATGTGGCCAAGGACATGTATGAGGCTGGCGGTGTCTACATGCTGATGAAGACGTTGCTCGGCGCCGGGTTGCTGCACGGCGATTGCATGACAGTCACCGGAAAGACGCTTGCCGAGAATATCGACGAAATCACCTGGAACCCCGACCAGAAGGTCATCTACCCGGTGTCGAACCCGATTTCGCCGACGGGTGGCGTCGTTGGCCTCAAGGGCTCGCTCGCGCCGGATGGCGCCATCGTCAAGGTCGCCGGCATGGCACGGCTGCAGTTCACCGGGCCGGCGCAGGTCTTCGATTGCGAGGAGGATTGCTTTGCTGCAGTCGAGGCGCGCGCCATCGAGAAGGGCAGCGTGATCGTCATTCGCTATGAAGGCCCCAAGGGCGGGCCGGGCATGCGCGAAATGCTGTCGACCACGGCGGCGCTCTATGGACAGGGGCTTGGCGAGCACGTCGCGCTGATCACAGATGGCCGCTTTTCAGGGGCAACGCGGGGCTTCTGCATCGGCCATGTCGGGCCCGAAGCGGCGGACTGTGGCCCAATCGCCCTTGTTGAAAATGGCGATACGATCGCCATCGATGCGGCGACGGGGACGATCGACCTGCTGGTCGCCGAAGATGTGCTTGCCGCACGCCGCGCAGCCTGGACACCGCGCGCCCATGACTATCAATCGGGTGCGATCTGGCGCTTTTCGAAAACCGTCGGCCCGGCACGGACAGGGGCGGTGACGCACCCCGGGGCCCGCGCCGAAACGCATGTATTTGCCGATATCTGAATGGCCGGGGGCGCCGCCCCCTGCCGCCGGCGGCTCAGTCCTGCGGCGCCTGTGCCAGCGGTGCCGGCGCTGGCGGGATCGCCGACCAGATCGGCTCGCCGCGGGTATCTCGGGGCACTTCGCCATAGGTGCCGACCTGGGCGCGATCGACATAGAGCGGCGAAGGCGAACAGGCCGCCAAGCTAATCGAAAGCGGCGCCAGAATCGCCAGGAACAGGAATTTGGTGCGCGCCATGATCGCGGCGGCTTGTTACACCCGGCGGCGATGAAGACAAGCCCGCAGAGCGCGCCGCGATGCTGAGAGTCGATCCGGGCCCCCTGCTGGTCACGGCTGCCGAGATGCGGGAGGCCGAAGCCGTTGCGATGGCAGGCGATATTACGGGCGAAGTGCTCATGGCCCGCGCCGCGGACGAGGCAGCACGGGTAATACTGCAGGCGATGCCGGGGCAGGCGGCCCTGGTGCTGTGCGGGCCGGGCAACAACGGCGGCGACGGCTTCGGTGTCGCGACCCGCCTGCGCGCAGCCGGTATCGCGGTGCGCATCGCCGCCGACCAATTGCCAACAGCAGGGCCAGCGGCAGCCTTCGCCGCACCCTGGCGGGACGCGTTCGAACCCTTCGCGACGGTGGGTGACGAGACCCTCATCATCGATGCCGTCTTCGGCACCGGGCTGACTCGGCCGCTGCCGCCTGCCGTCGCAGCCATGTTCGACCGGCTCCGCGACAGCCGCGCCATGGTCATCGCACTCGATTTGCCGAGTGGCATCGACAGCGACACCGGCGCCGCGCTGGGCATGCCCCTGGCGGCCGATCTCACCATCGCGTTCGGCGGTCTCAAGCGCGGCCATTGGCTCGGCGACGGGCGCAAGTTGAGCGGGCGCGTCGAGATCGTCGACATCGGCGTGTCGGTGCCGGGGCAGGTGCGCGGCGTCATTGCGCCTTCAATGACGGGCATCGAGGACTTCGCTCATAAATATCAACGCGGCGGCGTGCTGGTGATTGCCGGCGAGCAAGCCGGGGCGACCAGACTGGCAGCGCTGGCGGCGTTGCGCGCCGGCGCCGGCGCCGTGACACTGGTCGGCGGCTGCGGTGGCGTGCCGGCGGATGCGATCATGGCAGCCAGCGACGCAGCGGCGCTGGCGCTTCTCGGCACGCCAAAGGTGCGCGCAGTTGCGCTTGGGCCCGGCCTGGACGCCACCGAGCGTGGCCGCGACTGGCTGCAGCGTCTGCTCGGCGGCCAGACACCGGTCGTCCTCGATGCAGGCGCGCTGGCGCTGTGCAGCGGGCCGCGGAACGTTTTTGCGGATGCAGCCGCACCTCGGGTGCTGACGCCCCATGACGGGGAATTCGCGCGGCTGTTCGGCCCGCCGGGCGCAGACCGCGTCGGCGCGGTGCAAGCGGCAGCCGTGATTTCCGGGGGCATCGTTCTGCTGAAGGGCCGGGAAACGATCATCGCCTCGCCTGACGGCCGGGTGGCGATCAACAATCATGCAACGCCCTGGCTGGCGACAGCCGGATCGGGCGATGTGCTCACCGGCATCATCGCGGCGTTGCTGGCGCAGGGGCTGGCGCCGTTCGATGCGGCTCAGGCGGGGGCGTGGCTGCATGGCGACGCCGGCAAGCGCGGCGGGCCCGGGTTGATTGCCGACGATCTGCCCCGGCTGCTTGTCGATGTGCTGAAGGGTCTATGATCGGTCCCGGCGCCGATAGCGAGCTGATCGTGCGGCTTGCGGCCCGCGGCGATGGCGCCACAGCGGCGGGGCGTTTTGTGCCGGGCGCTGCCGTCGGCGATCGCGTGCGCTTCGATGGGGAGCGCGTATCGATCGTGCCCGGGCCCAACCATGTAGCCCCGCCGTGCCGGCACTTCCCCGACTGTGGCGGCTGCCAGCTCCAGCATGTCGACGACGCCGGCTATGCCGATTTCGTTGTCGATCGTATCGTTCGAGCGCTGGCGCATTGCGGCGTCGTGGCGCCTCCCATCGCGCCAGTGGCGATGTCCCCACCGAAAAGCCGGCGGCGCGCATCGCTGCGGGCGGTGCGCAAGAACGGCGTTCTGGCACTGGGCTTCAACGCCGAGGGCAGCCATCGCATTGTTGATATCGTCCAGTGCGAGGTTCTGGCGCCTGAACTGTTCGCGCTGATCGCGCCGTTGCGCCGGCTGCTCGGCGCGACGGTGCGCGAAGGCCAGGGGGCGGGAGTCACGCTGACGATGAGCGATACCGGCATCGACATGCTGCTTGCCAATGTCGCCGCCGACAAGCTCAATGCCATCGAGCGGCTGACGGGCTTTGCCGCGGCGCATGATCTGGCGCGGCTGTCCGTCGAGGGGACGCAGGGTGTGGAGACGGTCGCGCTGGCGCGGATGCCGCTTCTGGCGCTGGGCGGGGTGCCCGTGGCGCTGCCGCCGGCGCCCTTCCTCCAGGCAACCCGCGAGGGCGAATCAGCGCTGGTGGCGGCGGTGATGGAAGCGGCAAGTGGCGCGAAGCGCATCGCGGACCTGTTTTGCGGGCTCGGCACCTTTGCGCTGCCGCTATCGAAACAGTCGAAAGTCGTCGCAGTCGATGGGGCCGGCCCGGCCGTTGCAGCCCTGGAGGCGGCGGCACGCCAGTACCGCCGGCCAGTGACGACGGCGCATCGCGACCTGTTCCGCCGGCCATTGGCGGCCGCCGAGCTTAACGAATTCGATTCCGTCGTCTTCGATCCGCCACGCGCCGGCGCCGAAGCGCAGAGCCGGCAGCTTGCAGCGTCGAAGGTGCCGGTTATCGTTGCCGTGTCGTGCAACCCGAGCACCTTCGGGCGGGATGCGGCGCTGTTGGTCGCGGGGGGCTATCGACTGGAACGACTATGGCCGGTGGCGCAATTCCGCTGGTCGACGCATGTCGAACTGGTCGCCCGGTTCAGCCGTTGAGCGCAAGCAGGACCTTGCCATTCGCGGGATTCAAGTGACGGCCATGCCGGCTCGGCCGATCAGCACGATCAGCGCCACCGATGCCAGCGCGAATGCCGCAAAACGGTACATGACGATGTTCACCGTCGCCTGCACCAGGCTATGGACAATCCGCAGGCCGACATAGGCCCAGGCAAGGATCGCATCGAGACTGGCCGGCTCGCCCGTCAGCGCCAGCACCACCGCAACGGCGTAGAACAACACCGGCTGCTCGAGCAGATGGTTGTAGTTGTCGGCAACCCAGCTGGCACGAACCTCGCCGGCAGCGACCAGATCATCACGAAGGCCGCGTCCGGTACTGCCGACCAGCTTGGTGCCATCGATGCCGGCGCGGGCCATGGCAGGCAGGCGGGTGGCGTACATCCACAGCCACATGACCATGGTCCAGCCAGCAAGCGCAATGACCGGCGCCAGCATCGAATTCTGCATGAAAAAACCCCCCGTGTTGCCACGGAGGGTCTGATTTCAGCTCGGTACTGTCAACGGATCAGGCGAACATCTTTCCCCACGCCCGCTTGGCGCGCGCTTTCCAGTGGCCGCGGTGGTACGCGTCCGATGCGAGCAGCGGCATCACCGAACCGGCCTCGGCAAAGACCATCTGTTCGATGCCGGTGTTGACCTTGCCCCAGCTCGCTGCTTCCTGCAGCGTCGAGGACGAGCAGGCGCCATCGCGAACATCGGCAACGGTGATTTGCACGGCATATTTATGCACCTGCACGTCGTCATGGCCGAGGATCTCGGCACACACCACCGTGTCTTGGATGAAGTTCTTCGGCACGCCGCCACCGATCATCAACAGGCCGGTTGTGCCCGCCTTGATCTTGATATCGGTCAGCTCGCGGAAGTCGGCGATGGCATCGAGGACCATGTACGGCTCGCCGGCCTTGGCGCGATCGACCTGGTGCTTGACGAGGCCAAAGCCAGCAGATGAGTCGACGAATGCCGGGCAGAAGATCGGCACGTCATGCTCATAGGCAAGCTTGACGAGGCTGTTGTCCTTCTTGCCATGCTCGACCAGGTACTTGCCCATCTCGCGGATGAACGCGCGGCTCGAATAGGGCCGTGGCTCGAGGCTGTTGGCGATTTCGTAGATGGTATGGTCGCAGTCCTGCAACGCCTCTTCATCGATATAGGTGTCGTAGATCCGATCGATGAGCAACGAGCGCAGCGTATCGTCATCGGGCACTTCGAGTGCCTGATAATGCTTGTGTCCAAGGCCTTCGAAGAAATCCATGTCGACGATGCTGGCGCCGGTGGCGACAATCCCGTCGATCATGTTGCTGCGCAGCAGTTCGGCGTACAGATCCATGCAGCCGCCGGCGCTTGTCGATCCGGCGATGACGAGAAAGATCGTGCAATCAGGATCGCTGAGCATCTGGTTGTAGATGTCGGTGGCACGGGCGAGATCACGCGATGTGAAGCTCATCTTCGCCATGCCGTCGATGATCGGCCGGGCGTCGAAGCTGGTGATGTCGATGTGCTCGACGAGCGTCGAAAGCAGCTCGGCCTTGCGCTGACGGTTGATCTGTTCAGTCATTCGATATGCCTCCAGTGGCGTTTCACTGGCCCGGCGTCAGCAACGACGCCGCCCGCGGCCGGATCATTCCGGCGCCGAACGGGTAGGCCGCTCCCGGCGCATGCCGGGGGCGGCTGATGTCGGACGTTACCAGCCTGCGCCTTAATGCAAGGCTGGCAACCTTCACTTCAGCGGATGCTGATAACCTTGGCCTCAGCGGATGCTGATAACCTTGGCCTCAGCGGATGCTGATAACCTTGGAAGGTGTCGCTTCCGTGACACCATAGGCGCTGTCCATCGGTTCGTCGCGCGCGATGACGGTAGCGCCGGCGGTGAAGCCATTGAAACCGGTGCGCATCGCCGAGCCATAGGCGCCGAGCATGCCAACCTCGATATAGTCACCGGGCTGGACGTCGGCCGGCAGCTCGAAAGGCCCGTGCATGAAATCCATGTCGTCGCAGGTCGGTCCATAGAAGCTGAAACCAATCGAGCGCGATCGCGACGGTGTTTCGCGCACCAGCTCGACCGGGAAGCGCCAGGCGACATGCGCTGCATCGAACAATGACCCATAGGCGCCATCGTTGATATAGAGCACATCATCCTTGCGTGCTTCCACGCGCACCAGCACGCTGGCATATTCCGCCGACAGTGCCCGGCCCGGCTCGCACCAGAGTTCGGCCGAATAGCTGACCGGAAGCGCTTCATAGGCGCGGCTGATGACTTCGAAATAGCCATCGAGCGTGCCCGGCTCCATCCCCGGATAGACCGACGGGAAGCCGCCACCGACATCAACGACATCGACGGTGACACCGGCCGAGACAATGGCGACACGCACTTGCGCAAGCGCTTCGGCATAGGCCTGCGGGCTCATTGCCTGCGATCCGACATGGAAGCAGATGCCCAGGGCATCGGCAACCTGGCGAGTGGCCATCAACAACGGTGCCGCTTCATCGGCCGGAACGCCGAACTTGGACGCGAGGCTCAGCTTCGAATGCGACGAAGAAACCCGCAGCCGCACACAGAGGGTCAGGTCGGTCGCATCGACGCCGTCGGTGGCCGTCGCAGCGACGATCTTTTCGAGCTCGTGCAGCGAATCGAGGCTGAAAGTGCGAACGCCGTGCACATGATAGGCTTCGGCAATCGCTTCCTCACCCTTGATCGGGTGCATGAAGCACAGGGTCGCGTGCGGCAGCAGGCCACGCACAAGCCGCACCTCGGCAATCGAGGCAACGTCGTAATGCGTGATTCCAGCGTCCCACAACGACCGAATGAGATCGGGCGAGGGATTGGCCTTGACGGCATACATCGACAGGCCCGGAAACTTGTCAATAAAGTAGCGGGCAGCACGATGTGCAGCGTGCGGGCGAACCAGGGTGACGGGTTGTGTCGGCTTCTGGCCGAGCGCTACCCCCAGCGCGTTATGGTCTTCGTGCAATTCAAGGGACCTCCGGGTCGAGCAAAGTTGCCGGGAAACGGCCGGCACCAAAGCTGCCTTGCGGTGGAAGTCCCATGGGGCAGCGGATGCGCTGTCTAGGGGTGACCCCCCTTCATGTAAAGCGGTTTTTTGTTACAGTGAAAACACGCGTTTTCTCTAGGCCGATCAAAGGCTTGTCTGTAAACTGAGTGAGACTGGAAAAGGTGCTTTTTCAATGACTTCCCCGGTAGTTTATGACGATGTGATGACAGCGGCGGGCCGTATCGCCGGGGTGGCGGTTCACACGCCCCTCCTGCGTAACGATGCCCTTGATGCCGCTACAGGCGCGCGAATCTGGCTCAAGCCCGAGAATCTGCAACGCACCGGCTCGTTCAAGTTTCGCGGTGCCTATAACCGGCTTTCGGCGATTCCGGCTGGCGACCGTGCTGCCGGCGTGGTGGCTTATTCTTCCGGCAACCATGCCCAGGGCGTGGCATTGGCGGCCAAGCTGCTCGGCATGCCGGCAGTTATCGTGATGCCCAGCGATGCCCCGTCGATCAAGGTCGAGCGCACCCGCGGCCATGGTGCCGAAGTGGTTTTCTACGATCGGCTGACCGAAGATCGCGACGCCATTGCTCGGGCGATTGCCGACAAACGCGGTGCCATCGTCGTGCCGCCCTTTGATGACCGGCACATCGTTGCCGGGCAGGGCACTGCCGGACTTGAAGCCGCTGCCGATCTGGCGGCGCTTGGTGTCAGTGCCGATCTCGCCATCGTGTGCTGCGGTGGCGGCGGGCTTTCGAGCGGCTTTGCGGTCGGTTCGCGGCTGCCGGTCGTCCTTGTCGAGCCCGAAAACTGGGACGATGTCACTCGTAGCCTCGCCGGCGGCGCCATCGTTCCCGTCAGTGATCCGCAGCCGACCCGCTGCGACGCGTTGCAGACGCTTCGCATGGCCGAGCTGACATTTGCGACCCTTCGGGCGAACGACGCCAGAGGCCATGTCGTCAGCGAAACCGAAGTCGCCCGCGCCGTTTCCTTTGCCTTCCGCGAGCTCAAGCTTGTCGTCGAACCTGGCGGCGCTGTGGCACTCGCGGCAGCGCTGGCGGGGCGGCTCGACCTGGCGAGGAAGACGGTGCTCGTCGTCCTGTCGGGCGGGAACATCGAGGGCGCCGTGCTGGCAGCCTGTCTTGCCGAAGGTTGAGGGCCGGGCCTACACCAGCAGTGCTTCGATCGTCCCCGCCTGATGATCGAACAAGCGGCGATAGGCGCCGCCTTCGATCGCCAGCAAGCTGTCATGGTCGCCATCCTCGACGATGCAGCCAGAATCGAAGACCAGGATGCGATCGAGGTTGCGCACCGTCGACAGGCGGTGTGCAATGACGATCGCGGTGCGGCCGGCCATCAGCCGCGCCGTTGCCTGGGCGATCAGCGCTTCGCTTTCCGAATCAAGGCTCGAGGTCGCCTCGTCGAGCACCAGGATCGGCGCATCGGCAAGGAATGCCCGCGCCAGAGCCACGCGCTGGCGTTCGCCACCCGAAAGCTTGACGCCGCGTTCGCCGACCGGGGTCGCATAGCCCTTTGGAAGCCGGGCAATGAAGTCATGGGCATTGGCCAGCCGGGCCGCCGCCTCGATTTCAGCAAGCGTCGCTCCCGGCCGGGCATAGGCGATATTGTCGGCAAGGCTGCGGTGAAAAAGCACTGGTTCCTGCGGCACGATGGCAATCTGGCGGCGCAGGCTGATCTGCGACGCCGCGGCCACGTCATGGCCATCGATCGTCACCCGGCCGTCGGTCACTTCGTAAAGCCGTTGCACAAGCTTGACGAAGGTCGTCTTGCCCGACCCTGATCGTCCCACCAGCCCGACGCGCTGGCCGGACGGGATGACCAGATCGAGGCCCTCGAACAAGGGCGCCGCGGCCCGGCCATAGCCAAAGCCGACCTTTTCGAAGGCGATACGACCTTGCGCGATCGCCAGTGGTGCGGCCCCGGGCTTGTCAGCGACGCCCAGCGGGACATCCTGGAGCAGGACCAACTCCTCGAGTTCGTTGACCCCTTGCTGGAGGTGGTGAACATGCTCGCCAATGTCTCGCATATAGCCATGGACGACGAGATAGGCGGTGATCACATAGGCGATATCGCCAGCGCTGGCGCCACCGTTCGACCACAGCCAGAGCGCCGTACCGGTAATGGCGATCCGCACCGTCCAGAGCAGCGCCAGCAGCCCCATCGACGTTGCGACATGGCGATGCCAGGTGCGCGAAACGCGCCGCTGCCACTTGGCCAGCACCGCCGACAGGATGGCATCTTCGCGCGCTTCGCCGGCAAAGGCCTTGACGACGGCATTGCTGCCGATGGCATCGGCGAGAACGCCGCCAATCCGCGTATCCCATTGGTTGGACAGGCGCGACGCCGGCGCAATCCAGCGCGTGGCGAGAATGACTGCAAGCGCGACATAGGCAATCGCGCCTGCAGCCATCACACCGCCGAGCAGCGGCGCCCGCGCACCGAGTAGCGCCACTGAACCCACCAGAATCGTCAGTGAGGGCAGCAACGCCAGCAGCAGCGTGTCGTTGAGCGTATCGAGCGCCCACATGCCGCGGGTGATCTTGCGCTGGGTGGAGCCGGCGAAGTTGCTGGCGTGCCAGTCGGTCGAGAGCCGCTGGACATGGTGAAAGGCCTCGGCACCGACATCGGCCATGATTCGCAAGGTGAAGTGCACGACCCCGGTCAGCGCCACGATGCGCAGCAGGATCATTGCCATGCCCAGCCCGGCCATGGCGAACAGGGCAGTCCAGGCTGCGCTTGCGCCATTGGCGCCAGCTGAGAGTGCGTCGATCAGTCGGCCGGCCTGGACAGGCACCAGCACTTCGGTGACGGTGGCCAGCACCATCGCGCCGCCGATGCGGGCAACGCCCTTCGGATTGCGCCGCCAATGGGCGAACAGAAAGCGAAAAACGGCGCGCAGCGGCGTTTCGGCGCGCGCAAGCGTTGCGGTCATAGTGTGTCGCGCAGCACTTGTCGCGCGGCGCGTCCCTGGAATGGCGATGGCAGGTGCGGCGCGTGGGCGCCGGCGAAATCAGGCGGCTTTTCGGGTGCCGCCGGTGTGGGAGCGGCCGGCGCCCCGATAGGCACCGCGGCGCTTGCCGGTATAGGTGATTGCCATCATTCCAGCCCCCCGCAATTCCGTTGATGGGCACGCATTACCAGATTCGGACGCCAGGCTCAACGCGGTTGCGAATTGTCCTAGGCAGCTTGCGCCGGCCGTGCATCGCGCTCGGCTTTCAGGGCCTCGGCAATCAGGAACGCCAGTTCAAGGCTCTGGCTGGCGTTAAGGCGCGGGTCGCACTGGGTCTGGTACCGGTCGGCAAGGCCCTCGTCGGTGATGGCGATGGCGCCGCCGGTGCACTCGGTGACATTTTGCCCGGTCATTTCAATATGAATGCCGCCAGCGTGGCTGCCTTCGGCGCGGTGCACGGCAAAGACATTCTTCACTTCCGAAAGGATGCGATCGAATGGCCGGGTCTTCAGGCCGCCGGCAGCCTTGACCGTATTCCCGTGCATCGGATCGCACGACCAGATCACCCGGCGCCCTTCCTTCTGCACGGCGCGGATCAGGCGCGGCAAATGCGCCTCGACCTTGTCATGGCCGAAGCGGGTGATCAGCGTCAGCCGCCCGGGGATGTTGCCGGGGTTGAGCGTATCGATCAGGCGCAGCAAATCGTCGGGCTCGGTTGTCGGCCCGCATTTCAGGCCAAGCGGGTTGCCGACACCGCGCAGGAATTCGACATGCGCCGAGCCCGGGAAACGCGTGCGGTCACCGATCCACAGCATGTGCGCGGACGTATCGTACCAGTCGCCTGTCAGCGAATCCTGCCGTGTCATCGCCTGCTCGTAGCCAAGCAGCAACGCTTCATGGCTGGTGAAGAAACTGGTGCCCTTCAACTGCGGCACGGTTTCAGGCGAAATCCCGCAGGCTTCCATGAAATCGAGCGCTTCGCCGATGCGATCGGCCATCGCCTTGTATTGGTCGGACCATAGCGAGCGGCCAGTGAAATCCAGGTTCCATTTATGAACCTGGTGGAGATTTGCATAGCCGCCGCTGGCGAACGCCCGCAACAGGTTGAGAGTCGCGGCCGATTGCATGTAACCGGTACGCATCCGCTCGGGGTCGGGTGTGCGCGCCGCTGCCGTGAAAGCGATGTCGTTGACATTGTCACCGCGATAGCTCGGCAGTGAGACGCCATCCTGTTCCTCGAAATCGCCCGAGCGCGGCTTGGCATATTGCCCCGCCATACGCCCGACCTTGATGACCGGCATCTTCGACGCGAAGGTCAGGACAACCGCCATCTGGAGCAACACCCGGAAGGTGTCGCGGATATTGTTGGGGTGAAAATCGGCAAAGCTTTCGGCGCAATCGCCGCCCTGGAGGAGGAACGCCTTGCCCGCCTCGACAGTGGCGAGGCTCGCGGTCAAGTCGCGCGCTTCACCGGCAAAGACCAGGGGCGGGTAGGATTTCAGCTCATTTTCGACGCGCGCCAGCGCTTCGAGGTCGGGATAGGCGGGAAGCTGCCGCGCCTCATGGGCACGCCAGCTTGTCGGGGACCAGGCGAGAGGCAATGTCATGTCGATGTGCTTTGCGTCGGTTCACCTGCCGATGCAAGACCTTGGTGGATCAGGCCGCAGCGATCCAGTTGCCGTGAAAGCCGAGTGGTACGCGGCGCGGCAGCGCCACGACGGCAATCGGCGGCGCTGCAACATCACGGGCATCGAGCACGACAAGTTCGGTCGTTTCGGCGACCGCATCGACCACATATCCCATCAACCAGCCATCGTATTCGGCGGCATCGGCACTGCGCGGCACGAACACGAATTCGCCGGCAATCTTGCCAGCGCCGAAATCATGGACGGCGCGGGCGCCGGTTTCGAGGTCGTGGCGGATGACACCCGAAGGCCCGCCGGGCGCGCCGTCGGCCATGGTGACGGTATAGGCAAAGCGATAGGGCTTGCCGGTCAGACGCTCGTCGAACCGCGGAAATTCCTGGGGAAGACTGTCGATGATGGCGCGATCGACGCGCCGGGTTGCCGGGTCGCACGTCCAGCGTTCGAACGTCAGCACCGAACCATCGGGGCCGTTCGGGTGCTCGCTGTCGAACATCCGGTCGTGCGCCGCGACATCGATTACGACGCGGCCGTCGGGAAGATCAAAGGCATTGCAAGGGTGGAAGACCAGCGCCGGATCGACATCGCACCAGATCACCTCGTCGGCGCCACCTTCGCGGGGCAACAGCCCGACGCGGGCGGTGTGATCACGGTTCCAGCGATAGGGAAAGCCAACGGAGGCACGCGCCGCCGGCATCGAAAAAGTCACTGGCAAATCCAGAATGATGACGAAACGCGCCGTAAGCGCGCAATCATGGATCATCGGGCCATCGGCAATCGGAACCGCCAGCTCGCGCCGGACCCGGCCATCGACGCCGACAACGACATGGCGGACGAAGTCGCGGTTGCCGCCATTGTAGCAGATGGCATGGAGTTCGCCCGAGTCGGGATCGCGGTGGGGGTGGGCGGAGAAACCGCCAAGCCGCAGCGTGCCGTCGAGATCGGTGTGTGCCGTCGTGCCGAGCAGGCTGTCGAGCTCGACCGGCATGCCGCCGGCTTCGACGAGCGCGAGCAACTTGCCGGCATGGCCGATGATGTTGGTGTTGACGGTATCGGTACGCGTGTCGCGCGGGCCAGGGGCAGGGGCCTCACCCAGCGTCGCGCTCACACGGTTCGAGCGAACATAACGATTCCGGTACCATAGCGCCTTGCCGGCTTGCAGCCGCACACCATGGACCATCCCGTCGCCGGCGAACCAGTGATAGAAGCGCGGGTCGGGCGGCGTCACCGGGTTCGGCCCGATGCGGACATAAAGCCCGTCGAGCTCGGCCGGTAACATGCCGGTCACCGATAATTCCCCTGCGGTCAGCTCGTCACCGACAGGGGCATAGACGCCTTCCAGAAACGGATTGATCGCGGGCTTGAGCTGGCTGGCCATGGTTCGGTCTCCCCGACAGCAGCCTGACTCAGGCGCCAGCGCGGGTCAACCTCAGCGCATCAGCACGAGTTCCTCGCTCATCGTCGGGTGCAACGCCACCGTGTCGTCGAACTGCGCCTTGGTCAGCCCGGCCTTGATTGCAATGGCGACAGCCTGGAGGATTTCCGGCGCATCGGGCCCGATCATGTGAGCGCCGACAACCTTGTCCGAGGCCGCATCGACGATCAGCTTGTAGAGCGCCCGCTCGTTGCGGCCCGCCAGCACGTTGCGCATCGGACGGAAGTCCGACGTGAACACCCGCACCGAGCCAAAGGTGTTCCTCGCCTGCGCTTCGGTCAGCCCGACGCTGCCGAGCGGCGGATTGGAAAAGACGGCGCTGGGGATGCAGCCATAATCGACCTGCCAGCGCCGGGTGCCGAACAGCCGGTCGGCTACGGCATGGCCTTCGCGGATGGCAATCGGAGTCAGCTGCACCCGGTCGGTCACGTCGCCAACGGCGTGGATGTTGGGCACATTGGTCTGGCTGTCGGCATCGACGCGGATGGCACCCTTGTCATCGAGCTCGACCCCGGCCGCATCGAGCCCCAGCCCTTCGACATTGGGGCGACGCCCGACGGCCCAGAGGAAAACGTCGGTTTCGATCGTCTTGCCATCGGTAAAGTGGACAGTGATACCATCTGCTGTCTTTTCAAGGCGATCCAGACGGCAGTTGAGCTTGAAATTGATGCCCTTGGCCATCGAGATGGTCAGCAGGCGGTCGGCCAGTGCTGGTTCCCATTCACGCAAGATGGTTTCGCTGCGGTTGATCAGCGTCACATCCGACCCGAGCTCATGGAAGATCCCGGCGAATTCATTGGCGATATAGCCGGCGCCGGCGATGACGACGCGCTTCGGCACAGCCGGCAGGTGGAAAACTTCGTTCGAGGTGATGCCAAGGTCGGCGCCGGGGATATCGGTCGGCACGAAGGGGCGGGCGCCCGTTGCGACCAGGATGTGCTTTGCCGTAACCGTCTTGCCGTCGATATCGACGCTATGGGCATCGATGAAGGTGGCGCGGCCATGGAAGGTGGTTACCTTGTGGCTGTCGAGCGTGTTCTGGTACAGGCCATTCAGGCGATCGACTTCGGCGAGCACATTGTCGCGCAGCGTCGGCCAGTCGAACTTCATTTCCGAAAGTTGCCAGCCGAAGCGCTTGGCATCGACCAGATCCTCGGCGAAATGCGCGCCATAGACGAGCAGCTTCTTGGGCACGCAGCCGCGGATGACGCAGGTGCCGCCGACCCGAAATTCTTCGGCCACCGCCACCCGGGCGCCATGGCCGGCGGCGATGCGCGACGCTCGCACCCCGCCCGACCCGGCACCGATGACGAACAGATCATAGTCGAAGTCGGTCATGGTACGCCTGCTTTTCAAAAATTTGACCGCGTCTAGTCGCCGCCCGGGCCGGCGACCAATGAATTTGGCCGTTCACGGTCATCGAAGCAGTGACCAATGGCGGCGCGCCTGTCACCAGCCGGACGCTGCGACACTTCAATCCCGGAAGGGGTCGCGGACCAGGATGGTATCGTCACGCTGCGGCGAGGTGCTGACCAGTGCGACCGGGCACTCGGTCAATTCCTCGATGCGGCGCACATATTTGATCGCCTGCGCCGGCAGATCGGCCCAGCGACGGGCGCCGGCGGTGGTTTCGCTCCAGCCGGGGAATTGTTCATACACCGGCACGACGCGTGCCTGGTCGGCGGCATGGGCCGGAAAATGATCGAGAACGACGCCGTCGAGCGTGTAGCCGGTGCAGATGCGCAGCGTCTCGAAGCCGTCGAGCACATCGAGCTTGGTCAGCGCCATGCCGGTGACGCCCGAAACCGCGATCGCCTGGCGCACCAGCACGGCATCGAACCAGCCGCAGCGACGCTTGCGCCCGGTCACCGTGCCGAATTCATGGCCGCGAACGCCGAGCGTCTCGCCGTCGGCATTGTCCTGCTCGGTGGGGAAGGGCCCCGAGCCGACGCGCGTCGTGTACGCCTTGACGATGCCGAGCACGTAACCGACCGCATTCGGCCCCATGCCGCTGCCTGCCGCCGCCTGGCCGGCGACGACATTGGAGCTGGTCACGAAAGGATAGGTGCCGTGATCGACATCGAGGAGAACGCCTTGTGCGCCTTCGAAAAGAATGCGGCTGTTCTTTGCCTTGGCGTCGCGCAGCGACGTCCACACGGGCTTGACGAAGGGCAGTACCGACGGAGCGATGTCGTGGAGCTGGGCAACGAGTTCGGCGCGATCGACCGGTGCGATGCCGAAGCCGGTGCGCAAGGCATTGTGATGGGCGAGAAGGCGATCGAGCTGCGGCCCGATGTCATCGAGATGCGCCAGATCGCAGACGCGCAGCGCCCGGCGCCCGGCCTTGTCTTCATATGCGGGGCCGATGCCGCGCCGGGTGGTGCCGATCGTGCCGGCGCCCGAAGCATCCTCGCGGGCGCCGTCGAGATCGCTGTGCAGCGGCAGGATCAGCGGGCACTGGTCCGAAACCTGAAGATTGTCGGGGGTAATCCTGACGCCCATGTCGCTGATGCGAGCGACTTCATCGCGGAAATGCCAGGGATTGAAGACAACGCCATTGCCGATGACGCTCAAGGTGCCGCGGACGATCCCCGATGGCAGCAGGCTCAGCTTGTAGACATTGTCACCGACGACCAGGGTGTGGCCGGCATTATGGCCGCCCTGGAAGCGCACCACGACATCGGCGCGTTCCGACAGCCAGTCGACGATCTTGCCTTTGCCTTCATCGCCCCATTGGGCGCCGATGACGGTGACGTTGGGCATGTTTTGCCTTCTTCTTGCGAGGGTCAGATCGGCTGTGGCTCTACGCCAACCAGGACATGGGTGCAGCGAAAATCGACCGGGTCGGCATCGCCGGTCAAGGCCGCCACTGTCGACCAGCCCCGGGCCCTCAACGCCGCACCGATCGCCGGATCGGTATGTAGCGGCACCAGTACCCTCCGCGGCGCCTCCACACCGAGGCCGGCATCCACCAGCCCGTCGACATAAAGCGAAAAGCCGATCGCCGCTTCTGTCGCGCCATCCGGCGTGACGATGTCATAGGCGCCGCCGCGACCGATCTCGCCGGCGACACCGGCTCCGAAAAGCGAAAAACCGATCCAGGTCTGATATTCGAAACCATGGCGCTCGGTGGGGTCGAGCGTGACCGAAATGCCCGCGTGATCTGCCACCAGGTCCGCCACCAGCGCCAAGACAGCGTCGAGCCGGGCGCGCACAATCGCCGGAAGCGGCAGCGCCGCGAGCCGTGCCAGCGCCAGATCGGCAGGCCCAGCCGCGGTTATCAACGGTGCAAAGGCATCGGCGCCCAAAGCCGTCAGACCGCCGATATCCTTGCCATCAAGCAGCGCACCAATGGTTTCGAGGCTGGCATTCCCCAAAGCCCATCCGGCAGCGGCCAGATCGGCAACCAGCGTCGGCAGGGTGATATCGATCGAAAGGCCATCAAGGCCGGTCGTCTGCAGCGCTTCGACGGCAAGGCCGAGGATTTCGGCCGCCGCAGCCGCACTGTCATTGCCGATCAGTTCGACCCCCGCCTGAACCGACTCGCGCTCGGGACTGAGCTGGGTGCCGCGCACCCGCAGCACCGGCCCGGCATAGCTCAGCCGCAGGGGCCGCGGACTGCCGGCAAGGCGTGTCACGGCAATGCGACCGACCTGGCCGGTGATGTCCGATCGCAGGGCCAGTGTGTGCTGGCTGATCGGATCGGTGAATCGCAGCAGTTCGCGTCGCGCGGCGCCGCCGAGCCGGCTGCCGAGCGAGGCTTCATACTCGACCAATGGTGGCTGGACGCGCTCATAGCCATGCGCGGCAAAGCGCGCCATCAGCCCGGTCACAAGGCGTGCGTTGGCTTCCGCTGCCGGCGGCAGCCGATCGCGCAGGCCCTCGGGCAGGAGGCCGGGCGGGATCAACGCTGCCTCACTGGAAAACTAGCGCCTTGACCACCTTCACGCCGGGCAACGCACAGATGCCGGCAAGCAGTGGATCGGGGATGGCATCATCGACCGACAGCAGCAGCACGGCTTCACCACGCTCGTCGCGTCGGCCCAAATGGAAGGTGCCGATATTGACGCCGGCTTCGCCCAGCGTCGAACCAAGACGACCGATGAAGCCCGGCTTGTCCTCGTTGACGATGTACAGCATCCGGCCATTCAGATCGGCCTCTACGGTAATCCCGAAAATCTCGGTCAACCGCGGCTTGGTCATCCCGAAAAGCGTGCCGGCGACGCTGCGATCCCCCGCCGGGGTGCGCACCGTGACACGGACGAGCGTATGATAATCGGTTTCGCGGTCGTGGCGCACTTCGGCAATCTCGATATTGCGCTCGCGCGCCAGAAAAGGCGCGTTGACCATGTTGACCGTGTCGCTGTGGGTCCGCATCAGGCCAGCAAGCACGGCGGCGGTGATCGGCTTGATATTGAGCTGGGCGGCGGCCCCTTCCACCTCGACCTTTACCGCTGAAATGCCTTCGGTGACGAGCTGCCCGACAAGGCTGCCAAGCCGTTCGGCAAGCTGCATGTAGGGGCGCAACCGCGGTGCCTCCTCGGCCGAAAGCGACGGCACGTTGAGGGCGTTGGTCACGCCACCCGACAGCAGGAAATCGGCCATTTGTTCAGCCACCTGGATGGCGACATTGACCTGGGCTTCGTCGGTGCTGGCGCCAAGGTGCGGCGTCGAGATGAAATTGGGCGTGCCGAACAGCGGCGATGCCTTGGCAGGCTCCTCGACAAACACATCGAGCGCAGCGCCGCCGATATGCCCGCTGTCGAGCCCGGCCTTCAACGCCGCTTCGTCGATCAGCCCGCCGCGAGCGCAGTTGATGATCCGCACGCCGGGCTTCGTCTTGGCCAGGTTCTCGGCCGACAGGATGTTGCGCGTGCTGTCGGTCAGCGGCGTGTGCAGCGTGATGAAATCGGCCTGGGCCAGCAGTTCGTCGAGCGTCACCTTGTGGACGCCCATGGTCTCGGCACGTTCCGGGGTCAGGAACGGGTCATAGGCGATGACCTTCATCTTCAGCCCCAGCGCACGATCGGCCACGATGCTGCCGATGTTGCCGGCACCGATCAGCCCCAGCGTCTTGGCGGTGAGTTCCACACCCATGAAGCGGTTCTTTTCCCACTTGCCCGCTTGGGTGGAGGCGTCAGCTTCGGGAAGCTGGCGGGCAAGCGCGAACATCAACGCGATGGCGTGCTCGGCGGTGGTGATCGAATTGCCGAAGGGCGTGTTCATCACCACCACCCCGGCGGCGCTGGCGGCAGGAATATCGACATTGTCGACACCGATGCCGGCGCGGCCGATGACCTTCAGATTGGCAGCGGCGGCGATGATATCCTTGGTCGCCTTGGTGCTGCTGCGGATGGCAAGACCATCGTAATTGCCGATGATCTTCATCAGCTCGTCCTTCGACAGGCCGGTGATTTCATCGACTTCGACCCCGCGCGCCCGGAAGATCTCGGCGGCCTTGGGTGACATCTGGTCTGAGATAAGGACTTTGGGCATGGCTCTGAACTCCGTCATACCGGGCTCGACCCGGGACCCAGTCTGGCTGGGATCAAGAAAGCGAAAACGCTGGGGGCACGCTTGGGCGGGGGCGACCACCTAGGCCGTCTGGGCGTACGCCCATTCGAGCCAATGTGTCAGTGCAATGATGTCGGCCGTGTCGACCGTCGCACCGCACCAGATCCGCAGGCCCGGCGGCGCATCGCGATAAGCGCCGATATCAAAGGCTGCGCCTTCCTTCTCGAGCAGCGATACCATCGCCTTGACGCGGTCCTCGGCTGTCCCAGGCAAGGTCAGGCAGACGCTGGTGTTGGAGCGCGTCGCCGGCTCCTGCGCCAGATTCTCGATCCAGGGCGTGCGATCGACCCAATCGTTGAGCGCTGTCGCATTGCCATCGGCGCGCGCCATCAATTGGACCAGACCACCGATTTCCTGCGCCCATTCGAGCGCATCGATATAATCCTCGACGGCGAGCATCGAGGGCGTGTTGATCGTTTCCCCGCTGAAGATCCCCTCGATCAGCTTGCCCTTTTGGGTTAGCCGGAAAATCTTCGGCAGCGGCCAGGGCGGGGTATAGCTTTCCAGCCGCTCGACCGCGCGGGGGCCGAGGATGAGGACACCATGTCCGCCTTCGCCGCCGAGCACCTTCTGCCAGGAATAGGTGAGAACATCGACCTTGTCCCAGGGGACCGCCTGCGCGAAAACGCCCGACGTCGCATCGACGAGGTTGAGGCCTTCGCGATCATCGCGGATCCAGTCGCCGTTCGGTACGCGAACGCCCGAGGTCGTGCCGTTCCAGGTGAAACCGATGTCGCGGCTCTGGTCAATCCGGGTCAGGTCGGGCAGTTCGCCATACGGCGCCGTGACGATCTCGGCATCGAGCTTGAGTTGCTTGACGGCATCGGTGACCCAGCCTTCGCCAAAGCTTTCCCACGCAAGCATGGTGACAGGGCGGGCGCCAAGCAGCGACCACATCGCCATTTCATAGGCACCGGTATCCGATGCTGGAACGATGCCGATCCGGTGCGTATCAGGAACCTGCAGAACGTCGCGAGTCAGGTCGATGGCAAGCTTCAGACGCGCCTTGCCGATCTTGGACCGGTGCGAGCGGCCGAGCGAGGCGGTGTCGAGTTGGGACGCGTTCCAGCCGGGGCGTTTGGCACAAGGCCCGGACGAAAAATGCGCACGCGCCGGAAGCGCGGTAGGTCGATCGATCATATTCTCTCCTCACAGAGAGCGCGCGCCGCGTTGGGACGGCGTGGCCCGCCGCCGTTCATAGGGCGCTTCGGCGGCGGGTCAAGCGAATGTGAGGCGCCAGGGCTTTAATGCCCCTTGCGCGAGCTCAACTTGCCGAAGGTCCGCTCGAGGGCAACGACAAGCTTGTCGGCTGCGCCGGCAATCGCCTGTGGCACGGAGCCGGCGGCGTTGCTCACAGACAGCGGATCGAGGCCGTTCGGCCGCGCCTCGATTGTGCAATGCTTGTCATCACCGACATGGCTGTCGGCATTGACGTCGCGCAGATGCACCTCGACCCGGGTGAGCCGCTCGGAGAAGCGATCGAGCTTTGTGCGCAAATTGCCTTCGATCTCGGCGATAAAGTCTTCACCAGCCTTGATCTGGTTGTCGGAATTGATTTGTACGAGCATTCATAAAGCCTTTGTTTCTTGCAGCATCAGGGCGGTCATCGGCGGTGGCGCGTTGTGCCGGCGCACTGTCAGCGCGACTTGCGTGACCGCTCCAGAACCGGGCGCTGTCCTTCGGCGTCGAAGGCGCCGGACTTGGGGTAATCATCCCGTGGTGTTGCCGTCATGCCGGAGTCGTCGAGATGCTGGCGGCCTTCTTCAGCCTGTTCGGCATGCACCGCAGATGGCGCCGAATTCTTCTGCTCCATGGCGCGAGCAGCAATGTCTGACTGTGTTTCGGGCGTGTCCTTGGTGCTCATTTGGCTTCCTACTCAATAGCTTAAGGCTCGATATACCAACGATCGAGGGGCTCGAAAGTTCCCCGCGAGCTCGGCACTGCCGTGCTCGGCTATTGCGTGATTGCCGCCGCAATTGCCCGGGCCAGGTCGCCGTGGGTTCGGTACAGGACCGCATCCGGTGCCGTGCCGCCGTTGAGAAAACTCGCGATGATGACGGGTCCCGGCATGGCGCGCGCCGGCCAGACGATGGCGACGGCGTTGACGCTGCCATGACCGCCGGTGCCCGTCTTGTCGCCGACGCGCCAGCCTTTCGGCAGCCCGGCACGCAGCCGCGTCTCGCCGGTCGTGTTGGCAATCAGCCAGCGAGTCAGTTGGTCGCGGCTGGCGACGGACAGAATGTTGCCAAGCAGCAGCCGGCGCCAGCTCGCTGCCGTCGCGTCGGGGCTGCTCGTGTCACGCAGATCGCCGGGGGTCGCCTCGCCCATCATCGTTTCATAGCGATCGAGCCGCGTCACCGCGTCGCCATTGCGGCGCAGAAAGGCCGTCAGGCCGGGCGGGCCGTCGACGAGTGGCAGCAACAGGTTTGCAGCGGCATTGTCCGAATAGATGATCGTCGCTTCGCAAAGGTCGCTGATCGTCGCCGTGCCGCCGACGTGCCTTTCAGCAACCGGCGAATTGCTTACGATATCGGCAGCAGCGATAGGCAATGCCTGGTCGAGGCGCAACCGGCCGCGATCGACCTGCTCGAGGATCGCGGCAACGAGCAGCGTCTTGAAGGTGCTTGCCATCGGGAAGCGCTCGCCGCCGCGATGGCTGAAGCTGCGACCGGTTGCCGTATCGATCACGGCAAGCCCGACCCGGCCCCCGGTCGCCAACTCGGCCGCTATCACGGTGTCGGTCAGCGCAAGTGCGGGCAGCTTTGGCCGGGAAGGGGCGCCAAACCCACGCGTATCAACGGCGAGCAGCGAAGCGGCAATGAGAAACTGGCGGCGATACAGCATGGCGCTGGCTTAGCGTGCAGTCGCCCCGTGCCGCAATCCGGGGTGACTTCGCCGGCGAGGGCGGCTAACCGGCGCGAATGAATACCCCCCATGTCCCCAGTCGCCTGTTTCCATCCGCTCGTCAGGAAGCTGCTGTTGCCAATGCGCCGACAAGCACGGCGCAAACCGAACACCCGGCCTATGCCCTCGCCTTTCAGGACAATGATTTCCTGCTGCGCGACGATCTGCGGCCCGTGCGCTTCCAGCTCGAATTGCTCAAGGCCGAACTGGCCCTTGGCGAAGCGGGCATCGATTCGACATTCGTCTTCTATGGCTCGGCGCGGATCCCGTCCCCGGAGGAGTCCGAAGCAGTGATGGCAGCGGCAACAACGCCCCAGACTCGCGCCGTTGCCGAGCGGCTCGTCGCCAAATCACATTATTACAGCGTGGCCCGCGAACTGGCGCGGCTCGCCTCCACACCTGTCGACGGCAGCAGCGAGCGCAGTTTCACTGTATGCTCGGGCGGCGGCCCATCGATCATGGAGGCGGCCAACCGGGGCGCGCTCGATGCCGGCGCGCCGACGGTCGGCTTGAATATCGTTTTGCCTTTCGAGCAGCTTCCCAACCCCTATGTCACTCCGGGGTTGAGTTTCCAGTTCCATTATTTCGCACTCCGCAAGATGCATTTCCTGATGCGCGCCAAGGCTGTCGCCGTTTTCCCGGGCGGTTTCGGCACGTTCGACGAATTCTTCGAGCTGCTGACGCTGGTGCAGACCGGCAAGATCACGCCGCTGCCGATCCTGCTCTATGGTCGCGATTTCTGGAGCCGGGTGGTCAATTTCGAAGCACTGGCCGACGAAGGCGTTATCGCCCACAGCGATCTGGCACTGTTTCACGTCGTCGAAACCGCCGAGGAAGGCTGGGCAATCGTTCGCGAAAGCTTCGGGCTGTAATGGCCTGAAGCGCCTCCGGGCCAGGGGCCACCGGAGGCGTTCCAGTCTTGCCTCAGGCCGCTGGTGCTGCTGCGTCGGCCGGTGCGGCTTCCGCGGCTGCAGGCGCCTCGGCTGCAGGTGCTTCAGCTGCCGGTTCGTCGGCAGGCGCTGCCGGCAGCGGCTGAGGGGAGTCGCTCTTGGTGTTGAGATAGACGAGCAGTGCCGCCCGGTCGTCGGGCTTGGAGATACCGGCAAAGGCCATCTTGGTGCCCGGCGCATAGGTCTTGGGGCTCGCCAGCCAGGCGCTGAGTTCGTCCCAGCTCCAGGGCTTGCCCTTCATGGCACTAAGCGCATCGGAATAGGCATAGCCGGCGGCGCGCGCATGGGGAGCGCCGACGATGCCGTAAAGGTTGGGACCAATGCCGGCCGCGCCGCCCTTTTCGGCATTGTGGCAAGCGCCGCACTTCTTGAAGACCGCCTCACCCTTTTCAGGGCTCGCCGACGCCAGATAGAAAGCGATCGGCTTTTCGACTTCGACAGGGGCGGCATCGGCCGCAACTTCCTGAACGACGCCTTCGATGATGTACGACTGCTTTTCAGGCTTTTCAGGCTTGAAAAGCGAATCGGTGCCGACATCGACGACAAGCAGAGTCAGCACGGCGGCAAGACCCCAACCGGCATATTTGTTGAATTCGAAGCTGTCCAAGCTATGGCTCCTGAAAGCACGCACGCGGCCTCGGCCGCCACTATCGCGGCCACTGCCGCGACGATTGCGGCTGCTATAGCAGTGGCAGCCGCACGGGCAAGTGATTGTGCGTCGCAGCGTGGATTGCCGCGGCCGCACGTTCAATTTATGGCCAGTTTTTTGCCGAGTTTTTGAATGAGCAGCTATCCTCCCCGTGCCGAAGCGCTGGTGACAGCCATGGTCGCCCGCGCGGCGACCGATCCGGCCAATGCAGTTGCCTTTCAGGGGGCGCCCGGGGCCTATTCGCACCAGGCGGTGCGCGAACTGTTTCCCGACGCAGCACCCTTGCCCAGCGCGTCCTTCGAGGACGCCATCGAAGCCGTGCAGACGCACCGCGCCGACCGGGCCGTCATTCCGATCGAGAACTCGCTGCACGGGCGCGTCGCGGACATTCACTTCCTGCTTCCCGAATCAGGGCTTTTCGTTGTTGGCGAGCATTTCGTCCGGGTGCGGCACTGCCTGCTAGGCATCGGTGAGCCGGCGGACCTGGCGCGGGTCATCAGCCACCCCCAGGCGTTGGGACAGGTCCGCGGCCGGTTGCGCGGCCTGGGACTGGAGCCGGTACAATATTTCGATACCGCCGCTGCCGCCGCCGAGGTTGCGGGCGCGGGTGACCCCGCCACCGGCGCCATCGCCTCACGGCTCGCTGCCGAGCTTTATGGTCTCAAGCTGTTCGCCGAAGGCGTGGAGGATGCCGATCACAACACGACGCGCTTCGTCGTGCTTGCCCGTGCGCCTGCACCCAGCCCGCCAGCCGGTGTGCCGGCCATGACCAGCCTCAACTTCGAAGTCCGCAACGTGCCGGCGGCGCTGTTCAAGTCCCTCGGCGGCTTTGCCACCAACGGCATTAACATCACCAAGCTGGAAAGCTATATCCGCGCCGGATCCTTCGCGGCAGCCGAATTCTATGCCGAGATCGTGGGGTCCCCCGATGACGCCAATGTCCAGCTCGCCCTCGAGGAACTGGGTTTCCACACCAAATGGGTAAAGGTCATCGGCACGTACAAATGCGAGCGCGAGCGGACGGCGTGACGCGGTCGCGCCGGTTCAGCCAGGCGCGCGCAATAAATGGAGCCGGGCCTTGCCGTGGTCGCGCACTGCAAGAACCTCGTACTCGGTTTCCAGCGCATCCTTGCGGGCCGTTTCCACCGAGATGAGCGCGTGCGGCGCGATCCAGCCGCGCGCCGCCAGCCGGGCCAGGGCCGGTTCGGCATGGCCGCCGCCATAGGGCGGGTCGAGCAGCAGCACGTCGCACGGGCGCGGTGCCGTACCGATGCTTTCCATCGGCGCGGCGATCACATCCGCATTGAACTTCATGCCGGCGATATTGGCCTTCAGCGCCTTCAGGGCGGCGGGGTCGTTCTCGACGAAGGTCGCGTGCGCCGCGCCGCGTGAAAGCGCTTCAAGCCCCAGCGCGCCCGTGCCGGCAAAGCCATCGAAAATGCGCAGCCCTTCGAAGCTGCCGAGCCGGCTGGCGAGCATCGAGAACAGCGCCTCGCGCACCCGGTCGGCTGTCGGGCGGGTCGCCTCGCCGGGCGGGGCGAGGATCGCACGGCCGCGCCAATGGCCGGAAATGATTCGCATCAACCCTTGCCGAGTGACTTGCGCAAGGAAGCCACGACACCATCGGGGACTTCATCGGCATCGCGGGGCGCCAGATCGCCAAGTTCAATCGGCCCATAGGCCACTCGGATCAGCCGGCTGACCTGGAGGCCGAGAAATTCGAGCACCCGGCGGATTTCGCGATTCTTGCCCTCGGTGAGCGTGATCGTCAGCCAAAGATTGCGACCGGTGCGACGCTCGATCTCGGCATCGATCGGACCATAGCGCATGCCGTCGATGGTCAGACCGTCGATCAGGCTCTCGACCGCCGGCTGGGTGATTTCGCCATAGGCACGAACCCGGTAACGGCGCGGCACGCCGCTCATCGGCAATTCGAGCGCGCGCTTCAAGGCGCCATCGGTAGTCAGCAGCAAAAGCCCTTCTGTGTTCATGTCGAGCCGCCCGACAGGAACCACACGCGGTAGCCCGGGGGGCAGGATGTCCATGATTGTCGGGCGGCCACCGGGGTCACGCGCCGTCGTCAAAAAGCCGGCAGGCTTGTGGAAACGGAATAGCCGCGACGGCTCGAGTGCAGCGACAGGCTGGCCCTCGACGGTAATGCCATCGAGGCTGGCAACGACCGTCGCCGGCGTTGTGAGGACCTGGCCGCCAAGCGCGACCTTGCCGTCGGCAATCATCCGCTCGATGTCGCGGCGCGACCCGATTCCGGCACGGGCGAGCAGCTTGGCAATGCGTTGCGGCTCGACCGGCACGGCGCGGCTGCCGCTGGTGCCGGCCCGTTCGGCAGCGCGGGCCGCCACCCGGGCATCGCCGCGGCCACGCCGGCCGGTCGGCGGCGCCGTGGGCAGGTCGCTGAATGGCGCCGGGTTGCGCGGCTTGCGATCGCCGCTGCGCGGCGGCCGCGGCACGGCCTTCGGTTCGCTTTTCGGTACCTTCGGCAACCGGCCGCCGAGGATGTGGCGACGGTCATCGCGCGATTCGCTGTTGCTCCGTCGACTGTCGAGCGCTTCGGCCTCGCGTCGGCTGTGCACGATCACTTCGTCGGCAGCCCGCGGCGGTCGCTGGCGGGCGCTGGCGCGGGGGCTGCGAGGTGCGGCGTCCCCTGAAGGCCGTCTCGGGCCACCAGCCGGACGATCACTGCCGCCGGGCGGTCGATCATTGCCGCCGGGCGGCTTGGGGGGTCGGCTCGGAGGTCGCATGCCGAAGCCCTTGCGGCGTTGGTGCACGCCTGTCCAGCCTCAAAGCCCGGCGCTTAGCCGTTGAAGCCTGCCGCGGGATGCGCTAGCGGAGCCTTCGCGTGCCCCTGTGGTGAAATGGTAGACGCGCTCGACTCAAAATCGAGTGGAGAAATCCGTGCTGGTTCGAGTCCGGCCAGGGGCACCATCTTACCAGACCGCGTTATCGATTGGTGTTATTGTTTGGGAATGGATCTGGGGCGTTCCCCGGTTATCCCCCAGATCGGAAACGGCCGACGGTGTTTTTTGACGGCGTCTGGCGGCCCCCCGCTTGCCAATGAGATCAATTATTTTTCCGTTTTCGAGACAGCACGCCAAAACTCGTGCCGGCTGGTCAGCGCCTCGCCCCGGCGCGTGGCGGCGGTTTGTCGAGTTGTGAAGGCAACAACCTGCGCCGTTCCATCTGCAAGGTCGGCCGCAATGGGGAGCGCCAGGCTAATTACGACGTCATTATCGGCAAACCGTTCTTCACCTGCCCTTCGATTTGTGCCCGAACCGAAATTATTTCTATCGCCGCTGACGAATTCCCGAAATTATTGGTAGTTTAGTCGATTAACCCAAGCGGAATATAGTGCCGAAGAGCATGTGTTGATGCTGCAACATGTCATTATATTTCTTTGCCCCTACCAGTCACGTGACGTCTGCGCGGCAAACAACTACGTCCCGCCGCTTAAATTCAAGCCTAGAGCGCGGTTGCTGCATAGGCAGATATGCCTTGCCCTTCTGGGCGGCATAGCGCTTCGCCATTGATCCCGCCGCCATTCAGCTTTTTGATGCGATAGCGGCCAGGTGCTTTGATCGATCATTCGCAAGCGCCGGGCTCCGGTCGGCTACAAAAGCGAGACGGATTACAAAAAAAGTATCGTGGAGCCCACGTTCAGCAGATTGAAGAAATGGTGCTGCGCGGGCAGCTTCGGTGACCAATCCCGATACGCTTACTTGGCTTTTGCCGCGCTTGCTTGATCGGCTTGTGGCATTACGCGGTTGATCTCGATTTTCGGTCAGCTTGTCGGAACACATTTGCCCTTCGATTGGTTACGCTTGTAGATCATGTCATCGGAGATTTTCTTTGCTTACAGCGTCGCTTTGCATCCTTTCGGTCAATCCACGCCCGAATGCCGATGCAGATTGGCCTGATGCCGAGGCTCTGGCCGAAGGCGCCGCAGCGGGGTTTGGCGCCTTGATGTGGCCGATGACGCAAGGCTATTTCGGCTCGGCGGGCGTCGTTCCCGATGGGCTTTTCCGGCGTTGCAGGGATGCCGGCCTCGATGTGATCCTCGATATCGACGTGTCGCGGTTTCCGATCGATCATCCAATGGTGGACGACCAGCCGGCGTTGTTCGCACTTCGTCGCACCGCCGTCACCGATGGGCCGGTCGATCCGCGTGTGCCGATGGCGCAAGCGGGCGAGGCGCTGGCTCGATTACGTACGGGTGGTGCAGCCGATGCGTTGATTGCGACGATTGCGGACCGGCTTATCGAGTTGCTCGATTCTGGCGTTCGCGGCTTCTGTTTCGGACAGGTCGACAGGTTCGCACCAGGCGCCCTTCACGACCTCGTCGGCCGGTTGCGAGCATATAAAACCGATGTGATCATCATCGCCCGTGGGTGCGGGTCGACGCGCCAAACTACGAAGGCCCTGCGGGGGTCGGGCATTGATGCTGTGGTCACCACGTTCGACAGCCGGACCCTGCGAAACGCCGGCCTCGTGGAGGCGCGGCGCGACGCGCGGCCAGCAGGCGTGCTGATTGCAGACGTGGCGGCTGCCCATGCGGCCGGGGACGGCATCATGCGCAATATGGCCGTCGCCGCGGCCGCCGCGGATGGGCTGATCGTCCCGCTTGAGTTGGCGCAGCAGTACCCCGCTGCTGCCAGGCAGGCGGTTGAAATCGCGCGTCGGGTCGAACCCTTCCGTGGTGAAATGCGACAGATGAACAGCGGCAGCGGAAAGATCACGGCCTTGCTTCGCGCCGACACCGGTGATGTTCGCGACAGTCGTGCGGCGATGCTGGTATTGATCAACACCACGGACGTCGCCCTGCCAGTGCCGGAAGCGGCACATCTGGTCGCAGTTGCCGGGGCGGCATTCGAGCCATTTTACGGCGATGATGCTCCCGACATGCATCCAGCCGAGGTGCGGCTTGCGATGGCCAGGCGCGCTCAACCGATCATGCTCGAACCCAATGCAGACGGGGCGATTGCCGCGGCGCAGATGCCGAGGCTGGTGATCGAGGATGTCGCCCCCACCGTTGCGGACGGCTATCCGGTGAAGCGCGTCGTGGGCGAAGCGGTGCCCGTCGAAGCCTCGATATTTGCCGATGGGCACGAGCAACTCGCAGTCGAGCTGTGGTGGCGCGCCACCGACACTGCCGAATGGTCGACGGTGCCGATGGCCGAGTTGCCGAACTATCGTTGGAAGGCGCAATTCGCACCGACGCGGCTCGGGCGATACGAGTTCTTCGTTGAGGCCTGGCTCGATCGCTTTGGCGGGTTTGCGAGGGATTTCCGCAAAAAGCTCGATGCCGGGGTCGCGACGTCGGTCGACCATGCCGAAGGACGTCTGCTGGTTGAGATGGCGTGCGAGCGAAGCGAAGGGCCGTTGGGAAAGGCACTGGCCAGTTTTGCCGAGAAGCTGAAGCACGACGATGACGCGGAACTGCTGTTGTCGGACAAGCTCGCGACGGCGATGGCACAGGCCGACGATCGTCCGCACCGTCTGCGGTCCGCGGTACAGCCGCTCGATGCCGAGCGGCTCGCGGCGCGTTTCTCGAGCTGGTACGAGCTGTTCCCGCGTTCGCAGTCGAAGGTGCCCGGCCAGCACGGCACGTTCGACGATGTCGTGCAGCGGCTGCCGGCGATCCGCGACATGGGTTTCGACACACTTTATTTTCCGCCGATCCATCCAATCGGTACCGCCAATCGCAAGGGTCCGAACAATACGCTGACACCGGCACCGGGGGACCCTGGCAGTCCCTATGCCATCGGTTCGGCGGACGGTGGGCATGACGCCATCCATCCCGACCTTGGCAGCCTTGCCGATTTCCTGCGGCTGGTCGATGCGGCGCGCGCTCATGGTCTCGAAATCGCCCTTGATTTCGCGATCCAGTGCTCGCCCGACCATCCCTGGCTACGGGAGCATCCCGGCTGGTTCGCCTGGCGGCCCGACGGGTCGATGAAATATGCCGAAAATCCGCCGAAGAAGTATCAGGATATCGTCAACGTCGAATTCTACGCCAAGGACGCCGTTCCAGGTCTTTGGGTGGCGCTGCGGGACGTCGTGCTGCTGTGGATCGGACACGGCATCAAGACCTTCCGCGTCGATAATCCGCACACCAAGACATTGCCTTTCTGGGAATGGACGATCGGCGATGTCCGCGCCCGCCACCCGGATGCGATTTTCCTCGCCGAAGCCTTTACCAAGCCGGCGATGATGTACCGGCTCGCCAAGGTCGGCTTTTCGCAAAGCTACACCTATTTCACCTGGCGCGACGAAAAGGCCGAGCTGACCGATTACATCACCGAGCTGACGACGACCGCGCCGCGCGAATTCTACCGGCCGCATTTCTTCGTCAACACGCCGGACATCAATCCTTTGTTCCTGCAGACATCGGGCCGGGCCGGCTTTCGCATCCGGGCGGTGCTGGCCGCGACATTATCGGGGCTGTTCGGAGTCTATTCGGGCTTCGAATTGTGTGAAGCCGCCCCGGTACCCGGCAAGGACGAGTATCTCGATTCCGAAAAATACGAATTGCGCCAGCGCGACTGGGCGGCGGCTGGCAACATCATCGCCGACATCACGATGCTCAACCGCCTGCGCCGCACCTGGCCGGCGCTGCAGACGCATCTGAACACGCGTTTCTACACGGCGCATAACGAGCAGATCATCTATTACGCCAAGCCTGCGACCGATGGCGCCGACATGATCCTGGTGATGGTCAGCCTCGACCCGCACAATGCCCAGGAGGCTGCGTTCGAAGTGCCCTTGTGGGAATTCGGCTTGCCAGACACTGCCAGCATCGCGGTCGAGGATCTGGCCGATGGCCATCGTTTCGACTGGCATGGCAAGATCCAGCACATTCGGCTCGATCCGGATCTGCCTTATCGCATTTGGCGCCTCGCGCCCGGAGAGACAGCATGACGGCGCTGAACCAGGACCCCCTCTGGTACAAGGACGCCGTCATCTATCAGGTACACGTCAAGTCCTTCTTCGATTCCAACGACGACGGCATCGGTGACTTCGCCGGGCTGATGGCAAAGCTCGATTACATCGCCGAGCTTGGCGTCACGGCGATCTGGTTGCTGCCCTTCTATCCCAGCCCACGCCGTGACGATGGCTATGACATCGGTGAATATCGCGACGTCAGCAGCGATTACGGGACGATGGAGGATGCGCGTGCCTTCATCGCGGCGGCGCATGCCCGCGGAATGCGGGTCATCACCGAACTGGTCATCAACCATACGTCGGACCAGCACGCCTGGTTTCAGGCCGCGCGCAAGGCACCGGCCGGCAGTCCGGAGCGCGATTTTTACGTCTGGTCGGACAATGACAAGCTCTATTCCGGCACCCGCATCATCTTCTGCGACACCGAAAAATCGAACTGGACCTGGGACGACGAGGCGCAAGCCTATTTCTGGCATCGCTTCTATTCGCACCAGCCCGATCTCAACTTCGACAACCCGAAGGTCCTCGAGGAAGTCCTGTCGGTGATGCATTTCTGGCTCGATGCGGGGGTCGACGGGCTGCGGCTCGATGCGATTCCCTATCTGATCGAGCGAGACGGCACGTCGAACGAGAACCTGGCCGAAACACACGAGGTGCTGAAGAAAATCCGCGCCAATCTCGATGCCCATTATCCCGACAGGATGCTGTTGGCGGAGGCCAATATGTGGCCCGAGGACACCCAGCAGTATTTCGGCGACACCAACGACCAGGGCTATGGCGACGAATGCCATATGTCGTTCCACTTTCCGCTGATGCCGCGAATGTACATGGCGGTGGCGCAGGAAGATCGCTTTCCGATCACCGACATCATGCGCCAGACGCCCGATATTCCCGACAATTGCCAATGGGCGATCTTCCTGCGCAACCATGACGAGCTGACGCTCGAGATGGTGACCGACCAGGAGCGCGATTACCTCTGGAATACCTATGCCGCCGACAAGCGTGCGCGCATCAACCTCGGTATCCGCCGGCGGCTGGCACCGTTGATGGAGCGCGATCGGCGCCGCATCGAACTGATGAACGCGCTGCTGCTGACCATGCCCGGAACCCCCGTGCTCTATTATGGCGACGAGCTCGGGATGGGCGACAATGTCTATCTGGGTGACCGCGACGGGGTGCGAACGCCGATGCAATGGTCGTCGGATCGCAATGGCGGTTTTTCACGTGCCGACCCTGCCAGCCTGACATTGCCGCCGATCATGGACCCGCTTTACGGCTTCCAGGCGGTCAATGTCGAAGCGCAGGCGCATGACCAGCATTCGATGCTCAACTGGGTCCGGCGGATGCTGGCCGTGCGGCGCGAACACAGCGCCTTCGGGCGTGGCACGCAGCGGTTTCTGCGACCCGCCAATCGCAAGATCCTCGCCTATCTGCGTCAGCACGAGGGCCAAGTCGTGTTGTGCGTCGCCAATCTCGGCCGCACTGCCCAGGCCGTCGAACTCGACCTGCATGATTTCGTCGGCCGCACGCCCGTGGAGCTTTCGGGCGGCGCCACTTTTCCGGCGATCGGTCAACTGCCCTATCTGCTGACACTCCCACCTTACGGGTTCCTATGGTTCAGATTGTCGGACGATGCAGCGGCACCGCAATGGTCCAGCGCCGCGCCGGGGGCCGACGTCGAACGCTATACCTTCGTGCTGCGCCCGGAACTGGCGGGGGTGACACAGGGCCGCAACGTCCAGGTAATGGAAACCGAAATCCTGCCCGGCTATATCGCGCATCGCCGCTGGTTCGGTGAAAAGAACGAGGCGATCCTGCGGGTCGAAGTGACCGGCACGATCGTGATGCCTGAAATCGCCGACCTGGTGCTGTCGCTTGTCGAAGTGACGACGGCGGCCGGCACACAGACCTACACGCTGCCGTTCGGCATCGCCTGGGACGGTGAGCAGCACGGGCCCTTCGCCTCCAATCTGGCGATCGGGCGGGTGCGTCGCGAGCGGCGTGTCGGGCTTTTGACCGATGGCTTTGCACTGGCCAGCTTTCCGGCTGCCGTGATCGCCGCGATCGGTCGCGGCGAAGCGGTGGCAGGCGACGACGGCACGCTGCGTTTCGCCAAGACCGACGCGTTCGATATCGAAGCCGATATCGTGCCCCAATGGATCGGCGCCGAGCAATCCAACAGCACGATGGTGCTGGGCGAGCGCGCGGTTTTGAAGCTGTTGCGCAAGGTGCAGCCCGGCATCCATCCGGACGCCGAAATGGTTCGCCATCTGGCCGCCAGCGGTTTCGAGAATGTGCCCGCTATCCTCGGCGAGGTCTGGCTCGACACCGATGACAGGACCATGCTTGTCATGTTGGTGCAGCGCTTTGTCTATAATCAGGGCGATGGCTGGGCCTGGACTCTGGCGATGCTCGACCGGCTGGCATCCGATGCCGACTGGAACCTGTCGAACTACGAAAACTTTGCCCGCAACATTGGGCGCCGCCTCGCCGAGATGCACACCGTGCTGGCGCGGCCGGGCAGTGGCGCTGCCTTTGCGCCCGAGGCAATGACCCTGGCCGATGCCGACCGGCTGTCGGGCCGGGTGGAGGGCCAGCTGGACAAGGCCCTGGGGGCGCTCGAGAAGGCAGCGCCCGGCGACGCCGACGGGCCCGCGATCGCGTATCTGCGCGACAATCGCGCTGCCCTGATGAAGCGGATCCAGGCTGTGGCACGCCGGGCCGAGGGGCGAACACGAACGCGGATTCATGGCGACCTTCATCTTGGCCAGATGCTGGTGACAGGCAGCGACATCATGCTGATCGATTTCGAGGGCGAGCCGGTGCGGTCCCTTGACGAACGGCGTGCCAAGGACCTGCCCGAACGCGACATTGCGGGGATGTTGCGATCGTTCGACTATGCCGCCGCGGTCGCCGAGCGCAAGACGATGGCAATCGGCGAGACTGGCGACACGAGATCCGACGCGCGCCACGAGGACTTCCGCCGGCGGGCCTGCGAGGCATTCATGGATGGCTATCGCGGCGCTTCGGACACGGTCGACGCGGCGCTACTCGACATGATGGTGCTCGAAAAGGCGGCCTATGAAGTCGTGTACGAGGCGGCCAACCGTCCGGCATGGATCGGCGTGCCCGTTGCGGGACTGGCCCGGGCGGCCGAACGTCTGTTGGCGGAAACCGGCGCATGACGGGGCGCAACGAAATGGCCGCTGCCACCGCAGCCCTGCTTGAAAGCCGGCTGGACGACCCGTTCGCGATGCTGGGTACCCATGACGGCGTGGTGCGCACCTTTCAGCCGGGCGCGCAGTCCGTGACGCTGATTGCGCGCGACAACGGGCGCGTCATCGGCCGGCTGGACGAGGGCGCGCCGGGGCTGTTCGTCGGACGGCTTGCCGAAGACGTGCCCTATGCCTTGCGCATCGCCTGGCCGGCTGGCGAGATTCAGGAAACCGAGGACCCCTATAGTTTCGGGCTGGTGCTGGGTGACCTCGATCTGCACCTGTTCGGCGAGGGCCGGCACATCGACCTCGGGCGGGTGATGGGCGCGCATCCCCGGACGATGGAAGGCGTCGAGGGGGTGGCCTTTTCGGTCTGGGCACCCAATGCCCGCCGCGTCTCGGTGGTCGGCAACTTCAATGCCTGGGATGGCCGCCGGCATCCGATGCGGTTGCGGCAGGGTGCGGGCGTGTGGGAGCTGTTCGTGCCGCGCATCGGCGCCGGCGCCTGCTACAAGTTCGAGATCGCCGGGGCCGATGGCAGCATCGTCCAGAAAGCCGATCCGCTGGCCCGCCAGACCGAATTGCCGCCGGCAACCGGATCGATCGTTGCCCCTGAGCCCGTTTATGACTGGTCGGATGCTGACTGGATCGCCGAGCGCGCCGCACGCCACGCCCCCGATGCACCGATCTCGATCTATGAAGTCCATCCCGCATCGTGGCTGCGACCTCAGGACGATCCGACAGCCACGCTCGACTGGCAGGCGCTGGGGGAGCGGCTCATTCCCTACCTCGTCGATATGGGCTTCACCCATGTCGAATTGTTGCCGATCATGGAGCATCCCTTCGGTGGCTCCTGGGGGTATCAGCCGCTGTCGCAGTTCGCGCCATCGGCGCGGTTTGGACGGCCCGACCAGTTCGCGGCCTTTGTCGATGCCTGTCACCGTTCGGGGATCGGCGTGATCCTCGACTGGGTGCCGGCGCATTTCCCCACCGACGCCCATGGGCTGGCCAATTTCGACGGCACGCCGCTTTATGAACATGCCGATCCGCGCGAGGGCTTCCACCAGGATTGGAACACGCTGATCTACAATCTGGGGCGGCGCGAAGTGGCGGGCTTCCTGCTCGCTTCGGCCTTCTGGTGGCTCGATACCTTCCACATCGATGGGCTTCGCGTCGATGCTGTCGCTTCGATGCTGTACCGGGACTATAGCCGGAACGCCGGCGAATGGGTCCCCAACATCCATGGCGGCCGCGAGAATCTCGAATCTGTCGCTTTTTTGAGGCGCATGAACAGCGTTGTCGCCGAACGCTTTCCCGGTGTCATGACGATCGCCGAGGAATCGACGGCCTGGCCGGGCGTATCGGCGCCGGTGGCGCAGGACGGCCTCGGCTTTTCGTACAAATGGAACATGGGCTGGATGCACGACACGCTTCATTATGTGGAGCGCGATCCGCTGTATCGCCGCTGGCATCATGGCGAGCTGACGTTCGGTATGGTCTATGCCTATTCGGAAAAGTTCGTCTTGCCGATCAGCCATGACGAGGTCGTCCACGGCAAGGGGTCGCTGATCGGCAAGATGCCTGGCGATCGCTGGCGGCAGTTCGCCAATCTGCGCGCCTATTTCAGCTTCATGTGGACTCACCCCGGCAAGAAGCTCCTCTTCATGGGCTGCGAGATCGCGCAGGACCGCGAATGGAACCATGATACGCAGGTAGCCTGGGATTTGCTCGATCAGCCAGTCCATGCCGCGATGCAACGCCTGCTGCGCGACCTGAACCACCTGTACGTCCAGGAACCGGCGCTCCATGCGCGCGACGCCGATCCTGCGGGATTTCAGTGGATTCTCGGCGACGCCGCCGAGCGCAGCCTGCTTGTCTATGCACGCCATGGCGGCGCGGACGCCGCCCCGCTGGTCGTGGCGATCAACATGAGTGCCGATCCGCAGTACGGCCTTCGCGTCGGATTGCCCCGCGCTGGCCGGTGGCGTGAAGTGTTGAACAGCGATGCCGACATCTATGGCGGCGGGAACATCGGCAATGGCGGGATCGTGACTGCAATTCCCGAACCGGCCGACGGCCAGCCGGCCAGCGCTGTCATTGTCGTGCCGCCATTGGCCGGCCTTGTGCTCCGTTTCGAAGGACCCGCCAATTGACGCAATTTCCCGACCGGCTTGAAGCGGGGTCAGCCTATCCTCTCGGTGCCTCGTTCGATGGCCTTGGTGTCAATTTCGCCGTGTTTTCGGCCCATGCCCAGAAAATCGAACTGTGCGTCTTCAGCGACGACGGGCGCCGCGAGCTGCGACGCTTCGAGCTGCCCGAATGGACCGACGAAGTCTGGCACGGCTATCTCCCCGAGGCGTCGCCAGGACTGCTTTATGGCTATCGTGCGTATGGCCCCTATGCGCCTGAGGAAGGCCATCGCTTCAATCCCAACAAGCTTCTGCTCGACCCCTATGCGCGCAAGCTGTCGGGCCCCGTGCGCTGGACCGATGCGCTGCACGGTTATCAGGTACGCTCGCGGCGCGAGGATTTGAGCTTCGATCGCCGCGACAGTGCGGTTGCGATGCCGAAGGCCGTGGTCGTTGATGACCATTTCGACTGGTCGCGCGACGTCAAACCGAACACGCCCTGGTCGGAAACCGTCATCTACGAAGCGCATGTCAAGGGACTGACCAAGCTGTTCGAGCTGGTGCCGCCGCGCGAACGCGGGACTTTTGCCGCACTTGGCCACCCGAAGGTGATCGAGCACCTGAAACGCATCGGCGTCACCGCGCTGGAATTGATGCCGATCCAGGCCTTCACGCAGGACCGCTTCCTGCTCGAAAAGGGGCTGCACAACTATTGGGGCTACAACACGCTGGCGTTCTTTGCGCCCGAGCCGACCTATTTCGCGTCAAACACCCAGCATGAGCTGCGCCGCGCCGTGCGCAGGCTGCATGCGGCCGGGATCGAGGTGATCCTCGATGTCGTTTACAATCACAGCTGCGAAGGATCGGAACGGGGGCCGACGCTCTCGTGGCGCGGGCTCGACAATGCGACCTACTATCGGCTGCAGGCCGACAATGCGCGCCATTGCGTGAACGACACCGGCACCGGCAACACGTTCAACCTGTCGAAGGCGCGGGTGATCCAGATGGTCGCCGACAGCCTGCGATACTGGGCAACAAGTTTCGGTATCGACGGCTTCCGCTTCGATCTCGGCCTGACATTGGGGCGCGAGAACCATGGCTTCGACCCCGGGGCGGCGTTCTTCGACGTGCTGCGCCAGGACCCGGTGCTCGGGCGGCTGAAACTGATGACCGAGCCCTGGGACATCGGCCCGGGCGGCTATCAGCTCGGCAATTTTCCGCCATCCTTTGCCGAATGGAACGACAAGTACCGCGATACGGTGCGCAAGTTCTGGCGCGGCGACCAGGCGCAGCGCGGTGACCTGGCGGCACGGCTGGCCGGCTCGGGCGATCTGTTCGACCGCCGCGCCCGGCGGCCATGGGCGAGCATCAACCTGATCGGCGCCCATGACGGTTTCACGCTTGCCGACACGGTGGCGTACGAGCATCGCCACAACGAGGCCAATGGCGAAGACAATCGCGATGGCCATTCGGAAAACTATTCGCGCAATTGGGGTGTCGAGGGTCCGACCGACAATCCGGACATCAACGCCGTGCGCGCGCGGGTGATGCGATCGATGCTGACCACGCTGCTGACGTCGCTCGGGACGCCCTTGCTCGTGGCCGGCGACGAATTCGGCCGCACCCAGAACGGCAACAACAATGCCTATTGCCAGGACAACAGGATCAGTTGGCTGGATTGGGAGCAGGCACAATCCCCGGATGGCGAGGCGCTGATCGATTTCACCGCGCGGCTTGCAGCGTTGCGCCGGCGCTTCCCGATGCTTCGCGCTGGCAACTTCCTCTATGGCGAAGGATCGCCGGGGCAGGGGATCGACGACCTGGAATGGTGGGACGAGCGCGGTGTGCAACTGTCGCCCGAAGACTGGGACAATCCCGACGGAAGGGCCCTGGTGATGCGCCGGTCGATCCGTCTTGAGACAGGCGAAATCGAATCGGTGACGCTGCTGCTGAACGCCTGCCCCAACTCCCTGATGTTCAAGCTGCCGCCGCCCGCCGGGCCGCGAACGGTCCTGATCGACAGCGCAAGACCCGAGCAGGGCGAAATCGAAGTGACCGACCAATATGAAGTCGGCCCCGAGGGTGCCGTGTTGCTGACCTGGAAGATGGTCGTCGAATGACGATGTGGGGTGCCGTCCAGCTGTCGCCCGATCGGGCCCGCTTCCGGCTCTGGGCACCCGATCGCCAGGCTGTGACGCTCGAAATCGACGGTGCGGCACCGATGGCGATGGCACCGACGGCCGACGGCTGGTTCGCTGTTGACGCGGCGGCGCGCGCGGGCACGCGCTATCGTTTCAGGATCGATGCCGACCTTGCAGTGCCCGACCCCGCCGCACGCGCGCAAGCGGGCGGCGTCCATGGCTGGAGTGTCATCGTCGATCCCGCGGCCTATCGCTGGAAGAATGCCGGCTGGCGCGGGCGGCCCTGGGAAGAAACCGTCATCGAGGAGGTGCATGTCGGCGCCCTGGGCGGTTTTGCAGGCGTTGGCGACGCCTTGCCGGGACTTGCCGCACTGGGCGTGACGGCCATCGAACTCATGCCGGTCAACGCCTTCGGCGGCACCCGCAACTGGGGCTATGACGGCGTGCTGCTGTTCGCGCCCGCCGAAAGCTATGGCACGCCCGACGAGCTCAAGGCGTTGATCGACCGTGCGCATGGTCTGGGGCTGATGGTCTTCCTCGATGTGGTCTATAATCACTTCGGTCCCGACGGGAATTACCTCGGCGCCTATGCCAGCGGCTTCTTCGACGCCGGGGTCGACACCCCCTGGGGCGGCGCGGTGGCAGTGGACACCCCGGCGGTCCACGCCTTCTTCCGCGAAAATGCGCTGATGTGGTTGAACGACTATCGCGTCGATGGCCTCCGCCTCGATGCCGTTCATGCGATCGGCAACCCCGCTTTCCTCGATCGGCTGGCCGGCGAACTGCGCGCCGCGACAGGGCTTGGCCGGCACATCCATCTGGTGCTCGAAAACGAGGCCAACGACGCCGATCGTCTGTCGTCTGAACGGTACAGCGCGCAGTGGAACGATGATTTTCACAATGTCATGCATGTGCTGCTGACCGGCGAGACCAATGGCTATTATGCCGATTTTGCCGAGCAGCCCGCCGAACGCCTGGCGCGCTGCCTTGCCGAAGGCTTTATCTATCAGGGCGAGGGGTCACCGAACCATGGCGGTGCCCCGCGCGGCAAACCGAGTGCGCATCTGCCGCCAGTGGCGTTCGTCTCTTTTCTTCAGAATCACGACCAGATCGGCAATCGCGCGATGGGTGAACGGCTGACAAATCTGGTCAGTCTCCCGCGCCTGCGTGCTGCCACTGCGCTGCTTCTGCTCGCGCCGCATATCCCGCTGCTGTTCATGGGGGACGCCAGTGGCAGCCGTTCGCCATTCCTGTTTTTCACCGACTTCAAGGAGGACCTTGCCGATGCCGTGCGCGAGGGCCGGCGTCACGAATTCGCCAAGTTCCCGGCATTTGCCGATCCGGCCGCGCGGGCGCAAATTCCCGACCCGAATGCCGTTGCCACTTTCGACCTGTCGCGCCCGACGCCTGGCCCCGATGCGGCGGCATGGCGGAGGCTGTATGCGCAGTTGCTAGCCTTGCGCCATGCCGAGATCGTGCCCCGCCTGAAGGGCGCGCACGCAATCGGGGCGCAGGCCATCGGCGATGGCGCGGTGGTAGCGCGCTGGCAGATGGGCGACGCCACGCTGACGCTGGCGATCAACCTTGGGGATGGGGCGGTGGCGTTTCCGACCCTGCCGGATCCGCTGTTTGCGCTCGGCGAGCCCGGTTCCACGGGCAGCTTCGCGGCTTGGATCGAACAGTGAGCCGGCTCGCCGAACTTGCGGAAGCAGCAGGTCTGCAGATCGATTGGGAAGATGCCCGCGGGGAGCCCCAGCGTGTCGCCGACCGATCGTTGATCGCGATCCTCGCGGCGCTCGGCTACCCGGCAGACAGCGATAACGCGATGGCCGACAGCATGGCGCGGATGGTGCACGACCGCGATGCGGCTTGCACCTTCGTATCGGCGCTGGTGAACAAACCGCTGCTGCTGTCCGCGGCCTGTGGCACGGCAGGCCCTGCCGAGCTGATCCTCGAGAATGGCGAACGGCGATCGATCATGGTCGAGGCGGCAGGGGCCGGGTTGCGCATGCCGGCGATCGATATCACGGGCTATCACCGGCTGGTCATCGGCGCCCGCGAGATCAGCGTCGCCATTGCGCCGCCGCGCTGCTTTTCCATTGCGGATGCGGTCGGCGACCGGCGTTTGTGGGGCCCCGCCGTGCAACTCGCCGCGCTGCGCGACGATACCGACAGCGCCTTCGGTGATTTCGGAACACTGGCCCACACGGTCCGCGCCTTTGCCGAACGGGGTGCCGATGCGATTGCGATCAGCCCGGTCCATGCGCTGTTTCCCGCTGATGCGCAGCGGTTCAGCCCCTATGCGCCGTCGACACGGCAGTATCTCAATGTGCTCCTAGGAGATCCGACGCTGGTCGGCGGTGAAAGACCGACGGCAACAACGGATGCGCTGATCGACTGGGAGACGGCGATCCCCGCACGGCTCGATGCGCTGCGCAGCGCATATGACCAACGATCCGACGCGGTGCGCGCCGAGGTCGCGGCCTACGCGCGCCAAGGCGGCGGCGCACTCGAAAGCCATGCGCGATTCGATGCGCTGTACGCCCATTTCTTCGCGCAATCGGGTGCGCGCGGCTGTCGCGATTGGCCACCCGAATATCACGACCCCGATGGTGACGCGGTTGCGCAGTTCGCTGCCGCCAACCGCAATCAGATCGATTTCTACCTGTTTCTTCAATGGCTCGCCGCGCGCAGCCTCGATGGTGCGCAGCGCGCTGCCATCGATGCCGGCATGGCAATCGGCCTGATCGCCGACCTGGCGGTGGGGATGGACGGCGGTGGTAGCCATGCCTGGGCCCGGCCCGACGATTTGCTGACGGGCCTGTCGATCGGGGCGCCGCCGGACCTGCTGGGACCGGACGGTCAAAGCTGGGGCATCACCAGCTTTTCGCCGCGGGCGTTGCAGCGCACCGGCTTCGCGCCGTTCATCGCGACGCTGCGGTCCGCACTCGGTCATGCCGGCGGCATTCGCATCGATCATGCGCTCGGGCTGCGCCGGTTGTGGGTGGTGCCGAACGGCGCGCCGGCTGCCGAAGGCGCTTATCTCGCGATGCCGATGGACGATCTGCTCCGCTTGATTGCGCTCGAATCGCATCGGGCACGTGCCGTCGTGATCGGCGAGGATCTCGGCACCGTGCCAGAAGGATTCCGGCCGATGATGGACGAACGGGCACTTCTCGGCATGCGTGTGCTCTGGTTCGAGCGCGATCCGGCCGGCGCTTTTCTGCCCGCTCGTGCCTATGAACGCGATGCCGCCGCGATGACAGGTACCCACGACCTGCCCACCGTCGCCGGCTGGTGGCGCGGGCGCGACATCGAATGGCAATGGCGACTGGGCCGATCCTCGCGTGCCGCTGACGAGGCAGCCGATCATGCAACGCGCGGCAATGAGCGCACTGCCTTGTGGCAGGCCTTTGTCGCGGCGGGCGTGGCGCATGGAACAGAGCCCGGTCCCGACGATGCCGGCCCCGTCGTCGATGCTGCGTTGGCATTCATCGGTCGCACGCCTTCGGCACTGGCGATCGTGCCGATGGAGGACATCGTCGGCGCGGTCGAACAACCCAATTTGCCTGGTACGATCGATGAACATCCCAATTGGCGGCGCCGGCTGCCAGCCGCGACCCAGGCGCTGCTCGACAACCCCGCCATCGCCGCTCGGGTCGCGTCCCTTGATGCCGAAAGACGGCGATGACCCCGCGTGCCACCTATCGCCTGCAGTTGCACAAGGATTTCACCTTCGCCGATGCCGAGGCGGTGGTGCCTTATCTTGCCGACCTCGGCATCAGCCATGTCTACGCCTCCCCGATCACCACAGCGCGATCGGGCTCCATGCATGGCTATGATGTCGTCGATCCGACGCGCATCAATCCCGAACTTGGCGGCGAACAGGCGTTCTGCAGCCTGGTCACGGCGCTGCGGGCGCATGGCATGGGTCTCATCGTCGATATCGTCCCCAATCACATGGGTGTGGTGGGTGGCGACAATCCTTGGTGGAACGACGTCCTGGCGCGCGGCGAGGCAAGCGACCATGCGCGCGTTTTCGATATCGACTGGCGCCAGAAGCTTCTGTTGCCCGTCCTCGGCGACCCATTGCCGGTTGCGCTGGCAAGGGGCGACATCGCCATGGTGCGCGACCACGACAGCTGGTGGGTGTCGGCCTATGGCGAACATCGCTTTCCGGTCCGACCCGAGGATCAGACCGGCCTCGAGCCGCCGGGCGATGTCGCGGCGCTGCTTGATCGCCAGCATTATCGGCTGGTCTCGTGGCGGACCGCGAACGATGACCTCAACTGGCGGCGGTTCTTCACCATCAACGACCTCGCCGGCGTGCGGATCGAAGACCCGCATGTGTTCGCAGCCGTCCATGCGCTGTACTTCCGCCTCTATGCAGAAGGACTGATCGACGGCGTTCGCATCGACCATGTCGACGGATTGACCGATCCGGCCGGCTATTGCCGCAAGCTGCGGGCCAGCTTCGATGCCATCTCGCGGCCACCAGGCGCCCCTGCCGGGCCTGCCTATATCGTGGTCGAGAAGATCCTCGGGAGGGACGAGACGCTTGCCACCGACTGGGGCATCGACGGCACCAGCGGCTATGACTTCATGGCGGAAGTCGCGGCGCTGCTGCACGCGCCGGCGGGCGAAGCGCCGCTCGGTGCGCTGTGGGAAGACATCAGCGGGCGGAGCGCGGCTTTTGCGCCGGAGGAATTGCGCGCCCGGCAGGACATGCTGTCGTGGCAGTTCGAGGGGCAGCTGGCGGGATGCGTTGCGGCTTTCGTGCCATTGGCAGCGCCGCTGGGGTTCACCGCCGGCATGGTCCGCCGCGCCATCGAGCGGCTGCTCTGGGTGTTTCCGGTCTATCGGACATATGGCACCGGCACTGCCGCGCCCGCAATCGACGCGCCCGTTCGTGCCGAGGTCCGTCGCCGTGTTGCGCCGTTCTTGCCGCCGGGCGAAGCGCCGGTGGCCGATGCTGTGCTGGCATGGCTCGCAGGGGCCGGCCCGGGAGACACTCTGCTGGCTAGCGAGGCTGTACGCCGTTTCCAGCAACTCTCCGCGCCCGTTGCGGCAAAAGCGGTCGAGGATACGGCCTTTTACCGGTATGGCCGGCTGCTCTCGCGCAATGACGTCGGTTTCGATGCCGCCTGCTTCTCGATGTCTGTCGAGCAATTTCACTCTGCAGCGGCGGGGCGGGGCCGGGATTTTCCCAAGGCGATGCTGGCGACCGCAACCCATGATCACAAGCGCGGCGAGGACGTCCGCGCGCGGCTCGCGGTGCTGAGCGAAATTCCTGACGTCTGGCGCGATCGGGTGATGCGCTGGGAACGGACGGTATCAGACACAGGCGTTCATGCCGCAGATCGCTACATGCTCTACCAGACGCTGTTCGGTGCATGGCCCGAGGGACTGGAGGCTGGCGACGGCGCGGGCCTTGCCGCGTTCGCCGTCCGGGTGGACGCCTGGCAGCAGAAAGCGCTTCGCGAGGCCAAGCTACGCTCCTCATGGGAAGCGCCTGATACCGATTATGAAGCGCGTGCGCGGGCGCTGGCCAAGCGCTTGCTCGATCCGGCCATCATGCCGGAATTTCTGGACAGTATGGTGGAACTGGTCGCCTTCACGATGCCAGCGGCCAGGGCCAACACTTTGGTACAGACGGCCCTGCGGTACACCGTACCGGGTGTTCCCGACCTCTACCAGGGAACGGAATGGCTCGATCTGACCCTGGTCGATCCCGACAACCGCGGACCGGTCGATTATGGCCGCCGGCGCGCCATGCTCGACGGCAGCGCGACCGAGAAATTTGCGCTCATTCGCGACTTGCTTGCGAGGCGTCGCACCGATCCGGCGCTGTTTGCCCATGGCGCGTACAAGCCGATCATGGCCAATGGCGCCCGCGCACAGAATATACTCGCCTTCGAGCGGCGTCACCGGCGTTCGCGACTAATCTGCGCGGTGGCTCTGCGCTGTGCGGGACCGCTGGTGGGGACGACAGCGCGCGTCCCGCCGGCGGCGTGGTGGGGCGACACCAGCCTGACAATCGGCGGCAAGGACGTTGCTGCAGCGGATATCTTCGAGCATTCGCCAGTCGACGTTCGACAGCTGGATGCGTCTGAACCACAGTGAAGCCATGGAGCGAGCAGGGGCCGGCGGTTCCGGCGGCGGACGCTGGCCGCTCGACACCTCGTCGACAGTGCGTGCAATTATCAGGACCCGAGCATGCTGGCTCTGATCTGCCAGCGCGCTTCGTATCCCAGCGCGTCGTCCTCACGCCTCTCCGAACAATATCTCGCTCACCACGCGATTGCCCTGTCCGTCGCGACGCAACTGCACGACGATGTCGATGACCGAGCGGGCATAGGCGATGATCTCGGCGCGGCCGAGGTTGACGCGGGCCTGCAGCGCCAGCAGCGCGACCTGTTCGATGGCGCCCGCACAGCTGTTGGCGTGGATCGTCGAGATCGAACCCGGATGGCCGGTGTTGACGGCTCGAAGGAAGCTGAACGCTTCGGCACCGCGCATTTCGCCGAGCAGCAGCCGGTCGGGGCGCATGCGCAGCGCCGCCTGGAGCAGGTCCTCGGCGGTGACATTGGCTTCGCCGGTATCGCCGCGCACGGCGACGAGCCCGAGGGCGTTGGGCCGTGCCAGCGAGACTTCGGGCGTGTCCTCGATGGTGATGATGCGTTCTTCGGGGCCGATCTGCTTCAGCAGGGCGTTGAGGAAGGTCGTCTTGCCGCTCGACGTTCCGCCAGCCACGAGGATGGTCTTGCGGGCGGCAACCGCCGCGCGGAAAAATCCAAGCAGATCATTGTCGGCCAGTTGCTGGCGCAGCGCGGCATCGATGGTTGCGACATCGCCCTGATGGTCACGCAAGGCCGCAAAGGCGCCGCCGGCAGCATAATCGGCCAGATCGAGATCGACGGCGACATGCTTGCGGATGGCAATCGCAAGATGCTCGCGGGTTGCCGGTGGTGCGATAATCTGGATGCGCTCGCCCCCCGGCAGTCGCCCCGAAAGCAGCGGGTTGGCGCGGCTCACCCCCTGGTGGTTGGTGCGCGCCACCTGGCCAGCAAGCCGGGTCAGCGCCGTGCCGGTAAGGTCGGGGACCTCGATGCGCTCCATGGCGCCGCCACCGCTCGATTCAACCCAGATCTCGCCCGGCTGGTTGACGAGAATTTCGGTGACGTCGGCACGCGACAGCCAGGGGTCGAGCGGCTTGAGAAAGGCCCGCAGATAGACGCCATCGGCTTCGATGGGGGCGACGCCGTTCATCGCCGCGTGCTCCGCACGCCATTCATGGCTGCGCGCTGCGTTCGAGTGCGAAATCGAGGTCCTTGGCGACGAACACGCGTACCGGGGTGCCCTGCGCCACCTTGATCGTCGGCGGGATGTCGATTTCGCGTTGCAGGGCGATTCCGGCAAGCTGGGTTGCCTGGGTTGGCGAGCCGACAATGACGGCGCCGCCCTGCTGCGCCGTATTGACCAGATAATCGAGGCCCGACGTGATCACCGACAGCAAGGTCGCCGCGCCGAAACGACGAAGGAAATGGCTGTTGACCTTGCCCGTCAGCCCCGCCTGGCCGAGCGGATCGGTGGCGGCCGAGCCGAGCTGGACCGACACGCCGTCGCTGCGCAGCAGCCGCGTCCAGATCACGAAGGCGCGAGACTGGCCGAGCGCCACGCCGTTCGAATATTGGCCGATCAGCCGGCTGCCGCGCGGGATGAGGACGCGCGAGCCATCGAGGCCGCGGACATCGCGCGATACCACGGCGCGCACCAGCCCCGGCAGGTCCGAATTGATCGCGGTTTCGAGGACCCCGGTAATCACCGTCCCCTGCGGGACGACCTGATCGGTCGACGTGAGCCGATCGGTGCCCACGGTTTCCGGTCGTTGTCGGCTGACGCGATCGAAAAACGCCTCATTCGCCGAAAGCTTGGGCGCATTGGGATCGGCCGCCGCTGCCGCCGCCGCCGCTGCCTCTGCGGCAGCAGGGGTCGGCGGGCCGGTCAGATCGACGACCAGCGCCGGGCCGTTGGTGGGTCGCGGCAGCGCCACCGGCGCCGGTGCTGCGACAATCGGCGGCGGCGCCATGGCCGGTGGGGGCGCCGCGGCGGCCGCCGCCACCGGCGCCAGCGACGGCGGCGGCGGCAGATCGGCGGAACGCGTCGGGGTCCGGGTGGAGACCGGCAGCGCCTCGGCGCCCGGCGTCGCCGATGGCGGGTTGTACAGCGCTGCAAAGGTACCCAAGCCGAGCAGGGCGATCCCGGCGACGGCCAGCGGCATCAGCCAGCGCGAGCCCGGCCGGGCCACGGCGGGGCGCGCCCGGGCATCGGCGGCGGCAAGCCCCTGGTTGCTGGCGGCATCTGTCATTGGCTGCTCTTGGACCGGCTGAACAGCCCGCGCTTCTTCGGCTTTTCCTCGCGGGCGCGCGGCGCTGCGGCGCCGGGTTCAGGCGGGCGCATCGCGTCGTTGAACACTTGCGTGATGGCGGCGCCGCTGCGCAGCACGAACTGGGCGTTGACCGCTTCGACAACGAAATAGCGCCCGCGCGTGACATGGTTGACCAGCGCTTCCTTGCCATCGGTGCCGACGGCGAACACCGCCGGGGTGTCGATGCTTTCGGGCCATTGGAAATAGGTGAAGCGGCCATCGTCGAAGACCCGCGCCGGCACCAGTGCCTTGGCGCCGGCATAGCTGTAGGCAAAGTTCCAGCCGTCGGGCGGCGTTGCATCGCTGACCGGCGTTTCCGGCGTCACAACCGTTGCAGCGGCAAGCTCCTCGTTCGGGTAGACGAAGCGGATGTCATAGGTCTGCGCCCGGCGGGTCGTCGTCGCCGCCGAGATCAGCTCGAAATTATAGCGGCGCAGGTTGGTGATGACCGCCATGTTCGTGCTCGGCAGTCGATCGAGCGGCTTGAGGAAAAGCAGGTCGGCCTTCTTGTTGGGGGTCGCCTGCCAGCCCATCGAATCGCCCAGCGAAATATTCTCGATGCGTTCGCCGGCGCCGAAGGAAATGACCATCTGATAGCCGAGCTGCCCGACAAGGGTCACCACCTCGCGCGGATTGTAGACGATGGTGCGGATGCGCGGGTCGACAGGCCCCGGTGTGGGCACCTGCGCTGCCAAAGCCGGGGCGGCAACGGCAAAAGACAGCACGGCCAGGACAGCGTGGCGGGCGAGCATCGAACGGGCGATCATTTTGCAGGCTCCGGCGCCACCGCACGCGGCATGGTAGTGGGAATGACGACGGGGGCCGGCGCGGCCGCCGGTGACGCTTGGGTTGCCGACTGCGTCGTCGTCGTGGTGATCGAGGTCGATGTCGTCGCCGGCGCGGGCTGTGGCGTGGGTACCGGCTGGGGTGCCGGCTGGAGTGCCGACTGGAGTGCCGACTGGGGCGCCGCTTCTGCTGCTGGCGGCGTGCCGGGCAATGGCGTCGGCGCGATGATCTGCGGGGTGATCGATTCGGCGTCGCGGCGATAGTTCGTCACCTGGAAACCCAGCGGGTTGATCAGCCGATCCTCGAGCGACAGCGGCCCGCCGGTGAAGGCGAACTGCATCACCGCCGCCCAGTCGTTGCGGGTGATGGCGCTGTCACCGTCGCGGCGGTCGGTCGAAAAGCGCACCAGCGCGCTTGTCGGGCTCATCAGCGTGATCGACTTGATCGTGGTGGCGACCTGGGTGGCAGCCGTGGCGCCATTCAGCGCGCTGGCCGGGTTGCGACGGTCCATGGCGCGCAGATAATCCGCCTTGGCAGTGTCCGCCGACCACAGCCCGACGCGGCGGTAGTTGGCAGCGAGATCAGTCGCATCGAGACTTTCGCGCGCGATGACATATTGGGCAACCGCCGACTGGACGAGCGCTTCGTTCTGGCTCATCGGGCCAAGAACGATCCCGGTGGCAAGCTGCGCCGCGCCGGTCTGCCGATCGACGGTGATCGTGTAGGGCACCACGGTTTTCAGCGGCAGCAGCATGGCCAGCGCGACCGCCTGCAACGCGGCCACGAACACCGCGACACCTGCAACCCACCAGGCCCGGCGGCGCGAGGCGCGCAGCGCCCCATTCACATCGGCACTCCACGTCGCCGCATCGGCATAATAGGCAGCGCGATCATCGGCGCCGGCATCGAGGGGGATCGTCGGTCGGTCCATGTCTCAAGTCCTTGGCGCGACGGCGAGGCGGCGATAGCCCTGGCCAAGCCGGTTGCCAGCGTCGGCAATGGCCGCCGGCGATGCCACAGGGGCCGTGATCATCCGCGTTGCTGCCAGCGCCGCGGGCGCGGTCTCGCCCGCGGCGCGGCCGCGGTTGCCCGAATCAATGGCGCGCACAATTGTTTCGGCGCGCGATTCGGTCGCTGCAGCCGCAGCATTGCGATTTGCCGCCGATGCCGGCGCGTCCGGGGTTTCCGCAACCGACGCCGCGCCGCGCGGCAAGCGGATGCCATTGGCAATGCTGCCACCAAGCCGCGCCGCCTGCACCATGACGGCCGCGAACACCAGCACGACCAGCAGGATCAGCAATGCCGGACCATCGCGAACGCTGACGATCGGCGCATCGCCAAGCCCGGCCGTCATCGGCGCCAGCAGCCCGACGACGGCTATGATCATCGGCACGACGAACAGCGGCACCAGCGCGAACTTGACCGTGACCCTCAGCCAGCCTTCGGCCACGCCGCGTGTCGGGCGGAACAAGGCAAAGGCAATGAACACCGGGCCCAGGACCAGCAGCAACGCCAGGATGATGCGCACGACAAGCAGCAGCCCGACGCTCATCGCCATCAGCATCATCGCGCTGAACCAGAGCAGGATCGCCACGAACTGCGGTGGCCCCAGGGAAAGGGCCGCCGTTGGCCCCATCTGTGGCGGCGGCGGGGTCGTTGCGGCGCCCGGCACGGGCGGCGTCGGCGCTGCGGCGGCCTGCGCCGGGCTGCCCTGCGCCCAGGCATCGCTGGCGGCGTCGCTAAGGCGATCGAACACCGCCTGAAGCGCGAGCATGACATCGCCGGCACTGCCGGCCGGCCCCGCGGCCTGGGCCGCCATCAACCCGGCCAGCTGCTGCGGGCCGTTGAACAGCAGATCGAAAACGAGGGTCTGGTAACTCGGCCAGCTCGTCACCAGCGCCAGAACGACGCCGATCTTGATGAAATGCGGGATCACCTCGCCGAGCGTCAGCCGCGAAAGGCCGAGCATCAGGCGATAGCCGAAAATGGCGACATAGATGGTCAATGCCGCCGTCAGCGCCGCCGCCAGATTGCCGCCCGGTGCCAGAAGCGCCGCATAGCCTTGCTCGACCTGCCCGGTAATCAGGCAATCGGCGGCCGCCAGCACATCGCGCGCCAGCGTTTCGGGCACGATGGCCGCAGGGCATGGGGCGATCATGGCCGGCGACCTCGCGGGGCCGCGCTGGCGGGTTGCAGAACCGCCTCGAACAGTGGCTCGAGCCAGTCGCCGGGGTCGTCGCCCAGCTTGGCGCGCAGGCCATCGAGAATGCGAACAGTCGATTCCCGCCCCGACAGCACGGTGAGAATCCGGTCCAGCCCCGTCAAGTCGAGCCTGGCGATGACACTGTCGTTGCCATGCTTGACGAGAAAGCAGTGCGACGTGTCGGGAAGGGTGCGGATCAGGTCGAATTCATGTTCCGACAGCCCGAAACCGGCACGGTAATCGGCTTCCTGTGCCTTGGGATTGGGCATGAAGATCTGCGTCGCTGCCTGTTCGATGATCGCCGGACCGATCCGGCTGTCGAGGGCGTCGCGGGCATTCTGCGTTGCAAAGCCGACGATGCCGCCGCGCTTGCGGATGGTCTTTTCCCAATCCTTGATCCGGGCGACGAACACCTCGTCGTCAAGCGCCTTCCAGCCTTCATCGACGACGATGATCGTCGGGGTGCCGTCGAGGCGCTCCTCGACCCGGTGGAAAAGATACATCATCGCCGGCGTCCGGCTGGTCGGATCGTCGAGGATCTGGGTCATGTCGAAACCGATGGCGGCTTCGGCGAGATCGAGACTGTCCACGGCATTGTCGAACAGCCAGCCGCGCTCTCCATCCCCGATCCACGCACCGAGCCGGTGCGCCAGGTCACCGGCGCGCGGCCGGTTGGTGCCGGCAAGCAGTTCGCGAAACCAGCGCAGCCGCCGCAGCTCCGGCGGCTGGTCGAAATTGGCGTCGACAGCCTTTGCCACGATCTCCCGGTCGCTGGCATCGAGCGGGACGTCGGTCGTCAACAGCCGCTCGGCCCATTCGACGAGGAAACGCCGGTTGCCGGGGTTGTCGGGCAGCGCCAGCGGGTTGAACCCCGTCGGCTGGCCGGGACGCAGCACTTCATAACGCCCGCCGGTGGCACGCACGAAAATCTCGGCACCGCGGTCCTTGTCGAAATAGACGGTGCGCGGTGCCAGTTTCGACGCTTGCGCCAGCAGGAAGGTCATCACCACCGTCTTGCCGCTGCCGCTGGGGCCGATGACGGTGAAATTGCCGAGATCGCCCTGGTGGAAATTGAAATGATAGGGCGTCCCCGACGTGGTTTCGAGGACGGTGATGGCATCCCCCCAATGGTTGCCATGCGCCTGGCCGGTGGGAAAGTTGTGCAGGCTGGCAAAGGCCGCGAAATTGCCCGTCGAAAGCAATGACCGCCGGGCGATATCCTTGAAATTGCCTGGAAACTGCGCCCAGAATACCGGCTCCATGGCAACATCCTCGCGCACGGCGATCAGCCCCAGATCGGTGAAGCTCGACAGCACATCGGCCACGGCGCGATCGAGCCCCGCCAGCGCCGGCACGCGCACCTGGACGCTCAGATGATGCTCGCCGAACCCGGACCGGCCCGCCGACACATTGTCCTTGGCTTGCGACAGGTCCTGGCGAAGCGAAACGGCATCGTCGTCGGTCGCCCGCATGCGGCGCAGCGCCAGGTTCATCCGGCCGAGCGCTGCCGTGCGATCGACAAAGCCGAAGCTTTGCGTGACGACCATCTCGTGCGGCAGCCGCAGCAGATTGTCGAGCAGGCCCGGTGCCGTGGCCGGGGGGTAATCCTTGATCGACAGCATCGCGGCAAAGCGCCGTTCCGACTCGATATTGCCTTTCAGGTCGATGGTATCGACGCCGAAGCTGGCTCGCGTCTGCGCCAGATACTGTCCAATATCGGCGCGCGGCAGCAGTACCGGGCGCAGTTCGCCATTGTAGAGGAACGACAGGAACTCGAGCGCTTCGGAACAGGCGCCGGTCCGGGTCTGGTAGGTCGAAAGCCGGCGAGCGCCATAGGGCGCGAGGCTGCGCAGCATGGCATCGACGGCGGTATGAAGATCGCGCAAACCGACAAGATCATCGTCATTGGCCTTGCGGCGGAACAGATCGGCTGCAGCATCGAGGATGCCGGTGCGGCCCTGCAACGGCCGGCGCACGACGGTGAGGAACAGATCGTTGACGAACATCTGCTTGGCCGCCAGCCGCGCCGCCCAGGCGGCATCGATTTCGGCGCAGAAAAGGTTGCTCGCGGTGCCCGGCAGAACCGCCGCAACCGGACGGCGCAGGATATGGTGATAGATGCCGAAATGCGGGCTGGCGATGGCGCGCAACAGGGTCTCGCGGATGGCGTGACGATAGTTGAGATCGTCGGTATCGACGGTTTCGAAAGGCAGCCCGGCCAGATGGATGAACTGGCACAACATGCCATCGCGGGTGGCGACGGTGAAATCATCGACATGGTGCGACCAGGGCAGCCTGTCCCCGGCGCGATTTTCCCGCGCCGCCAGCGCTTCAAGCGCAACAGGTGCCCGGCTGGCCATCAGGCACGGTACGAATTGCAGCGCCAGATGGCGAAGCCGCGGGTGCGCGGGGCGCGGCGGGCCCGCAACAGCCACAAATCGAAGAAGCGCGGTTCGCGCAGGCAGGCAACCGTGCCGATGCCATGCAGGACCAGCGCCACCAATATCGCCCAGAAGGACTTGGTGACGAGGAAAATCTCCATCGTCACGAAGACGTTGATGATGAAGAAGCTATAGGTGACGCCGGCAAACATCTGCGGCCGGGTGAGCGCGGTGAAGACCGGCTCGCGCACCAGTTGAACCGGCTCGGCCATGTCAGGCGCCCACGGCGACGGCACGGATGCCGCCGACGATCGCGCTGGCACCGAACAGGATGAACAACCCGAGGACAACGGTCGCGCCAAAGCGCCAGTTCATCCGCCCCGTCAGCATCAGCAGGCCGACACTGGCGACGGCGATCACGGCGATGGCGGTCGCGACACTGCCGAGCAGCGTTCCCTGGATCCAGGCCAGCGCACCGGTGATCGCGCCCGACCCCTGGGGGTCGAGGGTGACCGGCTGGGCCAGCACCGATGCGCTGGCGCCCAGTGACGCCAGTGCCGCAAACCGTGCCGCAAAGGTTGCAATCCGCATCTTCGTCCCCTTCGTCATTGCGCCGATGCCGCCAGTCGATCGAGGACCGCGCTGACATAATTGCGGGTTTCGCGATAATTCGGCACGCCGCCGGCCTTGGCCACTGCGCCAGGCCCGGCATTATACGCTGCAATCGTGCGGACGACATCGCCGTCGAAGCGATTGAGCAGCTGCCGCAGATAGGCTGTACCACCGCGGATATTGGCGGTGGCATCGCGCGGATCGACGCCGAGGTCACGCGCTGTCCCCGGCATCAACTGCATGATCCCGACCGCTTTTGCCGGCGAAACGGCGTTCGGGTTGTAGCGCGATTCGACATGGGCGATGGCATCGACAAGCGCCGGACTGACCTCATATTCGGCCGCGGCGCGAGCAACGACGGGCTGGAAAACGCGGGCTTTGGCAGCAATTCGTGACGTGACGATGACAGCTGGCACATCCGGCCGCACCGGCGCCACATCGAGCCGTTCGACCGTGCCATCGGCGCCGACTTCATAGACCGCCGCCGCCGCCGGCGACACCGCCACCAGGCCCATGACCGCCAGAGCGATCGACATCATCGTCGCTACCGCGACGGGCCCGCAAGCTGGCTTATTCGGCATGGTCCCGCGCATAACCCGGCGTTTGCACCATCGGCAGCGCCGCCACAAGGATGGCAACGGCAATCAGCCAGCTGGAAACGACCTTGATCGCGATCCCGCCGCGGCGTGCGACCAGCCAGCCACCCGGAAAGGCCAGCAGGCCAAACGGCAGGGCACGCAGCAGATCGAAGGGCGTTCCGGAAATCGAGGCAACGGCGCCGGCCCAGAAACCGGTGTTGACAGCCAGCCCCAGCGCCGCGCCCAAGCCGGCGCGGGGCAGATGGACAGCGAGCGCTGCCAGAACGACGCTGATCCAGGTGCCGGCAAAGATCGCTTCATGCCATGCAACCGGAAAGGCCAGCCGGTTCGCCAGCAGCGCGGCCAAGGCAAGCGCACCGATCGCCGGCAGCCGCGCCCGCGCCGGCATGAAGGCCAGCGCCAGCCCCAGTGCGGCGCACAGCAATGCCGGTGGCCAGATGCCGCCCCTCATGAAACCGCTGCCACCAGGAACCAGGCCCCGCTCGCGGCGATCAGCGCCCCGGCGCCGCGCGTCACCCAGCGGCCGCCGGGCCTTTCGTTGAGGAAGCCCAGCACGATTCCGACGACATGTAGCAGGCCGGTGGCAAGGACGAAGCCGACACTGTAACCGATCGGATCGGCCGCCGACGGCAGCTCCTTGCCATGGGCATAGCCGTGGAAAATCGCGAACACCGCCACGATCACGCACGCCAGCCAGACCGGCGCGCGCACCGCCCCGGCAATCAGCACACCCAGCACCAGCACCGACAGCGCAATGCCGATTTCGACCGGCGGCAAACCGATGCCGGCAATTGCCAGGGCACCACCGAGCGCCATCACGGCCGGAAAGATCACCGGCAGCAAGACGATCAGCGGCCGCCCGAGAAACGCCCCCCACAGGCCGACCGATACCATCGCCAGCAGATGATCGAGCCCCATGAAGGGATGTGCAAAGCCTGCCATCACACCGCCGGCCAGCCCCGTTCCCGCATGGGCCGACGCCGGCGCTGCAGTTGCGATAACCGAAATCGCCGCCGCTGCGTATAAGGCGAGGGCGCCCCTGTTGCGGCGCCGTTGCGGAGAGTGATGATGCGCCCGAGAAACCTGGTCCCGATCGCCCTTGCGCTGGCCGTTGCGCCGGCGATGGCGCATGATTTCTGGATCCAGCCAGCGCGCTTTGCCGTCCCCGTCGGCGCCGCGCTGCCCTTCGATCTCCTCGTCGGCCATGGTACTTACCGCCAGCGCTGGAGTGTCGACAGTTCGCGGGTCGTGCGCTTCGAAACCATTGGCCCCGGTGGCCGCAGCGACCGCCGCCGCGTCCTTCACACCACCAGCGGCGATGACGACGGTACGCTGGCCCTGGCCCCGGCCGGGCTGCACCTCGTCGTCCTCGAAAGCAGCCCCGCGATCAGCGTGCTGCCGTCGATCCGCTTCAACGATTATCTGAAGCTGGAGGGCCTGACGCCAGCGATTGTCCAGCGCGAACGGCTTGGCAAGGTCGACACCGATGGCCGCGAATTCTACAGCCGTCGTGCCAAGGCGCTGGTTCGCGTCGGCATCAGCCCGGATGCTGCCGCCGACCTGCGCCTGGTCACGCGCCCGACTGGGCTCAAACTCGAAATCGTACCGCAAAAAAACCCCTATGCGCTCAAGCCCGGCGAGCCATTGCCGGTCACGATCCTGTACGAAGGCCGCCCACTAGCCGGTGCAACGGTCAAGCTCAACAACCTCGATTTCGACGCCGAGCCGATTGCTGTGCTGCTGTCGGACCGCGCCGGCCAGGCGGTGTTCAACGTGCCGCAGCGTGGCCGCTGGCAGCTCAACGTGATCTGGACCAAGCCGATCCGCAACACCCGCGCCGATTTCGAAACGATTTTCTCGAGCCTCACCTTGGGCTACGATACGCCGCGACCAGCCGCCTGAACGGGGGCCGGGGCCAAGGGCCCGAGCCGCCCGAGGCACCCTCTAAAGCGTCGTCGCATCCTTCGTCAGATCGAGCGGGATGATGTCCCCTGCGACAGGATCACGCGGTACGCTGTTGGCGTCGGCGCGAAACGCCGTGCCGAAACCCGCACCAAAGCCGTCTTCAATCGGCGCAGCGGCAACCGGGGGCGTCGGTGCGGGCACAGGCGGGGCTGTGCTATCGGTGCTGCCGCATGCCGCCAGACCGCCAGCCAGGACCGCAATGCCGGCGAATTTCCAGATCAATCGGTTCATCGTCTTGTCCCTTCAATGCGTGATCAGGGTGCGGTCTGCGGGCGCGGGGCACCACGCAGCGGCGGGTTGAGATAGGGAAAGACGTTCTGGATATTGGCGGCATTGCTTGGGGCGCCATCGGTGAAGGCGACCATTCCAGTCGGGGCATCGGCCGGCTTGCACAGTCCGAGATCGGTCTGCACCCCGCCAACCGGGATCGGATGGCACAGGCGCCCCATCGCCACGCGCAGCACGATATCGACGACATCATCGCCCGGGCGGCGGCCGTTGGGGAAACCGGCCAGATCGTCGGCCACCACGCCGAGCGCCTTCTGGCTTGCCTGCGGCGTCACCGGCAGCGCGGTGTTGAGCCGCAGCATTTCGGACGGCGTCACCGTCTTCAACTGGTTGACGCCCGGAAAGCCGGTCAGGAACGCCGCGACAAGATCGGTTCGCGGCAGGTTGGTCGGCGCCAGGTTGGTGAAGGTCGTTCCCAGCGTGGCGTTGACGGGGGCGAGGAACAGCGCATCGAGAATCGCCGGGAAGGTCGGATTGGTGACATAATCGGCCAGCGCTGCATCGGCGGTCGGCTTGACGGCGTTGAACAGATCCTTCTGTGGCAGGCCGATGACGACTTCGTTGACCAGCGGCATGCCGAGGCGCGAAACCTGGACATAGGCGCCGCCCTGCAGCGCCGGCTGGCTATAGGTCGGCCCGGTGCGCAGCAGACGCGCCTGGGGCAGGCTCGCCGTGCTCCACACGCCGATGACGCCGTTGCCGTTGGCGCCGCCGGTCAGGCAGGCGGTCGGAATCTCGATCGAGATCGACGTGACGTTCTTCTTGCCGATCAGCTCCTGATTGTCCTGGCTCTGGGTAATGCCGCCGGGGAAGGGCGCGCCGCTGCCGTACACCGCATCCGGGGCGCCCTGGACCGGAACGAAATTGACCAGATCGAAGATCGGCCCGAGGTTGACGGCAAAATATTCGGCCCGCTGGCCGACAAAGACCCGGCCCGCAGTGCTGCACCCGGGGATGTTCACGTCATAGAGGAACTTGCGGGCATAGGTCTCATAGCCGCCGGGAATGGTCTTGTTGCCGGCATTGTCGAGCGGCTTGAGGAAGGTGGTGGCGCCCCCCGCCGCATTGGCAACCGGGGCGCGGGTGCCGGTGCGACGGTCCCCGGTAATCTGCGTCAGGGTGTAATTCTCGTCTTCGCCAAGGTTGGCATCGCCCGGGGCCGACACCGGACCGATGGAGCGCAGTGCGATCGGCAAATCCTTGCCGCCAACGTTGATCGTCTTGCCGCGGTCACCCTTCAGGACATTGCTGAACTTGAACTGGTAGGTCAGGTCCTCGACCGCGTCGCCGCTGTTGTCGATATGGATTTCGTACAGCGCATCGGGGTCCATGGTGAAATAATTGGGCCCGCCGCCGGGATCCTGGAGCGGCTGGAAATTGGCAATGATCGTCGTGAAGGCTTCGCGGCCGGGTTCATAGCTGCGAAAGGCATAGACATCGGTATTGTCGACCTTGGGCATCTTGGCAACCTGGGGCGCTTCGCGGTGGCTCGAAGCACCGACTGGCGCACCAAGTAACAGAGCCGAAGCGCAAATTGCCGTTGAACCGAGAATTATTTGGCGACGTGACATGCCCGTGTCTCCCTTTACTTGTGCCGGCTGATCAGGAACGAAGTTCATCTGCGGTTTATGTTGGTCTGATCGAGATACGAAGCGTGCGCCCGATAGTTGCATGCCACGCCCGCACGCCCTGGATTTCGCCGAAATTGCTCATAAAAGCGTGTCCCAGCGCCATTGGCCGGACCCGAAGGCAAGGACCACCGGCACCGCTCCACCGCCGACGATGATCAGCCGCGGCCCTGTCACCGCCGCCTGCCGGCACGCTTCGGGCGCGGCCCGCACCTCGGCTTCGACCGTCGCGCGAATGGGGCCCAGTGTTGCGGCGCCGCCGACGCTCGCCGGCGCCGCCCAGGCGCCGTCCCACAACAACAGGGCGTTCGACACCGATCGCGCTTCGCGCGGAATTCGCGCCACTGCGGCCTGGGCCCGCGCATCGCGTTGCAAAGCCGCCTGCACATTTGCCGCCAGGGCGCAGGATCCCGGCGCCGTCGCTTCTGCCTCCGAGGCAATCTCGTACTCAGGCGCGGCAATGATTGCGGCAATGTCGCGCACCACCGGCGCCGGTGCGATTTCGGGGCTGACGACCGGCGCCGGAATTGCCGAAACTTCGATTGCGGCCGGCACTGGCGTCGCTGCCCGCGCGACAGGCTGGATCAGCGCAACGATTCCGGCGGCATGGGCCAGCCCGATCAGTGGCAGCAGCAGCGCCCGGCGCAGTGCTGGTACCCCGCTCGCCATCGTCAGAACGCCAGCCGCAGCCCGCCGGTGATGCCATGGATCGACCTGTCGCGCCCGAATTCGCCGATGTAATCGACGACCATCGACACGGGTGTGCGGTCCCCGCTGACCGTGAAGCCGGCACCGGCAGTATAGTAGCTCCGACCCAGCGCTGTCGGTGTGAAGGGCAGGGCCGTCGTGCCGCCGGTGCCGGCAAAACCGAAGCCGAAGCCATTGCTGCCGTCCTTGCTGAATTCACGGCGCCAGGCGCCGCGAACCTCCGGGCGGAACCGGGCGCTGCCGATCATGTACTCGCCGCCGAGCTTTGCGCCGAAATTGCCGAGGATCGATTCGAATTCGGTGTCGCTCAGCGACAGGGCAGCGATGCCGGTGCCCTCACTGAAGCCGTCGATCTTGACCCGGGCATAGCGTGCGCCGGCAAAGGGTTCGAGGACGACGGCGCCGAGCTTCAGCTGGATCCCGAGGGTGCCGCCGCCGAGATAGACGCGGCTGCGCGTTGTCGCGGTGAAATCCAGGCTTGTCGTCGGGTCGCCGGCAGCGTTCGAACCGAAGCGCACGGCACGGCGAAGGTCGTAATCGGCCTCGCCATAGGTGCCGAAGACATCGACATAGGCTGGCCCGAGCCCGAGCGTGCCATAGCCGCCGGCAAACCAGTTCTTGATCCGGCTGTTGGAAACCGCGCTGCCAAGCCGGACGCGAGCCTCGTCATAGCCGCCGGTGATGCCGACCAGCGATCGCGACCCGAAGCGATAATCGATTCCGGCCATCACCCCGTTGTTGCCATAATCGACCTGCGGGCGGTCTGCGGCCGCGTCGAAACGGCCCGACCGGCTTGTCGCGATGATGAAGCTGCCGACGTTGCCATTGCCGGTGGCGTTGCCGCCAACCCCGCCGTCCCGGAAATCGCGCAGGTAGCGCTGCAGGGTCACCTCCTCCATGGCAGCAGTCTGCAGCGTCAGCGTCGGCAACAGCGCATAGGCTCCCGGGGTAAGCTGGTTCAGCGCGGCGCCGCGGGCGGCAGGCGCCAGGCCATCGAGCGAAACGAACAGGCTGTTCAGCCCCGCCGACGGCACCCCGACGAAATTGTCGAGCGCGATGCCTATGGCCTGCTGGTTGGCTGTCGCCGCATAGGAAGCGATGGTCGGCGCGGCGATGGCAAGGCCGAGATAGGTGCTGCCAGCAGCGCCGACGCCGCCGATCAGGGTGGCGGCGCCGGTGGAAAGGTTGATGCTGTACAGCTGCGTTGTCGATGATCCCGGCGCCACCAGCGTTGCCAGCACCGTGCCGTCGCGGGCGATGTCGAAGCCGACCGTGTCGTTGGTGGCAACGCCGAGCGCGCCGACAGTGAACAACTGGCCGCCGTTGGGCGAAATCACGCTGTCGACGCTGCCTTGCGTCGCCAGTACCCCGCGGTTGGTGTCGATGACATAAAGGGTCGTCGGCGTCGCGCCCGGGCTGTTGTTGGTATAGGCCGCGCCGGCAATCCGCGGGGCAAAGCCGGCATTGGCATCGCCGGGCGCATAGGCGAGCGACGCATCGGTCGCCGCGAGCGCACCGGTATCGGGGTTGAGCCGCAAATTCTGGTTGGTGTTGCTGACGACACGCAGACGATCGACCGACGGGTTGAAATCGACGCCGGCAGCGACCCCGGTGAATGTCACCGGCGCCCCCACCGCAACGGCACCACCGGTCAGCGGGTTGATGGCATAGAGCCGGCCGGCCGTGGACAGGCCATAGAGCACCCGCGGCGAGGCGGGGCGGTAATCGATCCCGAGCAATTGTTCGTTGCCCTCGATACCATTGAGCGCAACGGTGCTGGTGATCGTGCCGGGCGCAGCACTGTCGACGCTGACCAGCCGGTTGCCGGTGCCAAGCAGATTGAGCGTCGCTGCCTGGGCGCTGCCGGCGGCCGTCAGCGCCAGTGCAATTGCCAGTGTCCGGCAGCTCGAGTTCGGCACCATGTCATCGTCCCGCTGTTGCGAGCAGCGGCGGCACCTGCGTGGCGCGTCGCTTACCCCGTTGAATGCGCTTACGAACGGTTTCCGCCTCCGGATGCACGACGACGCCATTTTTTTCACGCGGCTGGTGCTGCTCTGCAACAGGCAGCGATGCTATGCGCTGCACATGGCGCCGCCCCCACTTTATGAAATCCTGAAATTTCTCCACATCACCGGGGTGGTGATGCTGATGGGCAACATCACCGTGACGGCAATCTGGAAGTTCTTCGCCGATCGCGATGGCCGCCCCCAGGTTCTGGCCTTTGCCCAGAAACTCGTCACCTATACCGACTGGTCGATGACGGTCTGGGGCGCCGCGCTGACAATGATCGGCGGCTATGGCATGGCCATATCGGGGGGCTGGGATCTGTTCGGCACGCCATGGCTCTTGTGGAGCCAGATCCTGTTCGTCGCCGCCGGGCTGATCTGGCTCGGCATCATTGTCCCCATCCAGCGGCGACAGGCCGGAATGGCACGCCAGTTCGCCAGCGGCGGCGCTGTCCCCGAAGCCTATCGTGCCCAGTCGCGCCGCTGGCTGGCCTGGGGGCTGGTCTCCACCGTGCCGATGCTGGCCGCCACCTGGCTGATGGTTGCCCAACCAGCCTGACCAAGGAAATCCCATGCAGATCCGCCCCGCCACGCCGGCCGATGTCGCGACGCTTCGCGCCCTCATTGTCGAACTCGCCGTCTATGAACGCGAACCCGACGCCGTGAAGGCCAGCGAGGCCGATTTTCACGCAGCGCTGTTCGGCGACAAGCCGCTCGCCGAGGCGGTGCTTGCCGAAATCGACGGTACCGCGGTCGGCATGGCGGTCTTTTTCACCAGCTTTTCAACCTGGACGGGGAAGGGCGGCCTGTACCTCGAAGACCTGTTCGTCCGCCCGGAAGCCCGCGGCCAGGGTGTGGGCAAGGCGCTTCTCGTTCACCTCGCCGGGCTCGCGGTGACGCGCGGGCTGGCACGTTTCGAATGGTCGGTGCTCGATTGGAACACCCCGGCGATCGGCTTCTACACCGCGCTGGGGGCACGGCCGCAGGACGAATGGACGGTCATGCGGGTCACGGGCGACGCCTTGACCCGACTTGCGGCGGCAGCGCGATAGAGCCTCCGGCGGTTGGGGCCAGCGGCCCCAAACCCCAGTCGGGGTCAGGGGCCGCCGGAGGCTGTTTCCCTGTATCCGTCGGCGAACTAGGCCCGCGGCGCGCCCGGGTGCTCGCGAAGCGCCGGCACATCGACACCCTTGGCTGCCGATTCGTAGCGCTCGATCGATTCAATGATCAGGCGCTCGGCGACTTCCCGGCCTTCCCAGCCCTGGAACTTGACCCATTTGCCTGGCTCGAGATCCTTGTAGTGCGAAAAGAAATGCTCGATCTGGTTGAGCAGGATGTCGGGCAAGTCCGTGTGTTCATGGACATTGTCGTAATAGGGGTGGACCTTGTTGACGCTGACGCACAGCAGCTTGGCATCGCCGCCGGCATCATCCTCCATCATCATCACGCCAACGGGCCGGACGCGGCTGATGCAGCCGGGAACGAAAGGCGTGCGCGCCACGACCAGCGCGTCGATAGGGTCGCCATCATCGGCCAGCGTGTGTGGAATGAAGCCGTAATTCGTCGGATAGCGCATGGCGGTGTGAAGGATGCGATCGACGAAAAGCGCGCCTGACGCCTTGTCGAGTTCATACTTTACCGGCTCGCCGCCGAGCGGGCATTCGATGACGACATTGACATCATGGGGCGGGTTCACGCCGATCGGGATCTGGTCAATGCGCATCTATCTCTCCTGTTGCGCGTTGCGGCGTAACGGTCACCGCACGATTCGTCTATGACAAGGATAGCTTATGGCCTGGCTGGCGCTCGTCCTTGGCGGACTTTTCGAAGTCGGCTTCACCACGTCGCTGCGTTTTGTCGATGGTTTTCGCAACATACCATGGGTGCTGGCGTTCGTCTTTGCCGTCGCGATGAGCATGGGCCTGCTCGAATATGCCGGCCGGACCATCCCCATCGGCACCGCCTATGCCGTCTGGGCCGGGATCGGGGCGGCCGGAACCGCCCTCATCGGCATCCATGTCTTCGGTGAAAGCGCCAGCCCGGCGCGATTGCTGCTGCTCGCCGGGCTGGTCGGGTGCATTGTCGGGCTCAAGCTGCTCGACCCCTAAGCTATCAGCGCTAGGTTTTCAGGGCCGCGGGGCGAGCAGCTTGTCCATGGCGGTCTCCCCCGTCCCGGTCTTTTCGAAACGCGGGTACCGCAGACCGCCATTCCAGGCGAAATCGACGCTGCGCAGCCGGTCCGCAGTCTTCACCAGCAGGCGAATGGGGGCCTTGTTGCCCTTCGCGACGGTAATCTCGGCCCTGAAGATGTCGTCGGAATAAGGCACATCGTTGACGGCAACGAGGCTGTCACCCACCGCAAGGCCGGCGTCATAGGCGGCGCTGCCCCAGATGACCTGCTCCACGGCACCATTGGCACCGATCACCAGCCCGCCCGAATAGCTCAGATTGCTGATCTTGCCGGTCCGCATCTGGTCGGCAAAGGCCGGCGTCGGCGTGTCGGTGTAGATCAGCTTGTACCCCGAGGCGGTAAAGCCGTTCATCGGCGCGCCACTGGCCTTTTCGGTCAGCCGCTGGGTCAGCAATCCCGCCCAGTCATAAGGGGTGATGGCGTTCAGCGTCTTGACGATCTCGGCAAAATCATAGGGCACGACTCCCCAATCGCCCTCACCGGTGCCGAAAAAGGCGCGGGCAAAGGCATCCAAACCCTTGGCGCCGCGGGTTTCGCGCCGGATGATGCTGTCGACTTCCATCCAGATCATCAGGCCTTCGTTGTAATAATCCTCGCTGCGCTGCTGGCTGAGCCAGGCCTTGGGCGCGCGCGGGGAGATCACGGGGTCGTTGGTGGTGTCGTCAAGCGATCGCCATGCCCGGGCCGGGCGGTTGTCGAGGCTGGCAGCGATTGCCGCATAGCTGTCGAGCGTCTCCTGCTTGGTAAACAGCCCCGAGCGCGCGCCGAGCACATAGCCCCAGAACTGCGTCTGGCCTTCGTACACCCAGAGCATCGTGTTGCGCAGCGGGGTGGAGAAATCGGGGACAATCGAGTCTGCGCCGCGGCGATGCTTGCCATTCCAGCTATGGGTGAATTCGTGCGGCAACAGGTTGCGGCGGCCCGGGCCCTTGTCCCATTCGGTGAAATAGCCGGGGTTCACCCCGTTTTCGCTGCTGCGATGGTGCTCGAGTCCGATGCCCCCCAGCCGGTCGCTCAACGACAGCAGCAGGTCATAATGGTCGAACTGGCGGGTGCCGAACAGCTTGATCGCCTGATCGACAAGCTTCTTGTGGGCATCGATCTGGGCCGGTGTGGCAGCGAGATAGCGTTCGGCATCGGCGGCGACGTCGAGAGATACGTTATGGCCGAGATCGAAGCGCTTGAAATACCGCCCGGCAAGGAACGGGCTGTCGACCAGCGTCTCGTAATCGACCGTTTCATAGGTGATCGTGTTGCCCGAAGTGCCCACCGGGCGCAGCGCACCGCCGGCCTGCCAGCCCTTGGGCCAGGTCACGGTCGTCGAAACCGGGATCTGGCGCGTGAACCAGCCCGCCGGATAAAGCGATACCTGGTTGGGCTGCAGGCTGATCAGATCGGCCGTGACCGTGGTCCGGCCCTGGTTGCCAGCGGTCGGCGTGAGGAAATCGAAGCGGACATCGAGGGTCGCGGCGCCCTCGGGGACGTCGACATGAAAGGCATAGACATCGATTAGGTCGCGTTTCCAGGTCAATTCCTTGCCATTTGCACTGATGACAAGGCCTGCAACCTTGGAAATTTCACCGCGCGGGCCATGGTTTCCGGGCAGCCATTTGGGGAAAAGCAGCGTGAACGGGCCGGATTTTGGCACTGGCACGGTCTGGGTGACGCGAAAAATGCCGCGCACCGTGTCGGTCGCATCGATTTTCAGCGTCATGACGCCCGGAAAGGGCGTGTCGATGGCTGCCGGAATCGCATCGGTGAACGGCAACGGCGTCGGTTTGGAGCGTTCGGCAGCGTATGAACCGGCCGCGATCAGGCTCGAAAGTCCAATGAGAAGCAGTGATTTGCGCATCTTTTCCCCTTTTCGGCCCTGATAGTCGCCGGGCGCCGCTGATGACAAGCGCCCCCATGTCGCCTAATCGGCGCCGATCATGAGCAAGATCCAGAAGCCACGCGGAACGCAGGACATGGTTTTCGAAGCCGCGGCGCGCTTCGACCATGTCGTCGAGACCTTCAACCGGGTCAGAAAGCTCTATGCCTTCGGCCGGGTCGAGGTGCCGGTGTTCGAATCCACTGCGGTTTTCGCGCGTTCGCTCGGCGAAACCACCGATGTCGTGTCGAAGGAAATGTACAATTTCGAGGATCGCGGCGGTGATTCGCTCACCTTGCGTCCGGAATTCACCGCCGGAATCGCCCGCGCCTACATCGAAAACGGTTGGGCTCAGCATGCGCCGTTGAAAGTGACGACCTGGGGGCCGCTGTTTCGCTACGAACGTCCGCAAAAGGGCCGCTTCCGCCAGTTCCACCAGCTCGATGCCGAGGTCATCGGGGCGGCCGAACCCGCTGCCGATGTCGAGGTGATCGCCCTGGCGCAGCAGCTTTTGGGCGAACTCGGCGTGGCCGATGACGTGGTTCTGCAGCTCAATACGCTTGGCGATGCGGCAACACGGGCGGCGTGGCGCGAGGCTCTGGTGGCGCATTTCGGCGCCCACAAGGATGTTCTCAGCCCCGAAAGTCTCGAACGGCTGACGAAAAACCCGCTGCGCATCCTCGATTCCAAGGCCGAAGCCGACCGCGTGCTGGTCGCCGATGCCCCGCGCATCGATGCCTACATGACGTCGGAGGCCGGAAACTTCTTCGAAAAGGTGCAAAAGGGCCTGCAAGCCTCGGGCGTTTCGTTCGTGCGGGCCGAAGCCCTGGTGCGCGGATTCGATTATTATCGTCACACGGCGTTCGAATTCGTCACGCAAGCGCTCGGCGCGCAGGGCACGGTGATCGGCGGCGGGCGCTATGACGGGCTGATCGGCACCATGGGCGGGCCGGAAACCCCTGCCGTGGGCTGGGCAGGCGGCATCGAGCGGCTGGCGATGTTGTGCGTGATGACCGAAAATCCCGTTCCCGCCATCGCGATTGTCGCGGATGGCGATGGTGTGATGGTCGAATGCCAGGCGCTTGCGGCCGCCATGCGCGCACAGGGGCATGAAATTTTTCTCGCCAGTGCCGAAAAACCCAAGCGTCAGCTGGAAATCGCCAGGAAATTCGGTGCGCCTGCCATCCTGTTCGTGCGCGCCGATGACGACAACCGCGGCAAGCTGGCCTTGTCGGTTCGCGAAAGCGAAGCGCCGCTTCGTGAAAAGCTCGAAAATTTGCTGGCGGCTCTGCCCGAGCGCTACCGCGAAACCAGCGGCAATCTGTTGTCATGATCATTTCCCCCGAACGCATCGCGCAGATCGAGCGCCGCCACGCCGATCTGGCGGCCCAGATGGGCAACCCGTCGCTTGCGGCCGACAAGTTCGTCCAGCTTTCCAAGGATTATGCCGAGCTTACCCCTGTCGTAGAGGCGGCCGCCCGTGTGAAAGCGCTGCGGGACGAGGCCGAAAGCCTGCGCGGCATCGCAGCTGACGACGAAATGTTCGCGATGGCGCAGGACGAACTCGGCGATATCGAGGAACAGATCCCCGCCGCCGAGCGTGCGCTGGCCTTGAAGCTGCTCCCGACCGACAAGGCCGATGCCAAGCCGGCGATGCTCGAAATCCGCGCCGGCACCGGTGGTGACGAAGCAGCGCTTTTCGCTGGCGATCTGTACCGGATGTATGAACGCTATGCCGCCACGCGCGGCTGGCGGGTCGAACTCGTATCGGCATCCCAGGGCGAAATGGGCGGCTTCAAGGAAATTATTGCCAGCGTCACCGGCGACAGCGTTTTCGCACGGCTGAAGTTCGAATCCGGCGTTCACCGCGTCCAGCGCGTTCCCGCCACCGAAACCCAGGGGCGAATCCACACCAGCGCCGCCACCGTCGCGGTACTGCCCGAAGCCGAAGAGGTCGACATCCAGATCGACGACAAGGACCTGCGCATCGATATCTTCCGTTCGTCAGGGCCGGGCGGCCAGTCGGTCAACACCACCGACAGCGCCGTGCGCATCGTCCATATCCCCACCGGATTGATGGTCCAGCAGCAGGACGAAAAATCGCAGCACAAGAATAAAGCCAAGGCCATGAAGGTGTTGCGGTCGCGGCTGTACGATCTCGAACGCTCCAAGGTCGATCAGGCGCGCTCCGCCGACCGCAAGGCAATGGTCGGTTCGGGCGACCGCTCGGAGCGTATCCGTACCTATAACTACCCGCAGGGCCGGGTCACCGATCACCGCATCAACCTGACGCTCCACCGGCTGCCGGAAATCCTCGAAGGCGCCATGGAGGAGCTGGTTTCGGCGCTCATCGCCGAGGACGAAGCGAGCCGACTGGCCGAGCTGGGTTGATGGCGCCCGAGGTCGCACGATGAACGCTGCCGCGGCGCTCCACGCCGCGACCAGGACAATCGATCGCCTCGACGCCGAACTGCTGCTGGCGCACAGCCTGGGGCTCGACCGGCTCGCAATGCTGGTCGGCCCCGATCGCGAGATTGATGCCCCGGCTTTCGAAGCGCTGGTAGCCCGCCGGGCAGCGGGTGAGCCGCTGGCCTATATCACCGGCCGGCGCGAATTCTGGTCGCTCGATCTTGCTGTCACCCCCGACGTGCTGATCCCCCGACCCGACAGCGAAACCCTTGTCGAAGCGGCGATTGCGGCGCGAAAAACGCGGCCACCGGCGACGATTCTCGATCTGGGAACAGGATCGGGGGCGTTGCTGCTGGCGGCCCTGAGCGAGTGGACACGCGCCCGCGGGCTGGGTGTGGACCAGTCGCCGGCGGCGCTGGCCGTGGCACGCGGCAATGCCGAACGGCTGGGCTTTGCCCGGCGCGCGGCCTTTCTGCAGGGCGACTGGGGGGCAGGGGTGCGCGGCCGCTTCGACGTGATTTTCTGCAACCCGCCCTATGTCGAAACCGGCGCCGAACTTGCCCCCGAGGTGCTGCGCGAGCCGGCATCGGCACTTTTTGCCGGGCCGGAAGGCCTTGATGCGTATCGCCGGATCATGCCGCAATTGCCCGCACTGTTGGCAAGGGATGGCGTCGCCGTGGTCGAGATCGGCCATAGCCAGGCCGGGGCGGTGCTGGCACTGGCGGCCGAGGCAGGGCTGTCAGGGCTGATCCGCACCGATCTGGCCGGGCGGGATCGCTGCCTTGTGCTTCGCCGGGCTTCGACAAGCGGCGGTGACACGCCTAAACTGGCCGAATTCGAGCCCCCGGGGACAGCATGACACGCAGATATTTCGGCACCGATGGCATCCGCGGGCTCACCAACAGCGCCCCGATGACGGCGACGATCGCCATGAAAGTCGGGCAGGCGGCGGGCAAGCGCTTCCTGCGCGGCTCCCACAAGCACCGCGTGGTGATCGGCAAGGATACGCGGCTTTCGGGTTACATGATGGAATCGGCGCTGACCGCCGGATTCACCTCGGTCGGCATGGATGTCATCCAGGTCGGGCCGATGCCGACGCCGGCGGTGGCGATGCTTACCCGGTCGCTGCGCGCCGATCTGGGGGTGATGATCTCGGCCAGCCACAATCCCTATCATGACAATGGCATCAAGCTGTTCGGTCCCGATGGCTACAAGCTTTCCGATGCCGATGAGGCCGAGATCGAAGCCATGATCGACGCCGAATTGACGCTCGCCGAGCCTCAAGGCATCGGCCGGGCGCGGCGCATCGACGATGCCCAGGGCCGCTATGTCCATTTTGCCAAGGCGACCTTTCCCGACCGGCTGCGCCTCGACGGCCTGAAAATCGTCCTCGATTGCGCCCATGGTGCTGCCTACAAGGTCGCGCCCGAAGCGCTTTGGGAGCTTGGCGCCGAGGTGGTGGCGATCGGTGTTTCGCCCAACGGCTTCAACATCAACGACGATATCGGTTCGACTCACCCCAGGGCGCTGCAGATGAAGGTGCTTGAAAGCGGCGCCGATATCGGCATTGCCCTTGATGGCGACGCCGATCGGCTGATCGTGGTCGACGAAAAGGGCCAGATCGTCGACGGTGACCAGATCATGGCCCTCATCACGCTACGGGCGGCCGAGGCCGGGACGCTGAAAGGCGGCGGGCTGGTCGCCACGGTGATGTCCAACCTCGGGCTCGAAAGGCTGCTCCACGCCAATGGGCTGGGCCTGCATCGCGCCGGCGTCGGTGATCGCTATGTCCTCGAAGCGATGAAAGCCGGTGGCTACAACATCGGCGGCGAGCAATCGGGGCATCTGATCCTCGCCGATCATTCGACAACGGGCGACGGCCTGGTCGCGGCCCTCCAGGTGCTTGCGGCCCTGGTCGCCACGGCCAAGCCGGCGAGCGAATTGCTGCGGCTGTTCGAGCCTGTCCCGCAGCTGTTGAAGAGCGTGCGTTTTACCGGCACGCCGCTTGAAAACGACACGGTCAAGGCGGTGATTGCCGCCAGCGAGGCGCGGCTGAACGGTACGGGCCGGCTGCTGATCCGCAAATCGGGCACCGAGCCGGTCATCCGGGTGATGGCCGAAGGCGATGACAAGAAGCTGGTGAAGGCCGTCGTCGAGGATATCTGCGCTGCCGTGGTAGCCGCGTGAACACGCACGCCCGGCCGCCCCGTATTCTCATCATTGCCGGATCGGACTGCAGCGGCGGCGCCGGCGTTCAGGCCGATATCAAGACGGTCACCTGCCTCGGCGGTTATGCGATGACAGCGGTCACTGCGGTGACGGTACAGAATACGCTTGGCGTTTCGGATATCCATGCGATCCCGGCGGGCGTGGTCGCGGCTCAGATTCGCGCCTGCATCGACGATATCGGGGTCGATGCCATCAAGATCGGCATGATCGGTGGCGCTGAAACCGTGCGCGCCGTTGCAGCCGCCCTGGCCGGCGTGGGCGTGCCGATCGTGCTCGATCCGGTGATGGTGGCCAAGGGCGGCGCCAGCCTGCTCGATGACGATGCCGCCGGGGCGCTGGTCGAGCTGCTGCTGCCGATGGCAGCGGTCGTCACGCCGAATACCCCTGAACTTGCGATGCTTGCGGGGACCGAGATCGAGGACGATGCCGATGCCCTGCTGGCGGCGCAGGAACTGCTGTTGCAGGGGCCGGCAGCCGTGCTCGCCAAAGGCGCGCATCTGCCCGGTGACAGGATCACGGACTGGCTGGTGACTCGCGGCGGCCACACTGCCTTTCAGTCCGACCGGGTGGAGACCCGCCATACCCATGGCACCGGCTGCACTTTGGCATCGGCGCTGGCGACCGGGTTGGGGGCGGGGCTGGCGCTCGACGCAGCGGTGGTGCAGGCGCGGGCCTTTGTGGCGCAAGCCATTGCGCGGGCACCCGGCTTTGGCGGCGGGCACGGGCCCCTGGGCTTCCATCCGCTGTGAAAGGCCCGTCCTTCGAACATGAGGCGCGGCTCGGCGGGCGGGTCGTCGGGGTCGACGAAGCCGGGCGCGGGCCGCTCGCAGGTCCGGTGGTGGCAGCAGCGGTATGGATCGACCGGGCACGCTGTCCGGCCGGGATCGATGACAGCAAGGCCCTGTGTGCTGCCCGGCGGACGGCGCTTCACGACGAGCTTCATGCGGTTGCCAGCATCGGCATCGGCATGGCGAGCGTCGAGGAGATCGACCAGCTTAACATTCTTTGGGCGACGATGCTGGCGATGGAGCGCGCGGTTGCGGCACTGGCGTGCGGTTTCGATCACATCCTTGTGGACGGCAATCGGCTGCCACGCTGGCAGCACCCGGCGACCGCCATCGTCGGCGGCGACGCTTTGTGCCTGTCGATCGCTGCCGCTTCGATTATCGCCAAGGTGACGCGCGACCGGCTGATGGAGCAGCTCGACGCCGAGTATCCGGGCTATGGCTGGGCCCGCAACAAGGGCTATGGCACCGCCCATCACCGGCGCGGCCTGGCTCAACTGGGTGCCAGCTGCCACCACCGGCGCAGTTTTGCGCCCGTTCGCGCACAATTGGCAGGGGTTTGAGTCTTTTCGGCAACACGCCATCGCTAGTGGGTCGGGGACCACGCGGACTCAACCCGTAGCGACCTCGAGTCATTCTCCAACGATTTGTGACAAGGTCTTGACTCGACGCGGATTCATGGTGGGATTGACGGCGATTCGGGACTGATTCATCCACAGGCGATGATCAAGACCAAATCCGCCCCCGTCCTCAAGGATCGCATCATCATGGGCGATTGCATCGCCGCGATGAACGCGCTCCCCGAAGCCTGTGCCGACCTGGTTTTCGCTGATCCGCCCTATAATCTGCAGCTCGCCCACAATCTTCATCGCCCTGAAGGCGGCAAGGTTGCGGCCGTCGACGACGAATGGGACAAGTTCAGTTCGCTGAAGACCTATGACGATTTCACCCGTGCCTGGCTGGCCGCGGCGCGGCGCATTCTGAAGCCCGATGGCGCCATCTGGACGATCGGCAGCTATCACAACATCTTCCGTGTCGGCGCCGCTCTGCAGGATGCCGGCTTCTGGATTCTCAACGATATCGTCTGGCGCAAGGCCAATCCGATGCCCAACTTCAAGGGCACGCGCTTCACCAATGCCCATGAAACTCTGATCTGGGCGGCGAAAAGCGAGACCGCCAAATACAAGTTCAATTATCACGCCATGAAGGCGATGAACGAAGAGTTGCAGATGCGGTCGGACTGGCTGATCCCGATCTGCACCGGCGGGGAGCGGCTGAAGACCGATGGGGTCAAGGCCCATCCGACGCAAAAGCCCGAAGCGCTGCTGTACCGCGTACTGCTGGCGTGCACCGAGCCCGGGGACCTGATTGTCGATCCGTTTTTCGGCACCGGCACCACCGGCGCTGTCGCCAAGCTGCTCGGGCGTCACTTCATCGGCATCGAGCGCGAGGAAAAATATGTGAAGGTTGCGGAAAGCCGGATTGCGTCGCTGCTGCCGCTTTCGGGGGGTGACATGGCGGTAACGCAGGGCAAGCGCGGCGAAACCCGCATTCCCTTCGGCTCGCTGGTCGAATCCGGGCTTGTCCGCCCCGGCACCCGACTTATCGACCCGCATCGCCGCCACCAGGCCGAAGTCCGGGCCGATGGCTCGCTCAGCATGGGCAGCAAGACCGGCTCGATCCATCAGCTCGGCGCCGCCGCACAGGGGCTTCCGAGCTGCAACGGCTGGACCTTCTGGCACATCGAGGAAGCCGGCAAGCTGGTCCCGCTCGATGCCAAGCGCGCCGTCTATCGGGCGAGTGTCGGGGCGGCCTGAGGCTCGATTTCCGGTGCCCGGGGGAGCCGGTCCCTAGTCAATCGATGTGCCGCACCCTAAATGCGCGGCATTCGAAAAGATTTCACGGGGACGAACCATGACACGATCATTCTTGCTGTGCGCATCGGCAGTGTTGGCCTTCGCTGTGGGAGGGGCGGCGCAGGCTGCCGACGGCAAGCCGGAACTGGGAACCTTTGGCTTCGACACCGCCGGCATGGACCGCAGCGTGACGCCGGGAACCGATTGGGTGCGCTTTGCCAATGGCACCTACACCGACAAGCTCGAGATTCCAGCCGATCGCACCAACTATGGCATGTTCACCAAGCTGCGTGACCTGAGCCAGGAACGCACCCGGTCGATTATCGAAGCAACGGCAAAGACCGGCGGCGTCGCCGGCAGCAATGCCCAGAAGGTCGGTGATTATTACGCCAGCTACATGGACGAGGCTGCGATCGAGGCCAAGGGTCTGGCGCCGGTCAAGCCGATGCTCGACGAAATTGCCGCCATTGCCGACCGTGCCGCGCTGTCGGCGAAAATGGGGTCACTCAGCCGTGACGGGGTCGACATGCCGATCGGCGCGTCGGTTTTCGGTGACCTGAAGAACCCCGACATCATTTCGGCCTATGTCGGCCAGGGCGGCCTCGGCATGCCCGATCGCGACTATTATCTCGACGACAAGAATGCCAAGTTCGTCGAAGCGCGCGGCAAATATGTCGAACATATCGGCAAGATGCTGGCGCTGGCCGGTTTCACCGATGCGCCGGCACGGGCCCAGGCCATCTATGACCTCGAAAAGAAGATCGCGACCGTCCACTGGACTCAGGTCGAGCAACGCCAGGTCGAAAAAATCTACAATCCCGTGGCGCGCACGGCGATCGACACCACCTACCCGGGTGTCGACTGGACCGGGCTGCTGACCGCGCAAGGCCTTGCCGGCCAGAGCGAGATCATCGTCGCGCAGCCGAGTGCGGTCAGCGGCATTGCCAAGCTGGTTGCCAGCGAGCCGATCGCGCTCTGGAAGGATTACATGGCCTTCCGCACGCTGGCCTCGGCTGCGCCCTACCTCTCGAAGGCCTTTGTCGACGAAAGTTTCGCTTTCAACGGCACCGTGCTCAATGGCCAGCCCGAAAACCAGCCGCGCTGGAAGCGGGCGACGGATTCGACGTCGACCGTGCTCGGCGAAGCTGTCGGCAGCCTTTATGTCGCCGAATATTTCCCGCCGGCGGCCAAGGCCAAGGCCGATGAGCTGGTGAAGAACATCATCCTGGCGATGGACGGCCGGTTGCAGAAGCTCGACTGGATGGACCCCAAGACGAAGGACCAGGCGCGCGAGAAGCTGGGCGCCTTCAAGGCCAAGATCGGTTACCCGGACAAGTGGCAGGACTATTCGAAGTTCGAGGTCGTTCGCGGCGATGCCTTTGGCAACATGCTGCGTGCCCGGCGCTATGAATATCAGCGCCAGCTCGACAAGATCGGCAAGCCCATCGACCGGACCGAATGGGGCATGACGCCGATGACGGTGAATGCCTATGCCAACCCGTTGTGGAACGAGATCGTGTTTCCGGCGGCGATCCTGCAGCCGCCCTTCTTCGATGCCAATGCCGATGATGCGGTGAATTATGGCGGCATCGGCATGGTGATCGGCCATGAAATCAGCCATCATTTCGACGATCAGGGCCGCAAGTTCGACAAGTTCGGCAAGCTCGCCGACTGGTGGACGCCCGAGGACGTGAAGCGGTTCACGGCGCTCACCGACAAGGTCGTCAAGCAATATGGAGCGTACGAGCCTCTGAAGGGCACCAAGGTCAACGGCGAGCTGACCCTTGGCGAGAACATGGCCGACCTTGCTGGCATCACCATCGCCTATGATGCGTGGCAGCGCTCGCTGGGCGGCAAGCCGGCACCGGTGATCGACGGCTTCACCGGGGAACAGCGGTTCTTCCTCGGGTCGACGCAGATCTGGCGGCAGAAGTATCGCGATGCCACGCTGCTGCGCCAGCTGACCACCGATCCGCACACCGCCGGGCATTTCCGCCCCTATGTCGTGCGCAATATCGACAGCTGGTACAGCGCTTTCGGCGTCAAGCCGGGTGAAGCCAATTATCTGGCACCGGCCGATCGGTTGAAGGTCTGGTAGGCACCTATTATCGGCCGCTGATCGGCGAGGGCGAGGACAGTCTTGTCCTTGCCGGCGGGCCCTTGCGCTTTGCCGCGGTGGCCGTGATCGAGCGCGGGCAGCCGCAGCATGTCGTGGCGGCGACGTCGCTGCCTGAGGCGGTGCTCGCGCCGCTGGTCGCGCCGCGCGCCGCGCTGCCCGGCTGTCCACCCGGCCGCACCGGTATCATGGGCATCCTCAACGTCACGCCCGACAGTTTTTCGGACGGTGGCCGGCACGCGGCGCCCGAACAGGCAATTGCGGCGGCGCAGGCCATGGCCAGGGCAGGGGCAAATATCGTCGATGTCGGGGCGGAATCAACGCGGCCGGGAGCGGCGCCGGTCGATCCCGAAACCGAAGCGGCGCGTCTGGCTGCCGTGCTGCCGGGCCTGGCCGGGCTTGTCTGGAGTATCGACACACGCAAGGCGGCAATCATGGGCCAGGCGCTCGATGCCGGCGCGGCGATGGTCAACGATGTGTCGGCACTGGGCCATGACTCCGCGGCGCTGGCGCTGGTGGCGGCGCGCGGCTGCCCCGTGGTGTTGATGCACGCGCAAGGGGAGCCCCAGACAATGCAGGCGGCGCCCTTTTACGAGAATGCCCTGCTCGATGTCTACGACTGGCTGGCGGCGCGGATCGCGGCCTGCGAGGCAGCCGGTATCGAACGCAGCCGGATCATCGCCGATCCCGGCATCGGTTTCGGCAAGAACCTCGAGCATAATCTGGCGCTGCTGCGCGGGCTGGCGCTTTTCCATGGGCTTGGCGTGCCCTTGCTGCTCGGTGCGAGCCGCAAGGCGCTGATCGGCCGGATGGCCGGCGAAACACGTCCCGACGCGCGGCTGCCGGGCAGCCTGGCACTGGCGCTTCATGCCGCAGCGCAAGGTGTGCAACTGGTGCGGGTGCATGATGTTGCCGAAACCGCGCAGGCATTGGCGGTGTGGCGGGGCGCCAACGGCGGTTGACTGCGCCACTGGTGCAGTTGAAGGGCGCGCCCGCTTGTGCAATGCAGCGTGACATCTTCACAGCGGTGCTGCATCTGCTATCAAGCGGCCCGCAAAGGGCGTTGACATGAAATCGACAGGCACAGGATCGACAATGGCGGACGAGGGTGAAGACGGCGGGCCGCGCGTTCCGCACCATGGCACGTACGAAAGCTTCATGAACGCGACCAAATGGGCTGTCATCCTGATTGCACTGGCGCTCATTTTGATGGCGCTTTTCCTCGTCTGATCAACGCTGCAAAAAGCGTGAAGCGTTGCCATAGCGCCAAGCTATCGCCCTAGGGGGGTTTTAGATGAAGATTGCCGTATTGCGCGAAACTGCCGATGCCGAGCCGCGCGTTGCAGCGACGCCGGAAACTGTCAAGAAGCTGATCGGGCTCGGCGCCAGCGTTGCGGTCGAGTCCGGCGCCGGCGCCCATGCCAACATCTCGGACGCTGCGTATGGCGAAGGCGGGGCAGCCGTCGCCGATCGCGCCGCCACGATCGCGGATGCCGATCTGGTGCTCGGGGTGCAGGGGCCGGTGGTTGCCGACCTGCCCGGGATCAAGTCCGGCGCGACGCTGCTCGCGATCCTGTCGCCTTTTGCCGACCGGGCGCGCATCGACGGCTATGCCCAGGCGGGGATCAATGCCTTTGCCATGGAATTCATGCCGCGCATCACCCGTGCCCAGTCGATGGACGTGCTCTCGTCGCAATCCAACCTCGCTGGCTACAAGTCGGTGATCGATGCTGCCGAAGCCTATGGCCGGGCGTTCCCGATGATGATGACCGCCGCCGGCACGATTTCGGCAGCGCGGGTGTTCGTCATGGGTGTCGGCGTTGCCGGGTTGCAGGCAATCGCCACGGCGCGCCGGCTGGGGGCGATCGTGTCCGCCACCGATGTGCGCTCGGCAACGAAGGAGCAGATTGAATCGCTGGGTGCCAAGGCGATCTTCGTCGAGAACGTCAAGGGCATCGAAGGCGAAGGCAGCGGTGGCTATGCGACCGAAATGTCCGATGAATACAAGGCGGCGCAGGCGGCGCTGGTTTCGAGCCACATCGCCAAGCAGGACATTGTCATCACCACCGCACTGATCCCCGGGCGCCCGGCGCCGCGGCTGGTCTCCGACGCCCAGCTTGCCTCTATGCGGCCGGGCTCGGTGCTGGTCGATCTCGCCGTCGAAAGCGGCGGCAATGTCGAAGGCTCGAGGCCAGGTGAAGTCGTCGAGGTTCATGGCGTCAAGATCATCGGCCACCGCAATCTGGCGGGGCGGATGGCGGCCGATGCATCGGCACTTTATTCGCGCAATCTTTTCAATCTGATCAACGCCTTCTGGGACAAGGAAGGCAAGACCGCCGCCTGGGTGGCGGACGACGAGATCGTCAAGGGCATCAAGCTGACCGAGGGCGGCGTGGTCGTCCACGAACGTCTGCAGGCATAGGGGCAAGCGCCATGGAATTCGTCTCCGAACTTTCGGTCTTCGTTCTGGCGTGCTTCGTCGGCTATTATGTCGTCTGGTCGGTGACACCGGCGCTGCACACGCCGCTGATGGCCGTTACCAATGCGATTTCGAGCGTCATCATCGTCGGGGCGCTGATCGCGTCGTCGGCGGCGGCTGGCGGGTCGGACACGTCGAAGTGGCTCGGGCTGCTTGCTGTCGTGCTCGCCAGCATCAACATCTTCGGTGGCTTTGCCGTCACCCGGCGCATGCTGGCGATGTACAAGAAAAAAGACAAAAAGCCTGCGGTGGCGAAGTAAGCAGGATCAGGGGCAAAGACCATGGAAATGATCGCTGAAACGCCCGTCTGGGCCGAACTCGCCTATCTGGTCGCCGGGGTGCTGTTCATCCTCGCCTTGCGCGGGCTGTCGTCGCCAGAATCGAGCCAGGCCGGCAACCGCTATGGCATCATCGGCATGGCGATCGCCGTGTCGACGACGCTGGTCATCCACACCGAGGGCCTGACGTTCATCATCGGTGCGATCGTCATCGGTGGCGGTATCGGCTATTACATCGCCCAGAACATCAAGATGACCGCGATGCCCGAACTGGTCGCCGGCTTCCACAGTCTCGTCGGTCTGGCTGCCGTGCTCGTCGGCGCTTCGGCGTTCCTCAACCCTTCCGCGTTCGGCATTGTCGGCGCTGATGGCCTGATCATCCCCGTCAGCCGCATCGAGCTCGGGCTCGGTGTTGCGATCGGTGCGATCACCTTTTCGGGCTCGATCATCGCTTTCCTCAAGCTGTCCGGCCGGATGAGCGGCAACCCGATCCTGCTGCCGGCGCGCCACGTCATCAATCTCGGTATCCTGGCCGGCATCCTTGGCCTGATCGCCTATTTCGTCACCGACCAGGCCGACTGGATCTTCTGGACGGTGATGGCGCTCAGCTTCGCCATCGGCTTCCTGCTGATCGTGCCGATCGGCGGCGCCGACATGCCGGTCGTCATCTCGATGCTCAACAGCTATTCGGGCTGGGCGGCCGCGGCGATGGGCTTCACGCTGCACAACAGCGCGATGATCATCACCGGTGCGCTCGTCGGCTCGTCGGGGGCGATCCTTTCGTACATCATGTGCAAGGCGATGAATCGCAGCTTCATCAGCGTCATCGCCGGCGGCTTCGGCGATGCCGGCGGCGCGACCGCAGCAGCAGGTGGCGGCCCGGCCAAAGCCTACAAAGCCGGATCGGCCGAAGACGCCGCCTTCATCATGCAGAATGCCGAAAGCGTCATCATCGTGCCGGGTTACGGCATGGCGGTCAGCCAGGCACAGCATGCGCTGCGCGAAATGGGCGACCTTCTGAAGAAGGAAGGCGTGTCGGTGAAATACGCCATCCACCCCGTCGCCGGCCGCATGCCCGGCCACATGAACGTGCTGCTCGCCGAAGCCAATGTGCCCTATGACGAAGTCTTCGAGCTCGAGGACATTAACAACGACTTCTCGCAGTGTGATGTCGCTTTCGTCATCGGCGCCAATGACGTGACCAATCCGCTCGCCAAAACCGACAAGACCAGCCCCATCTACGGGATGCCGGTGCTCGATGTCGAAAAGGCCAAGACGGTGCTGTTCGTCAAGCGCTCGATGGGCGGTGTCGGCTATGCCGGGGTCGACAACCCGGTGTTCTACATGGACAATACCATGATGCTGCTCGCCGACGCCAAGAAGATGGTCGAAACGGTCGTCAAGAATCTGGGGCACTAGGCTCGATTGCGTCCTGGTTGAAACAGACGGGCCTCCGGCGGCCGGGGCCGACGGCCCCGGACCCCATTCGATCCCGGGTGCATTCGCAAAAGCCAACGAAAGGGGTTTGGGGCCGTCGGCCCCAACCGCCGGAGGCCCTTTTCTAAACGAACCCAAGCGGCTACAGCACCCGACCCGCACCAATGTCGCGGTCTAGACCGCCGGCTTGTCGCTCCACAGTTGCGGAAAGCGCGCCTTCAAGCCTTCGACCTTCGGAATATCGTTGTAGGCGATGTAAGGTTGGGTCGGGTTCGCCCGCAGGTAATTCTGGTGATAGCCTTCGGCCAGATAAAAGGGCTTGCCCGTCTCCAGCGTCGTGACGATCTTTCCCGGCCAGGTCTTTGCCGCGCTCAGTTGCGCGACATAAGCCTTGGCAAGTTGCGCCTGTTCCTGTGTCTGCGGAAAGATCGCGCTGCGATACTGGCTGCCGGTGTCGGGCCCCTGGCGATTCAGCTGGGTAGGATCGTGCGCCACCGAGAACAGCACGCGGAGCAGCGTGCCATAGCTCACCTTCGCCGGATCATATTTGATCTCGACCGCCTCGGCATGGCCGGTCAGCCCGCTGCCGACTACCTCGTACACGGCTGTCGCCCGGGCACCGCCGGCATAGCCCGAGCGAACCGATTGCACGCCCTTGATTCGTTCGAAGACACCTTCGACGCCCCAGAAACAGCCGGCTGCGAATACCGCGGTCTGCAACGGGCCGGCCTGCAATGGCGTATCGGCCGTCGGCTGTGGCGCGGTGACCATGCGCTCGGCGGCAATGGCTCCGGAGCAGGCGGCGGTGCCGAGCAGCAGGGCAACGGCAAGACTGCGCAACATCGGATCAGGCTTTCGTGGGGGTGAAGGTCATCGCGGCGCCATTCATGCAATAGCGCAGGCCGGTCGGCTTGGGGCCATCGTCGAAGACATGGCCAAGGTGCCCGCCGCAGCGCCGGCAATGGACTTCGGTTCGCTCCATCATCAACGTCCGGTCGGTCGTGGTGCCCACAGCGCCCCTCAGCGGCGCGTAGAAGCTCGGCCAGCCGGTGCCGCTGTCGAACTTGGTCGTTGAACTGAACAATGGCAGCGCGCAGCCTTTGCACACAAAGGTGCCGCGGCGATGTTCGTCGTTTAGCGGCGACGAATAGGGCCTCTCGGTCGCTTCGTGGCGCAGCACATCATAGGCAAGGCCGGACAGCTTGGCCCGCCACTGCGCGTCGGTAAGCGTGTATTCGAACCTGGTGGCGCCGGCGGCGAGCGCTGGCGTCGCAGAGAAACGGTGTGCGAAGGGCAGGACGGTCAGCGCCCCCAGCCCGGCGAAGATCAATGTGCGGCGTTCGGTCATACCCCTATATACGCAGCCGGGGCAGGAAGCGTTACACCCTGCGACATCGGTACCGGCCTAGCGCTGCGCTACCCAGGCCTTGCCCTGCACCTGTGCCAGCGCCACGAAATTGCCCAGGGCGACATTGACATCGATCAGGTGCAAACCCCAGTCCTGCAGCACTTCGCCGCCGACAATGACGTCGCCGGTGATCGCATCGGTCCGCGGGTCTTCGCGATTGGCCTGCAGCGAAATCCCGAGCGAGCTGGCACCATCGACACTGTTGCACTTGCCGTAGACCAGTCCCGGCAGGGTGACGAAAGGCGTCGTCACCGTCACGCCCTTGGCCCAGAACGGCTGGGACGTCGCATTGTCGACGATCGCCGGGCCATTGTAGAGCCGGGTCGCCATCGCGTGGCGCTCGGCCGAGCCGGGGGCGGCTGGATTGACGCACGCAACTGCCATGCCCGGCACCGTCGTGCGGCCGAAGCGCGAGTTGGCCGGCGGCGTCTTGCCGTCACGAAAGGAGACATAGCTGACGACGCAACCGGTTTGCCGGGGCCCGGTGCACAATGGCGTCGATTTGAAATCGCCGCCGACGGCCTTGCCCTTCGGCACCAGTACATTGGTACCGGGGATATAAGCAGCGATCATCTGGCGGGCGACAGGCTTGCCTTCGATCTCGTTCTGGATAAGCGCCTTGATGACTCCGCTGCCCTGGCTGTGGCCGATCAGGATCACGCCCCGCCCGTCATTGTCGCGGGCAAGATAATCCTTCCAGGCCGCGACGACATCGGAATAGGCCATCGCCCGGTCGGCGGTGCCGGTCTTGCCGGTCATGGCCTCGCGCAGGGCTTTCAACGTCACCTGGCGATACATGGGCGCAAACGGCCGGCAGACGCTGCGGAAAGGCGCGAACTGGATCCGCGCCACATTGGTCTCGGCAGGGTCGATCGTCATATCGCTGTTGCCGGTCTGGTCGGTCGATACCGTCGGATAGACATAGAAACAGTCGATCGGCGGCGTTGTGGTTGGCGCCTTGATGACCGTGGTCTTGCCATCCGCCGCGACACTGGTGACGCTGATGTCGCCGCCGCACGCGTCGGCACGGCCGGGCCGGCAGAGCCAATTTGCCTCATCGGCATAGTCAGGCGCTGCAGAAGCGCCCGGCGCCGCCGGCGCTGTCGACGCTGCCGGCATGGGGCTTTGTGCTGCGGCTGGAGCCGCGAGCAGGCCGGCAATCAGCAATCCGCGCATCTTACCAGCCGGCCTTCAGCTTCGGCGACACGTCCATTCCCATGCGCTCGAGCGCTGCGGCGATCGTCTCGCGGCCGGCGTCATGCTGTGCCCAGAACATCGGGCCACCACGATAGACCGGCCAGCCATAGCCGTTGATCCAGACGATATCGATGTCGCTGGCCCGTTGTGCCATGCCTTCCTCGAGGATCTTGGCGCCCTCGTTGACCATCGGATAAAGGCAACGCTCGAGGATTTCCTCGTCACCGATCTCACGGCGGTTGATGCCCTTTTCGGCGGCGTAATCGAGGATGATCTGTTCAGCGATTGGCGAAGGCGTGCGGTTGCGCGCCTCGTCATAATCGTAAAAGCCCTTGCCATTCTTCTGGCCACGCAGCCCGGCTTCGCACAGGCGATCGCGGATGGTCTCGCCTTTCGATGTTTCGGCCGACCAGCCGATATCGAGGCCGGCAAGGTCGCTCATCTGAAACGGGCCCATCGGGAAGCCGAAATCGGTGAGGACCCGATCGACATCCGCCGGACGCGCGCCTTCGAGGATCAGCTTGTTGGCCTGTTCCTGGCGCTTGCCCAGCATGCGGTTGCCGATGAAGCCATGGCAGACGCCCGAGACAACGCCGATCTTGCCGATCGCCTTGCCGACCGCCATCGCGGTGGCAAGAACCTGCTTGTCGGTCCTGGCGCCGTTGACGACCTCGAGCAATCGCATGACATTGGCTGGCGAGAAGAAGTGCATGCCAAGAACGCTCTCGGGGCGGCTGGTCGCCGAAGCGATCTCGTCGACATTGAGATAGCTGGTGTTCGAAGCGAGGATCGCGCCGGGCTTGGCGATGGTGTCGAGCTTTCCGAAGATTTCCTTCTTGATGCCCATGTTCTCGAACACGGCTTCGATGATCAGATCGGCGTCCTTCAGGTCTTCGAGCGCCAGCGTCGGAGTCAGGCGGCCCATACGGGCTTCGACCTCTTCCATGCTGAAGCGGCCCTTCTTGGCGCTGTTCTCGTAATTGCGGCGGATGACCGCGACGCCGCGATCGAGCGCTTCCTGCCTGGTTTCGACGATGGTGACCGGGATTCCGACGCTGAGGAAGTTCATCGCGATGCCGCCGCCCATCGTGCCGGCACCGATGATACCGACCGATTTGACCGGCAATGGCTGAACGTCGGCGGGCAGCCCGTCGATCTTGGCGGCCTGGCGCTCGGCGAAGAAGACATGGCGCTGGGCGGTGGCCTGCAGGCCGCTCATCAGCTTCATGAACTCGCTGCGTTCGACGCGCATGCCTTCCTCGAAGGGCAGGGCAACGGCAGCCTCGATGCATTTGATATTGGCTTCGGGCGCTTCGAAGCCTTTGAAGGCGCGGGCGTTGCGGTCACGGAACTCGGCGAACATGGCGCCGAGCGACTCGGCATCGCCGCCGAGCTTGGAGGTGTCGTCGCGAACCTTTTTGAGCGGCCGGCCTTCGGCAACGACCTGGCGCGCAAAGGCGACAGCGCCGGCAGACAGATCGCCTTCGACGATGCTGTCGACCAATCCGGCGGCAAGGGCTTCCTTTGCCCCCATCTGGGCGCCGCTGGTCACCATTTCGAGCGCCTTTTTCGCGCCGACGACGCGGGGCAGGCGCTGGGTGCCGCCCGCGCCCGGGAGCAACCCGAGCTTGACTTCGGGCAGGCCGAACTTCGCCTTGGCATCACTGACGCGGTAATGAGCGCACAGCGCGACTTCGAGCCCGCCGCCAAGCGCCGTACCGTGGATTGCGGCAATGACCGGCACAGCGGCACCTTCCATTGCGTCCTGGACGGCATGCAGCGAAGCCCCGCGCGGCGGCTTGCCAAATTCGGAAATATCGGCGCCGGCAATGAAGGTGCGGCCGGCGCAAACCAGCACGGCTGCCTTCAGGTCGGCGTTGGCGGCGATTGCCTTGAAAGCACCATCGAGCCCGTCGCGGACATCGGCGCTGAGCGCATTGACCGGTGGCGAATTGACGGTGACGATCGCGACATCGCCATTGGTATCGAGATCGACGACGCTATTGATGGCGGCCATGGCTGTTCTCCCCGGGTTCTTGCGTTTTGCCTGTCATAGCAGCGCCAGCGGCGACGTCGAGAGTGGCAAATGAAAGGCTTGCCGCCGATTCGCTGGACAGCTACGAATCAGCGATGGAAATTCGCAGCGACCTTTGGGGTTACCTGCGCCGCGCGGCGCTGCCGGCGGTCTGTATCCTGCTGATCGGCTATTTCGTCAGCCACGCCATCTCGGGGCCGACGGGTGCGCTGGCCTGGCGTGACTATCGCGATCAGCGGCGCATTCTGGAGGCCCGGGCCGAAGCGATTGCCGAACAGAAATCGGCAATCGCACGCCAGATCAAGCTTCTCGATCCCAAGGGCGTCGATCCCGATCTTGCCGACGAACTGGTTCGCCAGAACCTCAATGTCGTCAAGCCAGACGAGGTCATTGTCACCCTCGACGCCAATTGAACCGGCGCGAGCGGTTGACGCTGACGTAAGCTTGTCGCTTCCCGCCACCGGCGCTACCGAGAAGGCGTCTGTAACCGGAAGGCGTTCTCCCTTGGCCCGTTCTCCCAAGCCCGAAACTGTCGCGCCGCCCGTTCTGGCAGGCAATTGGCCACGCCCTAACGAACCTGTCAGGCACGTCCCGAACAAGGACGAGATGCTCGGCTTCTACCGCGAAATGTTGCTGATCCGCCGCTTCGAGGAGCGCGCCGGGCAACTTTACGGCATGGGAATGATCGGCGGTTTCTGCCATTTGTACATCGGCCAGGAAGCTGTTGTCGTCGGCATCCAGGCAGCCTTGCAGAAAACCGATTCGGTTATCACCGGCTATCGTGACCATGGCCATATGCTCGCCGCCGGGATTCCAGCCAATGCGGTTATGGCGGAGCTGACCGGGCGCGCCGCCGGCATCTCCAAGGGCAAGGGCGGATCGATGCACATGTTCAGCGTCGAGCATGGCTTTTACGGCGGCCATGGCATTGTGGCGGCGCAGGTGCCGCTCGGCACCGGCCTTGCCTTTGCCCATAAATATCGCGGCGATGGCGGGCTGGCGGTCACCTATTTCGGCGATGGCGCGTCGAACCAGGGCCAGGTCTATGAGAGCTTCAACATGGCCGAATTGTGGAAGTTGCCGGTGATCTTCGTCATCGAGAACAACCAATATGCCATGGGCACCAGCGTCAACCGGGCGTCGTCGGAAGACCTGCTCTACAAGCGCGGCGAAAGCTTTCGGGTGCCGGGGCTCCAGGTCGATGGCATGGACGTTCTGGCGGTGCGCGGTGCGGCCCAGACGGCCACCGAGTGGGTGCGCAGTGGCAAGGGCCCGATCCTCCTCGAATTGAAGACCTATCGCTATCGCGGCCATTCGATGTCCGATCCGGCGAAATATCGCAGCCGCGAGGAAGTCCAGGCGATGCGCGAGAAGTCCGATCCGATTGAAGGCGCCAAGCGCGAGATTCTGGAACTGGGCTTTGCCGATGAAGCCGCGCTGAAGGCGATCGACAAGGACGTCCGCGACATCGTCACGGCGGCGGCGGATTTTGCCGAAACCACCCCCGAACCGGCGCCTGCCGAACTCCATACCGATGTGCTGGTGGGAACCTACTGATGCCTGCAATCAAGCTTCCCGCCATGTCGCCGACGATGGAGGAAGGCACGCTGGCCAGATGGCTCGTCAAGGTCGGCGACACGGTCAAGCCCGGCGATGTCCTTGCCGAAATCGAAACCGACAAGGCGACGATGGAACTGGAAGCCGATGACGGCGGGGTCGTCGAAAGCCTCGATGTCGCGGCCGGCAGCGAAGGTGTGCCGGTGGGGACGGTGATCGCGGTGATCCGGGGCGAGGATGAAGCCGAAGCGGCACCGCCCGCTGCCGCCAATCCGCAGCAGGCGCAGGTGACGACGGCGGCCGCACCGCCAGCGGCCGAACCCGAAACGCCGCCCAAGGCGAACCCGATGGTGCCTTCCGAAGGCGCCCCCAAGGTCGTTGTCGATGGTCCGACGAAGCGGCAGACGGTGCGCGAGGCGCTTCGCGACGCCATGGCGGAGGAAATGCGCTCCACCCCGGAAGTCTTTGTCATGGGTGAGGAAGTCGCCGAATATCAGGGTGCCTACAAGGTCACGCAGGGCCTGCTGGAGGAGTTCGGCGGCCAGCGCGTCGTCGATACGCCGATCACCGAATATGGCTTTGCCGGGCTCGGCGCCGGCGCGGCGATGGGCGGGCTGCGGCCGATCGTCGAGTTCATGACCTTCAACTTCGCCTTGCAGGCAATCGACCACATCATCAATTCGGCAGCCAAGACGAATTACATGAGCGGCGGCCAGATGCGCTGCCCGATCGTCTTTCGTGGGCCGAATGGCGCTGCGTCGCGGGTTGCGGCCCAGCACAGCCAGAATTTCGGTCCCTGGTATGCCAGCGTGCCGGGGCTGATCGTCATTGCTCCCTACAGCGCGGCCGATGCCAAGGGCCTGCTCAAGGCCGCCATCCGCTGCCCAGATCCGGTGGTGTTCCTCGAAAACGAGCTGCTCTACGGCCAGAGCTTCGACGTGCCCGAAGGCGAGACGCTAGTGCCGATCGGCAAGGCGAGCGTGGTGCGGCCGGGCAAGCATGTGACGCTGGTCAGCTATTCGATCGGGGTCGGCGTGGCACTGGCCGCGGCCGAGACTTTGGCGGGGGAGGGCATCGAGGCCGAAGTCATCGACCTGCGAACGCTGCGGCCGCTGGATACTGCAACGGTGCTGGCGTCGCTGAAGAAAACCAACCGCATGGTGGTGGTCGAGGAAGGCTGGCCGGTCTGCTCGATTTCGAGCGAAATCATCGCCGTGGCGATGATCGAGGGTTTCGATGACCTGGATGCGCCGGTGTTGCGGGTGACCAATGTCGATGTGCCGCTGCCCTATGCGGCGAACCTGGAGAAGCTGGCGCTGCTCAAGCCCGAGGATGTGGTGACCGCGGCGAAGAAGGTCTGCTACCGATGATCGACATCACCATGCCCGCGCTGTCGCCGACGATGGAGACGGGGACCCTGTCGAAATGGCTGGTCGGCGTGGGCGACAGCGTCAAATCGGGCGATCTGCTCGCTGAAATCGAGACCGACAAGGCGACGATGGAAGTCGAAAGCATCGACGAGGGGATCGTTGCCGAGCTGGTGGTGGCGGCCGGGACCGAAGGCGTGCCGGTCGGTGATGTGATCCTGCGGTTGCGCGGGGAAGGGGAGGCGGCATCGTCTCCACACCCCCCGGAGCAGGAGTCGGCGCAGAGAACGCCGGCGCCACAAGTGCCGCCGGTCGATAACCAAACATCAAAAGCGGCGCCTGTTGTCGCAGAGAACCCACCCCCGACCCCACCCCAGCGGGGAGGGGAGACGGAAGCCAGGGTCAAGGCATCGCCCCTGGCGCGGCGGATTGCCGAAGCAAAAGGCATTGATCTGGCCGATGTCGCCGGTTCGGGGCCGAATGGACGCATCGTGCGGGCCGATGTCGATGCGGCGGCGGGCAAGCCCGCAGCTGCGCCGGCGCCCGCATCGGCTGTCGAGCGCAGGGCCCCGCCCGCAGCCGTTTCCGATGCTGAAAAGGTCGCACCAACATCGGACATTCCGCACGAGGTCGAAAAGCTCGGCAATGTCCGCAAGGTCATCGCCAGGCGCCTGACCGAGGCCAAGGCGACGATCCCGCACATCTACCTCAGTGTGGATGTCCGGCTCGATGCATTGCTCAAGCTGCGCGGCGAACTCAATGCGGCGCTGGCATCGCGCAAGATCAAGCTGTCGGTCAACGACATGGTCATCAAGGCGCTGGCGCTGGCGCTGCGCGAAGTGCCGAACTGCAACGTGTCTTTCGCCGGCGACACCCTTATCCGCTACACCCGCGCCGATATTTCGGTGGCGGTGGCGGCGCCTTCCGGCCTGATCACGCCGATCATCGTCGGCGCGGACGCGAAGCCGCTATCGGGAATCGCTACCGAAATGGTGGCGCTGGCGGAAAAGGCCCGCGCCGGCAAACTCCAGCCGCATGAATACCAGGGCGGCACGGCGTCGGTGAGCAATCTCGGCATGTTCGGCATCCGCAATTTCGACGCGGTGATCAACCCGCCCCAGGCGATGATCCTCGCCGTCGGCGCCGGCGAAAAGCGTGCCGTGGTGGACGGTGACGCGGTCGCGATCGCGACGGTGATGACGGTGACGGGCAGCTTTGACCATCGCGCCATCGACGGCGCCGATGGGGCGCAACTGCTGACCGCCTTCAGGAACCTGATCGAGAACCCGCTGGGCCTGGTGGCGTGAGCGAGGCTTTCGATCTCGTCATCCTCGGCTCCGGCCCCGGGGGCTATGTTGCCGCCATTCGCGCCAGCCAGCTGGGCCTGAAGGTCGCCGTTGTCGAGCGTGAGCGGCTTGGCGGCATCTGCCTTAACTGGGGGTGCATCCCGACCAAGGCCCTGCTGCGGACCAGCGAAATCTACCATTACATGCAGCACGCCGATGCCTATGGCCTGTCGGTCACCGGCGTTAGCTTCGATCTGGGCAAGGTCACCGAGCGAAGCCGCAAGGTCGCGGGGCAGCTCAATTCCGGCGTCAAATCCCTGATGAAGAAGCACAAGGTCACTGTCGTCGAAGGCACCGGCGCGTTAACCGGTCCGACCGAGGTGACGGTCACGACGGGCGATACCGCGCGGGTGCTCCAGGGAAAGGACGTCATCATCGCCACCGGCGCCCGGGCGCGCGACTTTCCCGGGTTGCCTGCCGATGGCAAGCGCATCTGGACCTATCGCCACGCGATGGTGCCGCCCGAAATGCCGACCCGGCTGCTGGTCATCGGCTCCGGCGCGATCGGTATCGAATTCGCAAGTTTCTACAATGACATGGGCGCCGAAGTCACGGTCGTCGAAATGCAGGACCGAATCCTGCCGGTCGAGGACGAGGAAGTTTCCGCGTTCATGGCCAAAACGCTGACGAAACAGGGAATGACCATCATCACCGGCGCCAAGGTGTCCGATGTGACACCAGGGCCCGACGCCGTTTCCGCGACGATCACGACAGGCGACGGCAAGGCCGCGAGCCACAACTTCAGCCATGTCATTGTCGCCATCGGCATCGTCCACAATATCGAGAACATCGGTCTCGAAGCGCTTGGCGTCACGCTCGAGCGCAACCGCATCGCCGTCGATGGCTTTGGCCGGACCAACGTGCCGCATGTCCACGCCATCGGCGATGTCACCGGCGCGCCCTGGCTGGCCCACAAGGCGAGCCATGAGGGGATCGTCTGTGTCGAGAATATCGCCGGGCTCAACCCGCACCCCTTCGAAATCTGGAACATCCCCGGCTGCACCTATTCGCGCCCGCAAGTGGCAAGCGTCGGCATGACCGAAGCGAATGCGATCGCCGCTGGCCACACCGTCAAGGTCGGCAAATTCCCCTTCATCGGCAATGGCAAGGCGATCGCGCTCGGCGAGGCGGAAGGCTTTGTGAAGACGGTGTTCGATGCCGCCACCGGCGAACTCCTCGGCGCCCATATGGTCGGCGCCGAAGTCACCGAGTTGATCCAGGGCTATGTCATCGCGCGCCAGCTCGAAACGACCGAGGCGGAGCTGATGGAAACGGTATTCGCCCACCCGACGCTGTCCGAAATGATGCATGAAAGCGTACTCGGTGCGTACGGTCGCGCTCTCCACTTTTAGCCTGGCCATTTCCAGTGTGCTGCTGATCGCAGGCGAAATCGCGCCGAAACTCAGCGCGCTATGCCCCAAGGCGGCCCCCGGAGAAATCGTCGTCTGCGCCGATCTCGACCCGCCGAAATCACGCTATCAACTGCCGCTGCCGATGGCACGCGAGCGCGGCGATCCCGATACTGTCAGCGTGTCGCGCGAGCGCAACGCATTGTTCGATCATGATTCGGGCAGCATCGGCAGCTGCGGCACGGTCGGCGCTGCCGGCAGCTATTTCTGCGGATTTCAGAAGCACAAAAGCTGGGTCGAGCAACGCGCAGGGGCGCCGGCTGGTGGCGGCTGGCTGTTCAGCGAGCCGCCGAAATAGCCGCGGGTCAGGCGTCGACTTCGATGGGCACCGTCACGAAGCGGTCGCTTTCCTTATCGAGGACGCGCAACACGCCGTCGCCGATATCGAACAAGGCGCCTTGCAGGTGCAGCGCGCCGCTGGCTTCGGCTTCGGCGACAAAAGGGAAGCTGCGCAGATTGGCGATGCTGATCCGGATCGCTTCGAGTTCGAGCGCCGAATGGGCATCGATATCGGGGGACAGCTCGGCGGCGGCACGGATCCGGTCGCGCGCCGGGGCGATCATTGCCATCCAGCCCGAAATGAAGCCTCCGGCACCTGGCTCGGCATCGTCGAACTGGCCGGTAAAGGAAGCCGCGATGCCGCCGCAGCGGGCATGGCCCAGAACAACGATGTGATGGACGTGGAGCTGGGTCACGGCATATTCGATCGCTGATGAAACGCCGTGCAGGCCATCGCCCGCGACATAGGGCGGCACCAGATTGGCAACATTGCGGAGCACAAACGCCTGGCCGGGTTCGGTATCGAAAACCCGCGTCGGGTCCACTCGACTATCCGAACAGGCGATGATCATGACCTTGGGCGCCTGGCCCTCGGTCAGCGCATCATAACGCGTGCGCTGCTCGATATAACCATGGCTGCGGAACCGCCGGTATCCATCAAGAAGCAAACGGAACTCGGGCATGCAACACTCCAATGATTGCGTCTGCGTCATCTTTGCGTGATTGGCATCGGGGTTTGCAATCGCTATCTGACGGCGATGAACGACCCTGCAGAAAATGTCCTGGCACTGGAAACCGTTCGGACGCGCAAGCCCGATTGGCTGCGCGTGCGCGCCCCGACATCGGTGGGTTTCGCCGAAACCCGGGCGCTGATGCGGCGGCTGAAGCTCAATACTGTCTGCGAAGAAGCCGCATGCCCTAACATCGGCGAATGCTGGAGCCAGAAGCACGCCACGGTGATGATCCTTGGCGACACCTGCACGCGCGCCTGTGCCTTCTGCAACGTCAAGACCGGGATGCCCGGGCCAGTCGATGCGCTGGAGCCGGCGCATGTCGCCGAGGCCGCCGGCGCGCTCGGCCTTGAGCATATCGTCATCACGTCGGTTGACCGCGACGACCTTGCCGATGGCGGCGCCGGCCAGTTCGTCAAAGTCATCAACGAATTGCGAAAGCACGCACCGCAGACGACGATCGAAATTCTCACCCCCGATTTTCGCAACAAGGCGAAGCGCGCTGTCGAGATGATCGTCGACGCGGGGCCCGATGTGTACAACCACAATCTTGAAACTGTCCCGCGGCTGTATCCGACGATCCGCCCCGGTGCGCGCTATTACCATTCGCTGCGGCTGCTCGACCAGGTAAAGTCGCTCAGCGCCCAGGTCTTCACCAAATCGGGGCTTATGGTCGGGCTTGGCGAGACGGCGCTCGAAATGCACCAGGTTTTCGATGACATGCGGTCGGCAGGGGTCGATTTCCTCACCGTCGGACAATATCTCCAGCCCACCCCACGGCACGCCAAGGTTCTTGAATTCGTGCCGCCGGCGACTTTTGGCGCTTATGCCGCAGTGGCGCGATCGAAGGGCTTTCTGCAGGTCGCAGCCTCGCCGCTGACCCGCTCCTCCTATCATGCAGGCAAGGATTTTGCCGAAATGCAGGCAAAGCGCCGCGCCAAGGGTGGAACAGCCTGACCAATGCCTCGCCATAACGAGAAGCGCCATCTGGCCTGGAGCCAGACGCAGATGTTCGATCTGGTGGCCGATATCGCGCGCTATGATGAGTTCCTGCCCTGGGTGCAGGCGATGCGAATCCGCGAAACGATCGACAATGTCGTCACTGCCGACATGGTCGTCGGTTTCAAGATGGTGCGGGAACGCTTCACCAGCCGGGTCACGCTCGATCGGCCGTACCGCATCCATGTCGATTATATTTCGGGGCCACTGAAGTATCTGAAGAACGACTGGCTGTTCACGCCAGCGGCCGGAGGCGGCTGCGACATAGATTTCAGTGTCGATTTCGAATTTAAGAACAAGATGTTCGAACGGCTTGCGGGCATGTTCTTCCACGAAGCCTTCAAGCGCATGGTCAGCGCTTTCGAAACGCGTGCCGCAGCAGTCTATGGCGGGCCGACGCCGGTCAACGCAATCAACGGGCCAGCAACGCAGCCAGCTCCTTGACGAATTTGGCGGCAACAACGGCCGTCAAGTTCCCGACATCGCAATCGGGGTTGTATTCGACGATATCGGCACCGACCACTTGTCCCTCCAGGTCCGCCAGCACATCGAGCACGTCGCGGACACTGAGGCCACCCGGCTCGGGATGGGCCACGCCGGGCGCAAAAGCTGGATCAAGCCCGTCGAGATCGAGCGATACATAAATTGGCCCAGCCAGCTTCGGCACCAATCCGGCGCTGAAGCGGCGCATCGGCACGATTTCCACGCCATAGCGCGTTGCCTGGGCACGGCAGTGCGCATTGAGCGTGCGGATGCCGACCTGCACGAGGCGCCGTGCGTGCCCCGCTTCGAGGATCCGTGCAAAGGGCGAAGCATGGCTGCGCGGGTTGCCGCCGAAATCCTCGTACATGTCGGGATGGGCATCGAAGTGAAGGATATCGACGGGCCCGTAATGCGCAGCAATTGCGGCGATAACCGGTGCCGTGACGCTATGATCGCCGCCGAGCAGCAGTGGCGCTTCGCCTGACGCCAACGCCGCCGCAACGGCCGCCGTGATCACGGCGTCGTCGCCGCTGCTTTCGGACAGCAACAGGTCGCCGCCGTCGCGCAGACCGATCTCCCGCCCGATTTCGGCACCGCTTTCGGCGGCGGCATTGCCATGATCGGAAGCAAGCTGGGCGCGGATCAGGCCGGGTGCCCGGGCGGCGCCGCGCCTGAAGCTCGAATTGCTGTCTGTCGGCAATCCGATCAACCGAACCGGCGTCATGCTTCGGTGGGCATCAGCAAATCGAGCGCGACAAGCGCCGCCTGCCGGCGGATCTCGCTCCGGCCAAGATCGCCGAACTGGCGGACATCGGCCGAGACCGTTTCGGGATCGCCACCGCGGACGGCGCGGGCGAACACGACCGTCCCGACGGGTTTCTTGTCGCTGCCGCCGCCGGGGCCGGCGATGCCGGTTATGGCAACGGCGATGTCGGCACGGCTGTTCTTCAAGGCGCCTTGCGCCATCGCCCAGGCGACCGCCACCGAGACGGCGCCGAATGTCACCAGAATATCCTGGTTGACGCCGATGGCCTCGAGCTTGGCGTCGTTGGAATAGGTAACGAAACCGCGCTCGAAAACGTCGGAACTGCCGGCAACTTCGGTCAACGCGGCGCAGACCAGCCCGCCCGTGCAGCTTTCGGCGACAGCCACCATGCGGCCCGCCGCACGGTTGGCATCGAGCACACGTATCGCGGCAGTGATCAGATCGGGGTCCATCAGGCCGGCACTCGCACGTCGTTGCTGGCGTGTTCCGGCAATCGCACGCTGGCCATGGCCTGGGCCGCGAGGCCCTCGCTGCGGCCAGTGAAGCCGAGCAGCTCGGTCGTCGTCGCCTTGATGCTGACCCGGGCGATGGCGATGTCGAGAATGTCGGCGATCCGGGCACGCATCGCTTCACGGTGCGGGCCGATCTTCGGGCGCTCGCAGATCAGGGTGACGTCGACATGGTCGATGATGCCGCCCGCCGCTCGCACCAATGTCGCCGCATGGGCGAGAAAGCGGTCTGACGCTGCACCCTTCCACTGCGGGTCGCTAGGGGGGAAGTGGTCACCGATATCGCCGGCGCTGATTGTACCGAGCAAGGCGTCGGTGAGCGCGTGCAGGCCGGCATCGGCGTCGCTGTGGCCGATCAGCCCGTGGCTGTGGGGAATCCGGATACCGCACAGCCAGACATGGTCGCCCGGCCCGAAGCGGTGGACATCGAAACCGCTGGCGGCGCGCGAGGTGAGGACAGGGGCAATCATCGCTGCGGCCTTGGCAAAATCTTCGCGGCCCGTCACCTTGAAAGCGCGTTCATCGCCATCGATCACCGCAATCCGCATGCCCGCCGCCATGGCAATGCCGAGCTCGTCGGTCGCCCCTGGCAGGGCCTTGCAATGCGCATCGAAAAGCGTGGGAAAGCGGAAGGCCTGTGGCGTTTGCACGCGCCAAAGACCTTCGCGATCAACGGTTTCGGCATAATGGCTCGCACCGCGGCGCAGGCTGTCGATAACGGCAAGCGCCGGCACGGCACCATCGTTGCCGGGGTCGGCAAAGGCTGCCAGCAGGGCGTCGATGACATGTCCTGGAACAAAGGCACGTGCGGCGTCATGAACCATGATGATCTCGGGTGGCGCGTCGGCCAGCGCCAATAGTCCGGCCATTGCCGATTCCTGCCGCGTCGCACCGCCAGCGATCGGCTCGCCGAGCCCCAGCCCGGCAACGGCGGCGTCGTAGAGGTCGCGGTCGGAAGGGTCTATCACCACGTGCACGGCATGGATGCCGCCATGGGCTTGCAACCCCAGAACGGCATGCCGCAGGAGCGGGAGGCCGCCGACGCTCTGGTATTGCTTGGGGATGGCGCCGCCGGCGCGCAGACCCCGTCCGGCGGCAACGATGAGGGCGGTTACAGTCACCACGTCCCTCTATCGTGCCCTCAGCTTGCCGAACAGGGGGAAAGCCGATAGGAGAATGCCTGTTTTTCAGGCAGTTTCGTGACACGCATTTCCGCCATTCCCATCGGGCCTTTGACGCTCGAAACCCCCGTCATCCTGGCGCCGATGACCGGTGTCACCGATCGTCCCTTCCGCACGCTGGTCAAGCGCTTCGGTGCCGGACTGACGGTGACCGAGATGATCGCCAGCGAAGCGATGATCCGCGATACCCGCCAATCGCGCCAGAAGGCAGCATGGGACCCGAGCGAGGAGCCGGTTTCGATGCAGCTCGCCGGCTGCGAACCCGAGCGCATGGCCGAAGCGGCCAAGCTCAACGAAGGGCTTGGCGCGGCGATTATCGACATCAACATGGGGTGCCCGGTCAAGAAGGTCGTCAATGGCCATGCCGGCTCGGCCTTGATGCGGGAGCCCGACCTGGCGCGACGGATCATCGAGGCAACGGTCAAGGCCGTGAAGGTGCCGGTGACGCTCAAGATGCGCATGGGTTGGGACCATGCCAGCCTGAACGCCCCCGAGCTGGCACGCGTCGCCGAAGACATCGGGGTGCAATTGATCACGGTGCACGGCCGCACACGCTGCCAGCTTTATTCGGGCACAGCCGATTGGGCTTTCGTGCGCAATGTGAAAGACGCCGTGAAACTTCCTGTTATCGTTAATGGTGATATCTGTTCGATCGAAGACGCCGAGGCGGCGCTCGATCAATCCGGCGCCGATGGCGTGATGATCGGGCGCGGTGCCTATGGCCGGCCCTGGCTGATTGCCCAGGTGATGGCGGCATTGACCGGACGGCAGGTGCCGGCAAGCCCGACGCTGGCGCAACAGCATGCGCTAGTGCGTGAGCATTATGCCATGATGCTCGATCTTTACGGCCCGGTGATCGGTGTCAATCTGGCGCGCAAGCACCTTGGCTGGTACACCAAGGGGCTGGTCGATTCAGGCAATTTCCGAAACCAGGTCAACCAGTTGGCTGACCCGGTAGCGGTCACGGCGCGGATCGACCGATTTTATGGTGATTGCATGCAGGCCGAGGCGCTCGCCGCCTGATGGCAGGGCACGCGGAGCTGCTTGCCGGGCTCGCGGTGCCAGCCGTGCTGGTCAACCCGGAGGGTCGCCCGACCCTTGCCAATATCGCCGCTGAAAACTTCCTCAACACCAGCCAGGCCGCGCTTTCCGACCGTGGCTGGGCAGCCGCCTTTGGCCGGAACAGCGCTGTCGAGGGGCTTGTCCGCCGGGCGCGGCAGGAAGGCGGTGGCTGCGCGGCCTATGACCTTCCGCTGCTTTTTCCGGCCGGCCGCACGGCGCGCGCCGATGTGCTGGTCGCACCCGTCGGGGATCTTCCGGATTGGCTGACGGTTGCCTTTCAAACGCGCGCGGTGGCGATGCTTGTCGATCGTCAGGTGCATCAGCAGGGCGCGGCGCGATCGGCCGTGGGCGTGGCGGCGATGCTTGCGCACGAGATCAAGAACCCGCTTTCGGGTATCCGCGGGGCGGCGCAGCTGCTGGCGACCGGCGCCGATGCCGATGCGCGCGAGCTGACCGACCTCATCGTTGCCGAAGTCGATCGTGTGGCCAAGCTCGTCGATCGCATGGAGAGCTTCACCGACACGCGCCCCCTGCATTTGCGCCCCGAGAATATCCACGAGGTTCTGGGCCATGTCCGCAGGATCGCCACTCAGGGCTTCGGTGCCGGGCTCGTGATCCGCGAACGCTATGATCCGTCCCTGCCATTTGTCGCTGTAAACCGTGATGCTCTGGTTCAGGTATTTCTGAACCTACTCAAGAATGCCGCTGAAGCCGTTGGCGAAGCAGGTGAAATAATGATTTCCACGGCCTTCCGCCCGGGCCTCAAGGTGCGTCCCGAAATCGGTGGCGCGCCCGTTTCCTTGCCGATCGAGGTGCGGGTGATCGACAATGGGCCGGGTGTCGATCGCGCGCTGGTCGATCACGTCTTCGAGCCCTTCATCACCACAAAGCCCGGCGGCTCCGGGTTGGGGCTGGCGCTGGTCGCCAAGATCGTTGCCGACCACGGCGGGGTTGTCGAATATGAACGCACCGCTGACCCGGACCGGACCATCTTTCGTGTCCTGCTACCGGTTGCGGCCGCATGACGGCGACGATCGTCGTCGCCGATGACGATGCGGCGATCCGCACCGTCGTGCGCCAGGCGCTGACGCGGGCCGGCTATCAGGTGCGCTTGACCGAAACCGTTGCAGGCCTGGTGAAGCTGGTCGGCGACGGCGTCGGCGATGTCGTCATTACCGATGTCGTTCTGCCCGATGGCAATGGCCTTGATGCGATTCCGGCATTGCTGGCGCTGCGGCCAGGGCTCCGGATCATCGTCATGAGCGCCCAGAACACCTTGTCGACAGCTGTCCGCGCCACCGAGAATGGTGCCTTTGATTATCTCCCGAAACCTTTCGATCTCAACGAATTGACGCGTTCGGTTGCATCGGCGCTCGAAGGCGTGGCACCGCCTGAAGCGAGCGAATTTGGCGCTGACGATTCGCCGCTCATCGGTCGTTCGCCGGCAATGCAGGACGTCTATCGCATCATTGCCAGGGTCGTGCCCAACGACCTGACGGTGATGATCCTTGGCGAGAGCGGTACCGGCAAGGAACTTGTCGCGCGCGCCATTCACGATCTCGGGCCGCGTGCCGCCCGGCCGTTCGTCGCCTTGAACATGGCCGCAATCCCGCGCGAGCTTATCGAGAGCGAATTGTTCGGGCACGAGCGTGGCGCCTTCACCGGCGCTGCGGTACGCGCCGCCGGCAAATTCGAGCAGGCGCAAGGCGGCACGCTGTTTCTGGATGAGATCGGCGATATGCCGATCGATGCCCAGACGCGGCTGCTGCGCGTCCTGCAAACCGGCGAATTCACCACGGTCGGCGGGACCCGCAGCCAGCGCGCCGATGTGCGGATCGTCTCGGCGACCAACAAGGACCTGATCGGTCTGATCGAGGCCGGGCGGTTCCGCGAGGATCTCTATTATCGCCTCAACGTCGTTCCATTGCCGCTGCCGCCCCTGCGCGCCCGTGCCGAAGACGTGCCCGCACTGGCGCGCCGCTTTCTCGATGTGGCAGCGCTGGAAGGCCTGCCGCGCAAGACGCTCGACCTGCACGCCGTCGAGGTCCTGCGGCGTCATAACTGGCCAGGCAATGTTCGGGAGCTTGAAAATCTGATGCGGCGGCTGGCGGTACTGGAGCGGGGCGACATCATTACCGCCGCCGCCGTGCAGTCTGGCCTCGGTGCCCGCGCGCTTGCCGCGGCGCCGGTCGCTGCGGCAACGCTCGCCGAGGCTGCGGCGGCGCATATCGCTGCCTATTTTCAGGGCTTTGCCGGCGCCTTGCCGCCCGAAGGCGTCTATGACCGGCTGCTTGCCGAAGTCGAACGCCCCCTTATCGCCGCCTGCCTCGATGCCACCGGCGGCAACCAGCTCAAGGCCGCGCAACTGCTCGGCATGAATCGCAACACGTTGCGGCGCAAGCTCAACGATCTCGGGCTTGATCCGCAACCCGCGCGCCGGGGCTGATCGCGGCTGTCAGCGACTATATTGTCGCAAAGGCGCAACGCCTGTGTTCCTTTGGTCACGCTTTTAACCTATGATCCAGAAATGAACGTGGGTCCCGATCCTGCCGCCTCTGCCGGCGCCGATCCGGCGTCACTGCCGCCGCGGCACGGGCGTGGAAACCGGCGGGAGATGACCCGCCGGCTGCGGGCGCGGTTGCGCCGGCTGCTGCATCGCAACGAGGTTTACCCCCGCCTCGAAATCGTCGCGGCGATTGCCACCATCCTGCTTGGCTGGTCGAGCTATGCCCTGCTAGCCGGCGGGGCGGCGCCGGCCAATGGCGTCTCGCCGCCGCTGGTAACCTTGCTGCTTGTCGCCAATCTGCTGCCCCTGATGTTGCTCGTCGTGCTGATCGCCCGGCGGGTGGCGATTCTGCTCGCCAACCGGCGCAAGGGGCTGGCGGGCTCGCAACTTCATGTCCGCATGGTGGCGCTGTTCGCCGGGATTGCGGCGGTACCGACGATCCTGGTGGTGGTCTTTGCGTCGCTGCTGTTCCAGTTCGGGGTGCAATTCTGGTTTTCGGACCGGGTGAAGACCGTTCTCGATGGCTCGAACCAGGTGGCACAGGCCTATGTCGAAGAGAACCGCCAGCGCGTCGCCGACGATATCGTCGCGATGGCGATCGACATGGAGAATTACGCTCAGGATTTCGGGCTCGGCACCGTGTCCTTCGGCGAAGGCTTGCGTCTGCAGGTGGCGGCGCGAAACCTCAGCGAAGCCGCGATCGTCGGGCGCGATCCGAAGGGGGCGCTGACGCTGATCGCCAGCAGCGGCATCAAGCCCGATGCCGTGATCGCCAGGCTGGGCGCGATCGACCTCGACAAGGCGCGGGTGGGGGCCGCCACCGTCGTGGCGCAGGGTACCGACCGTGTCGAAGCCGTCGTCGCGACATCGCCCTCGGCCGAGCGCTATATCTATGTCAGCCGAAGGGTTGATCCCGCCGTGCTGGCGCGCGCCGAACAGGCGGCCCAGGCGCTGGATGAATATCGGGCCCTCATCGAGCGCTCGCGGCTGATGCAATTGCGCTTCAACCTGATGTTGGTGGGGGTATCGCTGCTGACCCTTGCCGTTGCGATCTGGTTTGCCCTGTGGCTGGCGAACCGGCTGGTGGCGCCGATCGCCCGATTGGCGGAAGCCGCTGAAAAGGTGGGGGCGGGCGATCTCGATGCGCGGGTGACAGTGCGCGGCGCACCCGACGAAATCGGCACGCTGGCGCGCGCTTTCAACCGCATGACCGGGCAATTGAAGGCGCAGCAACGCGCGTTGATCGGTGCCAACCAGCAGCTCGATGCGCGCCGCCAGTTCACCGAGACGGTCCTGTCTGGGGTGTCGGCGGGTGTCCTGTCGATCGCGCCCGGGGGGCAGATCCGCGCTGCCAATCGCTCGGCGGCAGTACTGCTCGAAAGCTCGGAAAGCACGTTGACCGGCCAGACGCTCAGCGAAGCGCTGCCGGAACTGGCGACGCTTCTTGCCGAAGCCCGGAACAGCGGTGCCGCCTCGGGCCAGGTGCGGATCGCGCGCGGGGACGATATCCAGACACTGTCGGTGCGTATTGCCGCCGAGAATGCCATCGCCGGTGGCGTCGGCGGCGGCTATGTGCTCACCTTCGACGATATTTCGGCGCAGCTTGCGGACCAGCGGCGTGCGGCCTGGGCCGACGTCGCCCGGCGGATTGCCCATGAGATCAAGAACCCGCTGACCCCGATCCAGCTTGCGGCCGAGCGGTTGCAGCGCAAGTTCGGCCGCCAGATACAGACCGACGCCGAAACCTTCGGGGTGTTGACCGCCACAATCGTCCGGCAGGTCGGCGATCTGCGGCGAATGGTCGACGAGTTTTCCGATTTCGCCCGGCTGCCCCGGCCGGTTTTTGCCGCCGAAAGTCTCGACACCATCATTCGCGACACGCTGGTGCTGCAGGAAATGGCGTTCCCGGATATCGAACTGGTCGTCACCGGTGCTGCCGAAACGCCGCTGGTATGCGACCGGCAACAGCTCGCCCGGGCGCTGACGAACATCATCAAGAACGCCGGCGAATCGGTACAGGCGCGAATCGAGCGCGATCCCGAGATCCGTGGCCATATCGAGATTGCCGTCGCCGATGCCCGCGATGCGGTGACCGTCACGGTGACCGACAATGGCATCGGCTTGCCCGCCGACGGGCGCGACCGGCTGACCGAACCCTATGTGACGACACGGGCGCGCGGTACCGGGCTCGGCCTCGCGATCGTCCGCAAGATCATCGAGGACCATGGCGGCACGTTGACGCTCGCCGATGCCCCCACCCAGGCAGGATACGGGGCGGGGAGCGGGGCGGGGGCTGCGGTGCGGGTTCGCCTCAGCCGCGGCATGGTCGCCGAAGCGGCCGTGCCCGATCAGCTGCCTTTCAGACTGACGGCTTGAGGATTGCACTAGTTATGGCCATCGACATCCTGATCGTTGACGACGAAGCCGATATTCGCGCCGCGATTTCAGGAATTCTGGGCGACGAGGGTTATGAAACCCGGGTTGCCCACGACAGCGATACCGCATTGGCAGCGCTTGCCGAGCGACGGCCGTCGCTGCTGGTTCTCGATGTCTGGCTCCAGGGTAGCCGGCTCGACGGGATCGAGCTGCTCGACGAGGTCAAGCAGCGCGATCCGACCTTGCCGGTCATCGTCATCTCGGGTCATGGCAACATCGAAACCGCGGTCGCAGCGATCAAGCGCGGTGCCTATGATTTCCTCGAAAAGCCCTTTCGCGCCGAACAGTTGCTGATCGTTGTCCAGCGTGCCACCGAGACCGAGCGGCTGAAGCGCGAATTCGAGGCGCTGAAGGAACGCATCGGCTTCGACACCGAACTGACCGGTTCGAGCCCGCAGATCAACGCTGTGCGCGCCAATCTGAAGCGCGTTGCCGCCACCGGCAGCCGGGTGTTGATCACCGGGCCGGCCGGATCGGGGAAGGAAGTCGCCGGCCGGCTGCTCCACCAGTGGAGCCCGCGCGCCAGCTCGCCTTTTGTCGTCGTGAGCGCGGCCCGGATGACGCCCGAACGGGTGGAAGAAGCGCTTTTCGGCGTCGAGGAAAACGGTCATCTCGTGCGTTCGGGGCTTTTCGAACAAGCCCATGGCGGGACGATGTTCCTCGATGATGTCGCCGACATGCCGATGCCGACCCAGGCGAAGATCCTGCGGGTGCTTACCGAACAGGTGTTTCAGCGGGTCGGCGGGTCGCGTTGGGTGCGGGTGGATGTTCGGGTCATCAGTGCCACATCGCGTGACCTGATTGCCGAAATCGCCGCCGGGCGTTTCCGCGAGGACCTCTACTATCGGCTCAATGTGGTTCCCGTTCGCCTGCCGTCGCTTTCCGAACGCCGCGAGGATGTCGGCGAGCTCGTCCAGTATTTCGTTGCGCGTTATGCCGCCGAGCGCCGGGTTTCGCCGCCGCAATTGACCGAGGACGCCATTGCGGCACTGCAAACCTATGATTGGCCCGGCAATGTCCGCCAGCTGCGCAATGTCGTCGAACGCACGATGATCCTGGCCCCGGGCGATGGTGCCGGTGGGGTGGGAAGCGTCATCGACATTTCGATGCTGCCGTCCGAAGTTACCGCCGAGCCGGCACGGCTGGTGCCGGGGTCGGCGGCACGATCGATCATGGGGACGCCCTTGCGCGAAGCCCGCGAGGCATTCGAACGCGAGTATCTCCGCGCTCAGATTCGCCGATTTTCCGGCAATATCTCGCGCACTGCCACCTTTATCGGCATGGAGCGTTCTGCACTGCATCGGAAGCTGAAGGCCCTTGGCTTGTCGGACGATGGCGGTGAGGAAGCTGGCGAGGATTGAGACTGGCGACGCATGAGGCTGGTGGGGCCTGAGCCGCGTATCGGCAGGATGACGGGATTGAGTAAAGCGGCTGTCCACCCTATCTTGTTCATCGTGGCACTGAACAGGGGCCAATGCCGGCGCCGGGCAACGAGGCGGACATTCTTCCCGGGCATTGCGCCTGCGGGAGATGCAATGACCGGGAAGCTTGAACCATGGCCGACAAATCCAACAGTTTGCAGGATGTTTTTCTCAACGCCGTTCGCAAGACGAAGACGCCGGTGACGATGTTTCTGGTCAACGGTGTGAAATTGCAGGGGATCATCACCTGGTTCGACAATTTTTCCGTGCTGCTGCGCCGGGATGGCCACTCGCAATTGGTGTACAAGCACGCCATTTCGACAGTGATGCCGGCGTCGCCGGTGCAGTTGTTCGAACCTGAAGGTGATGAAGATTGAGTAATCCGCAGCCGGGTTTCGGCACTTGGGACGATGGCAAGGGCGTGCGTTTCGGCGCCCCCGCAGTGGTTGTCCTGCCACTGCGCGAAGGCAAGGGGGCGCCGCCGCTGCGTGCACCCGAAGCGCGGCTCGCCGAGGCCGAAGGCCTGGCGCAGGCGATCGCACTCGATGTCGTCCATGCCGAAATCGTCAAGTTGCGAACGGCGAGTGCCAGCACCTTGTTCGGCAAGGGCCAGATCGAGCGGCTGGCAGCGGCGGTGGCGGCGAACCATGCCGAGATTGTCATTGTCGATGGCATCGTCACCCCGATCCAGCAGCGCAACCTCGAGCGCGATCTGAAAGCCAAGGTCATCGACCGCACCGGGCTCATTCTCGAAATCTTCGGGGAACGCGCCAGCACGCGTGAGGGCACGCTTCAGGTCGAACTCGCGCATCTCCAGTATCAGGCGAGCCGGCTGGTCCGGTCCTGGACCCACCTCGAACGCCAGCGCGGCGGTTTCGGCTTTCTCGGTGGCCCTGGCGAAAGCCAGATCGAAGCCGACAGGCGCCTGATCCGAGACCGCATCGTGCGCCTGAAAACCGAGCTCGAGGATGTGCGCCGCACGCGCGGCCTGCACCGGCGCCAGCGCCAGAAGGCGCCGTGGCCCGTGGTGGCGCTCGTCGGCTATACAAACGCCGGCAAATCGACGCTGTTCAACCGGCTGACCGGTGCCGAAGTGCGCGCCGAGGATCTGTTGTTCGCCACGCTCGATCCGACGATGCGGGCGATCAAGCTGCCGGGGCACGACAAGGTCGTGCTGTCGGACACGGTCGGCTTTGTCTCCGATCTGCCGACCCAGCTGGTGGCAGCCTTCCGCGCCACGCTGGAGGAGGTGATCGAAGCCGATCTCATCGTCCATGTCCGCGACATCTCGCATCCCGACAGCGACGCCCAGGCACAGGATGTCGCGGATGTGCTGAGTGGACTTGGCCTTGCCGACGAGTTGAAGCGGGTGCCGGTGCTGACGGTTTGGAACAAGGTCGATGCCATGGACCCCGAAGCCCGCGAAGCCCTTGAAGGCCGCGCCAGCGAGGACGCCGTTGCCGTTTCGGCGCTGACCGGTGAGGGTATCGAGCCGTTGCGCGAACGAATGGCGCTGATGCTGCGTGCCGGGTCGCACGTCCATGACATTCATATCGATGCCGGTGACGGCCGCCGGCTGGCGTGGCTGCATGAACATGGCGAGGTTGTTGGCCGCGAACAGTACGAAACCGGGCTGGCCATACAGGTGCGGCTGAGCGATGCGGATCACGCGCGGTTCGAGGCGCTCTGACCCTGCTGGTCCGGAAAAAGGCCGCGCCGCCTTCGACCCGCGACTGCCTGGCTAACGCCCTTTCACCTTGGCTTTGAATACACTCGGGCGAGGCGGAAGTTTGGGCGGCAGCGGCTTGGCCACCGGCGCCGGCTTCGGCGCCGCAGGCTTCAACGTCGCCCCGGCGGCCAGCTTGGCAAGAGTCGTCGCCAATTGCAGCGCGCCTTTCAGCCGGGCCTGGTCGGCGCCCCATTCGGCGGCGATGAACAGCTTGTTGTCGGGGCGCATCTTGGCCCTGGCGCCCAGCCGCTCCATCCAGCCGAGCAGGCCTTCGGGATTGGCGAAACTGTCGTTGCGGAAGCTGATCAAGCCGCCCTTGGGCCCGGCCTCGAGCTTGGTCACCCCGGCGGCAAGGCACGCCAGCTTGATTTCGATGATCGCCAGCAGATTGGCAGCTTCCAGCGGTAGCGGTCCGAAGCGATCGATCATCTCGGCAGCAAAGCCGTCGATGTCCTGGCGGCCCTGCATCTCGTTGAGGCGGCGATACAGCGCCATGCGGACGTTGAGATCGGGGACATAATCCTCAGGGATAAGGATCGGCACTTCGGCGGTGATCTGCGGGCTGAAGGCTTCGGCGGGCGCCTTGACGCCCTTGGCCGCGGCCTGCGCCTCCAGTATCGCTTCCTCGAGCATCGACTGGTACAGCTCGAAGCCGATTTCCTTGATATGGCCGGATTGCTCGTCGCCCAGCAGGTTGCCGGCACCGCGCTGGTCGAGATCATGGCTGGCGAGCTGGAATCCGGCCCCCAGCGTATCGAGGGCCGAGAGCACCTGCAGCCGCTTTTCCGCACCTTCGGTGATGGTCTGGTCGGCCGGGGTCGTCAGATAGGCATAGGCGCGCGTCTTGGCCCGGCCGACGCGCCCGCGAATCTGGTAGAGCTGTGCCAGCCCGAAGCGATCGGCGCGGTGGACGATCAGCGTGTTGGCCGAGGGGATATCGAGCCCTGATTCGATGATCGTCGTCGACAGTAGCACATCATAATGCTTGTCGTAGAAAGCGCTCATCCGCTCCTCGACTTCGGTCGGCGCCATCTGGCCATGGGCGGTGACCGGCTTGATCTCGGGCACCTGTTCGCGGATGAACTGCTCGACATCGGCCAGATCGGCGATGCGCGGCACGACGAAGAAGCTCTGCCCGCCGCGATAATGTTCGCGCAGCAAGGCCTCGCGCAACACCACTTCGTCGAAGGGCATCACATAGGTCCGCACTGCCAGCCGGTCGACCGGCGGGGTGGCGATGATCGACATCTCGCGCAGGCCCGTCAGCGCCATCTGCAGCGTCCGCGGAATCGGCGTGGCGGTAAGGGTCAGCACATGGACATCGGCCTTCAGCGCCTTCAGCCGCTCCTTGTGCGTCACACCGAAACGCTGTTCCTCGTCGACGATGACCAGGCCCAGCCGCTTGAACTCGACCGATTTGGCAAGAATGGCATGGGTTCCGACGACAATATCGACCGTGCCATCGGCCAGCCCGTCGCGCGCCGCCTTGGCATCGCCGGCCGTGACCAGCCGCGACAGCTGGCGGACTTCGATCGGCAGCCCGGCAAAGCGCTCGGTAAAGCCGGCGAAATGCTGGCGCGCAAGGAGCGTCGTCGGGCAGACCACCGCGACCTGCATCCCCGACAGCGCCGCCGCATAGGCCGCGCGCAGCGCCACTTCGGTCTTGCCGAAGCCGACATCGCCGCACACCAGCCGGTCCATCGGCCGGCCCGAGGCCAGATCGCCCAGCACATCGTCGATGGCGCGCAGCTGGTCGTCGGTTTCGACATAGGGGAATTTGTCGGCGAAGGCTGCATAGCCATGCGGATCGACCACCGCCGGCTCGGCTTCGCGCAACTGCCGCTCTGCCGCCGTCTTGAGCAACTCGCCGGCAATCTCGCGGATGCGGTCCTTCATCCGGCCGCGCCGTGTTGCCCAGGCCACCCCGCCGAGCTTGTCGAGCGCAACGCCTTCGGAATCGCTGCCGTAGCGGCTCAGGACATCGATGTTCTCGACGGGCACATAGAGCTTCGATCCGCCGTCATAGGTCAAGGCGACGCAATCATGCGGCCGCCGGGCAATCTCGATCGCCACCAGGCCTTCATAGCGGCCGATGCCATGCTCGCGGTGGACGAGCAGGTCCCCCGGGGTCAGCATCGCCAGCTCGGCCATGAAGGCATCGGCCTTGCGCGCCGAGCGCTTGCGGCGGACCAGCCGGTCGCCGAGCATGTCCTGTTCGGTGAGGACGAGGAGGTTCGATTTCGGCTCGTCACGGCTGAAACCATGTTCGAGCGGCACGACCGTCAGCGCGATCTGCCCCTTGGCCGTGGCACCGAGCGAACCCTGCCATGAATCGGCATTGACAAGGCCGTCGATGCCTTCGTCGGCGAGCAGGCCCGCCAGCCGCTCGCGCGCGCCGTTCGAATAGCTGGCAAGGATGATCCGGTCCCCGGCGCGGCGCCGTTCGTCGATATGCGCCTTTATCGCGGCATAGACCGGCGCGCCGCCGGCGGCCTGGGCGATGCGTTCCGGCGCAAAATCCCGCGGCGGTTCGGCGCTGCAATCGATGGTCGCGAGCGTGCCGTCGGGAACGCCGAAAGGCGAGGCCAGATGCACCCGCCGCGCCTTGAGCAGCGCGGACCATTCATCGGGGGCCAGATAGAGCGCATGGGGCGGCAGCGGGCGGTAGCTGCCCTTCTTGCCGCTCAACGCCGCGGTGCGATTGTCATGATAATCGGCGATCGCCGCAAAGCGATCCTCGGCGGCCTTTTCGGCACCGGCCTCGCGGACGATGACGGCGTCGGGACCGAAATAATCGAATGCCGTGCCAAGCTCGGGCTCGAACAGCGGCAGCCAGTGCTCCATCCCCGCCAGCCGCCGGCCATCGCTGACCGCTTCGTACAACGGGTCGCCGGTGGCAGTGGTACCGAAGCGTTCGAGATAGTGGCTGCGGAAATTGCGGATGCGCGTCTCGTCGAGCAGGATTTCCGACACTGGCAGCAGCGTGAAGCCATCGGCAGCCCCAAGGCTGCGCTGGGTCGCCGGATCGAACTTGCGCAGCGTCTCGACCTCGTCGCCGAAGAAATCGAGCCTGAGCGCATGATCGAGCCCCGCCGGCATCAGATCGAGCAGCGAGCCGCGGACAGCATATTCGCCGGCTTCGACAACGGTATCGACGCGGACAAACCCGTTCGCAGCAAGCTTCGCCATCAACGCCGCGCGGTCGATACGGGTGCCGGCGGTGATCCGCGCCGTCAGTGCCGCGACACGGGCCGGGGGCAGGGTGCGCTGGGTGGCGGCATTGATCGTGGTGACGACCAGCTGGGCACGGTCGGGCCTGGCTTCGAGCGCCGAGAAGGCCGCCAGCCGCTCGGCCGCGACGCGCAGCCCGGGGGAGGCCCGATCATAGGGCAGGCAATCCCAGGCGGGGAGGGTGATGACTTCGATTTCGGGCGCAAAATAGTTCGCTGCTTCGGCAAGGGCACGCGCCGAGGCGTCATCGGCGGCGATGAACACGGCGCGAGCGGTGGCGGCCCGCGCGACATCGGCCATCAACCAGGGCAGGAAGCCGGCGGCGCAGCGCGCCAGTGTCAGGGGCGTCGTGGCCGCAACGAAGCGACGAAGGTCGATCACCGGCGATCAGCGCATCGAGACGGCGACATAATCGAGCTTCTTCAACGCATCGAGCATCGGCCCTTCGAATGCCGCCGGCGCTGCGATCGTCCCGAAAGCCCAGCCCATGACATCGACATCCTGTTCATCGAGCAAGGCTTCGAACCAGCGCAATTCGAAATCGTTCCAGCCGGCGGCATAGCGATCGGCAAAACCGCCGATCATCAGATCGGCCTCGCGGGTGCCGCGGTGCCAGGCGCGAAAACGCAGCCGGCGCAGACGATGGTCGAGGCTGACAGGGTCGTTGGCGGCTTCCACGGCGGTATCTCCATGCAGAATAGCCGGCTTCGTCGCCCGAACCACGGCAAAGCCGCTTTCATCGGACAAAACGCGGCAAAGCCGCAGGCCAGTTGAAACCAGGACTGCGGCAGCTAAGACTGCCCTTATCATGCGGCCCGCCATCCTCAACCCGCTGTTCAGCGAAACCGCCGCACTCAAGGGCGTCGGCACGGCACTGGTGCGGCAATTGGCGCGGCTCAAGCTGACGCGGGTTGTCGATCTGCTCTTTCATCTGCCGGTAATGGCCATCGACCGGCTGCAGGTTGCAGCGATCGACGAAAGCCTCGTCGGCCGTCCGATTGTCGTCACCCTGACCGTTGTCCGCCATGATTCGGGCGGTCCGCGCAGCCCCTTGCGGGTCCGGGCTGTCGATTCGGCCGGACAATGGGTCGATCTGGTGTTCTTCGGCCAGTCGGGCGCCTGGGCGCGGTCGAAGCTGCCGATCCAGGAAACCCGCCGCATCTCGGGGCGGCTCGACCGCTACGGCCAAAGCTTGCAGATTTCGCACCCTGATGTGTCATTGCCCGGCGAGGCCATGGGGCCGGCGCTGCGCGAGGCGGTCTATCCGCTAACCGAAGGCCTGCCCAACAAGCGGCTGGCGCAGATCGTCGGCCAAGCACTCGAATGGGCGCCCGATCTTGCCGAATGGATCGAGCCGAGTGTTCTCGAACGACAGGGCTGGCCCGGCTGGCGTGCGGCGCTGGCGGGGGCGCATGATCTCGAAGCCAGCTCCAGAGACCGCCTCGCCTATGACGAGCTTCTTGCCAACCAGCTGGCGTTGCTGCTGGTGCGCCGCGACACCCGGACGCGAAAGGGGCGGGCGCTTGCCGGCGACGGGCGGCTTACCGAAGCACTGGTGGCCAGCCTGCCCTGGCCGATGACGGCAGCGCAGCGCCGCGTGCTGGCCGAAATTGCCGGCGACATGGCGCAATCGACACCCATGCTGCGCCTGCTGCAAGGCGATGTCGGATCGGGCAAGACATTGGTGGCCCTGGTGTCGATGCTGGCAGCGGTCGAGGCCGGCGCCCAGGCGGCGCTGCTGGCACCGACCGAGATTCTGGCGCGGCAGCATTTTGCCAGCATTTCGAAGATGCTGGGGTCGCTGCCGGTGCGGGTGGCGATCCTGACCGGACGTGACAAGGGTAAGGTACGGGCCGACATCCTCGATGACCTCGCGATGGGGCGGATCGACATCCTCATCGGCACCCACGCCATCTTTCAGGACGCGGTCGAATATCATGATCTCGGGTTGGTCGTGGTCGATGAACAGCATCGCTTCGGCGTCGCCCAGCGCTTGCTGCTGGCCGCCAAGGCCAAGGTGCCGCCGCACCTGCTGGCAATGACGGCGACTCCGATCCCGCGCAGCCTGCAGCTGACCCAATATGGCGAAATGGACGCATCGCAGATCGACGAACTGCCGCCGGGGCGCCAGCCGATCGAGACCCGGGTAATGGCGGCGGAGCGGCTCGACGAGGTCACGGCGGGCCTGGAGCGGCATCTTGCCGGCGGCGGCCAGGCCTATTGGGTGTGCCCGCTCGTCGAAGGCAGCGAGACAGGCGACGAGGCCGCGGCGGAACTGCGGGCGACGATGCTCAAGGCGCGGTTCGGAGGGGTGGGACCTGGCGGTGCAGCCGCCAAAGTCGGTCTCGTCCATGGCCGGATGAAACCGGCCGAAAAGGACGCCGTGATGGCCGATTTTTCCGGCGGCAAGCTCGGACTGCTGGTGGCGACAACGGTGATCGAGGTCGGCGTCGATGTCCCCAATGCGACTCTGATGATCATCGAGGCGGCCGAGCGCTTCGGGCTGGCGCAGCTCCACCAGCTGCGCGGCCGCGTCGGGCGCGGGCCGGGGCGGTCGGTGTGCCTGCTGCTGCGGGGCGACGAGCTGTCCGAAACGGCAAAGGCGCGATTGAAGCTGATGCGCGAGACGAACGATGGCTTTCGGATTGCTGAGGAAGACCTGCGGCTGCGCGGCGCCGGGGAGATTCTGGGCGTCCGCCAGTCGGGGGAGGCGGCGTTCCGTGTTGCCGATCCGGAACGCACGCTGAAGTTTGTCGGCATGGCGCGGGACGATGCGCGGTTGTTGCTTGATCGCGATGGCGGGCTGGCGGGGGCAAGGGGGCAGGCGGCGCGGGTGTTGTTGTATCTTTTCGAGCGGGATGCCGGAGTGGTGATGCTCAGGTCGGGCTGAACGCAGCCACTGTCGACGGTATCGCTCACGCCACGCTGCCTGCACGATCAGTGCCACCACCCAACATCTTCGCTTCAATTGTTCGCGATCAAGGCGCTGGCCGAGCGCCCGCGTTGACTCAGCTGTGGTCGCATCGAACTGGTCACCGGCAGCATGGTAATGTAGGTTGTGAGAATTGCTGGAGGGTTTGTTGTTATGGCACTATGCACCCGTCTCGGCCTTGGACTGGCCCTGTGTCTTGCGGGAATCAGCGGCAACCCCGCCGTTGGTCGCGAATGGGTACAGTCGCCTGCTGTCGCACATGATCTAGAGCACCTCGTCTCGCAGCGCCCCGATGATCTGTTAGGCTTGCGGCTTGGCACGTCCGCATGGACTGCGCGCCGCATTCTGGAAAAGCAGGGCTACAGGGTACTGAATTTTCAAAAGGGCGAGTCTTGGTCTGCTCTGGTCGGAAGGCAGACCCATACGAACGTACCTCGACAAAGGCGCGGGTCTGTGAACGGCGCCAGTTTTGTCGGAGCCGGAGGGGAGATCGTCAAGCTGTCGTTTGTTCAGATGCCTCGTGGCGCGGCGCTTTCTCGTCTGCAACTGCAGATGCCTGAAGCTGGTTCACCGATGTTGCCTGACTCGGCTCTCGCCGAACTTTCCGATCGGCCGGAATGCGCCGACACTGGTTGTCTTGAGCCGCATTCAGTTGCGGTGGGTGACTGGGACTTCGGGCTGGCGACCCTCGCCATTGATCCAGACCAACGCGTCATCACTCTCGACGCATCTTCGAAACTTCAGCAACTGGCGGATGTCTCCATCGCTAATGCGGTACGCGAGTGCCGGCTTTCGCGTCTCGGCGTGCCGATCGATGGGCTGGCACGTTCTGTTTTCGCGTGTTGAGTTTGAAGGTGCTGGTTCTTGCCAGTCGCATTCCGCTAATGATCGAAGACCGAGCCATTTAATTTTCACACTTCCGGCTGCGGTGCCGGCCTCAGGCGGTGGAAATTGGAAGCAAGCAAGGGCATGGGCAAAGCCCATGCTGACGTCAGACGAGTTCGGCGCGCAGGAGCGCGCGCCGCCTCGCTGGCCGATCTTGCGCATGTCGGCGCGCTGCTGCGCTGCGCGCTCGCGGCGCTGCGATTGCGCTGCGATTGCGCTGCGATGCGGTCAGAGGATCTGTAAGCCGGGTTCTGTACTGGCCGAAACCAGCGACGATCATTCCTCTAGGACGCCGATTGCCCGGCGCCTCAAGCAACCAACCCGCGCATCGAAAGGGGCCGGTTCCTGCCCCGTGAGCAAGCTCACTCGTGCGCCTATTTGGTCTTGCTCCCGGTGGGGTTTGCCCTGCCGCTCTGGTTACCCATCACGCGGTGCGCTCTTGCCGCACCGTTTCACCCTTGCCTGTTGCCCGCCCCGGTTTCCCGAAACTGCCCATCGGCGGTTTGTTTTCTGTGGCACTTTCCCTGGGGTCGCCCCCGCCGGGTGTTACCCGGCACCGTGTTCCGTGGAGCCCGGACTTTCCTCCCCCGTATCGCTACGGCGGCGACCGCCCGATCCTCTGACCGCGCCTGCCGGTTAGCCCGCGCCGGGGCGCAGCGTCAATAATCCTGGGCGTTAATAATCTTGGGCGTCAATGATGCTCGGGTGTCGCCATCAGCTCGACAAGCACCCCGCCGGTGTCCTTGGGGTGGACGAAGATGATCGGCACGCCATGGGCACCGATCCGGGGCTCGCCGGTGCCGAGCACGGTGGCGCCGCGCGCCCGCATGGCGTCGCGTGCCGCAATGATGTCGGCAACCTCGAAACAGACATGGTGCTGGCCGCCATTGGGATTCTTCTTCAGGAAACCATGAATGGGGGATGCCTCGCCAAGCGGTTCAATCAGTTCAAGCTGGCTGTTGGCGACATCGATGAAGGCAACGCGCACCCCCTGCGCCGGCAGGTCGAACGGCGGCGTCGAAACGGTGGCGCCGAACAGCCGGGCATACATGGCGATGGCCGCATCGATATCGGCACAGGCGATGCCGACATGGTTGAGCCGGCCGAGGAGCAGCGGCGGAAGATCGAACGCGGTCATGGGCGGGCTTTCCTGGTTGCGGCAGTTACCGCTAACTAGCGCGACCCGCGACGATTCCAAGGCCCGCGCATGATCTACATCGTCCTCAACGCGCTTCCCATCCTCGCCGCGACGCTGGTGGGGCTCGCCATCGGCGCCATCTACCTGCGCCTTGCCGGGCTGCCGCGCGCCACCGTCGGCCTGGTCGTCACCACGGCCATCGCCCAGGCCTGGTTCGCTGCGATCCTTGCCGGCGCCCTTATTCTGGCCCCGCCCAAGGCGCCCGAATGGATCATGGCGATCGGCAGTGCCGTCGTCATCTGGATCGGCTTTGTCGTGCCCGTCAGCGTCGTGACGTTGCGGGCGCGAAAGATCGCCGGTGGCGCGGTGGCCGCCGATAGTCTCTACTGGCTCGTGGTGATGGTCACCCAGGCCATCATCATGAAGTCGATCGGCCTGGTGCCGCCTCCCGCTTGAAAGCCCTTCGATGCGCTTGATAATCTCCTTGCTCGCCGTTCTGGCGGCCCCGGCGCTTGCGGCGCCCATCGTCCTGCGGCCGGCGCAGGTGTTCGATGGCAATGCCATGCACCCCGGCTGGCAGGTCGTCATCGATGGCAACAGGATCGTCGCGGCAGGGCCTGGCCTGGCCGTGCCTTCTGGGGCGACGGTTCGCGAATTGCCGGGCGCCACGCTGATGCCCGGCATGATCGAGGGCCATAGCCACCTCCTGCTCCACCCCTATAACGAGACGCCCTGGGACGATCAGGTGCTCCACGAGCCCATCGCGCTGCGCACCGTTCGTGCCACTGTCGCCGCGCGCGCCACGCTGCGTGCCGGCTTCACCACAGTGCGCGATCTGGGCAGCGAAGGCGCCGGCTATGCCGATGTCGGGCTGAAACGCGCCATCGATCAGGGTATTGTTCCCGGGCCGCGGATGATCGTCGCCACCCGCGCCCTGGTCGCCACCGGCGCCTATGGCCCACGCGGCTTCGAACCGGGCGTCGAAACCCCGCTCGGCGCCGAAGCGGTCGATGGCCCGGCACTGGTCACCGCGGTGCGCCGCCAGATCGGCAATGGCGCCGATGTCGTCAAACTCTACGCCGATTACCGCTGGGGGCCGGGCGAACCGAGCAGGCCGACCTTCACTTTGGGTGAAATGACCGCCGCGGTGGAGGCCGCGCACAGCGCCGGACGGCAGGTGGCAGCGCACGCCAGCACGCCAGAGGGCATCCGCCGCGCGGTGCTGGCGGGGGTCGATGTGGTCGAACATGGCAGCGAAGGCACCGCTGCCGAGTTCAAATTGATGCGCGAAAAGGGTGTTGCCCTGTGTCCGACGCTCGCCGCCGGCGACGCGCTGGCCCGCTATCGCGGCTGGAAAGGCGCTGAACCGGCCCCGCAGGACGTCCTCGATGACCGCAACGCCTTTGCCCAGGCTCGCTCTGCGGGGGTAAAAATCTGCATGGGCGGCGATGTCGGCGTGTTCGCGCATGGCGAAAACGCCCGGGAAATGCTGCTGATGGCGGCCGCCGGCATGCCGGCGGCCGAGGTTCTTCACGCAGCGACGGCCGGAAACGCCGCCTATTTCGGCCTTTCCGACCGCGGCCGGGTGGCGCCGGGGCTGCTTGCCGACCTTGTTGCGGTCGATGGCGACCCCATGGCCGACCTGAAATCGGTGCAGAAGGTGACGCTGGTGATAAAGAACGGCGTGGTTGTGGAGTGATTTTGCTCAACCGTTGGGCGTTATCAGGTATTTTTCGCCCGTGGCACGGCGGTTGTAGCCGGCAATGGCGTCAAGGCTCAGTGCTTCGGCAAGGGTGATTCGCGCCGAATAATGGCTGGCAAAGGTTGTCGTCAGCTCCGCGGCGACGCGATCGCGAAGCTTTTGCGCTTCACCATGGCCGATCTTTTGCAGGAAAGGCGTCAGCAACCAGCCACCCACGCCCCACATCATGCCAAAGCCGCGGCCGAATTCGGTCGGTGCCGTGTTCAATCCGCCATAGATATAGACCTGTTTGTGCACCGCCGAGCCATAGCGGCTATATTCCTTGGCCGTCTTGTTGATGGCGATTTCCATGGCTGTGAGGATTTGGCCGGCCAGTTTGCCGCCGCCGATGGCATCGAAAGCAATCGTCGCGCCGGTGGCGACAAGCGCCTCGACAAGGTCGTCCATGAAGCTTGGCAGGCTCGAATCGACGATATGGGGGGCGCCGATCCCCGAAAGGATCGCCGCCTGGTCGGCATTGCGGACGATATTGACGAGGCCGATGCCGTCCTTGAGGCAGATCCGGTTGAGCATCTGCCCCAGGTTCGAGGCCGCAGCGGTGTGCACCAGCGCGGTATGGCCTTCGCGGCGCATGGTTTCGGTCATCCCCAGCGCCGTCAGCGGGTTGACGAAGCATGATGCCCCGGCCTCAGCCGAGACGCCTTCGGGTAGAACAATGGCGTCGCGCGCCCGGACGACCCGGTATTGGGCATACATGGCGCCGCCCAGAACGCCGACCGTCTTGCCGACAAGATGCTCGGCGCCTTCGCCGGCCGCCGTCACGACGCCGCCACCTTCGTTACCGACCGGCATCGATTCGCCGATGCGGGCCGCCATCGCGCGCATCAGTGCCGGCGGGATGGGCGCCGACACGGTCGGGTTGTCTGCAGTGCCCCCGGCGGTCGCCTGGGCCATGTCGGCGGCGCCGAACAACAACCCGATATCGCTGGGATTGATCGGGGTTGCATCGACCCGGACAAGGATTTCGCCGGGGCCGGGCGTCGGCACCGGCACCTCAGCGAGCGAAAGTTCAAGCGTGCCTTCGGCAGTCACAAGCGAACGAAGCTGGAGCATGGTCTGGGGTCTTTCCTGTATCCGGCGAAGGGTCGAAACGGGGTTCAGAGCGTCGGCAATTTGAATCCCGGCGGCAGCGGCATGCCCGCCGTCAACTTGTTCATTTCGGCGCTGCCGACCTGATCGGCCTTGGCCTTGGCGTCGTTGAAAGCAGCGACAACAAGGTCTTCGAGCATTTCCTTCGAGTCCGCGGTCAATAGCGACGGGTCAATGACGATGCCGACGATGCGGCCGCGTGCGGTTGCCTTGACCTTGACGAGGCCGCCGCCGCTTGCGCCTTCGACTTCGATCGAATCGAGCTGGGCCTGGGCCTTGGCCATCTGTTCCTGGACGCTCTGGGCGGCCTTCATCAACTCATCGAGACTGGGCATGGGGGGTCCTTTCAGGAGGGTCGACACCGATCAATTCGGCATCGGGAAATGCAGCAAAGACGGCGGCCACCGCGGGGTCGGCGCAGGCGGCATCGCGCTGGCGGGCAACGAGCGCCAGTTCGGCCTCGCGCAGCGTCGGGGCACTGCTTTCAGCCACGAAATCGACCTGCCAGTCACAGCCCGTCCATTCGCCGAGCCGCTGGGCAATCAGCGCCAGCTGGTCGCGCGCGGCCCGCTTGTCGGCGGCGAGAACCAGCTTAGGCGGGGCGAAATCGACAAGGCGCAGGTCGTCGGTAAGCATATGGTGCAGCCGGGCTTCGTTATGCTGGCGAAAAAGCGCCACCAATGCTGCAAAATCGGCGGGAAGTGATGCGGCGGCAGGGGTCGGAGGGGCAACAGGCGCGGCAGCGGCCGGAAGCATCGGCGTTGCAGTTGCGGCTACCGGCGGCGGCTGGATGGCAGCTGGCGCGCTCTCTGCGACTGTGGCGGGCGCCGGGGGCAGCGTGGGGGCCGGCGCCGGAACCTGCGCTGTGCCGCCGCCGTCGCTCAGCCGGCGCATCAGGTCGGCAGGGTCGGGCAGGTCGCTGGCATGGATCAGGCGAAGCAGGGCCATTTCCGCCGCTTGCAACGGCACCGGCGCCGCCTGCACTTCGGCCAGGCCTTTCAACAGCAGCTGCCAGAGCCTGTGCAGCGCCGGAAAGCTCAGCCGCTGCGCCCAGTCGCCCAGCACAGCCTTTTCCTCTGCGCTGAGCGCGGGGTCATCTACAGGTGACAGCCGCTGGCGGGTCACGGCATGAACAAGTTCGAGCAGCTCGCGCATGAGCATTTCGGGGTCGAGACCAAGATCATGTTGCTCGGCGAGCGCCGCGAGGGTGCCTTGGGCGTCGCCAGCCAGCGCCAGCCCGAACAGCCGCCGCACCGCCCCGCGATCGGCAAGTCCCAGCATGTCGCGAACGATGTCGGCGGTAATCAGCCCCCCGGCATGGGCAATCGCCTGGTCGAGCACCGACAGCCCGTCGCGCACCGAGCCTTCGGCAGCACGCGCGATCAGCGCCAGCGCTTCGGGCTCGGCCGATGCCCCCTCGGCAGTCACAATGTCGCCGAAATGCGCCACAAGTGTCGCCGCCGGCACCCGCCGCAGGTCGAAGCGCTGGCACCGCGATAGCACCGTCACCGGCAGCTTGTTGACCTCGGTCGTTGCGAAGATGAACTTCACATGCGGCGGCGGCTCCTCGAGCGTTTTCAACAATGCGTTGAAAGCGTTCTTGGTAAGCATATGAACTTCATCGACAATATAGATCTTGTAGCGGGCCGACACGCTGGCATAACGCACCGCTTCGATGATCTCGCGCACATCGTCGACGCCGGTATTGGATGCGGCATCCATCTCGATGACGTCCATATGGCGGCCGGCAGCGATCGCGACGCATGGCTCGCAGACCCCGCAGGGGCTGATCGTCGGCCCGCCGCTGCCATCGGGACCGATGCAGTTCAAGGCCTTGGCGATGATTCGCGCTGTCGAGGTCTTGCCCACCCCGCGCACCCCGGTGAGCAGCCAGGCCTGGGCCAGGCGGCCCTGTTCGATGGCATTGGCGAGGGTTTTGACCATCGCTTCCTGGCCGAGCAACGTGTCGAAGCTGGCCGGGCGATATTTGCGGGCGAGGACGCGATAGGCCGGCGCCGGCGCTACAGGCTCCATGCCTGGAAAGGCGAGATCTTCGACGTCGGGCATGGTGCCGGGTTTAGCGCGTCCACGACGACAATGGGAAGAAAGAAAGGGGCATGGGCAAAGCCCGTATAGCCTACCCCGGACTTGATCCGGGGTCAGACGAGATCAGCGCAGGGAGGCTGCGCTGCCTCGCTGGCTGCGCTTGCGAGAGTCTGCGCTGTTCGCTTCGCGCTGCTCGCAGCCGCGCGGCGCGGTGGGAGCCGGGAACGACCCAGTGCGAGTTCGTTGCGGCTGCTTCCTTCCGGACCTGACCGGGTTGGCGAAGACACTGCCCGCCCGACTCCCGCTGCGCATATGAGCGAGCCGGCAGGGGAGGGCAAGACCTGGCCGTCGTCAAAATTTGACAATCGCCAAGTGTGGAGACTGGATCAGCCGCTCGTCAGCACCGTCAGGGCCTTGCCCGATGAGCCTCGCACAAGGCCGCCGTTGGTGGCGAGCAGCGTCGTTCCCTCGCCGACGACACTGCGCAGATTGGCGTAGAATTGCGGCGGGATGCTCACCATGTTCAGGGCATCCTGGCCGACTTGCTGCCCTTCGCGCGCTGCATAGCCCGGCAGGCCCAGATAAACCCATTGTGCGACCCCATTTGCATCGCGCCCGGCAAATTGCGCGGCCTGGGTGCCGATGTCGAAACCCTTTGGCACGCCGATCTTGCTGCGGCCGATCTCGATACCGTTGCGATAGACGATGATCCTCGCACTGCTGGTCGACACGATGATCGTCACCGGGCCAACCGGTGACCGCTCCGGCGTCCAGCGCGAAATCTCGTCGGGGCCAAGCCGGTTGTCGAGCACCGTCAGGGGCCGGCCGATCGGATCGATGGTGGCGAGAAAGGCGTTGTCGACGACCGTCTCGGGCTGCGGCGTCGGCCCCTGTTCATCGGTGACCACGACGGTCATGCCCATGTTGCTGACACCGAACAACAATTTCGCAAACGCCAGCGGCATGCGGATGCAGCCATGGCTTGCCGGATAGCCGGGCAGATTTCCGGCATGGAGCGCAATGCCGTCCCAGGTCAGCCGCTGCATGTAAGGCATGGGTGCACTGTCGTAGAGGTTGGACTTGTGGTCCTTGTTCTTCTGCAGGATCGTGAAAATGCCCGTCGGCGTCTTCTTGCCGGCCTTGCCCGATGAGACGGTTGTCACCCCGATGCGGGCGCCATTGCGGTAGATATAGGCGCGCTGCGTCACCAGGTTGACGATCACCATAATCGGCCCGGCCGGCGCGATGCGGTCATCCCAAATCCATTGGCCAGCCTTCAATGTCTGGACCGGTGTGTCGAAGGGCGACGAGACAGTCGCGCCCGGTGCGAGGCCGAAAGCGGCGGTGGCGCCAACCAGCACGATGGCAATGGCAGCAGACAGGACGATCCGCATCAACGGTCTCCACAGGCACGACCCAGCGTCGGTGGTTACGCCCCTGTGGAACCCCGGTCTAGCGCCGGCTCATGTCCACAGCGCCCGGCGGCATCCGCACCGTCAGCGCGCCGATGTCGGCCGTCAGCCGGATCTGGCATGCCAGGCGCGAGGCGCGCGAGGCCCCGACGGCGAAATCGAGCATGTCTTCTTCCTCGTCGCTCGGCGGCGGCAGGCGGGCGGCGTCATCGCCGGTAATGAGCACATGGCATGTCGAACAGGCCATGGCGCCTTCGCATGTGCCTTCGAGCGGTTGGCCATGGGCCTGTGCAACATCGAGAAGGCGCGCCCCGGCAGGGGCATCGATCGTCTTTTCGGTCTGGCCGTCGGCGGAAAGGAAGCGGATCAGCGTCATCGGTCGGTCAGGCAGCCTCGTTCAGCAGCTGCGACACGGCAGCGTTTATTTGCTGCGCCGCAATATCGATTTCCGCAAGAGTCGTGAAGCGCCCGAAGCCGAGGCGCAGCGATGCGCGCGCCGCCGCATCCGAAAGCCCCAGCGCCTTCAGGACATGGCTGGGCCGCCCCGTCACCGCTGCGCACGCCGAGCCCGAGGACAGCGCCAGCCCCGGCAATTGCGACAGCAGCGGCACCGTAACGCCGGGAAAGCCGATGTTGAGATTGCCCGGCCAGCGCGCCGCCAGATCGCCATTGACGCTGTGCTGCACCCGCAGCCCGGCGCGCAGCCGTTCGGCAAGCTGCCGCGCATGGGCGGCATCGTCGGCCATGCGCGCCCCGGCGATCCGCGCCGCCTCGCCAAGCCCGGCAATCAGCGCGGTGGGCAGGGTGCCGGAGCGACCATCTTCCTGCCCGCCGCCATGCAGCAGCGGCGTCAGCATCGTATAGGGCCGGCGATAAAGGGCACCGACACCCTTGGGCCCATAGATCTTGTGGCCTGTCAGCCCGAGCAGATCGATCCCCATGGCGTCGACATCGATGGCAATCTTGCCAAAGGCCTGCGCCGCATCGCAGTGCATCACCGCACCGCAACGATGCGCAATGGCGGCAATGTCGGCGATCGGCTGGATGACTCCGATCTCGTTGTTGAGGAGCATGACCGAGACGAGCGCCACATCCTCGCCCATCGCACGTTCGAAATCGCCCAGATCGAGCAGGCCGTTGCTGCGAACCGGAAGGATCGTCAGTTGAGCGCCCAGGCTGCCGAGATATTCGGCCGTCTCGAGAACGCAGCTATGCTCGGTCGCGACCGTGACGATGCGCCGCCGCGTCTGGCGAGGGTGAGTCATCAGGCCCTTGATCGCCCAATTGGCGCTCTCGGTGGCGCCACTGGTGAAGGCGATCGTCTCGGCAGGGGCGCCGATGAGCCGGGCGACATGTTCCCGCGCCAGTTCGACGGCTGCCTTGGCCCGATAGCCCCAAAGATGGGCGCTGTGCGGGTTGCCGAATCCGTCGATGCCCCAGGGCGCCATGACGGCGGCGACCGCCGGGTCGAGCGGGGTGGTGGCACCATAGTCGAGATAGACCGGTAGGCTCATGCGGCACGCCTTTGCAGGCGGGTTGCCATCGCTTCCCAGGCAGTTGCAAAACTGTCGACTTCGGCCGCTGTCGTATCGGGGCCAAGGCTGACCCGTATCGCTTCACCCGCCGCCTTGCCGAGCCCCATCGCCTGCAGGACATGGCTTGCTGAGACCCTGCCCGACGAGCAGGCCGCCCCGGCGCTGACCATGACTCCAGCGAGATCGAGTGTCATCACCTGGGTCGCCGACGCGACCCCGGGAAGCGCCAGGTTGCTGATGTTGGGCAGCCGCGGCGCGGCGCGGCCGTGCACCACGGTCCCCAGCCGGGCCTCGAGCGCGTCGCGCAGCGCCGCAATCGGCGCCCAGTCGGCCGGCTCGGCGATCGCGGCGGCAAAGGCAGCGATGCCGGGGACATTGGGAGTGCCGCCGCGCAGACCGCGTTCCTGGCCGCCGCCGCGCTGGACAGCGACAAGCGTATCGGGGTCGCGGGCGATCAGCGCGCCGGTGCCCGGAATACCGCCGAGCTTGTGCGCCGAAATCGCGACATAATCGGCGTCTGGCAGCGGCAGCTTGCCCGCCGACTGAACGGCATCGACGAGCAGCCGGCCACCGGCTGCGGCAACGACTGTTGCGATGTCGGCAATCGGCTGGATGACGCCGGTTTCATTGTTGGCGTGCTGGACGGCAACAAGCGCCGGGCCGGCCTTGAGCATCGTGGCGAGAGCATCGAGATCGATGATGCCAGCGCCATCGACCGGGATAAGTGCGGCGTCGGGGCGCGCCGCAAGCACGGCCCCCAGCACGGCGGCGTGCTCGGTCGACCCGGCCAGCACCCGCCACGATGTGTGCAGCGCCAGCGCCAGCGCTTCGCTGCCGCCGCTGGTGAAAACGATGGCATCACTGCGGCACCCGGCCCAGCCGGCAAGGCGGTCTCGGGCGGTTTCGACAATCGCATTAGCAGCGCGGCCGCCGGCATGGACCGAAGCCGGGTTGCCGATAACCCGGGCGGCTTCGGCCAGCGCGACGATTGCCGCCGGTTTTGCCGGGGTCGTCGCGGCATGATCGAGGTAGATGCGGCTTTTTATTGCGAAATCGGCCATGGCGCACATATAGGGGAGGAGGGGTGGTCTGCGCCACCAGCATAAAAAATCGGATTGTCACATGCCCGAAGTCATCTTTGCCGGCCCCGAAGGCCGGCTCGAAGGCCGTTATCAGCCTGCCAGCCGGCCGCGGGCACCGGTTGCCATATTGCTGCAGCCGCACCCGGCGCAGGGGACGATGAACCACCCGATCGTCATGGCGATGTACAACAGCTTCGTGCGCCGCGGCTTTGCAACGCTGCGCTTCAACTTTCGCGGCGTCGGGCGCAGCCAGGGTGTGTTCGACAATGGCATCGGCGAGTTGAGCGACGCCGCCAGCGCGCTCGACTGGATGCAGCAGTTCAACCCCGAAGCGCACACCACTTGGGTCGGCGGCTTTTCCTTCGGTGCCTGGATCGGGATGCAGCTGCTGATGCGCCGCCCCGAAATCAAGGGCTTCATCAGCATCGCGCCACCGGCGAACATGTATGATTTCACCTTCCTGGCGCCATGCCCTTCCAGCGGCATCATCGTCGATGGCGAAAATGACGAGGTGGTGACCGGCGCCAGCGTCCAGAAGCTTGTCGACAAGCTAAAGACGCAGCGGCACATCACCATCGATCACGCCACCATCCCGGGCGCCAACCACTTCTTCCAGCACGAGATGGACGATCTGATGGGCGTCGTGGACGGCTATCTCGATCGCCGGCTGGCCAACGGCGGGCGCTAGCGGCGAGCGCGCCCGCACACCATGAGCGGGGGCGGCGTCACGACTGCGACGCTATCGGTTACGGGCCAAAGGTAGCGCCTGGCTGGTCGATCCTCGCCGCTGTCTGTGTGCCGTCGACGATATCGCGCCAACCAGGGTCGCAGATCGCCATGTTGACGGCCATCGGCGCCGTTGACATCGGATGTTGCCAGATCGTTGCGGCGACGCGATAGGTAAGCCTGTTGGCGTAGAACAGCTCGGCCCGCCCTGCCGCGATGAGCAGGACCAGTGCCGGTACCGCGACCATGAGGTTAAGCCGCGGTCCCATGGCAACAGCGTCCCGCCGAACGGTCAGCAGTGCAGCACATAGCCAGGCGTTGAATGCCGCCATGACAAACCAGCGGCCGTAATCGGTTGCGACGGTCGTGAGAAACAGCATTGGCAACACGACTGCGACGCCGAAGATCGCCAGGTGCATCCTTGTCGGCCGATATCCCAGCAAAACGAAGTAAAACGGAATGAACAGCGAACCGCTGGCAATAAAGAGTGGATAAGCCGGGTTGAGCCGCGCGCCACATGCGGAGAGATTGATGTTGCGCGCGCTGTCGGCAACCGTGATGAACATTGCGAGGTCGCGGTCTATCGATGGTGCTATTCTGGCACGCAGCATGGCCGCAACCTGTTCGGGGTCCGCAGGGAATGCGGCCTGAAGCAGCGCGATCGATGCCAGAAGACCCGCAAGCAGGCCGACAGCGGAAGCGATTGCCGTGAAGTTAGTCCGGTGTTGGCGATAATCGATGTACCAGGCCACAAGCAGGACGGGCGCGCCCATGATGACGATCGTTTCGTGCGCCAGGCTCCCGATCAGCAGGATGAGCGCTGCGGTTTTCCAGCGCTGGTAAAGGGCGCCGTAAGCCGCGAAGGTGACGAATGCCAATGACAACATGTCGGTGCGGGCAATATCGCTGCCCCAGAGCCTGAACTGCGGCGACAGGACCAGCACAATTCCAAGCCATGTGCCGAACTTGAGATTTGATCGCGTTACTTTGACGAGAACGAGAAATATCGCGATGGCGAGCATGATTGCCGAAACGATATGAAAATACAGCAAGGTCACCATCGAAGGATGGTCTTCGAGCAACGCGATGACGCTGCCGATGAGCCCACGCCGAATCAGACCGTTCGAGAAATAATTCGGCATGAGAACGGTAAGAATATAGGGTGATCCGGACTGGGATGCCAAAGCGTCATAGCCCTCGGAATAGGCAAGCATCATGATGCGCCTGCACGCGACTAGGACGAACCCGGAGGCTGCAATTGCGGCGACGAATGCAGCCAGGCGTTGCTGTTTCACGGTCAAGCGACACTTTTCCCGACTAATCGTTACTGACCCGTTTGCGCCCAGTATTGGTCCAGCGCAATAGCGTGCGGACAGCAAGCGGAGCCGGGACAGAAGGGGGCTGGTTAATTGGCGATTTCAGGGGGCACGCGTGTCGCCCCGCCGGGCTGCTGGCGAGGTTTGGAGCCCTTTGTCCGGCTTGTGCCACTGCCAGGCAATCAGGCGCTTCATCTGCATCGCGCCACCGGCAAATCTTCAGGACTTCGTCTTCAAGGCGCCTTGCCCTTCAAGTGGCATCACCATGGATGCCGCTACCATCCCCGGCGCCGAGCCCTTTTTGCAACACGGAACCGCTGATCAGGTCGCCGGCTGGCAAACGGCGCGTATCGGGTGATCAACTTGCAAGGCCATAGCGCCGGGCCAGATCGGCGACGGCGGGATCGATCTTCAGGGCGGCCGCGCGGTCGGCATCGGCTGCAGCGGCATTGCCCAGGCGGCTGTGCGTGATGCTGCGGGCAAAAAGTGACCAAGCGTTGCGAGGTTCTGCCGCTAAGGCGGTGTTGTAATCGGCAAGGGCCTTGTCGAATTCGCCGCGGCGGAGACGGACGAGTGCCCGGCTGTCGATGAAGGCAGTCTCGCCCGGGCGCAGCCGCAGGGCGGCCTCGCAATCGGGCAGCGCCTTGTCGAGTTCGATATTGAGGCGCCCTCGCGCCCAGCAGCGACCATTGAAAGCCGCTGCCCGGCCGCTGTCTTCGGGGTGGCTCTTCAACCATTGGTCGTAGCTGGCAATGGCATCTGCAGGCTGATCCGCAGCATCGTAAAGCCCGGCAAGGGTCAGCCGCGCCTGTGCCGATGCCGCCAATGCCGCATCGGCCGCTTTCAGGTCGACGAGTGCCGCTGCCGGGTCCTTGGCAACCAGCCGAAGGCGCACCCTTGCCAGCCGGATGTCGGGATCGTCAGGCGCCAATTCGACGGCGGCGTCGAGGTCGGCCGTGCCGAGCGCCATCTGGCGGTTCTCCAGCCGCGCCAGGCCGCGCTGAAGCCGGTAGCGCGCCTCGCGGGGCGCCATGTCGATCGCCTTGTCGAAATCGGCGATCGCGGCGTCGAACTTGCGGGTCGAGGCCAGAACGGCGCCCCGCCGGCTATAGCCAGCGGCGTCGACCGGTGCATCGGCCTTGTCGGTGAGATCGATCACGGCGCCACTATCGTCGACGGCACGTCTGGGGCTGAGCCCGAAAAAGGGCCCGCCTTCGTAGGTGACGAACATGCGCTGCTGGGCGTTGTCGACGTAGATGCGGTGGGTGAGAAAAAAGTCGATGCCGATGATCAGGTCGGCAAGCTCGAGCGACTGGTCGATGATGGTCACCCAGGGGTTCTTGATTGTCTCGCCGCCAAGATCGATCGCGTTGAGGCGGGCGCGCCATGTCGGCACCTGCCTGGCCCCGATGCCGGTGGCGCCGTCGGCCAGCTTCACCCCCGCTGTCCCGGGGGCGATGCCGGCCCGGCGTGCTGCCGATAGGGACATCAACAGCGACTGGGCACCGGTATCGAACAAGGCCTTCATCGGCACGCCGTTGACCGTGACGGTGCCGATGGTGTGGCGCCGTCCAGGTTCGGGCCTTTCGAGGCGAACCAGCGTAAACGGCTTGGTATCGGCCCAATAGGCCAGCGTCGCCTTGGCGCAGCCTTCGCTTTTCATCAGCCTGACGATGCCATGCGGCAGATCATATTCAGCATCGCTCAGCCCGAGAATATTCTGTCCCAGCAGCCCGGTGAAACCGGTGTCGCTGCCGCCGACTGCAAACTGGATGCGCGGGATCTCGAGGCCGGCGATGCTGAATGTCCGGGCAGTGACGGCGCGCAGCGAGCTGCTGCCGCCGATGCCCTTCATTTGCAGGCCGGGCACGATATCCTTGACCGACAGGCCGAATTCCGCGGCATCAGCGGCCGAGATGGTGCTGAAAAAGGCGCCGCTATCGAGCATGAATCGAGCGTCGCGACCATTGATCTGCGCCGCGACGACCGCCCGCTGGTCGGCGATGGTGACGGGAATATCGAGGAATTTCGAAATCTTGCAGGCCGCCAGTGCCGTTGCGGGGGCCACCAGCAGCGCCAATCCGATGATCGAAATGCCAACCCGTCGCTGCATTCGAAGCCTCCGCCCTGTTCCTGCCCGCGCACCCAACACCTTCAACGGCCTGTTACAGGTGCCGCGCGCGCGGCGCCGGTGGCATTGGCCACATCATCGTGCGACCCTCGCTCAGGCGCGCACGCCCCCTGTCATGGCGGCCGGAACGCCAGTGGTTTCGGGCCAGCTGATCGCCTTGCCGGCTACGCTGCGCACCGCGAGCCAGGCAAAGGCTTCGGCTTCAAGGGCATCGCCATCCCAGCCGACAGTTTCGACCGCGGTGGTCGGCACGCCGGTGCGCGCTTCGATCATCGCCATCAAAATGGGGTTGTGGCGGCCGCCACCGGTGACGAGCAGGCGCGCCAGCGGCGGCACATGGCCGAGCGCCAGCCGGATGCTTTCGGCGGTGAAGGCGGTGAGGGTCGCCGCCCCATCGGCCAGCGACAGCCCGCGCGCCGCCTGCATGTCCCAGGCATTGCGATCGAGCGACTTTGGCGGCGGTGCGTCGAACCAGGGCTGGTCGAGCATCGCCGTGAGGACATTTTCGTGGACACTGCCTGCAGCCGCAAGCGCGCCATCCTTGTCGTAGCGCTGGTGGCTGCCACTCGCGACCCAATCATCGATGAGCGCATTGGCCGGGCCGGTGTCGAAGCTGCCCCAGGCATTCTCGCTGAACCAGGTCAGATTGCCGACGCCGCCGAGGTTGAGCACGCCGAGCGGCCGGCCCAATTGTGTCGAGCGCGCCCGGTGATAGCCTGGTGCCAAGGGGGCGCCCTGGCCGCCGGCGGCGACATCGGCGGTGCGGAAATCATGAACGACCGGAATCCGCGTCGCTGCCTGCAAAAGCGCGGCATCGCCGATCTGCCAGGTCCAGCCGCGCTCCGGGCGATGGGCCACGGTGTGGCCGTGAAAACCGATCAGCGCAACATCGTCGCGTGACGTGCCGGTTGCCGCCAGCAGCTGGTGGACGGCGATGGCATGGAGACCGGCCAGTTCGGCGGCGACCGCGTCGATCTGGGCATCGGGACCCGGTCGGTGCAATTCCAGCGCATGGGTGACGGCATCGCGGAGCCTGGCGACAAATTCGGCCTGATAGGGGATGAAAACGAAGCCGCGTGGCACAACGACAGCCTCGCCATCGGTGTCGATCAGGGCCGCATCGATGCCGTCCATCGACGTGCCCGACATCAGGCCGATAACGGTGGTGAGATTGGTCATCGGCCGAGGATAGCGGGCAAAATCCACCCTGTCATGACGGGGCTGGCTTGGTTATGAAGCCGCACCATGACCCATGTTTCCGATTTTCTCCGCCGGCTCGATGCCCGCGGCTTCATCCACCAGATCACCGATGCGGCCGGGCTCGATGCCGCCGCCGGGGCGGGCCGGCTGATCGCCTATGTCGGTTATGATTGCACGGCGCCGAGCCTTCATATCGGCAATCTCGTCTCGATCATGATGCTCCGCCACTTTCAGCAGGCGGGGCATCGGCCGATTGTGCTGATGGGTGGCGGCACCACCAAGGTCGGCGACCCGTCGGGCAAGGACGAAGGGCGGCAATTGCTCGACGATGCGCGGATCGAAGCCAACAAGGCGAGCATCCGCCGCATCTTCGAGCGTTTTCTCGATTTCGATGGGCCGAATGCGGCGATCATGGCCGATAATGACGAATGGCTTTCAGGCCTCGCCTACATCCCATTCCTGCGCGACATCGGCCGGCATTTCTCGGTCAACCGCATGCTCAGTTTCGATTCGGTCAGGTTGCGGCTCGATCGCGAACAGCCGCTGAGCTTCCTCGAATTCAATTACATGATCCTCCAGGCCTATGATTTCCTCGAGCTGAACCGCCGCTTCGGTTGCGTGCTGCAGATGGGCGGCAGCGACCAGTGGGGCAATATCGTCAATGGCACCGACCTTATTCGCCGCGTTGACGGCGGAGAAGCCTTTGGCCTGACGACGCCGCTGATCACCCGTGCCGATGGCGCCAAGATGGGCAAGACGGCAGCCGGCGCGGTCTGGCTTCACGAGGATTCATTGCCCGGTTTCGATTACTGGCAGTTCTGGCGCAATACCCATGACGATGATGTGGCACGCTTCCTGAAGCTGTTCACCGACCTGCCGCTGGCCGACATCGAGCGTGTCATGGCTGGCGACATCAACGCCGCCAAGGTGGTGCTCGCCACCGAGGCGACGGCGCTGTGCCGCGGGCGTGCCGCGGCAGAGGCAGCCGCGGCGACCGCCGCCGAAACCTTCGCCGGCGGAGCAGGGGCGGACTTGCCGAGCTTTGCCGTCGCGGCGCCGCTGACCATCATCGATGCTCTTGTCGGGCTCAACTTTGCGGCGTCGAAGGGCGAAGCCCGGCGCCTCGTTGCCGGCGGCGGTGCCCGGGTCGATGGCGAAGCCGTGACCGGGGAGGCGCAGATGGTCGGCCCCGGGGCGCGGATCAGTGCCGGCAAGAAACGGCACGGGATGATCGTCGCGGCGTGACGGCAGGCGCAAGTTGACCGCCGTCACACCGCGACAGTTTTCGAATTGTCGCAGCCGTCAGGCTCGATTGCATTCGGGTTGAAACACAAGGGCCTCCGGCGGCCGGGGCCGATGGCCCCGGACCCCGTTCGATCAGCCGGATCGATCCCGGGTGCATGGTTGGGGCCGTCGGCCCCAACCGCCCCCGGCCTGCGCCGGGGCAGGCGGAGGCTTCGATTCCGTCTACGTGCAATCAGCTCTGGCCTGCCACAACCATGCGGCGGCGCATCGAGGCGCCGACGAGACCAAAGCCGGCGATCATCATCGCCCAGCTTGCCGGTTCCGGGACCACACCCGGGACAGGCGGTTCCGCCATGAACGACTGGGTATCGAAGGCGACTTCGGCGAGACCGGTGAAATTCGGTGACGACTGCACGGCCTCGACATCGAAGCGGACGCGCGCAACACCGGCTGTCAGCGCGAAATCGATGCGCTGGGCAAAGGCATTGTCGGGCGCCAGCGCGCGGTTATCGAGGAAGCGCAGGATCTGATTGTCGCTGTCGAAAAATGTCAGGTCGAACAGGGTCGGTTCATAGCCCCCGTTGCTGGCGATGTTGTTCGAACGGTGGTTCCAGATATAGGCAGCGCCCATCGTGACCGGCGTGGCAAAGGTCCAGTCGATCCATTGGGTCAGCGGGTTGGTGCCGCTGGCCGTCGTCCAGTGATTGCCTTGCGTATAGGTCGCATGGGCCTCGGTGATGTCGAGGCCGCCGCCAGTCAGGCCGGTGCCGTTGATCGTGTTGGCCGCGATATAGTTGCCATTGAAAATCGACGACGCGGCCGCGCCTGTGGGCTTGAAAACAACGGCCTGCGCCTGGGCCCCCGCCAGCGCCAGACCGGAAACCAGAAGCAACGAAAGCACTCGCATGAAATCCTCCTGTTGTAGACATTGGCTTGCAGCAACAAGGAACAGGATGTTCCCGAGGATGTAGGCGCCGTCGCCCCGGCAAACAGGTCAGGGATGTTGTACGGTGTGGCAGAATGTCGCAATTTGGCTCTCGCAGAGCGCCCGGACTGGCCCCGCCAAATGGGGTCCGGGGCCGCCGGCCCCGGCCGCCGGAGGCCATCTTTGTTGTTCAGGCCTGGCGTCGTTTGCCGAAGCTCGCTTTCTTCTTCATCTTCTCGAAGCGGGTCGTGCGGGTGCCCGGCGCGCCGCCCATGCTCCGGCCTTTCACGGGCGCGACACGGTCGCCATCGGGAATGCCGAGCTCGTCCATTTCCAGCCGGCGGATCTGATCGCGAATGGCAGCGGCGGTTTCGAACTCCAGGTCGGCGGCGGCCGTCTGCATCTGCTTTTCGAGATCGGCGATATAGGCCTTGAGATTATGGCCGACGAGGTTGGGGGTTTCGGCGTCGCCGGTATCGACGACCAGCCCGTCGCGCTGCGAAACATCGGCGAGAACATCCGAGATGTCGCGCTTGATGGTTGCCGGTGTGATGCCGTGTTCGAGATTATAGGCTTCCTGGCGGCTGCGGCGGCGATCGGTTTCGCGCATGGCGCGTTCCATGCTGCCGGTGATGTGGTCGGCATAGAGGATCACCCGGCCATCGACGTTGCGCGCCGCGCGTCCGATCGTCTGGATGAGGCTGGTTTCGCTGCGCAGAAAGCCTTCCTTGTCGGCATCGAGGATCGCGACCAGCCCGCATTCGGGAATGTCGAGGCCTTCGCGCAGCAGGTTGATACCGACGAGCACGTCGTACACGCCCAGCCGCAGATCGCGGATCAGCTCGATGCGTTCCAGTGTCTCGACGTCGGAGTGCATGTAGCGGACGCGCAGGCCGGCTTCGTGAAGGAACTCGGTCAGATCCTCGGCCATCCGCTTGGTAAGGGTCGTGACCAGGGTGCGATACCCATTGGCCGCCACCTTCTTGGCTTCGGCGATCAGATCCTCGACCTGGTCCTCGACCGGCTTGATCTCGATCGGCGGGTCGACCAGCCCTGTCGGCCGGATCACCTGCTCGGTGAACACGCCGCCGGTCTTTTCCATCTCCCAGGTGCCGGGGGTGGCCGACACGAACACCGATTGCGGGCGCATCGCCTCCCATTCGGAAAAGCGCAGCGGCCGGTTGTCGATGCAACTCGGCAGCCGGAAACCATATTCGGCAAGCGTTACCTTCCGCCGATGGTCCCCCTTTGCCATCGCGCCCAATTGTCCGATGGTGACATGGCTTTCATCGACGAACAGCATGGCGTTTTCAGGCAGATATTCGAACAGCGTCGGCGGCGGCTCGCCGGGAAGCCGGCCAGTGAGGAAGCGGCTGTAATTCTCGATCCCGGCGCAGGAGCCCGTCGCTGCGATCATTTCCAGGTCGAAATTGGTGCGCTGTTCGAGCCGCTGGGCCTCGAGCAACCGGCCTTCCTCGTTCAATTCCTTCAACCGTTCGGTCAGCTCGAAACGAATGGCTTCGCTGGCCTGCTTGAGCGTCGGCCCCGGCGTCACATAATGGCTGTTGGCATAGACCTTGACATAATCGAGCTTGGCCACCGCCTTGCCCGTCAGTGGATCGAATTCGGTGATGCTCTCGATCTCGTCGCCGAAAAAGCTGATCCGCCAGGCGCTGTCTTCATAATGCGACGGAAACAGCTCGAGATTGTCGCCGCGCACCCGGAAACAGCCGCGGGCGAAGCCGGCGTCGTTGCGCTTATACTGGAGTGCCACGAGCTTGCGGATGATCTCGCGGCTGTCGACATTTTCGCCCTTCTTCAGCGAGAAGGTCATCGCCGAATAGGTTTCAACCGAGCCGATACCATAGATGCACGATACGGACGCAACGATGATGACATCGTCGCGTTCGAGCAATGATCGGGTGGCGGAATGGCGCATCCGGTCGATGGCTTCGTTTACGCTCGATTCCTTTTCGATATAGGTGTCCGAACGCGGCACATAGGCTTCGGGCTGGTAGTAATCATAATAGGAAACGAAATATTCGACGGCGTTGTTGGGAAAAAAGCTTTTCATTTCGCCGTAGAGCTGGGCGGCGAGAATCTTGTTTGGCGCCAGAATGAGCGCTGGTCGCTGGACGGCCTCGATGACCTTGGCAACGGTATAGGTCTTGCCCGATCCGGTAACGCCGAGCAGCACTTGGTCGCGTTCACCGCCATTGGCCTGCGCCACCAGCTCGGCGATCGCCGTGGGCTGGTCGCCAGCAGGGACATAGTCGCTGACAACCTCGAAACGCCGGCCACCTTCGGATTTTTCGGGCCGCGCCGGGCGGTGCGGCACGAAATTCTCGCCTGTTTCGGGCTCGGCGAGGTTGGTGCGAATCTGGATGGCCATGGACACAATATGGCCGGGAGTCGCCTTTTGTTCCAGCCCCGCGAATTGGGGCGTCAACGCGCCATGCGGCGGATCGCCTTCACGGCGCCGGCAAGGTGGAGCGCGAACAGCCCGACGAGGATCAGCGGCAAGGCGACGCGATGGAGCGGCTCGGCGATTGGTGTGGCCGGCAGATTGGGCAGCGACAGGCCGAGCAGCGAAATCGGTGCCGTCGCCATCGCGAGACCGGTCACCGATGTGGCGACAAGAAGCGTGTAGAGCAGAAAATGCGCCGCCATGGCCTTGCCCGGCGTCGGTGGCGCCGGCCGCACCAGCCGCTCGAACATCCGCGCGAAGGTGAGGAGAAAGATGGCGCCGCCGATGGCCATGTGCGCGGTCAGGAATTCGGCGCGTTCAGGCCGGCCTTCGGGCAGGATGGCAACGAACAGCCCCATGGTGAAGGCGGCGATGATGAGCGCGGCGCTCGCCCAGTGCAGCCCGCGCGTCAGGTGGCCATAGGCGGCCGGAGTCGACCGCAGCGGCACGGCTCCGGGATCGCGGCGGAACAGCCGGGGCAGGCCGGTGACGATCACCAGTATTGCCACCCCGAGGATGGCGGCGGCGACATTGAGGTATGTCGGCGTGCGGTTGCCGGCAGGCACGGCGGCAAAGGTGCCGTCGCCGTTCGCCAGCACGATTGACCAGGCCATCAGCGCCATTGCCCCCACGGCGACAAGCGCACCTGCGGCGCGCAAGGGGGCCGGACGGGCATTGAGGGTGAGCGCCAGGACCAGTGCCAGGCCGAGATACAGACTTGTCATCCGCCGTCTTGCAGCCGACAGCAGCACGATTGGCAAGAGGCTGCGACACGTGAGCAAGCAAGCGGGCGACAAATTCGAACGCCACAAACAGGCGTGGACATCGGAGGAAGTGCAGAAGCTTCACACCCTCGCCAAGAAGGGCATGCCATTGCGGGCCATTGCCAAGGCGCTCACCCGCAGCGAGGAATCGGTGAAGGCCCGCGCCAAGGACGACAAGCTGGGCATCGCCAGCCTGCGCTAGCGGCAATAGCCCCGCCCGGCGATGCCGCGTTCCGCCTGGTCGAGATGGAGATGGTCGGCGTGCGCCGCGTTGTAATCGGGTGACAGCGTCGTGGCGAAAACCTCGCAGGCGCCGTCGCGAACCTCGCGCAGGAACGCCGCTTCGTCGGGCTTGCCCTGCCAACCGGCTAGAACCCGGATGCGCCGGCCGCCTTCAAGCCTGAATCCCGCAATGTCGATGGCGTCGGCGGTGGCATGCTCGCTCCAGTTCTTGCTGCCGGCAATACGGCGGCAGTTGAAGCTGCCGAAATGCTCGATCTCGGCGACTGCCTTGCCGAAATGACGCCGTGCCGCCGGGCGGACGATCTCGCGTTCCCAGACCAGCAGGGCGGCAGCGATCGGGCAGGCGACGACCAGGCCGCCGGGTTGAAAGCGGCTGGCAATGGCGCCGTCACCTTGAAGCCGCACGCCATCGGCATAGCCGCATTGCGGCCCCGAAACCGGCGGCACCTCGGTGAAAGCCGCGCCGGCGAGCGCCAGCAACTGCCGGCATTGCGGTGCATCCTTGGCCAGCGCTGCGATCTTGCCGCCGGTAAAGGGCCCGATCGGCGCCGCGAGCGACAGCGGCGTCCAGGGCAGCCGCTCCGGGTGGCGTCGCTGCTGGTCACGCACGACGATGAAGGCGACAAAAATTAGCGTCAGCCATAAAACGATCGGAACGGGGCCGGGCAAGCGCATTCTTCAAGGACCACTTTTAAACTAGGCAAAAACCGGAACCGAAACGAATTCTGATTGAAAAAACATCAGATGTGATTGATCATGCGGTGCACCATCAAAATTTGTTGAAGAGGGCACGAACCGCGATGACTTCGGTCACGGATTTACCACAGATTATGACCGCCAAGGGTTGGACCCGCGGCGCGACGCTAATGCGACGATGGTTTGCCGCTAATGCTGCCGTCAGTCCCTCTTATGGCCCGTCTGACTCGACTACAATTGACATTAACTGGGTGCTCGCGTGTGCGCGGGCGAAAGTGGTTTACGAAATGATGGTAAAAGACGAAATATGGAGCCGTCCTGTTTCAAGACAGTTATTAGGGGCGAGGTTACAAGAGTTGAAAATGATAAATATGAGTTTTGATTTTTCGAAATCGAGCCCGGAGTTTCAGCAATCCAACCATATCAACTTTCGTACGATAAAAAGTGGTTATTTGAGTAAGCTTGACGACTATGTCGCGTCATTAGGAAACTTTAGTATTTACGTAGTCCCGATAAGTGGCTCAATTCAAGCAATTGGAAGTCAAAAGACCATTATACTAAGAGACGTCGGCTTTCTAGTAATGGACTCTTACGACTTTGAAGGAAACCAAGACCTTGGCTGCTGGGATAAAAATACCAATAATGTGAGCCAGTTATATTTTCGCGGTGGAACAAAGATATCTAATCTCGATTTTAGACAGTGGCGCTTGAAAAACAAAAAAGGTGGAGACTTCAAACTTTATTCTAATACGAAAGCGCATAATCTAAAGCGTCCCTTGAAATTTACGCTATGACAGTAAAATATAAAAAGTACTTTATTTTCATAGCTGTTGCGGCTTGCGCTGCATTAGCGGTAATTGTCGCCAATATTGCGCAGCAGTCGCAGTCCCATCACAGGACGATTATGAGTCCTGACGGCGCGTACAGGCTCGTCTTATTCGAAAACAGACTTACCACCGTTGCTATGCCGGGCCAGTCCGGGGACGCCGGCGGTACTGTACGATTGTTCGATAGTCGCGGGAATATGCTCGGGGAGGCGAAACTCGAAATGCTCCAGCACATAAACAATGTACGCTGGTATGACGATAGAGTAGTGCTTCCGCTTGTATTTGACTGGAAGTTGAACGGGCAAAAAAACTGATCGTCATTCGATCGCTCTGATATAAGCAGCTTGTCCTGCTAAAGTAAAAATTTCGCCAACCGCCTTGCCGATCATGGCGCGCGCCAGTGGCGAGACATAGCTGACGCTGCCCCTGGCGGGATCGGCCTCGTCGTCGCCGACGATGCTGTAGCTTTGCTGGCGGCCATCGGCGCGTTCGAAGGTGATGCGGCTGCCGAAGGTGACGCTGCCATCGGCAGCGCGGGCCTCGACCAATTGCGCCGAGGCGCGACGGGCCGACCAGTAGCGCAAATCGCGAGTCGCCCGGGCCATGGCGCTGCGATCGGCGCTGATCGCATCGGCGCTGCGCGCGGCATCATAGGCCGCACGGGCGGCGGCAAGCTCGGCTTCGATCTGGGCAAGACCGGCCGGGGTGACGAGATTGGCATGCGCCGGGATCGGCCGGTCAGGCAGATCGGCGGCGACGGCTTCGGCGTCGGATTCCTTGGTGAAGGCAACACTCATGCCGCGAATATGGGGCGGCGCGCCCGGTTGCGCAAACCGGCGGGGGTGGTAGCGTCGTCGTGATGATCCGCCTCATGCTTACCCTGCTGTTTGCCGCCCCCGCTGCGGCTTCGCCGCTTGGCGATCCCGCTGCGGCTTCGCAGCTTGGCGATCTTGTCGCCGGCAAGACTGCCGCCACCCCCGGGCTGCCGGGGCTGGTCGTCGTCGTCGCCGATAACAAAGGCATAGTGCGCGCCGAGGCCTTTGGGGCCGCCACGGTCGATCCGCTGCGGCCGATGACAACCGCCACGCCGTTGCGCGTTGCCTCGGTTTCGAAGGCCGTTGTCGCCGTTGCCGTCATGCGGCTGGTCGAAGCGGGCAGGCTCGATCTCGACAGCGATGTGTCGCGCTGGCTGGGCTGGAAATTGCGCAACCCGGCGCACCCGCAAGCGCCGGTGACCCTGCGCCAGTTGCTGTCGCACACCGCCGGCATCGTTGACGGGCCGGGCTACAGCTTTGCGCTCGGGACGACCCTGAAGGACAGCATCACCGCCGATCGCTGGTCGAGCCTGCCGCCGGGCGGGCGCTTCGAATATGCCAACCTCAACTATGGCATCATCGCCACGGTGCTGGAGGCAGCGACCGGCGAGCGGTTCGACCGGTTGATGACCGCCCAGGTGCTGGCGCCGCTCGGGCTCGATGCGGGCTATAACTGGAACGGCGCAAGCGATGCAGCAGTCGCCGGGGCAGCGGCCCTTTACCGGACCGGCAAGGACGAGACCGACTGGCACCCCGACGGGCCCTGGGTCGCGCAGGTCGATGATCTGAAGGGCGTGCGCCCCGCCTGTCCGGTTCGCGCCGATGCCGGGTGCGATCTCGATGCCTATGTTCCCGGCAGCAACGGCACGCTGTTCAGTCCGCAAGGCGGCTTGCGGATTTCAGCGCTGGGTCTGGCCAAGATCGGCCGGTTGCTGCTGGGGCAGGGGATGGTCGATGGCGTGCGGCTGCTGTCGCCCGCGTCGGTGGCGACACTGATGACACCGGTGTGGCGGGCGAGCGGGCGGCCACAGGACAATGACTATGGCGGCCAGATGCTATGCTATGGCCCCGGTCTGCACTGCCTGACCGGCGGCAAGGATGCCGCGGTGCCGGGCGCGCGCTGGTGGGGGCATCTCGGCGAGGCCTATGGCTTGCTCGCCGGCCTCTGGGTGGACCGCGAACAGCAACGCGTGCTGGTCTATGCGCTCAGCGGCAGCCGAGACGACCCCTTCAAGCCGGCGCACAGCTCGGCCTTTTCGGCGGTCGAGGAGAGCATCCTCCGGGACCTGGCGGCCACGCCGCTGCGGCCTTGAGAAAGCGAAAATGCCCGAGCAAGGCAGCGCGATGACCGGTCAGCCGGCCGGCCCGCTCGATCTCGTCATTGCCGAGGTGCGGCAGCGGGATCGCGATCGCTACCTCAGCATACTCTGGTCGCCGGCAACGGTTCGCCCGGCGCTTTTCGCCCTGCATGGGCTCGACCTTGAGCTGGCCCATATCGTCGCCGGCACGACCGAGCCGATGATCGGCGAAATCCGGCTGGCGTGGTGGCGCGAAGCGCTTCAGGGCCTCGATCGCGGCACCGTGCCGGCACAGCCCCTGCTGCAACTGGCCGCGGCAGAGCTGCTGCCGCGTGGCATCGCCGGTGCCGAACTGGCAGTGCTGGAGGACCGCTGGCTGCCGATGATCGACGCAGACGTGGTGCCGCCCGGTTATGTCGAAGGCGGCGGTCTGCTTTTCGGCCTCGCGGCGCGGCTGCTCGGCGGCGATGCAGCGACCGCCGACAGGCTGGGGCGGGCCTGGGCGCTGCGCGATGCCTGGACAGAGAAAGCGCCCGCGCCATTGCGGCCGCTGCTCGGGCTGGTGCGGCTGGCCGGCCGCGACGACCCGCCTGCCAGCCTTGGCCGGCAATGGCTGCTGGCAAAGACGATTGCCTTCGGGCGTTGAACGCGTAACGATTGCGCCGGATGCCGGGGGGTTTCGGATGCGCCGCTTTATCGCGCTTGCTGTTGCGCTGGTCGCCCTGATCGGCGCCGGCGCGTTGTGGACGCGCGACCGACCCGTGGCCGAAGCGGTGCCGGCGCCGCCGCCACCCGAAGCCGACCCCGAAGACGAGGCGCCGCTTGTCGCCCCGGCGTCGAATGTCACGGCGGCCGATCGCGAAGCAAGGCGCTTTGACCGGTACGACAAGGATCGCGACGCCAAGGTCAGCCGCGACGAATATCTGGCATCGCGGCGCAAGGCGTTCGCGCGGCTCGATGGCAATGGCAATGGCACGCTCGATTTCGACGAATATGCAACCGCGACGCTGAAGAAGTTCGGCAAGGCCGATCGCGATGCCGATGGTTCGCTCGACGCCGGGGAGTTCGCCTCGACGGCGGCCCGACGCCGCGCGCCGCCGGCAGCGCCGTGCAATTGCGCTTCGTGAACCGACGCTTCAGCGCTGCTGTTTGCGACGATTGGCGTGGGCCCGGACGCTTTCGAACAGGCGGTCAAGGTCTTCGCGGGTAATGTCGAAGGTCTCGCCCAGCTCGGCCAGCGCGGCGTCGAGGTCCTCGGGGTGGGGCAACGGGGCATCGGGCGCTGCCACCGCCGGCGCCGGGGCATGGTGCGGGTAGGAATGCTGCGAAAAGCGGTGAAAGACCATCGCGGCGACCGTGAGGATGACGGCGTTGAGGCCGACGGGAATAATCGGAAACAGCCAGCCGGCCGCGGCCACCGACGGCCCGCCGATGACCGCCGTCAGTGCCGCGGCGCCGCCCGGCGGATGCAGGCAGCGCAGCAACGACATGGCCAGAATTGCGCCGCCGACGGCAAGGCCGCAGGCGATGGCTGGCGAAGGCACTACCGCCGCGACAGCCACGCCGACCAGCGCCGAAACGACATTGCCGCCGATGACCGACCACGGCTGCGCCAGCGGACTCGCCGGCACGGCAAAGACCAGCACCGCCGCCGCGCCCATCGGCGCCGCGAGCAGCACGGCGGCGATGCCATCGCCCAGCACCAATGCTGTCAGCAGCGCCGTCGCAGCGATCCCGAGCGCCGCTCCGACACAGGCCGCAAGCCGGTCACCGAGTGTCGCACCGACAAGATTGGGGACAAAGAACGCAGTCCGCATGGGATCGAATATTCCTGGCGCAAGTGCATGCCTTCGACGACAACCATTTGAGAAGCCATCATGTCAACATGGCACGGTCGCTTGAATGGCCGACCGCCTATGGCTTCGATGACCGTATCGATGTCAGGCCGTCAAAATTCGCTCCACATCCGCAGCAGGTTGCCGATGCTCTTGTCGAGCAACAGGCGCGCTTCGGCCGACTGTTCGCCGTTCCGAACCGTTTCGAGGTCGCCGAGCAGCGCGCGCTGGTCGGCCCGCCGAACCTCGCTCTGGATCCAGCCGATGCAGGCAAGTCGCACGCCGCGCGTGACCGGCGTGACACCATGGACCTGCCCGGTCGGGTAGAAGACAGCCGAACCGGCCGGCAGCCGGAAATCACGCGCCTCGCCATCGCAATGGATACGCAAGTCGCCGCCCTCGTAAGTCTGTGGGTCCGACAGAAACAGCGTGAAGCTGATGTCGGTGCGAAGCGGTGAACCCCAGGCGTCGTGCACCACGGCATTGTCGATATGCGCGCCATAATGCTGGCCCGGTTGATAGCGCGAGAACAGAAAGCTCGACCATCTGACCGGCCGGACCGACACACGGACGGCCGGGTGACCCTCGATTGCCAGCCGGATGCGCCGGGCCAGCGCGATGACCGCCGGGTCGTCGCCGCGCGCCTGTTCATTGTCCTTGATCGAGGCAGCGGCGGCGCCGGCGGTACGACGGCCATCGACATAGCGGGCGCCCTGCAGACATTCGACGGCGTCCCGTACCGACGCGGCACCCAGGATATCGGCGGTGGTGATCAACTCAGCTGTCTCCCGTGCTGCCGGTGGCGCTCCCCCATGCCATTGCTTTATGTCGCGCGCCGTCTGCGGTAGACCCGAACCCATGGCCCAAGTCTATCGGCCGCAACCTGCGATATTAAGGAAGCCCGAATGCCGCTGCTGCTTTGCCCCAATGATAACAGTGCCATGCAGACCGTGAATCGGGCCGGCGTCGAGTTCGACATGTGCCCGACGTGTCGCGGTGTCTGGCTTGACCGGGGTGAACTTGAAAAGCTGATGACCGCCGGGGCTGAAAGCGCCCAGCCGATGCCGCCTGCCCAAGCCCAGCGCTCGCAGCCGATGCAGCCACCGATGCAGCAACCTTGGGGCGCAGCATTTGGCGAGCGTGGTGAGCGGGGCGAACGGGGCGAGCGCGGCGAATATGGTGAACGCGGCGAATATGGCGGCTATGGCGGCCACCGCAAGAAACGCGGGTCGATTTTCGATATCTTCGACTGACGGCGTTTTCCCAGCTTCAGCGCTGGTCTTCAACGGCTGGAAACGACTGGTTCTTGCCCAGGTTCTTGCGCAGGACCCGAGTCAGCGTATCGACGGCATCCATCAGGTCGTCATGGACATTGCGGGCTTGCTCATGCGCCGTCCGCAGCCGGGGGTGCGCCTGTGTAGGGGTTTCGCTGGCCGCAGGGTCGGCGCCATGCAACCGAAGTTCCATGCCATGCAGGTCGAACGCGGTGTTGTGCTGCCGCAGCGCCGCAACGACTGCCTCCAGCTTTCGCGCTGCTGCCATATGTTCGGCGTTCCATCGCGCGTGTTCGTCCATCCAGACCTGGCGGTCCGCGGCCTGTTCCGCACTCAGCGTCGGGGCCGGCTTGCGCCCGGTTTGGGCAATAACCGGTGCGGCGATCAGGCCAAGGGCCAAGGCTGTTGGCAGCAGACGGAGCGTTCGCATGTTCATCCCCCAGGAATCGATTGATCGGTCCGGTTCCTTCGATGCCGAAGGACCGCCGTCATTGCCGATTGGTAATGGAACCGCGCGCCAAAACAAGCCAGACCGGGTTGCGGTCTTCTGAAGCGCCCTGGAGTTGCCTTGGCGCTACACCGCGCGCTCTCGCACCGTTGACGACATCGTGATCTTCACCGGAATGGCCTTGTACCCCGGCGTATGGGCGTGGGTGTCGTGATGGCCGAGCGGCACGAGCGGGGTGGCCTCGGGAAAATAGGCGGCGCAACTGCCCCGCGGGATGTCATAGGGGATCAGCTGAAAGGCCCTGACGACGCGGTGATGACCGTCATCGATGGCCGTGGTCAGATCGACGAGATCGTCGGCTGAAAACCCTTGCTCAGCCATGTCGGCGCTGTTCATGAACAGCACCATGCGGGTGCCTTTCACGCCGCGGAAGCGATCATGATAGCCGTAGATGGTGGTGTTGAACTGGTCGTTGCTCCGCAACGTCGTCAATTGCAGCACGCCGGCCTGGCCATAGTTTTCGGCGGCACCACCGAACATCGCCGACGGCAGCAGAAAATTCGCCTTGCCGCTGCGGGTGTTCCATTTGCGTTCGCGGGCCGCCACCGGCCGCTCGATACCGCCGGGCTGGAACATCCTGTCATTCAGGCCGGCAAAGGTGGCTGGCCAGGTCGCTTCGATGGCTTTCCTGACCAGGCTGTAATCGCCGGTCCATGCCTGCCAGGGCACCTTATCATTTCGGGGCAGTGTGGCGGTCGCAATGCGGGCGATGATCGCCGGTTCCGACAGCAGATCCGGTGACGCCGGGGCCACCCGCCCGCGGGAGCCGTGAAATTGCGCCAGGCTGCTTTCGATCGACACGGCCTGGGGGCCACTCGCTTGTTCATCGATTTCGATACGACCGAGACAGGGCAGCAGATAGGCTATCTCGCCATGGATGATATGGCTGCGATTGAGCTTGGTGGCGATCGCCACCGTCAGCCGCAGCTGGCGCCAGGCGGCTTCGACACGCGGGATATCGGGCGCAGCGCGGGTGAAGTTGCCGCCCAGCGCGATGAAGGCCTTGACCCGGCCATCGATCATCGCTTCGCAGCCGGTAACGGTGGTGAAGCCCTGATGACGCGGCGGCTCGAAACCATAAAGCGATTTCAATTTGTCGAGCGGGGCCAGTTCGGGCTTTTCGGTGATGCCGACGGTTCGTTGCCCCTGCACATTGGAATGGCCGCGCACCGGACAGATGCCGGCCCCCGATTTTCCGATGTTGCCGCGCAGCAGCAGCAGGTTGACCAGCATCTGCACAGTTTCGGTGCCATGGACATGCTGGGTCAGACCCATGCCGTAAATGGCCATCACCTTGTCGACGCTGGCGTAAAGTTCGGCTGTCTCGGTCAACTGCTTGCGCGTCAGGCCCGACACGCGCTCGATTTCGGCCCAATCGGCGGCCCGGCAATAATCGGCGAAGGCATCGAAACCTTCGGTATGTTCGGCGATGAAATCATGATCGAGCACATGGCGGGCTTTGGCTGCGGCGGCGCCGGCCTTGATGCTGAAGCCGCCGTCGTCGTCGGTCCTCGCCAGCAGTGCCTCGCGATCGGTGGGGCCGGCCTTGCCGGCCTCGGCCGCGGCGTCGTCCATGGCGATCAACTGCTTGCAGATGCCGGTCAGCGCGGCGAGATCCCCGCCCACCGCGACCTGCAGGATCCGATCGGAAATCTGGGTTTCAGCACCGGTCAGCATCTGCCGCGGCGATTGCGGGCTGACAAACCGTTCCAGCCCCCGTTCGCGCAGCGGGTTGATGCTGACAATGGTGGCGCCGCGTTTCTGGACGTCCTGGAACTGGTGCAGCATCCGCGGCGCATTGGTGGCGATGTTGTGCCCGAAATACAGGATGAGATCGGTGGTTTCGAAATCCTGGAGCGTTACCGTGCCGACCGAAACGCCGATGCTTTCGGGCAGCGCCACGCTGGTTGATTCATGGCACATGTTGCTGCTGTCGGGCAGGTTGTTGGTGCCATACAGCCGGGCAAGCAGCTGGAACATGTAGCTGGCTTCAAGGCTGGCACGGCCGCTTGCGTAGAAAATGGTCTGGTCGGGATCGTCCTGCAGGGCGGCAAGCTCGCGGCCGATCTCGGCAAAGGCCGTATCCCAGGAAACCGGTAGATATTTGTCGGTGGCCGGGTCCCAGCGCATCGGCGTCGTCAACCGGCCGGCGACCTCGAGATCGTGATCGCGCCACGTCGACAGTTCCGCAAGCGTGTGGGTTTCAAAGAACGACTGGTCGAGCCGCTTGCGGGTGATTTCCCAGGCCGTGGCCTTGGCGCCATTCTCGCAATATTCGAACGGCAGCGGCTTGGCCGGCTTTGCCCAGGCGCAGGACACGCACATATAGCCGTCGGGCTTGTTCTGGTGGCCCATCGTGACCAGCGCGTCGGGGACATGTTCGCCCAGCACGATCTTGCCGACCGAACCGAGCGAGCCATAGCCGCCGGCAGGGCCGTCATAGTCTTCGATTTCGGGCTCGTCCTTGGGGCCGGACATCATGATCTCCCAGGCTGGATCGACAGGAAAGGCGCCATCACGACGACCGCCGCAGGCAGGCAAACCAGTAAGCGGCGCCGATCGAGAAACCGCCGATGAGGTTGCCGATGGTGACCGGCACCAGATTGGCCATGAAACCCGTCGGCGTGATGTCGGCGTAATGGCCCGCACTGGCACCCGCGATCGCCCAGAATTCGGGCCCAGCGAACATGCGGACCGCCCAGGCAAAGGGAATAATGAACATGTTGGCAATCGAATGTTCCAACCCCAGCGCCACAAAGGCGGTGATCGGCGCGATGATGACAAGCAGCTTGTCGGCCGCGCTGCGCGCGCCATTTGCCATCCATACCGCCAGGCAAACCAGCATGTTGGCCAATATGCCGCTGAACAGCGCCGGCACGAACGCCAGTTTCACTTTGGCATCGGCCATGCCGAGGGCAGCGATGCCGACAGCGCCATCGCCGGCAAGATGGATCGCGGCTGCAAAGGCACCAGCGGCCAGCAGCAGCGACCCGATGAAATTGCCGGCATAGACAAGGGCAAGTGCGCGCAGCATCGCTAGCAGGCCAAGTTGCCGCTGCGCCCAAGCCATGATCAACAGGGTGTTGCCGGTGAAAAGCTCGGCGCCGGCCAGCAACACCAGGATCAGACCAAGCGAGAACGCCAGGCCGGCGAGCAGTTGCGCGGCGCCAAAGGCCAGCTGCCCCTCTGCTCCCGCCAATGCCACCATCGCGGCGAGACCGCCGAAACCGATATAGACGCCAGCCAGCAGCGCCAGCGACGTCATTTCACCGAACGCCAGATCGGCCTTGGAAACCCCGCCTGTCGCCGTGGCGTCTGCAATGGCGGCGGTTGTCAGCGCATCGACGGCGCTGGCCTGGCCGTTGCCGGACATCAGCTGGTGCGTTCGCGAAGGGCGGGAACAGGCATGCCAGGCCTTTGTTTCATGCAACGATATTCGTTACCTAACGGGCGCGGCCCCGCCCGGTTCCATGCCGATTGTGCCGACACCGCAATGGCTTGTCGTCAGGATGGGAATGCCGGAGACAAGGATGGCAACCAGCCCGGTGACTGCCGAAGCGCGGGCCAGCCAGCCGAGCAGCGGGCGATCGACATCGCGGTGTGTGCGGAACGTGGCGCGCACCCATAGAAAAAGGGCGAGGCTGGAGCCGATCCAGGTGGCAGCCAGTACCAGACGCTGCACATCGACGGGGCCGATGGCAGTAGCCGGCCAGCCCCGGGCGCAGCCAATGCCGTGCAGGCCGTAAAGCAACGAAAAGCCGATTGCCCAGAAACCGAGACCGGCCGTGATCGACAACAGCGCCTTCACGCCAGCATCGCCGGCAATTTGGTGATAAGCAGCACGACGATCGCGACGATGGCCGCATAATCCTGCCACATCGAAGCAATGCGGACATCGGCGGTGCGCTTGTTGGACATAAAGCCGGCCCCGGATCGCGCCAGCGCAAAAGCCGCCATCAGCGCGGCGAGGACAACATGGACGATGGCATAGCAGAACAGCATGGCGACCGTGGCGGCATAGGCATGGCTGGCGGGTGGCGGCAGGCACGTCAGCGCGTCGTAGACCAGCAGGATCAGGGCGATCGCCTGCAGGGCCAGACCCACGCCCAGCCGCCTTTGCCGCGTCGCCTCGTCGGGTTGCAGCACGCTCGCCTTTCGCAAGGCGAGGCAGGCGATGCCGAGTGCCACGATCGCCGAAATGCCGCCGAACGCCGAGTCTGACACAAGTTGCGGCGGCGGCCAGCCACTGGCGATGGTCCATAGATAGGCGTATCCGAACAGCAGCGTGCCGAACAAAGTCGCGTCGGCCGTGATGGTGAACAGGCTCGCCCAATGGCCGGGCGAGCCGCTGGTTTCGGCTTGTATGGGCAGGGTCGTGCCGCAGCCGGCATCCAGCGCGCCGATATCGCTGCGATGCCCAAGCCCCCAGGCCCAGCGCCAGACGCAGACGGTGACACCACCCAGAAACACAGGCGCCAGCCAATAAACCCCTGCGAGGACCGACAGGAAGAAGCCACCGGCCATCACGGCCGTTCCCAGCGGCAGCAGGCTGTTGCCGGGCAGCAGGATGATCTGGTCGGGGGCGCCGCTGGTCATGTGGACGCCCAGGGTCTCGCGCCAGCCATGGCGCGGCTGCGCCAGATAATAGTCGCCGCGGGCCATTCGCAACGGCAGGCCGGGATCGGCCTGGAGCGGATCATGGTCGGCAATCGGCGGCTGGCTGGCAAAATTATAGGCCGGCGCCGGCAGCAGCATGGCCCATTCCAGCGTCGATGCGCCCCATGGATTGCGCCGCGTGCGCCGGCCCAGATAGATCTGCAGCGCGACATCGATGGCAAACAGCGCAAAGCCGAAGGCCATGATGAAACTGCCGAACGACGCCAGCAGATTGTACAGCGTCCAGCCCATGGTTTCGGGATAGGTATAAATGCGGCGCGGCTGGCCGAGCAGGCCAACGACATGCATCATGAAGAAGGTCAGGTTGAAGCCGACGAAGATCATCCAGAAGGCTGCCGTGCCAAGCCAGTCGGCAGCCCGCCGCCCGGTAAATTGCGGCAGCCAATATGCTGCCCCCGCCAGCATCGGAAACACAAAGCCGCCGACCAGCACATAATGGAGGTGCGCGGTAACAAAGGCGGTATCGTGCGCCTGCCAGTTGAACGGCACCATCGCCAGCATCACGCCGGTCAAGCCGCCGATGATGAACACAATAAAAAATCCGAAGATATACAGCATCGGCAGCTTCATCTGCGGCCGGCCGCTGGCGATCGTGCCGATCCAGGCAAAGATCTGGATCGCAGTCGGGATGGTGACGAGCGCCGATGCTGCGGAAAAGAAGCCCAGCGCCATGTGCGGAATGCCGGTGGTGAACATGTGGTGGACCCACAGCCCGAAGCTGAGGAAGGCCAGCGCCAGCAGCGCCGCCACGATCCAGCCATACCCCAGGATCCGGGCCCGGGCCATCATCGGGATCACGGTCGACACGATGCCGGCGGCCGGCAGGAAGATGATATAGACTTCCGGATGTCCGAACAGCCAGAACATGTGCTGCCAGAGCAGCGGATCGCCGCCACGCGTGGCATCGAAGAATGGCCAGCCGAACGCCCGTTCCACTTCCAGCAGGATGGACCCGATGATCAGCGGTGGAAAACCGATCAGCATCATCAGGGCAGTCACCAGCAGATACCAGCCGAGCAGCGGCATGTGATCGAGGCGCATCCCGGCGGTGCGCACCTTGAGCACCGTCACCATGATCTCCACGGCCGCGGCCATCGCCGACACCTCGACGAAGGTCACGCCGATCAGCCAGATATCGGCGTTGATGCCGGGCGTGTAGATTTTGGATGACAGCGGCGTGTACATGAACCAGCCGCCGTCGGGCGCCGCGCCGAACAGCATGGCGACGATCATGATCGTGCCACCGAACAGATAGCACCAATAGCCAAAGGCCGACAGTTGCGGGAAGGCCATGTCGCGGCTGCCCAGCAACTTTGGCAGCATGTAGAACGCCAGCCCCTCGATCATCGGAATGGCGAACAGGAACATCATGATGCTGCCGTGCATCGTGAAGATTTGGTTATAGACCGCCGGCCCGACAAAGGCGCTGTCAGGCGTTGCCAGTTGCGCCCGGATCAGCATGGCGAGCAGGCCGCCGATGCAGAAGAAGGTGAAAGCGGTCAGGATGAAGCGCCGGCCGATATCGCTATGGTTGACCGTCGCCAGCGCCCCGCGAAAGCCCGGATCGCGACTCCAGATGGCGCTCAGCGCGCGGTGACGGCGAAGGGCCGTCATGGCGCCGCCTGCATCAGCTGCGACCATGATGCGGGATCATGCGCCACCACCACGAAACGATTGCCGGTATGGCCGATGCCGCAGAATTCGGCGCATTGGCCGGCATAGCGCCCCGGTTGCCGGGCCATCAGCCGCAGGCGGTTAGTCTTGCCCGGGATGGCATCCATCTTGCCGGCCAGTACCGGCACCCAGAAACTGTGGATCACATCGTCGGACCGGATGAGGACATCGACGGGCCGCCCGGCGGGAACATGCATCGTGCCGACTGTCTCCAGCGTCGATCCATCGGCGCGGGCATGGCGAAAGCGCCAGCGCCATTGCTGGCCCGTCGCCTCGACCATGACGCTGGCAGGGGCCGGCACGGCCTGCAGTGCTTCCCCCACCACCAGGCCATACCCTAGCAGCGCCAGCAGCACGACCATCGGAAAGGCGATGCCCAGCCCCTTGATCCACAGGCCGACAGAGGCGCCATGATCGCGCGTGGAGCGCAGCGCCGCCACCAGCAGGCCGATGGTCAGCACGAAGATGATCGTGGCGCCAATCAGCATCACCCACCAGAGGGTGGCAATTTCGGCCGCCGCCGGGCCGGCCGGCGCCAGCGTCGAAAGCGGCCCGCCGCAGCCGGCCAGCAGGGCTGTGCAACCCGACCAAAGCAGCAGGCGTTGGAAGCGCATCACCGGAGCACACCATGCCTGAAGCCATTCCCCGCGAGCTGGTCGACCCCGTCCAGGCCGATGCACGATTTCACCGCACTGAATCCCGGATTGCCGTGGCTGGCCACCCGATCCACGCCATGATGGTCAGCTTTCCCGTGGCGATGGCCTTCGGCGCCTTTGGCGCAGACCTGTTCTACTGGCTGACCGGCGATGTCTTCTGGGGGCGCGCCAGCTTGTGGGCTTCGGGTGTGGCCTTCCTGTTCGGGCTGCTTGCCGGCCTGTCGGGCACGGCCGAATTGCTGCTGGTACCGGGCATCCGGCGCCGGGCGGCGAGCTGGACGCATTTCATTTTCGCCGTGATGCTGCTGTCTGTCCTTGGTGCCAATTGGGGGCTGCGCCTGTACGGCTTCGAACAGGCTATCCTGCCCTGGGGTATCTTGATGTCGGGCCTTGCAGTCGGCGCCACGGCCCTGACCGGGTGGCACGGCGGCAAGCTGGTATTCGACTATCACATCGGCACCGCATCGAAAGGCGATTGAAGATCCAGCGGCTGCTGCAACCAGTCGGGCACGATGGCCTGCGGCACGGCGGGCTTGACCAGCACTAGCAGCAGGATGATCGACATCAGCAGCAACGCGGCGACGATGCGCGGCACGGCGAGGTTCAACCGGGCCTCGCCGGGCGATTCCCCCACGGCGATGATCGCATGGCCGGTCAGGCCGTGCAGCCCGACTAGAAAGCCGACCATCGCCAGTTTGGCGAACATCCAGGGCACGAAAAGTTCGCCGATGAAGATGAGTGCGGTACCGGCACCGACAGCGATCACCGCGGCCGGCGTGATCACCGCGACATAGGTATTGTGCAGAATCAGCCGCAGCCGGGTGTAATCGGCCTGCGCCAGCCCCCGATGGTCGGCCGTCAGCAACAGCGGCAGCGCAAGCAGACCGGCGCACCATATGATCAGCGTGATGATATGGATGGTCTTGACAGCGAGCACGATATTCATGCAACGGCGGCCCGCCAGTGTCGCCGCGACAGCAGCGCCGCCACCGCCAGATAAGGCAGCATGCCCGGCACCCACATCAACAGGCCGGCAAGTTGCTGGTCGGCGAGCGGTCCCAGGCCCCAGGCCACGGTCGTCGCCAGATGCGGCGCGTAGAGCGGCGTTGGCGCAAAGACCAGAAGGGCGCCCAGCAGCCCCATCTGCACGGTGGCAGCGATCAAGGCCATCACGGCCGAAACCGGCTCCGCCGCCCTGAGGGTATTCCAGAACAGTACGGCCGAACCGAGCAGGCTGAGCTGCATGACCCAATAGAGTCCGCTATCGGCCAGCGCCAAAGTGTAAAGCCCGGGCAGATGCCAGACCCAGAACAGCAAGGTCGCGACCAGCAGCGACAGCGGCAGCGAAACTGTCCGGCGCTGCGGCAGCGCTGCGGCGATGAGCGGCGCCGCCACGGTCACCAGCAGCAGATGATGCACTGTCCGGGCGGAAAACAGCGCCGACGTCAGCGCGCACAGCGGTGACACGAATAACAATGCCAATGACAAGGTCCCGAGCGACAGGTGCCGACGCCGGTCGCCGTCTGCCGGGAGGGCAAGGCCGGCAAGTTGCAGCAGCCCCAGCCCGACAATCACGGCGGGGTCGAAGTTCCACCGCGTCAGCCACTCGACAGGCCCGGGCGCAGAACCGCAATAAGGCACCATTGCTGTTCCCTTTTCGCGTCGGCCGCGCGTGAAGCGTCTCGCGTTACTGGCCCTCAGGTCTCTCCAACCCCGGCTACGGCGGAATGTTCCATGCGGAACTGCCAAAGCTGTCCATGGTTAACGGGTGATGTTGCCAGCCTTGGTCGCCGGCGGGGTGCATGTAATCGAATGTCCGTGGGAGATGGTCGTGGGTAGAGGACGACGCGGCGCCGGCTATTGCGCGGCGATCGCAGCGGCATGAGGCCTGCAACAGAGACCCCGATGCTGCGGATCGAGCCGCACGGACCATCGAGCCCGGTCGCGCGCCAGATTGCCGAGGAAATGCCCGTGGCGATCGAAGTCAACGGCATCGGTTATGCCGTATTAATGGCAACCCCGGCAGACCTCGAGGATCTTGCCTATGGTTTTGCCCGGGCGGAACGGTTGATCGATCGCGCAGCCGACATCATCGATGCCTGGTTTCATGAAACGCCACAGGGCGTCGTGTTGCGCCTGCAACTGGCGCCGCATCTTGCCCCGAGAGTTCTCGATCGCGTTCGGCACCGGGTCGGCGAATCCTCCTGTGGCTTGTGCGGGATCGAAAATCTCGAACAGGCCCTGCGGCCGTTGCCGGCCATCACCGCCACGTCACGCGCCGACGATGCAGCCATTTTTCGCGCCCTGGCTGCGCTTCGCAAATCGCAACCGCTCAACACTGCGACCGGCGCCGTCCATGCGGCGGCAGCGGTCGCGGCCGACGGCAGTATTCGGCTGGCGCGCGAGGACGTCGGACGCCACAACAGCTTCGACAAGCTGATCGGTGCCATGCTGCGGGCCGACATGGCATGGGACGGCGGCTTTGCCCTGCTGTCGTCGCGCTGCTCGTTCGAGCTTGTTGAAAAGGCCGTGCTCGCCGGCTGCCCGATGCTGGTGACAATCTCGGCCCCGACCAGCCTTGCCCTCACACGCGCTGCCGAAGCCGGCTTGCCGCTCCGGGTGCTGGCACGAACCGATGCAATGCTGGCCACGATCACGCGGGCTACAGACCCGACACCCTGATTTCGAGGATCGGCCCAGAAGCTGCAGGGGCCTGTCTTCGCCCGCCGCTGCAGGCGCTCGAAATAGCCGTAGAACGTCTCAGGGTTACATTGAAAAAGGAAGGGAGCGCCAGGCCGCAGACCATATTGTCACTGTCGGCCAGCAGACCATGCCGCTATATTCAGCGGGCGCCTGGCTGACCGGGGCAAGCGTCCGTTCATGACGGCATTGGCATGCGACTGACATGCAGCCATGCCGTGAAACCAGGTCCAGAACCAACCGGCGGCTCGGCAATCTGTTCAAGTGGCGACGGAGAATTCGATGAAAAACAAGCACGCGCTGCCGACATCGATTGCAACGACGGCCATTATCGATCGGCATCTTGCGGCTCTGTTCACCGAACTGGATGCGGCGGCGAGCAAGGTCGAGACCCGAAAGAAGCTCCATGCGATCTTGATCTCGATGGCTCTGGAAAAGGCGGTGGCACGGCTGCCGGACAACATCGCTCTCATCGAAGCGATCGAAGCGGCCTTGCCCGAGATCCGTGCCAGGCGGAGCGCGGCCGCTGCCTCCTAGGCGCCAGCGCCTGGCCGCGCGATGCCGGCCCCGCAGCCGTTTCGGAGCCTTGGCGCCGTGCGTCTGATCCGCTTCAACAAACCCTTCGACGTGCTGTCGCAATTCACCGACCTGCGTTCCGCCACAGACCGGCGCACACTGTCCGATTTCATCGATTTGCCCGGTTTCTATCCGGCCGGCCGGCTCGATCGGGATAGCGAAGGGCTGCTGCTGCTCACCGATAGCGGCAGGTTGCAGGCCCAGATTAGCGACCCGCGGTTCAAGCTGCCAAAGACCTATCTCGTGCAGGTCGAGGGCGTGCCGACGGCGGCTGCACTGGCGCAGTTGCGCAACGGCGTGCTGTTGAACGACGGACCGACGCGACCAGCGCTCGTCGAGCCCATCGACCCGCCAGCGCTATGGCCTCGCGATCCGCCAGTGCGTTTTCGCAAATCGGTACCCGATTGCTGGTTGCGCATCACCATTACCGAAGGGCGCAACCGGCAAGTGCGACGGATGACAGCCGCCATAGGCCATCCGACGCTTCGCCTCGTCAGATGGAGCATCGGGGATCATACGCTGGCGGGCCTCCAGCCAGGCTTGTGGGAACCGGTTACCCCGGTGCCCCGGCTGTCGCACGGCCCTGTCTCGATGGGCAGGGACCCGACATTTCAAGCCTGAACGCCGGTACCCGATCAGAATGCCGCGACCAGATCACAGGCCAGAATCCGCCCGTCCTTGGTTCGGGCAATGTTGAATAGCCACCGCTGGCCCTTTTCGAGCGTGTTGAACCCGGCCGCGACCACCGCAGATATGTGGACAAAGACCTTGGGCTGCCTGTCATCCCGCGAAATGAAACCGTAATCGCCGTCCCGGCTGACAAAGCGCACGGTGCCGATGTGCACCGGCTCTTCGGCTACACGGTTGATATCGTCCGGCATCAGACACTCGCACACTGAATGCAGGTGGTAATGAAGGGCGCTGTCTCGAGACGAGCGTCGGCGATCGCATCGCCGCACTGGGCGCAGTATCCGAAGTCGTCCGTATCGACACGTCGCAGCGCTGCATCGATCCTGTCGATCTCGGTCCGGCGACGCTGTTTTGCCGCCAGCGCCATTTCCTGCATCTGCATGGCATCGATCCGCGACAGCCGTCCGACACTGTCCTGATCGAGCTTCACCGGCGCGGTGTCGGCTTCGGCGCGCGCCAGATCGGCCAGCACTTCGGCCCGAAGGTCGAGAAGGCGCCGGCGCGCTGTCTCGATGTCCATGGCCATTACCGGACCAGCAACACCGGCACATGGACGGTGCGGATCATCGCCGTTGTCGTGCTGCCGACGATCAGCGTGCGCAGCGGCGAATGGCCATAGGCGCCCATGACCAGCATGGTGTCGCCAAGGCTGGTGACAAGGTCGGCAATGACCTTTTCCGGACTGCCATCGATGACGTGCGGCGTCGCATTCGGAAGCTTCGCAAGGGCGGCGCCCATTTTCGCACGATGGGCAGCATCGTCCTTGCCCGCCATGACGATGTGAAGCGGCAAATCGACGAACAGTGGCGATGCCGCCACCCGGTCGATCGCGCGGTTGGCGGAAGCGCTACCGTCATAGGCAATGACGGCGTTGGCGGGCAGGCCGGCGCCGCGCGACGCGATGAGGATCG